>JGI12210J13797_10153033_pt1 | contig 132016 bp, 117 predicted proteins | sample ElkSlonscriptome_3_FD_13797 | JGI IMG/M metagenome (IMG submission 13797) | reverse complement strand
GCATCAGTGTCGAGGGAGGCGGTAAAGATTATTACCGCGTTGGACTCTCTTTGACCAAGGACGCCGGCGAAGGGATGGTCGGACTGGATGCCAATGCCGTGGATTCGGGCAGCTTCCGTGAAGACGAGGGCTACGAGCACCAGTTTATGAATCTGGCTCATTCGACGCCGACCGACTGGGGGCAAATTGAAACGCGCCTGAATCTTGCGCGCCTGGACCAGGACACTGCAGGCTTCATCCTTGGTGAAGACAGCTTTCGCGATCCGGTCCTGCGCCGGCAGAATCTCAACCCTGAAGCCTACCGCCAGGCGACGGCGGCCCGCTTCCTGACCCGTGCCAGCTGGTCCAAGGGCGCTGCCGAAAGTCGCCTGACCGGCTTCGCGCGCCGCTCCCGCATGACCTTTCTGCAGCATTTCCTCCCCGGCAAGCCGTTGGAGCGCAACGGCCAGGTCTCGGTCGGCATGCAGTTTGACCAGTCCCGGATCGGCGCATTTCGCTCCGATATGGAGCTCGAGTGGGGGCTGGACGCCGAATGGTTCCGCGGCAACTTGAGTCAGGAGCAGTTCGCGCCGGCAGAGGGCTCGGCCTTTCTCGTCGCCACCCGGCCGGTGGGAGAGCACTACGACTACGAGGTCGACGGCCAACGCCTCGGTGGCTATCTCGCACTCTCCGGTGATCTAGGCACGGAATGGCGCTGGAGAGCGGGCCTGAGTGCGGATCTGCTTCGCTACGACTACGACAATTTCCTTGCCGCCGGCAACCTCAACGACCAGGGCGAGCCGTGCGGCTTCGGCGGCTGTCTCTATACCCGCCCGGCCGATCGCGACGATACCTTCTTCGACATCGCGCCTGAATTTACCCTGAGCCGCGAACTGGCCCAGGGCTTGCTCTGGGTCCGCCTGGCGCGCGGTGTGCGCGCGCCGCAGGCCACCGAGCTCTATCGTTTGCAGAACGGTCAAACCGTGGCTGATCTGGATTCGGAAGTGCTCGACGCCGTCGAGGTCGGCCTACGCCAGTCTGGCCGCCTGAGCTGGGAGTTGGTGGCCTTTGCCCAGCGCAAGAAGAACTTCATCTTCCGCGACGCCGAGGGCTTCAACGTCAGCGACGGGCGCACGCGTCACCTGGGCGTCGAGTTCGATATCGACTGGGTCTGGACCGACACGGTCGGGCTCGGCCTGCGTGGCACCTATGCCCGCCACACCTATCGCTTTGATCGCGATGTCCGCGGGGAAGCGATCGAATCCGGCCGGGACATCCCCTCCGCACCGCGCCGGCTGGTTAGTGCCGATATCAACTGGGCACTGACCGACCGCGTGCGCGGTCAGCTGGCGCTCGAGTCCACCGGCCGCTACTACCTCGATGCCGCCAACAGCCGTCGCTACGGCGGCCACACCCTGCTGCACGCGGCCCTCGACTATGACATCGACACCCAGTGGCAGATCGGCCTGCGCCTGCGCAATCTGACCGGCAAACGCTACGCCGAGCGCGCCGACTTCGCCTTCGGCAACTACCGCTACTTCCCCGGTGCCGGCCGCTTGGCGTTTTTCAGTTTGAGCCTGGACTGGTAGTGATTTGGTTTTGACTAAGCTCGCACCCTTAGACATTTCGTGGTTTTCAGGTGGAGAAACGTAGAAAATTTACGCCTCTTTCTACCAGCTAAGAACGCTGGACCACCGATTGCACCCAATAGACGGCCATTGGCTTGAGAGAAGGGGACTGTCCTGAGATTTGTTTAGGGAGCCTCGTTTGGGCTCGCTTATTTGGAATGACTGATTATTACAACCATCAGCGCTCGCCCCAGTCGTGCCAGCGCAGAGTGATTCAGCGGATCCTTACACAATCCAGAAGAAGTACAGACCCAGGCTGGTGACGACCATCAGGATTAGATTGAGTGGAGCGCCGACCTTGGCGAAGTCGGTGAAGCGGTATAGGCCCGTGCCGTAGATCATCGTGTTGGTCTGGTAACCGATCGGTGACAGGAAGCTGGTCGAGGCGGCGAACATCACGGCCAGAACCATGGCGAAAATATCGATCCCCAGGCTGTCGCCCAGGGCGATGGCGACGGGCACGAGGATGACGACCGACGCATTGTTGCTGACCATCTCGGTCAGCAGCGTGGTGACGGCATAGAGAGCCATCAGCACAAAGATTGGATGCCAGCCTGTAGCAAAGACCGCCAGCAGGCCGCCGAGCCACTCCGCGCCGCCGGATTTGGTCATGGCGATGCCGAGGGGGATCACGCCGGCCAAAAGGAAAATCACGTCCCAGGAGACCCCGGAATAGATGTCGTCCTTGCCGATACAGCCACTGAGCACCATGGCAACGATGCCCATCAGAGCGGTGACCACGATCGGCAGCGGTGTCAGGGCGGCACCGAAGACCACGGCCGCAACGATGCCTGCGGCCCACGCCATGCGGCCGCGATCGAAGTCATCCTGATGTTCTTCCAGCAGAATCAGATCATCCTGACGGCGTAGCTTGGACAGGGAGGTGTTGGAGAGCTGAAGCAGGGCAATTTCACCGACATGGAGTTTCTCCTCGGCCAGTCGACCGGTTTTCAGCTCCTCGGTCTCGAGACCGATCAGCCGGGCCTGATCACGGCTCCAGAAGCCGGCTTCGGCGGCCATGCGCCCGCCGAAGCGCTGCCGGTTGCGCAACAGCGCTCGGACCAGCTGCCCGTCACCTCTCGCCTCGCGCGGCTGCGCCATGTCGGACAGGACATCGACATTGTCGGATTTGATCAGGTCCATGACTTGGCGCACTTGAGCGCGGACCTGGATGATGTCACCGGCCCGGACAGAGACCGACTGCGCTCGCTTGATGTGACTGCTCTGCTCGCGGGTCAGGCGGAGCACCTCGACATTCGCTTTCCCTGCAAAGCCCGATTCTTCCAGCGTGCTGTCGACAAGATCGCTGTCCTCCGGCACGCTCAGCTCGACGATGAACTCGCCGGCCTCGTCATCCTGCAGGCGAATGCGATCCCGCTTCGGCAGCAGGAAGCGGCCGATGGTCATGAAGTAAATCAGGCCGACCCCCAGCACGATCAGACCCAGATGGGTGAACTCGAACATGCCGATCTCACGGCCGAACTCCGGCCGGTCCTTCAGGATCGCCGAGGCGAGAATATTGGTGGAGGTGCCGATCAAGGTCAGGGTGCCGCCGAGCATGCCGAAGAAGCTGACCGGGATCAGCATCCGCGAGGCCTGCATTTTCAGCCGTCGGCACATGTCGAGCACCAGCGGGATGGCGACCGCCACTGCCGCGGTGTTGTTGATGAAGCCCGAGATCAACCCGACCAGAAGAGCAATGATCAGCATCATGCGCAGTTCGGAATTGCCGACCAGGGGGAACAGCCTCTTGCCCAGTACGTGAATCAGTCCAGAGCGCTGAATGCCCGCCGACAGAATGAACATCGCCAGCACCGTGACGGTGGCCGTGCTGGACAATCCGCTGAGGCCTTCGCTGACGGTGGGAAAGGCCGATTGCAGATCAATGCCCCGAGCCAGCAGCCACTGCGAATGACCGACCAATGGAATGACCATCAGCGTGATGAGGATCAGCAGCGCCGTGACATCCAACGGCAATTTTTCGCTGGCAAACAGGTACAGCGCGCCTGCGATGACGGTAAAGACGATTGCGATTTCAACGGTCATGGGGGAGGTTCAAGGTTCAAGGAATAACAAGAGCGAAAGGGATAAAAGGACGAAATGACGAAAGGCGAAATCCGAGCCTTGAAACCTGAAACCTGGAAACCTGAACCCGTCCTTCCCCCAAACAATCCATCAGCTTGCAATGAGGTAATCAAGCAAGGCCCGCATCCCACGCGTGTTCTGCGCATTCGGGTCGTGTTCCTTACGATCTCGGCGAGCGGCGCGGATGAGGGAGCGCAGGTGCTGGACGTCGGTCTCGGGATGGTCGGTGATCCACTCGGTCAATGTCTCGTCGTCATCAACCAGCCGGCGGCACCAGCGCTCCATTTCGTGGCGTCTTTCCGCATTGGCCGCGCGCCCAGCCTCGAAGTCCTCAACCGCCTGACGGAATGGCTCAGCTTCAAGTCCACGCAGCAGTTTCCCGACGTAGAGCATCTGGCGCTTCTTCGCCCCGTGCGAGGTCATCCGGCTGTAGGCATTGATCGCTGCGCGCAGATCTTCGGGCATGTCGATCTGCTTGCGCCGTCCGGCGGGCAGCTCGCTCAGAGCAACGCCGAGTTTCTTGAGCTCGTCTGCCTCTCGCTTCAGAGCGGTCTTGCTCGGCGTTTCATCCGCGCCGTGCCGTTCAGACTCGCTGCCTGAGTCGGGTCGACGGTCCATCCGTGAACGACGTGCCATTGGTGACTCTCACTTGCAATCCTGGTTGAGAGTTTACGTGATCGTCCGTTGGAGCGGACTTTGATGTTTTTTTGAAAAGCTGTCAGCGCAGCAGGGGAGAAGCTCAAGAGGGCAGGTTGCCGCCTGAAAGCCGCTTTGGACCCGGAGAACAGCGTGCGTCTCGCTAACCTTTCTTTAACCAGAACGATCTTAATATTCTGTTTTTATTCGCTTGGGTGGATAGATGGAACTGCGACAGAGAATTGGCAGTGCAACGTGTCTTTTCCTGGTGACCACGCTTCTCTTATTCGGATCGGCGGGGAACGCCCAGGTGCACCGGTCTGCTTCGGGCACCGGTGATGCACTGATCCTGCCCTACTGGACCACGTCCAACGGCAACGACAGCCTGCTCTCGATACGCAACGACAGCGAGCGGGCCGTCGCCCTCAAGCTGCTCTGGCTGGATGAGGAGGGTGGGTTGGTGTACTCATTCAATTTGTACCTGAACGGGCGTTCGATGTGGACGGGCGCCACCGTTGAGTCGGTCCGGCTCGGTGAAAACACTTCGCCGAATCCCTCCGTCAACCACCTGTACCAGTCCAATGCCTGCTTGCTCCCGCTGGACCTGAACGTCAATCCTGAAGACGAGGTCGATTTCTTCGAGATCGGGGCCCCAAGAGGTTCACTGGAGATTATCGAGATGGCCAGCGTGGATCCCGCCTCGGCACTGGCCCCGGAAGGACGGTGGATCGACTGCCCGAATCTGGCGGCGCGATTCGAAACCGGCGCCTGGTCGAGCGATCTGGCGGTGGATCTGCGGCCTCCGGCGGGGCGAATGAGCGCAACGATACAGCTGATCAATGTGGCCGTTGGCGGCATGAACACCATTGAGGCGACGGCCCTGGCGGGCTTCAGCGATAGCGTGCAGCACACAGCGCCACTGGACTACACGCCGGACCTCAGCCATGCGTCCGACACCGGCGCTGATGCCGGAGGGGTCAGAAGTCTGGTCTGTGCTCACGGAGACTGTCGCGTCGATGAGTGGTCGCTGCCCATCAAGGCGGTCGCGGCCGCGCTCACTGCAAGCGCTCTTGTCACCGACTACAGCGTCAACCCGGGATTGGCCGCGCAGTTCGAGTGGTTCCTGCACCGGCCCTTGTATCGTTACCAGGCCTCGATCCCTGAGCTTCAGATTGACTCGGCGCCTCTCATCAGTTTTTTTACTCGCGAGGGTGAGCAGTATGTAGTCTGCCCCCCTGAAGACAGCTGTATCGTATTCCCCCTTCCGGACCAGCCTGTCCCAGGAACGAGCGAATTCGATTTCGAGCTCGAGCCCAGCCTTCATGTCATCGCACTGTCCCACGCCTTCGAGCCATTGGTTAATATATCGCCGCTGCTGGGCCATCCGATTGAACAGCTTGTCCGCGTTCCGCGTTTCTCGTCTTCGAACCCGGAGGCATTGAATGAGGGCATCCTTCGCTTGAGATTCGATCAGCAGGAGACCTCGCTGACTGCCCCTGCCGGGCACCGCTACCTGGGCGAGCCCGTCATCGCCTTTGGCATTCAGCAGTTCTCGAACGGGACGCTTGTCGATGCAGCTGGTGGCAGCGTCCTGGCGAACTATCGCGGCACGGAAACGCCGCGTTACCACAGGACGATTGTCGAGCCCGACTGATCAGGGGCGGTAAACCAGACGAGCACTCAAGGCCAAAGCCCCAGTCGCTGCAGTGCTGAGCGTGTCACCGTTTGGCGCTTCGGCGCATCCACGCCGCCGTTCGGCATGTCGATGTGGGTGGCGAAGAAGACCGGGCCGTCGGGGTATTCGATCCAGCCGACCCACCAGCCGTAATGCGCGTCCGTGCTGGCCTGCCAACCGGTCTTGGCGCGCAGGATCCAGCGCGGCCCGGCCTCGACGATCATGATCTCCTTGACGAGATATTGATGGGCCACATCGAAGGGTAATTCGTTTCGATACAGGCGCTTGAGAAAATCGATCTGTTCGAAGGGTGAGATCGCCAGCTTGCCGTCGAGCCAGAAGCGATCGATGCCGCCGCCCGGATTGGCGTTGCCGTAGTCGATGGATTCCAGATAGTCACGCTCGCGGGCATCGCCAAGGGCGCGGGCGAAATCCTGATAGACCCAGACGGCGGAGTTTCGCATTGATGAGCGCAGATCCTGGTCGCGATTCCAGACGGACAGCTGCCGTTCGACGCCATCCCATTCGATGATCTGAAACTCATCTCCGACCAAACCGGCGTCCAGTGCGAACAGCGCGTGGGGCACTTTGAAGGTCGAGGCGGGGCTGAACCGCTGCTCAGCGCGGGGCCGGTTGTAGACCCAATGCTCGTCGCGGCGCAGATCGGCGATGACGATGCTGCCAGTGACGTTCTGCTCGACAAACGCGGCCTCGAGCTCTGATTTCTCGATCCATTGGGGGCTGGCCCAGCAAGCGCTAGTGATGATTGCCAGGCCAAGGGCCAGGAAACAGTTGAAGGAGGCGCCAGGAGACACCCATTCCCGATGACTTGATTCAGGATTCATGCATCGCCGTCTCTCTGGCGCGATCGCTCGGAGTGAATGATCGAACATTCTGCAGCCATCAGCGCTTCCTGGCGAGCGCCACAAGTCCGAGAATCGCGCAGATTCCACCGACCACGTAATAGACGATGGTCTGTTCAGTGAAGCGCCCGGTCAGCGCGCGGCTGACCTGGTCGTCGAGGCCCTGCGAACTCTGGTAGCCCACGTAGAGCAGGGCAAGACCGCCGATGAGCAGAATCAGTCCAAGTAGACGTTTCGATTGCATATCGCGAAAATCTCCAGGCTTACAGTTGATTGGCGCTGAAGGTGTCGCAGCGCTGATACTGGCCGGATTCGAAGCCAACCCGGAACCAGCGTACGCGCTGCTCGGAGGTGCCGTGCGTGAAAGAGTCCGGTACCACGGTGCCGCGCGCCTGGCGCTGCAGGCGATCATCGCCGATGGCCGCGGCGGTGTTCAGGGCTTCTTCGATGTCGCCGGGCTCGAGCCAGTCGTGGCGGGCCTGGGCATGATGCGCCCAGACGCCCGAGTAGCAATCGGCCTGCAGCTCCTGACGCACGGCCAGGCCGCCATCGCCCTCGATGCTCTGACCGCGCTGACGGGCCTCGTTGACCTGACGCAGCACGCCGGTCAGGTTTTGGATGTGGTGGCCGACTTCGTGGGCAATGACATAGGCCTCGGCAAAATCTCCGCCGCCGCCCAGGCGGGTCTGCATCTGCTCGAAAAAGCCAAGGTCGATGTAGATCTGCTGGTCGCCGGGGCAGTAAAAGGGTCCGACGGCCGAGCTGGCCGTGCCACAGGCCGATTGGACTCGATCGGTGTAGAGCACTAATCGTGGGGGCTGGTAGCGCTCGCCGGACTGCTGAAACAAGGCAGACCAGACATCCTCGGTCTCACCCAGAATACTGGCGACAAACCGCGAGGCTTCATCGTTGCGCGGTGGCGGCGCACGCTCTGAACTTCCAGCGCCTGTCAGCTCAGTGACCTGATTGGCCAGGCCAAGCATTTCCATTGGATTCTTGCCCAGGGCCAGACTGACGATCACGACGATCGCCACTCCCACCAGGCCCAGGCCGCCGCCTGCCTTGGCGACCCGACGGCCGCGCCGATCCTCGACGTTGCGGCTCTTTCTCGCGCGCTGCCATTTCATCTCTAGCTTGCCTCCAACGATTGTTCCTGGAGTAGGATACTCGTATTCTTCATTCCGACCCAAGGTGAAAGCGATGCGCGTTCTAATCGTTGTTTCTGCTGTTTTACTGCTGTCATTGACCGGCTGTTCGTCCGTCAAGTACCGTGCGCTTGAATCGATCGGTATCGAAAAACGCGACGTGTTGTCGAGCAGCGTCGAGGACGCCGCTGAGGCCCAGGACGAGGCGGCCGAGCAATTTGCCTCGGCGCTGGAGCAGTTCCGAGCGACCGTGGCAATGGACGGTGGCGATCTGGAAGATACCTACGACCGTCTCAACCGGGAATTCGAACGCTCCGAAGCCCGCGCCGAAGAGGTGGCCGAGCGCATTGATGAGATCGAGAACGTGGCGAGCGCTTTATTCGATGAGTGGGAGGACGAGCTTGAGGACTACACCGATCCCTCACTGCGCCGCCGCAGCGAACAAATCCTGAGCGAGACGCGCGAGCGCTACACGCGCATGATGACCGCCATGGACCGCGCCGAGGACTCGATGGATCCAGTGCTCAACGTGTTTCGAGATCAGGTGCTGTTCCTCAAGCACAATCTGAATTCCATGGCCCTTGCGTCGCTGCGCGATGAGTTGGGCACGATCGAGACGGCCACCGATGAGTTGATCGCGGCCATGAACGAGTCGATCGCCGAAGCGCGGGATTTCATCGAAACGCTTTAGGGGCCGGATGCATCACCGGGCCCATCCGGGCTGAGCTTTGACGCACAATGAGGCTTCAGCCGCCGAATTTTCCGGGCCGAAGTACTTCGACGTTACCCAGCCAGATGATCATGGCGTAGTTGTCGTAGTAGCGCAGCTGCAAATGCTCGGCGATCCTGCGGACCGTTGCTTCGCTGCCGACGACTTCGATCCGGATATTGCCTGAGGCCTCCCAGGAGCCGGTCCGGGCCCCGCGGCTGCCTTCACCTCTCGCATTGGATATGGTGTAGCCCCTGGCACCCAGGGTCTTCAGGTCACGCTGGATGGCGTGTTCCAGTGCCGCCTCAGTGATGACCGTGAGCAGCTTGATGGTGGGTTGGACGGGATCACTCATATCAGCCTCCGGTCAGGATACGCTTGAGGAATTCGGACAGCTGCCAGTACAGCGGCACGCCAACCAAAACGTTGAAAGGAAAGGTCACCCCGAGGGAGGCGGCGAGCGAAAGCGTCGGATTGGCTTCCGGCAGAGAGATTCGCATCGCCGCCGGCACGGCAATGTATGAGGCGCTGGCGGCCAGCAGGGACAGGAGCAGGACCCCGCCGGGGGTCAGGCCCAGCGCCAGACCCAGCAGGCTGCCAAGCACGGACGAGACGAGCGGCATGGCAATGCCAAAGGCGATCAGGAACAGGCCATAGCGTTTGAGGCTGCCGGCCTGGCCGGCCGTAATCAGGCCCATTTCCAGCAGGAAAATGGCCAGAATGCCCTTGAATAGGTCGAAAAAGAGGGGCTTGATGGCCTCCAGGCCGTCCGGATCGGACAGCCAGCCGATGACCAGGCCACCGAGCAGCAGCAGAATGCCCTTACCGAGAAAAACCTCGCGACTCACTTCGGCCCAATGGGTTTCGCGGCTCAGTCCGCGGGCCAGCAGCAGGCCGATCAGAATGGCGGGGACTTCCATGACGACCAACAGCAGCGCCATCTGGGCGTCCCAGGGAATGCCGCGCGATTCCAGCCAAGCGATTCCCACGGCAAAGGTGCCGACGCTGACCGATCCGTAGTGCGCTGCAATCGAGGCGGCATCCACGCGCTTGAAACGTCCCAATCTGAGCAGCAGGGGATAGGCGATCAGCGGCAAGACGAGACCCAGGGCCAGCGCACCGAAGATATCTGGGAGTAGGCTCAGAAACGGCTGTCGCGCCAGCTCGACGCCGCCCTTCATGCCGATGGTCAGCAGCAGCAACATGCTGACGGCATCGTAGACCGACGTGGGCAGTCGCAGTTCGGATTTCAGCAGTCCTGCGGCCAGGCCGAACAGGAAGAACAAGATGACAGGATCCATGGGTTCGCGTTGACCGGAGCGGACCGGCAGATTGACTCAGGCGCTCATTATGCCGGCTTCGAGGCACCGGCCCGAGTCTCCGCATCAGGAGGCAAAGAATTTGTCCCGGTCGCACTGCTCGGGTCCGGCAGGAGCCGGTCGACCACCTTGGCCGAACAGACGACGCCCGGCAGGCCCGCGCCCGGATGCGTGCCGGCGCCGACGAGGTAGAGGTTGGCGGGCCCTTCGGCCCGATTGTGGAAGCGAAACCAGGCCGATTGACGGAAAATGGGCGCGATCGAAAAGCCCGCGCCGGCCGGCGACAGGTAGCGATCGCGGAAGTCCCGGGGTGTCATGTGAAAGTCCGCGCAAACGGTGTCCTCGAGGCCGGGCAGAATCGTCTCGCTGAGCGCCTTGATGATCCGCTTCGAGAGCAAGGGGCCTTCCAACTCCCAGTCGATCCCGGCCTCCAGATTGGGCACGGGAACCAGCGCATAGAAACTGTCGCAGCCCTCCGGCGCGAAACTGGGGTCGGTTGCGGTTGGACGATGAAGATAGATCGAAAAATCATCGGCAAGAACTTTGCGGTCGAAGATGTCTCGCAGGAGTTCCCGGTAGCGCGGACCCATCCAGATGGTGTGGTGGGCAACGTCGGGGTACTGCCTGCGCGCGCCAAAAAAGAGTACGAACAGGCCCATCGATTTTTTCGAATGCCGGCTCTTGATTCGGGCGGCCACCTTGCTCGCCTGGCGATCGAGCATCGTGTCGTAGAGGTGCGCCGGATCGGTATTGCTGATGGCCATATCGAGGTCGATTTCCGAACCATCGGAAAGGGCGGCTGAGGTGACCCGTCCGTTTGCTGTCTTCAGCCGTTCGACCGTGGTGTCGAGCCGGATTTCGATGCCCACCTCCCGCATCAGGCGCTCGAAGCCATCGACCAGGGCACCGGTGCCTCCCATGGCGAAATGCACGCCGTGTGAGCGCTCGAGAAAATGGATCAGTCCATAAATGCTGGTCGTATCGAAGGGGTTGCCGCCAACCAGCAGCGGCTGGATGGAAAAGGCCTGACGGAGATGGTCCGAGCGCAGGCGCCGACAAACCATCTGCCACACGGTTCGGTACGCACCCAGGCGGATCAGATGTGGAACCTGCTTGAGCATGAAGCTGAATTTATGAAAGGGGGCATCGGCGAGCTGGGTAAAACCGACGTCGAAAATCGCGCGTGAGTCCTTGAGCAGCTTTTGATAGCCCTCAATGTCCGCCGGTTCGATCTTGCCGATTTCCTCCAGCGTGTCCTCCAGCGTGCCGCCGTAGTCGAAGCGTGTGCCATCGCGAAACTCAAAGCGGTACCAGGTCTCGAGGGGCACAATGTCGACGTAATCGGAGAGTTTGCGGTCGAACAAATCGAACAGCTCCTCGAACAGGAAGGGAGCCGTCAGGACCGTCGGGCCGGCATCGTGGCGGAAACCGTCGCGCTCGAAGACCTGAGCCCGGCCTCCAAGGCGGGGGCAGCGATCGACCAGAGTGACTTCATAGCCCCGGGCCCGTGCTCGAAGCGCCGCGGCGATGCCGCCGAAGCCCCCACCAATCACTAACGCTCGACTCATGCCTTCTTCTCCCGCCATTCCTGCGCGCGCTGTTTTGCGTCTGTGAAATTGAATCCTATTGCTGCCTCGCAAGTTCGCTCGAGCAACAGCCGCATGCACTTTACCTCAGCTTCGTGGAGAGCGGTGGATGTGACATTCGTCATCTCGAAGTGGTGGCGGAATGCACTGTTGCCACCATCCGTGCTTGGCAACAATGCGGTCATTGTGCAAACAAGCGACGGAGATTGATTTCAATGGATTCACCACTCATACGGCTTGACGAAGTCTCGCATCGCTACGGGAACAAGGCGGCCCTCGATGCGGTCTCGATCGAGATGCAGTCGGGGCAGGTGACCGCGCTCCTCGGGCCCAACGGTGCGGGCAAGAGCACGCTGATCCACCTGTTGCTCGGTCTGCTCCCGGTTCAGAGCGGACACATCGAGGTCATGGGCCGGACCCCCTCGGTCGCCGCCAAGGCGGGGGAGTGGGGCACGATGCTGCAGTCCAGTGGCGTTCAGGACACCTTGACCGTGATCGAACTGTTGAATCTCTTTGCCAGCCTGTACCCCGCGCCCGCCGAGATCGATTCCTTGATCGATGAAGCGGGGCTCGAGGGGCTGGAGAGGACCCGCTTCGAGCGCTTGTCCGGCGGCCAGAAGCAGCGGGTAATGTTTGCCCTTGCGCTTGTCGGGCAGCCCCGACTGCTGATTCTCGACGAGCCGACGACGGGCCTCGATCCGGCCGCCCGGCGCGGCCTGTGGGATGTGATTTCCCAGCGCCGAGCACAGGGCGTCTCCGTGTTGCTATGCACTCACTACATGGACGAGGCGGAGAAACTCGCCGACCAGATCATCGTCCTGAACCGCGGTCGCGTCCTGGCCGAGGGCTCGCCCGACTCGATCAAGTCGCGCGTACCCAATGCCCAGATCTTTGCTCGCTCACGTTTGACCCTCGATGAGCTGCGTCGCTTGCCTGCGGTGCAGAGCGTCGAGTCCCGAGAGCAGCGCCTGTCGGTGCTGAGTTCCGATGCGCCGGCCACGCTCAAGGCCTGGCTCGCCGCGGATCAGGAGCTCGACGATCTGGAAGTCAAGGGCGCCGATCTTGAAACCGCCTTTCTCAATCTCACCCGCAAGGCCCCGTCCAAGGAGTTGCTTTCATGAATGTTGCTCGCATGCCCATCGGTCGCCGCCTGGTCAGCTACGGTCAGTTCATCTACTGCCAGTGGTTGAACCTCCTTCGGGTCCCGGCCTACACGATCCCAACGCTTGTTTTTCCAGTGATGTTCTATGCCTTTTTCGGCATCTTGATGAATCCCGGTGCCTCGGCCTATCTGCTGGCGACCTTCGCCACCTTCGGCGTGCTCGGAGCGACCCTGTTTGCCTTTGGCGTCGGCATTGCGACGGAGCGGGCGCAGGGCTGGTACACACTGATTCGCGCCACGCCGGCACCGTTACTCGGAATCGTCATCGGCAAATGGTTTGGCGCGGCACTTTTTTCCGCGGCCATTATCGTTACGATGTGTTCGATTGCTGGCTTTTTCGGCGGTGTTCGTCTTGAGCAGTCGCAATGGTGGGGCCTGCTGGCCGTTCTGATTTCCGGCACCCTGCCGTTCTGCCTGCTGGGTCTGGGCTTGGGGCTGCTGCTCTCGCCCAATGCAGCGCCAGCGGTCATCAACATTGTCTACCTGCCCCTGGCCTTCCTGTCCGGCCTGTGGGTTCCCGTGTCGCAGTTTCCGGCCTGGCTTCAAACGCTCGCGCCCTGGCTGCCGCCCTATCACCTGGCAGAACTGGCGCTGCAGGTGACCGGCGTTCGACCCGGCGAGCCCTGGAGCCACTGGCTGGCCCTGCTGCTCTTTTCCGCCGTCTTTGCTGTTCTGGTCATCATCGGTTGGCGACGCATGCTGGCGATGTCGAAATGACACCCATGATGCCAATGATTCAGCCGATCCAATCTGTCAAGGAGTGCTTCTTATGAAACCATCGTCTTCCCTTGTTGGTCTGCTGCTGTTGATCGGCCTCCTCGTTGTCACCCTGCTGATGCTTCCGGGGCCGGTCCCACGTTCGGCCAACGAGCTGTCTGCTTCAGACTCTGCTGTGATTGCGTTAAGCAATGCGCGAATTTTTGACGGCGAGTCTGTCCATGAGCAGGCCACCCTGGTGATCCGCGATGGACGGATCGATGCGCTGCGCCTCGACGATGCGTTGCCCGAAGAAGCCGATGTCATCGATATCGCGGGCGGCACGCTGCTGCCGGGCTTGATCGACGCCCACGTGCATGCGTTCAACTCGGCGCGTAAGGATGCCCTGCGCTTTGGGGTGACCACGGTGCTCGACATGTTCCGCCCGCCCTTCGATTTGGACCAGACCCGGGCCCAGCGAGGAGCCCTGGAAAGGACCGATCAGGCTGATCTCTATTCGGCCGGTTTCTTAGCGACCGCCGACGGCGGCCATGGCACCCAGTACGGGATCGAGGTGCCCACCCTGTCCGACCCTGACCAGGCCGATGCCTGGGTCGAGGCCCGCCTGTCCGAGGGGTCGGACTACATCAAGATCGTGATCGAAAGCGGTGCCGCCTGGGGCGGGCACCTGCCGACCCTGGACGCGGCCACGGTTCAGGCCCTGGTGAGGGCCACCCACGCTCGTGGTGAGATGGCCGTGGCGCACGTCTCGACGCAGGCCGCGGCCCGGATAGCCGTCGAAGCAGGCGTCGACGGACTGGTCCATCTGTTCGCCGATGAGCCGCTCGATCCGGCGCTGGCCGCGACGCTCGTCGAAAAGGATGTCTTCGTCATTCCGACCACAACCGTGCTGGCAGGCTCGCACGGCCAGTCGGGCCGCGGGTGGCTCGAATCGGACGAGCGCCTGGCATCTCGCCTGAGCACAGAACAGCGCCAGACCCTCGAACAGAGCTTTCCTGGCAGTCAGCTTCGCGCGTCTCGCTGGCCGATGGTGCTGACCAGCCTGCGTGCGTTGCATGAGGCCGGCGTGGTGCTGCTCGCAGGCAGCGACGCACCGAATCCGGCGACGGCGCATGGGGCGAGCCTGCTGCACGAAATCAAGCTGCTGACCGAAGCGGGGCTGTCGACGATCGAAGCGCTGCAAGCGGCGACGTCGGTGCCGGCTGCGCGTTTTGGCCTGGATCATCGCGGTTGTCTTCAACCCGGTTGTCGAGCCGACATCATCTGGGTTGACGGCAATCCCCTCGCTGACATCGGCGCATTGCGTCAGGTCGAGGGTGTCTGGAAGAACGGGCGCCGGGTCGACGCCGCGATCGAGACGTCGGTCGTTCCGGCCGCGGAAACGCCGGCGCTTGATGTCCCTCTGGATCTGCATCGAGCCGGGCGCTGGTTGCCCTCGACCGATGAGTTCATGGGCGGTCAGTCTCGCGCCGAGCTGCAGCTCGACAGTTCGGGTCGCCGGGTCACGGTCAGCGGTGAACTCAATCCGGGTTTTGCATTCCCGTATGCTGGCACCATGTGGAATCCGGGAGACGAGATCATGAGCGCCGTCAACCTATCCCGAGCCGAGACGCTTTCCTTGCAGCTGGAGGCGACGTCGGGACGCTTTCAGCTGATGATCTTCAGCGGCGACGATCCCGCTGCGCCACCGATCCGCATCGATCTCGTGGCCAACGAGACCAACCGCATCGATCTGACCGAGTACAGCGGCCTTGATCGCTCGCGGCTGCGCGCCTTCGGCGTCTATGCCACGGGCCCGGCCGAGTCCTTTGAATTCACGATTCGTGACGCCGGCCTGCAATGACTTCCACTCGACTGCAACGACTGCACCAATGGCTGGTTCGACCGGAACGCGACCGCGGCCTACTGACCTACCTCTGGCTGGTCTATCTGCTTTTTTTCTTCATCGAGTGGTTCTTTCGGCCGGTCAGCCTCATCGAAGCGCTGCTCGGCCTGGTCACGGTCGCCATATTTCTGGTCCTCTATTTCAGTGCCTTTCGGCGTCAGGGCGTGGCCGCCCTTCTGCACGTTGCCGGCATGGCGAGCCTGTCGGTGGCCTGGAGCACCTTCAACAGCGGCGCCAGCGTGTTTTTCATCTACGCCGCAAGCTTCGCCTACCTGATTGGTCCGCCGCGGATCAGCGTGCCGGTCGTGCTGGGAATCGCCCTGTTGGCATTGGGAACGGCCATCACCACCCAGCCAATGTTGTTCTACTGGATTCCCGGCGTCGTGATCAGCGTGATCATCGGCGTGGCCAATATCGTGATGGGCGAACAGGAGCGACGAAACGCCGAGCTGCGTCTGACCCAGGCCGAGGTTCGCCGCTTGGCCCGGGTGGCCGAACGCGAGCGGATTGCCCGCGATCTTCACGACGTGCTCGGCCACACGCTATCGGTCATCGCCGTCAAGAGCGAGCTGGCGGCCCGCCTGCTGGACAAGGAACCTGCCCGCGCCGGTGAGGAAATGCGATCGGTGCAATCCACGGCCCGTCAGGCACTGGCGGACGTTCGCGAAGCCATCGGCGGCATCCGCAACCAGGAGCTTGATGAGGCCATCGAGCAGGTACGCAGCGGGCTTCGGGCAGCGGATGTGGAGCTGATTTTCGAACGCGACCCCGACCTGGCGCTGTCCCGCCAGCGCGAAGCGATGCTTGCGCTGGTCATTCGCGAGGCGGCGACCAATGTCATTCGGCACGCCCGGGCTCGACGCTGCCGAGTCCAGCTTTGCCGCCAGCCCGACGGTGATGTTGTGTTGGAGATCAGCGACGACGGGCAGGGTCGAATCAAGCCCGACGGCGGTGGCATCCAGGGCATGTTCGCGCGTATTGAAGCGCTTGGCGGGCGGCTTGACATCACTGCCGATCAAGGCCATCGCCTGCGCGCGGAGCTGCCGGGAGAAGCTGTATGATTCGCCTGGGTCTGGTCGAAGACCAGCGCCTGCTGTTGAGTGCAATCGCCTCGCTGCTGGAGCTCGAAGATGATATTGCCGTGGTGGGCCGTTTCGATAACGGCGATGATGCGCGCACGAGCCTGATCGAGACCCAGCCCGATCTGGTTCTGACTGATATCGAAATGCCTGGCTTGACCGGTCTCGAGCTGGCCGAATGGCTGAAGGCCGAGCATCCCGGGATTCACGTTGTGATTCTGACCACCTTCGCCCGACCGGGGTACCTTCGCCGCGCGCTCGATGCCGGCGTTCGAGGTTACCTGCTGAAAGAAACGCCCGCTGAGGACCTGGTCGCTGCCTTGCGACGTATCGTGGCAGGCGAACGGGTGATCGCTCCCGAACTGGCCTTGACCGCCTTCGACGGGAAGGATCCTCTGACCGAGCGCGAGCGACAGGCCCTGCGTCTGGCCGGTGATGGCGCGAGCAATGCCGAGATCGCGAAGAAGCTGCACCTGGCAGAGGGGACGGTTCGCAATTACCTGTCCGAGGCGATGAGCAAGCTGCATGCGGAAAACCGCGTCGAAGCCTATCGAATTGCTCGCGACCAGGGATGGTTGTAACAACTAAGGAGCAAGACTCGGTTTCCGGAAAAGCGGGTGAGCGAGCGCAAGGCTCAAGTCTCAAGGCGTGCACCATCCTGCTGGAAACCCGGAACCCGTTCCTCCTGACTTCCAGCACCTTGGCCTAATCCAGTTCACCTGCCAGAATGATGGCCATGAATGTGTCCAGATTCCCACGCCGGGGGGTGCAGATGACCCGGCTCGAAACCTTCGCCGATGCGGCCTTCGCTTTTTCTGCGGCCCTGCTGGCGATCTCGATCGATGAAGTGCCGTCCAACTACGATGAGTTTATCGTCGCTCTTCAAGGTGCGCCGGCCTTTGCGGCCAGCATGCTGATCATCCTGTTTTTCTGGCACGGTCACCAGCGCTGGAGCGATCGCTTCGGTCTAGAAGATAGTCCGTCGGTGTACCTGACCTTTGCCTTGATCATGATGGTCATGATTTACGTCTATCCGCTAAAGATCCTGATGGAAACCGGTTTCGGTTTCCTGAGCGGGGGCTGGCTGCCTTCGGAATTCAACTTCGAGAGTTTTCGCCAGTTTCGTGTTCTGGTGTCCCTCTACGGGACCGGGTTCATCATCCTCTGTCTGATCATGTCCGCACTTTACTGGCACGCCTGGCGCCTGCGCCAGGCGTTGGATATGGACGAGGAAGAGGCGTTCGACACGCTCTCGGAGATGATCCGATGGGCGTTTCCCGTGGCCTTTTCAGTCCTGGTGGTGGCCCTGATGTGGGTGCTGCCGGACTCGGTCGTGTCGCTGGCGCCCTTCCTGTTTGTTCTGCTCGCCTTCTTCAGCCCGATCAATGATCACATCGCTCGACGCGCCGCAGAACGCCGCTTCGGAACGCGTCAATGAGCGTTTGTCCATCGCTTCAATCCATGGTGTACGGCTCGGGCACGCTGGTTGTCAAAATCGGCTCCTCGCTGCTGATCGATGATGGGGGCAGGCTCCGTGGGGATTGGATGGCCACCCTGACCGAGCGTTTGAGTGCACGCAGTGGCCCGCTGGTGCTGGTTTCATCGGGTGCGATCGCCCTCGGGCGCGCGGCCCTTGGTCTGGCGTCGCGCCCTCGGCTGCTCGCTCAGGCCCAGGCGGCGGCCGCCGTGGGCCAGATTCATCTGGCTGGCGCCTGGTCGGCGTGCTGGCAGCGCCAGGGCCGGGTCGCGGCCCAGATCCTGTTGACCTTGGCCGACCTCGAACAACGCCGCCAGTATCTGAATGCCCGTGCCACGCTCGAAACCCTGATCGAGCGACAAATCATCCCGGTGGTCAATGAAAACGATACGGTCGCGACCGAGGAAATTCGTTTTGGCGACAACGACCGCCTAGCCGCTCGAGTGGCCCAGCTGCTCTCGGCCGAGGGCCTGTTGTTGCTGAGCGACGTCGACGGCTTCTACGACCGCGACCCCGCTCAGGATGACCAGGCCCGGCATGTACCGCAGGTCGAGGCCATCGGCCCCGAAATCGAAGCGATGGCAGGTTCGACCGGCGCACGGGGTGTTGGCACCGGCGGCATGGCCAGCAAGCTGGCCGCGGCCCGGATTGCAACGGCGGCCGGCGTGCCCGTTGTCCTGGCATCAGGGCTTGGATGCGACCCCATTCAAGCCCTGGCCGAGGGCCAGCGCCATACGTTGTTTAGCGCCAGCGCGCGCCCGCTGGCCCAGCGCAAGCAGTGGCTGTCGGCCTTGCAGCAGGTTACAGGAACGCTGCAAGTGGACGCAGGAGCGGCCCGGGCCCTGCGCGCCGGCAGCAGTTTGCTGGCCGTTGGATTGACTGCGCTGAAAGGTGAATTTGAGCGCGGCGATCTGGTGCTGATCGAAACACCGAATGGCCCAGTGGGACGGGGATTATGTGCTTACGGCTCGCAGGACGTTCGACGGATTGTCGGCTGTCAATCCAACCAGGTCGAAGCGATCCTCGGTGGCTCAAGCCGCGGTGCCGTGGTCCATCGCGATGACATCGTCCTCGACCCCTGACTGCAGCCCCATCCGGCGGGATCGTTCCTCGAGTTTGCAGTCGGCGGTTTTCCAGCGCTCCGTCTCGAACGCCTGGATAGAGGACCATCGCCAGGTTCAGACAGGCCCTGTTGGCAATTGCATCCGGGACGCGATTCTGCTCCAATCAGGGCCTATACACGCCCAAGGATGCCTGCCATGACATCGATCCACGATCCCGACGGCACGCGACTGCCGATCAAGGTCGACGCCACCTCCAACGGTGAATTCGAGCCGATTCCCCTCGGCAAGGCCGAGTCTCTTGGAAATGCCCTGGCCCACGAGGCCGCCAGTAAGAACGCCAAAAAGCTAGGCCAGTCCAGGCGCCGGTTTTTGGTCTCGACCTGCGGTGCGGCCTCGACCCTGCTGGCCTTCAATGCGGCTCAGGCGGCGATGGGACGACGCGGTGGTGTTTATGCACTGGCCCCGGAAGCGGCCCTTGAGGAAGAGGCCGCCAGTGCGGTCTTGAGCGGTGATGAATTCATCCTCGATGTGCAGGGGCATTTCGTCAACCCGAACGGTGCCTGGCTGGATCGCCTGCCGGGTGATGCGCGACCGCTGTCGAGCTTCGAAAATGCCGGCTGCGCGCTCGGCACGGGTGATGCGCCGCGCGCCTACCTGCAGTGTTTTGGCCCGGACGCCTTCATCAAGGATGTGTTCATGGACTCCGACACCGATGTGATGGTGTTGAGTTTTGTTCCATCGACCCGCGAGGGCGAGCCCTTGACGATCGAGGAAGCGGCTGCGGCACGGACGATCGTCGACGGGCTGGGCGGCACGAATCGCCTGCTCCTTCACGGTCGCGTCAATCCCAACCAGACCGGCGATGTCGAGGACATGCAGCGTCTGCGCGATGAATTCGGCATCCAGGCCTGGAAGACCTACACCCAGTGGGGCCCTGAAGGTGAGGGATATGCCCTGACCGATGAGGCCACCGGCATTCGTCTTCTGGACGAAGCCAGACGTCTGGACGTGCCGATCATCGCGATCCACAAGGGGATCCCCTTCGGCGAGCAATCCTATGAAAACTCCCTGTGCACGGACGTGGGGCCGGCCGCGCAGCGCTATCCGGAGCTGAGTTTCCTGATCTACCACTCCGGGTTCATCCCGGGCAAAACAGAAGGCGAATATGACCCTGAACGCGGCGAGGGCATCGACTCATTGATTCAGACGGTAATCGAGAACGATCTGGGCCACGGCTCCAACGTGTATGCCGAGCTGGGATCGACCTGGCGCTACCTGATGCGCGATCCGGACTCGGCGGCCCACGCTCTGGGCAAGATGTTGCTGCACCTCGGTGAGGACAACATCCTCTGGGGAACGGATTCGATCTGGTACGGCTCGCCGCAGGATCAAATCCAGGCTTTCCGCGCGTTCCAGATCAGCGAGGAATTTCAGGAGCGCTTCGGCTATCCTGCCCTGACTCCGACGATCAAGCGCAAGATTCTCGGCCTGAACGCGCTCAGGCCCTATCGCCTGGAGCGAGATGTCCTGGAGCATCATCTCGGTGATGACGCGGTCGCGCAGACCCGCGCTGACTATCGCCAGATGGCCGACCCGCATTTTCAGACCTTCGGACCGACCTCGCGCCGCCAGTTCCTGAATTTTGGTCGCTGGGCGGGGGAGGGGCCATGAAGCCCCTGAAACGATGGGCCGCCGCGAGCCGTTGACCAATCGAATCGGCACGGACAAACTGAAGGCAATCCGATCCCCGACCTCGTCAAAACCCGCGTCCTCTTTCATTGCAGAGGCTCCTTAAGCGTCTACCTCGTTCGCTTCTTAGCGGGCCATCGGGTGATGGCGCAGGTTGATGGGGTCGCTGAAGGGAAGCGCAACAAGCTGAATTGGATCCTGGTCAAGCCGGCGGCAGGTGGTCGATTCCTGTGTGGACAGACACTTGTCAATCTCTTCGATCGGTTCGTGGTGTTTCGGCCGGATCTCTACGCGCATGAGGTCACGACGATCGAGCGCGGCACGCGATGGCTGCTCACCTTTGCCTTGAACAGACGATGAGCTCTGAAGCGGCCCCGTGGCCGGTTCAGCGGATCAACCACCGCCGTCCTGCTCGTTGATCTGCTCGCGCTGGCGCTCCGCTGCATCAAGGACGTCCTGCTCAACGTTGCGGGCGCGCTCCAGGGCGCGGTCGTAGCCCTGGCCGGGGAGATCGGGTTTCGCCCGGGTTGCGGAATCGTTCGATGCATCGTTCGATGTATCGCTCGATGTATGAGTGGATGTATCGCCGCAGCCCACGAACAGGACTGCTGTCGCAATCAGAATGATGCCTTTGATTGTCATTGGTGCTCTCCGGGTTTGATCAGATCAGCTCAGCAGCGAACAGGTTCCAATGCCAGAGCTGAGCGCAAAGAACCGCAGGGGTCCGCGCGAGGGCCCTCACTGCGCAAATTTTCCGTCAAACGGCAATATACCCCATTAGGAAACCGGCCCTCCGATTGAACCAGAACCTGCTTTGCGGGCACTGTAGGTACAAACGCAACCGATTAATAGATGACCGATGGCCCCGCGAAGCGAAAAGGAACGTGTCCTTGACGGCTACCTGGTGGCCGCTGCGCGCAGCGGTGACCGGGCCGCCCTGGAGCGTCTGGCCGAGCGCTGGATGCCCAAACTGCTCTCGCACGCGCATCGCCTCAGCGGACAGGGTGATCTGGCCGCGGATATCTCACAGGACGCGTGGTCGGAGATTTTGCGCAATATGGGCAGGCTCGAGGACGTCAACGCGTTTGCGTCCTGGGCATTTCGAATCGTTACCCATCGTTATGCTCGCGCGATCCGGTCATTGACCCGTCGTCGCGCCGGTGAACAGGCGGCCGCCCGTGCTATGGACCTCGAAGTCGCAGCGACCCAGGAGCGTGTTGCGGAGTCCGAGCGTCTCCGCGATGCGATCGAGCAGCTGCCCGGGCCCCAGCGAGCTGCGCTGGGCCTGTTCTATCGTGAGGGCCTGCGCGTGGCCGAAATTTCCGTTGCACTGGACACCCCCGTCGGGACGGTCAAGACCCGTCTGATGCATGCGCGCAGGAAGCTGCGTGCGCTACTCGAAGGAGCACACCATGAGCAAGATTGATGATCTGATACAAGACACGCTGACCGAGGAAGATGAGCGACTGCTGGCCGAATACGGCTCCGAACCCGGCTATCTGCGCCAAGCCTTCAGTCTGTTCCGCGGCCCGCTGGGCTGGGTCATGTCGATGGTCATGGCCTGCGCCATTGGATTTGGTCTGGCATCGATCTGGTGCATCTATAAGGCCATGGTGGCCACCGAGATGCTGGACGCGGTGCAGTGGGCCATGTGGGCAGTGATCGGCGTTCAGCTGACGACCTTCCTGCGCGGTTTCATGGGCGACCATTTCGAAGCCAACCGGGTCCTGCGCGAGATCAAACGAATCGAACTCCGCCTGGTTCGAATGGAGTCACGCTGAGCAGATTCAAGGGTCTGATCCGGATCGCCCTTGATGGGTTTCTTTGGCCCGCTTCAGCTGATGCAGCGTCAGCGGCGGGCCGAAGAGTTCGAACAGCACCGTGGTTGCAACGACCAGGGGCAGCAAGTAGGACAATTCCGGAAAGCGTTCGACAGCGACCAGGGTGAGTCCGATCGCGACGCCGGCCTGCGGCATCATGCAGGCACCGATGCGATTTCGATTGACCGCGGTCGAACCGGCCAACCACCCGCCCAGGAAGCCTCCGAGGAGCCGACCCGCCATGCGAGCAGCGATGAACGCCAGGCCGAGAGCCCCCAGCGCAGGCAGCGCCGACCATTCCAGCTGATAGCCTGCCATGAAAAAAAACAGTGCCAGGAACGGGAAAGCAATGCCCTTGACTGATCGAAAGGGACGAACGTGGTGTCGAGCCAGGTTGGCGACGGTGACGCCCAGGGTCATGCAGCTCAGAAGATAGGAGAGCCCGAGCAGCTCGGCCAGACCAGCGGCAAGTAAGACGAATCCGATCGATTCGAGCAACATGGGTTCGCCCGGCTGCAGTCTGCCCGTCAACCAGGACATCGGCAGGCCCAGAATCAGCCCGAGCGCAATCGAGCCGAACACTTCCGTCAGCCCGTGGGCCAGGGCAGTCCAGCCGCCCTCCGAACTGCCCGATAGCCAGCTCAGCATGACGATGATGCCGCTGAAAAGAATGGCACACCAGGCGTCGTCGATGGCAACGACCTGGTAGACCAGACGGGAGAGTGGGCCATCGGCCTTGGATTCCTGGACCACATCCATGCTCGCCGCGGGGTCGGTCGCGGTCGAAATCGCCCCGAGCAACAGCGCCGCCGCCCAGTTGTCGGTCAGCCACCAGACCACGGTGGTTACAACTACAGCGGTCAGTAGCGTGACCAGCAGGCTGATGATGAGCGATTCCCGAGCTTCCCCAAGTGCCTTGAACGACATTCGCTCGCCGAGCAGGAAGCCGACCATGGCAAGAGCGATCTGTGTTATCAGATCGAAGCTAGCGGTCGCCCCCCGCGGCAGGAGATCGAGCAGTTCAGGGCCGGCCAGGGCGCCCAGCATCAACAGCAGGGTCACGCGCGGCACATGCACCCTCTGAGCCAGTCCCATGGCAGCGACAGCGGCGAGCAGAGTCGCTCCGATCCAGATCAGATGCTGGGCGTCAGACATGATGCCGGGCTGCGTTCATCGAGGGCTGCCTTGTGAGAGTCCGAGTGGGTGTTGTGCGAAAACAAGCATGAAAAATAGCAGACCTGGACGCCCCCCGTACGCTGATCGAAAGCTCGTCGAAACAGCGCCGGGCTGGCGATGCAGTCTGGCGAACGGGTGAGAGCGCTTGCAACGAGGTATGCTTGGGACTAATGATTTCAGGAGAGGCTGTTGATGAGACCTGTGATGCGTTGGCTGCTTATCTCGGTATGCATGGCCCTATTGAGTGCCTGTGCCGCACTTTCCCCCTATGAGGAGGCCCCGGCGGTGACCGTGACGAGCTTTGGAATGGCGCCTGAAGGGAGCGCGACGGGGCCTGCATTTCGTGTGGGTCTGCGGGTGATCAATCCGAATCGCGTGGAGCTGCCGCTGGTCGGTATGAGCTATCGCGTGGACCTTCAGGGTCAGCGCCTGCTCACCGGTGCAGCCAACGATCTTCCGGTCGTGCCCGCTTACGGCAGCGCTGACTTCACGGTCGATTTGAGCCCCGACCTGATCGGCGGCCTTCGCCTGATCGGCGACCTCATGGCCAATCCGATAGAGACCTTCGACTACCGCTTCGCCGCCCGTCTCGACGTGGGCGGCTGGCGCCCGAATATTCGAATTGAAGAACTTGGCCAGCTCTCGGCTGGAAGCCTGAAAGAGACCCGCTAGCGGTCCAATCTTCCTGGGTTGTTCACAGCGGGTCTTTTTCGACTGAATCTCGAGAAATCCGGTTGACCCAGGGCCCGGTCAGCAGATAGTCGATCGTCAGGTTATCGAAGAGCGCCGAGCCGGTCGAGATGAACAGCGCCGGCGTTCGCGATAGAGCGGGTTCGCGCAACATGTCTTGAAGGTCGCACATCGGACGCTCCTTCAGCCGATGCTCCTCATCGAATCGCCTCAGGTCCCCAGTGGCGGCTATCGTGCGTGTCCAGGCAGATCGCGTAGTGATCCAGTACGGTGGCATCGAGCTCGCGCTGCCAGTCGGTGTCCGCACCGACGCTGATGACCACCGAGGGGCGGTGACCTGATGCATCGAATAGGGGCTGTTCGCTATCGGTGGCCAGTGCCAGCGCATCGGGCTGACTGGACAGGTCATCGCCGCTGAAACAGGCCGTTCGCAGATCGGGGCGAAGTCGACCGATATGCTCGGCTGCGAGCTTGGCCCTGCCCGGGTCGATATCGCTGAATTCGATGCGCTTGATCGACGGTTGGCTCGCGGCATAAAGCGCTGTGTAATAACCGACCCGTCCGGCCCCGATGATCGCCAGACTGCGACAGTCCGGCATCAAAAGGCGCAGGCCGGTCATTGCGCAGGCACCGGTGCGCGCCGAAGACAGGATGCAACCGGCAAAGCCGGCCTCGATGAAATTCTCGCGGCTGTGGAGCGCAAAGGCCTTGCCGACGCTGATTTTGCCGGCCACGATCTGACGGGGCCAGTTGCTGCCAATGATCTTGACGGTCTTGCGCACGCGATCAGGAAAGCGGACGACGCAGGGCATAACGCGAAAATCCGATCGCTCGCCCGGGTCGGTAAAGACTGATTTTGGAGGCAGCTCTAGCTTGGCGCTGCCGTCTGCAATGGCCTCGAGCGACTTAAGAAGGTGTTCGAGATATCGCGTCGGTGATGCGGTCAGCGCATGGTGCACGGCCGCATCGTCGAAAAAGACATAGGGCTCGTCGCTGATCCGCAGAACTTGATTCAGGGCGCTGTCAATCATCGCTGGGTTGCTGTCCGGTGGATGTCGCGCTCAGGATCGGCAAGCTGACTTCGGGCGGTGCGAGCACGAGAAGGAAGTCACCGGTGGCGGCACGGTCAAGGCCTGCGCGGACGGCGCGGGCTTCATCCTCAGAGGTGGTGATCCGAGCCGGAGCCGTGCCGGCATCAATGAGTTTGTTTCTGAAATATTCCAGCATCTTGCGACGTGGCTGCTCGCCGGCCCACTCTGGATTGCGTTCGATGTTCAACAGGTTGCCGCTCAGACTGATCGTCGCAAAGCGCCGGCTGAATTCGTCCGCGACCGCGTCGATATGCTCACGATGCCTGGCACCGATGGTCATGCAGACCAGGTGCATGCGGTCCGGCAATTCCATTCGATTGATCACCGCAAGCAAACGGTCGACGCCGTCGGGATTCTGCGCATAGTCGCAAAGCACCTTGCATGGAAGGCCGTCGAAGAAATTGTAGCGACCGGGGTTGTCATCAACGGAGTTGTTAAAAGCGGCCAACACTTCCCGAATAGCCTCCGGTCCGATGCCCAGGGCCCAGGCCGTGGCCGCAGCAAATCTGGCATTGAAGCAATTGCTTTCCAGCAGGCCTCCCATTGTGGCTGGAATCTCGGCCAGGTCCATCAGAGGCCATTCCTGCTCGCCTTTTGCCAGGACCAGCCACTCGCCCTCGAGACGTGTGTCGACAAACACCGCTTCGCCACCTCTGGCGCGATGCTTGCCCAATTCAGGATGGTCAGCGGATTGAGCGACCCACACGATGCGATCACATCGTGCACGCGAGCGCATGGCCAGGCATCGAGGATCATCGGCGTTAAGGACGGCAGCCTCCGAAGCGCGCTCAATCAGGCGGCCCTTGACCTCGGCCATGGCCTCCAGGCTGTCGATGCCGTCGTAGCCGAGGTGATCAGCCCGGACATTGAGACAGGTCGCCACATCGCAGCGATTGAAGGCCGTTCCCAGCTTGAGCAGGCCGCCTCGCGAGGTCTCGAGAACGGCGGCCTTTGGCCGATCGTCGGCAAGCACCCAGGCCGCCCCCGTTGCCCCGGCGACGTCTCCCTTGTGGGTAAGTTCGCGGCCAATGAAGGCCCCTCCGGTGGTGGCCAGTGCAACGGGGTCGAATCGGGTCGCGAGAATGCGCTGGAGCATGCGGCAGGTGGTGGTCTTGCCGTTGGTGCCGGTGACCGCGATAATCGGAATGCGGGCCGAATCGGACCGGGGCACCAGCGTCCTGACCAGATGATCAGCCAGGGATGCATTGCCGAGGTCGTGGGCATGGCGGACGAGATCCGGGTCGGGCAGGATGTTGGTCACGACGCAGTTGCCGATTTCAGCCGGACCTTCCGGATCGACAATCAGCATGTCCACCCCGGCCAGTAGGGGCAGCTCGCACACGGCCGCGGCGCGCTCTGCCAGCGCGATGATCGAGTCGGACATCCGATCACGCAGATCAGGCGACGAGCTTGAACGGCTGACCGCGCGCAGCGCACCGTCAATCACCAGGAACCGATAGGGGTCGCCGCTCGCCCAGCCCTCGATCCATACGCGGCGCGCCGGGCCAGCGAGTGCTTCGAAAGCCGTCCGAACCTCGTGTTCATTCGTCAGGGGGCCAAGCATATCGGCCGTTTTATACAGGGCGGGAAAACGGGCTTTGTAGAGTGATTTCATCGCCACCGGATAGCCAATCCGCTCCGCCGAACGAACGGCGCGCGTGGCCGTGTTCCGATGACTGAACTCCTGGTCCTGCGCGGCGATAGGAAGCCCGGCCCGGGCCAGGCGGGGCATCAGGTCCGCGCGACAGCGCAGGGACTCCAGGAGGGCATCGCTCTGGCCGGCCGGCAGGGCACCAGCAACCAGGCGCCGCTGCGCGCCGTAGCCAATCTGGAGCAGCCCCACGCGAAGGGGAGGCGTGTGCGGACCGGGTTCGAACGGCTTGAAGGGCGCTTGATCGAGCCACAGGGTCGGAAGGCCTGCCGCCCGGGCCGCATCATGCATCAGGCGGGCGTCGGCGTTCAATTCTCGCCGGGCAGCGCTGCGGCGAAATGCCGCAGCGATGTCCGTGAGCACAGCAGGCTCAGGCGAGGCAGAGGTCAACAGCAGCTCGGCAATCAGGTCACCGGCACGGAGCGCCGTTCCTCCATCCTCGACTGGGAAAGCCACGCAAGGATGATCTGACTCCTGGCTGATCTGCGCCGGCCCGGCAGGATGGCCAGCAGAATCGAGCAAACGCCTGACAAGATCGGCGAAAGCGATCGCCGGCTCACCCCGGTCAAACCCTTCGATCGTTTCGGGTTCGATCCCGATCAGCGGCAGTCTGGATGTCAGGCCCGGCAGCCCGTCGTTCAGGGAGGCCAGTCGTGAGCGGTCGAGCTGAAACCAGACGACCGGAGGCTCACCCAGTCGAGAGTGGCCGCAAACCACCCGACGATCGAGGATGAGCGTCATCGGATCGTCCAAGCTAGTGCGTCGTGGACCAAAGCCCATTGGGCACGGATCCTGTTCACAGTAATTTTTTTTCCGATGACCGGTCCTGGCGATTCTGCGCGACGCTCGTTGAGCAGGATGAAACGCTGGACCTGTTCGAGCAGCCGCCGGTTGAACAGGTCAGGATGCGTGTCCATGGGATTGTGCGCTGATTGCTCTAAGATCTGAACGTTGACCGGCTCCGGCAGTCGCGCGATCAAGGCCTTTGCGCGCTCGATCGGCACCCAGGTGTCACGTTCACCCCAGATCAGCGCGTGCGGGGTGCTCATCCAGTCATCGGCCACCTCGCCTTGACCCGACATGCGGCTGAGCAGCGCGGGATAGGTGCCGGGAATGATCAGTGGTCGGTAGTAGCCATCAAACTCCTCCGGCGTCGGCGGTCTGCCCAGCGCCGAGCCCAGCATCTCGGAGATCGATGTCTCGTCGACCAGATTTCTTGCGGCCCACACCTCCGCCCATCGTCCGACCGGCGCGAGTCCGAACAACCAGGACCAACCGCTGCCGCTGTGCTGGAGGCGAGGCGTGCCGCCGACCATGATCAGGCCGGCAACCCGATCGCTGCGGCGATTGGTGAGTTCAGCTGCAACGCTCACCCCCATCGAATGCCCGACCAGGATCCAGGGAAGGTCGGCGCCCTTGGTTTCAGCAAGTGCAATGACCAGATCCGCCCAGTCCGGACCGCGGGCAATGCGTGCGCTGTAGCCGAAGGGCGGCAGGTCGGGTGCAATCACCCGATAACCCTCGCGTTCGAGCGCATCGAGGCTGTGTCGCCAGCTGAATCCCGAACCGCCGAAGCCGTGCAGCAGGATGACCAGCGCGCGAGCGCGTTCCGGCGTGCGCGCTCGCCAGTGCAGCTCTGTGCCGCCGAATTCACCGAAGAATGAGTCACTGAAAGGCTGCTTGGGAATGCGGCCGTTCAGGGTCGGGTTCGAGATCAGGTAGGGCAGAGCTGCCGCTGAGCCAATGGCTGCGAGAAGGCTCAAGATAATGACTCTCAGCACGACGCTCGCGCCTTTGGGCCGTGAGAAATCGTTAACACGATCACGGCCGGGTCTGGCCCGAGCCCATGACGCGATACTGGAAGGTGGTGAGTTGTTCGACGCCGACGGGGCCCCGAGCGTGCAGGCGGCCGGTGGCAATACCGATTTCGGCACCGAAACCGAACTCGCCGCCGTCGGCGAATTGGGTCGAGGCGTTGTGCACGGCAATGGCACTGGCGAGACGCGGCAGGAACGCCTCGGCCGCCGCGAGGTCATCGGCAATCAGACCGTCCGTGTGTCCAGAACCATGGCGCTCAATATGAGCGAGTGCTTGATCGGCGTCCTCGACCACCCGAACCGCAAGAATCGGGGCAAGGTATTCCTTGTCCCAGTCCTCGTCGCTCGCAGCCTGAACGGCAGGATCGAGCGCTTGGATGGTCGGGTCACCGCGCAGCTCGCAGCCTGCCTCGATCAGGGCCGTGATCAGCCCGGGCGCATGCGGCAACCAGGTCCGGTCGATCAGCAGGGTTTCCAGCGCGCCGCAGATCCCCGGCCGGCGAAGCTTGGCGTTGACAACCACCTCTCGCGCCATCGCGGGTTCGGCCGAGGCATGAATGTAGAGATGATTGATGCCGTCGAGATGTGCCAGGACGGGAACACGAGCCTCGGTCTGGACACGCTTGACAAGACCTTTGCCGCCCCGGGGCACGGCAAGGTCCAGGGATTGTTGAGCGCGCAGAAGGGCACCGACGGCCTCCCGGTCCTGCGTTGGCAGGAACTGGGCGCTGTTCGGATCCATTCCAGCACGCTCCAGTCCCTCGCTCAAGGCCTCGTGCAGGGCCCGATTTGAGTTCACCGCCTCGCTGCCACCGCGAAGGATGACGGCATTGCCGGACTTGATGCACAGCCCGGTCGCATCGGCGGTGACGTTTGGGCGGCTCTCATAGATCACACCGATCACCCCGATTGGAACACTCACGCGCTGGATTCTCAGACCGTTCGGACGCGTCCAGTCGGCTTGTTTGCGCTCGAGGGGATCGGGAAGCGAGGCAATGGCCTCCAGGCCGTCGCAGATGGCGTCAAGCCGGTCGGGATCGAGTCTCAGACGATCAACCATGGCCTCGCTCAAGCCGCGCTCTCCAGCCGTCGCCAGGTCGGCCTGATTGGCCGAGAGTAGCTCGCCCTGTCGTTTGCCGATGAGTTGGGCAGCAGACCGCAAGCCCGCGTTGCGCTGCTCTGCCGAGCAGTGGGCCAGCGAGCGAGCGGCGTCTCTCGCCTGGAGGCCAAGCTGGTGGATCAGCTCGTCATGGTTCAGCATCATTTAGAGGAGCCGGTCGGCGGCGACGGCCAGCCAGACCAGCAGTGCCAGAATCATCAGGATGAGTACCAGGGCTGAGCCGGCATCCTTGGCTTTGCCCGACAGCCGGTGCATCTCGGGACCGATTCGGTCGATCGAGGCCTCAATGGCCGAGTTGATGAGCTCACCGGCAATCACCAGCAACCAGACCCCCAGCAGCAGAGCAAAGCCAGTCCAGGTCTCGGCCAGCCACCAGGCAGGCGCAATCAGAAAAATCAGCGTGATCACTTCGGCGCGGAAGGAGGCTTCGTCGCGCCAGACCTCACGGAAGCCCTTGAGGGAATTGCCGGTGGCGAACATCCAGCGTTTCAGTTCGTTGCCGGGCGCGCCCGGCTTGAAGGTTTCTCCATCGTGCATGCGAGGGGCGACGATCCGCCTGGATGCGGGGTCCTGTTCTTCCGAGCCCGCCATCAAGCGGCCTTGCCGCAGACGCCGTAGGCTTCGAGCAAGGGGCTGAGGTCCGCGTCCCGGCCTCGAAACGCGGACCAGGATCGATCCATTGGCCGACTGGCACCGACCTCCAGGATTTCTTGCGCCAGTCGGCGGCCACTGTCAGCGTCAAAGACGCCGTGCTCGCGAAAGACTTCGAAGGCATCGCGCGCCAGGCGCTCTGCCCAGAGGTAGCTGTAGTAACCGGCCGCATAGCCGCCGTTGAACAGATGCGAAAAGCTCATGATGAAGCGATTTTCGTCGATCATGGGTATCACCGCAATCTGGTGATGCACTTCTCGCATGACCTCGACCGGATCCGGTGTCGGACTGCGGTGGAGGCGCAGATCGGTCAGTGCGAACTGAATCTGTCGCAGCAGGGCCAGCGCACCGTGAAACTGACGGTCGGCCAGCAGTCCGGTGAGCAGGTCACGGGGCAGAGGCTCACGCGTTTCGATATGGCGGGCATAGCGATCGAGGGCCTCGGCGTCCCAGGCCCAGCCTTCCAGCAGCTGGCTGGGCAGTTCGACCGCATCCCATTCGACGCCACTGATCCCCCCCACTCCAGGACGATTGATTCGGGTCAGCAAATGATGCAAGCAGTGTCCGAATTCGTGGAACAGCGTGACCAGATCGTTGTGGGTAAGCAGGCTGGGCTGATCAGCACTCGGCGGTGCGAAATTGCAGGTCAGATAAGCGACCGGCTGCTGGTCATGGCCGGCCAGCCTAAGCTTTGATCGGCAGACGCCCATCCAGGCACCGCCTTGCTTTCGCTGGCGCGAATAGAGATCGAGGTACAGCCCGGCGATGCGCTGGCCGTTTTGGTCAAGGACACGATAGAAGTGAACGTCCTCGTGCCAGGTCTCGACCGCTGAGTCGACCTCGAAGCTCAGTCCGAACAATTCGCGCGCCACCTCGAACAGACCATTGAAGCAATGATTCAATTCGAACCAGGGTTTGAGTTTCTCCTGGTTGATGCCAAGCTGGTGGTCGCGGAGCTTCTCGCCATAGTAGGCGATGTCCCAGGCGGCCAGCGGCAGTTCAGCATCCAGGCCGGCGGCAAATTGACTGAGTTCATTGAGCTGGCGTCCCGCCAGCGGGCGGGCGCGCTCGGCCAGCTCGAGAAGGAACGACTCGATTTGTGCGGACGACTCGGCCATCCGGGTCGTCAGGCGCATCGCCGTGTAGTCCTCAAAGCCCAGCAGTTCTGCCTGCTCGGCGCGAAGGCGCAACATGTCCCGGACTCGATCGCCATTGTCGTGTTCTCCGGCCTGAGGTCCTTGATCCGACGCGCGCGTGGCGTAGGCCCGATGGAAGCGCTCACGCAGCTGCCGATCGTCGGCGTAGGTGATGATGGCGCGGTAGGCCGGATGGGTCAGGTCGGCCGACCAGCCCGCTTCATCCGACTGCCGAGCAATGCCGGCCAACAGGGCCAGATCGCTTTCAGGCAGGCCCTTCAGTGAACTGGCTTCGGTGAAATTCTCGCGGTAGGCTTCGGTCGCATCCATAACCTGATTGCCGAACTGGTTCGACAGCTCCGAAAGCCGAAGATTGATCTCGGCAAAACGCGCACGCTTGCGCTCCGGCAGTGCAACGCCGGCCAGTTCGAACCCTTTGATCTCATGGACGATCGTGGCTTTCAGCGCATCGGGCTGCTGGTCGAAGTCCTCGCGCTCGGCCAGCTGCCGGTAGGCCTGATACAGCGCTGGATTCTGACCACGGTCGTTGGAAAATCGGGTCAGCGGTTCGAGGCAGTTGGAGAAGGCTTCTCGCCATTCATCGGTGGCCGAGACGCTGTGCAGATTCGAAATGCTGGTCCAGGCGTTGGACAGGGCCTCGTCGGCGAGAGTCTCGGCGTCGACCACGGACTCGTAGCCGACCCCCTCGGGGTCGGTCGCAATCATCTTTTCGATGTCAGCGATGGTCTCGCGATACTCGGCGAGGCGCTGCTCGATCGCCGGCACGGCATGCTCGGGCCGGATAGCGCTGAAGAGAGGCAGGCCAACGGCCAGCAGTGGATTGGAGTCGCTTGATTGAGTCGGAGTCATAGTCAATTCTGGATGCGTTCGGGTTCATCGACCAGCTCGGCGAGCAGGTCGTCGATTTTTGCAAAAGCCCCTTCGAGATCTTCGGCCTCGGGCAGCAGGGTAATCCGAAAATGGTTCCGTTCGGCAATATTGAAGCTCGAACCAGGCACGATCAGCATGTGCTTATGCTCCAATAGCTCAGCGGCGAACTTGTGATCATCGAAATCCGGGAACACCTCCGGGCGCACGTTCGGAAAGGCATACATCGCTCCCTGGGGCTTGACCAGGTCGAGAAAACGACTGGCTTCAACGGCGCCGATCACGGCCTGCCTCGATTCGTACAGGCGGCCTTCAGGGGCGACCAGGTCGGCAATCGACTGGTGACCGCCCAGCGCAGTCTGCACCGCCCACTGGCCCGGCACGTTGGCCGACAGGCGTAGCGCGGCCAGTTTCTCGACGGCCAGGCGATAGTCCTCCGCGCGCTCGAGCTGGCCCGTAAAAACAGCCCAGCCCACCCGCCATCCGCAGGCCCGATAGACCTTGGACAAACCGCCGAAGGTCACGCAGAGCGTTTCCTCGGCCAACGGTGCCATCGGCACGAAACGGGCCCCGTCAAACGTGATCGAATCATAGATTTCGTCAGAGAAAAGAATCAGATTGTGCTCGGCGGCCAGATCGGCCAGCGCCTGGAGCACCGATTCGGGGTAGACCGCCCCGGTTGGATTGTTCGGGTTGATCACAACAAGGGCGCGCGTGCGAGGCGTGATCTGCGCGCGCAGAGATTCGACGTCTGGAATGAAGTCATCGTCCGCTCGGCAGCGATAGTGCAGCGCCTTACCACCGTTGAGCACCACGGCCGCTGTCCACAGGGGGTAGTCGGGCGCCGGCACCAGCACTTCCTCGCCGGGCTCGAGCAGGGAGCGCAGTACCAGGTCGACCAGTTCAGACACCCCGTTGCCGATCATCACCTGATCATAGGTGGTGGCGGCCATCCCGCGGCCTTGAAACTGCTGCGCGATCGCCTCACGCGCTGGAAAGATACCGGTCTGAGGTCCGTAAGCTTCAGAGTACTTGAGGTTATTGACGACGGCCCGGCGCATTGATTCGGGCGTGCGCAGTCCAAAAGCGCCGGGGTTGCCGATATTCAGGTGCAGAATGTCGTGCCCCTGCTGCTCCAGCTCGCGCGCCCGACGCGCCAGGGCGCCGCGAATTTCGTAGCGCACCTCATGCACCCGGCTCGACGTTTGAAAATTCGGTTTCATACAGCGAATGATAAACGGATCAAGCAATGCTTATGGAAGCCTGGAGCATTCATTAGGGAGGCAGGCGCAGTCGAATTTCAACAGCAGGCTGACTGACCTGCGGCTTCCTCGATCACTTGAACATTGGGTGCCAATCCCCAAAATCCTTCTTAAGCCCTTCCATATCAGAGCCAAACGATGACCCTCGACACCGCCGTTCGCGAACGCATTGAACAACAGATTGCCTCCCACGACGTCTTTCTCTACATGAAGGGCTCACCGAAAATGCCGCAGTGCGGGTTTTCAGCCAAGACGGCCGGCATGCTCGACAGCCTGCTGAACGGCGACTACGCCTCGTTCAACGTGCTGGAGGATGAGCAGATTCGCGAGGGCATCAAGGCGTACGGGGACTGGCCGACCATCCCACAGCTGTACGTCAAGGGTGAGCTGATCGGTGGCTGCGACATCATTACCGAGATGTACAACGCTGGTGAGCTGCACGAGGTGTTTGGCCTGGAAGCGCCCGATCGCACTCCGCCGGAGATTGAAATTACCGATCAGGCCGCGGAAAAAATACGCGAGTTTCTGCAGCACTATCCGGACCAGCACCTGCACTTTTCGGTCGGGTCGGACTGGCAGGCCCAGTTTCAGGTCGGGCCGAAGTCCGGGCATGAAATCGAGTCCAGCAGCAACGGCCTGACCGTGTTGATGGATCTGGCCACGGCAGATCGAGCGCGCGGCGCTCGGATCGACTGGACGGTCAGCATGCAGGGGGAAGGCCTGTCGCTGGACCTGCCCGGTGCGCCGGCGCCGGTTAAGGACATGACCCCGGATGAGCTGCAGACGCGCATGAACTCCGGTGAGCGACTGCTGGTGGTCGACACCCGGCCCGAAGCCGACCGCAAATCACACCCTTTGGAATTCGCCCGTGGTCTGGATGCCGAACTGATGGCCGAGCTCAAGGAGGCCGACCAGCGGCTTCCGCTGGTGTTCGTCTGCGCTCACGGTGTTTCCAGCCGAGCGGTGGCCGAGCACTACCGCAAGCAGGGGTTTTCGCAGGTCTACAATCTCGAAGGTGGTGCCGCGGCTCTCCTTGGTACGGCCTGAAACACCTGGCTCGTGATTAGAGCTTGAACTCGCCCACGGCTGGGGCATGGTCGGAGGGGCGTTCGTTTTTGCGTGGTTCCTTGTCGATGTAGCTGGTCGTGCAGTGCGCCTGCAAAGCTTTCGAGATCAGCACCAGGTCGATCCTCAAGCCCAAGCCCCGGCGGAACATCGCGGCGCGGTAGTCCCACCACGAAAAGACCTGTTCAGGTTGATCGAACAGTCGAAAGCTATCGCGCAGGCCCAGGCCGAGCAGTTTTTGCAGGGCCTCGCGCTCGGGAGTGGAGCACAGGATCTTCTCGCGCCAGGCTTCCGGGTCGTAAACGTCGCGGTCATCGGGTGCAATGTTGAAGTCGCCGATGACAACCACCTTATCGTGGCGCTCGAGTTCGGCGCGCACCCATCGGGTCATGGCCTCGAACCATCGCAGCTTGTAGGCGAATTTCTCCGAGCCGACTTCCTGGCCATTGACGACGTAGAGATTGATCACACGAACCCCATTGACCGTTGCTGCAATCGCGCGCTTCTGGTCGTCTTCAAAATCGGGGATGGCATGGACCGGATCGCCCAGTGCTTCCCTGGCGATGAGGGCCACGCCGTTGTAGGTCGGCTGGCCGGAATAGATGACCTGATAGCCGGCCTCGCCCAGGGCATCGACCGGAAACTTGTCGTCGACGAGCTTGGTTTCCTGCAGACCGAGCACGTCTGTGCCCGTGTGGTCGAGCCAGTCGATGACCTGATCCAGGCGGACCTTCAGCGAATTCACATTCCAACTAGCGATCTTCATGGGGCCAGAGTGTAGCCCAAGCGCATTGATGATCTCGATTCCATCGGCCTGCTCTGGCATGCTGGACACCTCCAGATCAGGTTGCAGGGGAAGGCTCCATGTCGATCAGGCATCTCGAAGGTTTCTTTCAGCCCCGTGCGGTGACTGTCGTAGGGGCCTCCGAACGCCCGGGAAGTATCGGTCGGCGGGTTTTTTCGAATCTCCTCGATTCGGGGTTCGAGGGGGCCATCATGCCCGTTAATCCCCGCCATGACGAGGTTCTCGGCCGCCCAACGGTGGCGCGGGTCAGCGACCTGGAAACAGTGCCCGACCTGGCGGTGGTGGCCACGCCACTGGCCGCGGTGCCGGAGGTGCTTGAGCAGCTGGGAGAAAAGGGTTGCCGAGCCGTGATGATTCTGACGGTCATCGACGCTGAGGACGAGGCGTCCAAGCGCTCGCGTGAGCGCCTCCTTTCCGTGGCCGGGCATTACGGTTTGCGATTGCTCGGCCCCGGCTGTGTCGGGCTGACGGTGCCGGAATTCGGCCTGAACGCAAGTCTGGTTGACCATAGACTCGAATCGGGTACGCTGGCGTTCGTGTCCCAATCCAGCGGGATCGCCATGGCCGTGCAGCACTGGGCCTTGGAACGATCAATCGGCTTTTCCAAGTTTCTGTCCCTGGGCGACGGCCTGGATGTGGACCTTCCCGACCTGATCGATTACCTGGCAACGGACCCTCCTTCCCGCGCCATCCTGATTGCCCAGCATGAGGTTGAGCGCGGTCGTAAATACCTCTCGGCCCTGCGCGCCGCAGCTCGGATCAAACCGGTCGTTGTCGTCCAGACCGATCGGCGGCGGGCCCGTCGGTCGGATGCTCAGCCTTCACTCGATCGTGATCGCCGCATCGTCCAGTGGAGTGAACAGGTCTTCGATGCGGCCCTGCGTCGCTCAGGTGCCCTGCGCGCCTCCAGCCTGGAGGATCTCTTCAGCACGGCGGAACTGCTGGCCCATACGCAATCGATCAAGGGCACTCGTCTGCTTGTTGTCAGCAACTCGCTGGCTGCCGGCCTATTGACGCGCGATATTCTGGTTCGGTCCGAGGTGGTGGATATCACGCTTCTCGAGGAATTCGATGAGTCCATTCGTGAGCGATTCCCACAGGCAATGGCGCACCGTGGATTGCTGAACCTGGGACGCTGGGCCACATCAGAAGATCTGATCGACGTGCTCGAGCCGTTGTTCGAGTCGGACCGAGTGGATGCGATTGTCTTGACCCTTTCGCCGAATCTCGTGTCCGACCTCGAAGGCATGGCGCAGGATGTGGTTGCCCGTTTGCAGCACAGCTCGGCTCCGATCCTCGGCTGCTTTCTGGGCGGGGAGGACGCCCGTGCTGCCGCCCAGCGCTTTGCGTCGGCGGGCTGGCCGGGCTTTCTCTCGCCGGAGGAGCTGGTGAGCGCTGTCGCGCGTCTGGAAGACTACCGGCGCAATCAGCACAGCTTGACCGAACTGCCCGAGTCGGACCCTGGCCGCGATGAGCTGGACCGGGATCGCATCCGACGCCTGATCGAGCAATCCCAGTCCAGTGGTGACTCGAGACTGGATGAAGTGGAAGCGAAGCAATTGCTCGACGCGGCGGGAATCGAGACGCTGCCCACCCGAATCGTGAATTCTCCCGATCAGGCTGCCGAGGCTGGTGCGGCGATCGGGTTTCCGGTCGCCATCAAGGCGGTTCTGAAATCCGCGGCCAACGTGCTCGATGCGCGTCTGTATCGCCTTGACTTGCCGGATGAGGCGTCGGTTCGTCAGGCGGCCGAACGGCTTGCTCGCCAGGTCCGCCTGGCGGGTCATGACCAGATCGACGGCTACGCCGTACAGGAAATGGTGACCCGTCCGACCGCCCTGCAGCTCACGCTGGGCATGCATGTGGATGCGATCTTCGGCCCCGTGATCTATATGGGTCACGGCGGCGCAGCCACGATCGCCATTGCGGATCAGGCTCTCGGACTGCCGCCTCTCAACCAGTCACTGGCCCGTGACCTGATCCGGCGAACCCGCATCCATCGGCAATTTGGCGCTTTCGACGCTGCCGAATCCATGGAGGATCAGATCGTCGATGCGATGGTTCGTTTCTCCGACCTGATTCTCGCCGATCCGGCGATTCTCTCAATCCGCATCAATCCCCTGCTGATTGACGAACAGGGATTGTTGGCGCTCGATGCCCATGCCGAAGTGCTCTCTGCCGACGAACTGCGCGTCGTTCCGGCCATCGCGCCCTATCCAGTCGCCGAAATCGAAACCATCGATTTTCGTGATAGCAAGCTCGTGCTACGTCCCATTCGACCCGAAGACGCCAGCGCGCACGCGGAGTTCTTCAATCACCTCGAACCGGATGATCAACGCTATCGTTTTTTCGGTACCTTTCGACACCCGCAGCGATCGCAGCTCGCTCGTTTTACTCAGATCGACTACGACCGGGAGATGGCCTTCGTGGCCAAGACAAGCGACGAGGCGGAACAGACGCTGGGCGTGGTTCGCGCGGTGCGTGATCGGGCGCGTGAATCGGCAGAATTCGCAATTGTCGTCCGCTCCGATCTCAAGGACGCTGGGCTGGGTCGGCGACTGATGGAAAAGGTCATCGATTATTGCCGTCGCCAGGGCACCAGGACCTTGACCGGTCAGGTGCTTGAAGGCAACGATCGGATGCTTGGGCTGGCCAGAAGCCTTGGCTTCGTGATCGGGCCGGCTGACCACGGCGTGCATGAAATCGAACTGAAGCTGAGATCCGAATGAGCACGAGGCGCATGAGTTGCTCGCGGTAGAATTGCTCGATGGACTGGTTTCAAGCCCTTCTGCTCGCCCTGGTTCAGGGCTTGACCGAATTTCTGCCGGTGTCCAGCCAGGCGCATCTGGTGCTGTATTCGCTGATCAGCGGCGAGGCCTATCAGGGCATTGACTTCGACATCGTGCTGCATGCCGGTTCTTTGGCTGCGGTGGTTTTCTATTTCCGCATGGAATTGATCAGCATGGCGAGCGACTGGCTGCGCTCGGTCAGCGGCGGTGAAAGAACCCCTGACTCGCGCCTGGCCTGGTGGATCATCTTGGCGACCATTCCGGCCGGTGTGGCTGGTCTTGTGTTCAAGGACCACGCCGAGGCCGCCCTTCGCAGCCCGGTGATCATGGCGGCGGCGTTGATCGGCTTTGGCCTTCTTCTGGGCTGGGCCGACTGGCGTCACCGCGGTCAGCGCGACGAATACAGTCTGGGGCTCAAGGACGTGTTGATTATCGGCTTCGCCCAAGCCCTCGCCCTGATTCCCGGCACTTCGCGCTCCGGCATCACGATCACTGCAGCCCTGTTCCTAGGCCTGAATCGCGAATCGGCGTCGCGTTTTTCCTTTCTGTTGTCCATTCCGATCATTGCTGCGGCCGGCTTGCTGGCGGCGCTGGACCTTGCCGAGTCAGGATTCGAGTCCGGCTTCGGTTTGTTGTTCATGGCTTTCCTCGCCGCTGCCATCAGCACCTACGCCTGCATCCATTTCTTTTTGACCTTTATTAAACGGATCGGGATGCTGCCGTTCGTGGTGTATCGGTTAGTGCTCGGATTGTTGCTGCTCGGAAACCTCTGACCAGCGCCAGTGGCCGAAGCGGCAATCAGGACGGCGGGCGCATCACACCTAGCTGAGTTGGCGAAGTTGGGACACACAAATTTCATCTTCGAACTGTGTAATAGTGCCCGACTTCAAATTTACTCGCCCGAAAAAGGTCAGCCTGTTTCATGAACCAGATTGTCGTTGCACTCCTTCTCTTGTCTACCCTCCTGCCATTGTCGGCTGCCGAAACGCCGCAGCCCACTGGCAATAGCGCTATTTTCTACCACCCTGACGGGACCTCGCTCAGTCACTGGGACGCGGTGCGCATGCTGCACTATGGTCCGGATGGGATGACTCACTGGGACCGTCTGCCGGTGTTGGCGCCTTATCGTGGGCATATTGCCGACCGTCTGGTCGCCACTTCGAACGCCGGGGCAGTGACGCATGCAACGGGCACGCTGGCCTATTCGGATTCTTTCGGGTTGGATCCCGAAGGGCAGGTCTACCCGTCGGCCGACGGGACCGAGTTGACCATCATGCAGCAGGCCCTGGCCGCGGACCTTGGCACGGCGCTGATCCAGACCGGCTCGCTGATCGAGCCGGGCACAGCGACATTCGTTGCCCGAGCGCCCAGCCGCGGGGACTATGAAGCGATTGCCGAGCAGCTCGTCCATTCCAACGTCGATATTCTGCTCGGCGCCGGCGAAGAATGGCTGTTGCCTGAGGGTGTGCAGGGGCGATTCGGAGAGGGCAGCCGGACCGACGGCAAAAACCTGATCGAGGTCATCCAGTCGCAGGGTTACACGGTGGTCTATACCCGAGACGAGCTGATGGCGCTGGACGAGGGCGTGACTCGCGTGTTCGGTGTCTTTGCCCTTGAAGACACCTATCACGATCGCTCTGAGGAAGAACTCAGCGAGTTTGGTCTGGACAACTATCTGCCCAGCGCTCCGACCGTGGCCGAAATGACTGAGTTCGCACTCAGCCGTATGCAGCGACGAGATGGGGGTTTCCTGATGGTGATCGAGGAAGAGGGTACGGACAATATGTGCAATCGCCGCAACGCCAACGGATGCCTGGAGGCGATGAAGCGGGCCGATGATGCCATCGAGGTCCTCCAGAGTTTTATCGACACCAATCCGACGACCTTCATGGTCATGGCCGCCGACAGCAACGCGAACGGCCCTCAGGTGACCTATGTGCCCAGTGAACTCGACGAGCTGCCGGCCGCTGACCCTTTCACAAATTCCGCGATTGATGGGGTGGCCGGGACGGGGACCGCGCCATTTGTTGCCGAACCGAATCGTTACGGTCAGAGCCATTCATTCGCGATCAGCTGGGCGTCAGGCCATGACGTGGGCAGCGGTGTGATCGCCCGCGCGACAGGCTTGAACGCCGAGCGCTATCTACCGGCCAGCGGGATCACCAACACCGACATCTATCGGATGCTGTATGCCACCCTCTTCGGGAAAGAGATCGGGTATCGGGAATCTCCGGTCGCGGCGGATTGAGGCGATCGGGCATCAAGGCCCGAGTCGAGTTCAGTTGAGATCCTCGGGGCCGAAGGCGTCTGGCAGAAGATCGTTGAGGCGGTAGTGCCTGAGCGTGCGCCCATCGTTGTCGACCAGGTGGACGCCAAGTCGATCTCTGGCAAACTCTTTCAGACGCTGGCGGCAGTCGCCGCAGGGGACACAGGCGGTGCCATGGGGCCCCAGGATGTGGACCGATTCGATCGCGCGCTCACCGGCACCGATCATGGCCGAAATGGCCGAGGCTTCGGCACAGACGCTTTTGTAGTGGGCGGTTTCAACGTTGCAGCCGCCATGCCAGGTTCCAGCGCTCGATTGGATCAGCACGCCTACCGGGTGCCTGGAATAGGGCACATAGGCGCGGTCGCGCAACTGCTTCAGGGCTTCGAGTTGCGCCCGGGGTAAGGGGAGAAAGCTGGTGCCGTAGTCCATGGCCGTCAGATCAAAGAACTGAGCCAGTGACTGGCCAAGGTCGGCGAACGTCTCGCGGCGACCCAGAGACCCGGGCTCGAGGCCGGCGCCACTGGCCAGCATCGGGATGTATTCGCGCGTGTGGTCGCTGCCCTTGAAGGTCGGATCGCAGCCGTGGTCTGCGACCAGGACCAGCAGATCCCTCTCCGCAAGTTCGGCGGTCAATTCAGGCAGGCGGCGATCAAACGCCTCCAGGGCCTGAGCGTATCCCGCCACATCGCGACGATGGCCGTAGAGCATGTCGAAGTCAACGAAGTTCGAGAACACAAGGCCGCGCTCCCCGGCGTCCCTGAAGGCCTGGAGGCTGGCATCAAACAGCGCGTCGTTGCCGTGGGCTTTGTAGTGTCGGCTGATGCCACGGTGGGCGTAGATATCGGCGATCTTGCCGACGGCCAGGACTTCGCCGCCGGTCGCGATGAGCTTGTCGAGCACGGTCGGAGCGGGTGGTTCCAGGCTGTAGTCGCGCCGGTTTCCCGTGCGCTGAAAACCGGTTTCTGCATCCCCTTCAAACGGTCTGGCAATGACTCGGCCGATGTTGAATGGCACCAGGAGTTCGCGTGCGATTTCGCAAAGTCGATACAGGCGATCCAGGCCAAAAGTGGCCTCGTGGGCGGCGATCTGGAAGACCGAATCGGCCGAGGTGTAGACAATCGGCTTGCCGCTCTCCAGGTGCTCGGCACCGAGGCGTTGGATGATCTCCGTGCCGGAGGCGTGGCAGTTGCCCATCACACCTGGTAATTCTGCGCGCTGAACCAGTGCACCCAGCAGGTCGGTCGGGAAGCTCTGGTCCTGGTCGCGAAAATATCCAAAGTTTTCCAATACGGGCACGCCGGCCAGCTCCCAGTGTCCGGAGGGCGTGTCCTTACCGGTCGAGCGCTCGGCGGCATGGGCCCAGGAGCCAGTGGGGGACTCGACGGGATCGATACCAGCCGCCCAGGCACCGGTGGCTTCCCGATGAGCGTGGAACAGCCCCATTCTGGCCAGGTTCGGCAGCTCGAGGGGGCCCTGGCGCTCCTCGGTGTCGGCCCGGCCTTCGAAACAGGCCCGGGCAATGCTGCCCAGCGTGTCGGCCCCGTCATCGCCAAAGCGCGACGCGTCAGGGGCCTGACCGATGCCAAAGGAGTCGAGAACGAGAACGAGGGCGCGAGGCATGATTGATTTACAGAGAGCGGGTCAGGGACGGGGGCGACTGTTCATTGAGATCAATGATGAAGCAGTCCTGTAGTGCGCAAGTGAGGCGTTCAATGTCCCCCTTCGAGCGCGCGTGCACACGCAATAGAGGTCGCTGGGCATCAACGCGATCGCCGATGCCAGCCAGCTCGCTCAGGCCAACGCGGCCGTCGATCGGATCGCTGGCCTGATGGCGGCCGCCGCCAAGTTCGATCACAGCCAATCCGAGACCACGGACGTCGATGTTCTGGACGATACCGGGCTCGGACGCGGTCAGATCAGCGACCACCGGCGCGGCCTGCAGATGCGCCTCCGGGCGTTCGATCAGATCGTCGGGTCCGCCGAGGGCAGCGACCATGCGGGCAAACCGTTCGGCCACCTCGCCGCGAGCCCAGACAGCGTCCAGCATGTCGAAGGCCTCGGTGGCGTTCGCGGCGAGCTTGCCGATAATCAACAGCTCGGCTGACAGCAGGCGGCTCAGCTCGTACAGGCGGCCGCCGCGGACGGATCCGGTCAGCAGCTTGATGACCTCTTGGATTTCCAGGGCATTGCCGGCGCAGTGCCCGAGACTCTGGTTCATGTCGGTCAGCAGGGCGAGGGTGGGCGTGCCGGCCGATGTGGCGGTCGTGGCCAACGTGCGCGCCAGCTCGGCCGCCGGGTCAGGCGCCTGGATCACCGCACCGGAGCCGTACTTGACGTCCAGCACCAGACCGTCCAGCCCCTCGGCCAGTTTCTTGCTCAGAATGGAAGCGACGATCAGGGGCAGGCAGTCCACCGTGCCCGTGACATCGCGCACGCCATAGAGACGGCGATCGGCCGGGGCCAGGTCACGGGTCTGGCCGATGATCGCTACGCCGAGTTTGCGCACTATGGATTCGAAGCGGTCGTGGTCGGGCGTGGTCGCGTAGCCGGGAATGCTCTCCAGTTTGTCGCAGGTCCCTCCGGTGTGCCCCAGACCGCGGCCGGTGATCATTGGTACGAAACCGCCGCAGGCCGCGACCCAGGGGCCGATCAGCAGCGAGGTCGAATCGCCGATTCCGCCGGTGGAATGCTTGTCAAGCACCGGGCCGTTCAGATCTGTCCACTCCATGACCCGGCCCGAATCGCGCATGGCCAAAGTCAGGCCCACGCGCTCGTCCTCGCTCATGCCCTGAAGCGCAACGGCCATGGCGAAGGCGCCCAGCTGCTCGTCGCCCAAGGCGCCACTGGCCATCCCCTGCACGAGAAAGTCGATCTCATCACGGGACCAGGCCAAGCCGTCTCGCTTGGCGCGCAGCAATTCCCGTGACTGCTTCATTGCTGCGCTGTGGCCCTGGCCTGAGCGAGAAGATCGTCGAGCAGGCTCGACGCACCGAAACGCAGGTGACGCGCATCGATCCAGTCGGCGCCCATCATCTGCTCGGCCAGCCTAAGATAGCCGGCAGCCTCATTGGTCGTGCGGATGCCGCCAGAGACCTTGAAGCCGATGTCGCGTTCGGATTCGCGGATGACCTCAAGCACCACCGCGGCGGCGGCCAGGGTGGCGTTGATCGGGACTTTGCCGGTCGATGTCTTGAGGAAATCAGCCCCGCAGGCCAGGGCGATCCGGGCCGCCTGTTCGATGAGTTCGCGATCGTCGAGCTCGCCGGTTTCGAGAATCACCTTCATGCAGTGGTTCGAGCAGGCCATGCGGCTGGCGGCCAACAGCTGCTGGGCCGAATTCAGGTTGCCGTCCCGCAGGCTCCGCCAGGGCAGAACCACATCGATCTCGTCGGCACCGTCGCTGATCGCTCCTTCGATCTCCGCCCGAACCTCATCGATGGAGCCGGTGCCGGCGGGAAAATTGGCGACCGTGGCCAGGCGGATGGCGTCGCGCAATCCGGACTCACGCAACCGGTGGTCTGCAAGCCTGACCCAGGTCGCATGAACGCAGACCGCGGCGACCGGTCCGCAGTCGGTGCCGGCCCTGTCACAGAGGACGCGGATCGCTTCGGCTTCCTGAGCGTCGTTTGGGTCGTTCGATTCCAGACGGGTCAGATCGACCAGGCCGATCATGCGCTTCGAGTCGGGTGTCATCGTGCGTGTGTCACTGGCGAGTGGGGTGTGTTCGCTGGGCATGGTCAAATCATCCTTGTCCGGAACCAGTGGCGTCGCGGTTCAGGACCGGACGTAGCGTCCTGGAGCCGGTTCGAGGGCCTCCAGCTGGCCATCGCCGGGAATTCGCGCCTTGATGCGGCGGCCGGACTTGCCCTTCAGCCAGTCGTGCCAGTGCGGCCACCACGAGCCCTGATGGGCGTCTGCACCCTTGATCCAGTCCTCCGGATCGGCGGGTAACGCGTTGTTGGTCCAGTAGCCGTATTTCTCTGCCTCCGGCGGATTGACCACACCGGCGATGTGACCAGAGCCGGCCAGCATGAAAGTCACCTCACCAGAATAGAGCTGCGTTGCCTTGTACACGGAACGATAGGGGGCAATGTGGTCTTCGCGGCTGGATTGAATATAGATCGGCAAATCGATGGTGGTCAGGTCGATCGGGACGCCATCCAGCTCGATGCCGCCGGGCTCGACAAGCCGATTCTCCAGATACATTTCGCGCAGATAAAAGGTGTGCATGGTTTGCGGCAGGCGGGTGAAATCCGAATTCCAGTAGAGCAGATCGAAACGGGCCGGTTCGCGTCCGAGGAGATAATTGTTGACCACGAAGGTCCAGATTAGATCATTGGCTCGCAGCATGTTGAACGTCATTGCCATGGATTCACCGTCGAGAAAGCCCTGAACTTGCATCTTCTTATCGAGGCTGTCGAGCTGCTGCTCGTCGATAAAAACGTTGAGCTCCCCGGCTTCGGTGAAATCGACCTGCGTGGTGAAAAAAGTGGCCGAGGCGATCCGGTCGTCGTCCCTGGCTTTCATGTAGGCCAGGGTCGCAGCGAGCAGGGTGCCACCGATGCAATAGCCGATGGCGTTGACCTGACGCTGACCGGTGGCCTGCTTGACGGCCTCGAGGGCGGTCAGGATACCGTCATGCATGTAGTCTTCGAATCGCTTGTAGCGAAGCGTCTCGTCCGGGTTAACCCAGGAGATCACGAAGACCGTATAGCCCTGGTCGACGGCCCAGCGGATGAAGGAATTCTTCGGCTGCAGGTCGAGAATGTAGAACTTGTTGATCCAGGGCGGGAGGATCATCAGCGGACGGGTATAGGTTGTCTTACTTGTCGGCGCATATTGGATGAGCTGCATCATCTCGTTTTCAAACACCACCGAGCCCTCGGTGGTGGCGATGTTTCTGCCGACCTCGAAGCTCTCGTTGTCGGTCATCGAAATCAGCAGCTGACCGTCGCCATGTTGAAGGTCTTCGAGCAGGTGGCGGAAACCTCGTAGCAGATTCACTCCGCGCTCCTCGCGGGTGGCCTTGAGGATCTCCGGATTGGTCAGCAGAAAGTTTGACGGCGACAGGGCATCGGCAAACTGACGCGTGTAGAAGGCGATGCGCAGGCGGTCGGCCGGCGCCACATCGTGCATGCGGGCAACATTGTCGAGCATCCAGTCTGCGGTCAGCAGGTAGGCCTGGCGAAGCAGGTCGAAGACCAGAGACTCGTCCCAGGCCTCGGAACGGAAGCGGCGATCGCCACGCGGAGGCCTGATGGCCGGTTCGGCGTCGCGCCCGAGCGTCCTCAGACCCAGGTATTTCATCAGACCAAGGTAGCGGCGGCCGAGATCCCATTGTGCGGCGAGGGCGCGGCGTGGGTGACGCAAGGTGCTGCCCAGGGCGGCCAGGGTGGGGCGGCGCAGATTCAGGGGGTCCAGGTTGGGCAGCTCCCAGCGACGGGCCAGACGCAACAGCAGAGCCGCTGACAGTCCGGAAATGCGCGTCAGTTCCTGACCGGTGTCGATCAAATTACGGGCCAGGCCTTGCCGGGGTTCATCAGCCATGCCGGATGGGCTCCTTGGGGGTCAGTCAGCGGATCCGTTGTCGAGCTGCACTGTCCTACAGCCTGAGTCCGCCGTCAACCGCGATGTCTCGCCCGTTGATGTAATCGTTCTCGATGATAAAGCGAATTGCACTGGCCATCTCCTCCGGCTCGGCCAGGCGTCTGGCCGGAATTGCCGAGGTGATTCGTTCGATGGCCTTCTCCGGCATGGCCGCGACCAGCTCGGTTCTGGTGAATCCCGGTGACAGCGACACGGACCGCACGCCGTGACGGGCCAGCTCGCTGGCCCAGGTCACGCTCATAGCGGCGACGCCAGCCTTACTGGCCGAGTAATTCGTCTGGCCGAAGTTGCCGGCCTTGGAGATGCTGGCGACGTTGATGATCACCCCGCCCTTGCCGGCCGCGACCAGATGCGTTGCCGCGGCTCGTCCGCACAGAAAAACCCCGGTCAGGTTGACGTCGATCACCTGCTGCCAGGCCTCCAGACTCATGCGATCGCTCACCTGGCCGTCCTTGGCCTTGACGAGCAGACCGTCGCGGGTGATGCCGGCATTGTTGACCAGCACGTCCAGGCCGCCGAGCGCCTCGCTCAGTTCACCGAAGGCCCGATCCACATCGGCCTCGTCGGTGACGTTGGCCACGGTGCGGGCATGGCCCGCTCCGGGCAGGGCGTTGCGAGTCTGTTCCAGCGTGGCCTGATCGAGGTCGATCAAGCCGATCTTTGCGCCTTGTTCAGCCAGGGCCATCGCCATGGCGCGGCCCAGCCCGCGGGCGGCGCCGGTGATGATCACGCGTGAATTCGCGAGTTCCATAGGGGGGTCTCTTTGTTGTCGTGGTCGTCAGTGTCAATCAGCAAGGGGCAGGCCTTGGGTCTCCAAATCAGGTTGAGGTCAGGATTTCTTTTTCTCCCGGCCGGGTGCCAGGGTCTCGGTCCACAAGGAGAACAGCTCGCGACGGAACTGTCGCCAGGGTTCCATGGTGCCTTGCGTCAGGCCCTCCATGCCGCCGCCTCGAAACGCGGACGTCCAGGCGTCATCAACCTCCGCCTGACTGGCTTCCAGGCGCCTCATGACCCGTTCGAGGAAATCGCGACTGAGCTGGCGCATCGGGTTCGAATCGACGCGGATCAGGCCTTCCAGAAACTCGTTGCTGAGCACGGGCTGGCCCAGCATCTCCCGGTCCGCCACGATGTGGATAAGTACCGAGCGGGTGATGTCCTTGTCGGTCTTGGCTTCGAGCACCTGCACCGATTCACCAGAACCGATCAGGTCGCTCACGTCCTGCAGCGTGATGGACTGGCTGGTTTCCGTGTCGTAGAGCCTGCGATTGGCGTATTTTTTGATGATTCTAGGCGCTTTCGACATGGGGCTCCCGGGTGTGGAGGAAGACTGGGTTGCGATCGAGCGCCAGAGGCCAAAGGCTCGCGGCCCTGGGGCATCGGCGTGTTGGTCTGACGCGTTGGCTCAGGATTTCTTGCCGGTCGATTGCTTGGTCTTGCCCGTTTCACCGACAGGAAAGATTGCGGAAAAATCCATGCCCTTGGCGACGCTCTGTGATAACTCGGTCAGCTGGTCACGCGACTCGCTGCCGATGCGGATCAGGGCCTCGAAGTGAGCGCTTGTGAGTTCGGCATAGTCCTTGAAGGCGCCGGACTGGGTCGAGATGACGTCGGTCGGGCTGGTCACATCGGCGCCAGCCGAGAACCTCTGTTTGTTCAGTTCCAGTATTTTCTCCATCGTGTCGAGATTGGCGCGGGCCGATCGATCGATCGTTTCCATCCAGATGTTCTGGGCTTTCTTGACGTCTTCAAAAACCTTGTTGCTCATGTCGATATCCTTGAAAAGAAGCGCTTTTGTGCGATGCACTAATATGGTACCAAGACGATTTGTGCAGAGCAATAAAAACAGCGCCTCCGCTCTCATCAATACATGTGCTGCCCGCCATTCACCGATAGCGTCGACCCGGTGATAAAACCGGCGTCCCGGTGGATCAGGAATGCGACCGCGCGGGCGATTTCCTCGGGCTGACCAAGGCGACCGACCGGAATGCCGGCGACGATCTTCTCCAGCACCCGTTTCGGCACTTTGGCGACCATGCTGGTTTCGATGTAGCCCGGTGCGATGGCGTTGACGGTAATGCCCGAGCGTGCGCCTTCCTGAGCCAGGGCCTTGGTGAAGCCATGGATACCCGACTTGGCAGCGGCGTAATTGACCTGGCCGTACTGGCCTGCCTGACCGTTGATCGAGCCGATATTGACGATGCGACCGTACTGACGTTCGCGCATGCCGTTGATGACGGCGTAGCACATATTGAAGCAGGAACTCAGATTGGTCTGGATCACTTCCTGCCAGCGCTCGGGCGTCATCTTGTGAAGGGTGCCGTCGCGCGTGATACCGGCATTATTGACGAGAACCTCGACCGGTCCGAGCGATTGTTCGATTCGTGCGACGCCTTCGGAGCAGGCCGCGAAATCGGCCACGTCCCATTGATGGATGTGCGCGCCGGTGCGATCGGCGAAGGCTTTGGCGGACTCGTGATCACCCCCGTAGCTTGCAGCGACCGTGTAGCCGGAATCGATCAATGATTTTGAAATGGCAGCCCCAATGCCGCGCGTGCCACCGGTAACGATTGCAACCTGACTCATGTTCCACTCCCGAGTGATGACCTGTTGTCGTCCGGTCATTGTGGCTCATCCGATGACCTGGAAGTTGCGCTGAATCAAGGCTCTTTTCACTGGGCTCTGGCGATCAATCCTCGTCGGTCTCTGCTTCGTCGACCTCATCCTCGTCATCCCAGCCGTAGTCGAAGGTGATTTCCTCATCTCTGGCAATCGCTCTGGTCGCATACAGGTCCGTATCCCACCAGTCGGCGTTTGGCGTCGCGCTGTGGTTCAGGAAGCGCATTTCGTTTTGTCCATCGATGCCCTCCCAGCGATCGCTGTCCTCGTTCCAGAGCCAGAGGACGTGCATGCCGTCTTTCTGGGTCGCCGGGCCGATGTAGCTGCCGATGTAATCGTCGACCCCGATGGCTTCGCGGGCAAAGAGCCCCCGACCATGAATCCCGGATCGAGCGACGTAGGCTCGCGGGTTGTCGTCGTATCGCTGTTGACGTGTTCCGCCCTTGCTGGCTGCTTTGTTCATTTTGCTCTCCTTGGCAACGCTCTGAATCGGCTTCAGCTGATCGGCTTCAGCGTGTTCGACCCCGAATCGATGGCGACGCCCTGCGGTGGGCGTCGAGCGTCGAGCCCGCGCGCGGAAAAATCCTGCCTGAGCAGAGTCATTCCTTCCGTGTCCAGGGGATAAAGATTGAACTGTTGTTGATCTTCGATCAGCGTCCAGCAGAGCAAACCACATTCCCTATGGACTTGCTCGGTCAGTCCTGTCCTGCCCTGCGATGCTCCGGTTGATTCCAGGAGCGCATGGCGAGTTACATCCAGGGTGTGCGCGGTTTCAATCTGCAGCTCGATAGCGTGCAGTGAAAGGAGCGCGGAAAGACTACGGTAGGCGCGAGTCCAGAGTGAATATTCATCGATGCCGCCTGCAAAGTCATCGAAGGTCTCGAACTGGGTCTTGACCGTCTGGGCGTCGCTGCACCATTGCACCTTGAGCGAGCCGGGGAGATCGAATGGAGCCGATTGGTCGCTCTGGATCAGCACGTGCTCGACGACCGGCCAGAACGCACCGAGGCCCGCGGTGTCCATCTGCACGTGGGTCAGGGCGATCAGATCATTGAGCGTCATCAGCTGTCCGTGGCCAGTGTCAAGACCAGTGGCTTGAGAAAATGCAGCGCGCGTTGGCGGATGAAGCCCACCTTGCTCGAACAGGATTGATTCGAACTGCTCAACCAGCTGTGCTGAACGGTCATCATCGCAGCGCAGCACGATCGGCAGGACCAGAAGCTGCCCGTTCGGCTCCGATTTTCGTGGCGCCAGCCGTGAATCCGGCAGCCGGTCATCGTGGGCACCGATCGCCATCACGCTGCCCTCGGTGCCGGGCGACTGGAGGACGTTCTTGCTGAGGTTGCTGAGCGCTTGAAAGGCAGGAAAGCCAGGCCGAAGGATCTCGGCAGGAGCGAACAAACCGCCGCCCACGACCAGCAATCCCGAGCCTGCCTCCTCGACCTGGCGGGCCAGATCCTGAGCCAGTGCGTCGGCCAGGGTTTCGCACTCGGACCGGCTGAGGACGCACCTTGCAGTCGTGTTGTATTCAACCTCGAAGGTGGCGACGAGGCGGATATCATTCACTTGAACGAATTCCTCAGGTTGAGTTGATGAGTCATCAGTCGATTCCAAGCCAGGCGCAGGCCGTGCACTGGAAAACAAGCGATCTGGCCTCCCTCGACGCCATCGGACTCTATCGCCTGCTGCGCGAGCGGGTCGCGGTGTTTGTCGTCGAGCAGGACTGTCCCTATCAAGACCTGGACGGCCTGGACGATCGGGCAATTCACCTCTGGGCCGAGGCGCCAGACGGAGCGATTCTAGCCTATGCCCGTGTGCTGCCGCCCGGTGTCAGTTACCGAGAGGCCTCGATCGGTCGCGTCCTGACCACATCTTCCGGCCGGGCGCGAGGCCTTGGCCGAGATCTGATGCAGCGTACTTTGAGCGAATGTGCCCGCCGATATTCAAGCGCCGGAGTCCGCATCTCAGCCCAGGAATACCTGGTCGCGTTCTATTCGAGCCTGGGTTTTGAGACGGTCAGGGGCCCTTATCTGGAAGACGGTATTCCTCATCTCGAAATGCTCCTTTCACCGGATTGAAGCAGCACGAATGCCCCAATAGCCGCGCTTTATCAATCCGCTCAAGGCACGTCAGCACAGACGCCCGTTGACTTCGAGCGCTGTCCGGTCTGAATCAAATTTGATCCCTATCGACTAACACCAGTGGCTCAGAACAGTGAAAAGGGTGACTTCCCCCCGCGACCGCCAGCGCCCCCGCGACGACGTCGACGCATGCGCGAAAGCAGCGCCTGCTCGCGGTTCTTGATGAAATCAGCGCGGTTCAGTTCGGATTCTTCGACGCCCTTGCGTTTGGCGGCGGCCGAGCGATAGCTGACAAAGTCGCGGTAGGCGTCGATTTCGGGCTTCAACTCGCGGCAGAGCAGCTCGACCATGATGGCGTCGTCGAGAAATCCCAGACCGGGAATGTGGTCGGGAATCAGATCCTCTGGGTTGTTGAAATAGGCCAGCGCCGACAGCACGCGTTTGCGGCCGACATCCTGGAGACCCCAACCGTCATCTTCCAGCATATCGATCAGGATCTGGAGTTGACCGAGGCGCGAACCGATATAGTCGGCTTCGACATTTTCGTCCACTTCTTTGAGCAGTTCGCGCGCGCCAGCGATGATTTCATCGCGAGACAGCTTGTCAGTGGTGGCGACCGCCTGACGGGCCAGGGAGCGAAAATGCTCCAGATCTTTTTCGGTGAATTCCAGAGTGATGCGCAAGCTCATGATTGCGTCCTTTTATGCTCGATCGATGTCGGAAGGCGGTTCAATTTCGCCTGATTTGCTTGTAATGTCGGATCGTACCCTTTCCAGGCCTATAGCGTAGAGCCCCGTCGCCCCGCGGTCAATCTCCCGTAAGTCATGGATCGATCATCCAGTTGCCCGTCGACCGGGCCCGTCAGGTGCCAGCGAAGAACAAGGCAATGCAGATCGCAAAGCCCGCCAACCAGACCACTGAACGCCACAGATGGAGGTCGGCGAGATAGCAGACCACGTAGGCGAGTCGGGTCACGATGAAGGCCACGGCCAGCGTGTCGAGGGTTGACTGCTCGACGCCGATCAGACTTGCGATGATCACGCCGCTGGCGAAGAACGGAAAGATCTCGTAGCTGTTCTGGGAGGCCCAGCTGGCCCGCTGCCGATAGCCGTCCAGGTTCTGTGCCCAGGCACGCGGTCGCCTGTTGTTATAGCCCCGGTGTCCGACCTTGGCAATGCCCACCACGGCAACGGGAAAGATGGCGGCGACCAGGACACACCAGTATGCGACTGTCATCGATGAAATCTCCATTCGGTTGAATCACTCTCGTGCCCTTACTCTACAATGATTCATCGTTTGAAAATGCCCGGGCCCGCCGGGCTTCCGCCGTGAGCCGCCTGTGATCCCTGCCACCGATCTCGACAATCTGGTCACCGTGAGTGAAGTGTCCGACGGGCAGCCTTTGGCGGAGCCCATTTTTCAGCGCAAGTACCGAGCGAATGCGCCTTCCCACGGTCACCATGTGCTGGTGTTCTGCCGAGTTCAAGGCGACTGGGTCCCTGCTTCCTACATCAACTACCTGCCGCACCATGGCGCCATGCTGGTCGGCGGTGCGTGCACGGACGGTCGGGTGCTGACCCGTCTGCCGCTGGACGATCAAAACCGGATCCGCTCCGCCGGAGGCTTGATGCTGCAGGCGGTGCGCTACAGCGAGCGGCAATTCGAATCATCTTCCATCGCAACGTTCGGTCACTGTGGTGACGCGCGCTCCTGGTCCGTACTCGAGCGGTGTGGCTATGTCCGGCTGAATGACCCGCATCTGATCGTGCGTTGGAATCGAGAACCCGGTCGTTGGCGCCGCGCGCGACTCATCGGCAGCGTCAAAGCGCTGGGTCCGTTCTGAAGCAACCGCCGCCGATCGGCCCTGATCTCAGGCGGCGTCTGTGAGAATCTGCAGAAGTCCTTCCGGCTGCTCCCAGTCCCTGCCGCACATGTAGCGCGGCAGGAACCAGCGGTCCGATCGCGTCGTTACGGGTCCCGGGTCGCAACCCAGGGCGGCCCGAATTCCGAGTCGCACGGCGTGTTCGGGAAAGTAGGTCTCACGAAGGAAGTCACTGGCCTGACCATAGGGATAGGCGAAGAACTCCGGCCGCCGTCCGGCCTGCGTCTCGATGTAGTCGCTGGCCCTGTCGATTTCAATCCGACATTCGGCGTCGGTGCTGATCAGGCGAAAGTCGCCGCGCTGGTTATCGCGCTGTGCTGTCTGCTCGAGCGAGGCGTGATTGTGATCCCAACTGTGCGATTCGATGCTGATCAGACCGCTTTCATTGGCGGCGTGCCACCAGTGGTCGGGCCACACATTCAGACTCATGTAATCGCGTTGATCCAGCTCCTGCCGAGCCTCGGGAGAGGCAATGACGAAGGCACTCAGGTGCGGCTGATGCCGATTGGTGCCCCGTTGGCTCTCGCAAAAGGCCTGCAGCGAATGAAAAAGGCTGGTTTGCATTCCGAAGCTGGGATGATCGAAGTCTTCGAAATCAAGGATCGATCCATCGTCGACGGTCAGAACAGCCGTGGGATGCTTGAGCCGGCCATCTTGCAGCTCGGCGAGGGCTTCGCCCAGTGGAGCAATCCGCCAGCCTTCCTGGTCCAGCATTCTGAGGTCCTGTGAAAAGGCCATCGGGTCATTTTCGTGATATCGGCCACCCAGCACATTGATCGAATGCCAGGTCAAAATGATCAGGGGGCAGCGCTTCAACGAAAACGTCCTGGCTGCCCGGGCACGCGGAAAATGTAGCCGAAGGCCTCGCTGAGCTGCCGGTTCTCATCTCGCAGTAATCGCATTGACCAGGGCACCCGCTCGAGGTCACCCCGGTCCAGGCGCTGCAGCGCATCAAGCATTTCCGGCGTGACGGAGAATTTGAAATCAAGGGCTTCGCGACTGGTGGCGGCCACCTGCACCGACTGAAGCGGCGTGCGCGATCGCTGCGGATCGAAGCCAGCGATCACAAGCTCGAGAGAAAGCTCATCAAGGGCCTGGGTGAAATCATTGACGTTCCCGATTCGCACCCTGACATTCAAGGCCGGCGGCTCGATCTGCATCGAGTCGAGCGCCAGAACGGGATCCTGACCGGAAATCTTGGGTGGGCCACTGCAACCGGCCAGCCCGATGACGAACGCCAGTCCAGCGATCCAGCGAAGGGCGACGGGCCGCATCGTCGTCAGATTCTCCCGTAAATCCTTCCTGGGCATGACTGTATTGACCGTGCATTCGCGAAGGGACCTCATGATACGCAGTATGATGCCAAGATAAAGAGCCTGTCAGCCCCATGCCGCGTTTTGAATCTGATTCTGCCGCCCTTGTGATCGGTGCCAGCGGAGGCATTGGTTTCGCCATGACCCAAGCCCTGCTCGCCGATCCGCGCTTTTCTCGTGTGATCGCCACCTCCAGGGATCTGCAGCAAGAAGACAAGCTGAAGACCATGGCCAGCGAGCAAAATGGCTTGGAGCAGGTCGCCCTGGACGTTACCTGTCCGAACGATTTCACGCGCCTCGGCGATGATCTAAAGGCCCGGGGCCTGAAGCCCGCACTCATGATTTACTGCGCCGGCGTGCTGCATGCCGGCCCGCAGGTGCAGCCAGAAAAGCGGTTGGAGGATATCGAGCTCGACGCCCTGCAGCGCGTTTTTGCCGTCAATGCCTTCGGGCCTGCCTTGATGTTCAGATATCTATTGCCCCTGCTCGGGCGCCACCATCCCTGTGTGGTGGCCGTGGTCTCGGCCCGCGTCGGATCGATCGAGGATAATCATCTCGGGGGTTGGTATGCCTATCGCGCCAGCAAGGCAGGGCTCAATCAGATCATGAGGACCGCAACGATCGAGGCTCGTCGCCGCTTCAAGGGCTGCATTCTGACCTGCGTTCATCCAGGCACGACCGATACGGCGCTCTCCCAGCCCTTTCAGGCCAACGTTCCGGAGGGTAAATTGTTTTCAGCTGATTTTGTGGCCGAGCGGTTCATGGCGATTTTTGAAGCGCTTGAAACCGATGACTCGGGCGCGTTTCTGGCCTGGGACGGCAAGCCCATTCCCTGGTAGCCGGGCGAGGGGCGGTGCGCCTGTCATTGCTACTTAACATTTGATCCAAAAGCGCGTAAACTCAGATTCTCGCAGCATTTAGAAAAAAAAAGCTGCGAACAATAAAACATTGAAAACACAAACCAACTACACATCTCTTGGGAAGGAGACTTTCATATGCCACAAAATAACGCCAAAGCGGCTGAGGACATGTCCTGGCTGGTTCAGGTTGCTGAACGAATGCTGCGCCCGATTGCGCGACTCCTGGTCGGTAAATTGAGCTGCACCGTTGCCATCACCGTGTTGAAAGAAGCCTACATCGCCGAGGCAACGCGCAAAATGCGGCGTGAGCAGCCGGGACGCCGAATCACCAAATCGGCGCTTGCCCTCTGGACCGGTCTGGACACCCGCAACATCTCCCAGCTGGAAGCACGCAAGCGCCCCGAAGTGGTGCCGGCCAAGGACATCTGCCCAGAAGCGGCCGTCCTCCATGCCTGGTCCAACGAGGCCCGCTACCGCGATCGAAAGACCAAGAAGCCGAAGGATCTTGGCGTGTACGGTCGTGGTGTCAGCTTGCAGACGCTGGTGTCGCGGGTTGCTGGCCGAAACGTCACCTCGACGACGGTGCTGGATCGTCTCGCCCAGAACGGTAACGTCAAGCTGGTCGAAGGCGACAACGCGCGCCTGCTGAACGCCAACTACGTTCCGACCACTGACGAAGAGCAGAAAATCCTGGAGAGCACCGCCGATAGCATCGGGCACCACATCGAAACGGTGGCGCACAACATGGAAGCCTCCACCGTATGGGGAGACTGGGCGCACACGGAAGTCGGATCGAATCGCATCCCGGCTGAAGACGCAGAAGCGTTGCGCGCAACGATCAAAAAGCTCGTCACCCAGCAATCCAAGGCGACGGACAAGGAGATCAAGGGATCCCAGGCTTCTGGAAAGCGGGTTTCCAACCAGTCTGTGGCCGTCGGCTACTACTACTGGCAGGACGAACCCGAGGACTAGCAGAGGGTTTGTGACGCCGGGCTGCCAAGTGGGCAGCCCGGCGAGTTATTCAAAGGCTCCCTAGACGCTTTGCATCGATAGCACTGCGATGCACAGGAAGCAAAGAAGCGCCAGCAGGTAAATCACGATGGCTTGGTTGCGATTGGTCTGCCGAAAGGCCATGAGGCCCAAAACAAGATAGGTCATCACAAGCGCGAGCTTCGCGCCAATCCAGGAGACAAGCGGATACTGGGTTGACCACCATAAACCGACGCCGGAAATCAGCAGCAGCGTGTCGAGAAGATGCGGCCCGACCCTGACCATGGGTTGATTCAGGGGCCATTCCAGCCCGAGTTTCAGGAACCCGCGCAGCGCAAATCCCAGGCCGCTGAGTACGACCAGGGTCAGATGCAAGTGTGTCAGAAGAAGATAGGTTCCCATCGCGATGGATATATTAAGCCGATCTGAGGCTGGGTTTCTGCTAGTTTAGCCATCTCCCATCGATTCCGGAACAGGGCTTTGAGCCGCTACGATCATCTGCAAGCCATCGTCGACCGTTCGATCGCTGAAGTCGGCCCACATCTGGTGCTTGGCGTGCCGCTCGGCCTGGGCAAGCCCAATCGCCTGGTCAACGCCTTCTACGAGCGCGCCCGCCGGGATTCATCGATACGCCTCGAGATCATTACTGCCTTGAGCCTCGATCCACCGGCGGCCTCACACTGGCTGGAAAAGCGGTTGATGACGCCGATCGTCCAGCAACTGTATGGCGAAGATTACCCGAGCCTGGCTTACCTTGATGATCTCCGGCGGAACTGCGTTCCGGAAAACATTACGGTGACCGAGTTCTACGTCCAGTCGGGCGCAGCGCTTGGCAAGCCGGCCATGCAGCGCAATTACATCTCTTCGAACTATACCCATGTGGCTCGGGACCTGGTTGATCGTGGTATCAACGTGATCGCGCAGCTTGTGGCGCGCGACGATCAGGGACGATTGAGCCTGTCCTGTAATCCTGATATCAGCCTTGATCTCAAGGCTCGCTTGGACGCGGACCCTGACCGATCGGCCTGGGTAATCGGGCAGGTGCATCCTGATCTGCCCTACATGCACGGGGATGCGCAAGTCACCGACGACTTCTTCGATGACCTCGTTGACGAGGATCCCCACCAGCGCCTGTTCGCCGTCCCGCGCCTGCCGATCAGCCCGCAGGATCACGCGGTTGGTTTTCACGCCTCGCGCTTGGTCTGTGACGGCGGCACGCTTCAGATCGGCATCGGCTCACTCAGTGACGCCCTGGTCTACAGCCTGATCCAGCGCCAGCAAAACAACGTTCAGTGGCGAGAGCGCGTGGCCGACTGCGCGCAGGGCCGCGCCGATATCGAAGACCACGAAACCTTCGATAAAGGCCTCTATGGTGCCAGCGAGATGTTCATGGACGGCTTCATGCACCTCTATCAGGCCGGTCTGCTCAAACGCGGCGTGGTCGATGATCTCGAACAAATGCGGGCAATCAATGCCGGCGAAAAGACCAGCCCCGACAACGCCGCGGTCATGGACGGCGGGTTTTTCCTGGGTTCCTCCGTGTTCTATGAATTTCTGCGTGGTCTGGGCCAGGACGAGCGACCACGCTTTCGCATGCACGGGGTCGGACGGATCAACCAGCTCTATGGCGGAAGGGAAGCGCTGGAGATCGAACAGCGCACCGGGGCACGCTTCATCAACACCTGCATGATGGTCACGGCAACGGGCGCGGCCGTGTCGGACGGCCTGAAGGATCACCAGGTCGTGTCCGGGGTCGGGGGGCAGTACAACTTCGTGGCCATGGCCCACGCCATGGATGACGGGCGCTCCATATTGATGCTTCGTGCGACCCGTGGGGAGGGTGATTCGACCAGCTCGAACATCATCTGGGAGTACCCCCACGTCACCATCCCGCGCCATCTGCGCGACATTGTAGTCACCGAATACGGCATCGCCGATCTGCGCGGGCGCACCGACGAGGAATGTATCAAGGCCCTGGTCGGGGTGACGGACGCGCGTTTTCAGGACGAATTGGTCGCCACCGCCCAGCGCGCGGGCAAGCTGGAAACTGGCTGGCAGATTCCCGATGTCATGCGCCGCAATCGACCAGAATTTATCGACGGCCATTTCGCCCAAGCCTGCGGCTTTCCGACCTACCCCTACGGCAGCGATTTCAGCGAGACCGAACAGCGCCTGATTCGCGCCCTCCAGTCACTCAAGGCCTTGGCCCAATCAAAACCGAGCCTGCTGGCTGCCGCCTGGCGCGGTGCACCGGATCAGTTCCCAGAGGAAATCGAACGCATTGGTCTGGATCAACCCTCGGGCCTCAAGGACCGTTTCTACGCCCGCTTGATTGCCGCGATGCTGGCGGACCAATCTGGCTGACCCCGCGCTGATCAATCCTGCGCACGCTGAGTGAATTCAACGATCCCGTCAGCCACCGGAGCGGGTGATCGAAGCCAGGCGAAATGATCGGTCGGCGCCCTGCCGGGCAGCTGGTCGATGACGATCTGTTCTGCCGGACAGGCCGGCGCATGCGCCAGCAGACCGTCCAGGGAGGCCTTCGGAACGAACCAGTCATCGGCCATGCGAACGCCAACAATTGGCACTGATAGTTCAGCCATGCCGGGAGACGGACTGGGATCCAGCCTTGGCAGGCCGTAGTGGCCGTGGCGCCCGGTCCAGGTCCAGTCCTTCATGACCCCGCGCGCCTCGCGGCCAGCAAAGCCGACCTGGCGGCCCGGGTAATGGCCGAACAGCGAGCCGAGCAGCGGCAGGGCGAAAAAGACCGGCAGCAGAACGCTGCGATGGATGAGCGGATAGAGCGTCCAGTGCGGGCTGCCGCCGGCCACCAGTACCAGCGCATCGGGTTTCCGTTCCCGCCGTCCGGCCAGCATCAGCGAGAACTGCGAGCCGAGGCTGTGCCCGCCGATCAGTAGAGACTTTGAGCCGGCGCGAGATTCGACGGCATCCATCGCCGCCTCAAGGTCGACATCGAGCAGCTCGCGGTAGCCCCAGTCGACGGCCCGACTTGCGCGCAGGCTGGACGAACCGATGCCTCGCCACTCGTGGATAAACACCTCGATCCCGCGCTCGGCCAGCGCCAGTCCGAGCGGAATGTACTGACGTGCACTCAGGCCCATGCCAGGAATGAAGAGCAGGCTTGTCCTGGTCGCGTCAGTCGGGACATGGATAAGTTCGAAGGAGTGATCATCGGCGACAGTGATCGCGAGCGTTGGTTGCGTGTGGGGCATTCGAGGCGGGTTTGGTCGTAGGGGCTGGGGTGCGGTCGGTGATCTGCATCAACGGGATGCAGGCCAGCCTAGCGATGAAATGGTCGCCGCGCGCGAGCGCCGTCCGAGTCCGCTTAGGGAAGCCTCTGTCAGGACAGCGGGCCTAGCCGGCGATCCAGCAGGCGATGAGTGATCCGGATTGAAGGGATCATGCGCTCCCGCCCTCGGCCGGAGGGCGTTTGAGAATGCATTCGGTCTGCCCCTCTTTAGGCTGGAAAAAGCCCGGTGCACAGGGTGTCTGCGAGGACTGGCCGAAGTCTGGCACGAAGTGATCAACGTCGGCCAGCAGGCACTGGGCCAGGCCGGAGGTCGGTGCATAGGTCCCAGGCAGGCAATTGAGGGCCGAGGTCTGGCCGAGCTGGGAAACAAATCGGCCGGGCGGTGCAGCACTGCACATGCTCTGTCCCGTAGAAGGAGTAAAGCGTCCGACCTGGCACTGCTCCGCGAAACTCTGGCCGGTCTGTGCGACGAAGCGGCCGGGTGGCGCAGCGTTACAGCTGGTCTGGCCGCTCAACGCGGTGAAAGTCCCGACGCCGCAGTCCAGCGCCGTGGCCTGGCCGGATTGGGCCACAAATCGTCCGGGTGGGGCGAGATCACAAACGCTCTGAGCGCTCGCCGCCGCAAAGCGACCGGGTTCGCAGGCTTGCGATGAGGTCTGCCCGAACTCCGACACGTATCGTCCTGGCGCGGCCGGATCGCAGGCGCTCTGGCCGCTATTGGCGGTGAATCGACCGGGGCTGCATTCCTGCGCCGAACTCTGACCGGTTTGCTCCACGAAGCGACCGGGAAGCGCAGCATCACAACGGCTCTGTCCGCTCGCTGCGGCAAAGCGTCCGACGCTGCAATCCTGCGCCTGGCTTTGTCCTGGGGCGGCGACGAAGCGGCCCGGCTGGGCCAGATCGCAGCTGCTCTGGCCCGCACTGGCGGCAAAGCGACCGATGGTGCAATCTTCGGCGGCCTGCTGGCCGGTCAATGCGACAAAGCGCCCGGGCGGTGCGAGGTCGCAGGCGCTCTGGCCACTGCTGGCGGCAAATCTTCCAACCGCGCAATCCTGCGCCGAGGTCTGCGCGGGTTCGGGCACGAAGCGTCCCGGACTGGCCGGGTTGCAGGCGCTCTGTCCGCTGGTCGCGGCAAAGAAGCCTGGCGCACACGCTTCGGCTGCGCTCTGGCCCGGTGCAGCGACAAATCGTCCGGGCAGGGCTGGGTCGCAAGCACTCTGTCCGCTGCTGGCGGAGAAACGTCCGACCTGGCAGTCCTGGGCGGCAATTTGGGCCGTCTGGGCCACGAATCGGCCTGGGGGTGCCAGGTCGCAGGCGCTCTGGCCGGCGCTGGCGGCAAATCTACCGACCGCACAATCCTGCGCTGAAACCTGCGCGGTTTCGGCGACAAAGCGGCCCGGCGGTGCCAGGTCGCAACGGCTCAGTCCGCTCGCTGCAGCGAAGCTGCCGACCGCGCAATCCTGAGCCGAGCTCTGACCCGGTTCGGGCACGAAGCGGCCCGGGCTTGCGTCATCACAGCGCGTCAGGCCGCTGCTGGCGCTGAATCGCCCGACCGAACAATCCTGGGCCGCGCTCTGCGCCGGCTGGGCGACGAAGCGTCCTGGCGGCGCTGCCGTCTGGGTGGAGGATGCCGGCAGCTCCACGAAGTTGCCAGGCGAGGCCGGGGTCTGCGAAATCGCTCCGCTCAGGGCGACATAGAAGCCGGGTGCGGCCGGAAGCTGCTGATTCGATCCGGCGCTGGGCACGTAGTAACCGGGCTGGGCCAGCACGCAAGCGAGTGGCGCGAAGACCGGGTTCTGCTGGAAACGGTCTCTGAAAACCGCCTCGTCGAAGGAGCCGGCCGGACAGTCCTCGCCCGCGAAGACGGGCTGGGATAGGGCCGTTACGATGGCGATCGACAGGATCGAGCGACGCAGGGTGTGCACTCGAGCGGGTCGCAGTACGGGCTTCGTTGTCATGCTGGCAGAACTCCTGATAGTCTGGCAGACAGCCGTCTGGGCGCGCCGGACCTTCTCCCTCTTTGTATGAATAGTCGGCCAGAGCAGCAAGACATGTCAACCACAGATCTCTCGACCCGCCTCGACACTGCGCTGGATTTGCAGCGATCCGGGCAGCTGCAAGCGGCCGCGCAAGGCTACCGAGATCTTTTTAACGAGCCCGCTGTTGCCGCGTCGGCGCGTCTGCGCCTGGCGCTGCTGGACCTGGAACAGGGACGGTTGGCGGACGCGGCAGCCGGTCTGGCGCAGGCGCTGGCAGAACAGCCCGATCATCCCGACCGGCCCATGGCGGTCCGCGTGCTCGGGCTGGAACTGAACCGGCACGGCTATCGCGAATCGGCCCGGACCTGGCTGGAAGAAGCACTGATTCATTTCCCCGATGACGAAGCCGTCGCGCAGGCCTGGCAACGCAGCCGCCCGCCGGCCTGGCTGGCGCCGGAAGTTTACGACCCGGTTCAGCAGCGCAGCCTCTACCGCGCCTCGCCCCGCGAAGGGTCGAACTACGTCTACACGATCGATATCGTGGGCACTTGTAATTTGCGCTGCCCGAGCTGCCCGGTCGGCAATCGCCCCGACAGCCCGCGCCCGAAGGGCTTCATGCCCCTCGAAAAATTTGCCGCGATCATCGACAAGATCCTGGATGAGAGCCCTGCCGATCAACCAGAAATCTGGCTGTTCAACTGGGGGGAGCCGCTGCTCCATCCCGATCTTCCGGCAATGGTCGAACTCCTCAACGAAAGGGGCCTGTCCTCCTTTCTGTCGAGTAACCTCAACATCAACAAGGGCCTGGACGCGCTGATTGCCGCAGGGCCGGGAATGATCAAAATTTCCCTGTCCGGTTTCAGCGAAGCCAGCTATGCGCGCACCCATACGCGCGGCAAGCTCGATCGGGTCAAGGAGAACATGCATGAACTTCGGCGTTTGATCGATCAGCATCGTGCGCCGACCCGGATCTGGGTCGGGCAGCACGTCTATCGCCACAATCTTAAGGAGGTCGAGGCGGTTGCTGAGTTGTGCCGTGAGCTGGATTTCGACCATCGCCCGATCGCTGCTTTCTATCAGCCGCTGGAAAAGTTGCTCGACATCGCCGAGGGCCGGATGGTCGACGAGCCGGTGCTGAGTCTGATGCTCGAGCACCCGGCCGAATACCTGCCGCGCATCGCCGCCGGCCGTGACCTGCGCTACGACTGCGAACTGCGCGCCAATCAGACCGTGATCAACCACGACGGTCAGGTCGCCCTGTGCTGCAGCGTCTATGAACCGGACAACCAGCTCGGGCTTGATTTCCTCAGCACGCCGCGGGCGGCGATCGAAGACCGGAAATATTCCCATCCAACCTGCGCGCGCTGCTATCGCGCAGGCCTTGCCTACCTGCCTTCGCGCCTGGCCAACAGCCCGCCATAGGCGGTCTCCAGAGTTCGCGCCAGGCTTGTGGGGTCGGCCAGCGCGCTGGCCGGATAGGCTTCGATCAGACGCTCTCGTATCCGGTCTCTGAGTACAGGATCTCGCCCGAGCTCGACGGCAACGGCGAGATAATCCTTGACGCGCGAGGTCGAGAGCATCTCCAGGCCGAGCGCGCGCAACATGCTGTGGGTCTGGCGTGAGACCGGACGGAGCTGGGCCAGGGTAATGACCGGAACGCCCATGCTCAGTGCCTCCAGCGAAGTCATGCCGCCGGAGAAGGGAAACGGATCGAGCGCAATGTCGATATGCCGATACTCGGCGAGCAGCGCCTCGTGGCTGCAGGCTCCAGCCAGACGCAATCGATCGGGTGCGACACCCACGGCGTGGAATCGGCGCTGGAGGGTCCATCGAACCTGCGGGTCGGCCAGCGTTTTCCAGCGCAGTGCCAGCTCGGATCCGGGCAGGGCGCGCAGCAACTCGGCCCAGGCATCGATCACCTCGGGCTGCAGCTTCGCGATGTTGTTGAAGGAGCCGAAGGTCAGCGGCCGATGGGGATCTGATGCTGCCGGCGCGGGCGCGTAGGGCAGGGGGCGATAGCGGAAGTGGCTGCCGGCCAGCGCCTGTACCGGCTCGGCAAAGGCGTGGGCATGGCCACGGCCGAGCTGATCCTCGCCCATCAGCACCGCATCGAGTCCGGGCACGCCGATCGCGCCGAACCAGCCAAGAAAACTCAGCTGCAGCGCTGCGGGACGGCGGGCGATCACGCCCAGGCGATTGAGGGCCGTGTGCCCGGCCAGGTCGACGAGAATGTCGATCGCCTCACGGCGAATGGCTTCGGCAAGTTCCTGGTCTGACCGCCCGGCAACTTCGTGCCAGGGCAGTTCGAGTGCGCGGTACTCGTCGCTGAGCCAGTCCGAGCCGGAATTCAGATTCCAGAGGCTGGGCCGGAATCGATCGCGGTCGTGGCCTTCCAGCACGCCCCGAAGAATGTAGCCGACCGGGTGGGCGCGAAAATCCGGACTCAGATACGCCACCTTGAGCGGCCGGGAATTCGTTCTTGATGGCACGGCAGGCATCGCCGGCACGTTCAGGTTGCGGCCGTAGCGCTCCGCCATATCGCGCAGGGCCGCCGAGTCGAGGCCCGGATGATACTGCGCGATCATCATCCGATTGGAGTGGTATCGAAGCCGCTGGGGTTCGATCTCGAGCGCTTTCTGGATCGAGTTCAGCGCCTGCACGGGCAGACCGAGTTCCATCTGCGTCAGCGCCAGCTGGGACCAGGCGTCGGCGTGGCCGGGGTCGAGCCGGACCGCCTTGAGTAGCGCGTCCTGGGCGGGCGTGACCTGTCCGGTCTCGCGGGCCACATGGCTGTAGAACAGATGAGCGTCGGCGTCTTCCGGCGCCAGCTCGAGGGCTCGTTGCGCGCAGTGTTCGGCCTGGTCGATTCGCTTCGCCTGAAGATGCCCGGCGCCGAGATTGACCCAGGCGGCTGCGTGATCGGGGTCGAGCTCGAGGGCGTGCTCGGCGGCCAGCAGGGCCTGCTCCGTGTCGCCGCAGCGCAGGTGGGCATAGGCGAGGTTGCTCCAGGTCTGAACATCGCCGTTGTGCTGCTGCAGATCCGCCTGCAGCCTTGAGCGAGTTCCATGCCAATCCTGATTCATTCCGAGCTCGTTTCGGTCCTGCCTGTTCGCATCGACAGCCTACACCTTGCCGGCGTTTCCGCACAGGCTCGGTGGCGGTAAGATGTTGGCGCCTGCTTTGAAGATGAACGCGCATGTATCGCTTCCGACCCACGGAACTGTTCCGCACCCAGGCCGAAATGGACTATCGGCGCTACACCCTGCCCGATGGGGCGGGCCGCTACCTGGTCGTCGATGATTTCTACGCCGATCCCCTGGCCGTTCGGCGTTTGCTCCTGACCACGCCCTATCCGGCTTGGGAGCGTGACCTCAGCGGCGCCAATCTCGTGGCCTACAGCGACTGCCGCCAGAATATCCAGCTCCCGACCGATCCGGCGCAGGACGCAATCCGTGGCCTTGCCGCCCAGGCCCTGGGCATCCAGGTTCCGCGGAATCGCCCCAACTTCGTAACCAATCTGTTTCGCAACGAGCACGAACCGCCGGCGACGGCGCAGCCGCGCCCGCACGATGACGGACCGTCCCTTGCCGCCATCGTGATGCTCAACCTGCCGGAAGAATGCGCCGGCGGCACGGCTTTCTACGCCAGTCGCGATCCGGCCGTGTCCTGCATGCCGGCCGACCCGCAGGCCTATCAGTCGCTCCGTTCGCAGATCTACAGCCAGGACCGCGAAGAAGCACGCGCCGGCTATTTTCTCGATCACTGGCAAACGCACTGGGAGCGCATCGCGCAGGTCGAGATGCAGTTCAACCGCCTGCTGATCTACCCCGGGCTGCAGTTCCACGGCCACTGGCACGCGCCCGGCAGCTTTATCGAGCACTGGCGCGTCAATCAGACCTTCTTTTTCGACGATCCGATTTTTCCGACTTGACTACGGAGCAAAGAAAAAAAAACAAAAAAGCCCACGGCGGGCGTGGGCTTTTTCAATGGCCGGGGTGGCCGGTTTCTTGGTGGGCGATGCTGGGTTCGAACCAGCGACCCCTGCCGTGTGAAGGCAGTGCTCTCCCGCTGAGCTAATCGCCCTCAGCCGACCATTTTAAGTGGCTTCGGTGCTCACGGCAAGCGCCCGGTGCGGTTTGTGCCTGGGCATGCTGTCCGTATCGGTTGACCGTTCTCGTAATGCTAGGCTGAAGGCTGTTTAAAAACTCACAGGAGACATCCATGACCAAACGCACACTGATTCTGCTTGTTTTTGTTAGCATCTGGCTGGCCGGTTGCGCCATGAATCCTCCGGTGCTGGATAGTCCGCGCACGGTCAATGTGTCCGGCGAGGCCAGCATGGAGGAGATCGAGGACGCCATCCTCAATGCCATGCGCAATCGTGGCTGGGCGGTGCACGAGCGCAGCCGGGGTGAGATTATCGCTGATCTCAACATTCGCGCACATTTCGCCCGGGTCGGGATTTCCTACGATACCGATTTGATCGCCATCGACTACATCGATTCGAACAATCTCGAATACGAGGTCGTTGACGGTGAGCCGCGGATTCACGGCAATTTCAACAGCTGGCTGAGCAATCTGTCGAACGACATCGAGATCAATCTCAGCTATCTCGACTGACGGGTCGATGCGCCGCGGTCACGGGTCGATTCCAGCACGCGATAGGCGGCTGGCAGCACGATCAGGGTGAGTACGGTCGACACCAGCAGGCCGGAAATAATCGCCCAGGCCATCGGCGGCCACAGCGTCGACTGGGTCCAGGTCAGGGGCAGCAGACCGGCGATGGTGGTCGCGGTGGTCAGCATGATCGGTCGGATGCGGCGGGCAACGGCGGCCGGGATGGCCTGATCGAGGTGCAGTCCATCGGCGACGCCGGCTTCGATGCGATCAATGAGCACGATGGCATTGTTAACGACGATGCCGATCAGGGCCACGACGCCAAGGATGGCGGTGAAGCTGAAGGGTTGATCGGTCAGCAGCAGGCCGGGAACGACGCCGGCTGCCGCCAGGGGAACGGTCAGCAATACCAAGCCGGTCAGGCGCAGGCTGTTGAACTGCCACATCAGGAAGGCCAGCAGAACCAGGCCGCCGATCGGTAGGGTTCCGAAGAGCGCTGAGTTGGCCGAGCTGGCCTCGGCCGCGGCGCCGCCCGGCGTGACACGGACCCCGGGCGGGAACTCGATCGCGTCCAGACGCGGTCCGAGTTTTGCCCAGACCTGACCGTAGGTTATGCCCGGATCGGTTTCTGCCAGAACATTGGTAACGCGCTGCAGATCACGGTGTTCGATGACCGCGGGCATCAGGGTCAGGCGCGTATCGACGAACTGATCCAGCGGCAGGCGGCCGTCGGGCGTGTCGACGCTCAGGCCGGCCAGCGCCTCATGCGGCAGGTGTTCGCCCTTGTGGTTGCCGAGCAGAACCGGCAGTGGCTCGCGACCGCCCCGCCAGGTGGAAACGCGTTGGCCGCGGCTGGCTCGAGCGATGATTTCGGCAATGCGCTCGCGACTGACGCCCTGACGCGCGACCTCGGCGTCATCGATTCTGAATTCCAGGGTGGGCAGGCCTTGGCCGAGGCCGTGGCGCACGTTGCGGGCACCGGGGGTGGTCCTGACCACGGCCATGACCTGTTCGGTCGCCTCGATCAATCGCGCGCTGTCGGGCCCGTAGACGCGGACTTCGACCGGTGCGTCGATCGGTGGCCCCTGACCGAGGGACCGGGCCACGACTTCGGCTTCCGGCACGCGGTCGGGCAGGTGGCGTTCGATCCATGCGATCAGCGCGGGATGGTCCGAATCCGAACGGGTGATCGCAACCAGCCGGCCCAGGTGTGGCGCTTGAGGCCGCTCGATCAGGTTGTAGTAGAAATGCGGGCCGCTGAAGCCGGCAAAGACGTGAACTTCGGATACGATCGGCAGCGCTCGGAGATCGGCCGCAATCGCGCGAGCGTTCAGGGCCGTGGTTTCAGTTCGGGTGCCTTCAGGGAAATTCAGATCGACGATCAGCTGATTGCGGTCCGTGCTTGGAAAAAAATCACGCGGCAGCAGGCTGCCCATCGAGGCCATCACCGCCACCAGTAGGGTGATTGAAACGATGATCATCCAGGGACGCCGGTGGCTGAGCTGGCCCAGGCGCTGTCCCAGCTGTTCGAGCGCAGTGGCATCGCGGGCGCTCGCTGGCTTGAGCAGGCCGGGCGCCAGGGCCGGGGTTACAAGGACCGCATAGACGTAGCTGACGACCAGCACCAACATGACCATGATCGGGATGCCGCGGGTGAAATCGGCGGTGTCGCCAACCGCCAGGAGCAGCGGAAGGAAAGCCGCCAGCGTTGTGCCGGTGGCTGCAGCCAGTGGCCCGGCCAGTTCCCGGGTCGCGGCCAGCGCGGCCTGAGCGCGGTTGCGCCCCCGGTCCAGGTGCCACTGCAGGCTCTCGACCATGACGATGGCGTTGTCCACGAGCATGCCCAGGGCGATGACCATTCCGGCAACGGACATCTGGTGCAGAATGCCTCCGCCCAGGGCATACACCGACAGGGCCGAGAGGGTGACGATCGGGAGCAGTGAGGCCACGATCAATCCCATGCGCCAACCCATGGCAAGCAGCAGGATCGCGGCGACGATGAGCACGCCGAGCAGCAGCGATCGACCCAGTTCACCCAGTCGTTTTTCAACCCAGCGCGGCTGGAAGAACATCTCGTCGATCTGGATCGGCGCGTAGGTCGGTCGGAGTTCTCCAATGCGTTCCATGACCTCGTTGCCGAAGGTCACTGCATTGGTGCCTTCCTCGGGGATGACGATGCCCAGTGCCACGGCGGGCTGACCCTTGAACTGGATGCGTTCACCGACAGGTTCGGCCGGCTGCAGCACGACATCGGCGATATCACCCAGCCTGACCAGCGCGTCTGAAGCGGTTGCCAGGGGAAGTGAATTGAGCTGCTCCAGGTCGCTGAGATCGCTCAAGGGCTGCACGATCAGATTGCGCTCATCCATCGTCAAAGCGCCACCGGCCACCACCTGGTTGCTGCCGGCGATGGCCCGTGCGACCTCATCCATGGTCAATCCGACCGCCATCAGTCGGGCTGGATCGACCCGGACTCTGAGCTGTTCCCCTGGATGACCTAGAATGTCGATTCGCCCGATGCCGGGCACCGTGAACAGATCCCGCCGCAGCGAACGGGCGGCCTCCAGCAGCATCAGCAGGTCGTCGTCGCCGGTCAAGGCGAGCACGATCCCGTGCGTGTCCATCGATCGATCGCGCAGCTCGATCGGGCCGGCGCTCTCGGGTATGCGTTGCTCGGCCTCGTCCAGAGCAACCCGGACTCGGTCCCAAACGTTGTCGGTGTCGTAGACATCGCTCTCCAGGCCGACGATCAGGTTGGCGAATCCGAGGCGGGCCGTGGAGCGAATTTCCCGGACGTCCTCGACCCGGGCGAGTTCATCTTCGATAATCTCGACCACGAGACGCTGGACACGTTCTGGTTGCGCGCCGGGCCAGGGCACGAGGACTTGAGCGTAGCGATAGGGAAAGAACGGGTCCTCCTGGCGGTCCATGCCGAACCAGCTCGCGATGCCGAGCAAGGAGAGCAGCACGACCACCGTGATGATCAACGGCCGTCGCTGGATGGTGGCCTCCATGGGGCTCATCGCAGGATCCGTACCGGATCGTCATTGAGTAGCCGGCCATGACCGGCAACCACCACCGGATCGCCCGCCGCCAGACTGCCTTCGACTTCGAGCCAGCCGCCCCGGAGCCGTCCCGGGCGCACATCGACTGCGATGGCGCGATCGTCCTCGACCCGGAAGATTCGGGCCATTCCGGAGCTCGACTGCGTCAGCGCGGCCATCGGTATGCTCAGTCGTTCGCTGCGATCCAAGGGAAGGATCACATCGACTGCCTGGCCAGAACGAAGCGGCCGTGGGGTCCGGGCTGTTTCATCGGCCATGTTCTCCAGATCGATGACGATCTCGGCGACCTGTCCGGGGGCCGTGGCGCTGATCTCGCGGATCACGCCCGAACCCTGGACCGCATCGTCGGCCGCTCTGACGGTCACGCTATTTCCTAAGGACAGACGCGCGGCCTGATCGGCGGGCAGGTGCACCGCGGTTTCCAGACCGCTGTCTCCGATTAGGCTCAGGATCGGCTGGCCGGGGGCAACGAACTGACCGGGTTCGACCATCAGTTCGCCGATAGTGCCGTCGAACGGTGCTCTCAACATGGCCTCATCGAGTTGTTCACGCGCCTCGCCCAGCGCGGCCTGGGCCTGATTGCTGGCCTCAACCGCGGCATCGCGACGGGACACGACGCGCTCCAGTTCCTCGGTCGGTACCAGACTGCGAGCTTCCAGGTCTTCGAGCCGATCGACTTCGCGCTCGAGCTGTTCCAGATTGAGCTGGGCCTCGCGAGCGCCTGCCGCCGCGGAGTCCGCGCCGGGCATCAAGGTCGGGTTGTGCAGCACGGCCAGGATCTGACCACTGCCGACCCGTTGACCCCTGTGAACTCGTCGCTCAGCAAGGTGGCCGGAATGGAGGAAGGCGAGATCGCTTCGTTCGCGAGCTCGAACAACCGCCGGCAGGTGAACCGTCGGAGGATCCCTGCTCATGCGCGCCGATGTCACCCTCACCGGGTGAGCGGAGGCATCGTCGCTGGGAGGGGGCAGATCATCGTCTGTCGCCTGAAGGCCGGTCCACAGAATGAGCAACAGTACGAGGGCGATGGGAGTAAGCCAGACCCACGAAGGCAGATTGGTCGTCCGGTCAGTTAAGCGACGAAACGAGTGGTCACGGTGTGGTTTGGATTTGGACATAAGTAGTTACCCGCGGATCAGGACGAAGGTGTTCGGGGAAGCAGGCCTTCCATGAAGATCTTCAGGAAGTCATCAAGAAATTCCTCATCGCTGCCGATGCCGGGCCAGTCGCGATGGTGATCGCGAGCCTCAAACCACTGGGTGAAGAGGCTGATGAACATGGTGACCACGTGGGTCGGATTGACGTCGTCGCGAAGGGCACCACTTTTCTGCGCCTGAGCAACCCGCTTGGATCCGAGTCCGACCAAGTCGGCGTCCATGTCGCTGCAGCTGGTGTCACCCTCGAGATGGGCCCACGCAAACAAGCGCGCGACCTTGGGATTGTCGCGGAGAAACCGAAAATAGTTGGTCACCCCTCGGATCAGCAAATCGGCGCCCGGCTCTTCGGCTTCGGCGAGTTCAGACCGTTGCTGCTCGTAGTAGGGACCAAAGGCCATGTCCTTGACCGCGTCCCAGAGGCCTTCTTTGCCGCCGAAGTGGTGATGGATCAGGCTTTTTGTCACGCCGCTCGCCGCCGCGATTTCACGAATCGACACGGCATCGAACCCGCGTTCTACAAACAGCTCGAACGCCGCCCTCAAGATTTGGGCGCGAGTGCGGTCGGAATCTCTGGCGGCGGGCTCGGTCATGCGCTCTAGTTTATAACTAATTGGTCGACCGGTCAATTAATGGTGATGGCCCCTGATTTCTCCAGAAAGTGAGGATTTAATGACGTTTTCGGTATACATTACTAGGATGGTTTGGATGGTGGGGTTCCTATGAATACCGTATCGCGCGACAAAGTGCGCCGTCAGCAGCTTGGGGAGTATCAGCTGACCCTCACGCCTGATGAGCTGCGTCTTGGCGATTTCGTCTCGGATGCTCAAGGACTCGACGAGTCGATGACCTTTCCCGCCGAGGGCATGCGGATCGATTCGTTTCGAGACAAGGACTGGTTCACGGAAAACTGCCGCCGGGTCGTCATCGACCTGGAGCGTTGCCTTAATCGCCGCGCTGAGGACTCGGAATCGACCCTGGCTGCTGCCGGTGCACTCCCTCCGCTGCCGAAAGAGCTCGATTCGCTTCGAGATCAAGAAATCGGCGCTCGGCGCATGCTTGAGGCCTGGCAGGTGTATCGCAGGGTCAGTCTGGTCGCCCAGTCCCAGATACTCAGCTTCCATCGGCACGGCAGCATCGATGTTTCGGATGCCTACGATGCGGTCGAGGAATTGAATGAAGCCATTTCCGGCCACCTGCCCGAGCTGTTATGGCTGGCACGGATCAAGGAAACCAGTCGCTATCCGTTCCAACATGGCTTGAACACCGCCCTGTATGCGGCCGGTCTGACCTTCGCGGCCGGCTGGCCGTCCAAGGTTCGTCAGGCCGTCACGCTGGGCGCGCTGGTCCACGATCTCGGCATGATGCGAGTTAGCTTGCAGGTGATCAAGAAAAAGGGACGGCTGACTCCGGCGGAGCGCGATCACGTCAAGCTCCATGCCCGCCTGGGCCACGAACTGCTGGCGAAGAATGACGGGCTGCCTGACGCCGTGGCAAGCGTAGCCCTTTGCCATCACGAGCAGCCCGATGGTCGAGGCTATCCTGACGGCCTGACGCAGAACGGCATTCCAGACATGGCTCGCCTGATCTCGATCGTCAGTGCCTATGACGCCATGATTTCTGACCGCCACCATCGGTCCGCCATGTCTCATGAGCAAGCGATGGGAGAGCTCTGGAACGCTCGCGGTCGGCAGTTCGATGGAAACATGGTCGAGTCCTTCTCAAACTTTTTGGGATGGGCGCCGCCTGGGACCATGATGCGCCTTGCTGACGACCGGTTGGCCGTCGCCCTGCACACGCGAGCCGGCCAGACGCGCCCGGTGGTTCGATTGCTGACCCGTAATGGCGGCGGCATCGAAATAGGCGCAGAGCTCGATCTCGCCGTCGATCCCGCCGCGACCCGCATCAAGGGCAAACGTGAAACGTTCCTCGCGGACGGTTCGCACGGGATCACGCACCGTGACCTCACGCGCCTGTTACCGAAGGCCCTGGTTGGAATCAGCGTCGGCAAGGCCGATGAATCGGAGCCCGCTCAGGCCCGGCGTGAGCGCCGGAATCGGCCGCGAATCGATGCCCCCAAGCGCACGCGAATTCTCGTGGTCGATGACGCACTGACGATCCGGGAGACACTCCGGGACATGTTGAGCCGGACCGGGTATGAGGTCTCGGTGGCAGAGACTGGTGAAGCGGGCCTGGCCAAAGCAGCATCCGAGGAACCCCGAGTGATTTTCCTCGATATTGTCCTGCCGGATATCAGCGGATTCCGGACGCTTCGTCGCCTGCGGGCGAGCAAGGCCACGAAAGATATTCCAGTGATTATGATCAGCGGTAACGCTGGAGCGATCGAGAAGTTCTTTTTGCAGCGCGTCGGCGCGGATGACTTTATCGGGAAACCTTTTGGCCGCTTCGAGGTCTTCAGTGCAATGGAACGTTTGATCCGATCCGGCGCACTCGCGCAGCGTCTTGCCGGTTAGTGTACCCTTCGTAACCAAGGGGCGTATCACCGCACAGCCGTTTCACGCGCGGCTCCAGCAAGGCGTTTCAGGACGCCTTCATCTGCAAGGCTTTGCTCTGGCCAGTCGCACCTCCATCGCTTTGGAGACAGGCCCTGCAGCTCAACGATCTTCGAGTCAGAAAAGGCGACGCAAGGGGGTGGTGGGGGCCGACAGGCGGTACGCCAGGTGGCTTATCCGGTCGTACTGGAAGCGGCTTATCCATGGACGATGAGAACGACTTGTTTATACTCGAGATATCGTCTGCGGATGAGGGCCTGATATGAAAATCATTCCTTGGGATGAATTTCGACGTCAGCAGCGTGGTGAATATCAACTGACGATCACGCCTGATCAGCTTCGTATCGGTGACTACGTATGCCAGATCGAAGCCCTGGTGCCCCCCCTGGATTTCCCGAAAAACGGCGTTCGAATCGACTCATTCGCCGACAAGGACTGGTTCAAAAAACGCTGCCGACGCGTTGTCGTCGATCTGGAACACTGCCTCAATCGTCGCGTTGAGGGAGTAAATGCAGCCCTGTCGGTCGGTGTCCTGCCCGAGCTGCCTCAGTCAATCGACGCGCTGCGCAACAACGGCATATCGGCCCGCCGGCTGGTCGATGCCTGGAAGGTGTACCGGCGCATCAGTTTGATCTCTCAGGCTCAAATCCTGAGCTTTCATCGCCACGGCCAGATCGATGTCACCGATGCCAGCGATGCGATCGAAGAGCTTGTCGAGGCCGTCCCCCAGCACCTGGCAGCCCTGATCTGGCTGACGCACATCAAGGAGCCTAGCCGTTATCCGTTTCAGCATGGCCTGAATTCGGCCATTCTGGCGGCCGGTTTCTCTCACGCCGCAGGGTGGGAGGCCGGTGTCGGCAGGGCGCTTGCGCTGAGTGCGATGGTGCATGACCTGGGCATGATGAGAGTCAGCCTGGAGGTGCTCAGAAAGACCGGCGCCTTGTCCGATACCGAGCGCGAGCACGTTCAGCTGCACACGCGTTTGGGCCACGAACTACTGTCCCAGAATGATGGTCTTCCGGATATCGCGTCGACGGTGGCCCTGTGCCATCACGAGCGCCCTGACGGACAGGGCTATCCAGATGGTCTGACGCGGCGCGGTATTCCAGCCATGGCGCGCCTCGTTTCGGTCATCAGCGCCTACGATGCAATGACATCGCGCCGTCAGCATCAGGCAGCGCTTTCACACCAGCAAGCCATGGGGGAGCTGTGGAAACTCAAGGGCAAACAGTTCGATGAACAGTACGCTGAGGCGTTTTCGAAATTCCTGGGCTGGGCTCCACCGGGTGTGATGCTGCGTCTGTCGGATGGCGAAATTGCTGCATCGGTGCATGCGATCAATGGCGCACAGCGCCCCATTGTTCAGGTGGTTCGGCGGCGTGGCGATAAGCTGGAGATGGGTTCGATGATCGATCTGGCGTCGAGCCAGCAGCGTGCCGGAGATCGGGCCACTCTGATCGCAGATGGTCAGGCCGGGATCACGCACCGGGCCTTGACCAAAGAAATGCCCGAAGCGCTACGCTCAGCGAAAGTCAGGAGTGCCTCCCTCAGTCAGCCCGATGACGACAAACCATTCAAGGAGCGGCGCAAGCGGCCCCGCATGAATGCACCGCGCGGCACGCGAATGTTGATCATCGACGACTCGAGAACGGTGCGCCTGGCCCTGACCAAGATGCTCGCAGAAAATCACTATCGTTTAACCGAAGCCGCAAGCGCACAAGAGGGGCTGGACATTGCCATCAGCCAGCGTCCGCAGCTGATTTTTCTTGACATCGTTCTACCCGACATGAGCGGATTCCGAGCGTTGCGAAAAATCCGATCGACGGAAGCTGCCCGCGATATTCCAGTGCTCATGATGAGCGGCAATGACGGTGCCACGGAGAAATTCTTTCTCAAGCGCGTCGGCGCCGATGATTTCATCCACAAACCCTTCGGCCGTTTCGAAGTTTTTGGCGCGATAGAGCGATTGATACGAGCGGGTGCGCTCAATGCCAGGATCGAAGAGTAGACGAGATTGAAATTCTCCTGATCAGCACCCCTGATGAGGTTGGCCGTGGGTGAGGCGCTGATTCTGATCGACGGTTTTTCCAGCTCATCCGCTCAGTGAAATTGCGTTCGGTGCACGTAATTTAAAACACCGGATGGGCTTCAATCGGCCGATCAACACCGTCAATGGCCGAACCAGTTCAATGGCGCTTGTTGCAGTTCGTCAAGCTGTTCGCGCAGCTGCTGGATGACCAGTTCCCAGTGCCGGCCATCGTCGAACCATGGAAAAGCTCTGGGGAAGGCCGGGTCGTGCCAGCGTCTGGCCAACCACGCCTGGTAATGCAGCATCCTGAGTCCCCTGAGGGGTTCGATCAGGTGCAACTGGGCAGGATGGAAGGCATGGAACCGTGTGTATTCTTCCAGCAGCCACTCGAGCTGCTGCTCGCGATCCGGTCGCTCACCTGAAATGAGCATCCATAGGTCCTGAATTGCCGGGCCATTGAGGCAGTCGTCCAGGTCCACGAAATGTGCCTGCTCATCTCGCCACAGAATGTTGCCGGGGTGGCAGTCGCCGTGAAGTCTGAGCGTCTCGATCGCGCCCGCGCGCTGCCAGGTGGCCTCGATCGCATCGATCAGGTGTTCGGTCAGGCTGGTGAACGCGTCTTCCAGGTGGGCGGGAATCCAGCGCCCTTCAATCAGCGTCCGCACGGCTTCCTGGCCACGCGAGGCATCAATCAGGTCCGTGCGATGTTCGAAGGGCCGAAGCGCGCCAACCGCATGCATGCGACCGAGAGCGCGACCGAGTACGCGAAGCGTTGCTTCATGCGCCAATTCAGGCGCATGGCCGCCGCGTCGGGGGAACAGGGCATAGCGAAATCCGCTCGATTCAAAAAGCGTCTGCCCGTCGATACGCAGTGGCGCGACCACCGACAGGCCCGTGTCTTCAAGCTCGATTGCAAAGGCGTGCTCTTCCAGAATGGCTGCGTTCGTCCATCGCCCCGGGCGATAGAATTTCGCGATCACCGGCAACCCCTTCTCGAGTCCGATCTGCCAAACGCGGTTCTCGTAGCTGTTCAGCGCCAGCAGTCGGGAATCGGTCAGCAGGCCGGTTTGATCGATCAGATCACAGATCAGATCGGGGTTCAGGCCGGCGAAGGGTGGCTCTGAATCAGTCTGAGAGTCGAGATCTCGCGAGTCGCGGGTCATTGGCGTATGATTCCAAGTCAGACGGGTGGGCAGACCAATTTAGCTGGAAGGAATGCAGAGGTGAATTGTGACACGTTCGGTCGATACTCATGGCAGGCCGGGTTGGCTCTAGCCCTGATTATCGTTGTGGCTGTGAGTGCCAGGGCCCAGGATTCCGTTGGTCCGGAAGACGACGTGCCAGAGGTTCAGCGCGAACAGGCTGCGCGCGAGGAACTCATTGAGATGTCCTGCCGGGATGATGAAGATCGCCCGCAGGGCTGGCTCGATCAGACGCATTCTTATTTCAATCGCCAGCTGTGCGAACCCGCTGCCTGGTTCGACGGCTTCTTCGGCGATCCTCGGGCATTCGAGGAAACACCGGTTGGGACTTTCGTTCGATTGCGCAACTCCGCCCAGTGGGATGAGCGCGACGGTTGGACAGCGGGCGTTCGTGTCCGCGCCAATGTCCAGCTTCCCAGAGCCTCCGAACGCCTTCGACTGTTGATTACGAGTGATGACGATCTGTCCGGTGATTTCGATCAGCGGCCAGGCGTCGATGACGATGAAAACCAGACACGCCTGGGTCTGCGTTTCATCGCCTCTGCGAGTGCGCGATCACAGTTCGACGTGGACGGCACAGTGCGCGTTTCCAGTGGCGCACTCAATCCTCGCCTGCGGGGTCGCTATCGATACGTTCGAGGCCTCTCTTCCAGCACGCTGGCACGGGCCACGCAGGCCGTGTTCTGGGAACGGGATGAGGGGCTCGGAACAACTTCCCGACTGGACTGGGAATGGCTGCCGAACCGTGACAGCCTGCTTCGCGTAACCGGTGAAGGCACCTATTCCGAAGAATCCGATGGTGTGGACTGGCGGGGTTCCGTGACTGGGTTTCGCCAACTGACGCCGAAAACCGCCGTGCGGGCCGAATTGGGAGCCTTTGGCTATACGAGCCCGTCGTTCGAAGCCGAAGAATTCTTTGTCGCGTTGCGCTTTCGGCGCCAGTTTCTGCGGCGGTGGCTGTTTTACGAACTTCAGCCCGAATATGCCTGGCCCTTGGAGACGGTTGGCGGTGAACGGCGCTCTGATTGGCGTTTTCGTTTCACCATCGAAATTCAGTTTGAAAATGAGCAGTCCCGTCAGCGACGGCTGCGGCGCTACCTCAACGATGAGGAAGCCATTGAGGCTTGGAATGATAATCTAGCAGTCCCGGTCGATGCGCCGGGACACCGGGCCCGCGACCCGGTCTTCAAGGACGAGGAACCGGAAGAGGACCCCTCTGAAGACGATGGTGGAGCCTGAGGAGAAAGGTCGGATCAGGGCAGCGGCAGGACTCGCTGACCGGTTGTGACAAAGCGCCGGTCCCAGGGAAATTCGACCTCGTCCATCAGTCCGGTGAAGCGGCCGAAGGCGGGCAGCACCAGGTGCTCCCGCCCGGGGCTGGAGTCCAACAGATAGGCCGGCAGCCGGAGCTGTTCGCGCCGGGTCTTGAGGCGCGCTCCCGGATGAAGATGGCCGGACAGGCCCGGCGCTGGCAGCCGGGGCCGCCATTCGTGCATTAAAAGCATGCCGTCGAGCTCCAGCAGCGTCTCATGGCCGTCGATCTGCCATTGATGGAGCCACGTCGACAGGTCACGATCGTGATTACCGAGCACCAGGTCGATCTCGATGTGGTCGAGCTCGGCGCGCCATTGCCCGATCCGGTCCGGCCAGTCGTCGTCGGGATGCGGTGGGGCGTGAATCAGATCGCCAAGAATGATTAGACGTTTGGCTCCGGTTTCTTCGATCAGGAGCTCCAGGCGATCAAGATCCTGTTCGAGCACTCCGACCGGCACGGCCAGACCCTGGCGACGAAACACCTGATCCTTTCCCAGGTGAACGTCTGCGAGCAGTACCGCCTCCTGCCCGGGCCACCAGACGGCACGATCAGGGAGCAGCTCGAGCTGATGGCCAGCCAATTCAATCTTCACGATCCAGGCTCCAGGGTGGCCAGCATCCTCTCGACGCGGCGTTCGAAGTCCTCGCTGGAAACGCGCGAGCGCAGTCGGTCGGCCCAGAGCGGAAAGGCCAGCGGGGAGAGACGGCCCGGTTGACGGAGCACGAGGGTCTGGCTCCGCGCTCGCTCAAGGGTTGCGCGGATTCGACTCAGCTCCATTTCGGATTCCAGCACTTCCCGACGGGCCAGCGTGAGCAGCAGGTTGTCCGGATCGTGTTCCGAGAGCATGTCGAACATCAGCCCGCTGGAGGCCTGGATCTGACGCATCTGCTTACCGCGCCCCGGGTAGCCCTGAAACACCAGGCCGGCGATGCGAGCGATGTCGCGAAAGCGATGACGAGCCATTTCTGCGGCGTTGAGCGCACGCAGAAGATCAGGCTCCAGATGTAACGGCGAAAGCAGAACGCGGCATCGCGATTCGTCCAGCTCGAAGGGCGCATCGCCGACCAGCTCGATACCGTAGTCGTTGACGGTCATCGAATAGCTCTGAGGTGCCTCGCGTCCCAGGCGCCAGGCCAGAAGGGCGGCCAGACCTTCGTGGGCCAGGCGACCGGCGAAGGGGAAGGCGTAGAGGTGGTGGCCCTCGCGGCTCTCGATCTGCTCGATCAGCAGCCGATCGGGCGCGGGCAGGGCCGAGCGCTCCTTCTGAAGCTCCAGCAGCTCGGCGATCGGCTTCAGGTCAGGGTCCAGGCGATTGCCGTTCGCTTCATCCATCATCTCCAGGACGGCGTCAGCCAGGAGCGTCGAGAGCGGGAGCCGGCCGCCGCTCCAGCGCGGCACGGCCGCCTTGCCACCGCTGGCCGCCCTGACGTAGGCGGTCATGTCCTTGACCTTTGCCAGGGTCAGCAGGCGCCCGGCAAACACGAAGCGCTCGCCCGGTTTCAGGCGGGTGATGAAACGTTCCTCGATCTGGCCGAGACTTCGGCCCTTCATGAAACGCACCTGGAGATGGCCGTCGGCGGTGATCGTGCCGACCGACATTCGGTGCAAGCTGGCGATGCGGCGATTGGGTACGTGAAAGACCCCACCATCGACCTTGACCTTCTGAAAGCCGGGGTAGGCCTTCAGGGCGGGACCGCCCCGGGTGATGAATTCCAGCAGCCAACGCCACTCCAGATCGCTCAGTTCGGCAAAGGCATGGGTGTCGCGCAGTTCGGCCAAGGCCTCGGCTTCCGTGAAACCCCCACCCAGGGCGCGTGTGACCAGATGCTGAGCCGCGACGTCCAGCGAGCCGGCCAGCGGGCGGCGGGCTTCAACCCGGCGCTCGTCAATGCGCCGCCGGGCTGCCGCGACTTCCAGTATTTCCAGCGCATGCGTGGGCACACAGACCAGCCTTGAAGTCTGTCCGGGTTGATGACCTGAGCGGCCGGCGCGCTGGATCAGCCGTGCAATGCCCTTGGGACTGCCGATCTGGAGCACCTGATCGACCGGAGAGAAATCCACGCCCAGATCAAGGCTCGAGGTGGCGACCACGCATTTCAATTCGCCCCGGCGAAGCCGCTCCTCGGCCTCGGCTCGCGCCTTGCGGTCGATCGAGCCGTGGTGGAGCAGAACGCGATCCGGCCAGGGCACGACCGCCTGGATGGCCTGGAACCAGAGCTCGGCCTGGGATCGAGTGTTGGTGAACAGCAGGGTGGATCTGGCGGCCTGCAGGTAATTCAGCACGCCGGGAAGCTGCGGCAGGCCGGTGCGACCGGCCCAGGGAAAGCGCTCGATGCTCGGTGGGAGCAGCGTGTCGACCTGGATTTCGCGCGGCATTCGACCGGCGATGAGGCGGCCTGGGTTGGTCGGGCCCAGCAAGGCGGTTCGGGCCTCGTCGACGTTGCCCAGGGTGGCCGAGAGGCCCCAGACCGGCAGGCCGGGATTGATCGCGCGCAGGCGGGCCAGCGCCAGCTCCAGCAGAACGCCGCGCTTGCTGCCCAGCAGTTCGTGCCATTCGTCGACCACCACACCGCGCAGTCGCCCCAATCGCTGTCGGCTGTCTGCATAGGACAGCATCAAGGACAAGGACTCGGGTGTCGTGACCAGCGCGGGCGGGGGCTGTTTCGAAATGCGCCGCCGCTCGCTGGCCGACGTGTCGCCGGTTCGGGTTGCCACGCGCCAGTCCAGGCCCAGCGCCGCAAGGGGGCGATTGAGCTGTTCGGTGGTGTCGTTAGCCAGGGCCCGAAGTGGGGTAATCCAGAGATAGCTCAGGCGGTTGGGGGGGGCGTTCAGGCACTCGGCCAGGGGGCCACCCCAGGCGGCCAGGGTCTTGCCCGATCCGGTCGGTGCGTGGATCAGCCCCGACTCGCCAGCGGCAAAGGCCGCCCAGGCTTCACGCTGAAAGTCGAACACTGGCCAGCCTCGGCGCTTGAACAGCGCCTCAATGGACCCGGCCTGCGGCACTGATTGCGGCGCGCTCATGTTGCCGTCGGATCGTGTAACAGTCGTTTGAGATCGTCGAGACTGTCGGCATCCTGGATGGTCAGGTCCTCGCGCCAGCGATGAATGCGTGGAAACCGCATCGCAATGCCGGATTTGTGGCGCGGCGAGGGTGCGATGCCTTCGAAAGCCAGCTCGAAGACGTGCACGGGCTCGACCGAGCGTACGGGACCGAAGCGCTCTTTCGTGTGCGAGCGTATCCAGCGGTCCAGCCGGTCGATTTCCTTCTGGGTCAACCCGGAGTAAGCCTTGGCGACGGGCACCAGCTCTCCGCCATGATGGACGGCAAAGGTGTAGTCGGTGAACAAGTTGGAGCGCCGGCCGTGTCCCGGCTGGGCGTAGAGCAGGACGCCGTCGAAGGTGTAGGGCTCGACCTTCCATTTCCACCAGTCGCCGCGCTTGCGACCGACCTGGTAGCTGGAGTCGAGGCGCTTGATCATCAGGCCTTCGACGCCCAGCTCGCGCGAGCGATCGCGATGGGCCGGTAGCGCCTCCCAGGTCTCGAAGTCCACGGGCTGAGAGCGCTGAAGACGATCGGATGCGCGGGACAAGGCGCGAGTCAGCGCCTCCGAGCGCTCCTGCAGCGATCGGGACCTCAGATCCTTCCCTTCGAACTCCAGACAATCGTAGGCGATCAGGGAAACCGGGGCCTTTTCCAAAGTGACTTTGCCGGGTTTCTTGCGGCCGATTCGCGTCTGGAGGAGGCTGAACGGCAAGGGAGCGTCATCGCGCCAGGCCATGATCTCACCGTCGAGTACGGTGCCGTCGGGCAGCGTTTCAGCTGCGGCTTCGAGCTCGGGGAAGCGCCCGTCCATGCGCTCCTCGCCCCGCGACCAGATCCAGGTCTGGCCATCCCGGCGAATCAACTGAGCGCGGATGCCATCCCATTTCCATTCGGCCTGCCAGGCGACCGGGTCACCCAGACTCGCCGGCTCGGTCTCGAGCGGCGAGGCGAGAAAGAACGGGTAGGGGGTGGACTGCTCGAAATCAAGGTCGGTCTCATCGGCGACCAGCCGTTGGAAGAACTCAGCGTCCGGCGTCCACTTACCCATCAGGCGGTGCGCGATCAGGCTGGAGTCGACGCCAGCGACCTCGGCCAGTGCCCGCGTCACCAGTCGTTTGGAGACGCCGACCCGAAAGCCGCCGGTCAGGAGCTTGTTGATCAGGAAGCGCTCGCTGCCGTCGAAGCAGGCCCACAGGCGCTGGACCTGCTGTTTCCGAGCATCGTCATCCAGTTGGCCAAGGGGCTTGATCGTCGCCTCGATCAACTCGGCCAGGCGCTCTACGGCGGGCCCGTGGTGGGCGGGCGGCAAGAGCAGGTGCATCGTCTCGGCCAGATCGCCTACATGCTCGTAGCTTTCCTCGATCAACCAAAGCGCCAGCCCGCTTGCCTCGGCCGTCCACTCGCGCAGCTCGCGGGTGTTGACCAGACGCTTCAGACGGCGTCCGGTCAGAAAATAGACCGCCCAGGCGGCGTTGTCCGGCGAGGCCTGCCGGAAATAGTCGGCCAGCGCAGCGAGCTTGGCGTTGGTGCCTGTGGTCCGGTCGAGACGGTCGAAGAGGGCAGCAAAGTCTTTCACGTGCGATCGGCCTCGCTACTTCCTTCTTCCGGCGGACTTAAGGTCTGGCGTAGGTTCCAGCCCTCGGCCGGGAGGCCTTGATCGCTGAGGTGGCGGATGAGTGATTCACCGTTTCCGTGAATGGTGATGATCCGTTTCGCCTGCATGTCGGCGCAGGTTCGAACAAGATCCGGCCAGTCGGCATGGTCGGACATGACAAACCCTCGATCATAGCCTCGACGCCGTCGATTTCCACGAATTCGCATCCAGCCCGACACGAAGCCGGCCGAATGCTTCGGAAAACGCCGCATCCAGGTCGAACCCGCCGCGGAGGGAGGCGCCAGAATGAGCTGACCCGCAAACTTCTCGCGCTTGTCGGCCTCCGTGGCTGTCCGAGTCGGCGGTAGTGCGATGCCCTGCGCTCGGTAGCACTCGGTCAGGGGGATCGTTGCGCCGTGGAGCCAGACCGGATCACTGATGCCGGCAGCGGCCAGCTCGGCCAGCACGCGCTGGGCCTTGCCCAGGGCATAGCAGAACAGAACTGCCGGTCGACCCTCGGCCCGGCAGTCCGCCCACCAGTCGAGAATTTCACCCACCACCTCATGCGGCGCCGGCCACCGATAGACCGGCAAACCGAAGGTGCACTCGCTGACCCAGACATCACAGGGGTAGGGTTGAAAGGGCGCACAGGTCGGATCGGGCGCGCGCTTGAAATCGCCTGAAACACCCCAGACGCCTTGATCCGATTCAATTCGCACCGTGGCCGAACCCAGTATGTGACCGGCCGGGAACAGCGTCACACGCGTCTTGCCCAGCTCGATGGGTTGACCATACTCAAGCCCGGTCAGATGCTGGGGCTCACCGATCCGGTGGGTCAGCACCGGCAGGCCCGGTTCTGCCGTAAAGACTTCCGCTGCACCAGAGCGCGCGTGGTCGGCATGCGCGTGGGTAATGATCGACCGTGGAACGGCACGCAGCGGGTCGATCCAGAATTCGCCCGCGCGGCAGTACAACCCGCCAGCGTCGGGAACGAGTAGTGCTTCGCTCATGGATGTGAAGGATGCCGCACGGCGGTGAATTTAGCGGAAAGGACACGGATTAAGAATGGTGTCGCCCCAAAGGGGCTCACCGTGGGAATACTAGCCATGGAAATACTGACCATGGAAATACGGAAGGACACGAAGGTGGCTGGGATTGACCCATGAGCAGAATGGTTGGTGCACGCGCGCGCGCCGAGCGTTCGCAGTGGCAAGCGTCATGGAACGCGGACCGTTGCACTGGAAAAGGCCTGTCTGCTTCGAAGCGCTGTCGCTGTGAAATCTCCACGCCTCTTCGATGAATCGATGCTTCCGGGCGGCGGCAGGACAATAAAAACGCCCCGGCCCTGAGGAGAGAAACAGGAGAGGGCCGAGGCGTGGATCGAACTCTATATACGAACGATAATGATTTCTATTTAAGATGTCAAGGCGGGCACGATCATTCCTTTTCTGTTCCCCCCGGATTGTTACCATCAGGTGCTCGCCTCAAATAGTAAAAAACCGCATGGCCAAATTTATTCCCGTTCTGTTTGTTGCACTCCTGCTGATCACCGGCTGCGCCAGCCGGCAGGTCCAGGACTCGCTGACCGGCTCGACCGCGCAGCGCTTGGTGACCCACAGTATTGATCGCTTGATGAATGCACTTCCTTCCGAAGATTTCGAACGGTGGCGCGGTCAGGCACTGTGGATCGATTCGCATTTTATTGAAGAAGGTCCCCTCAAGCGCTATGCCGATCAGCGACTCCGTCTCGCGCTCCGGGAGCGCTTTGACATTCAGACGGCCGCCAGTCCGAGCGATTCCGATGCCCGACTGGCAGTGTTCTACACATCGATCGCAACCGATCAGGAGTTGGCTGGCTTCTATCTGCCGCTTGGAGTCATGCCAGGCTTTCAGGAGCAGACCCGGGTCGATCTGATCACGCTCGAGAAATTCCACGGCATCGCTGAACTGTATTATTTCATCGAGTCGGAGGGCCGTATCGAACGGGGTCCGACCGTGTTGGAGAGAACGCGCACGGATGCGCTGGGGCTTCCAATCATCACCATCCCGATTTCGCGCTTACCGGAGGGATAGGACCGACCCCCAAACCGAAGCCTATTCGAGGTCGATGCGGGCTTGCTAGACTCCGGGATTGACTTTTCGACTGGGATTCGAATCATGTTTGATCGCGCTGCGGCACGCCCGCTGAAATTCTTCTGTCTGGCACTCGGGCTCACCCTCGCGATGCCAATGGTCACTGCTGATGACGAGGCTGCGCGTGCCACCTTGAACTCCGAGGATCTGTTCGGTCTGCAGTGGGCGTCAGAGGTCCAGATCAGCCCAGACGGCGAGCGCATCGCTTACGTCCGTTCAATCAACGACATCATGATCGATCGCACTCGCCAGAATCTCTGGATCATCAGCGCCGACGGCAGCGATCACCGCCCGCTCCTGTCTGGTCCGGAGTCGGCCTCTTCACCGCGTTTTTCGCCGGACGGTGAGCGTCTGGCTTATCTCGCTCAATCAGGCGATCGCACCCAGCTCTTCGTCACCTGGCTCGATCGAGGCGACACCGCCTTAATCAGCAACTTGACCGAATCACCCAGCGACTTGGCCTGGTCACCGGACGGTCAATCGATTGCCTTTGTCATGCGGGTGACGGCCGACAAGCCGGCCCTGGTCTCGCCGCCGACCCGGCCCGACGGCGCCGAGTGGGCGCCGGAGGTGCGTGTCATTGATGCGGTGACCTATCGCTTTGACGGCCGTGGCTACGGGGAGCCGGGTTTCGACCATGTCTTTGTCATCCCGGCCGCGGGCGGCAGCGCGCGTCAGCTGACCAGCGGCGAGTTCGATCATCACGGACCGCTGGCCTGGATGCCGGACGGGGAGGCGGTGCTTTTCACTAGCAATCGCGAAGATGACTGGCAGTACCAGCGCAACCACCGCGATCTGTATGCGGTCGATGTCGAGACTGGTGATCAGACCCGACTGACCGACCGACCCGGCATGATCGGATCTCCAGTGCTCTCCCCCGACGGCAAAACGATCGCTGTTGTCTATGAGGATCACCAGGGTCGCCAGTACTCCGAGTCCTCGCTGGCGCTGTTGGGTCCGGACGGCAGCAATTTCCGTTTACTGGGTCGTGACCTGGACCGTTCCATGAGCGATCCGGTCTGGTCGGCGGACGGTGAGCGCATCTATTTCCGTTATGACAACGCAGGCCAGCGGAAGGTGGCGGCCATCGACATGAACGGCGGCGTGCGCGACCAGGTTGAAGGCCTGAGCGGAACGACCGTCGGTCGGCCTTACCTGAGCGGCGGATTTGCCGTTGCAACCAGCGGTCTGATCGCGTTTAGCGCCGGCACGGCCCAGCGACCAGCCGATGTGCACGTTGTTGGCCGCCGCGGCCGCCGTCAGCTCACCGAGCTCAACGCGAATCTGCTCGGTCACCGGGAGCTGGCCGAAGTGCAGGAAATTCGCTATCGCTCCAGCGTCGATGACACGGAGATCCAGGGCTGGTACCTGACCCCGCCGGGCTTCGACCCGGAGCGGACCTACCCAATGATTCTTGAAATCCACGGGGGTCCACACCTGGCCTACGGACCGCATTTTTCCGCCGAGCTGCAGCGCTACGCGGCGGCGGGCTACGTGGTGTTCTACAACAACCACCGCGGCTCCTCCTCCTACGGCACGGACTTCGGCATGTTGCTGGAGTACAAGTATTCCTCCGAGGATGACTTTGGTGATCACATGAGCGGCATCGAGGCTATGATCGATCTGGGGTTCGTTGATCCTGAGCGCCTGTTCATCACCGGCGGCTCGGCCGGCGGCATCGCTGCGGCTTATGCGATTGGACTGACGGATCGCTTCAAGGCCGCCGCCATCACCAAGCCGGTCATCAACTGGATATCGAAAACCCTGACCGCCGACTCCTTCCTCAATCAGATCGAGCATCAGTTCCCCGGAATGCCCTGGGATCACTTTGAACACTACTGGAAGCGCTCGCCGCTGTCGTTGGTCGGCAATGTGACCACGCCAGCACTCCTGATGACCGGCGAGAACGACTTCCGCACGCCGATGTCGGAGACCGAGCAGTACTACCAGGCCCTCAAACTGCAGCGTGTCGACACGGTCATGATCCGCGTGCCGGACACGGGCCACAGCATCGCCAGCACGCCATCAAGGATGGTCGCCAAGATCGACAACACGATCGCCTGGTTCGAACGCTATGACCAGAACGTTGAGGACGAAGCACAGTGAAGAATTTCCAGGTCGACTCGCGTCTGGAAACTGATTCCCTGCCGGTCGCCGATCTGAAACTTTGCACGCTGAGATTGATGAACGACAAGCGCTTCCCTTGGTTGCTGCTTATACCGCGCCGGCCGGACAAGGAAGAAGTGCTCGACCTGGTCGAGGCCGATCAGCACATGCTCTGGGAAGAGGTGCGTCGAGCCGCCCGCGTCCTCGTCGCGGTGCATGCACCGGACAAGATGAACATCGCGGCCCTCGGCAATCATGTGCGCCAGCTCCACGTGCACATCATCGCTCGCTTCGAGGACGACGCAGCGTGGCCGAGCCCGGTCTGGGGCGTTGGCGCAGCCGAGCCTTATGCCAACCCGTCTGCTGTGGTCGCTCGGCTTAGGGTGGCCCTGAACTCGGACTGACCAGGGTCAGGCTGGCAAGGGCGGTCGATAATAAGATCATGCACTGCTCTTGTTCGAACCGAGTTGCTTCTCACGCGATGCCGGGAACCTCGAGGCATTTGGGCATCGCTGGAATGCACAGCTGAGCTTTCGATGTCCAGGACAAAACCATGAAAGTGCTATTGCTGGTCGCGCTGGCCCTGACCGCTTTCGCCGCCAATTCCATCCTGAATCGTCTGGCCCTGACCGCTTCGGCGATTGATCCGGTCAGCTTTACTGCGATCCGCATTGCCAGCGGAGCCTTGATGCTCGTGGTTATCGTGTGGGCGCGAGCACGCTGGATGCGGTCGACCGGTCGCGCGGTTCCGGCGGGCCAGGGCAGTGTGATTTCTGCCCTGGCCTTGTTGATCTATGCACTGTTGTTTTCCCTGGCCTACGTGTCGCTGACGGCGGCGACGGGCGCACTGTTGCTGTTTGGAGCGGTGCAGATCAGTATGCTGAGCTGGACGCTGCTGCGGGGCGCGCGGCTCACTGGTCTGGCCTGGGCGGGGTTCGCGCTCGCGCTGGCTGGTCTAGTCTGGCTGTTGATGCCTGGACTGGCGCGCCCGCCGCTGGTCGAAGCGCTCTTGATGATCGGTGCCGGTATCGCCTGGGCCATCTATACGCTTCGAGCCAGATCGGGCGGAGATCCGATCGCATCCACAGCAGGCAATTTTCTGATCGCGGCGGTGCCCGCCGTGTCGCTGGCGGGGGGGTTATGGGCGACCTCGAGCTGGGATAGCACGGGCCTTGTCCTGGCCATCATCTCGGGCTCACTGGCTTCTGGGCTCGGCTATGTCGTTTGGTATGCCGCCCTGGCGTCAATTCGAACGCAGACTGCAGCAGTGGCACAACTTCTGGTGCCGGTCATGACGGCGCTGGCCGGTGTGCTGTTTCTGGCCGAGGCGCTTAGTCTGCGCCTGGCGCTATCCGGCGCCGTCATTCTTGGCGGCATTTTTCTGGTCATCGCGCCCTGGCGATCGCGCATTGATGGTCCCTGAATCACGCCCGGTCCGGTCATTTTCTATACCAAGGAGCAGCACCATGAAACTCTAAGGCAGTCTCTTCTCTCCCGATGTTCGCCACTGCCGAGTTGTGCTGGCCGCGACGGGCAGTTCCTATGAATTCATCGAGACCGACTACGCCCAGAGCGCGAAGCTCTCGCCCACGGCTCGGGCGCCCTTCATGGAAGACGGCGCACTTCGCCTGAACGATTCAGCGAGCATTCTGCGGCACATCCGCAGCCGCAGTGGGCATCGCTTCATGGCCGACATCAACGACTAGGAGCTGTTCCTCCTGGCAACGACCGGCTTGGACACGACGATCAACCTGTTCCTGCTGGCAAAGGACGGGCTGGCGTCGGATCAGGGGCCGTACCTGGCGCGCCAGTCAGCGCGAGTGCAGAGCGTGCTCAAGGAAATGAATCGCGAGTGCGGCGCCCGCCATGCCGATTTCTACGCCCCGTTTTCAGACGGGCTGATCCGCGTCGGCTGCTATCTGACCTGGGCCACGTTTCGCGAGCGCCTGGATGACTCGGGCATTGGCCATCTGGAGACGCTGGTCGCAGCACTCAACGAATGGCCACCCTTTGCCGAATTCGATCCGCGCGATTTCTACAAAACCCGGTTTACCGACGAGGCACGGAGGTCCCAGAGGAAAGGCAAACTGCTTTTTCTATTGGACCGTTTTGCCTCTGTGGTAAACCCTTTTGCCTATAGCAGCAGCATCGATGCCAGACCGAGAAAGGCGAAGAAACCGACCACGTCGGTAATCGTCGTCACGAACGGGCCCGAAGCCAGGGCGGGATCGATCTTCATGCGTTCCAGCGCCATCGGAATGGCTATGCCGCCGAAGGCGGCGGCAACCAGCGTCAACAGCATGGCGAGCGCGATCACCAGACCGAGCGTTGGAACGCCGAACCAGACGGCGGCGACCAGCGCCATGATCAAGCCGAAGGCCAGGCCATTGATGGCACCGACCGTGATCTCGCGCCAGCTGACTCGCAGCGCATTCCTTGCCGTCAGCTCGCGAGTGGCGATTGCGCGCACGGCCACGGTCATGGACTGGGTTCCGGCGTTGCCGCCCATCGAGGCGACGATCGGCATCAATACGGCCAACGCCACCATCTGATCGATCGTTTCGGCATACAGATTGATCACCATCGAGGCCATGATGGCGGTCAGTAGATTGACCATCAGCCAGACGGCCCGACCCTTGGTCGTCTGCCAGACGCTGTCGGCCAGGCTTGAGTCCTCATCGATGCCGGCCATGCGCAGCATGTCCTCTTCGTGTTCCTCGTCGAGCACTTCCATCGCATCGTCGATGGTGATCATGCCGGCCAGGCGGCCATTTTCATCGACCACGGGCGCCGAGATCAGGTGATAGTGGTTGAACTGATAGGCCACATCGCTCTCCGGGTCGGTGACCTTGAGCGTACGGAAGCTGGTCTCGATCAGATCCATCAGCCCCATGTCTCGTCGCGACGACAGCACGCGGCCAAGGGCGACGTAGCCGACCGGGTTCATCTTGGGTGAGACCAGAATCACGTGATAGAACTGATCCGGCAGATCCTCATGATTCCGGATGTAGTCGATGGCCTGGCCAACGCTCCAGTCCTCGGGTACGGCGATCAGCTCGCGCTGCATCAGGCGGCCGGCGGAATACTCTGGGAAGGACAGGGCGGATTCGACGGTAAATCGGTCGTTGTCTTCCAGCGCATCAAGAATGCGCGTCTGCTGCTCTTCTTCCAGGTCCTCGACCAGATCGACCACGTCGTCGGATTCGAGATCGCGAACCGCGTCGGCCAGCACCTCGGACGGCAGCGCTTCGATCAGATTCTCCCGAATCGTCTCGTCCAGCTCAGAGAGCACGTCACCGTCGATATCACCGCCCCAGAGCTCGACCAGGGCCTCGCGCTCGGGCGCGCTGATCTGCTCAATCAGATCAGCCACATCGGCCGGGTGCAGGGGCTCGAGCAGCTGGCTCAACTCTGCGGCATCTTGCGCATCTACCGCATCAATGACCGACTGAATGGTCTCCTGAGCCAGACCCTCGTCATGATCCGGCTTGTCCTGGTCTGTCGTCGGTGTCTGCATGGCGACTCTCCCTGAGCCTGGTCTCGAAGCAGTCTGCACGAGTCCAGGGTGGACCCGCGAACAGAGTTCGTTCCAATGGAGAGATTATTGCAATTTATTGCCGCAAAACACAGATTTCCATTGATTTCTTTTCAAAATTTTATCCGTTCATATGCCTCCGACATCGGCCCTGTTCGTCCACTTGCAAAAAACAATTTCGCTGACCACGACATCGGCCGAGGGTGTGGCGGCCTCGTTTGCGTATACCAAGTCAGGATGACAATCGAAGAGCCCAAAATGCACACTGCCAATTCAATGCTCCGTTCCAGCCTGGGTGTTACACGCTGCCTCCGCCCGTCTGATGGGATACGCAAGCCTCTGGTCGTGGCAATGTCGGTGGTGCTGTTCGGAGGGTCAGTGGACGCCGCGGATCGCAGCTACCCTGCCGAGTTGGTGCTGACCGTGATTGACGGCGATAACGGTTTCAAAATGAACGGTGAAGCCGCTTACGATCAAGCAGGCTTTTCCGTCAGTTCGGCTGGCGACCTCAATGGCGATGGATTGGATGACGTCGTGATCGGAGCCCCGGGGGCCAATCCAGCCGGTCGGGCCTACGTCGTTTTCGGGCAGAGCAGCGGTTTCCGTCGCAATATTTTCCTGGCCAATCTGGATGGTAGTAACGGTTTCGCCATCGACGGCGAAAATGCTGTGGACCGCTTGGGTCAATCCGTGAGCGGGGCGGGCGATGTCAACGGCGATGGCTTCGACGATCTCATTATCGGCGCAAGCTATGCCGACCCAGAAGGTGTTTACAACGCGGGGAGCAGCTACGTGATTTTCGGCAGCGATGACGGATTCGGTGCCTCGTTTGACCTTTCCGCACTGGACGGAAGCACCGGCTTTCGGCTCAATGGAGAAGCCCAGTATCATCTCTCCGGCAGTGGGGTCAGCGGCACCGGTGATGTCAATGCCGACGGCATCGACGATCTGATCGTCAGTGCAAGAGGGGCCGATAGCTCGGCCGGTCGGTCCTATGTCGTTTTCGGTCGTTCGAACGGCTTCCCAGCGACCGTCAACCTGTCGGCCATGAATGGCACGGTGGGGTTTACCTTGAAAGGTGAGTCGGACTTTGATTTTTCGGGACGGTTGGCCAGCGAGGCGGGTGATATCAACGGGGACGGTATCGACGATGTGCTTATCGGCGCTCCCAGGGCTGTGGTCGATGGTGTGGGCTCGGCAGGCGTGACCTATGTGCTGTTCGGTCGGGCGACGGGTTTCACGGCGACGATCGATCTGTCCACGCTCGATGGGTCGACGGGCTTTCGGATGGAAGGGGAGTTATTTCACGATGTCGGTCATTCGATCAGTGTTGCCGGCGACATCAATGGTGACGGCGTCGATGACGTTCTCGTCTCGGCCGTCGGCGCAACGCCGAACGGATTTGCCTCGGGACGCGCTTATGTCCTGTTCGGCCGGACGTCCGGCTTTCCGGCCCGGGTGCCTCTGTCGACTCTGAATGGGACTTGGGGGTTCAAACTCAATGGAGAACAGGGCGAGACCTTCGGTTGGTCCGTGGGGGCTGCGGGTGATGTCAACGGTGACGGGATTGATGACCTGGTGGTCGGCGCTCTGAATGCCGATCCGTTCGGGGCGATCTATGCGGGACGCACCTATGTGATCTTCGGGCGAAGCACGGCTTTCCCCGGCAGTATCGAGGTTGCAAATCTAGACGGCAGCAACGGCTTCAAGCTGGCTGGCGAGACCATGCGCGACAAGTCGGGTTCTTCGGTTAGCGCGGCGGGTGATGTCAACGGCGACGGGATCGACGATTTCCTGATCGGTGCGCGCGATGCCAGTCCGGCCGGTGTGGATTCGGCCGGCCGGAGTTACGTTGTTTTCGGCGGCCTGACTGGCCCCGGTGAGGTGCCGGTAATCGATCTTTTTCCTGATCCCCTGGATTTTGGCGAGGTCGAGCTGTCGAGCACTAAGGCGGTGACCTTGACCCTCAGCAATAGCGGCACGGGAACGCTGATTCCAACCTCGGTCGGAATCCAGGGGTCTGCGGCTGCGGACTTCACGATCGAATCGAACACCTGTGTGGCCGCTGAGCTCGCCAATGGCGAGATGTGCGATTTCGAGATCGGATTCGCGCCAACGGTCCCAGGACCGCGGGAGGCTGAGCTGATCTTGACCAGCAATCTTCCCGGCGCACCGGCTCGCCTGCTGCTTCGCGGCAATGATGCGGAGCTGTTTTCCGACCGTTTCAAAGCTTTGGAGTAGATCCCGGAGCCTGGGGGTCGCCTGAGCCTGGTCCGCTTCTATTTCCGAAAACGATCAGGTCGAACGCATTGGCTGCATGCGGGGTCTCGAGCAGCCGGTTCAGCACTGCGGCATCCCACCCCAAAAATCAACGCGGTCCAGCTCAGCCACGCGATGCCAACAGATCAACCAGCCGCGCCTTTTTCGGGTCGCGATACAACAGCGAGCGCAGCGTGCTGTTGCGAGCAAGTGGCTGCCATTGGCCTTCTTCCTGGGCCAGGCGGTCTGCGATTGCCCAAAGTACGATTGGATTAGCACCCATGCCCATGTGGGTGGCGTTAACTGCAATATTCTCGGACAAATCATGCTCGGGTGCCATGCTCATGCGCCAGCTGACCACGCCGTCGGTCTTGCTCAGGAACGAGGTGCTGGGAGCGATCGGGTGGTCGGCCAGCCACTCGGCCAGGCGCGGGTCATCGGCTTTCCAGCCGCTGACCAGCTCGAAGATCCGCCAGGCATTGGTCCCGCTGTGATGGCCCTGGATCGGTGAACCGAGGGTGATCACGCTTCGAACGTGCTCGGGCATGCGCACGGCCAGCGCCCGCGCCATGGCGCCGCCCAGGGACCAGCCGATTAGGCTGACGGCGCGTTCATGTCGCCGAAACAGGGTTGCGACGCGCTGTTCGAGTTTCTCGACCGTGCCGTTTCTTGGCCCGAGATTGAAGCCCGCGTTCCAGGGGTAGGCGACATAGCCGCGGGATTGCAGATAGCGACGCAGCGCCCAGGTGCTGGCGTCGTTCGCGATCAGGCCGGGCAGGACCAGCACGGGATGGCCGTCCCCCCTCGGTGCACGCCTGAGGATGGGCCAGCTGACGGCCAGCGAACTCCACTCGAAGAAGGCGCGACTCTCCAGCGCCATCAGCACGGGCGAAGGCGCGCGCATTGGTAAATTGTCGACCCATTTCATTGGGTGTTTTCTCCTTGCTCCACGGCATGCTCGAGCTCATCAAGCGCGCTCGCCAAGTGTCGGGCCAGCCGGTCCGGGCCGGGCAGGGCGCTCGGGCAGCTCAGAATGCCGAACTCCAGCTTTCCAGCATAACTCTGAACGGTGATGTTGAGTCCCAGCCCATGGGTCACGATGGACAGCGGGAAGTACGAATCGACTCGCGCGCCAGCCAGGTACAGCGGGACCGGGGGACCGGGGACGTTGGAAATGACCAGGTTGGCCAGCGGTGGCAGTCGCTCGGACAGCCGGCCCTGTTTCCATAGGCGGCTCAATCCGGTCGCCCAGAACGGTGCGGCGAGGCCGGGAAAATCAGTTGGAATCAGTTCGCTGAAGGCCTGAACGCGGTGCTTGATCTTGTCGGTCGCAGCATGGATTTTCAGCAGGCGGAGGAGCGGATCGGGCTCATCGGTGGGCAGTTCGCACTGGACCATCGAGACCTGATTGTTGGATTCACCGTCGCCCTCGGCGCGCAGGGAGACCGGCATGCCGGCCACCAGTGGTCGTTCGGGCAGCTGACCTTTCTGCTTCAGCGTGCGCCGGAGCGCGCTGGCGCAGAGGGCCATGATGACATCGTTGAGGCTGACGCCCTGCTGCCGGGCGACGGCCTTGCAGCGCTGCAGCGACAGGCTGACCACGCCGAGCGCGCGGGTCTCGCTGATCTGGATATTGAATGGCGTGCGCGGCGCCAGCATCAGACTGTCGCGCAGCGCGCCCAGGGTCTGACGCGGCGTGGTCGCGCTCGAGGCAGCCAGCTTAACCGTGTCGGGAATCCCGCGCATCCATCGGCCCCAGGTGCCGATCGTCGAACCGGCAGCGGTGGCGGCCCGGCGCAGCGGACCCGTGGGACGGCTGGCGGCATGCGGTCTATGACGGTGGCCGGGCGATTTCGGATTTGCTTCGACGTCCAGCAGGGCGCGCGCCAGGGCCACGCCGCCCTGGCCATCGAGGAGGGCATGATGAATCCGGCTGTAGAGCGCCACGCGCCCGTCGGCCAGCCCGTCGATAACGACCAGCTGCCAAAGCGGCTTGCTGCGATCCATCGGCTCGGCGTGGAGGCGGGCAGTCAGGTTTAGCAATGCCTGCATCGATCCGGAGGCGTGAACCCGTCGATGCTGGATGTGCCAGTCCAGATCAAGCTCGGCATAGTCGCGCCAGATCGGATGACCGAGCCCGAGCGGCGCGTCCTCCAAAACACGACGCAGTGCGTTCGCCGAAGATAGGCGATCAGAGACGAGTTCGGTCAGGTGCTGATGGAAATCAGCAGCGGCCTCCTTCGGCGGATCGAGCAGCATCAGGCTGCCCACGTGCATGGGTGTCCCCAGGCCTTCGAGGTAGAGAAAAGCGGCGTCCAGGCCACTCAAGGTGCGATTGCTGGCCACAGGCCTCTCGAACGACGAATCACCTTTCACTATACGCCTTCGCCATCGGCTCGGGTTATCGTTCGATGGGGCTCGAGCGTTGAGACAGGATTTCCTGGATGGCCGATCAGCGCGTCATTGTTAAAAATCCTCGACGCCCGATCCTGGCGGTGCCCAGCGCCACCGGCAGCCGGTCCAAACGATGCGACGTGATTGGATTCTGCAAGCGATCGCGCATCAAGTGACGAGCACGCCTTTTCCGATCAATCCCCCCAATATTTGTCAAGGTCGAAACGATGACCCCACCACGCACGCACCGAACCCAAGGCTTTCAAGCCCTAACCATTGTCAGAACCGCCGTCGTCGGCTCAGTGCTGCCGATGGGTCGCCTGCTGGTCAGCCCGGTCCAGTCCCGGCTTCTTCCCGAGACCAGCCTGGCCTTCACCCACGGCGGCGTGGTGCCCTGGCCGGCGATTCACTCCTGAACAACAATCTGGGTGAAGCGCGTGCCGCCGGCGATTTCAACGGCGACGGCCATCTCGACCTGGTTACGGGGAAGCCCAATTGACACCGGGGGCCGCCAACGTGGTCTACGGCGGTCCGGCTGATCTGAGTGTGACCGACACGACGGTCGAGAACCAGTTGTGGAATCAGGCCGGTGCGATCGAAGGGGGGCTGGAAAACGGCGACCGAAGCGGTCATTCGGTCATCGCCGGCGACTTCAACGGCGATGGCTTCGACGACCTGGTTTTCGGTAGCCCGGGCGGATGGTCGTGGTGCCCAAGGGGGTCGAGCATGAACCTCGAGCCGATTCCGAGTGCAGTATTCTTTTGATCGAGCCGCGCGGGGTCGTCAATATGTCCGAAAACGAGGGCTGGGTCTAAGCTTTCAAAGTCAATTCGGCGGCGATTGCCTTGGCCGCCTCCCGGCCCTCCCAAACGGCTGTCACCACCAGATCCGCACCCCGCACCATATCGCCGCCGGCAAAGATCTTCGGATGGCTGGTCTGGAAGGGGGCATGGCCGTTGGCCTGGACAAGCAAGCGACCGTCTTCATGGGTGTCAACGCCGGCGCCGGTCAGCCAGTCGGGTGGATTCGGACGGAAGCCGAAGGCGATGACGACGGCGTCGGCGGGCAGGATTTCTTCGCTGCCTTCGACGATCTCGGGGCGGCGTCGGCCGTTCTCGTCGGGGTCGCCCAGTCGCGTTTCAGCGACGCGCACGCCCTCGGCCTGACCATTGCTGCCGACGATCTCCAGCGGCTGGCGATTGAACAGGAATTCGACGCCCTCCTCGCGGGCGTTCTTCACCTCCCGCCGGCTGCCGGGCATGTTGGTCTCGTCGCGGCGGTAGATGCAAGACACCGACGCAGCCCCCTGGCGAACGGCGGTGCGGTTGCAGTCCATGGCCGTGTCGCCGCCGCCCAGAACCACCACGCGCTTGCCCTCCAGATTGCGGTAGGCGTGGCCGGGCAGTGGGTCGTTCAATACGTGGCCGACGTTGCCGATCAGGTAAGGCAGGGACTCGATCACACCGTCGAAGTCGCGGCCAGGCAGGCCGCCGTCCAGGGCGCGATAGGTACCTAAGCCCACGAAGACGGCGTCGAAGCTGTCGACCAGCTCATCGAGGGTCAGGTCCTTGCCGATTTCCACGCCCAGGTGAAACTTCACGCCCATGCCTTCGAGGATTTCCCGGCGGGTCTCCACCACCTGCTTGTCGAGCTTGAAGGGCGGGATGCCGTAGGTGAGTAGTCCGCCGATGCGCGGGTATTTGTCATGGACGACTGCCCCGATGCCGTGGCGGCGCAGGACGTCGGCGCAGGCCAGTCCCGCCGGTCCGGCCCCGATAATCGCGACGCGCTTGCCGGTCTCTTCGACCTTCGACAGGTCCGGTCGCCAGCCCTGGCGAACGGCCTCATCGGTGATGTATTTCTCGACCGAGCCGATGGTGACGGCACCCAGGCCGTCGTTGAGCGTGCAGGCGCCTTCGCAGAGTCGGTCCTGCGGACAGATGCGGCCGCAGACTTCGGGCAGGGAGTTGGTCTGGTGGCACAGCTCGGCGGCCTCGAACAGGCGGCCCTGTTTGACCAGACGCAGCCAGTCGGGGATGTAGTTGTGGACCGGGCATTTCCACTCGCAGTAGGGATTGCCGCAGTTGATGCAGCGATCGGACTGATCGGCGGCCTCGTCCTGGGCGTAGTCGCCGTAGATCTCATCCCAGCCCTTGACTCGGATCGGCACCGGCAGGACGTCAGGATCCTGGCGCGGTGAGTCGAGAAAATGCAGATGGTTTCTGCCCTGCGCGGGTGACTGGCTCATGCCGCATCCCTCAGCGCAGCAATCAGACCGTCGAGCTCGGCCGCCTTGGGCTTGACCAGCCAGAACTTGGGAAGTGCACGGCGGAAATCGTTCAGGATGTCCTGGGCCAGCTTGCTGCGGGTCAGCTCCTGATGACGCTGGATCAGACCACGCAGATGATGCACGTGGTTTTCCATATGGTCTGGCGCAATGTGGTGGATATCGATCAGTTCGTGGTTGTAACGATCGACAAAGCCGCGGTCGCTGTCAAGCACGTAGGCGAAACCACCGGTCATCCCCGCGCCGAAGTTGATGCCGGTCCGGCCGAGAACAACCACCACACCGCCGGTCATGTATTCGCAGCAGTGATCGCCAGCGCCCTCAATGACGGTGACCGCACCGGAATTGCGCACGGCGAAGCGCTCGCCGGCCTGGCCTGCGGCAAACAGCTCGCCGCCGGTCGCACCGTACAGGCAGGTGTTGCCCATGATCGGCGTCTCGGCAGCGGTATAGGTGGTCTGAGGCGGTGGGTGGAGCACGATCTGACCGCCGGCCATGCCCTTGCCGACGTAGTCGTTGGCTTCCCCCTCCAGGTGAAGCCTGAGCCCGCCGGCATTGAAGGCGCCAAAGCTCTGGCCGGCGCTGCCGTTGAAGTGGAGAAAAACGGGCGCAGCGGCCATGCCCTGATCACCCCATCGCCGTGCGATGGCACCGGATAGGCGAGTGCCGATGGAGCGGTCGCGATTGGTGATGCGATAGGTGAAAACACCGCCCGCGGCTTGCGCCACAGCCAGATCGGTGTCGGCGTGGATCTGCTCGGCCAGCACGCCGCGGTCGTGCGGCGGATTGCGATCGATTGAACAGAATCGATCGGCTTGGTCCTCCAGACCCAGGTTGACCAACAGCGGCGAGAGATCCAGCCGGTTCTGACGCTCAGTCAACCCGTCCAGGCGTTCGAGGTATTCGGTCCGACCAATGAGGTCTTCGAGCCTGGAAATGCCCAGCGAAGCGAGGATTTCGCGGACCTCGCGAGCGACAAAACAGAAATAGTTCATGACCATCTCTGGCAGGCCGATGAAGTGTTCGTCGCGCAGCGTCTCGTTTTGGGTCGCAACGCCGGTGGCGCAGTTGTTGAGATGGCAAATGCGCAGGTACTTGCAGCCCAGGGCGATCATTGGTGCCGTGCCGAAGCCAAAGCTCTCGGCGCCCAGGATGGCGGCTTTGACCACGTCCAGGCCCGTTTTGAGTCCGCCATCGGCCTGGATGCGAACTTGGCCCCGGAGACCATTGGCGATCAGCACCTGACGGACTTCACTCAGGCCCATCTCCCAGGGTGCACCGGCGTACTTGACCGAAGTCAGCGGGCTGGCGCCCGTGCCGCCGTCGTAGCCCGACACCGTGATCAGATCGGCGTAGGCTTTGACCACGCCCGCGGCAATCGTGCCAATGCCTGGCTCGGAGACCAGCTTGACCGACACCAGCGCCTGAGGATTCACCTGCTTTAAATCAAAAATCAGTTGAGCCAGATCTTCGATTGAATAGATGTCGTGATGGGGTGGGGGCGAAATCAATCCGACGCCGGGCTTGGCATAGCGAAGACGCGCAATCAGAGCGTTGACCTTGTGGCCCGGCAGCTGCCCACCTTCACCGGGCTTCGCGCCCTGGGCAATCTTGATCTGGAGTACTTCGGCATTGACCAGATACTCCGGCGTGACGCCGAAGCGGCCCGAGGCGATCTGTTTGATTTTGGATGTTTTTTCCGTGCCATAGCGTGCAGGGTCCTCGCCTCCCTCGCCGGAATTCGAGCGCCCGCCCAGCCGGTTCATCGCGATGGCAAGCGCCTCATGGGCCTCGGGCGAGAGTGCGCCGAGGGACATGCCGGCCGAGTCAAAGCGCAAGAGGATCTCGTTTTCGGGCTCCACCGAGTCGATGGGGATCGCTTGATGATCCGATTTAAGGGCGAGCAGATCGCGCAGGGTGGCGGGTTCGCGCTCGTTGACCAGCCGAGCGTAGCGCTGGTACTCGGCGTAGTCGCCGCTTTTGCAGGCGTGTTGCAGCGTGGTGACGACGTCCGGATTGTAGGCGTGATATTCGCCGCCGTGGACATAGCGATATTGGCCGCCATGCTCGATCGGAACATTGACCTGCCAAGCCCAGCGAGCCAGCGCGCGCTGGTCCGCCTGCAGGTCGTCAAAGCTTGCTCCCTGCAGGCGGCTGACGGCTCCGGCAAAACAGGTGGAAACCACCTGATCAGCCAGGCCAATGATCTCGAACAATTGAGCACCGCGATAGGATGAAATCGTGGAAATGCCCATCTTGGACAGAATCTTGAGCAGGCCCTTGCGGATGCCACGACGATAGGAGCGGCCGAGCTGGAGCGCCTCGTCACCCGCGTTCTCGATCTCGCCGCTGGCGGCCATCGCGTGCAGGGTCTGGTAGACCAGATAGGGATAGACCGCGGTCGCACCGAATCCGATCAGGCAGGCGATCTGGTGGGCATCTCGGGCGGTGCCGGTCTCGATGATTAAATTGCACAGCGGCCGCTTCCCGCACTCGAGCAGGTGGTGATGAATCGCGCCGGTGGCGAGCAGCGCATGGATCGGCAGATGGTCGCGCTTGAGATAGCGGTCGGAGATCAGCAGGATCAGTCGACCGTCATCGACGGCCTGTTCTGCCTGACGGCACAGGCGCGCCAACGCCTCGGGGTAGGGCTCATCGGCCGGTACGTTGAGATCCAGAAACTCAGAGGACAGCCCGAACTGCGGCGTATTGATCAGCTGGCGCAGCTTGCGCTGGCTTAGGATTGGAGAATTGAGAACCACGCGATCGGCCAGCTGGGGACCAATCTCGAACAGATTACCCTTGCGGCCCAGTCCGGTTTCCAGCGACATCACAACGCTCTCTCTCAGACTGTCCAGGGGCGGATTGGTGACCTGAGCAAACTGCTGACGAAAGCTGTCGAAGAGGGGGCGCACCTTGGTTGAAAGCACCGGCATGGGCGTGTCGTCGCCCATCGATCCAACGGCCTCGGCCTGGGTTTCTGCCAAGACCTGGATCACCTCCCGCCGTTCCTCACGCGAAAGGTTGAACATTTTCTGATAGGTCGCCAGGGTGTCCTTGTCAAAGGGGTTGGCGGTCATGTGGACATCGATCAGCTCCGAGTCCAGATACTTCACGCCTGCCTTGAGCCAGTCCCGCCATGGGTGCATGGCCTTGAGATGGTCGTCGATCTGGCGACTGTCCATCAAGCGTCCCTTGGCGAGATCGGCCACCAGGATCTGACCTGGGCCCAAACGCCCCCGGGCCTTGACCTCGATCGGGTCGATATCGACCACGCCCGTTTCGGAGGCCACGATCAGGCGGTCGTCCGTGCTCAGCGTCCAGCGCGCCGGTCGTAGGCCGTTTCGATCCAGCGCGCAGACCGCGTAACGGCCGTCGCACATGACCAGTCCGGCCGGCCCGTCCCAGTTTTCCTGGTGAAAGCTGTAGTACTCGTGGAAGGCACGAAGATCGGCATCGAGATTGTCGGCGGTCTGCCAGGCCGGCGGAATCAGAATGCGCACGGCCTGGGGCAGGGGCATGCCGCCCGCGACCAGGAGTTCAAGCATGTTGTCCAGGGAGCTTGAGTCCGAGCCGTGCATGGACACTGGCGGGTCGATCTCGGCCAGCTCGGGTAGCAGCGGAGAGGCCAGCAAACGGCGTCGTGCCCGGGTCCAGTGGCGATTGCCCTGGATCGTGTTGATCTCGCCGTTGTGGGCGAGCAGGCGGAACGGCTGGGCCAGCTGCCAGCGCGGCAGTGTGTTGGTTGAAAAGCGCTGGTGGAAAAGTGCTGCGGACGTCTCAAAGCGGGGATCTGCCAGATCCGGGTAAAACTCGGCCAGGCGTTCCGGCATCACCATCCCCTTGTAGGACAAGGTCTGCGACGACAGGCTTGCGACGTAGAAGCGATCATCGCTGACGGCCGCTTCGATGCGCCGTCGTGCAAGGAACAGCTGACGATCGAATTCCCGGTCGTTCAATGACTCGGGCCGATTGATGAACAGTTGCTCGATGCCTGGCCGCCGGGCGCGAGCCGCATCGCCCAGTACCCGGTCGTCGATCGGCACCGGCCGCCAGCCGGCAATTTCCAGCCCGCAGGTTTTAAGCACGGCCCCTATCGCCTCTCGTTGCGCGGCTGCTCGGTCCGAGACGGGGTCGAGAAAGATCATTCCGGCGGCGAACCGCTCGCCCAACTCGACGGCTTGATCGGCGAGGGTTTCGCGTAGAAAGCCGAACGGTGTCTTGACAAGGATCCCGCAGCCATCACCCGTTTTACCGTCCGGGGCCACGGCGCCTCGATGGGTCAGACGAGCCAGTGCAGTCAGCGCATCGACCAGAATGCGATGTTCGGCCTGGTCATCAAGCCTGGCGATGAGGCCAAAACCGCATGAATCTCTTTCAAAATCAGGGTGATGCAATGACTTTGGCAATTCGACTTCCACCCGATAGATAGGCTCAGATCATACCCTCAAGCGAATCGGACCACGACGCTATTTCCTTGACGTGGTCGCGGCCCAGGCAAGATTAAGCTTGCCGTTAGCGATGCTTTTGCGGCAAGCTAACGGGCTGAAATCACTCTGCCCAGGAGCTCTATCCGTGGCCCGAAAGTCTCGTTCGAAAAAACCCGGCGTTACCGTTACAACGCCGAAGAAAATCTACGCGCCCGACTGGGTTGTGCTTGGTCTGAGTGGTCTCGGGCTGGCGATCACGGGATATCTGGTCCTGACCACGCTGACAGCTGGTGCCCCGGTGGGCTGTGGCGCTGGATCGTCCTGCGACATTATTCAGTCCAGCCGGTGGTCGACCTTGCTCGGCGTGCCGGTCTCGCTGTTCGGATTTCTTCTCTACCTGGTCATCGCTCTGATCGCTGGCCTCGGACGTCCCCGCCCCAGGCGCTGGCAGCAGCTCTGGACTCTGAACTTCTTCGGCCTGATTTTCAGTCTGTACCTGACCGGCGTGGGCTGGATCGAACTCCAGGCCCTTTGTCAGTGGTGCACCGCATCGCTGGTGACCCTGCTTGCCATGTTCATCTATCTGACCTTCCTCCGGCCCGAGCCAACGGCCGCGCCCTTCTGGTCGAATTTCCTAATCAGCAAGGGCGTCATGGTGGTGGTGGCGATGATCGCGCTGCACGGTCTCTACAACGACTGGTTCGTCGCCCCTGCCGATCCCAAGCTGCAGGCCCTGGCAGAGCATCTCGACGACAGCGGAGCCGTGTTCTACGGGGCGTTCTGGTGTCCGGCCTGCAACGAACAGAAAGACATCTTCGGAAAGGCCGCGGAAGCCTTGCCGTATTTCGAGTGCTCACCGAACGGGCGCAATGCGGGCGTGGCCTTTGAGTGCGCGGCCGAAGAAATTAGGGATTTTCCAACCTGGGTGATTGGCCAACGACGTTTGACTGGTGTCCAGACGCCGGAAGATCTGGCGCGCTCCACGCGCTTTGACTGGGACGCCTGGGAGCCGAACGAGTAGCTCAAGTCGCCCGCCGCTGATCCTACAGCATGCAGCGAGTCGGAGGGCGCTGAGGCCGAACATCGCCGAAGTGTGCAGTCTCAGCCGCTAATCCCCGGTCAGTCCTAGACGACTGGCCGGGGACAAGCGGCTAAACCTTCAACCTTCACAGTTAAAGGATCTCGAAGCGATCTTCGAAGACCCCATCCGAGCGGCATTGCGACGGCAGGCGGAAGCCCGCTGTGACGTTGCTGGCGTTGGCGCTGCCCCCGTCCAAGGCATCAATGCCCATGCCGCGGCGAGCGAAGGCGTCCCAGATTTCGCACTGATTGACGCCGTCATTAGCGATCTCGTCGGCCAGCAGTACGGCGTCGCGGAAATCCAGAAAGGTGGGCAGGCAGGGCTGAAGCTTGAGGCCGTCGACGACCAGCTGTAGCGCGAAATTGTTGCCACCGCTGCCGGTGTATCGGTCGTCGTCAAAGCCGTACTTGTCGACGAGATTCCAGTACAAGTCCCACATCGCGCTGTTGAGCACCGTGCCCACCCCGTGAGGCCTCGAAACGCCGCCCGGTTGACCGGCGTTGCGAATGTCGGCGTAGGTCAAGGGGTTGATGCTCATATCGCGGATGTAGGGCGCGGGCCGGATGCCGGCACCGGGAATTCCTTCCTGGAAAATCAGCCAGGGCGCGATGCCGCGCGGCTGGTCAGAGCGGTCGCTGGCCTTGGCGGTCATCCACAGGCCCAGGAAATCACTCCAGCCTTCGCCGCCCTGCTGAAGACCGCTCAAACATGACGCCTGCGAGGGCCCGCCGGTGAGCCGATTGGACAGGCCGTGGCCGTACTCGTGGGCGATGACCAGCGCGTCCAGATCGCTGTCGCGATCCAGCGTTTCACTGGCTTCCTGGAGCAGCGCTCCGGAAATATCGTTGCTCAGATCGGCGATGATCAGGTCGCCATCGCTGTTGCCGATCATGGCCGCCGGAATGGTGACAGACCCCCCGTCAATCCCGGCCCCCATATCGATCGTGCCGTTGCCGCCTTCGTTGTTGACGATGATCACGCCAGTGGCGCCGGCGTTCTCGGCGTTCAGAGCCTTCGTTCCGAACTCACAGCCCCCCCGTCGAACCAGGGCGATGTTTCCCGCCGTGAAGCCGGTCAGCGCCGCGCAGCCGAGCTCAGGTGCACCGCTTCCGTCGCTGACCAGCTCCAGGCTGCCCTGCACGCCGGGGTCCGCCAGCGGCTCGCCCCAGCTTGCGCCTCGCACTCGATAGTCGCCTGCGCTCGCTGCCGGTTCGTCGATCTGCAGCACTGCGGGCGGCGCGTTGGTCCAGATAAACATCTGCATGCGCGGAGCAAGCCCATCGGGCGGCGTGCTGAAATTGGCGTTGTTGGTGCCCGAGCCGTCTTGAGCATCCGCGCGAACCGCGTCGCCTCCTGCGCCTTCCTCGGTAAAATTGACCTGCTGAAAGTTGCCCGACGCCTCGTCGAAGCCGTGATGCCACAGGACATCGTGGATGAAATTGTTCCAATAGAAAAGATTCGTAATTGCGAAATCCTGGTAGTCCGGCGGCTGCTGGGATTCCAGATCAATCGGAAAATCGAACAGCAGCTCGCTACCACCGTCTGGTCGTGGGCCGCCGGAGTTGTTGCCATCGCCGTCTTCCTGAGCAAGGACGTTGTTGCCGCGCGTATCGGTGAAGACCGTTGCGCCAACGCGGTGCCAGCCATCCTGTGAGGCCATCGGGTCCTCCGGGTCGACCACCAGGCTATCCGCGCCTTGGGCGGGGTGCTCCAGCGGGGCTGCGAAGACACGGTAGCTGGCCTCCTGGGTCCAGTTGACCGCCCTCAGTACATCGCCGGAATGGGCATCGATCCAGGTCTGGAACCAATCCTGGCGGCCCCGTTCATCGACCACCATCTCCCAGGCCAGACGAAGTTCTCCCCGGCTTTCGATCCAGGTCAGATGAACGGGAATATCGCTGTCCGACATCGAACCGCCGGTGAACACCATCGACTCCTCATCCACGCGCGAGCTAACGCGAATCTGCTCATCGAAGTGGAGTTTGCGCTTCCGGGCATACACGGTGAGGGCTTCCGCCGCGCTCAGTGTCGGGCTTCGGGGGCTTTTGCGCATAGCAGCCTGAGCCGCGAAACGGCTATTGAGACTCCAGACGCGATCGTCTTCACCGATGTTGATGTTGATCAACCCGAGGGCGACCGGCAAGCCGTCGATCCTTTGCCGAATCCAGACGTGGCGCACGCCGGTGTGGGCGCTGCGGTAGTCATCGGTAATCTCGATATCAGCCGTGTCTGAAGCGCTCAGGCCCAGCGATTCGGCCCGCTCGGCAAGCATGGAGTGCAGGTCGACCGACGCGCTGCTGTTTGTTGATCGATTGGCGAGGGCAGGGAGTGCAAGCGCGCACAGCGCTAGGGCCAGGATGGGCCGGCATACTTTCATGGGAATCCTTGGGTGTTCGGCAATGGGGTGTCGATGACGCGATTCAGTTTGCCACAGCAGGCCCCAGCCGCGGACAGATTTTCAAAGCACTTGCTGATACCGGTGAACCCAACTCGAGCCTGTGCTGCATGGTCTTCATGGTCCGGTCCGTATCATCTGGGCCATATTCAAGTCCAGCAAGGATTTCCAATGCATTTCTCGCCACCGAGCCAATTGATTGCAGCGCTATTGATGATCACGCTTGGATCAGCTCAAGCCACCTGCTGGCAGGGCGACGAGCTAAGCGGTGAACTGCGCTTCAGCGGGCAGGTGGAGGACGAGCGCTTTACCGGCCAATTCGGAGATTTCGTCGTCCGGGTCTGTCGGCCAGAGGGTTCTGGGTGGCAAGAGAGCCGCTGGTCGGTTCGTGTCGCCACCGCTTCCGCCGATACCCACAATCGAGACCGAGATGACACGCTCCATGGTCAATATTTTTTTGCCGTTGACGATTTTCCCACGGCAAACTGGACATCGACGGCCGTGCGTGAAACGAACGGCCGTCTTGTATTGGAGGGCGAGCTGGAGCTGCGCGGTTTCACCGCTTCGCAGTCGGTTCAAGTCGATGTGGACTTGAGCGGCCAGACGCTGGTCTTGGAGGGGATGGCCGAAATTGCGCGGCTTGAATTCGGTGTCGGACAGGGCGAGTATGCGGACACGGGATTCATTCGCGATCGCGTTGACCTTGAATTCGATCTGCGCCTGACACCACAATAGAGCGCCTTCGGGCGTTGATGCTTAAATTTCACTGATGCTACTGCGTTCTAAGGAATCCCGACCCGATGCGAGCCGTCTTTCTTTTTTCTGCTTTGGTTCTGCTCGCCGCGGCCGCCTGGCTGTACTCCACCTCCAGATTGAGCGCCGGGGATTTCACCGGCAACCATGAGGTGGTCATTTTTACGGCGCCCTGGTGCGGCTACTGCGATCGCGCTCGTGCTCACTTGAATGAGCGCGGCATCAATTATCTGGAAATCGATATCGAAGCCTCGGCGGGCGCCAATGCGCAGTGGAGGGATGCCGGGGGGCGTGGCGTTCCCCTTGCCTTTTTCGGGGATCAGCGGATTGCAGGCTATTCCCGCGCGGTTTATGACCGCCTGATGAACGATCTGGTCGATTAAACCTCGCCATGGCGCGCTGCGAGCAGGCGTGGTCAGAGGTTTCCTTGGGGCGCGAAATCAGGTCGACTTGGACTCCCCGTCAACGCCGAGCCGCTTGTGCATGATCGGCGATGTGGTGGTGTACTGAACGAACTGGCGTTTGTCCGGATGGAGATGCTTCTGGACGCCAAAAGCGGCCAGGGCGGCTTCATGAAAACCCGACAGGATGAATTTCTTCTTGCCCGGATAGGTGTTGATATCACCGACCGCAAAAATGCCGGGGATATTGGTTTCGAATTTTTCGGTGTCGACCGCCAGCTGTTTTTTCTCGATCTCCAGTGACCATTCGGCAATCGGCCCCAAGTCTGGAGCAAGACCCCAGAAGACCAGAACATCATCGCCTTCGATGGTCGTTCGCTGCTTTTCCAGATCCATGACCTCTAAACCCGTGAACCGCCCGTCCTCATTGAATACGTCCATGATGAGTCCCTGCTGCCTTGCGATTCTGCCTTCATGCGCCAAAGCCATCACGCTGGCTGCGGTCGATGGGGCACCACGATACTCAGCGCGTCGGTGAATCAGGGTGATGGATTCGGCCACATTGGCCAGATCCACGGTCCAGTCCAGCGCAGAATCACCGCCTCCGAGGATGATCAGGCGTTTGCCGCGATACCGTTCCCGATCGGTCACTCGATACTGAATCTGATCGGAGGTGATCTGATCCACATTCTTGGCTTTGAGCTTGCGCGGCAAGAACGACCCGAGGCCGGCCGCAATGATCACGGCGCCGGCATCGAATTCCTTGCCCTTGCTGGTGACGACCGTGAATCGACCGTCGTCGCGCTGAGCGAATTTCTCGACCTGTTGGCCCCAGTGCATGCCTGGATCGAATGGCTTGATCTGTTCGAGGAGATTGTCGATCAGTTCCTGAGCGCCAATCACCGGATAGGCCGGGATGTCGTAAATTGGTTTTTCCGGATAAAGTTCGGCGCATTGGCCGCCCGGCTGAGACAGGCTATCGATCAGCTCGGCCTTGAGGTCCAGTAGTCCGAGTTCGAACACCTGAAACAGTCCGACGGGACCGGCACCGATGATGACGACATCAGTTTGAATTGGCATGGGGCAGAGCGCCTTTTTGAAAGAAGGTGAATGATAACGAACAGCAAGTGCCCGGTGCGTGTTGAATGAATCGAGGACGGCCCATGACCTGCGCACGCCATCCGCCTGGCTTGGTAGGCTTGAGGGGGTCAGGGATTTCCTTGATCAAACGATCCGGCAGGGAGGACCTACGAATGGGCAATCAAGCCCCGACAGTGCAACTAAACCACGAATGGCTTGAGGCGATCGGTGGGGAGTTCGAGCAGCCGTACATGCAGAAATTGCGCTCTTTCCTGACCGCTCGCAAGCGGGCCGGGGCGACGATCTACCCCCCGGGCCACGAGATGTTCAATGCGCTGAATTCAGCGCCCCTTTCGCGGGTCAAGGCCGTCATCCTCGGCCAGGACCCGTATCACGGCCCAGGCCAGGCGCACGGCCTCTGTTTTTCCGTTCGGCAAGGCGTGCGGATTCCGCCCTCCCTGGTCAATATCTACAAGGAAATCGAATCCGATCTCGGGCTGCCTGTCCCCGGGCACGGCAGCCTGCAACGCTGGGCGGATCGCGGCGTGCTGCTTTTGAACTCAGTCCTAAGTGTGGAGCGTGGCCAGGCGGGGTCCCACCAGGGCCAGGGTTGGGAACCGTTCACCGATGCGGCGGTGCAGGCCGTCAATGACCACTGTCCCCACGTGGTCTTTCTGCTCTGGGGCAGCCAGGCCAGAAAAAAAGGCAGCGCCATCGACGCGCGGAAGCATCAAGTGTTGACCGCCCCGCATCCCTCGCCGCTATCGGCGCATCGCGGATTCTTCGGCTGTCGCCATTTTTCGAAAGCCAATGAATGGCTGGAATCCAAAAACATGGAGCCGATTGATTGGTCGCTGCCTTGATGGCAGTGCCGAGTCAGTCTTCCACCCGCCGATTGGCCGCGCGGAAGCCCAGGTAGATCCCGATCAGGGCCAGGGTGCAGCCTGCAAACTCAATCGGCTCCAGACGCAGACCGAATATCAGCATGTCCCAGAGGATCGAAAGCGCCGGCTGAAGCAACAGCAGAAGTCCCACCACGGCGGCTGCAAGGGCCGGCATGCCGCGTGTGATCAGAATCCAGCCCAGCACTTGGCAGCACAGACCCAGGGCCAGCAGGGCAATCAGTGTGCGCGCGTCGGGAATCACAAAACTCTGCCCCTCAGCCAGATTGATCAGCCCAAGCATGGCGGTGCAACACAGGCCGACCTGCAGCAGGCGCGTCTCGGGCCGGAGTTCGGGGTTCCGGATCTGCGCCGCCCGGAGCGTCAATAGGTAGCTGCCGTAGGCTAGCGCGGTCAGCAGGCCGAGGATCACGCCTATACGACCGTCCGGAGGAAGCTGTGTCCAGTCGCGGCCAAAGAGCAGCCACAAGCCGAGCATGGCCAGGCTCAGTCCGAGAGCGAAGTGGGCGCTGACCCGCTCCTTGAGCCAGACCACGCCGACGAAGGTCAGGACAAAAACCTGAAAGTTGGCCAGCAGCGTCGACAGGCCTGGTCCAATGTGGTCGATGGACCGGTGCCAGAACCAGAGGTCGGCGGTGAAGCAGACCGCGATCAAAAGCGAGTCCAGCCAGCCGGAGCTCAAGCCACGTCGCAGTCTGGGATCGACCATGAGCAGAACACCGAATCCGGCCGTGCCGAAGAGCATCCGGTAAAACGCCGATGTCGTGGACTCGACCTCGGCCAGACGAACGAAAATCGCGGCGAAACTGATGACCACCGCACCGCCGGTCACGAACAGACCGGCGCGCAGGGTCGGGTTCATGCGCTCCTGGCCTTTTGCGCCACAGCGGGGCTGTCGGAGTCGAAGCCACAGGCGCGTTCGATCAGCATTTCCCTGGCCGGCCAGAGCCTTGCGGCTGCCATGAAGCCGGCGCTGAGCAGGTGCTGGCCCAGGCCGAAGGGCAGCCGGGTGGTTTCGTTGATTGCATGGATGCCACCGCCGATCATCTCGGACGCGGAACGGCGCCAGCGCTGGTACCGGACCAGACCCTGTCTGAGTTCATCATCGAGGGAGGAACCGGCCAGGCATTCGGCCAGCGCGGCAGCGTCGGCCAGGCCCAGGTTCAATCCCTGTCCGGCCAGCGGGTGAACACTCCGCGCGGCATCGCCGAGCAGCACCACCCGTCCTTTAAAAAGCTGACGCGCCCGGCGCCGCACGAGCGGCAGGGCATGCCTCGGACCGATCGCCGAGACCGGGCCCATGGGGCTGTCCTGGCAGTTGTTCAGTTCAGCGATGACATGATCATCCTCGGCATTGAGCTGGCCACGCGCCCGATCACTGGGCTGAGACCAGACGATCGATGACTGGCCATCGGGCAGGGGCAGAAAAGCGAGCGGTCCGTGCTCGGTGAACCGCTGCCAGGCAATACCCGGATTGGGTCGCCCTGTCTGGACCGGTGCGATGAGGGCATGCTGGTTGTAATGCCAGGCATCGATTGCGATGCCAGCGCCAGTGCGCAGGCGGCTACGAGCGCCATCGGCCGCGACCAGAAGCCGGGCCGCCAGGCGAGTGCCATCATCGAGCTTCAGTCGGACGCTTTGCTCACGTTGCTCGCTGCTTTCGACCCGGTGCGGGCATAGGATGCGGGCATTCGAGTGACTCTCGAGACGCTTCCAAAGGGCCATTCGAATGGCCGGGATTTCTGCGATCCAACCGAGGGCATCGAGACCGTGTTGGTCCGCGTGAAAGGAGAGGCGGCCTGACCCTGAGCAGACCTGCATCGATGGATAGGCAGCCACTCGTTCTGCGTGCAGCAGGGGCCAGGCGTCCACAGAATGCAGAATTGAAGCCGAGCCCGGGCTGATTGCAACCACACGCGCATCGAACTGATCGCCGGGCCAGTCCGTTGCCAGAGGCTGGCCGTCGACGAGGACGACTTGATGGCCCTGATCGGCCAGCAGGAGCGCGGCTGCGGCACCGGCCGCACCACCGCCCACGATCATGACATCGCATTGCTGGATCATGAGTTCGCTTTCATGCGAGGGGTCGGCGATCGCGCCAGCGAGCCTAAGGGCGTGCGGAAGCCCATGGCGGCGTGCACCAGGCGGTGACGCAGTCCGGGCAGCCCGGCGTGAGCCACGATGCCGAAACCCGTGGCCAGGCGCACCAGGCCAGACGGGTGGGTGAAGGCCCGAGCCAGGGTGTCGGTATAGCGCACGGTGGCCTCCTGATCCTGACGGCGAGCCGCAGCATAAGCTTCCAGTGCTCGCGCGTGCCCCGGGTCTTTCTGGCCATCGACCGCGTCGATTAGTCCGGCCACATCGCGAAGCCCGAGGTTGAAACCCTGGGCCGAGACGGGGTGCACGGCATTGGCAGCATTGCCGATGACCACCAGGCGCTCGGCGATCGGGTGAGGCGTACGCTGCCGGATCAGGGGGTAGCGCGCTCGCCTGCCGGGTTCGTTGAACCGCCCCATCTGTGGACCGAAGCGCTGTCCGAGGTCGCGACACAGGGTCTCATCATCCAGTGCCATGGCCTCGTCGATGGCCTTGTCGGAATCAATCCAGACCACGCCCATCCTGCCCTCTGGCTGCGGGAGCAGGGCTAGGGGCCCGCGCGCCGTGAACCGCTCGTGGGCCGTGGATCGCGTCGGGCGCTGAGGCAGCACATTGAAAATCATCGCCGACTGGCCGTATTCATGGCGATGGCAGGGCAAAGCGGCGAGCTGTCGGACCGTGGAGTCGTTGCCGTCGGCACCGATCAGGAGGCGGCAATGAATCTCGGCCCCGGAATCGAGGCGGAGGGCCACACCATCGCGCTCGACCGTCCAGTCCTTGAGACGGTCCGGACAGAATTCGGTGATCTGTTCGTTGCCGCGCATTGCCTCCAGTGCCACCCGGCCGAGTTCGCGAGCGACGATCACTTGACCGAATTCCGAGCGGCCGTGATCCGCCGCTTTCAAAGTCAATCGGCCGAATCCTTGCTGGCGGGTGACTTCAATGTTTTCGATAGGGCAGCGCACCGCGCCGTCGGGCACCAGATCGAGACGGGACAGAATGTTCAAGGAGGCCGCGTTGATGACCAGCGTGCGGTCATCGTGGCTCAGTCGGACGGGCTGGTCGCCTCCTCTGGATGCGGCCTGCGGCGGCGAAGCTTCGGAGCGGGTCTGCGTTTCGACCACGGCCACCGACCGACCGGCTCTGGCCAGAGCCACTGCGGTCGTGGCACCGACCAGCCCGCCACCAATGACAACGCAGTCATAGGATCTGCTCATCTCGCCATCCTCTCCTCGATGGCTTCGATGCGACTTGGTACCGCGGCGGTCAGATTTTCCGGGTGCGCATCGGTCACCCGGATATCATCTTCAATCCGAATTGCGATGTTGCGAAAGCGCTCGGGAATATCATCGTCAGCGCCGATATACAGGCCGGGCTCGACGGTGACAACCATATTCTTCTCGAGCACTCGGGACTGGTCGTCGATGCGATAGTCGCCAACGTCGTGAACATCAAGTCCCAGCCAGTGGCCGGTCTTGTGCATGTAGAAACGGCGAAAGGCGCCTTGCTCGATGATGTCGTCCACCGCGCCCTTGAGGAGTCCGAGTTCGCGCAGTCCTTCGGTCAGAGTTTTGACCGCAGCTTCATGGTAAGCATCGAAAGAGCGTCCAGGACGGACCTGGTCGATGGCTCGACGCTGCGCTTCAAGCACCACCTCATAGACGTCGCGCTGCGGGGCACTGAAAAGACCGTTGACTGGAAAGGTCCTTGAAATGTCAGCCGCATAGCCGTCGACCTCGCAGCCCGCATCGATCAGCAGCAGATCACCATCGTTGAGCGTCTGATTGTTGTCGATGTAGTGGAGGACCAGCGCATTCTTTCCTCCGGCAACGATCGGCAGATAGGCCGGTGGGCAGCCTCGACGCCGATATTCGTGAATCAGTTCGGCATGGACTTCGGATTCGTTCATCCCGGGCGAGCAATGCTTCATGGCACGCTCGACGGCCTCTGCAGAGATGCGCGCTGCCTTTTTCATGGCGCGGATCTCTTCGCGCGATTTGATCAAGCGCTGTTCATGCAGAAGGTATTCGAGAGAGACCAGTTCCCCCGGCCCCTTTTCATCGCGGCAAAGCTCCCTCAGCCGCTGTCGCCAGCCGATGATGCGCTGGTCGAATTCAGCGTCCTTACCGACCGGGTGGTAGACCCGCGACACGCCCTCCATCAGCTTAGGAAGGATGTCGTCCAAATCATTGATCGGAAACGCATCATCCATGCCGAGTTGTTCTCGTGCGCCATCAAGGCCCAGATGTGGGCCGTCCCAGCGCTCGCGCTCGGGATCGCTCGGCCGGCAGAACAGAATCTGCTCACCGGCCGCGCGTCCTGGCACCAGAGCAAGCACCGCATCGGGCTCTTTGAGACCGGTCAGATAAAGGAAATCGCTGTCCTGACGGTATGCGTGGAAACTGTCGCCGTTTCGCAGGCGAGGCCGAGCGGCCCCAATGAGGATCAAGGCATTCTCTCCGGCCTCCAGCATCAGTCGACGGCGTCGCTGAGCGTACTCCTCGGCCTTGATCATGAGCGGCCCAGGCTTTCTTCGCGCAGCAGGAGGACGGCAACTCGCAGGAATTCGGTCAATTCGGCATAGGCTGATTCTTCGGCTTCCTGGTCGGAATCGGCGTCTGTCGTGGCTCGCGCTATCTGTTCGATCATCCGCAGTGCATCCTGAGACTCGTCACTCTTGAGGACCGGCTGGCCTGATCCGAAGCCCGTTAGAAAGCCCGAGCACCAGCGACCCAGGCAGGTCGTTCGCTCGGTCAGGGGGCGATCATCCGTAGGCAGTAGGGGTTGGAATTCGAGATCGGTGGATGACAGTTCGTTTTTCAGCGAGCTCAGCGCTGGCCCGAGCTGCTCCAGGATCTCGTCTGGGGTCAATTCACCGACCTGTAGCGCCGCCAGATGGCCGGCCAGAGCGCTTTCATCAAGCGCCGGGCGTGCGCACAGCAAGCCGATGACGACCGCGTGCGTTTCGGCGATCCCGGCGGGGTCCTTGTCTGCCGCCAGGGCGAGAATCCACGCGAGCTTGGATTCCTGCTGATCAGTCATAGGGTTCCTTTGAATTCTTGAGAAAATAGAGTTTATCATCGGGCCTGTAGGGGTGGTTCGATCGGTGCTTGTGAAGTGATGCCTTGACAACTATCATTAAGCTCCTGTAAATCCTAGAAGAACGCACGCGAATGGATTCCCTGCTACAGACCACCCAGGCGTTGGACCAGCTCCAGCAACAACTCACGGAGATGCTTGAGCGCATTCGATCTCTTGAGGAGGAAAATAAATCGTTGCACGTCCGCCAGGACGCTCTGGTTGCTGAGCGTGCCCAGCTGGTCCAGCGCAACGAAGAAGCGCGCGAACGCGTCGAAGCCATGATTGAACGCCTGAAATCTCTCGAGAACGCGGGGTAATGCCATTGAGTAATGCCAACGAACCAGCGATCGTACGGATCCTCGAGCGCGAATACCGGGTGATGTGTGCGCCCGACCAACGCCGAGAGCTGATGGAGTCAGCGCTTTTTCTCGATCAACAGATGCGTGAGATCCGTGACTCGGGCCGAATTTCCTCAATCGACAAGATTGCAGTCATGAGTGCGCTCAATCTTGCCGAAGAAGTCCTCAAACTCCGTAAGCAATTGAAAGCAAGAGAGGAGCAGGTCGATCTCAGGCTTCGCCAGATGGCGATGGACCTCGATCGTTCACTGTCCTAGGCTATACTTGCTATTAGGTGCTCTCTGCGGTGTTCGCCAGCAGGAACGTAATATACCTTGTCCCTACGTATTGACCTTGGGACGGCGACTTTCCATGCTGGTGTGCTGGTCGCCTCTATTGGCGAATGGCCTGAAGGCAGGAAGAGCCGACCCACTTGAACCCCTGGTTCAAGGTCACCGACCTGCAGCGGCACAGGCGGAGAGCGCCTTTCATCGATTCCGCTTTTTATTCCACTGATCGATTCCCTTGATGACCGTTGAGGCTGAGCCGATGTCGAACAGTAAACAGCGCCTTCGGCGGCGGTTGATTGCCGAACGACAGGCGCTGCATGATCATCAGCGAAGACGCCTCGACCGCAAAATCTGCACCTATTTGCTTCGCTATCTAGACGATGCCGACGCGCTTCGGCTGGCGGCTTTCTATCCGTCTCGCGGCGAGCCCAATCTTATGCCGGCGATGGAGGCCCTTCATCAGGCGGCTCGCCAGATTCATTTGCCTGTCATTGACGGGAAACGCCTAACGTTCAAGCGCTGGCGACCCGGTTTGGATCTGGACATCAACCGATTTGCAATTCCCGAACCCACCGATGGAGAGGAATGCGATCTGGCGTTACTGGACGTGGTGTTCATGCCGCTGGTCGCATATAGTCATTCGGGCGAGCGCCTCGGCATGGGCGGTGGATTTTACGACCGCGCATTTGCCTCTTTCATCAATCGGCCAGGCACAGGTCCCCAACGGGTCGGAGTGGCCTATGGTTTTCAGCAGATCGATGGCCTGCCGGTGGATCGTTGGGATGTTCCCTTGGATGCGGTCATCACCGATCAAGGCAGCAGAGAATTCATTTATTAGTGCCTTTGCCTGGCTTGTCTGCATCGCTTGTTAGACTCTACCGATTCATTTGCCCGTTTGAGGAGTAGCCTTTGAGCCACTGGTTGATCAAATCCGAGCCCGATGACTTCAGCATCGACGATCTAAAGGGTCGGTCGAAGAAAATCGAGCCCTGGGATGGTGTTCGTAATTATCAGGCGCGTAATTTCATGCGCGATGACATGAAGCGTGGCGACAGGATTTTCTTCTATCATTCAAACTGCAAGGTGCCTGGCATCGTCGGTATCGCCACGGTCGCGGGCAAGCCGTATCCAGACCCGACCCAGTTTGATCCCGACTCGAAATACCATGATCCGAAGAGCGATCCGGACGACCCGCGCTGGATACTGGTGGACGTCAAGTATCAGCGTCACACGAAGCGTTTGATTTCGTTGCAGGAAATCAAGCGTCATGCCGAGGCACTCGGCGACTTTGCCCTGACGCGGCGAGGCAACCGGCTGTCGATCATGCCGGTGTCTCAGGCGCAATGGGACTACCTGATTGGATTGGAGGACGAATGAGTCAGCAACGATTGAAGATTGAGGTCGCCAAGGCGGCCGTTGGGTTCGTCGAGGACGGCATGACGCTCGGCTTGGGCACGGGCAGCACCGTGAATGCGTTTATCGATCAGCTGGCTGCCGCCGGCAAGCGGCTGGACGGGGTGGTTTCGTCCTCCGATGAGACCACGCGGCGCTTGAAGAAAATCGGTGCGCGAGTAGTGGATTTGAATCACACTGGCGATCTTGAGCTGTACATCGACGGGGCCGATGAAGTCGATACCCACAAGCGACTGATCAAGGGCGGTGGCGGTGCCATGACGCGAGAAAAAATCGTCGCCGGTGCCAGCCGTCAGTTCATTTGCATTGTTGATGAATCGAAATGTGTTCCGGTGCTCGGTGTGTTTCCCCTTCCCGTAGAGGTGATGCCCATGGCGCGGGCGCTGGTTGGACGCAAACTGATCGGTCTGGGTGGGCAGCCCGAGCTCCGCGATGGATTCACCACGGACAATGGCAATCTGATTCTGGACGTGCGCAACCTGGATCTGGTCGATCCTCGGGCGATGGAGGATCGAATTAACCGCATCCCCGGGGTCGTTAGCAACGGCCTGTTTGCACATCGTGCGGCTGATCGGGTTCTCGTGGCCTCGGAACAAGGTGTTGAGGAGCGCTGAGGGCCCTTCACTCAGCGAGGCCGTCATCGGAAGCGAGCATCGGGCTGCGCGAGCAACCCCAGGGACTCAAAAGCCTTACTCAGCGATTTCCAGGCGATTTCTGCCGCTGGCCTTGGCCCGATAGAGCGCATCATCGGCCCGGGCCAGCCAGCGAGACCAGCCCTCCCTGTGCTTGAGTGTGGCCGAGCCTGCAGAAAACTCGAGGGGGCCGCCCGGCCCTTCGATCGAGCCGGTCAGGCGCATGTGCAGTTCAGGCAGCACCTTGCGCGCCGTTGACTGATCCATGTCCTTGAACAGGATGACAAACTCTTCGCCGCCCATTCGGTATAAACCGTCGTCCTCACGAAGCATGCGCTGGACGTCCCAGGCAAATCGCTCCAGCATTTGATCGCCGGCCTCGTGGCCGTGCCGATCGTTCAGATCCTTGAATTTATCCAGGTCCATGACCATGACCGTGGCCTGGCGCTGTCTGGACGCCCGACGCTGGACCGCATCCTCGAGATCACGCTGCATGAGTCGCCGGTTGCCCGTTCCGGTCAGAGGATCCCGAGTGGCCAGATGGGCAAGTTCTCGGCGCTGATTGCGTAGCAGCGTGGTAAATACGATTCCGAAAGTACTAAACATCAAGGCGACCGCCACCCAGCTGATTTCGTGCAGCAGGTCCGTGAACAAGTTGGGGTTGAGCACGTACATCAAGATGATCAGACTGTTCAGCAACGTGGCCATCCAGCGCGGCAGGATCAGCATGTTGATCCAGAGCACCAGGTAGGTCCAGAGCAGACCATTGCTACCCACCATCATCGTTGACAGGATGCAGGACGCCGAGCTGACCAGGCCGAACATGATCAGTGCCCACTGCTCATAGCGCGGAAAGCGCCCAAGAATCAGAGTTGTGGCCAGCATTGCCACGATGATGGCGTTGACCAGGCCCCCGGTCGAGTCGCCGATCCAGAAGCGATACAACGTGAAAGCGCTGACCACGATGGCCGTGATGCCACCCAGGTAATACATCACGCTCATTTCGAGGCGACGTCGGTTCAGGGACCGGGCCCAGTCGACTGGATCGGATCGAGAGAGCTCGTCCGTTTTCGATTCTCTATCCAACATCATTACCACCCCGGGGTTGCCTGACGCGATGACGTCCCGGCCTTGTACGATGCGCTGCTCGAGAGGCGATCGCCCAGGAATTTGGCGACAGCAGTCGAATTGGGCTGTCGGCTCTATTGTCTGTAGCATCCTTCGTTTTCGCGCCAAAGTCAAAGCAGCGCTGTTGGGTGTGCTGCGACGCTTGATGCTGCACTTGAAATACAATAAGGGCCTCACCGAATCCCCTCCGACACGATCGAGCATGGCAGTCGATTCACTTTCCAGACAACTCTGCGTCGCGCCCATGATGGACTGGACCGACCGTCATTGCCGATACTTCCATCGCCAGATCAATGGCGCAGCGATGCTGTATTCCGAAATGGTGACGACCGGTGCGGTGATTCATGGCGACCGGGAACGTCTCATTGGTTTCGATCGGGTCGAACATCCAGTGGCGCTCCAGCTGGGTGGAAGCGATGCCGCGGAGCTTGCGCAATGCGCGCTGATCGCGTCGGACCGGGGCTACGATGAAATCAATCTCAACGTGGGTTGCCCGTCTGATCGCGTCCAGAAGGGGCGCTTTGGTGCCTGTTTGATAAAAGAGCCCGAGTTGGTGCGCGATCTGCTTGCCGCCATGCGGGAGGCCACCGATCATCCAATTACGGTCAAGACGCGCATCGGGGTCGATGACCTTGATGATGAAGACTTCTTTCACCATTTCATCGACACGGTGCTGCGCAGCGGAATCGAAACCCTGATCGTCCACGCCAGGAAGGCCTGGCTTTCGGGCCTGAGTCCGAAGCAAAACCGCGAAGTGCCTCCTCTGGACTATGCTCGGGTGGTGGCAATCAAGCATCGCCACCCGGACGCTCAGGTGATCATCAACGGCGGCATATTGGCCGCAGATCAAGCGCTGGGGCACCTTGAACAGCTCGACGGCGTGATGCTCGGGCGGGTGGCCTACCATCAGCCCTGGATTCTTAAACAACTCGGCGAGGCGCTGAATCAACCGGTCGCCGGATCCAGGCGTGAGGTGGTCGAACGCATGGCCGACTACGCCGACGCTCACCTGAGGCGAGGCGGACGGCTGCAGCAGGTCGGTCGGCATATGCTGGGGCTTTTCCACGGTTGCCCGGGTGCCCGAGCCTGGCGGCAGACTCTGAGTCAGAATATGCACCTTCCGGATGCGGGTCCGGAACTGCTGCTTCGGGCGTGTCCCGAGGTGCTCAGTATCGCCTGATCAGGCGCGAATCCTGCAAAGCAGCAGGGCCCTTCGATTACGTCTGCTGATGGGTTCACAGGTCGATCCGCGGGGCGTACCATAGCGCGGTTCTTTCATCAGGCCAATGGCCGTCGCACTATCACCGAGGTGGGTTTTCAATGATTGTTCGCCATCCCGACGAATTTCGCGCGCAGATCGAGGCCGGCTGGTTGAACCGCGATGCGCCGACCGTGCCTAAGGCAGTATTCCTCGTCGAACCGACGGACTTCCGCCTGAGCAAGCAGGCGGCCCGTGATAACGTCTACATGGACTTAAGCGTGTCGGTCGATCCGGCTCGGGCACTGGATCAACATCGCCGTCTCAGCGAAAGGATCGCGGCCTGCGGGATCCCTATGGTTCGCTTCCCGGGTCACTCGTCAACGCCGGACGACCTGTTTCCGAACAACGTGTTCGCAACCATTCCTGGCCGAAGTATTATCGGACGCATGCTCCATCCAGAGCGGCAGCGAGAGGCGGAGCGCAAGGACATCCGGCTGTTTTTCACCGATCTTCTCGGCTACGAGGAGGTCGATCTGTCCCCGCGTGATCTGGTCGCCGAACTGACCGGGGCTCTTGTTCTTGATCGAGCCCAACGCGTGGGTTTCTGCGGCTTGACTCAGCGTGCCAATGCCGATGGCTGTCGGGCGATGCACGAGGCTTTCGAGCTGGCGCTGAGCTTTCAGTTCGATCTTCAGCCCTCGGAATATCACACGAACGTGGTGATGGCGATTCTTGCCTCACGTGCTCTGGTGATTAGCCCGGATGCCTTCGTCGACCCCGACGTGCCCCGCGCTATCGCCGAGGCCTACCCCGGCCACGTTCTGGAAATCACCGCTGAGGAAAAAAAAGCCTTTGCGGGCAACTGCATCGCGCTGAATTTCACAGATTTGTTCATGAGCCAAACCGCCTATGATGCCTTGCCAAAAAGCAAGATCCGAATGCTTGAGGACTGGAGCTTCGTGGTGCATCCGGTTGAGCTTGATGAAATCGAGAAAGCCGGCGGAAGCCTGCGCTGCTGTGTCGCCGAAATCTTCTGATCCATTGCCGTCCGCGACCGTGAATCGCGACGGTAAATCCGGAATCCGGAGATTGAAAAATAGATTTTGAAAATAAGAAATCGAAAATCGGTTCAGACGGGGTTAAGGGCTAGCGTTTACAATTCCAGCCAGTCCTGGAACAACCTGTGAGGAGTCTTTCGGGTGGCTTGGCTCTCCAAACTGATCATGGCTTTCGTCCTAACGTCATTCCTGACGATGTCTGCATGGGCGCTGTCCTTGCAAGAAGCGGCAGAGCGCGTGGCCCGACAGCACGATGCCCGGGTGGTCTCGGCCAAAACGATCGAGCGCAACGGTCGACGGGTCCACGAAATCCGATTCGTCACCCGCGAGCGCGTGGTTCGAACCGTGTTTATTCCGGCAGATTGAGGTGGGTCGAGCATGCGCATTCTGGTGATCGAGGACGAAACAGAACTGCGAGAGCTTCTGGGTAGAGCGCTTCGGAAGGTTGGCTATGCGGTTGATCTGATCGAGGACGGTGACGAAGGGCTGTTCTACGCGACCGAGTATCCGGTCGACCTGGCGATCGTGGATCTGGGCCTTCCCGGCCGCAGCGGCATGGACATCGTGCGCGAGCTTCGAAAGCGTGAGCATCGTTACCCGGTTCTGGTTCTGACCGCCAGATCGGATTGGCAGGACAAGGTCCAGGCGCTCGAGCTTGGCGCTGACGATTACCTGACCAAACCTTTCCGTCTCGAAGAATTGATGGCGCGCGTCCAGGCGCTGCTCAGGCGGTCCGCGGGGCACGCGGCACCGGAAATTCGCTTTGGTCCGCTGGAAATCAACCTGTCCAGTCAGGTCGTACGACTGAACGATCAGCCACTCGAATTGACCACTTTCGAATACAAGGTGCTGGAATACTTCGCGCTGCATCCTGATCAGGTCGTTTCGAAACTCGAGCTCAACGACCACCTCTACGATGAAGACGCTGACCCGGATAGTAACGTGATCGAGGTTCTGGTCGGCCGGCTGCGCAAGAAGCTCGACCCAGAAGCCAGCTGGAAGCCGATCGAAACGCTGCGCGGACGCGGCTATCGCTTCCACGCCGGCCCAGGCTGATCTTTGGTGGAGAGTGATCGCGCGAGTCGGGCCCCTTCGTTGATTCTGCGTTTACTGATTGGTGCCAGTCTTGCCTTAACAATCGCCCTGAGCCTCATCGCCCTGGCCGTTGACCGGGGGTTTCGAGGAGCCGCTGAGGAGGCACTGCAGGAACGCCTCGAAGCCGTCGTGTTTTTGATTCTTTCAACGCTTGAAGTCGATGCCCAGGGTCATCCCGGCGTGGCGGACTCCCTGGCCGAACCCCGCCTCGATCAACCTGGCTCCGGTCTATACGCTGGCGCATTGACTCCGGCCGGGCGGTGGCAATCCGACTCTCTGGTTGGCGTGGTCTCACCGCCGAGCCAGCATCTCCTGGCTCTCAATACCGAGACCATTGAAGGCCCGAAGGGTGACAGGCAGTGGTACCGCTATGCCGTCGGCCTAGGTTGGGAGCAGCCCGATGGCGAAATCATCGATTTGACAATCTGGGCGGCTGAGGATCCAGAGCGATTGCGTCGGACCCTGGCCGGTTTTCGCGGTGATCTGTATCGCTGGATGCTGCTTGCCGCCGGATTGGTGATCGCAGCACAGCTGGTGATCCTGACGCTCCTGCTCCGACCCCTGACGCGGGTTGCCGAGGAGGTCAGTGACATCGAAAGCGGCCGGAAGTCGGGCCTGGATGGCCGCTATCCACGAGAATTACAGCCCCTGACGGCCAATCTGAACGCCCTGCTGGCGACCGAACGGAGTAACGCAAGCCACTATCGTCAGGCCCTGGCCGATCTAGCGCACGCATTGAAGACGCCGCTTGCGGTACTGCGGGCTCGTCTTGAATCCGAGTCAGACGACAAGCGCCTCGGATATGGCCGGGCGCTGGATGACACGCTGACCGAGATGGAGCTGCTCATACGCCGCCAGCTTGAGCGTGCCGCGCGCTCGACCCGCCGCACCCTGAATCAACCCGTCGAGATCGTGCCAGTGCTCCGTCGTATGGCCCATTCACTCGCGCGTCTCTACGCTGCCGAGGGCGTGGTCTTCGATGTCCAGGGAGCGTCAGCACTGACGCTACGCATCGATGAGCGCGATCTGATGGAGCTGTGCGGCAATTTGCTCGATAACGCCGCGAAGTACGGTAACGGACGCGTGGATGTCCACGTGCAGGCCGGCTCGCCCGGTCCCCGTTGTCCGGGCGTGCGGATTCTGATCGAGGACAATGGGCCCGGGATCGAAGCGGATCGTTTCGAGGAGCTGCTGCTTCGCGGTGTCCGTGGAGATCAGAGGCGCGAGGGCCAGGGTCTGGGCCTGGCCATTGCCCGGCAGCTCATCGAGGCCTATGGGGGGACGATCAGTCTGGCCCGCTCAACGCTGGGCGGCGCTGCGCTTCACATCAGTTTTCCACCGAGATAAGACATGAGTCCATCCCCCATCGAACATCTGGTTCAGATCATGGCCCGCCTGCGCGACCCAGACGAAGGTTGCCCCTGGGATATCGAGCAGACGTTCCGGTCCATCGCGTCCTACACCATCGAAGAGGCCCACGAGGTGGCCGAGGCGATCGATCGTGACGACATGACGGACCTGAAGGATGAACTAGGCGACTTGCTGTTCCAGGTGGTCTTTCACGCGCGTATTGCGGAGGAGCAGGGCGATTTCGGGTTTGATGATGTCGCCAGCGCCATTTCCGACAAACTGATCCGGCGCCATCCGCACGTGTTCGGTGATGCCGACATTGATTCGGCCGACGCTCAGACCGCCAGCTGGGAGCGCATCAAGGCCGAAGAGCGGGCGGCCAGGGGAGAGACCGATTGCAGCGCTCTTGCTGGGGTGTCCCGTGGTCTTCCGGCCCTGCGTCGAGCAGTCAAGCTCCAGAAGCGTGCGGCCCGCACGGGATTCGACTGGCCCGACACCCGGCCGGTCTTCGCCAAGCTGCGAGAGGAAGCGGACGAGCTAGAGCAGGCGATCGCGAATGATGATCCTGACAACATGGAGGAGGAGATCGGTGATCTTCTGTTCGTGGTGGCCAATCTGGCGCGACACCTGAAGATTGATCCGGGCGCGGCATTGCGTCGTTCGAATCGCAAGTTCGAGGACCGCTTTCGAGCCATGGAGAATCTGGCTAGAGACCGCGATCTGAACTTCGAGTCACTCAGCCTTGATCAGCAGGATGGGCTCTATGAAGAGGTCAAGGCCAAGGGGGATCAGCGCTGAGTGGCTCGATTCCCATCGGTTCAGCTTGAGCCTGGGGGCCAATGCGGGTATCATCTCTCGCCTTCCGCTCCGGGGCCGTTAGCTCAGTGGTAGAGCAGGAGGCTTTTAACCTCTTGGTCGAAGGTTCGAATCCTTCACGGCCCACCATTTTTCAAGTGAGTAACTCCCGTCTTCCCCAGTCCAGCCAGTCAGACGTTCATCCGCGTTTGGCAGAGACGTTGGAAAGACATTTTGCAGCACCATGGCGCCAGCCCGTTCGCGCCCATTCACGGCAAGCCTTTGCTTCGGTCGAAAAGCGCGCCCGAGATCACCCGCGAATCGTTCTGGATTCCGGGTGCGGTACGGGTCGTTCTACCGCCCGGTTGGCCGAAGGCCATCCCGATGCACTGGTGCTGGGTATCGATCAGTCCCGTCATCGCTTGAGCAAGGCACCTCTGATGCCGGACAACGCGCAGTTGGTCCGCGCAAATCTGGCTGATTTCTGGCGTTTGGCCCTGGCGAAAAACTGGCGACTGGACGCACACTATCTCCTCTATCCGAACCCCTGGCCGAAGCCAGGACACCTGCAGCGTCGATGGCATGCACATCCGGTGTTTCCTGAACTGCTTCGTCTTGGCGGTCAGCTCGAGATTCGATCCAATTTCTATCTTTACCTGAAGGAATTCTGTTGCGCTCTTCGCCACGGCGGCGTGGCCGATGGAGAAGTGGTATCGTTTCATCCCGAATTTCCGATCAGCCCATTTGAAGCCAAGTACAGTGCTTCAGGGCATGAACTTTTTCGACTGACTGTCCTTTTGGAGACCACAGCATGAAACACGCCTTTCAAATACTGAGCAGTTGCATTCTTGCCATCGCCATGGCCGGCACATTGCACGCCGACGATCACGAGGTCGATCCGCAGCTCGCCGACATCGCAGCCGGTGACCATCGTCCGGCGGAGTGGGTGGAGCGCAATGACGCGCGTCACCCGGCCGAAACCCTGAGCTTCTTCGGCCTGCGACCAGAAATGACAGTGATCGAGCTGTCCCCCAGCGGCGGGTGGTACACCAGCGTTATTGCGCCCTACCTTAAGGATGAGGGCCAATATGTGGCGGCGCACTGGGATATGGAGCAAGAGGATCTCCCCGAGTACGCCGTGAGGGGCTATGCCGCTTTCACCGAGCGATTTGACGATGAATCAATCTACGGCGATATTGAAATCGTTCCGTTCAACCCGCCGTCCAAGGGTCGACTCGGAGAGCCTGAGTCGGCGGATATGGTGCTGAGCTTTCGGAACGTGCACGGATGGACGCGTGACGATATTCTCGACGATATGCTGGAGTCCGCACATGCGGTTCTCAAGCGTGACGGCGTGTTGGGGATCGTGGGCCATCGCCTGCCCGAAGACCGAGATGGCGAGAGCAATTCGGGCTATCTCAAGCAGAGCTTTATCGTCGGAATGGCCGAGTCCCATGGTTTTCACCTGGTGGAAAGCTCTGAAATCAATGCCAATCCAGCGGACACTGCGGATCATCCAAGCGGCGTCTGGAGCCTGCCGCCGTCACTGCGCGATGGCGAGGAAACCGAGGACCGCTACCTTGAGATCGGCGAGAGCGATCGGTTTACGCTGAAATTCGTCAAGCGCTGAATCTAGCGGCACCCGCAACCGGTGAAGAGTCCGGCTGGCCGGACTCTTCACGTTGGAGACGATGCTAAGCGCTTAAACTTGCCGCAGTTGGAATACAGCCTCAAGTTCATGTCCGATCTGATTCAACTGGTCTACGCCAGTCGCTCAAATCTACACTCCTACAGTGACCCCAGCGGAATCGAACCTGGCATCGGCCGAATTCTCCTGGAATCTCGCAGAAATAATCTGCCAAGGAGCATTGGTGGGGTTCTCTGCTTCGGTGATGACCATTTCTTTCAGTGCCTTGAAGGCGACCGCGACCAAGTCGAGTCTCTGTATGAAACCATTCGGAAAGATGATCGCCATCGAGACGTGACGCTGTTGCTCAAGCGTCCCGTTCCCGAGCGTCGCTTCAAGCTCTGGTCGATGAAGTATCTCTCGCTTGATGGAGATGTTCGTAGCGTTTTAAGACAGCATCGAGTCAAGACCTTCGATCCTTTTCGGTTCAACCCCAAGCTGGTCATCGAGCTGCTCGAAACGCTACAGAAAGGAGTGGAACGCCAGCATCTGAGCAAGAAAGACCCTCACTGGCAACGATCTCAGACTGAGTTCAATACCCACAAGAGCGACCGTCATCCCCTGGCTTTTTTTGGCGTGGGGGCGCTGGTCACCGTCCTTGCCGCCATTGCAGTTTTCGCATTCGGGCTACGTTGAACCGGCCGCGCGGACCACTGCCTCCACTAGGGCTCTGTTGCGCGACAGGCAGAGGCAGACCGATCCGAGCTTGAGCGAATCGGTCGGGTCCTGGCAGGCAAGATCCAGATCACGCACCGGATCAGGTTCGCTGGCGAGCTGACAAAAAACATGCCCATGGGCGACAATAGGGTATGAGCGACGAAAAATTCCTTCGAGGCGACTTCGAGCAGGTCCCCCTCAAGTCTTACGCGGAACGGGCCTACCTTGACTACGCCATGTATGTGGTGCTGGACCGGGCCTTGCCGCATGTCGGAGATGGCTTGAAGCCGGTGCAGCGGCGCATCGTCTATGCGATGAGTGAGCTGGGGCTTTCGGCGGCTTCGAAGCACAAGAAATCGGCCAGAACCGTCGGCGATGTCATCGGTAAATTTCATCCGCACGGGGACTCGGCCTGTTATGAGGCTCTGGTGCTGATGGCCCAGTCCTTTTCCTATCGCTACCCGCTGGTGGATGGCCAGGGTAATTTCGGATCACCGGATGATCCCAAATCCTTTGCCGCGATGCGCTACACAGAATCGCGACTGGCACCCTATGCCAGGGTGCTTCTGTCAGAGCTGGGGCAGGGCACGGTCGACTGGGTGCCCAATTTCGATGGCACGCTGAAAGAGCCGAAGCTCCTGCCGGCCCGGCTCCCCAATCTTTTATTGAACGGGGGCCAGGGCATCGCGGTCGGCATGGCGACCGACATTCCGCCGCATAATCTGCGCGAGGTTGTCAGCGCCTGTGTGCGGTTGCTGGAGGCTCCGAAGACCACGCTCTCCGAGTTGACCGAGCATATCCAGGGTCCTGACTTTCCGACCGGTGGCGAGATCGTGACACCCAGAGATGATCTTCTGACCATCTACGAGACCGGTCACGGCAACGTACGTCAGCGTGCCGTCTGGGAGCGCGAGGGTGAAGAAATCATTGTCACTGCCCTGCCGCACCAGGTCTCGCCATCCAAGATTCTTGAACAGATCGCCGGGCAGATGCAGGCTAAAAAACTGCCGTTGGTGACGGACTTGCGCGATGAATCCGACCACGAGCACCCAACCCGCCTGGTCATTGTTCCGCGCAGTAATCGAGTCGACATAGCGGCACTCATGGATCACCTGTTCGCCACCACGGATCTGGAGAAATCAACCAGAGTCAATCTCAATGTGATCGGTAACGATGGGCGGCCCGGAGTCCGCAACCTCCGTGAGCTCCTGATCGAGTGGCTGGCCTACCGGCGGGCAACCGTCACGCGCCGTCTTGAATACCGGCTGGACCAGGTCGTCGATCGCCTGCACATCCTCGATGGCTTGCTGATCGCCTACCTCAACATTGACGAGCTTATCCACATCATCCGCACCGAAGAGGAGCCCAAGCCGGTCATGATGGAGCGCTTCGGTCTGACCGGAACACAAGCCGAAGCGATTCTGGAATTGAAGTTGCGGCACCTGGCCAAGCTCGAAGAATTCAAGATTCAGGGCGAGAAGGACGAGCTGGAGGCGGAGCGCCGCTCGCTCGAGACGACCTTAGGCTCGAGGGCTAAACTGACGCGCTTGATCCGCGACGAGCTGTTGGCCGATGCCGAACAATACGGTGATGAGCGCCGCTGCCGAATCGTCGAACGCGAGGCGGCCCAGGCCTTCAAGGAAACGGACTTGGTCCCTTCCGAGCCGGTCACCGTTGTCCTCAGCGAAAACGGCTGGGTGCGGGCCGCCAAGGGCCATGACATCAAGGCGGAGGAGCTCAATTATCGGGCTGGAGACGGCCACCTCGCATCGGCCCGCGGAAGGAGTTCGCAGATGGCCTGCTTCCTTGATTCCACTGGGCGATCCTATTCGCTGATCGCGCATGAATTGCCTTCGGCTCGCAGCCTGGGTGATCCCCTCACCGGGCGCTTCTCGCCACCGGACGAGGCCGTGTTCCGGAGTCTGGCCATTGGAGCCAGCGAGGATCGGATCGTCTTGGCCTCGGATGCGGGTTACGGTTTTGTCACCGTATTGGAAAATCTCTATTCGCGAAACAAGGCCGGCAAGCAGAGCCTGACGGTCCCTTCCGGTCACGATGTGCTGCCGATCGCGCCGATTGCAGACTTCAACGAGGGGGTGCTGGTCTGTGCCACGACCGACGGGTATCTGCTCGCGTACTACCTGCAGGAATTGCCTGAAATGGCTCGCGGCAAGGGAAATAAGCTGATCAACATCCCTCCCAAGCTGCGCAAGCAGGGCGTCAAAGTGGCCGGTGCGTTGGCCATCAGTGCGGGTCAGGATTGTCTGGTCTGGGCGGGGCAACGGTACCTCCGGCTCAGTTGGTCCGACACGGAGAATTACTGGGGCGAACGAGGCCAGCGTGGCAAGAAGCTGCCCCGTGGATTCCAGAACGTCTCACGGCTCGGCTTGGCGGACTAGCGTTCCAGGCTGACTAGCGACCCAGGCAACCTGCCACAGGGGCGGTCGTCGATTCTGTGTATTATTGGTGTGGGGGATTGCTATTCGCTCCCTGAAACCGCCAATGGACAGCTCGAAGGGAGATTCAGGCCACCATGTCGCGTTGCCGTCGAAAAAGACGATTACCAGCGTTGAGTCGAACGGTTCTGTTCGGGTGCATTTTCCTGCTCAGTGCCTGCCAGTCTTTCAACACTGAACGATCGGAGGCGAGTGGTCCTGAAGACGTTATACCGGCTCCCGCCGAGCCGCTTCGGCCTGAGCAGCCCGAAACGCTGGCTCAGGTCGTCAAGGCGCTGGATCAGGGGCGAATCGAGGTGGCTGAAACGGCCCTTGTGGCCATCCTCGATCAGCAGCCCGCCAGCACTTTGGCGCTTCGATTTCTTGAGCAGATACGGACCGATCCGGTTGAGCTGATGGGCGCGCCACACGATGTGGTGGTGGTCCGGTCCGGCGACTCGCTCTCCGAAATTGCCGAACGCGAGCTGGGCGACTCACTCCAGTTCTTTGCTCTGGCCAGGTACAACGCCATTGCCGTCCCCAGTCGCATGCCGCCTGGCATTGATCTCAAGATCCCACGCTCCTTGCGCCCTCCAGCCGCTGATGATCCATTGGTCGAGGAGCCCCCTCAGATCGTCGAGGACAGCACAGCGGAGCCTTCCGCGGGCGCTGGTCTCGCGGTAGCAGCCCAAAGCCTCTACGACCAGGGTCAGATCGCCCAGGCGATCGCTCTCCTCACGGCCGGCGCTCGGGCGGGCAGTCTGAGCGCCGACGGTGAAACCCTGTTGGCCGTCTCGGCTGTTGAACGGTCCAAAGCGCTGGTCGAACAGGCCCGCCGGGACGAAGCGCTCGAATTGCTCAACCAGACCAGCGAGCTGATTTCCGCCGAAACGCAGCCATTAGTGCAAGCGGGGCGGCGGGAACTGCAAGCAGCCAGGCTCGAAGACGAGGCCGTGCGGGCAAGACGCGCCGGTGAGTTGGGTACCGCCTATGCTCTTTTCGAGGAGGCCGCCGTGCTGGATCCGGCCAATGAGCAGATCCGATCCGAAGCCGACAACGTGCGAGACGTGCTGGTTGCACAGCTTCACGACCAGGCATTGATCCACTACCGCGACCAGCAGCTCGATGAGGCGATCCAGCTCTGGCAGCAGGTCGAACAGCTGGCACCCGAATTCGAATCCGCACAGATTTATCTTGAACGTGCCCTCGCGCTCAGGCAGCGGTTGAACGAGTTCGAGTGATCGACGCCCGCGCGAGCGGCCGACCGGCTCAATTCTCCGGCAGGATCTCCAGCAGTGCGGCTTCTGCGTCGACGACATCGCCGACCTGAACGGCAATGCCCTCCACACTGCCGTTGCAGGGCGCTTTGATGGCCAGTTCCATCTTCATCGCCTCCATGACCACCAGCGTCTGCCCCTCCCTGACGGTTGCACCCTCGGTCACATCGATGTTGAGCACCTTGCCGGGCATGGGGGCCAGCAGCCGTCCCTCTGCCTGGTGGGATTGGGCAATGGCTTCGAATGGACGGTGAAAGAGGGCGCGGATGCGCTGGCCATGACGGATCAGATCAAGGCCGTCTTCGCCGTTTCGATGAACCCTGATCCGCTCGCTCGCATCGGCGGTCTGGAGCAGGAGCCAACCCTGGCCCAGGTCTTCCAGGTTGAGATCGAAGGTCTGGTCCTTTATTTTGACCCGATAAGCGCCTGCGAATCCAGTCACTTCACTGACGATGCGCTCACCGGCGATCTCCAATTCGATGTGCTGTGATGCGGGATCACCGATTCGCCAACCGTCGGCCCGGTTCCATGGGCTCTTGCCGTCGACTGGTTCGCTGCCCATCAGCCAGGCGGCCGAGGTAACGGCATAATCCTTGGCCTCGATCGATAACGGACCGATAACGCTGCCCGGATCGCGATCCAGCATGCCCGTATCGATCGAGCCATCCGCAAAGGGTCGGGAAGCGGCCAGATGCTGCAGAAAGCCCAGGTTGGTGATGGGTCCCAGGATCGAGCTGTCGGTCAATGCCCCGATCAGCGCCTGTCGGGCCTGCTCACGATGGTCGCCATGGACAATCAATTTGGCGATCATCGGGTCGTAGTGGATACTGACCTCATCGCCCTGGTCGACGCCGGAATCGATCCGCACCGCCGGAGACGACGGGAATGTCAGTGACTCGATATGTCCGGTCGACGGCACAAAGCCCTGATCGGGATCCTCGGCGTAGACGCGGGCTTCCATGGCATGGCCGCTGGCCCGGATCTCGCCCTGGCTCAGCGGCAGCGGCTCACCGGCCGCCACGCGCAGCTGCCATTCGACCAGGTCCAGGCCGGTGATCATCTCGGTGACCGGGTGCTCGACCTGGAGACGAGTGTTCATCTCCAGAAAGAAGAATTCGTCGTCATCGACTAAGAACTCGACCGTGCCGGCTCCGCGATAGTCGACGGCCTCGGCGGCGCGCACGGCCGCGGCCAGGAGCTCGGCGCGAAGTGCGTCGGTCAGACCAGCGGCCGGGGCTTCCTCGATGATTTTCTGGTGTCGGCGCTGGCTCGAGCAGTCGCGCTCGAACAGGTGCACCGTGTTGCCGTGACGGTCAGCAAAAACCTGAGCTTCGATATGCCTGGGGCGCTCAATATAGCGTTCCAGAATCATGCGCTCGTCGCCAAAGGCACCCGAGGCTTCGCGCCGCGCCGCCGCCAGGGCCTGAGCAAACTCATCGCCTGAGCGCACCACACGCATGCCCTTGCCGCCGCCGCCGGCCGCGGCCTTGAGCATCAGCGGGAACCCGACGCCTTCGGCTTCCCGCTGCAGAACTTCATCGCTCTGGTCGTCGCCGTGATAGCCGGGGATCAACGGCACGCCGGCCGGCGCCATCTTTGCCTTGGCCGCGGCCTTGGAGCCCATCAACTCCATCGTCTCCGGGCTCGGGCCGATCAGGGTCAGACCTGCCCCGCGGACCTGGCGGGCGAAGTCGGCGTTCTCCGACAGAAAACCGTAACCCGGGTGGATGGCCTCGGCGCCGGACTGGCGCGCGGCATCCAGGATGCGCTCGCCGACCAGATAGGATTCGCGCGCCGGCGGCGGTCCGATGGCGATCGCCTCGTCGGCCAGCCGGACGTGTCGGGCACGCGCGTCGGCTTCCGAGTAAATCGCAACGGCCCGGACGCCGAGGCGTCGGCAGGTCCGGATAATGCGGCAGGCAATTTCGCCGCGGTTGGCAATCAGAACGGTCTTGAACATCTCATCTCCGGCACGGGTGCCAAGTTTTCGTGCACAAGTTTTCTTGCATTGTGCGATTCACTATCGATCTTCCCTGTTTTTTTGTCATGTTATTGATGCCCTTGCGGTGCATTCAGGTCTTACCGGTCTTCTCCGATTCCTGGATCCAACCGGGCTTGCGCTTTTCGAGAAAGGCGTTGAGGCCTTCCTGGCCTTCGCGTGAGACGCGCAGGGCGGCGATCATTTCTGAGGTCTTGCGATCCAGTTCGTCGGGTGGCCCCTCGTGGCCTTCGACCATCCGGATCAGCGCCTTGATGTGGCCCTGGGCAGTCCGGCCGCCGGCGAGCAGACGCTCGGTCCAGCGCTCGACGCTGTCGTCCAGTGCTTGCGTGTCGACGGCCTCGTCGACCAGGCCGATGGCCAGTGCCGTGGCGGCATCGAAACGTTCGCCGGTCAGCATGTAGCGGCGCGATTTGCCCGGCCCGATCCTGTTGATCACGAAGGGGGCGATGGTGGCCGGGGCGAGGCCCAGGCGGACCTCGGTCAGCCCGAAGGTTGCGCCCCCGGCGGCGATTGCCATGTCGCAGCAGGCGATCAGACCGACGCCGCCGCCAAAGGCCGGGCCGTTAACGCGGGCCACGGTCGGGCAGGGTAGCTGGTCGAGCTTGCGCAACATCGCTGCCAGAGCCCGGGCATCGGCGCGATTGTCGGCCTCGGAGCCTTCGGCCATCGACCGCATCCAGTTCAGATCGGCCCCGGCCGAGAACGAGGCCCCGTCACCAGTCAGAACGAGCACCCGCGTGCGGTCCTCGTCGGCGAGTCGGTCGAAGGTCGCGCTGAGCTGCGCAATCATCTCGGCGTTGAAGGCGTTGTGCACTTCTGGCCGGATTAACGTCAACGTCGCTACGCCGCGTTCGTCGTTGCATAAAGTGAGATGGGTTGGCATGGGTTGGAGTTGGATTGCGGGTTACGGTTTTAGGGTTCAGAGTTCAGTATTTCGGTTTCAGGTTTGCACAGTGCTGATGCTATGGTTGTGGTATTTAGCCTTGATCCTGCCTTTCCCTTACATCCGGAAGACGCCGTAGCCCTTGGCTTCCATCGGGGCCCTGGCGGTGGCGGCGAGCGCTAAACCGAGGACGCGACGGGTGTCGACGGGGTCGATGATGCCGTCGTCCCAGAGTCGGGCCGTGGCGTAATAGGGGTTGCCCTGGGCTTCGTATTTTTCCTGGATCGGAGCCTTGAATTCGGCCTCGTCCTCAGGCGACCAGGTCTCGCCGCGGCCCTCGAGGGCATCGCGCTTGACCGTGGCCAGTACGCTGGCGGCCTGCTCGCCGCCCATCACCGAGATTCTTGCGTTCGGCCAGGTCCAGAGGAATCGCGGCTGGTAGGCGCGGCCGCACATGGCGTAGTTACCGGCCCCGAAGGAACCGCCGATGATCACAGTGAATTTCGGCACATGGGAGCAGGCCACGGCCGTGACCATCTTGGCCCCGTCCTTGGCGATACCCGCTTGCTCGTACTTCCTGCCGACCATGAAGCCGGTGATGTTCTGCAGGAACACCAACGGAATATCGCGCTGGTTGCAGAGCTGGATGAAGTGCGCGCCCTTGACGGCCGATTCGGAAAACAGAATGCCGTTGTTGGCCACGATGCCGACGGGAAAGCCGTGGATGTGGGCAAAACCACAGACCAGGGTGGTGCCGTAGCGCGCCTTGAATTCGGAAAACT
>JGI12210J13797_10294467_pt1 | contig 133691 bp, 120 predicted proteins | sample ElkSlonscriptome_3_FD_13797 | JGI IMG/M metagenome (IMG submission 13797) | reverse complement strand
CGCTTCGGGACCCGGCTCGGTCACCCTGGAACTCAACCTGGGCACGAATGACAGTGCCTTGAGTGCCGTTTCCTGGGACGAACTCGACGTTCGCGTCACCAATCGGATTGATCGCTTTCGCGCAACCCTGCTTCGGCCCATTGACTTGGATGCATTCGAAGACGAAGCCGATAACGACGAATTCGGCAGCGCGCTTACAGTCGGTGATTTCAACGCCGACGGCTTTGACGATGCAGCCATCGGGATTCCATCAGAAGATCTGGGGGCCGCTGTGGATTTCGGCCAGGTGCTGATCAGCTTTGGTTCAATCGATGGCCTGAACGAAGGGACGTTCGGACAAAAAATCGTCGTGGGCGCGCAGCTCAGTCAACAGGGTCAGGACTTTGGTCGAGCGTTGGCCGCCGGGGACTTCAACTGCGACGGATTTGATGACCTTGCCATTGGCGTGCCTTTGTATGACGGAACTTCTGCTGATACCGGACGAATTTATACTTTCGACGGGTCGCCTACTGGGCTTGTGCTTAGCAGCCTCAGACAGATCGACCGCGACACCGGAGACCTTGCAGGCACAGCCACCAGCGGCGATATGTTTGGTGCTTCGCTGGCCAGCGGCAACTTCAACGGCGACGGCGATCCGGTATCTCAGCTTCCCTGCGATGACTTGGCCATCGGCACGCCCGGCCTGGATGTCAACAGCCAGGACAATGCCGGTGGAGCGTTTGTTCTGTTTGGCGGCAGCAACAGCCTGGAGACCAGCTTTGATAATCCGGGCGGCCGGGTATGGACCCAGGCGCGCTCACAGATCAACGGCCAGCCGGAGCCCAATGACCGTGTCGGTGAAGCCGTTGCTGCGTTCGATTTTGGCGGTGACTTTGTGGACGATCTGTTGATCGGCGCGCCCTTCGATGAATTTGCCGGCCAGTTCGGTGCCGTCCACCTGATCCCGGGCGCGGCCGGCAGTGAGTTCATGGATCAGGCCAACAGCCTGTTCTTCTCGGCCAGCACGGTCACCACACCCGGCTTGACCTATCGCGGCTTCGGCGCTGCTTTGGCGACCGGTATTGACTACACCCTGTCCAACCAGTTGCGCGGTCTGGCGATAGGCGCACCATTGACCAGCATCCCTTCGGCCCTGCGATTCGGCGTCGGTGGCGTGCTGCAGCACAATTCGGCTACCCAGTCCTTTCCAACCGTTATCGAACCACCGACCGACCAGGAAGACGCCAATTTCGGGCAGCAGATGGTCTACGCCGATACGCTCAATCGCGGACTGGCCGGGGAACTGTGGATCAGCGAGCCTGGTTTTAACAATGGCCAGGGCCGGATTCGTATTCAGGGCAGAACTCTAATTGGCAACGCCTCGGTACCGACGACGCAATCGGTAGCGACCACGCAGTTTGATTTGGGTGACCTGGGTGTTTTTCAGGTACCCGCAAACGGCGATCGTTTTGGCGAAGTCCTGGCACGCGGAAATTTCAACGGCTATGGCGGCGATGAACTGCTGATCGGAATTCCGTTTTGGGAACCCGCCGCTTTTCGCTCAGAATCCGATCGGGGTGTCGTTGGACCGCCAGCATTCAATACCGGCGCGATCGTGGAAATCACCTGGGATCTTGAGCCGCGCGATCCGGATATTTTATTTTCCGACAGCTTTGAATCACCACCCAGTTAGCTCGATATGGCCATCGGCAACAAGAAGCGCACCGATGAGTGCGCTTCCAATCAGCTCAAACCATTACAGTGTCTAAAATCGCAAACGTATGGAGTTTGTCTTGGCACGCTGAATGAGTGCCAGAAATAGCAACATAGCTAGCAGCAGCGTACCCCATCGATTCAAGCCTGGCACCGCGACCGCAGGCCCAATTGGCCGGCCCTGCAGCTCAATCGCACCAATATCGCAAACCGCACCACCGCCCGAATCGAACGGACGGAGCAGCACGCGCTGATCGACTGGCTGGCAAACCCTGGCATCACCGACTGGCTGGAACGGCTGAACCGGGTCGGGATTGGCTGAATCGATCACGGGGCTTCCCGGCAGCGGCAAATGACTGAGCATGCCTTCAATTGCGCCACCGTTGTCGGCCAGGTCGTCGAGCAGCGGATCTACGCCAAACTGATCGCCGGTAACCGGAGCCAGGCCGCAGTTGGTCTTGATCAGGTTGTAGCCCAATGACTGCAGCAGGCTGTCCGGCAAACAATCGGACGGCACAGGATTATCTGGATCACTCAAATTCACGGTAACATTATTGGCTAATATGGTATTGGCCAGATTACCGGCACCGTTGAGTTCAATACCGCCGCTAAACGCCAGCGCACCGTTGAAACGGGCTCGATTTCGAACGATGGTATTGTTATTCAACGATAGAATTTGAGGTTCGTCGATCACAGCGAAAATAGCGCCGCCGCGAGTTTCGGCACCCGTTCCTGCACTAAAGGTTTGATTCTCGCTAAACGTGCTGTTCTGGATCAGGCCAGGACCGGTCAGCGCGCCAATAAACACGCCACCGCCAGAGCTATTGCCACCGGTTGAAATAGCGCCGTTAAACGACCATTCCGTGCGGTTGATGAATACGCTTGTGCCGTTTGCAACCCAAATGCCACCGCCGGTCACCGCGAACTGATCTGATGGATCAAATGACTGGGCAAAATTGGCCAGAAAGCGTGAATCTTCAATCCGGATCTCCATCGGATCCGGTCCGGCGAAAATGGCGCCACCGGCGGCTGAATTCAAATCCGACTCGGCCTGGTTATTCAAAAACGCAGTGCGCGCAATAATCAGCCGCGATGTGCCTGGCCCACCGGTAACACCATCACTGCTCGACCGAGGTTCGACGGCCGGTGAACGGCCCAGCACAATGGCACCACCCAAACTACCTGACACACCTGTATTGATGACCCTGCAGAAACGCAGCGTGGAATCATTGATCTCCAGCAGCACCCCTGCGCCAAACAGGCGTATGCAGCCGCCGCCCGTGCTTGCCTGGTCGAAGCCGTTGCGAAGCTCGAGGCCAGACAAGATCAGCTCAAGCCCTTCCCCGCTGGCATCAAGTATCCGGTTCTGGTCATTACCTGTCAGTTCAATTTGACTGCCGCCGCTGATCGATAGGCTATCGGTAATATCCAGCTGCGGACTGATGCCAATAACGCCAGCCACGCTAAATAGAATTTCATCTGTGCCATAAGCGCCGGTGCCCGCGCAGTCGCTGAAATCCGCATCCGTATTGGCCGCTTCAACGGCTTCTCGCAGCGCGCACTGACCGTCAGTGGCTACGATATCATCCAATGTATTCACGGTGAGCTGCGCAGCCAGACCGTAACCAGCAAAAAAATATGACAGCATCAGCAGACTGAGTCCAATCGCTGCAGTGCGAATCGAAAAGATGGGCATCTCGCTTCTCCAATTTCATTGGCCATACCCAGATCAATGCCAATGAAATCAGAAACCGAACGATTACTGGGTTCAGATGTTGAAGCCTTCGATTAACTGTTGTAACTGCACTGTGCGGTTGTGTGCTGGACCGAGCCGCTGAGTAGATCGCCCAAGAAGCGCTTCAGCCAATGCCCTGCTGGCTTCAAGCTGACTTGAATCACGCAGATGTGTGGCGAACAAAAAGCCGGCTTTAAGCGTCAAAGGGTCATTCTCGCCAAGTTGCGAAGTTAACTGCTCATAGCTGGTCTGCAGCAACGCTTCGGCCGCTTCAAACCGGTTCAGCCGACTCAAGCTGCCGCCTTCAAGATACATTGCGACCAGCGTAAACAGATGCTGTTCGCCAAATAGGTGCGAAAGCTCTGCACGCAGATCGGAAGCCAGCGAACGGGCCGCCTCAACTTCGCCAACGGCCAACAGCGCGTCGGTTCTGTTCAATCGAGTGATCAACGTCGTCGGGTGTTCCGGACCAAGCGACTCATTGAGCACGGGCATCAGCCGGTTCGCGAGTGCCAGCGCTTCTGCGGCTTGATCAGCGTCAAGCAGATAACCGATCTGATTGGTCTTCATCTGCAGCGCCAGGGAATTTAGAATTTGCTCGTCTTCGGTCAGCGCAGACAGCGTTTGTCGGTTCTGTGAAAGTGCCTGTTCGGGCTTACCCTGACTGGACAGAATGTTGGCCAAGGTATCGCTTGCAGCCAGGCGCATGCGGTTGCGTGGACCCAGCCACTCGGAGACCACACGGTAATTCTCATGTGCAATCGCAGCGGCCGACTCGAGCTGAGCTGATCGAACCAGCGCTTCGACCAGGCTGACTCGAGCTGCCACGGTATTCGAGTTGCGCTCACCCCAGTTGGATAAATAGTACTCAAGCGCAGCTTCGAGCTGCGGCTGGGCCTCCAGCGGCTGTCCCAATCGCAGCCTCAACTGGCCGGCTTCGAGCGATAGCTGCGCCCATTCACTCGTACGTCCGACCAGACCGGCACTCTGTGCCATGCCGAATGCTTCGGTCAATGCGGTCTGGGCCTGATCAAAGTTCGATTCGGCAATCAGAATTCGAATCAGCCCCAAGCGACTCAGTAACTGCATGCGCAGCGATTTTGGATCGCGACCGGTGAGTGTATTGAGCGTTTCCTGATGCAAACGCCTCGCTTTTTCCTGGTCTCCTTGCAATCGGTGAAGTTCGGCCAGCTTCGCCTGAGCAAAACCCGCGGAAATATTATTGCCATTCGCTTCATGCAACGCGATCGCACGCGTCAGCAACGGCTCGGCCTGTTCGAACTGGAGTAACTGTTGATAACTATGACCGATTGAGGTCAATACGTCCGCCAGCGCTTCCGGCTGTTCGGCAAAAGCCTCTTCGGCCCTGCTGGTCGCATCGTCGAGTACGGCAGTTATTGGTAGATCGGGCCCGAGGCGAGTCGGCCTCGGTGTTGCCAGCACGCTGGCCAGAAATTCATTGACCGCAACGGCCTGTTTCCGCGACTGCTCGGCCGACTTCCAGGCATTGAGCGAAAAACCAAGCGCTGTTGCAAGTATGAGCATCACGGCGGCGATACCCGCACGACGGCGGCGGCGTGCAGGTGTGCTGCGGATATGCTCGATCTGCTGAGCCACTGCGCTGAGTTCAGGCCGTTGCTTGGGATCAATCGACAGCAGCGACAGAATCAGCTGCTTGAACGCGCTCGGTGTGGACTGGTCAAATGCTGGTTTACGCGTTTCTTGCCAAAGCTGCTGGATATCCTGAGCCGTGTTGCCGCTCATCGGGTAGCGCCCTTCGAGCAGGTAATACAGTACAACGCCGATGCCGAAGGTATCAACTGCAAACGATAGCGGTGCACCGGCAAATCGTTCCGGTGCCATTGCCAGAGGTGAACCGGCCTTGTCCGCCACGCTCTGATCGGACCGAATGTGTTCGCTGGCACCGAAATCCATCAGTATCAAACGCTCATTCGACTCGAGCATGATATTGGCTGGCTTGATATCGCCATGCACCAAACCAGCCTGGTGGACCGCTCTTACGGCCCCAACCAGTGCATCAGCAATATCCAACAGCCGTCCAAACGGCAGTGGTCCCTTCGAACCCAAATCAGCAAGCGTTGCGCCTTCGATTCGATCACACCATAATCCCGGTATTCCGTGATGAATGTCGGCACCATGAACGGCCAGTACGTTTGGATGCTGCACGCGCGCAAGCCGCCTCGCTTCCCTGATCCATTCTTCGGTTTGTCGGGTAGAACCGATGCGTGTATTGAGTTTTAGCGCAACCGGTCGCTTGAGTACTGGATCAAACGCGCCATACACCACCGCAAACGCACCAAAGCCGACTAATTCATCGAGTTCCAGATGGCCCCATTGCTTCAATTCAAGATCGGCAACCGGATCCGTACTGGTCTTTTGCAGGGTCTGATACAAAAGTTCCAGCGTTTTCATGCCCTCCAGCAGCGCCGGATCGTCATTGATCAATTGTTGCTCTATGTGGGGCCAGTCGACGGACTCACCGTCAGAAATTCGTGCCGCCAGTTCAATCAGTTCGGAGCGTGGTGAATCTTTCATTGCATCTGTTCGGCCAGCTTGACCAGACCGCGCGCGACCAGCATGCGCACCGAATCCGGGCTGCTGGCGGCGAGCTCGCGCGCCATTTCCGGGTAGGTCATACCAAATTCAATCCGCAAAATCACGGCTTCGCGCTGCTCCTCTGTTAGTTCCAGCAGTGCAGTTTCGTAGCGTTCGATCTGTTGCTGGCCAATGACACGCTCAACCACGCTGCTTGTCGGATCAGTCAAGTCACGACTGAACGGCGACACCATCGCGTGATTTTTCGAACGCCGGATTTCTTCGCGAACCGCATTCATCAAGATAGTGCGAAGGTAACTCAGCAATGCGCCTGGTCGTCGCGATTCGAACCGCTTCAGGTTATTCAATGCGCGCATCAGCGAAACCTGAACGAGATCATCGGTTTCGGCAAGGGAGCGACCGTAATTCGGCAGGCGCCCATGTGCCCAGCGACGCAGCATGGGCAAACAACGCTCGATCAACCGATCGCGCGCGTTGACATCGCCACCCTGATAAGCCCTGACCAGCTCGACAGTGGCTTCTGGCAAAGGGTCAGGCATTACATTGGAAAAGAATCATGCATCGCAGCGTGATTATCAGTTACCTTCCGACCGCAATCAACCGTCGCCGGGCTGCTGGGCTGATTCAGGGCCAGAAACCGACCGAATGCTATACTCGATCAGTGACAGATTTTCAGACCCATCGCGAAGAAATCGTTAATGCCCTCACACATGGCATCGGCGTGGTACTGAGCATTGGCGGCGGTGCCGTGTTGATTGCGCTGGCGGCAATCCACGCAGGCGCGCGCGAAGTTGTCAGCGTTTCGATCTTTGTTGGCAGTTTGATCCTGTTATATACCGCTTCGACGCTGTATCACGCCGCCCGGCACCCTGAAACCAAACAACGCTTGAAAACGCTCGACCACTGCGCGATCTTCCTGCTGATTGCCGGCACCTATACGCCGTTTACGATTGCTGCCATGCAGGGCCCCTGGGGCTGGTCACTGTTTGGCGTGATCTGGGGCCTGGCCTTACTCGGGATCGTATTCAAGCTGTTCTTTACCGGCCGCTTCAAGGTGCTGTCTACGGCGACCTATGTCGGTATGGGCTGGCTGGTTGTGATTGCTTTTGTGCCGCTGGCCCAGGCCGTGACCACCACAGCATTGATCTGGCTAATTGTTGGCGGTGTTCTCTACACCGCGGGCACGGTTTTCTATCACAACCACCGTATTCCACATTCGCACGGCATCTGGCATTTATTCGTGCTGGCCGGAAGCATCAGCCATTTTGCCGCCGTAACCGCACAGATTGTCGGTTGATCGCGTTTCGTCTGCGAGCAGGCTTCGTCATTCCACGGTCGGCCGGGCCGAAGCGCGCGATTTCGATGGCAGACGCCATCAGCTTCGACTCGGCCCAGGGTGAATTTCAGGTTCTCTGCTGAAGTTCGTGCGGTATGGCGGATGGATGGCTTGATGGTCCCATTCAGGCCCAGGCACTGATATCGAGCCGGAGTTTTCCTCGAAATCCTTTTTTGCTGGATAGCGGAATCCATACGCCCTGCGCGTCCTGCTCGGCATCAATGCCAAGCTTCTCCGCCCAGTGTTCATCCATGCGGTTATAGCGAATCCGCCAACCCTGATCGTTTCGGGTCGCTCGTATACAAAGGGTATCGCGGTATAAAAATTCCCCGGGAATGCGCCGGCGTGTGAACAGATTACCGTCAATTTCATATTCGGTAGCGCTGACCGCAAGGTCGAGACTGAACACCACGGTCTTGCCGCGTGTAATTCGTGCAGTATCAAGAAAGCAGGAAAACAAATGCGGCCAACGCGGAGCGTCCAGGCCGGCTTTTTCGGGCAGCATCAATTCGTCGTACTGCCTGAGAACGGCCGAGAAGGTGCCCTTGGTCCGTTCACTGAGGGTATAGCTCATGGCACCGCGTGGCGCTACTGTTGCCTCGAAATAATAACCGGCACGGATGCGATGCCCCTCATCCATCTTGGCCTGGATCGAAGGCGGCAATGGCAGCTGTTGGGTCTCGATCAGGCCGTCGACTCGTATATCGCCGAACAGAAATCGCGTCAGGTTCTGATAGCCCTCTTCGGAATTTACGATTCCGAAGTTGCCACCATGAGTGCGATGGACAAACGCACGGGGCGCATTTTCAACCACGGCGTCCTTGATGCGCACCAGCCCGTCACTCATCGGCCCGGCCAGCTTGCGCGAAACACCAGCCGCCGCATCATAATCCCGATGATTGGTGCCAATCAGGCAAAAAAAGCGCTTCGGGTCAAACTGGCCATCCAGACTGCAAACGCGTGTCCCGCGCCCCAGGCTCAAATATTTGGCCATGCGCTTGCGATTGAAGTTATTGATATCCCACAAGCCGAACAATCCGGGCACATTCAAGCCGGCGATCTCGATGCCATTGTGCGGCGTTGCATAGGTAAAGACCTTATCCACCTGTTTTGCCTCCGGCGTATCACGGAGCTGCTCGTTCTGCAGTAATGTTCGACAAATCAAGCCCCCCATCGAGTGCGCCACCAAGTACACGCGGAATCGCTTGAGCGCATCGGCATCCTCAGCGGAGATCAGGTTTCGCACCTCGGCAATTCGATCCCGCAGGTCCGCAGCCGCCTGTTCGATCGACGGCACCTGATCGCCGCCAAAATCCGGATCGGCCGCATCATAGTACCGATGGATAAAAATGGTCTTTGGGTCGACCCGGCCGATGCGCTGCTGGCCGTCGGCATAGGCATCCTGATAGCCATAGTCCTTGAACAGCCGAATCAACGGCGATTCAAAATAGTGTTTGTCGATATCGCCATCCCAGCGCTGCCGCAGCCTGGTTGAGCCGGCATTGAAGCCCATGTAAGGCGTGGCCGTGGTCGCTTGGATATCGGAGCTCCGCATGGCGTAGCCACGCACGTAGATAATCGGATAGAACGGTGCGTTGATTACTGCCATCGCCAACTCCCAGTCATTCCTGATGCCCTAAGGGCCCGGTATCCAATGCTGCTCCGGTCTATCCAGCATGATTCCAATCACTATCAAAAAAGTTGATTTTCCATGCGTTGGACCTGTCGTCGCAGCCGACTGATTTCATCGAGCAGGTCAAGCACCAGCGGCAAGCTGCTGGTATTGACCTCAAGATCATGCTGAAGACGCCGCGCCTGACGGATGCGCTGCAGTTGCGCTTGACTGAACTGCCATTCGCTGATGCGATCGCCGCGCGGGCTGACAATGCCTTCGGCAACCCATTGGCAGACGACTTCGGTCTGCAGATTGACAATCGAGCAGACCTCGTAAATGCTGACCGCCTCATCCTGATCAAGCACGACAGCCTGCTCGGAACCTCGATGTTGTCTTTCATCACTCATGCGGATGACTCCAGATGGCGGCGCGGGTTGAAATCAAAACCATCGCGCTCGGCTTCAAACAGTGTGCGCTGCTGCTCATTTTGCACCTCCGGTACAACGATTTTCAACACGACGAATTGATCGCCGGCCGGCTTGCCCGGCAAGCCCTTGCCTTTGAGGCGCAATCGTTGACCGCTGGCAGCCCCAGCGTTGATATTCATGCTTACCCGTCCGGACAGCGTCGGCACGGCAACCTTGGCACCGAGCGCCGCTTCCCAGGGAGCAATCGGCAGTGTCAGGTGGATATCGCGGCCGTCGGCTTCAAACCAGCGATGCGGTGCATGCTTGATTTCAAGATATAGATCACCGGCCTGCTGGCCAGGGCCACCCTTCCCGGCCAGGCGGATTTGCTTGCCTGCAGTCATGCCGGGCGGAATTTTCACGTCCAGGCTTTTCATTACCGGCTGAACTGAACCATCGGCCGTGACTGTCTGCTGCTGAAGACTGATTCTACGCGTGCCGCCGGCGTAGGCCGTTTCGAGATCAATCTCAACGGTGGCATGCAAATCCTGACCGCGCTGAGGCGCACGCTGCTGTCTTCTGGCCTGGCCGAACAGCGATTCGAAAAAATCGCTGAAACCACCAGCAGACTGACCATAATCAGCGCCCGAAAAGCCGCCGTTAAATCCACCCGAACCGGACGGCTCGCCCCAGTCTGGCGGTGGTCGAAACGATTCGCCGCCCTGGTAGCCGCCGGCACGCAGCTGATCGTACTGCTCGCGTTTTTCAGGGTCGCGCAGCACTTCATAAGCCTCGCCGACCTCCTTGAAGCGTTCCTCGGCATCCGCTTCATCACTCACATCCGGATGATACTTGCGTGCCAACTTGCGATAGGCGCGTTTGATTTCATCAGCTGAAGCCGATGATTCAACACCCATTACCTTGTAGTAGTCCTTAAATTCCATGGATTCGGTTCACTCATATCGACAAGAGCACTCGTTACGACCATACGGTCGATCGGAGCAAAATTCAATTGTTCTGCTGACGCAAACGCTGCCAGTAGGCCAGGCGTTTCTGAATATCCCGCTCGAATCCCCGCGCGACCGGTCGGTATAACGCTGCTCGCGGCAGCGCGTCAGGAAAACAGTTCTGACCTGAAAAGCCATCGGCATTGTCGTGGTCGTATTGATAGCCTTTTGAATAGCCGAGCGTTTTCATCAAGCGCGTGGGCGCATTCAGCAGGTGCTCAGGTGGCGGCAATTGTCCATTGTCTCGTGCCGCTTTTTTCGCGGCTTTTTCAGCGCGATACAGCGCATTGGATTTGGGCGCTGTGCTTAAATAGACGACCGCCTGCGCGAGACTCAACTCGCCTTCCGGCAAGCCCAGCTGACGAAATGCTTCGTTGGCTGATAACGCCTGAACCAATGCCTGAGGATCAGCCATGCCGACATCTTCTGAAGCAAAGCGGATCAGTCGCCGCAGAATATAAACCGGATCCTCGCCGCCACTCAACATGCGCGCCAGCCAATACAGCGCAGCATCCACATCCGATGCACGCATCGACTTGTGCAGGGCTGAGATCAGGTTGTAGTGCGCTTCACGATTCTTGTCGTGAATCACAGCTCGACGCTGGGTCAATTGCGCCAGCGACGCTTCATCGATGGGCTCGGATGAATCGCCGAGCTGCAGAATCATTTCGACCGTATTGAGCAGATAGCGGCCGTCACCGTCGGCCATGGCAATCAGCAGATCGCGGGACGGATCGGTCAGCGGCACGCGGTGACCTATATGACGCTCGACGCGAGCCAGCAGTTGCTCGAGGGCCGCTTCGTCGAGCCTGTTCAGTACCAGCACCTGCAGCCGGGACAACAGCGCCCCATTCAGTTCGAAGGATGGATTTTCGGTCGTTGCGCCAACCAGCGTGATGGTGCCGTGTTCAACATGAGGCAAAAAACTATCCTGCTGCGCGCGATTGAACCGGTGTATTTCATCAACAAACAGCAGGGTCGACTGCCCGTGTTCGAGTCGCTGCTCGCCCTCGGCAAATACCCGTTTCAGATCAGAGACGCCGGACGAAATGGCCGAAAGCTGAATGAAATGATGATCACCGATATCGGCAAGCAAGCGAGCCAACGTGGTCTTGCCGGTACCCGGCGGCCCCCAGAACACCAGCGACCGTATCACCCCGGCATCCAACATGCGCCGAAGCGGACGACCCGGGCCCAGCAAATGGTCCTGGCCTACGACCTGATCGAACGCATCGGGTCGCAAACGGTCCGCCAGTGGCGGCTGAGTCGTTGATGATGCGGCGCTTGAAGCCATTGCAGTCCGCAGGGCGCTGCGCCGGTCTACAGCGTGTGGGTTACCGCATCGGATTCGAGCTTGCCGGCCAGTTCAGAGGAAATCTTGTTCTGGGCCTGATTGCCCTCATCGGTCTCGAGAAACTGAACGCCCACGCCGCTATTCCGGTTCCCGCGTGCCGACAGCCAGGCCACTCGTCCCGGCACGGCCATACGCTCTTCGCCCATCAGCGTCAGCAGAATCAATACCTCATCGCCCAGCTTGAACCGCTTGCGCGTCGGTATAAACAATCCACCGTTCATCAGGAACGGCATATAGCTCCGATACAGTTCCTGCTGATCATCGATGTTGTGCGACAAGATGCCTTTCTGAGCCATGATTGAATCCCTTGAATTGATCCGTTTTGAACCAGAAGAGCGGATCGATTGGTTTGCTATTACTCGATTCTAACCGCGTTCGACCCGATTGGCCAGCCGCTGCCAGGCCAGTGCCCAGGATTGCATCATCCATTCCTGGCGAATGGGCTTTTCTGCCAAGCGCCCTCCTTCAAGCGCACGCAGCCAGCAATCCTGAAGCAATTGCAGGGACTCAGGGCCTGAAACCAGTGTGGCCGCCTGCTCCAGGCCGTCAGCGTGACCCGTCAACGTTTTCTGTAGCCAGGCCTGGGACCATCGGGCCAGCCAGTGCCAGGACCGGTGTGGGTGGTCGAGCCACGTGTCCACCACCCGGGCCTGGCTCGTTCCGTCTCGAAGCATGGCATCCAAGTGGTCTCGAATTGAATTGGCCAACTCGATCTGGCCCTGTTCCAGCCATATCAGCGCTTTGCTCGGGGATCCCTCGGCAAGGCGCAGGGCCATGGTCAGGTCCTCGACATCGGTGGTGTCTGTGCGCTGCTTGAGCCAATCGGTCGCATCCTGTTCAGTCGGCACGGGCAACGTGACGCGTTGACAGCGACTGCGAATGGTCGCAGGCAGTTGTTCGGCCTTATCGCTGACCAGGATCAGCCAGATTTCATCCGACGGCTCTTCCAGCGTTTTCAGGAGCGCATTGGCGGCGTTCAGATTCATGTGATCAGCCGATGGAATCAGGCCGACGCGACGCGTGCCGATTGACGGCGTCAGATTCAAGCGGTCGATCAATGTTCGAACCTGTTCAACCAGGATGACCGTTTTATCTTCCAGGATGTCGAGTCGAAAAAAATCCGGATGCGTGCCAGAGTCGGACAGTGCACAGGATTTGCACTGGCCACAGGCATGTCCATCCTTTGGGTCCAGGCATAAAAGACGCAGTGCGAGCCAGTCTGCAAGCGCGCGCTTACCGGTCCCGGGCGGCCCGCTGATCAGCGGCGCATGACCAAATCGACCGGATTCGATAGACCGATCCAGTTGATGGGTTGTCGGCTCGAGCCAGGGCAGATCGAGAGCGCCACTCATGTGAGCAGCCTTTCATGCAGGGCATTTCGAATACACGCTGCGACCTGTTCGACTGATTGCGTTGCATCAATCACGACGAAGGAGTCCGGATGTGCCTGTGCGCGCTGGAGGTACGCCTCGCGCACTCGATGCAGAAACGCGCCCTGGTCGGACTCGAATCGATCCGGACCGTCTTCGCGTTGCCGAATCCGATTCAGCCCTACTTCAACCGGAACGTCAAGCAATACGACCAGGTCCGGCTGGAGCCCCGGGTGCACGATGCTGGCCAATTGGTCCACCGGCTCCGCACCCAGTTGACGACCACCGCCTTGATAGGCATGGCTGGCATCAGTAAAGCGATCACAGATCACATCGATACCTGCTTCCAGCGCGGGCTGGATGACCTGCTGCACGTTTTCTCTGCGTGCCGCAAACATCAGCAATAACTCGGTGATGGGATCCAGGTCGCCGGTCGCCGGAGACAGCAACAGCTCGCGAATTTGTTCGGCAGCCGGCGTACCACCCGGTTCGCGCGTGCTGATGCTCTGACGTCCGGCAGATTCCAGCGTCTGCTGAATAACCGTCATCGCGGTGGATTTTCCGGCGCCCTCGCCACCTTCCAGACAAATCAGCAGGCCGCGCATCAGTTGCGACCCCGAATGTAGCGGTCAACGGCACGATTATGCTCGGCCAGCGTGCGAGAAAATTGATGCGTTCCGTCACCACGAGCCACGAAATAGTAGGTATCGCCCGGCTCCGGCTGCGCTGCTGCCAGGATGGCGGCTTTGCCTGGTAGAGCAATGGGCGTCGGCGGCAAGCCGTGTCGGGTGTAGGTATTCCACGGATGATCAGTACGAAGATGGACGCGCCGTATACGGCCGTCAAACGGCTCTTCCTGACGACTCTCGATGCCATAGACCACCGTAGGATCGGTCTGAAGCCGCATGCCGGCCAGCAGACGACGCATGAATACGCCGGCAACCTGACCCAACTCAGTCGGATCCGTGGTTTCCATTTCAACAAGCGAAGCCAAGACCAGCAGTTCATCGCTGTTCTCAATCGGCAGCTCCGGGTTTCGACTCGACCAGGCTTGCTCGAGCGTGGACTGCATCGCTTCGTAAGCCCGTGTCAGGATATCCAGATCACGGTCACCGCGTACAAAAAAATAGGTTTCCGGCAGGAACTGGCCTTCGGCAAAGCAGCCGGCACAGCCCAGCGCCTCCATCAGTGCCTGATCCGTCCAATCGGCACTCACGTGGGTCAACCGTGGATCGGCCTTCAGTTCCTGTCGCAACCGATCAATGGTCCAGCCCTCGATCAGCGTCATGCGGTGATCGACAACGCGCCCACTGGCAATCAAGTGCAGTAATTGTCGAGGCGTGATCCCAGGCTGCAGCTGATATTCACCCGCTTTCAGTACCGGTTGCTGAAATCGCCGGATCCACTGCCAGCGCCAATCGCTGGCGCTGATGCCCAGCCTGTGCAGATCAGTCACCAGATGTGCGAAATTCGAACCGGACTCGATCCAGATCATCGCAGGCTGCTCAAGCGCCAGCGGCTGCTGCTCGAACTGCTTCAATTGCTGCCAGCCCCAAACGCCCGCTGTCCCGATGAAGATAAATATTAAAATTATTAAATACAGTAATTTACGAAACATTTTTAATTATTCAAATAAAGTATTCCAGGCCGTGATCGCCGGATCCAATGCGGTGCTGGGCGGCAGCAGATGTCCGTCCAGTTGATGAACCAGCCGAACGCCCTGAACCGAGTTTATCACCCAAATCGAATCGTCCGGCTGCAGCTCATCCCGATGAAACGGCCGCTCCGATAACTGGCACTTCAGCAGCGCCCTGAGCCAGTCAAGCCCTACCCCCCACACCGCCGCAGGATGTGGGCCCGGTGCGATCAACTGGCCGCCATGATGCAGCACGATGTTGCCGCTCAAGCCCTCCACCAGCCATCCTTCCTGGTCTGAGACCAGCGCTTCCTGTGCGCCATGCAGTTGACACTCGCGCGCAATCAAGACCTGTTCGAGTCGATTCAGGTGCTTGATTCCTGCCAAAACGCTGGTCGAGTTCAGCGTTACGGTTGATCGAATCATGTTGATTTCAGGCTTGGGTTGTGCTGGAGATCGAAGCGTCAGGATCCGATTCGGCTCGGCCTGGCCGGGCGGAAAATACGCTTGGCCACCCTGACCCCGAGTCAGTGTGATGCGAATCACCGCGTCAGGCTGTTTCGCGATGAGCTGCTTGCACTCGCTGAGCAACTGCGCCGGATCCGGTGCAGGAATGCCGAGCACCCGAAGGCTTCGTTTGAGTCGATCAATGTGGCGGGCCCACAGGGGTGACCGGCCTCGCACAAAGCGAATGGTCTCGAAGACACCGTCGCCGTACAACAAGCCACGGTCCAGAACGGAAACCGAATCCTTGGGGACGCCATTGACCAGGCACTGCTTGGATGCAGAAGTCGCCACCGATCAGACCGGGTCCAGCGCGCGAATCAGGCCCGCGGCCTTGGCCTCGGTTTCCTCGACTTCAGCATGGGCAATCGAGTCGGCTACGATGCCAGCGCCGGTGCTGAATTCCAGCTGATCGTGGTAAACCAGCATGCTGCGAATCAGTATATTCAGATCGAGGCGGCCATCCAGGCCCAGATAGCCCATGGAACCGGTATAGAAGCTGCGACCGGTGCGTTCAAGCTCGGCGATGATTTCCATGCATCGCACCTTCGGGCAGCCGGTAATGGTTCCGCCTGGAAAAACCGCTCGGATCAGGTCGATCGGACTGGCATCGTCAGACAGCAGACCGCGGATATTTGACACGATATGGTGGACGTGGGCATAACTTTCGATCTGCATCAGCTCATCGACCTGGACCGAACCTGGCCGGCACACCCGGCCCAGGTCATTACGTTCGAGATCGATCAACATGACATGTTCCGCGCGCTCCTTGGGATGGGCCAGCAGTTCCGCCGACAAGGCACGATCGGCTTCATCCGATTGCCCGCGTGGACGGGTGCCGGCAATCGGTCGCGTCTGGACCAGTCCGTTTCGACATTCCACCAAGCGCTCAGGCGATGACGACAGCAACGTGGCATCGGGAAAACGAGCCAGACCGGCGAATGGTGCTGCATTGGCGCGGGCAAGCTGACCATACAGTTCGACGGGATCGAGCCTTGCTCTGGCCTGACCACGCCAGCGCCTGGACAGATTGACCTGAAAAACATCCCCGTCCAGAATGTAGCGCTTGATGCGCTGCACACCTTCGATGAATTGTTCCGCAGGCTCGACCGACAGCGTAATGTCCGGCAGCGGAATGGCACCGGGTCGGCTGGCAACCGAGCCAAGCTCGTTGCGCAATTCGTCGAGCCGCGCTGCAGTTTCTGCAACCAGCCAGGTTTCTTGGCTGACGTGGTCTTTGACCAACGCGGCATCACAGCGCTGCGCCATTGCCTTGGGTAACGGCGAGGTGCAACTGGGCAACAGCAAGCGGGGTTCAATTTCGTCGACCGTTTCATAGCCTAGATAGACAAACCATCCGCCAACGAACGGGAATTCCGTCGACTGCGGTGTTTGCTCGCTTTGCCAGGCGTCTTCGAGGGAATCCAGCAGCGATTTCGAAGCATCGGCCACCAGCGGCGCCGACTGTTCGGCAACACAAAGCAACAGCGAAAAACGAGACAACGGACCGGCTTGACTGGCACTATCCAGCAAAAACGGCCAGCGATCCGGCCAGTGTCGGTGGACTGCCAGTAAATCAACGGCCGGCAGCGCGACTTGTGCGCTCACGCTGTGCGCGTAAACAATACCGTTCCGTTGGTGCCACCGAAACCGAAGGAATTGGAGATGGCTGCCTGGATGTCGACCTCACGCGCCGTGTGCGGGACGAAATCAACGCCTTCGCATTTCGGGTCGAGGGTATCCAGATTGATGGTCGGCGGTATCACGCCATGATGCAATGCGAGGACAGTAAATATGGCTTCCACGCCGCCTGCAGCACCCAGCAGATGACCGGTCATCGACTTGGTCGAACTGACCAGCAGCTGTGCTGCATGATCGCCAAAGCTGGTTCGTATGGCCTGGCATTCAGCCCGATCACCCAACGGGGTTGACGTGCCATGCGCATTCACGTAATGGATGTCTTCCGGATTCAGTTGCGCGTCGCGTATCGCCGTCGACATACAGCGTGCAGCGCCGGAACCATCCTCCGGTGGCGCGGTGATGTGGTAGGCATCGCCGCTCATTCCGTACCCTTTCAGTTCGGCATAGATTCGAGCACCGCGCTTGCGCGCATGCTCGTATTCTTCGAGGACCATGACACCCGCACCGTTCCCGAGCACAAAACCATCGCGCCCGGTATCCCATGGGCGGCTGGCGCCTTCAGGATCATCATTGCGGGTCGACATTGCTCGAGCAGCCATAAAACCGCTCAGTGCAGTCGGGGTCGTGCCGAACTCCGCACCACCGGCAATCATGACATCGGCATCACCATAGGCAATCATGCGGCCGGCATCACCGATGTTGTGCGTCGAGGTAGTACAGGCCGTTACGATTGAAATATTGGGCCCTTGATAGCCGTAGCGGATCGACAGTTGTCCCGACACCATGTTGATGATGCAACTCGGGACAAAGAAAGGCGATATCCGACGCGGCCCGCTTTCAATATAGGTCGCATAGGCCTCTTCGATGGTCTTGACGCCACCGATACCGGCACCGATCGCCACTCCGTAGCGGGTCGGATCGGATGGATTCTCAGGCAAACCAGCATCCTCGATCGCCTGAATCGCAGCCGCCATGCCGTAGTGAATGAATCGATCAGACTTGCGCGCCTCTTTCGGCGATAAGTACGGCTCGACGTCGAAATCTCGAATTTCGCCGGCAATCTTGCAGGAAAAATGATCACTTTCAACTTCCGTCAGTGGCCCGATGCCACTGCGTCCGTTGGTGATCGCATTCCATGCTGTAGGAACATCATTGCCAACCGGGCTGACACAACCCAGCCCGGTAACAGCGATGCGGCGATTGCCCTGCATAATGAAACCCCGAAGACAGCCCTGGAATCAAGGCCAGCTCGTTTAGTTAATTATTGGTCTACGGTTGTTTTGACGTAGTCAACCGCTTGCTGAACGGTCGTGATCTTTTCGGCTTCTTCGTCCGGAATTTCACACTCGAATTCTTCTTCAAGCGCCATGACCAGTTCCACAGTATCGAGTGAATCAGCGCCCAGGTCATCAACAAACGATGCGCTGGGTGTCACTTCTTCTTCTTTGACACCGAGTTGCTCAACTACAATTTTTTTGACTCGCTCTTCAATGCTGCTCATCCATCTATTCCTTTGTGAGGTGACGATAGCCGGTCCATTGTAATCAAACTCGGGACCGGACGTTATTTTACCGGACTTCCAGTCTTATGTTGAAATTCTGAATTTCATTTTTTAAGTCTTATAAACAGCTACATACGTAATTTTCCTGAGAAATTACGTCATATACATTCCGCCGTTTACGTGAATCGTTTGACCTGTAATGTAGGCAGAAGCGTCTGAACACAACCAGGCAACGGCGTGGGCAATATCGTCAGGCTGGCCCAGCCGGCCAGCAGGTATCGACTGCATCAGCCGCTCGCGCTGCTGCTCGTCCAGCGCATCGGTCATATCGGTTTCAATAAAGCCGGGGGCGACAATATTGACGGTAATATTCCGAGCCGCAACTTCATGCGCAAGCGCTCGACTGAAGCCCGACAGACCGGCTTTGGACGCGGCATAGTTGGTCTGGCCCGGATTGCCGCTGTAGCCCACCACCGACCCGATACCGATAATTCTGCCAAAACGGGCCTTCAGCATGCCGCGCAGACACGCCCGGGACAACCGCATGGCTCCGGTCAGGTTGGTTTCAATGACCTCGCCCCAGGCGTCATCCTTGAGTCTCATCAACAGCTGATCACGAGTGACAGCCGCATTATTGACCAGGATCTGTGGCGCACTGAATTGCTCGGTGATCACTTGAATCACCTTACTGATACGATCGGCATTGCGGACGTCCAGCTCCAGCCCTCGGCCTTTCCCGAGACGATCCGAAATGCCTTGAGCGCCTTGATCACTGGTCGCAGTACCAAACACGACCGCGCCCTGGCTGGCTAGTTGATCTGCAATAGCTGCGCCGATTCCACGACTGGCGCCAGTAACCAGCGCCACACGATCCTGAAGCTGCCAAGGGCTGTTGGGCTGATTCATGACTGATCTCCTGATGGCCTGCTTGAAAGCTGATTCAATGTTTGTGGATTGTCCAGCGCAAACCACTCAGCATCCCGGTTGATTCGCTTGCCCAACCCAGTGAGGATGCGCGCAGGCCCGCATTCCATAAATTGCTGAACACCACGCGCCGACAATGTCTGAATCGTTTCTGTCCAGCGCACGGGTTGGGTCAGCTGCTGCACAAGCGCACTGCGAATTTGATCGGGCTCAGCGCGTGCCTGGACATCGCAATTATGCAGCACTGGAATCGTTGGCGAAAAAAAATCGATCTGCTCGAGTGCCTCGCGTAGCGGTTCGGCTGCAGGCGCCATCAAAGCGCTGTGTGACGGGACACTGACTGGCAAACGCATGGCGCGGCGAGCCCCTTGTTCTTTGCAGGTCTCAATTGCAATGTCAACGGCAGTACGATGCCCTGCAATCACGATCTGTCCTGGTGAATTGTAGTTGGCCGGCATGACCTGATTCGAGGTCATGTCGCTGTCTGTAATGGACCGGCAGATTTGTTCGACCTGCTGGTCTTCCAGGCCGAGAATAGCGGCCATGGCGCCTGCCCCCTCGGGCACCGCTTGCTGCATCAGCTGACCGCGCAGGCGAACAATTCGCAGCGCATCATCAAACGACATGGCTTCGGCTGCAACCAGGGCAGCATATTCACCCAGGCTATGGCCGGCAAGATACGCCGGACGCGGTGCTTGCAAGCGGCAATACACCCGCCATACGGCAATGTCGGCGACCAGCATCATTGGCTGAGTCCACTCGGTACGATTCAAGTCCTCGTCAGGCCCTTGCATGGTCAAAGCCCAGCAATCCCGGTCAAGAACCTCGGAAGCGCGATCAAAACTCTGCTGGATTTCAGGCGCAGCTGCGGCCAGCTCCGACAACATGCCGACAGACTGCGAGCCTTGGCCCGGAAAGATGAACGCGGATTGCGTCATGTTGGCTCCTGAAAATTGCTCAAGGTGATTGATGAACCGCTGTTGTGCTGAAGAAGGACCGGTAAAAATCCCTGATCAAAAACGTATCAAGGCCGAACCCCAGGTAAATCCACCGCCAAATGCCTCCAGCAATATCAGGTCGCCTCGCTTGACCCGGCCCGAGCGGACCGCTTCATCCAGCGCAAGTGGCACCGAGGCAGCTGAGGTGTTGCCGTGCCGATCCACAGTCACAATAACCTGGTCCATCGACATGTCCAGCTTGCGGGCAGTTGCCTTGATAATTCGCAGATTGGCCTGGTGCGGAATCAGCCAGTCGAGATCGTGCTTGTCTAGCTTGTTGTGCGCCAGCGTTTCATCCACGATTCTGCCGAGGGTATTGACGGCAACCTTGAACACCTCATTGCCGCGCATTTGAACTGCAATACCCGCGTTGGGCGCGGTCGTATCAAACCCCTTGGATATACCGACGTCAACGTTCAACAGGTCGCCATATTTGCCGTTGGCGTGAATATGCGTTGACAGAATGCCTGGCTCCTCATGCGCCTGAACGACAGCTGCACCGGCGCCATCACCAAACAGCACGCAGGTCGCCCGGTCATTCCAGTCAATGATGCGGGACAGCGTCTCGGTTCCGATGACCAACGCGGTTTTGACAGTACCGGCACGGATAAACTGATCGGCGACCGACAACGCATAGATAAAACCGGAACAGGCCGCGTTCAGGTCCATCGCACCACATTCTCCGAGCCCAAGACGCTGCTGAACCAGACACGCAGTCGATGGAAAGATCAGATCGGGCGTGGTTGTACCAACCAGCAGCAAATCAATGTCGCCGGAATCGACGCCTGCAGCCTCGATGGCTTGACGAGCGGCTTCAACTGCAAGATCACCTGAGGTCTGACCCTCGGCTGCGATGCGACGCTCTCGAATACCACTGCGATCGCGGATCCATTCATCGGTGGTATCGACGCGCTGTTCCAGCTCGGCATTGGTCAGTATTCGCTCTGGCAGATAGCTGCCGGTACCTAATATTCTTGTATGCATTGTTATTATTCTCCTACCCCGCTACCCAGCCAGAGCTGACGTTCCAGCTCGGGCAGCATGCCACGCCTGACCTCCAATGCGGCGAGCCCGATGGCCTGGGCCAGGCCAACAGCATCGGCATGAGCATGACTTTTGACAACAATACCATTGATTCCAAGTAGCGATGCGCCGTTGTGCATTCTTGGGTCGTAACGCTGTGCAAGCACCTTCATCCTCCGCTGCAGCAGCGGTCGGCGCCACCAGCTGTCTTGCCAGTCCTTGAGGCTATCAAACAGCATGCGGATTGCGCCTTCGGCCGATTTCAGCAGAATATTTCCTGCAAACCCGTCGCACACGACGACATCGGCTTTGCCCTCAAATACCGAGTGCCCTTCAATGAATCCGACAAAATCAAGATCGGAATGACTGAGCCTGCGTGCAGCCTCTCGAATCACGTCCGGGCCCTTGTTGTCCTCCGTGCCAATATTAAGCAGGGCGACACGCGGCCTCGATTCAATCAACACCGATACTGCAGCGCTGCCCAATACCGCAAACTCGTAGAGCCGATCAGCGTCAACCCCGATGTTGGCGCCGAGATCCAACACCCAGGTCTGGCCTTGCCGGACTGGAAAAGCGGTCATCAATGCGGGTCGTTCGATCCCTGGCAACATGCCGAGGCGGGCACGTGCCAGCGCCATCAGCGCGCCGGTATTGCCTGCGCTGACCATGGCAGCAGCCTGCTCCGACTCCATCGCTCGGGCCATACTCGAACGTTGAGCCATGCGCAGTGCCCGAGCCGGGCTCGAGTCCATGGGCACGACATCCGGACAATCCGTCGCTTCAAGCCGATCGAGCTGTTCCGGCAAACAGTGCTTGAGCGCGGGTTCAAGTCGATGCTGCTGACCGAAAATCTGGATTCTGAGCGCAGGGTCCTGAGCCAAAGCGATAGTGCTGGCCTCGACGGCCAGGACGGGGTCAAAATCAGCACCCATACAGTCAACGGCTATGGTCAACGTGTTCTCAACAGGGGATGCTTTGGTTTCAGGCACAGAAATACCCCCCGCAGCAGGGATCGATCAAGAAAGGGAACGGTTCATTTCCGGCCAGTCAGCCTCGACCGGAGCTGGACCTGGCGATGCGGACTTGCTGGAGAAATCCACACCGGATCATCAAATAGCGCTTAATCCAGCTCTTCGTCGTCGATGATTTCTTCAGCGACTTCGATCACCTGCCGACCGCGATAAAACCCTTCCGCGCTGACATGATGACGGCGATGGATTTCACCCGTGGTTGATTCTTCCGACAGCGTTGGACCGCTCAGGCTGTCGTGCGAGCGGCGCATTCCACGACGTGATGGTGTTTTTCGACTCTTTTGTACGGCCATAGTGGCATCCTCTAATCCAGTGCTTCAAATAGTTCATCGTTTGCGCAATTCGGCAAGCGCTGCAAACGGATTGTCTTCGTTCTGCTCAGGCGGCTGTTGTTCGAAATCTTCAGTCGCCTCAACGGGTTCTGTGTTCGGATCGAGTGGAACAATCGGCAGCGCCAGAATTAATTCATCTTCAATCAATTCCATCAACTTCAGCTTCCCATCTGGACAAACCTTGGGTTCGAGGTCTTCCGAAATCGAACTCAGCGCACTTTCGGACTCGATGACGACCAGCGAACTGGCCGAACGAATCGGCTGCCAGTAGCGCTTCAAGCTGCGCTGGCAAAGCATCGGCACCTGCCCATTCAATTCGCAATCAACCCGCACGTTGCGCTGCTCATCGCGCCAGAACTGAACGTCAAAATTCATCGGCTCGATATCGACACCGTCCGTACCATCCTCTTCTGCATGAGGCATGTCCAGCAGGTCGACCACACGAGTCATGGCTTTGACTGGCATACTGCCGATAATCTGGCGGCGTGCCTGTGCCGCTCGTTCCGGCTGTATCCAATCGGGATAATCGCGCGACATAGCCGGCTAGTATAGCAGTTTTTGAGTTTATTCAATACCTGTCAGGCATCAGAAATGAACCGGACCATCATGCGAGCAACAGCCATGCAGATGCGCAGGACCGCCGACGCTAGCGCAACAGACACGCCAACAGTCATTCTGGCCTCGGGCTCACGATATCGTGGTGAATTGCTGAAGCGCCTGGGCCTGGAGTTCACGACTCAGCCTGCCAACATCGACGAGACCCCAAAACCGTCCGAGCCGGGCAAGACCCTGGCGTCAAGACTGTCGTTGGAAAAAGCGCGTCATGTATCGCTCGAACATTCGGAGTCGCTGGTCATCGGCGCCGATCAGGTGGCCGTGATTCTGAATGCAGCCGGCACTGCTACGACCCCCCAGCCCAACCCAGCGAATTCTGAGTCATCCCCTGAAATGCTGCTCGGCAAGCCCGGAAATCACGAACGGGCCACCGGCCAGCTCAAGGCCATGCGCGGCAGGACTGTGATGTATTACTCGGGCCTGGCCATGCTTGGGCCGGGTGTCGAGCGCATCGAGGTCGTGCCCACTCGGCTGCAGATGCGCAACTACAGCGATGATGAGATCCAACGCTATCTGGAACATGACCAACCCTGGGATTGTGCAGGCAGCATGCGTTCGGAATCATTGGGCATCAGTCTCGTCAGTGAGCTGAGCAGCCGCGACCCATCTGCGCTGATCGGACTGCCATTGATCGTGCTCAGCCAGTGGCTGCGCGCGTCCGGCTTCAGCATCCCGTAATCGCAATCAACTCAGGCCCTGAATCGCCAGCAGCTCCTTGCCGGCATGAACCCTTGCGCGGAATTCAAGGTCAGACGATAGTCTGTACCTGATAAAATTGACGATTGATCCGAAGCATGGAGCTCGACCGAATGGCTGCAACCGCCGCTGACACGCAACCCAACCAAACCTTCAAGCATTGGCGCCTTGAGCATGATCAGGATGACATTGCCTGGCTGTATATCGATCGAGCCGATGAGAACGTCAACAGCTTGAGCAGTGAAGTGCTCGGTGAGTTGGATGACCTTGTCAGTCAATTCGAAAGCCAATCACCGAAAGGGCTGGTATTGATGTCAGGCAAATCCCGCCAATTTATTGTTGGCGCTGACGTGCGTGAATTCGATGCCACCAAGGACGTGTCGGTCTTGCAAGATGGAATCCGTCGGGTGCATACCCTATTCGAGCGCATTGAAAAGCTGAGTTTCCCCAAAGTCGTCGCGTTCGAAGGCTATTGCCTCGGTGGCGGCCTTGAACTGGCACTGTGCTTTGATTGGCGCATCGCGCTGGATGTGGACCATACCCGAATCGGGTTTCCCGAAGTCAACCTCGGCATTTATCCGGGCTATGGCGGATCGGGCCGTTCGATTACCGCCATGGGTGGACTGAAAGCCATGGAGATTATGCTGACTGGCCGCATGCTGCGGGCGCGTCAGGCCCGGAGCCTGGGCACCATCGACCAGGTGGTCAGTCCGCACGGCTCACTGCGCTGGGCCGCTCGGCGTGCTGTATTGAAAAAACGCAAGCATCAACTCAAAGGCGTGACCGCCAAACTCTCGACGTTTGGACCGGCCCGCAAATTCCTTGCCGGACAGATGCGCAAACAAACACGCCGCAAAGCACGACCGGAACACTATCCAGCCCCGTATCGCCTGATCGATGAATTCGAAGCGCATGGCGACTCCCAGCACCAGATGATTCGTGCTGAAGCCGAGAATATTCCCGAGCTGCTGGTCGGCGATACATCCACCAATCTGCGTCGTGTTTTCCGATTGATGGAGCTGTTGAAAGCACAAGGCAAGCGCAGTTCATTCAAGGCCAAGCGTGTCCACGTCATCGGCGCCGGTGTCATGGGAGGCGACATCGCAGCCTGGTGTGCCCTGCGTGGCCTGGAAGTCACGCTCCAAGATCGGGAAATGAAATATATCGAACCGGCCATGAAGCGCGCGGCCGGCCTGTTCAAGAAAAAATTGAAAAAACCGCCAGCCATTGCAGCAGCCAAAACTCGCCTGCGTGCGGACGTCGACGGCGAAGGCATTTCCAGGGCTGATGTGATCATCGAAGCCATCTTCGAAAACCGCGAAGCCAAACGTGAACTGCTGAAAGGGTTGAACGATCGGGTGCAGGACCATGCCATCATCGCGACCAATACATCGGCGATTCCGCTGGATGAACTGTCCGATGTGCTGGAGGATCCAAGTCGGTTGATCGGGCTTCATTTCTTCAATCCAGTGCCGAAAATGCCGCTGGTCGAAGTGGTACTGGACCCTAAATCAGATCCGGACCGGGTCAACGATGGCTGCAGCTTTGCTTCACAGATCGGCAAATACGCATTGCCGGTCACTTCAACACCCGGCTTTCTGGTCAATCGCGTGTTGGTTCCTTATATGTACAAAGCCATGGTCATGCATCGCGACGGCATTCCCAAAGAGGCGCTCGATAAAGCCGCAGTCCAGTTCGGCATGCCCATGGGGCCGGTCGAGTTGGTCGATACGGTTGGGCTTGACGTCGGCCTCGGTGTGATTGGAACACTGATGGGCGACGAAGCCGGTGAAGATCGAAAAGTGCTGGAAAGCATGGTCAAGGCCGGCAAGCTTGGCAAGAAGTCCGGCGAAGGCTTCTACAAATGGGAAAAAGGCAAACCCGTCAAGGACAAGGATGCGCATCAGGGGCAAAACCTGGCCGAACTGGCCCAGCAATTGCTTCAGCCCTACCTGGATGAATGCCAGGCTTGCTTGAAAGACCAGGTCGTGGAAGATGCTGACCTGCTGGATGCCGGCATGATTTTCGGCACCGGCTTTGCGCCATTCCGTGGCGGTCCCATGCACTATCTGGATTCCCTGGATCATGCGGATAATCAGACAAAGCCCGCTACCGGGTCGGTGACCGCTATCGAAAACAATCAGACACAGAAAGCATCGGCTGATTCAGAAGCTGAAACACCCGAACGCGCGCCCTCATCAGGCAAGTCCGACAGCAAGAAAACCGCAAAGAAAAAATCGTCGAAGAAAAAATCCAGCAAGAAAGGCACAAAGAAGAAGAAAAGCAGCAAGAAAAAAACAGCCGGGAAAGCGGCCAAGAAAACTGAAAGCAAGGCTGCCGAGAACAACAAGCAGGATGCGCCGAGCGCGCCTGATTCGAATAAAGGCAACAGCAGCGACTAGCCTGTCGGACTCGCCATACACGTAATTGAATTCACTGTTGCAGCCCTGATGGCTGCAGCAAAAAAATCGGAGGACCCACCAACATGACGGACGGATCACTGAAGCGTATTGCCGTAATCGGCGGCAGCCGGATCCCGTTTTGCCGCTCCAACACGCTGTATGCCGATCAAACCAACCAGGATATGCTGACCGATGCAATTCAGGGCGTGGTTGATCGCTATAAGCTGCATGGCAAGAAAATCGACAAGGTTATTGCCGGTGCGGTCACCGTGCATTCGCGCGACTGGAACCTGGCCCGTGAATCGGTGTTATCAACCACGCTGGCACCCGAAACCCCCGGGATCACGCTGCAGCAGGCTTGTGGCACGAGCCTGCAGGCAGCGCTACTGGCCGGTGCCGAAATTGCCACCGGTCAGATCGATTGCGCCATCGTCGGCGGGGCCGACACCACCAGCGATGCGCCGATCGTATTCCAGCGCAGATTTGCTCAACGCCTGATCAAGCTGCCACGCGCCCGATCATTTCGCGACAAGCTGGGGTTATTCAAGGGCTTCTCACCTGCTGAGCTCGCGCCGCAGCCACCGGCCAATGCCGAGCCCAGAACCGGCCTGTCGATGGGCCAGCACTGCGAACGCATGGCCAAGGAATGGAGCATCAGCCGACTCGAGCAGGACGAATTGACCGTTGCCAGCCACCAGAATGCTGCGCGCGCCTGGGACGAAGGCTTTTTTGATGACCTTGTGGTCGCCCATGCCGGCGTACTTCGCGACAATAATCTGCGGCCGGATTCCAGCATTGACCAGCTCGCCAAGCTGAAACCCGCATTTGACAAAACCAGCGGCAACGGTACGTTGACGGCGGGTAATTCCACTGCACTGACCGACGGCGCGGCCGCCGTATTGCTGACTTCCGAGGACTATGCCCGTGAACACAAATTGCCTGTGTCCGCATGGTTGACTCAGGGTCGCACATCAGCGGTCGATTTTGTAAACCAGGATCGGGGTCTGTTAATGGCGCCAACCATCGCCGTTGCCGAGATGCTACAGCGCGCAGGTATCAGCCTGCAGGAATTTGATTTTTACGAAATCCATGAGGCATTTGCCGCTCAGGTCCTGTGTACGCTGAAGGCCTGGGAATCCGATGATTACTGCAAGGACCAGCTTGGGCTGGATGAGGCACTCGGCTCCATCGACCCGAGCAAAATGAACATCAACGGCAGTTCACTGGCGGTCGGCCATCCGTTTGCGGCTACCGGCGCGCGCATAACCGCCACCCTGGCCCACATGCTGGAGCAGCATGGCAAGGGCCGAGGCCTGATTTCGGTTTGCACAGCCGGCGGAATGGGTGTTGCAGCCATCCTGGAAAGCGCTTAAGGTAAGTCTCAACTACAGATAACAACGCAGGGAGTTCAGCATGGGCTTATTTGACAAGGTCGGTAAATTATTCGGCGGTGGTCGCATTGATGAAAAAGCCATTCAGAGCAAGCTTGCCGGTATGGGCGTTGATGTCAAATATCTTTCGGTCATCGCCTTTCATGAGGACCACAAGGTCGCCGTCGTTGGGCGCGTCAGCAGCGAAGCCGACCGATCGGTGCTGATCGATGCCGCGCGTCAATTCGATGGCGTGCAGACGGTAGAGGATCGTATTCAGATCGAGTCACCAGCACCCGACACAGCGCCTGAGCCGGAAACCGCACCAGAACCGGCCTCAGCGCCTGAAACAACCCCCGCCGCAGACAGTGAAGCAGCCGCCGAGACGAAAGACAGCGCCGATGCTGCAAGTGGAACCGTGCATACAGTACAACCCGGCGACACGCTCAGCGCTATTGCCAAGCAATACTATGGCGACGCCAGTCAGTACATGAAAATCTTTGAGGCCAACCAGCCACCCCTCGAAGATCCGAACAAGATTTTTCCCGGTCAGGAATTGAAAATACCGCCCAAGGATTAAATCCTCTTCATATTAAAAGCCCAGCATCTGGCTGGGTTTCATAGCTCAACAACTGATCCGGGTCTCCTGACGATCAACGCATTATCAAAACCAATCTACTGAATGTTGTCAGGCTTGCACTACGCTTGTTGAGCTTGCAGATTCGGTCGATTTTCTCACTGATGAAAAGTAAGCGGCATCTCGGTGTAGACCTGCTCAACCGGTTCAAAATAGGACGCTGGGGCGTTTTGCCATAGCTAAACCAGCTCCAACCGCCTAGGCAACGAACTCTTCGATCTGCTGAGCTTTCGCAAGTACAACACAGCGCGCTGGATCAGGCATTTTCAAGCATGGACCCTACAACCGCCCAGGCAACCAGAGCGACAGTGCCGGCCACCAGGTGATGATCAATAGCGCCATCAGCAGCCAACCCAGGAACGGCAATGTCGCGCGATAGATTTCGAGGATGTCCTTGTTGAAACGATGGCTGGCCAGAAACAGATTGATACCAACCGGCGGCGTGCAATAGCCGATCTGCAGGTTGGCCAGGAAGATAATGCCAAGGTGAACCGGATCGACACCAAACGCCAGCGCAATCGGAATAATCAACGGCGCCATGATGACCAGTGCAGCAAAAATATCCAGCACCATGCCAACAATCAGTAACAGCAGATTGACCAGTAGCAGGAACAGAATCTGACTGTCAATATAAGGTTCGACCGTTTCGAACAAGCGCTGCGGAACCTGCGTATCGATCATGATATTGGTCGATGCCATTGACACGCCGAGCACGACCAGAATGGCTCCAACCAGCACCATTGACTCAGTGATAATGCCCGGTAATTGGTTGAACTTGATGTCACGCCGGATCAGGACAATCGAAATCAGCACCCAGGCCGCAGTGACCACCGCAGCTTCGACGACCAACAGCCAACCCGAGTAAATGCCGGTCAGCACCACAAATGGCAGCGGCAGCTCCCAGGCCGCAGCTTTCAGACTGTTCAATACAGGCGGCGCCTCGCCCTGCTCCGGCGGCAAGCCACGCCGCACGTAGATGGCCCAGCCTGCAAGCAGCAGCAGCATCAGCAAGGCCGGCAATATACCGGCCAGGAACAGGTCTTCGATGCGTATTGCCTGACCGGGCGCAACCTGCTGCGCCACGACCGCGTACAGGATCAAAGGCAGTGATGGTGCCAATAGCACACCCATGCTGGAGCCGGCGGTGACCATGCCAAGACTGAACCGCTCTGGGTAGCCTGCCTTCAATAAAGCTGGCAGCATCAGGCTGCCGAGGGCCACCACGGTAATACCCGAGGCACCGGTAAAGGCCGTCATCAGTGCAAACAAACCGAGCCCTAGGATCGCAAGTCCACCGGGTAGCCAGCCAAACAGCGAACGCGTCAGGTCGACCAGCCGGCTCGGTGTCCGGGAATGCGCCAGCAGCACGCCGGCAAAAGTAAACAACGGCAGTGCAACCAGTACCGGCGTTTCTCCGATGCGCTGAAATTCAAGCGCAACCACGCTCAAGCTCAGGCCGGCCTGATGAAAGCCGATGATGGCACCCAGCGCAATGACCGCAAACAGCGGCATACCGAACAGGGCCAACACCAGCAACAGCAGCAGAATCATAGCTTGCCGTCCAGATCGGAATCGGAAATTTTCTCGTCTGCCGGATCATACAGAAACGCATTCAGCATGAACCGGAAGGCCATGATGGCAAAACCGGTCGGAATAATCGATAGCACGAACCAACGCGGTATACCCAAAAAAGCCAGTTCCTGAAACTCCAACTCAATCCGAACAATGTCCAGGCTAGCCCAGACCAACAACAGGCAGATGATCGAAGTGGAAACCAACATGATCCGACCGATCCAGCGCGCCCAGAATGGTGCAACCAACCGACTCAACAGATCAATCTTGATATGTTTCGATTCACTGGCGGCGACGCAGGACGCAATCATCGCAATCCAAAGGACACCTGCACGCATGGCCGCATCGGACCAGGGCAAGGAGCTGTCGGCAAGATTTCTCAATCCGATCTGAGTCAAGCCCAAAATGATCAGCCCGAGAAACAGGCCGCAAAGCAGAGAAACTTCTATGGTTCTGAACAACCGCTGAATATCGGACAGCAACTCCAGCAAGACATCAGAATCATTACTGCGATTGCTCATGCCGGAATCAAGCTACGGTGTCCGAAGCGCCTGAAGTCGCTGTTGCAATTGATCATAACCCGGCACGGACACATCACCGGAATCCAGCATGGATTGAACAATTTCCTTGGCTTGTGTCTGCCAGGCTGCGACATCATCTGCTTCAGGCTGTACGATCTCGATGCCCTGCCCGACCAATGCAGCGCGTGCGTCCAGGTTTTCCTGTTCGACCGAACTCTCCTGCTGTCGGATCGCCTTGCCGACTTCGCGCAGGACGATTTGCTGATGATGCTCACTCATGCGATCAAACGCGCGACGATCAATGGCAATGGTCCCGAATGTCATCAGCACCGGCAGATCCAGCATGTACGATGCGCGCGAGTGCCACTGCAGAATAATCGCGCCGGACGGCGTATTGGCAAAGGTATTGATCGTGCCGGTTTGCAGCCCGGTATAGACCTCGGCCATACTCAAGGGTACGGGTGTCGCGCCGATGCCATCGAGGGTCCGACGAGACAATTCATCACCTTCCGGAATCCAGGTTCGAAGGTCGCTGTTGACATCCGACGTCGATGAGAGGCGTTCGCTGCTGAACAAATAGGCAAAGCCGCCGGTTGATATGGCCGGAGCCACTAAACCGCCCTCCCGCAGCGCGTCGAGGATGATGGGGTCGAACTCATCGCGCAACGCCGCCAGCTCTTCACGGTTTCGAAACTGAAACGGCAGCGAATACAGATTGGTCTCGGCAGCGACGCTGTTCAGATCACCCAGCGTAAAAGCCCCACCATGCAGTTGACCCAACCGTATACGGCGCATCACGGTTGAGGCGTCGCCCATGACACCGCCAGGATAAAAACGGATACGCACTGCCCCCTCGGTTTGCTCGTTGACCGCATCGGCGGCAGCCCTGAAGCTGTTCATCCAGCTGGAGCCATCAGGCGCCAGAGTGGCTAATTTAAGTTCCTGGGAATGGGCCGTGATTGAACAGGCCGCAAGCATCAGCGCGAATGCAAGTTTGGAAATCATCATCATTCTCTAGTCAAATATAGCAGCGGTCTGGTTCAACAGGCGTTTCGCGCGCGACTGCGCAATGTGATTAGCCAGAACATAGTTGGGTTGATCGGGGTCGGCAGCCAGCACGTCTTCCAGCAATTCGACGAACAGATCGCGATCAAATAGCAAGCGCGCGTATTCATCGGCCATGAACACCTTGATCAGCAGGTTTCGATCTTCGGTGATCGACAGCGCACGCTCATAATATTCCAGGGCCAGCGCTGGGCGACCGCCGGCTGCTGGTGGCCGCTGGCTGTTCAACACGGCCAGGTACAGCCACACACCGCCGTCATCGTGTTCGGGTGACTGTTCGGCGACCCATTCCAGCAGCGCTTCGACCTTGGGTAGGTCAGCCAGGGCAGAAAAATCATCGCTGGCCGCTGCAATCCAGCCGGCCCAGGTCGTGCCGAGCGTATAGGCGGTATCGAGCCCATCGGCCGTCAGATCCGTCAAATCCTGTTCAAACTGCAGAAAAGGCCGGCGGCGAATGTCGCATAACAGCTCACTTTCCAGACAGCCTGCAGCGCGCGCCTGATCGAGCGCGCGCTCATTCAAACTGCGGGCAACCTCGGGTTGGTCGGCAAATAAGCCTGCATAGGCACCGGTCAATTGAGCCAGCGTCAACAAGGTCTGGGGGTTGTCAGGATTACGCTGCAGTCGGGCTTCGAGAACCAGCAGGAAGGCAGGCAACCCGCGCTCGATGATCAGCGGCTGATCATAATTGAGCACTGCGGTTTCGAGATCTTCGGAGAAATCGGCAACCGTGCGATCCACCAGCGATGCGCAGCCTGGAAGCAGACCAATCAGCATCAAGCCAACGATGCAATTGCGTAGAACGGCCCGGATACTCATGGCGCGCGCACAACCAGGCCATTGGCTTCAGCTGTATTCTGCATCAGGGTCGCGACGGTCATCGGTCCAACGCCCCCCGGTACCGGCGTCAGCCAGGCCGCACGTTGTCGCACATCATCAAACTCCAGGTCACCACGCAGACGGCCGTCATCATCGCGGTGGATGCCAATATCCACAACCACCGTGCCGGACGCAATCCATTCGGACCGCACAATGCCAGACTTGCCGACCGCAACAAACAGATACTCAGCCTGCTCGACCAGCGACTTCAGGTCCTCGGTAAAACGATGCGCGATGCTGACGGTTGCACCGGCCAGCAGCAGTTCGAGAGCCAATGGACGGCCGACAATATTCGACGCTCCGACCACCACGGCGCGAGAAGCCTTGGGATCGAGATCATAGGCATTCAGCAAGGTCATGACGCCGCGCGGCGTGCAGGGGCGCAAGCCGGGGTCGCGCAACGCCAGGCGACCCACGTTGACCGGATGAAACCCGTCTACATCCTTGTCGGGGTCAATCCGGCGGGTCACGTCCAATTCATCCATGTGGCCCGGCAGTGGTAACTGCACCAGAATGCCGTCGATCTCCGGATCCGCATTCAGATCGTCAATCAATGCCAGCAGGCTTTTCTGATCAGACCCGTGAGGCAAGCGAAAATCACGAGAAACCAGGCCAGCACGAGCACAGGCCTTGACCTTGTTGCCGACGTACACATCGGAGGCGGGGTCATTTCCGACCAGTACCACTGCAAGCCCAGGCGGGCGCTGACCGCGCGCGATTGAATTCTTTACCGCATGGCCGACATTGGCAATCAGGCGATCCGCCACAGAACGGCCATCCAGAATGTTGGCCGTCTCAGCGTGTGCCTCAGGTGTACTGTTCGATATCATTGACGGGTATTGTATCGGTCCTTGGGCGTATGATTGCGAAGCTTTGGTGACAAACGAGCATTGCAAAGACCCCAGATCACGCAGATTGATGCGCGAATGCCTTCAACCACCAATCCCATGGTTGATGTGACAACGCAGTCTGACGGTCTGAGGCTGACGATGGAGCGCGGTTTGTTGGCTATTGCTCAGGCAGAATCGTTTATCCAGATTCTGGATTTAGCATAAAAACGAGGAGCATCGAGTATCAACAAGTGTCTTTCGAATCGCCATATTCATTGTTTCGATTCTTTGAGACCTCAGCACCCCCGGAGGCACTGAGAATGCGGCGTTGAATTCAACCGGTGTAATTCGCGCATTCTGCGCAGACCTGATTCGATCGTTTTTTCAAAATTCCAACAACGCACGAGCGGCTTTATCACCGCTCGTCCAGGCCCCTTCGATTCGACTCCCGGCCAGCCAGTCGCCGGCAACTGCCAGATTGGTATCCGCATCAGTCAGGCAGCCCGGTGCATCCGCGGCATGGCCCATGGCATAGCGCCAGCGATGCGCAATGCAGAAGGCGTGCTCAGGCACCGGGAAATCCAGTACGGCCTTGAACGCGGTCAACAGCGCTTCAGCCAGGGTTTCAAACGGTTCCTCCAGATGCTGCTTGGACCATTCAGGGGTTGCGTGCAACACCCAATCATTGCCGCTGCGCTGCGGCTTGCTGCTGTTGTTTGCAATCCAGGCCAGCGGGCTGTCCTGATTGACAAACGCCGCATCAAAACCAGGATCCAGAGGCTCGTTCAGCGACAGCATGGCAGCGATCGAAGGCTGCATCGAAACCCGGTTCAAACAATCGAACCAGTCATGACCAGGCCCCAACAGCGCAGCCGCCTGGGCTGGAGGCGCAGTGATCAGCAGTCGTTTACTGGTGAATTCCTCTTCGTGGCCGACAACCCGGATCCGCCAGCCCTGCTCATATCGAATCTGTTCAACCCGATGTTGAAAGCGACAGTCCAGCGATTCGGCGAGCTGTTTACACACGCCGTTCATGCCCGGCACAGCCACAAAGCGGTTCGTGCCGCGTGGATCCGAGTGGCCGTCAGCCTCGCCCAGCACCGCCAGGCGAGGCTTCCAGGGCTCGACCCAGCCAGAATCCTGCCACTGCTGCAGTCGTCGGGCAAAGGGCGCCGAGCGCGCACTGAAATACTGTGCCCCATGGTCAAAACGCGCGGAACCTTCACGCCGGGTCGCACTGCGGCCGCCCGGCCCGCGGGACTTTTCCAGCACCAGCGTGGACAGGCCCTGCTCTGCCATTGCGGTAGCAGCGGTCAGGCCGGACCACCCTGCTCCAATCACGATCACGTCATACGACATCGAAGAATCCTGCTCAGGCACCGGCCAGGCGGTGCATTTCCTGTTCACTGAAGCCCGCCTTGAGGCGTGCTTCGATATTGAAAGGCCCGCGCAGGCCACCGCTGAAGTAGCGATCAAGCAGCTCACTGAATGTGGATTCAGGTTCCAGACCACGCTGATGGCAATGGTACTTGAACCAGGTGCTGCCAATTTCGACATGGCGTACTTCTTCTTCAAGAATACGCTCCAGGCAGGCAACCGTTGGCTGATCGCCGGCCTGCTCCAGTTTAGTAATCATGCCCGGCGTCACATCCAGGCCGCGCGCTTCGAGTACGCGCGGCACCAGTGCCATTCGAATCAACACGTCATGCGCGGTTTTTTCGGCCATTTCCCAAAGCCCGTTATGCGCCGGAAAATCACCATAGGCGTGGCCGAGCTGAACCAGGCGTGATTCCAGCATCTGGAAATGGCGCGCCTCGTCGGCCGCCACGCTGAGCCAGTCTCGATAAAACACCGCGGGTTGACCCGAAAACCGGAGCGCAGCATCCAGCGCCAGATTGATCGCATTGAATTCGATATGAGCCACGGCGTGAATCAGCGCAACGCGCCCCTCCAGTGAGCCCAGACCCCGGCGCGGCACCGCACCGGGCTCGACCAATTCAGGCTGTGCCGGACGCCCGCAGGGTACTACGGCTCCAGGCCCCGGATCATCCGGCCGCCAATCGTCGTCCTCGATCGATTGCCAGAGTTGAGCAATGCTTTCGCATTTGCCGGATGGATCTCGCTCGGCCAATGCTCGCTGGGCCAGTGGCCAGCCGCTTGCCTGATCAGCGATCTCGGCGTTAATTGATTGCATCAATCAGCTGGCCTGAATCGCCTCGATCAAGGCATCGGCAAAGCCGGAGGTCGACACCTCATTGGCATCCGCTCGCTGACGGGCAAAATCATAGGTAACCGTGCCCTGCACCACAATCTGCTCGAAGGCGCGCTCGATCAAACGACCGACTTCGGGCCAGCCAATGTAATCGAACATCATCACCCCGGAAAACAGCAGGGACGATGGATTGACTTTATCCTGACCGGCATATTTCGGTGCCGTACCGTGCGTAGCCTCAAACACCGCCACGTGATCAGCCATGTTGGCTCCGGGCGCAATACCGATCCCGCCGACCGATGCCGCGGCTGCGTCGGACAGATAGTCGCCGTTCAGATTCATTGTGGCCAGCACATCAAACTCTGCCGGTCGCAGCTGCAGCAGCTGGAACATGATGTCAGCAATCCGGTCCTTGATGACAATCTTGCCGGCTGGTCGCTTGCCGTCATGCTTTTCCCAGAGCTCATCTTCGGTGATCGTGACATCGCCAAACTCCTGTGCCGCAACTTCATAGCCCCACTTGCGAAATGCGCCCTCAGTGAATTTCATGATGTTGCCTTTGTGCACCAGCGTGACCGATTCACGGTTGTTGTCGATCGCATACTGGATGGCCTTGCGTACCAGGCGCTTGGTCCCGAAAGCCGAGATCGGCTTGACTCCCAGTCCTGCATCGTCGAAGAACTTGGCGCCCATTTCATTCCTTAAAAAATCGGCAAGCTTCTTGTTTTCCGGGGTACCGGCTTCGAACTCGATTCCAGAATACACATCCTCGGTATTTTCGCGGAAGATGACCACGTCGAAATCTTCCGGCTTTTTCAGCGGCGATGGCACGCCCTGGTAATACTTGACCGGTCGAACGCAGGCATACAGGTCCAGCGTCTGGCGGAGAGAGACATTCAATGAACGAAAGCCCTCGCCGACCGGCGTGGTCAACGGCCCCTTGATCGCAACGTTCAACTCCTTGATGGCATCGAGCGTTTCATCTGGGAAGTAATCACCGTTATAGATTCCGGATGCTTTTTCACCCAGAAACAGCTCGGCCCAGTGAACTTTGCGGCTCCCACCATAGGCTTTTTCGACAGCTGCATCCCAAATTTTCAGGCAGGCAGGGGTAATGTCGACACCGATGCCGTCGCCCTCGATAAAACCCAGAATCGGATCATTCGGGACCTTCAGCTGGTCGTGTTCAACGCTGATACGCGTACCGGTTTCGGGCAGTTTGACGTGTTGATAGCTCATTTGGAATTCCTTGCTTAACCAAAAAGAAACGACTAATTGGCTAGTTTAGCAGTCCATCATTTTCGACTTGTGCCTGCCGCATCCCGATGTATTCCGATAAACGACCCGGATTGGTCCGTCCGGGCTCAGTATTTGATCCCGATCTAACTCCGCGAAAGACGCTCGATCCGGGTCTGGCGGGTGCCGTCGCGCTTTCGATTCTGCTGCATGCGGTTGCGCTGTGGTTGCTGGCACATGCGGCGCTATTTCAGTATTCAGGGCCGGTGACTGCGCAGCCGATTCATCTATTCGAGCTGGCTCTGATTGAGTCTGCCAGCGTGGCTCCGGCAACCGTCGAGAACACAGTGACAACTGAACCAGCACCAATATCACCAACAGAACCCGAAATCGAACCTCCCGAAGTTGCGCGTGAAAGCCCCGCCAAGGAAATCGAGCCGCTCGAAGCCGAAGATGATGCATCGCCCGCGCGCGAGCCGATGACGGCCAGAATCAGCGTGGAACAGCTGCGCTCACAGTTATTGAAAACGCTGGAAGCGGCTGAATCAGCGCCCAGTCCGGATTTTCAAGTGGGTCCTGCAGGTGCTTCGAGCAATGGTGAACCAAACCAACTGCTTTCAAGACCGGGCATTCCCGGTATGCCAGACGCCGCAGGCTGGTTGAATGAGTATGTCGGCCCTGTCAGGCCCTCCATTGAACGATGGGCTGATCCCGGCGGTGCCGTCAATGCCCGAACCGTGCTGTCGAATGGCCAGGTCATCTGCACCCAGGGCGCAGCGCCGGCACTGGACGGACCGTTCAGCATCGGCTGGCCGCCGGTCGCCATGTCGCGGTTGTGCGGCCGCGAGCGGCCGACCCCAGTTGACACGACCCGGCTGAATACTCCGCCGATGATTCGACCGTCAAGACCAGGCAGCTAGAAAGCTTCTGAACGACGCTGCCTGAACCAGACGGCCCGACCCACTTGGCGTGCGGTAAGCGGCCGGAGTAGCCACATTTCGTTCGTCTCGCTGACTAATGTTTTCTATGGCATCCACAGAAGAAGAAGCCCGCCGCGAAGCCTGACGAACATGAAATCAAAGCTCCGGCTGCTCCGATCACTAGCAGTAAATGCACGAACGTTCTGGCCACAGTTGCGGCATGGCTGTTTTTGATGTCGTTTTAGACGACATGATTCGTTACCTGTAGGGTTAGGAGAGCGCACATTACTTGCCGAGTGCACTTAGCGGCATTCACAGTCAAGCGCTCATAACCATTGTTCAGTGATTACTGAAACATTAATCCCGAATGGATGAATCCATGAAAAGCAAACTATTCGTTACACTGGCACTAACGGTAGCTAATATTTCATTGGCCTATGCGGTTGAGTCCGCGTGGCCCGAGAAAGTGCACTATCGATATCAAGAAGTATTGGGCAAGGAAATATTCTATCGAGAGTCCGGGGCTGGCAATGCACAAACACTAGTGTTGCTACATGGCTATCCTTCTTCCTCTCATACCTATAGGGAATTAATACCACTGCTGTCTGGCCGCTACCACGTGATCGCGCCCGACCATATTGGTTCAGGATTCAGCGCTAAGCCTGATCCAAATGGCTTTACCTACAGTTTTGACGTTCTTGCCGAGTATGTTGGCGGTTTACTGGCCGAGCTAGAAATCACTGAGTACGTTCTGTACATGCAGGATTTCGGAGCGCCTGTGGGCTTCCGGCTAATGATAGAAAATCCCATGAGTATTGAAGCGGTAATAGCGCAAAATGCAAATGCCTATCTGGAGGGCATTCCTCTCGCCAAACAACATTTTTTCAATACAGCACAAACGGATAAATCCGAACAAAACCTTGCAAAACTGTATGTGTTTACCGGCCCTGACGCAGTCAAGCACAAACAGTATCTTCGTGATGTACAAGACCGCCCAGAAGTAATGAGTCCGGATACGTGGATTCATGATGGTCATTTTCTTTCGACCGAACTTGAAAGGCGTATTCAGGTAAAACTGTTTCAAGATTACAAAACCAACCTTGACAGTTATCCTGAATGGCAGGCGTTCCTGCGTGAACGCCAGCCACCCATGCTGATAGTCTGGGGAGAACGAGATCCGGTATTTACTGCAAATGGAGCACGCGCCTATTTAACGGACTTGCCGAATGCGGAATTACATTTGCTTGACGCAGGTCATTTCGCCGTTGAAGAAAGAGCGGTTGAAATTGCCCAGCGGATCACGCAATTTCTTGGTGATAGCAGCTTGCAGGGCAGTATCAACAACCAACTGAAATCAAATAGGCAATAAGTCAGAACTTGCACTGTAGCCGAGCCGCTTCCCGCAACATAAGCAATGCCTACCTAATGCGGAAGTGTACGAAATCATAAATTCTTACAGGGTGACACGTGGACTCAGGGCCCTTCGAGTGCTTCTTCCTGCTTTCCATACGCAGCCTTCAATGCCTGAGCATAGCCAAGTTCAAAATGAGGTTCTAACTTTTTCCACATGGAAGCGTTCATTCCGTTTCCCTGATGCTGGTCAGTTGACGAAAGCAGCTCTTCAAGGTTTTGATCAAACGCCTGACGATCTTGCTCAAGGAAGGCAATGTAGGCATGCACATGTGCATTCCAGCGGAAAGGTGCATCTGAACTTTCTTCAGAATCCAAGGAGCTTCGCGCTGCCTGAAGCGCGGCTGATGTATTACCAGACTCACCCCGCAGTTGCGCTACGTGCCAGATCAGGCTGCGCTGAGTACTGCCGTTCACTTCTATATAGGCTTCAATAAGATCAGCAGCTTGGCTGGTGCAGCCCTTACCAGCCAGCCATCGGAAACCCGAATCTTGCGTTTGATCAAATGCCTGATAATCAAGCTGTAAGGCCTCATCTCTGTATTCTTCTAAGAACAAGTCGCATTCGCTTGAACTTATGCCAGAAAACAGTGTGAAAAAAAACGAAATTGAAAAAATAGAAACCATTTTTCTACGTCAATATTGAAGAAATTGATCTGACTGTAGTTTGCTGATGAAAGTTCATAAGAATTTTGATAAAGAACGAGGACAGGTTTTCTGCTTTAAGCTTGTTGTTGTTGGCGTTTTTCCTCACTGCAATAGGTGCAATAGGAGATAATCTTAAAATTCTGCCTTTATTGCAAAGTTCAGGACTCGCTTGTTTCGGATAACGAAGTAAATACCTGTTATACCGAGCGTAGTCGATGTAGCCACGATCAAAGGCAACAACCGGTCCGGCTGAAAGTGCATGTGTGCGATCGTCCAGAACAGCTCTCTAGCTCCTTAAGGCTCTATTTTGCGCTGAAATAACGCATCCGCACGCTTTTACATTTCAGCAGCAATGAACCGGCCAGATTCATCGGTTTTCTGAAGCTGCTCAATGATGTTGAGATAACTCTCAGCGTCGCGATCCTGGCTTAGCTTGAATACGCTATTGAGCGATATGACTTCAATTTCAAAAGCGGCTATGGCGTTTATTAATCGATTGGTTAGGCTGCTAGGAAGATAATCGAATACGGTCGGTGAATTTTGGTCAAAATGCTCAAAATGTAACGTGACGTTTTTGAGGATTCTTTGCAGTTCAATCTGATCAAGAAATCAGATCATGCCCCGTGCATGGACACTCATAAAATTCCAGGTTGAGCGCGTGTTCGGGTTCGAATACCATGAGCCTCTGACGTACACATCAGGGCTTGAAAATACAACCAGAACCTCTGGATTGATTTCGAATGCCCTGTGATGATCTGTATTTTTCATCAGATGGCCAGTCAGAAACTGGCGCCCATCGCGTTGTTCTAAAAACATTGGAAGCTGTGTAGCAACAGATTTTGAATTTGCGTCACAGCCAGTTACAAACGCAAAAGGATGATCCGCGATGAATTGGCATATTACCGCTGGGTCGGTTTCTTTATGGCGTGGCAGATCGTACATTCGATTGATTATATAGGGTTCATATATATCTAACGAAGTCACATGCAAAAAACGACATTTGGGAAAATTTCTACATAACCATATGCCGCTGCGTCGAATGGGCGTTTACGCAGTCGATGCCTTGATCTTATTTAGTTTAATCATGTTGAGCTGTTGGCTATTAATGATTGATTCAGTTAGTGCGAATAATTGATGTCGTTTATCGCATTTGTTTTCGTACTAGCTAAGAGAACCATTAAAACAGCCCTATTCAGGCGGAACCTTTTGAAACGTGTTCTCTGCGGGATTTCCGCCTTGATTGTGATGGCAAGCGGATCGCTGACTTTGTGTGACGATTTTCAAAGCTCTCGGCGCTCGCCAAAGCCGAGCCGACACCGCCCGGATAAGCGCCGTCTCGCTCGCAAAGGGTCGTACAGAGGTTCCCCAAGAGAGGCACTACATCCTGATCAAAGTCAAATTTAGCATTGGCTTGAATCGAATAAATCACATGGAGAATTTGATGACTTCACTGGTCGTATCGCGAACAAAAGAACCCCGGAAAAGACCTAAAAGGCATCCTGCTTTTACAGGGATCTGGATTCTGATTGCATTTTTAATCGCTGGGAGCACTGCAGTGGCCGCATCGCCAAGCTGTAGCGACGGCCTGGATAACGATGGAGACGGCCTGATAGATTGGCAACTGGACCTTGGCTGCACTGACCCCGAAGATGATACCGAGGGCGGGCTCAACAATGCACTTGAAAATGGCTGGACCGTGTTCGAGCCGACAACCGATACGCGAATCATTTATGTAAGCAGCTCAAGCGGTGACGACAGTTACTCGGGTTTGGCGCCCGAATGGGATGGGGTTGATGGACCAAAAGCCAGTGCAGCCGCGGGGATCAGCCTGATGCGTGCTGGAATGCCGGACTGGCTGTTGTTCAGGCGTGGTGATGTCTGGCTCAACCAGAGTGTGGGCATTCCTTCCGGTCGCTCTGCCACAGAGCCAAGCATCCTTGGCTCCTACGGAGACTCAAGCCAGAGGCCAAGATTCGAGCTTGAGAATACCTGGCTCAACATCGCCGGCGGCACACCTGAACATATCCGAATCCTCGGGGCCCATGTTGTAATGGTTGGCAAAGCACCCGATGATCCGCGCTTCACCGGCCTGGGCGGGAACTGCATTCGCTGGGTTGCGGGTGGCGGTGATTTTCTGGTTGAAGACGTCAGATGTGACTACGGCCAGGTCAACTTGGAGGGCAATCCAAACCTGCCCTTGACGCTGCGTAGAAGCATTTTCAACGGAAACTATTCTCTAAACAGCCATGCCCAGGCGCTCTTCAGCTCCATTGATGCACCGTTACTGATTGAAGAGAACGTTTTCAACCACGGCGGCTGGAACGATGTGTTTCGCCTGGCATTATGGTCACCGGAACCCAACGTTGCAGCATGGAATCAATTCGAGAATGGACATTTTCAATTAACTTTGGATGGAAGCGCTCACAACATTACCGGCGTCGATTTATCCGGCGCCACCACCATGGCGCAAGTCGCTTCACTGTTGGAATCCGAAATCAATACCGTTGTTGGAACCGACGTCGTTCAATTTCACTTTACCGACGGTGGGGCATTTCAGCTACGTAGCGCCACTCTCCCATCCGGTCTTGGCTACTTCATATCCCGGGTCAGTGATGATGCGGATGATCTATCAGATTTATTCAATATCGACGCTCAAGGCTCGCCTGCTTCGACAGTTTTCAATCGAAACATGTACCTTGCTCACGGCTTCGGCAACACGATCGTACGGGGAAATATCGATGCTAACGGTGCTTCGGGCGGCTTGCAACTGCGTATGGGCGGCATTTGTGAAGATAATTTGTTCATGCAAAATCCGGTCTCGATCATTCTGGGCTTCAATCAAAACGATCCAAATGTGTTTGTAGGCGGCGCAATTCGCCGCAATGTCATACTGGGTGCCCGCGATATCGACACTCAAGCCCAGGCATCTGGAATTGTGCTCACTTCAGTCGCGAACGTAGAAGGTGGCGGTGGTCATTCATTGATCCGCGACCTCGAAGTTAGCCAGAACATCATCGCCCATCAGCGTCTGGGAACCGAGAGTATTTTCGGCTTGAGGGTGATCGGCGATGGCAGCTACCAGAATGTCAGCATTCATGACAATGTGGTTTACGACTGGGCACGCGAGGATTGGGCTAGCAACAACGTGCTTGACCAACGTGGAGCAGGCATTCGCCTGTGGATGCCGGGTGATTCGGATGTAGAAATTTTTGACAATATCATCAACCAACCGAACGGGGGATTCGTGCTTGCCACAGAAAATTCCGCTGATGGAGTACTGCTTCGTGACAACCAATACTGGAGCGCGGCCCCAGATCCACCAGACATTTGGAGCCGAGGCTGGTATTGGCTCAACGGATCTTCCGTGCCCGGCTCGGACTGGGATGCAGCAACGGGCGAGCTGCGACGGGCAAGCGAACAGGTTGACTTCTTCGAGCCCAGTCGTTCGATTGATTCTTATGCTTCAAGTATAGATTTGGATCCCACTTTTAGCGCATTTATTGGCGCTGCCGTCGAACAATCGCGCCTGAACTGGCAACCTGCACTAACTGCTGCCTCAGTAAATTCCTACATTCGGGCAGGCTTCTCTACAATTCTGTTTATCGACGGCTTTGAATCCCAAGGAGCCTCTGAATAAACAGGTCAATAATAAAATTCATATCCATGAATAGAATTCAACTCTAATTACTGAAGGGAAGTCTGACCTGCTGATGCCCTTAAAGCTTCAATGTTTCAGATGGCTACTGATCAAGTCAACACAGCATGGCCGGTGCTGCTGATGTTGAACAGGACCGGGTAATACGAAAACTGCGTACGATTCATAGCAAACTTCTGTTACTGCTGGTCAGATTCAACTGCATAGAAGATTCACTTTTCCATTCTCATACACAGATATACCAAAGTTTTGACTACGGTTCCAGCGGATAAATACCGGTATTCGAAATTCCAGGGCAGCCTAAATCGTGCAAATAAAAAAATAGCTTACCTTGTCGTTTTTAATGACCACCTGCGTATTAGAAGTAATGCAAAAAGTTATTAGGAGCCTCTGAATAACTCTGCATGCTGCATATTACGGGCGAAATTCCGCATAGCGCTTGATGTACTTCAGCACGGCAATCACTAGCAGAAGCTTAAGCCTTGATCCGTTCGTAATGGCAGATTGCGTGAGTTGCATGGTTAGATGACGAGGGTAGACGGGGTGAAACTACGAATGAACTTCACCTCATTGAAAATCGCGCATTTTACGAGCAAAGCGCATTCGCACAAATCAGGCTGTTGCAATAAAACTCTCGTTATGCACGTGTAGAGTTATTCAGAGACCTCTGGAGCTTTTTGGGCCATTAACTAATTCACTTGACCAGGATCGAACTATGTGGTTTTTCCAATTTCAAAAGCCTTTTCATGCAGATAAATGCAATATCCATCGGATCAATCTGTGTTTGGTTTTTCTAATATTTGCATGTACGGGAGCATTTGCTCAAATTATCGTCGATACGGAACTTGATGCTCTACCCACTACAGACGGCAGCTGCACATTAAGAGAAGCGGTAATCAATGCTAATGATGACGCCGCTACCAATCCTGATTGCTCAGCCGGTCTTGGAGTAAATGACGAAATTATTTTCGCACTGGGTGTGGATACCATCAGTCAAGTCGGGCCCATGGAAATTACTGATAGCCTGATAATAGGCAGTGAAGAACAACCAGTGACAATTATTGGGTCAGGTGAATCAAGACTGTTCGCCGTTCCAGCTCCGGTTGATACTGAATTTCGTTTTATTACAATGACTAACGGATTCACCGATAGTGATGGCGATCAGCCAGATCTCTGCGTACGTTCATCGGGTGAAGGCGGCGCACTGTGTTCTGTTGGACGGGTAACACTGGACAACAGCGTAATCTCTGATAGCCAAACAAACGGCAATGTTGCATTCGGCGGTGGTTTATTTGCATTTCAGCTCACTGCTAGTAACTTTTCATTGATCGGTAACAGCACCAATGGTGCTTTTGCGCCGGGTGGAGGCGGGTTTCTAGCTGGAGAAATGGTTCAGGTGATCACTAATGCAGTCGTTGAAAACAACAGCACTACCGGGGGCGGCCTAAACAGCCGTGGGGGTGGCCTATTCATTGTCGGCCCCTCGGTTATCGCTAACTCACGAATAACAAACAACGACACCTTCGCAGAAAATGGCGATGGTGGCGGTGTTTATGCCAACGATATTGCGGTTCTCATTAATTCGATGATCGATTCAAATGAAACCTTAGGTGCGTTTTCATCAGGCGGAGGCATTGCCAGTTCATCAGACATATCTATCGATTCATCAACCATTGCATTCAATCAAACCTCAGGAGTTGAATCATCAGGCGGTGGGATTTTCTCCGAATCTGGGGTTTTGATGCAAAACAGTACGGTCTCAAACAATTCGGCCTCACCGATCAATTCAGCAGGCGGAGGCCTGGTTGTTTTTGAACCTCCGGTGATTCGTAATAGCACAATCAGCAATAACTCGTCCTCGAGAGGAGGAGCAGGAATCCACATCAGCAGCACGTCCACCGATGCTGTTGAATTAATCAGCACCATACTTGCCAATAATTCCGGCCCAGCAGGAAATCTGTCCGCTACTGGGCTGCAGGTAAATGCTGAGGCAAGCCTGTTTGGTGATGACCCGAGCGAAATCAACGGCAGCGCATTCAATATGGTGTTTAGTAATGACCCCCTGTTAGAACCACTGGCCGACAATGGCTGCGCAGAACCCGCAGGTGCCGCCAGCAATATTCAATGCGTACAAACCAGGCTTCTGCAACTCGCCAGCCAGGCTCGTGAGGGAGGTAGCAATCCACTGATCTTATTAAGCGATCAACGAAGCGACGGGTTTGATCGAACCATCGGCCCACAGACCGATATCGGGGCTATTGAAATGAATTTCATACCAACAACAAATAGTATCGCCGTACCCGTTTTTCATCCCGCCGGATTATTAATACTGCTGCTTGGGATGATCTGCACACCTCTCTTGGCTTTGCGAAGATTCATTTGACCCTATAAAAAAATTTACCCTGGTCCACTAAGACGCATATGAATCTACTTGCTCGTACGGTAATCCCCCCGAAAATTGGTGTTGCTCAGAAGTGGAATATTCTCAATAATGGAGTAACAGGAGATTCCACATGGGCAAATCACGCTTTAGCGACCACCAGATTCTCAGCATTTTCAAGCAGGCCGAGACGGGGACCTCAGTTTCTGACTTGTGCCGGGAGCACGGCATCAGCAGCGCGACCTTCTACAAGTGGCGAGCCAAGTTTGGCGGCATGGACGCCTCGCTGATGGCCCGCCTCAAGGAACTCGAGGTCGAGAACCGCCGGCTGAAGAAGATGTACGCCGAAGAGCGGATCAAGGCTGAGATACGCCAGGAGGTGATCGAGGGAAAGCTGTAAGGCCATCTCGTCGTCGAGAGATGGCCAGGAAGGTTGTAGAGCAGCGCGGCATCAGCATTCGTCTGGCCTGTGAGGCGCTGTTCATCAGCCAGAACTGCTATCGCTACGAGCCGAAGTTTTCCGATGAGAATGCCGAGATTGCGGACTGGTTGATTCGCCTGACCCACAACCAGAAAAACTGGGGTTTCGGGTTGTGTTTTCTGTTCCTGCGCAACGTCAAGGGCTTCCGATGGAACCATAAGCGGGTCTACCGGATCTACCGCGAACTGGAGCTCAACCTACGAATCAAGCCCAAAAAGCGCATCATCAGGGAGGCGCCGGAACCGTTAGCCGAGCCCTCTACGATCAACGAGGTCTGGTCCATGGACTTCATGCACGATAGTCTGGAGGACGGCCGGGCTTACCGTCTGTTCAATGTGATCGACGACTTCAACCACGAAGGCCTTGGCATCGAGATCGACTTCTCGCTGCCTTCGGAGCGTGTGATCCGCAGTCTGGATCAGATCATTGAGTGGCGAGGCAAGCCAAAGTCGCTTCGTTGTGACAATGGCCCTGAATACATCAGCGAAGCGCTGCGAGCTTGGGCTGAGAAACACCAGATCAGCATCCAGCATATCCAGCCTGGCAAGCCGCAGCAGAACGCCTATGTCGAGCGGTACAACCGAACCGTTCGGTATGACTGGCTTAATCAGTACCTCTTTAGAACGATTGACCAGGTCAGAGAGTATGCAACGCGCTGGCTCTAGACTTACAATCACGAAAGGCCAAACATGGCCCTGGGTGGCATTACCCCAAAACAGAAGTTGGCCCTTGTGGCCTAGTCTCTACTTCTGAACCGCACCATAAATGGGGGGATTGCCCAGCCAGGCCACTTCATCTTTGGAAATAGCCTGCCGCCTTCGCCAAATTCAATGATCTGCATGTTGGACTGAAGAAGATTTATTACGTTGATAACAATTTACTGACTGGTGAACTGCCCGTCATTGCATCTCGCTGGACTGGTTCTATTACCTGAGTTTCACGCATTTCGAGTTCTACTCGGGAGATAGCCAGTCCTTAGTAGTTCAATTCTTGCTGCTTCATTACTGGAGACTGCACGACGCAGTGCCCAGCTTTCTTGATCATGGTCACCAAGTTCCTAAAAAATAATGCCAACCTGGCCTCTTTATGAACTAGATTGACAGCATGCGCCTGTTCTATTTTCAATGCAACGATCTCGGAGATCGTCGCATCGGCCACCACTGCCATAGACGCAGGGAACGAAATAATACGGAGCATTTTTAGTATACTTTCCAGTATTCTGTCCGAAAAAAATGGTTTGTCATCCTCAACCTCATCAGCAATTCACATCACAACTTCAATAACGTGATTGCCCAGACATAACGACTCTGCATTACATTCAATGGATGGTGACAGCCAGTCAGGAAAACCCTTTGGAAGAAGATCGGCTCGAACTAATCACTACCGCGTAGTCAGAAAATTAGCCAAATCGAGCGCGATCAGACCGCGGCTGATGCCTGCAATGATGTATTCACTCGAATACAGTTTGCATCGTCATTCAATTAAATAGCAATAACCCTACTTTGAACGAGTACGAAGAATGAATATTAAAAGCGACTACAACCCACCCAGGGTCTGGCAGTGGAAGGATGACAACGGCGGCAAATTTTCCAAAATCAATCGGCCCACCGCAGGCGCAATTGAAGAACAGGATCTGCCGGTCGGCGACCACCCCCATCAGCTGTATTCACTGGCAACGCCCAATGGGGTCAAGGTGACCGTACTGTTTGAAGAGCTGCTGGAGCTTGGCCTGACCGATGCCGAATACGATGCCTGGTTGATCGATATCAGTGAAGGCGATCAATTTGGCTCAGGCTTTGTCGAAATCAATCCCAACTCGAAAATTCCGGCGATGCTGGATCGCAGCACGACCCCGCACACGCGCGTGTTCGAGTCTGGCAGCATCTTGTACTACCTGGCGCGTAAATTCGGTCAGTTCATTCCCGGCGAACCGCATGCCCGGACCGAGTGCATGAACTGGCTGTTCTGGCAAATGGGCAGCGCGCCCTACCTGGGCGGCGGATTTGGGCACTTCTATGCCTACGCACCAATCAAGATCAAGTATTGCATTGATCGTTTTGCGATGGAAACCAAACGCCAGCTCGACGTGCTTGATCAACACCTGGTCCGGAATGAGTGGATGGCCGGCGAGGACTACAGTATTGCCGATATGGCGATCTGGGCCTGGTACGGCCAGCTTGTACTGAGCCGATTGTATGACGCCGGCGAATTTCTACAGGTACAGCAATACGAAAACGTTCAACGATGGTCCAGGCAAATTGATGAACGGCCTGCCGTGCAGCGCGGCCGCATGGTCAATCGGCCATTCGGCAAGCCTGAAATGCAATTGCACGAACGGCACGATGCCAGTGATTTCGAATTTGGCACGCAAGACAAAATCAATCCAGAATCCGATTAAGCGAGGCCTCCTGGCGTGCTGGTCGCATTCAACAAGCCATTTGGTGTGCTGTGTCAGTTCAGCGGTCATGGACGAACGCTGGCCGATTTCATCAACATTCCGAATATTTATCCGGCCGGGCGGCTGGACAAGGATTCAGAGGGCCTGTTGCTACTGACCGATGACGGCAGACTGCAGGCTCGGATTTCATCGCCGAAATTCAAGCAGTTGAAAACGTATTGGGTGCTGGTTGAGCGTGAGCCTGATCAGACGGCGATCGAGCAGCTGCAAACCGGTATTGAACTGAACGACGGTCCGACGCGACCTGCAAGCGTCCGGCGAATCGAACCGCCAGTAGCACTGTGGGAGCGGATTCCCCCTGTTCGCGTCCGAAAAACGGTGCGCGATGTGTGGCTGGAGATCGGCTTGACCGAGGGCCGAAATCGACAGGTCCGCCGGATGACTGCAGCGGTTGGTCACCCGACACTGCGATTGATACGCTGGTCGATTGGCAGCTGGTCTTTGGAAGGATTGGGGCCTGGCGAGTTCAGGTCGCTATCGTGATTCATGCGCAAGCAACAAGCGGTCGGGTTTTCTGTACAGCGCTGTTCAGTAATGCGAATTAAAGCGGGTTTGGGCCGTAGCGATTCTCGCCGGGCGTGCCCTGCTCGACCATCATGAACAGCCAAATCAGAAGCCCGATGATCGGCACCAGGAAACTCAGTGCCCACCATCCAGTTCGATTTGTATCATGCAGGCGGCGCACCGTAACGGCAGCTGTCGGGATCAACATGGCAAGCACATACGCTCCGCCAAGCAGGCCAACGCTGCCTGCGTGATGGACGATGCCGATCAGGTTGTCGAACAGGGTCAAGCCAATGAAGAACAGCATGTTCATCAAAAAGAACAGCCAGTACTGACGGCGCGTCGCGCGACCGTTGAACGTCGCATAATTGCCAAGTACATAAAGGTATTCAGTCATGATTTCAGTCACTCCCTGTCTAATTGCCCAACGCATAGAGCAGACCGAGCCCGAGCACACCCAACGTGATCAACACTGCCGTGGTGATGCCAAACACACGCAGCTCTTGCTGCAGCGTTTGCAGGGTTTCGGCGCGTGTGCCGCGATAGGCGTATACCGGCTGCCCTTTGAATCCGCGACTGGCTGACAACCATTCGCGATGAGGGTCCAGCTCACCGACCAGACAAACGGATTGACGGGCCGGCAACACCTCTTCCCACAATACCAAATCTTTCCAGAAACTTTTCCTGGGCGGCTCGTCAAAATGCCGGCCACGATCATCGATGGCCGTCGTCGCCGATACCTGGTATTCCAGCGCTTTGCCGCGATGGGCATCAATTGCCGTCATGTCTGTGGCGAGCAGTGTCTCGAACAAGTTCGCTAATTGCGATTCACAGTCTTTGGCCTTGATCTGATTTCTGAGTGAATCCTGCAAAACGGGGAACGAGGCCAATGTAATCTTCCGCTGATCATTGACCAACTTGCACGGTCGAAAACTCAACCCACCGGCGATCGTGAGCAGGCTTGAACCGGTCCCACCAGACGAACTGCGTGTCGTTTTGGGTTGAGCAATCTGGAAACGAAAGCCGACGCAAGCCTCATCGGTCAGGGGTGAATCGATGCTCTCGAATTCTTCTAGCGGTTGCAGCTTTCCTTCCAGCGCTACTTGTTGTTGCGCTTCCGGCATGGAGTCGGCAACAAAGTGATTCTTGAGTATCCGGTAATTTCGCGAATCGATCCAGACACTGCGCCCGATCAATACGCCAAGACCAAGGGCAACGACTCCACCCCAGGCCATCACCGCCCCAACCCAGCCCGGGATCTGGAGCATGGCATTGCTGGCCAGAAAAAAAAGCCCCAGCAGCAGCACAATCGCCGGAATGATTTTGAAAAGAAAGTAACGTTCTTTGGCTTGATTCATTTTCATTTATTCCCATGATTACTGACTCTTGGCCACAAGGAAGCTCTGAGCCAGTCGATGTGCGCTACGGTTATTATCACTCGCGCCAGCCCACACAATCTGCGGCTTCTCCAACAAAAAATCACGCTCCACGCAGGCTTGTTCAGCGCTTCCTTGGTGCATCATCAGAACAACCAGGCCTTTGTTTGCCGATATCGAGTTGGTCGTCATGAGTACTTGGGACACAGTATGGATCAATCACGCCATGTTCTCCTGTTATTGACAATCAAAGACATCAACCTGTTCAGATAATCAAGACTGTGATATCAACTGACCTGTAAGCGCGCCGTGCAGATCCATTGCCATTCTCAAGCGATTGAACTGCCGAACAGGGCGATTGATCGTGCTTTCCTTGTCACCAATTCTGTAGTCCGAAATTACTTACAGCGCCCGCAATGGATACCCTCCTGTATCGTAGACATATTCAGGAACCTGACCCAGTAGAGATGGATCGGCCAGCTGGACAGAACCCCAGGTGAAGGGTCAGATTCTGCCCTCAAGCACACTGGATCCAGCCCTGTGCCAGCGCCCATTAATTTTGTAACCCTGTGGTTTAGCCGTTCGGAGTATCCGGATCCAAGATGCAATTGTCTGCAGTTTCATAAGCCGCCTATCAAAGCTGCGAATTATGCGCTGAAGCGGTATAGCTACTCGAAGCTATCGGCAAAGAGTTGATCGTCATTAGCCAGCCAGGCAAACAGGTTCAGCGCATACTGAAGATTGTCAAAACGCGTAATGTCAGTGCCTGCACCATTGGTATTGAAAAACGTATTTCGATCAAAGTGGCCGGCAATTCGGCCAGCATCCACCTTCAACGTCACCAGGGCGCCGTCCATCACTGTTACCGGTCGACTCTGGCCCTGATTGTTTGCGCCAAACGGTGGCTGATTCACACGCGTGTTGTTTTTGGCACGCACCAGCACCTGTCCTGCAACAGTGGTATCAATCGGGGATACGCCCTCGCCATCGAAGGCATTGATTCCAGCCAGAATCGGATGATCGGCCTGATCATAGTCATCATCGGTCCTGCGCAGGACATAGGTACCCTGATCCTGATTCATTACCAAGCCAAATCGATCAAGAAAGCCCTGATCTGAACTCGGTGCATCGCTCCAGTCACCACCAAAGTTGGCGTCTGAGATGAACAGCACGCCACCGCCCGCGCGAATATACTGCTCGACCGCATCGATAGCGGGTGTTTCATAAACTGCATTGTTCGAACCCAGCACCACTACCGAATATGCAGAGAGATTCAGCATTTCAAAGGCGACTGGCAGGCCTTCACTTGGCCCCGATTTATTTTCAGCCATTTCCGTGATTTGCTCGACAAGATACCCGTCACTTTCAAGGGCTTCTCGCAGCTGCGCCCAGCCGTGATTCCCCCCGCTGGTGGAGATGTTGAAGACATCAGCCAACTGTTCGGTTCGCTGCGCATCATTGCCTGCTTCAAGAAAACCGCCTGAACGATCGGCGCCACGGACGAACAAAATGCTTGCCTGAGATAGCGCTGATGATGCGTAGCATGCGATCAGAAGAATCACTATCCAGCGTGTACGTTTTTTCCATACGGCACTGTTTTCTGGATAAGAACATATAGGATCAGGGCAGATCCGGATTTCTTTTTCAATCGTTTCACTCATCATCTTCTGCCCTAGCATCAAGCCCGTACCAACGCTCAGTTCTCTAACTCTTCCCAACGCTGATAGGCCGCATCGAGTTCGTTTTGAAGTTGCTGAGCGCGTGCGGTTTTTTCAGCGACTATTTCGGGAGGCTGACGGAAGAAGGCAGGATCGTTCATCGCCTGGCCAAGTTCGGAAATTTCTTTTTCCAGCGCTTCGACTCTTGCCGGCAATTGCTCCAGCTCGCGGGCGAGTTTGTAGCTGAGCTTCTTAGGTTTTTTGGATTCCTGCATTCGATGAGATTCGCTTGCAGGACGATCCGGTAACGCGGCCTCTTCGGCTTCAAGCTGGACACGCGCTCGCTGATGCCGCTGCCAGTCGCTGTAGCCGCCGACATAATCGCCCACTCGGCCATCGCCTTCCATCACCAGACAGCTGGTAATCACATGGTCCAGAAATGCCCGGTCGTGGCTGACCAGCAACAGCGTACCTGGATACTCGGCCAGGCGCTCTTCCAACAACTCCAGCGTTTCGGCGTCCAGGTCATTGGTCGGTTCATCCATCACCAGCAGGTTGGAGGGTCGTGCGAACAATTTGGCCAGCAATAAGCGATTGCGCTCTCCGCCTGAGAGCTTGGTAATCGGTGCGCGCGCCCTTTCGGGCGTGAACAGAAAATCCTGCAGATAGCCAATGACGTGCTTCTGTTTGCCATTGACCTCGACAAAGTCTTTGCCTTCGGCCACATTTTCCGCCGTAGTCCAGTCTTCGCGCAGTTCAGTTCGATGCTGGTCAAAATAGGCAACCTGCAGATTGGTGCCGAGCGTGACTTCACCAGTATCAGGTTCAAGCTGGCCCAGTAAAAGTTTGAGCAGGGTCGATTTACCGCTGCCGTTGCGGCCGATCAGACCAATGCGATCGCCGCGCAGGATCAAGGTCGAAAAATCCCGCAGCATGAGCTGATCGCCATAACTGAAACCTACATTCTCGGCTTCAATCACCTTCTTGCCTGATTGTCCGGCGCTGGACACGCTCATTTGCACCGAGCCCTGACGCTCGCGTCGCTCGGCTCGTTCCGCCCGCAGTTTCTTCAGCGCGCGCACCCTGCCCTCGTTTCGCGTGCGACGAGCCTTGATGCCCTGGCGGATCCAGATTTCTTCCTCGGCCAGCTTCTTGTCGAACCGCTGCTGCTCCAGTTCTTCCGCATGCGCGCGTTCCTCGACCCGGCGCAGGTAATTGGCCCAATCCCCGGTCCATGAAGTGACTTGCCCTCGGTCAATCTCAACGATGCGCGTCGCCAGCGCCTGCAGGAATCGACGATCATGCGTAACAAATACCAGCGAACCGTCGAAACTGATCAGAAACTTTTCCAGCCATTCAATCGATTCAATATCCAGATGGTTGGTCGGCTCATCGAGCAGCAGCAAATCGGGCTGCTGCACCAACGCCTGCCCCAACGCCACGCGGCGCTTCATGCCGCCCGAAAGATCGGAAAATGCCTGTTCACCGTCCAATTCCAACCGCTGCAGCACCTTGTCGACCTGCTGATCGAGATCCCAGCCGTTGGCTGCATCAATCTGTTCCTGAATATTGCTGAGCTTTTCGGCATCGAATTCGCCCTGCGCCAGGCGATGATACTCAGCCAGCAGGCTCCCCACATCACCCAGCCCGGCAGCTACCTGATCAAACACCGTGCCCGCCACACTGGGCGGCACCTCTTGCTGCAGGCGCGCCACGCGCACGCCCGGCCCATGCACAACCTCGCCATCATCCGGCTGCAACTCGCCGGCGATCAACTTCATCAACGTGGACTTCCCCGCCCCGTTCCGACCCACCAGGCACACCCGCTCGTTTGGATGAATATCCAGCGAAACAGCATCCAGCAACAGCGGGCCGCCGATGCTGAATTCAAGGTTTTTAAGCGTAATTAACATGATATTTGGATTCAATGATGGGAATATGGCGTGAGCACCTCTGGAGACGCTGGATGAATCGCGTTTCAGCCGGTAAGGTTGGGCTCGTGTAGTGCGGCACCAGTGAACGTAACCGAAGCGACGATCGAGTGGCGACTGCCACAACGAGCCGCGGATCAACAGCAGGGCAAGCTCTGTGCAGGAATTCCACCTCGATTGAAAGAGTGAATGGACTCACTGGCCTGAATTGACCGATTGCGATAACCATTCCTTATGAATGGGTGTTATGACCATCAGCGGTCGCTCAAGCCGATCTGCTCGCTAATGCGCTGTCGCGTCCACATACCGCTGTAAAGCTTACATCAAATTTCGACAAAGCCCAGCAATGCGAGGCGATTGGAATTATGCAAATGCCCGTAACGCGCTTCAAAGCGCAGCGAGCATCTGTCCCACCAGTGTGGTCGCCGGCGCGCAGGCGTCCGGAGCGTACAAACAGTCCGTGAGGAACCCGAGCACCGCCGGGTGCGGCCAGTCAAGTGCGCAGTAGTTTTTCGGAAATGAAGCAAACAGTCTTAAAGCGATTCAGAGCGTCGCGAGCGCTTGACCAGGCGCAACCGCCGGCGCACAGGCGTCCGGAGCGTACAAACAGTACGTGAGGAACCCGAGCACCGCCGGGTGCGGCTAGTCAAGTGCGCAGTAGCTCTGAATCGCTTTAAGCGGCGAAGTGGGCCTTCAGCTTCTTCATCGCCGCAGCTTCCAGCTGCCGAATACGCTCAGCCGAGACGCCATATTTGTCGGCCAGTTCCTGCAGCGTGATCTTGGGTTCGAGCAGCCAGCGTGACTGGATGATGTCGCTGGAGCGCGCGTCCAGTTGATCCATACCGGTCAGCAGCATGTTGCGGTGATGCTGCTCCATGTCTTCGGCTTCCGCCGCATCGTCCGGCTCGGTGTAGCCGCTTTCAAGATAGGCTGCCGGTGCAAATGATGGCGAATCATCGTCGTCATGGGTCAGGTCGAAACCAATATCCTGGCCGGACAGGCGCGATTCCATCTCCAGCACCACTTCTGGCTTGACGTTCAGATCTTCAGCAACGGCATTGACTTCATTCATATTGAGCCAGCCGAGACGCTTCTTTGATTTACGCAGATTGAAGAACAACTTGCGCTGCGCCTTGGTCGTGGCAACCTTGACGATTCGCCAGTTGCGCAGAACAAATTCATGAATTTCAGCGCGAATCCAGTGCACGGCAAACGATACCAGTCGCACGCCGTGCTCCGGATCAAATCGCTTGACGGCTTTCATCAGGCCGATGTTGCCTTCCTGGATCAAATCACCCAGTGCGAGACCATAACCAGAATAACCGCGCGCTACGTGCACGACAAAGCGCAGATGGGACATGACCATCTGTCGAGCCGCATCGAGGTCATCTTCATTCTGAAAACGACGCGCTAGATCCTGTTCTTCTTCCAGACTCAGAATCGGTACGCGGTTGACTTCCTGGATATAGGAATCCAGCGAACCGGTTCCGGCCGGCGCCATCAGATGGCTTGGCACGAGTTCTGTTGACATGGACTGCCTCCTGAATAATCACTTTATTCTACCATTATCGGTCGATTTTGCATGGCTCCACGTTTAAAACGTGCGAATGCGTGCAGGTCGACCCATGGACGAAATACTGAGAATAAGACCCAGGAGATACTCGAGAAGTTCAATTCATGTACTGCGCAGATTTTTGGACGATTATGACTTGATTCGGGCCAGCTGCCGGTTGACCGCCAGCGCAGCACCCAGAATGCCCAACAGGCCGCTGCCGAGGATCATGCTGAGCGTAAGCACCGGCGGTGGCGCACTCAACGAGGCTGCGCTTCCGTAGGTCACGGCCAGTGATTGCATGGGCCCCTGCAGCAATTGAAGGCCACCGATCAGCAACGCCCAGGCCAGTGTGGCGCCAGCCAGGCCCATCCACAGCCCCGAGTACAGAAACGGCCGTCGGATGTAGGCTGTTGACGCGCCCACCAGGGCCATGACTTCGATTTCTTCCTGCCGGCTCTGGATATCGGCACGGATGTTATTGGCGATGACAAACAATACGGCCGCGCCGAACAATACGCCCAGCAACTCCACCAGCCGGGCGAACACTTGGATCAACGCGTCCAATCGCTGCAGCCAGGCAAGATCGACGATGACCAGATCAACGCCAGCCTGCTGACGAATCTGTTCAGCCAGGGCGGCAACATCGATATCGTCGAGGGGACTCACTTCCAGCGTCCACGGGAGCGGGTTGGCCTCAGCCGAAAGTTCGGCCAGCCAACCGGGTTCAATGGTGTTGGCGTCCAGGCCCGTTTGTCCCGCAAGTTCATTCATGCCCATGCCCGGGCTGATCGGATCAGCAGAAAGCACCTGCGGCCACGTCGACAGCAGGGATGCCAACCGGCGCGCATCCTGTTCAGCCTGGGAAGGTTCCAGAAACACGCTGATCGAATCCAGCCGTTCCCAGTTGCGACTCAGCTCCCGGACATTATCCAGCGCGGTGTAGAGCCCCAACGGCAGCGACAACGCAATAGCCAGCACGGAAATCGTCATCATGCTGACGACCGGCTGGCGCACTAAGGCACCGATCGAAGAGAAAAAACTGTAGGCATGCCGCCTTAACCAGGCCCGCGATCCGGAGCGAAGCCCTGTCCTGCTGCGCTCCTTACTCATGGCTGGCAGGACCGGACGGCAGTATTTCGTATTGATCGTCGCCATTGGTGTGCATCGTGGACTGGTCGCGCACGATTTGTCCGGCCTTCAATTCAAGGCGTCGGCGGTTCAGCTGGCGAATCTGCTCGATGTCATGCGTAGCGATCAGAATCGTGGTACCAAGCTCATTCAGCGTGCAGAATAGCTGCATCAGCTCGGCCGAGAGCTCAGGATCGAGATTACCGGTCGGCTCATCGGCCAGTAACAACGACGGCTTGGCCACAATAGCCCGCGCGATGCCGACCCGCTGCTGTTCACCACCCGACAGACCCGGCACTTGCATGGTTTCCTTGGCCAGCAAGCCGACCTGGTCGAGCGCGGCACGGACCCGGCGTTTGATCTCGGACCACGGCAAGCCGGCAATCAACAGGGGCAAGGCCACGTTGTCGAATACCTTTCGATCGGTCAACAGTTTGTGGTCCTGGAAGATCACGCCGACCCTGCGACGCAGCATCGGCACCTGACGTCGCGACAGTCGAGTCACATTGCGCCCGTCAAACAGCACCTGGCCCCGGCTGGGTCTTTCCAGTAATGCGATCAGTCTCAGCAGCGTGCTTTTTCCGGCACCGGAATGACCGGTCAGAAAGGCCATCTCGCCACGTTCTAGCGAAAAATTGACGTCGTTCAGCGCATGCACACCACCTGGATAGCGCTTGGCCACGTGCTCGAATGAAACCAGGCTCATCTAGGCGAACTCATGCCAGCAGCTGGCTCATATTCAGAATCGGCAGCAGAATTGCAAGCACGATATACAGCACAATCAGACCGACCAGAAGAATCAGTGCCGGCTGGATGACCGCCATCAATACCTGGCCGGTAGCGGCGAGATCGGCCTCCTGCAATTCAGCTGCATGATCCAGCATCGGCCCCAGATCACCGGCCTGTTCGCCGCCATGAATCAACCGGCGCGTCAGCGGTGGCAGCCAGTCGATGGGCTGCAGTGCCCGACTGATCGAAGCCCCTTCACGCACACGGACTGCAGCTTGCTGTAGATCCTGCTGTGCTTTGCGATTGTTGATGACCAGGGCGGCAGTCTGAAGCGCCTCGACTGCCGGCACGGCACTGGCCACCAGCATGGCCAGGGTGCGTGCAAACAATGCCGCAACATGCGTACGCACCAGTTGGCCGATCAACGGCACACGCAGCAAGGCCGCGTCGGCGCGCGCACGCAATGCTGGTTGTCGCAACATTGCCAGGCCGAGCAGGCCAGCCCCGATCAGACCGAACAGCAGCCACAGACCATGATCGGCCAGCCAGCCCGAAATAAGAATCAGGCTTTGCGTCATCCACGGCAAGGCCTGACTGGCCTGTTCGAATACAGTGACCACTCGCGGCACAACAAAGGCCAACAGGCCCCAGATCACAGCAAGAGAGATCAAACCGAGCAGCAAGGGGTACACCAGAGCAACCGCCAGGTTTCTGGACAATGCTTGACTGTTTTCAGCGTGTTCGGCCAGACGTTGAACGACTGAATCCAGTTGGCCGGCCTGTTCACCGGCCGCAACGGATCGATAGTACAGCGGTGGGAACAGCGCCGGATGTTCGGCCATCGCGTCCGCAAGACTGATGCCCTCAACAACGCGAGCGCGAACGGCCGCCAGCGGTCGCCGCAAGCGGCTGCGTTCGGATTGCTCCGACACAATAGACAGCACCTCTTCCAGCGGCAGGCCCGCGCGCAGCAGCCCGGCCAACTGCCGGAGCAGCAGTGCCCGTTCACGGCCGAGGCCGGAACCGCCTTTGAACAACCCGGATCGCGGAGCTTGCCCTGCAATGGGTTGAACCTGAAGCGGCACCCAGCCTCGATCGCGCAGTTGCTGCCGGGCCTGGCGAGCGGAGTCGGCCTGCACAACGCCTCGGACGCTGCGGCCTCGTTCCAGTGCCTCATAGTCAAACGCTGCCATTTAGCGCCTCCTCATCCAGCGGTTGGCACCTTGCACCGGATGCAGCCGTCCGATCCAGGCGTTGATGCTGGCTCGATCAGTCGAGGCTGCTTCGGTCTCGGCGCTATTCAGAAGCGGGGTGCAGATCGTGCCAGCATCACGCAGCAGCTGATCGAACCACCACCCGTGCCTCGCCATGGGCGAGCGAGCCCGACCAAAAATATGCAGTCGAGGCTTCAATTAGAATCCCGCCCCGCGCTTGTGCCGATCTGTCGCTGCCGATCAACGCCAACCGCCGGTGGTGATTTTCTTCGGCCTTCGACATCGTAGTCACGCCATTCGGCGAGCGGTCCTTCGTCGGTCGTGTGTTCGTCGTCTTCCCAATCATACCGTTTCATTGGCGGACGGTCCCACTGCCGATAGGCAATCGCCATCCAGACCCCGAGAACAAAGCCACTGGCATGCAGTTCCCAACTCGTCTCGGGCGCTGCAGGCAATACGCCCCAAATCATTGAGCCGTACATGAACCAAATGACCAACGCCGCACCAATAGAGCGCATGTCGCGGCGCAGCACGCCCGACACGAATACAAAGGCCAGCAAACCGTAGATCAGGCCACTGGCACCAATATGGATGTTGCTTCGGGCAAACAGCCAAGCCAGGGCACCCGAGCCGATGTAGATGACGGGCAGCGCACGCACTGCGGAATTCGGGAAAAGATACAGCATGAAGCACCCGCCGATCATCAGGGGCAGGCTATTGGAGAGAATGTGCGACAGATTGAAGTGCAGTAACGGAGTCGTGATCAGGCCGATCAGTCCGATGCTGTCACGAGGGCGAAGACCAAACTGGATCAGGTTCAGATTCAACAACTGGTCGAACAAAAAAACCGACCAGATGACCGCCAGGAAGCCCAGTGTGATCTTGAACGCGAGTACGAAATTGCCCTGGGCACGTCGTGATGACACGTAATCCGGATCGGGCGTATCAAAGTGCATCGCTGCAGCCCTGAGTGCTTCGTTCATGCTCCAACCGGGAAGCGATCAAGTGCCGGGTCTGCGAGCTCAAACGCTCAACGGCATCAGAATCCACCGTCCCATCAGGCGTAATCGGCGGGTGAATCACCATTTTGACCGGTCCGGGTGTAATGCGAAACGAATCCGACGGCATTCGATCCCGGGTCCCGATGACCGTGATCGGCAATACCGGCAGCTGTCGATCCACAGCTACCCGAAACGCCCCTTTCCTGAATTGCATCAGCGCGCCAGTCCGGCTGCGTGTGCCTTCAGGAAAGAACAGAATGCCGGTCCCGTGAGGCAAGTCGGCAACAGCCCGGTTGATGGCTGACCGTGCCTGCTCAGGGTTTCCGCGGTCGATAAATACGTGGCCCAGCGCCCGACAGCCTTGCGCAACAAACGGAATATGCTTGATTTCCGCTTTCATGACCCAGCGCAAATCGAGGCTCGAATACCCATAGATCAAGGGGATATCGTACTGGCTCTGGTGGTTCGAAACCACCACGTAGCTCTGGCCCGGCTGGATGTGCTGCAGACCCTCAATGTCGATTCTCAGCGGTGTCAGAAAGGCAATCCAGCGTGCCCAGTTGCTTGCGATATGAAGGTTGGCTGCTCGCTTGTAGCCAAATAAACACATCAGAATCGCAACCGGTGCTGCCAAGACCGTAAACAGAACGGCCAGCGGTATCAGCACGAGCCACTGCCAAAGCGGATACAACATCAGCCAAAGACCAGAACGCGGACTGGCGTTGATTTCCTCGCTGTTCATGTCGGACCGGTCCTGCATGCGGTTAGTTTAACCGGCATCCGGGCCATCATCGTTCAGCATTGAGTTGTACGAACGCGAATCCGGTGAGCGCCTGGGCTATACACCCCGCAAACATCTGGCCTGCGTACAGGCTGCAAGTCGCAGTCGCCTGCGGGTTTGCTCAAAGTCCGGCTCAACCATGATCCGCACCTGCTTCAAACCGCAAGTGACGGAGCAAATGTCGATAGCCTTCTGCGTCAAACTGGTCCTTGAAGCCATACACCAGGTACTGGTGCTGGTCGGGCGTCTTTACCGGAAATGAAACGAACCACGGGCTGGCGATTCCACCTTGGCCAGCCCGGACTCGTATGCTGCGATCCGCATGGTCGGTCAACGACAGCACACCACCGGTTTGAAAGCGCAAACAGCGCCAGCGCTGAACATTTGGCCAGTATCGAAAGGTCCAGAATGTGTAGAGCATGACGCCGATCGTCAAACCCAGTTTGAGTAGCAGATCAATATTCGAACCAACAATTGACACGATTGCCAATAGCGCCACTGCACCGATCAAACCGGTTGCGGTTCGCCCCCGGTAGATTTTAACGGTGTGCGTCATCAGCCTGGCGAAGAACGCAGACAATGCCCAATAAATCATTCGTGTCAGGATCGGACCGACCCGTCATCCAGTCCCAAAGCTGGTCATCCTCACATTCCAGCAAGCGCGCAAATGCGGCCTGCAGGGCAGGATCGGACCCGTCATAGTGTTGCTCCAACCAGTTACTGAACAGCACATCAAGCTCACGCATGCCGCGACGACAGCGCCAGCGCAGACGGGACAGCTCGTGTTGTTGAACAGCACTCATTGTGCTTGGCCTAGCCCGACAGCAATGCGACCGCAATACGCAACCACAGAACCGCCAAGGTCAACAGGCCCAAGCCGAACACAGTAGCCCGCGTTAATACGTGGTTGACACTGAGATGAATCGCCGCCTGAATATAGCGGAACGTGACAAACAGCCAGGCCAGCGCAATCGACAGACTGTCCTGAATACCGAGCAGAAATATCAACACGCAGGCAACATAAAACAAGATCGGAGCTTCAAACAGATTGGCCAGATGGTCCGAAGCGCGAGAATCACGCACACGTTCAGCCATTTGGACCCGCGACTGGACTTGCTGTGGGTGCACGCGGTTGCGCTTCATCTGTGTGACACGGCTGATAATCGTGCCGAAGAACAGCATGAAGACCAGCGCGACCATCGGTAAGATCGGAATCAGAATCTGAATTGCTTCGATATCTTGCATTCAATTTCTCGTCTGGGCCTGAGCCTGTGCGGCCATCGTGAGCTAGATCGAACGGCGTTCAAGCATCATTTTCTTGATTTCACCAATAGCCTTGGCCGGATTCAACCCTTTCGGGCAGGTCTTCGCACAGTTCATAATGGTGTGGCATCGGTAAAGCTTGAATGGATCTTCAAGCTCGTCGAGGCGCTCACCGGCAGCCTCATCCCGGGTATCGGCAAGCCAGCGATATGCCTGTAGCAAAATCGCCGGGCCGAGATACCGGTCGCCGTTCCACCAATAGCTTGGGCAAGAAGTCGAACAGCAGGCGCACAAAATACATTCGTACAGCCCATCAATCTTTTCACGATCTTCGCGCGACTGCAGGCGCTCCTTATCGGGCGGCGCCGGGCTCTGCGTTCGAATCCACGGCCGAATCGATGCATATTGCGCGTAAAAGTGCGTCAGATCGGGCACCAGGTCCTTGATGACCGGCATATGCGGTAACGGATAGATCTTGACGTCACCCTTGATTTCATCAATACCCTTTGTGCAGGCCAGCGTATTGGTGCCATCGATATTGAATGCGCAGGAACCGCAAATGCCCTCACGACAGGAACGCCGGAAGGTCAGCGTCGGGTCGATTTCATTCTTGATCTTGATGATCGCATCCAACACCATCGGGCCGCATTGATCCAGATCGATGGTGTATTGATCAATCCTCGGGTTTTCACCATCATCAGGACTCCATCGGTAGATCCGGAAATTCTTTGTTCGTTCGGCACCGTCCGGCGCAGGAAAGGTCTTGCCCTTCTTGATTCTCGAGTTTTTGGGTAGTCTGAATTCAGCCATAGCGATATCAAATCAGTGAATTAATAGAACGTTGAAGACCAGCAGATGATCTTCAGACTCAGTACGTTCGCTTCTTGGGCGGCACAACTTCGACATCCTCGCTCAGTGTGTACAGATGTACCGGGCGATAATCCATGTGCGTTTCCACGCCACCATCAGGTTTCTCGGCCATCCATACCAGCGAGTGTTTCATCCAGTTTTCGTCATCACGATCCGGATGGTCTTCCTGGGCATGCGCGCCCCGACTTTCTTTACGGTTTTCGGCCGATACCATGGTCGTCACCGCATTTCCAAGCAGGTTGCGCAATTCCAGCGTCTCGACCAGGTCGGAGTTCCAGACCATGGAGCGATCCGACACCTTGATGTCTGAATACATCTGTTGGACTTCCAGAATTTTTTCGACGCCTTGCTCCAGCGTATCGTTGGTTCGAAAGACGGCCGCATCTTCCTGCATGACGCGCTGCATCCGATCACGAATGTCGGCGGTGGAATGACTACCGTCCGCATGCCGTATTGCGTCGAAATCATTCAACAGCCGATCAACCGCGGCATCCGGCAAGGTTGGGTGAGATTGATTCGGCTTGATGTTTTTAGCGCATTGATGGGCAACTGCACGACCGAATACGATCAGATCCAGCAGCGAGTTGGAACCCAGCCGGTTCGCACCATGGACAGAAACGCAGGCCGCCTCCCCAATGGAATACAGACCGGGCACGACCGAATCCGGGTCCCCATCCTTCAGCGTGACTACCTCACCATGGTAGTTGGTTGGTATGCCACCCATGTTGTAGTGCACTGTAGGAAGCACAGGGATGGGGTCCTTGGTGACGTCTACCCCTGCAAAAATGCGGGCGGTTTCGGCAATACCGGGCAGCCGTTCGTGGATGACCTCCGGCCCCAGATGCTGCAGATTCAAGTGGATGTGATCCTGCTTCTCACCCACACCCCGCCCTTCGCGGATTTCGATGGTCATCGACCGTGACACCACGTCACGCGAGGCCAGATCCTTGGCATTGGGCGCATAGCGCTCCATGAAACGCTCGCCTTCTGAATTGGTCAGGTAACCGCCTTCACCTCGCACGCCTTCGGTAATCAGACAGCCTGCGCCGTAGACACCGGTTGGATGAAACTGCACAAATTCCATGTCCTGGAGCGGCAGGCCGGCGCGCAGCACCATGCCATTGCCGTCACCGGTGCAGGTGTGAGCAGAGGTGGCCGACAGATAGCTGCGTCCATAACCACCGGTGGCCAGGATAACCGCGTGAGCACGAAACAGATGGAGTTTTCCGGTCGATAAATCCCAAGCCATGACGCCGCGACACACGCCGTCATCGTCCATCAGCAAGTCGGTCGCGAAGTATTCGATGAAGAACTGGGCATCGTGCTTAAGCGACTGCTGATAGAGCGTATGCAAAATAGCATGCCCGGTGCGGTCTGCAGCTGCACAAGTCCGTTGCGCAGTGCCCTCACCAAAGTGCGTCGTCATGCCGCCGAAGGGGCGCTGATAAATTTTGCCTTCTTCGGTTCGTGAGAACGGCACACCATAATGCTCTAGTTCGATCACCGATGGAATGGCTTCACGACACATGTACTCGATTGCATCCTGGTCGCCCAGCCAGTCCGAGCCTTTGATGGTGTCATACATATGCCAGCGCCAATCATCCTCGCCCATGTTGCCCAGGGCAGCGCTCATCCCGCCTTGTGCTGCAACTGTGTGCGAACGGGTTGGAAATACTTTGCTGATGCAGGCGGTATTCAAACCGGTTGCAGCCAGGCCCATGGTCGCGCGCAGGCCGGAACCACCGGCGCCGACAACGACCACATCGTATTCATGCTTTTCGAGTGAATATTGCTCAGACATTCAATTTCCAGAAATTACGTAGTTCAGGCAACTGCCTAGGGATTCAACACTAAGTGGACATGCACGTCCAACCGTACCTGCAGAAGCGTGATTGGGTTCAGACGCCGAATGCAACCATCAGAATGGCCAGGATGGCCGTAAGACCCGCAGCCAGCGCTGAAATCAGAATCAACAGCTGCAGTGCAAGCGCAGTCGGGCGATGATGCACGTAATCCTCAACAACGACCTGCAGCCCCAATCTGCCGTGATAAAAGGCTGCTGCAATAAAAAGGATGGCCATACCAGCATTCCAGGGCTTTGCAAGCCAATTGCTTGCGGTCGAATAATCTGAACCGGCAAGAATGCTGAAAGCCCAAACCAGCCAAATGACTAATGGAATCAGTACAATAGCTGAGACGCGTTGTGACCACCAATGCTCTACACCGCTGCCTGCAGCGCCGTAATGGTGCGCGCGATGCAGTGGATTTCTATACTGACTCATAACAGACGCCCCCATACCAAGGCAGTCAACCCAATGGTAAGGGCAACCACCAGCCAGGCCGATCGGCGCGCGGCCGGGAGCTCCATCATCATCCCCGCGTCCCAGATCAAATGCCGGATACCATTGAGCAGATGATAGAAAAGAGCCGACGTCCAGACGACAAGAATTGCCAACAGAATTGGATGCGCTAATGCCTGTTGCGTACTCGCATAGTGTTCAGGACCGGATGCCAACGCAACCAGCCAGACCGTAATCAACATCATCCCTGCACTGAGCAGCATTCCCGTCAGGCGGTGAAGGATGGAGAGCACCGACGTCCACTGAGGACGGTAAATTTGTAGATGGGGTGATAGCGGTCGTGTATCAGTTTGCATGGTTTAAGGCTGGTGTTCTGCGGTGGTGTATGTAATTCTACTTGAAGTCGACGCTTTAAAAATCAATGCAGCGGCCATTTTTTTCCCAATCACCATAGCGGGTCGGGTCGGGCCCTTTTCGTCCACCAATCTCAACGGTACTCGGTCCATCAACGGGTGATTGATGAGCCGGATTGGTCGGCTTGTCAGGATCGGGCTTGTGAGAGCCCACAGGGCCGGTCGTTTGATGGTTTGTCATTTCTTTGTCAGAAGGATTTTTTTGCGCCATAATTGAACCGTTTTCATTTATGTGTCCAATATAACTTGATTCGATGAATCTCTTGTCGCCGTGAATCCATTCCCCCTCAGTCATCTGCGTGCGATTCGCCTGACCGGATCCGATGCGCGAAAGTTCATTCAAAGCCAGGTAACTGCTGATCTGAGAGAGACTGAATCGCATGAAGCCTGTCCGGCAGCCTGGTGTGATGCCAAGGGTCGTGTCATCACAACCCTGCTGGTCTTGATCCGGGAGACATCGATTGACCTGGTCATTCCGGCCAGCCTTGTTGAGCCGGTGGTTTCCAGGTTGAACATGTTCCGCATTGGCCGCGAAGTGGAGGTCCAGCCTCCTGAAGCCGTTGAGGGTCTGATGGGCTGCGACCTCGAGGCCTGCCAACAAGCGGGCTGGTCGGTATTGGCCTTTGATCGGACACGAGCGATTCGCCTATCGGGCCAGACATTGGGCCAGGCTGAATCAATGGCTGAACGGTCAGACCAATCGGATTACGCCTGGCGACAAGCCGACGATGTCTGCGGCTGGGTCTGGCTGACGCCGAACACCTCCGGTCAGTTTCTTCCCCAGATGTTGGGACTGGAGGCACTGAACGGGATCAGCTATCGCAAAGGCTGTTACCCGGGCCAGGAAATCATTGCGCGTTTGCACTACCGCGGGCGCCTGACCAAGCGCCTGATGCGATACCAATACTCCACTGAGCAAACGCCTGAGCCAGGAACACAGATTGAGCTGTCAAGTGGTAAAGCCACTGTCCTGACCGGAGGCAGGATCGAACCAACTGAGTCAGGCAACGCCGATGCATATCAGGGGCTCGCGGTCGTTTCGGGCGGGATTGACCACCAGGCATCGTTTGACGATCAGCAAGGTCAAATTGTGTTCAAAGAAACTTGAATCGGATTGGCTATTTCGATAAGTCTGGCTGTGATACCATGCTAAAAAACTTGTATTTCAACATGTTAAATGGATCATTTAAATGATTGCTAAAGATGCAACTTTGACTCGTTTTGAGGTCGAGATCAGGCATTTGGTCACTGTTTTCTGTGTGCTGGCTGCATCAGTGTTACCACTATCCCTTGCCGCACAGGACGATAACGCATCGGACCCCGTGATGACCGAAGCTGATGCGCTGGAATGGCAAACGCAGCCGATCGATTTTTTGGTCAATCCGATTTATCCACCAGAGCAGGCTGAACAGGTTTATCAACCCCTGGTGGAGTATCTCCGAACAGAGACCGGTCTGGACCTGCAGTTGATCACAGCGCGCAATTTTCACCGCTACTGGGTTGATGCGCGCCGCAATGAAGCTGCGCCATTCATTCTGGAGGATGCTCATATGGCCTCCTGGCGCATGAACCAGCATGGCTACCAGCCGTTGGCCATGGCATCAACTCCAACCAGCTTCTCGCTGCTGACGATGGGTCACATGGCTGATGATCAACTTGAAGATTTTATTGGCCGACAGGTATCCTCCCTGCCCTCGCCCAGTCTTGGTTACGTCGTATTGACAAACTGGTTTACAAACCCTTTACAGCAACCCTTGATTCTGTCCAATGCCACATCATGGCTCGATGCAATCGAGATCGTTTTTGCCGGCGAAGCAGACGCTGCCATCGTGCCGCAAAACCTGGTGCTTCGCTATCCAAATCTGTATCCGATTGAGCAGTCCGATGAAATGCCCGGACTGACGCTTTCAGCAGCCAGTGAGGTGCCGGAATCAATTCGACAAACCGTTACCGATGCCCTCATCAATCTGGCCGACAATCCTGATTTCCATAGCGCGTTGTTCGAGCTGGACATCGAAGCTTTTGTTGCTGCCAACCCGGATGACTTTGCCGAACTGGATCAACTTCTCAGCACGATATTTTCTTTGTAGTGACATTCTGAGGTCATTCCGGCTGACTCCACCGGACTGAGACGAAATGCCGGGGAACCTTTGGTCAACGCTGCACGGAGCCCGTTTCAGTCAGATCAGAACAGCCGCAGATCGTGTGATGCGGCGAGAGTAACAGCAGTCGTAGTGACGGTCGAGTGGCGCTAAGCGCGCGATGCGGCTTTTGCGGCGAACCTTGTCGGAACGGGCCTTTGCAGGGACTTCGGCTCGTGTGTGCTCGCTGACCTGGAATAACCACTTGTAGTAACGATTGGCACCCGCCCAAACCAAGCCTGACTATTCTGCAAAAGTGCCGTCGCGCCCGCGCAGCATTTTCAGGGGTTTCCTAGGATTTGCAGGCGACAAGGTAGGCTATCCAGCCTGCATCGGCATCTCCCTGTTCGGTCGGTGAATAGATGCCGTCACCCTCACCGGTCTCTTCGTCGGTGCCTTCCCAATAGATCGTCGCGCTGGCAAATCCAGCTTCGAGTAACAGCTCACGGATTTCGGGTAACGTCCACAGGCGCCAGTGATACTCAAAGGCGTTTTGCATTTCCGAGCCATCGGAAAACTCGAAATGTATCCGGCAGGTCATATGCTGGTTGATCGGATTGAATGCCGCTTGATCCCAGACATATGTGAAGTCGTCATATTCGGTCCGTTCCTCAAGTTCCTGATGCGCCTCATAGCCGCCAAATGCATCAAGAAAAAGAATGCCGTCGGTTTTCAGACCCTTCAAGGCATTCTTGAAATAGTCGCGCAATCCCTCGCGCGTGGTAAACAAGTAGTAACTGAAGTTCATTGCCAGAATGGCATCCACTCGTTCGCCGCTATAGCTCAGCACATCGGCCTGCACCATCGATATACGGTTTCGCGCCGAAGCGTCTAGATCAGCGACATGATGGGCCTTGCCCCAGGCCATGACTTCACCATCAAGGTCAACGCCAACGGCCTGGTGCGCAGCATCCTGCTGAACCCATGCGCAGGCCGTATTGGCCGTGCCGCAAAAGTCTTCGCGCAGGCTTTTCAGCGGCCTGCCGCTCAGTTCGAGAAAGGTCTCACTGACAAATTCAAGCTCGGATTCCGGATCCTGAACACTGGCTTCATAGCAATGATGTCGATCGGCCTGATCGGCTTGACTGCGCTTGTTGTTTTTTTTGCTGTGTTTAGTGGCTTTGGCCATGAAGTAACAATCCTAAATCGGTAGCGTCAGCGTTCCGCTGTGATCGCAGGCCATGCAGAACGCAAGTAGATGATCATGGACCAGATCGTGAGCACTGCAGCAATCACCAAAAGGCTCACGCCGATCTGCTGCACCGGAAGCCCTAACAGTGGCTCGCCATACAGCAGAAATCCGATGGCCACCATTTGGAAGATGGTTTTCGACTTGCCGATGCTGGATACCTTGACCACTGCGCGCTGGCCCAGCTCAGCCATCCATTCACGGAGTGCCGAAATCGTGATCTCCCGGCCGAGAATGACCACAGCCGACAACGTAATGATTAAATCGGGGTTGCGCTGAACAATCAGAATCAATGCAATTGCGACGATGAGTTTGTCGGCAACCGGATCCAGAAATGCGCCAAAAGGACTGGTCATCTCGTATTTGCGGGCGATCCAGCCATCGGCCCAGTCGGTAATCGCAGCGGCGATGAAAATACCGACCACCACTTCGTTTGACCAGTCATAGGGCAAGAAGTACACCAGCACCAATACCGGAATCAGCACGATTCGGATCATGGTCAGTAGCGTTGGGATCGTCAGCTTCAAGGCGGGCATTCGTTGATCAACAGTGCCCGCTATGGTACGCAATTTGATTGCGTTTGGGCTGACTTTCGGGCCCGGATGTCGCGTGAATCAATTTCCGCGCAGATGCTGATAGATCGATTCTGCCAGCGAGCGGTTGATGCCTTCTACGCGTGCAAGTTCTTCGATGCCTGCTGCCTTCACGCCCTGCAACCCCCCAAAATGACTCAACAATTTCTGGCGCCGCTTGGGACCCACGCCGGCAACGCCCTCGAGCGGTGATTGTTGGGCGCGCTTCTGGCGACGGCGGCGATGGCCCTGTACGGCAAATCGATGCGCTTCATCGCGAATTCGCTGTGCCAACAGCGAAGCCGCATGATTCGGGCCCGGCTGCGCCTCGCGGTTGGCCAGAATCCAGGTCTCGAATCCTGCCCTGCGGGCCGGACCTTTGGCGATACCGACCACCGGCAGCGCATCCAGGCCCAATGCCGACAGCACGTCGCGCGCCCGGTCAGTCTGACCGCGCCCGCCGTCAATCAGAATCAGGTCGGGGAGTTCATCCGGCGTTTCCTGCAGTGCGCGCCTGTAGCGTCGTTCCAGCACCTGTTGCATGGCCGCGTAGTCATCGCCCGGCGTAATCCCCTCAATGTTGAAATAGCGGTACAGCTTGCGCTGCATGCCGCTCGTGCCATGCACCACGCAGGAAGCGACCGTTTCAGTTCCGGAAATATGGCTGATATCAAAACATTCGATTCGCTCTGGCGGTCCATCCAGCTTCAGCAAATCGGCCAGCGCCTGTAGCTCTCGCCCAACTTGATCGCGCTCCTCCAGCCGGCGTCGAAGCGCATCCCCTGCATTCAGCAACGCCATATTCAACCATTGCCGTCGCTGCCCTCGAACGGAAGCCGTGAGCTTGACCTGGCGCTGTTTGCGCTCGCTGAAGACCTGCTGCCAGAGATCCTGATCCTCGGGCGCCTGGGAAAGAATGCATTCGCGCGGCGGTAACCGTTCAGCGTAGTATTGCCCGATAAAAGCCGACATCAGGCTGGCGTCTTCGGCATCCGGATCAACCTGGCTAGGGAAGAACACGCGCGAACCGGCATTCCTGCCGTCTCGAAATACAACGACCTGGACGCTCAGGGAAGCGCCAGACCGGGCCAACGCGATCACGTCCAATTCATCCGCACCGTCAGTTACAAATTGGCTTGACTGTACGCTGCGGACTGATTTGATTTGGTCTCTTAGTCTTGCAGCTTGTTCAAAATCAAGTGCTTGACTTGCTTTATTCATTCGATTGCTCAAGTGCTCGACGACCTGTTCGTTCTCGCCGTCCAGAAACGCCCGGGCCGCGTTCAGGTCTTCAGCATATTCATCTTCGCCAATCAAGCCCACGCACGGCGCGCTGCAGCGCTTGATCTGATACTGCAGGCAAGGACGGCTGCGGTTATTGAAGACACTGTTCTGGCACTGCCGGATCCCAAACAAGCGATAGACTTGATTGAGGCTTTCGCGCACGGCACCCGCGCTTGAGTACGGACCGAAATACTCGCTACCCTTCTTACGGCTGCCGCGATAAAACCCCAACCGCGGAAACGGGTGCTTGCTGTTCAGCCGAATCCAGGGATAACTCTTGTCGTCTCGAAGATTGATGTTGTAGCGGGGCTTGAGCGACTTGATCCACTCGTTTTCCAACAGCAGCGCTTCGGCTTCGGTGCGCGTCAGGCTGACCTGAATATCGGCGACCTTGGACACCATCAGTGCAATTCGGCCCGCCTTGGCCGACCGGGTGAAATAACTGCCAACGCGTTTTTTCAGATTACGCGCCTTGCCGACATACAGTGCACGGCCCTCGGCATCCTTCATCAGGTAAACGCCGGGCGAACTCGACAGGCTCTTGACAAATGCAGCCGCATCAAACGATTGGGCTTGTTTGCGGTCGGCGGGGCTGGCGCTGCTCATGATGATCTGTAAAGCTGCTCGCTGGGTTCAGGCCTGCAACTGTTTTCGCATGGCGTCGGCAGCCTGTTCAAGCATGTCGAGCACCTGCCGAAAGCCATGATCCCCACCATAGTAGGGATCGGGCACTTCGTCCAGACCGTAATCAGGCACCAATTCCATGACCAGCTGAACGCGACAGACGGATGAGGGTGGCCGAAGGGCTTCCAAGCGCTCCAGATTATTGCGATCCATGGCCAGAATCCAATCAAACCGCACGAAGTCCTCGGCCCGTATCAGGCGTGAACGGTCGCCCGAAATATCCATGCCACGTTCTGCGGCCATCGCAACAGAACGTGGATCAGGCGGATGACCCACATGATAGTCATGGGTGCCGGCCGATTCACTCTCGAAGTCCACGCCGGCCTCGCTCAATGCGCGATCAAACACGCCTTTGGCGGTCGGGCTTCGACAGATATTGCCCATGCAAACAAACAGAATTCGATGCGTCATGCTCAGCCTCTCTGTGTTTACGGATCTCGGTTGGAAAACAAGGCGCGCGCTGCATTCAGGTCTTCAACAGTATCGATTCCTGCGGGTATGGATTCACAGGCCCGGGCACAAACAATGTGCCAGCCGGCTTCAAGCGCACGCAGCTGTTCCAGCGATTCAAGCTCAGCCAGCCTGGAATGCGGAAGCGAAGACCAACGCTTCAGTGCACCCGCGCGATAGGCATACAGTCCTACGTGTCGCCTGGCCAATCCTTCGGGCCAACCGCTCCCGCTGCACACCGCGGGAATCGGGGCACGGCTGAACAGCATTGCGCGCCCCGCAGCATCCGGCACGACTTTGACAACATTCGGATTCAACCATTCGCTTTCGTCATCGATCCAGTCCCACAGCGTGGCGATCAGTGCGCTTTCGTGCTGTTCCAGCAAACCGGCAACCTGCTGGATACAAACTGGAGGCATCAGTGGTTCATCGCCCTGCAAATTGACAACGCAGTCCTGGTCATCGAAGCCCAGAGAATCCACCGCTTCGGCCAGTCGGGAAGTACCGCTGTCGTGGTTCGAACTCGTCATGACAATATCGCCCCCGACGGCTTCAACGACCTCGGCAATTCGCGCATCATCCGTCGCTACATGAACACTGGCTGCGCCCGCTGTTTCAGCGCGCTGCCAGACGCGCACAATCATGGGCTGCCCATAGAGGTCGGCCAATGGTTTGTTCGGCAACCGCTGCGATGTCAGCCGGGCTGGAATAATGACGTGGAAACGACTCATCAGGATTTGAATTTTCGCACATGACTGTCGAGCTCATCGAGCAGCTGCCCGGGCAACATTGCTCGAACCCGCAATACCCACAAGCCATCAGCCTGTAATCGGCCATCCAGCCTGGCCGCATCTTTTTCGGTCATAACAACCGGCCCTGCAAGCGACAGCAGCCAGTCGGGGTCGATCGGTTGATGATCCTGCAGCGCATGCGGTTGAACCCGGTAGCCCATTGAACGCAGCCCAGAAAAAAATGGCTCGGGGTCGGCAATGCCAGCGACGGCGTGCAGCTTTGCGCCGGATGGCGGCGGATCAAGCGGACGATCCTGCAGGTTGAACCAACCGTCGAAACTCAGCTCGAATCCCCATTCATCGGGCTTCAGTGCTGACCCTTCATCACGCTTGTACAACACGCGATCGACGCTTTGCAATCGTTCGATTGGCTGCCGCAACGGGCCGGCCGGAAGGAGCCGGCCATTCCCGAAGCCCCGACGCTGATCAATCAGACAGAGCTCGTAACTGCGCGGCAAGCCGACGTGTTGAAGCCCGTCGTCACTGACCACCAGGTCGGCACCAGACCGAATGGCCCGGTCGAGCGCCTGCGCCCTTAGACGGCAAACCCACACCGGTGCCACTGTGCGATTTGCGAGCATTCGGGCTTCATCTCCACATGCCCGACTGTCGGTATCGGCGGAAACAAGCAGAGGCGTGCCCGTCGCAGTACCGCCATATCCCCGGGTAATGATTGCCGGGTTCAGGCCCTGCCCGAGAAAATGCTCGACGACAGCCAAAACAACCGGCGTTTTGCCGTTTCCGCCAGCGGTCAGGTTGCCAACGACGATGACTGGACAATCCGGCTTTTCCTGCGGTCGTTCAAGCCGGCCCGCGCTCAGCCCATACAGGGCTGCCAGAACACGCAAGGATCGCGGCGGCGGTTTCGCGCGCCACCAGATCCGCTCCAATCCGCGAGCCAGTCGAGCGCGCAGATTGGCGCTCATGCTGGTGACGATTCAACGTTCTGGAATTGTGCCCGATACAACAATTGATAAAGACCGTTGGGCTCGGCCAGCAATTCTGCATGACGGCCGCGTTGAATAATGCGACCCTGATCCAGCACGATGACCTGGTCGGCCTGTTCAATCGTGGTCAGGCGATGGGCGATGACCAGCGTTGTTCGATTCTTCATCAATCGTGACAGGCCCTGCTGAACCGCACGCTCGGATTCGGAGTCGAGTGCAGAAGTGGCTTCGTCCAGAATGAGCAGCGGCGCATCCTTGAGCAACGCTCGGGCAATGGCAATGCGCTGTTTCTGGCCGCCGGAAAGTTGAACCTGGTAGTTTTGACTGACTTGCTGACCGAGCACGGTGTCCATTCCGTCCGGTAAGGCCTCGATGAATTCCCAGGCGTTCGCATCCCGGGCCGCCTGTTCTATCGCTTCGTTCGAAGAAGCGGCCAGACCGCCGTATGCAATATTGGCCCGCACGGTGTCGTTGAACAACACGGTCTCTTGACTGACCAGGGCAACTTGTCTTCTCAAGTAGGTAAGCGCGTACTCATTCAGCTTGACACCATCCAGCAGGATGGTGCCGCCCGTTGGTCGATAGAAACGCGGCAGCAGGCGCGCCAGCGTCGTTTTACCCGAACCGGAACGCCCGACCAGCGCGGTCACCGTGCCTGGATCAAGCGTCAACTTGATCTCATCCAATACGCGCTCGTCGCGGCCAGGATACTCGAACGACACGTCTTGAAATTCAACCCGTCCGGTGATGCTGGATGGCGCATGCTGACCGGTATCCACCTCGGCCGGACGATCGAGGCTGGCATAAATGCTCTCAGCGGCTGCCATGCCCTTCTGGATCAACAGGTGGATGTTGGTCAAGCGCTTCAACGGTGGAATACTGGCAACCATCGCAGCCAGTACAGACATGAATACTCCCGGCGACACCTCCGCACGCAGAAACTGACTGCTCGCGATCACCAGCAGCACGACCACAGCGATACCTGCCACCAACTGGATCAACGACGAGGACAATAGCTGGGTTGCGCGCAACCTCAAGTGCAAGCGACGATTGGATTCATTGACGCCTTCAAATGCGCGGCTTTCCGATGCGTGGCCCGCATAGACCCGAACCACTTCCTGGCCTTGAACAATCTGCTCGGTTCGCTGAGTGACCTCACCCATCGAATCCTGGATACGATGGGATATTGCCCGAAAACGACGACTGACAACGAGCACAACAAATGCCACTACCGGCAGCAACAGCAGCATCGTCAGCGTCAGGCGCCAGGATTGAATCAGCATCACGCCCAATAGCGCCAGCACAATTGCGGTATCGCGCACAACGCCGATCAGCGCCGTGGTTGCGGCCTGTGCAACCTGCTCGGTGTTGTAGGTCAGCCTGGAAATCTGCTGGCCCGATCCCTCGCGATCAAATTCTGAAACCGGCACAACCAGATAGTGGCCGAACAGATCGCGCCGCAGATTGGCGATCAACCGTCGCCCCATCCATTCCATGCCGTAGATACCGCCGAAATTTCCGATTACGCGCACAACCACGGCCACCAGTACCAGCGCCGGCAGCATCAAGCTGATGTCAGGGCTATCGGACATCAGCGTTTCATCGATGAGCGGCCGCAGCAAATAAACAAAAAACGCCTGGCCAACGGCATCCAGCAAAACCGCCAGAACGGACAAGAAGCAGATCGCCTTGTGATGTTTCAGAAATCCGAGCAGGCGAAAGTACATCGAGCCGAAAGATGTATTGGGTACGTCGGCGTCAGTTTGTGGCTCCGTTGGTGGATCGAGGGATCGATTCACGGTGGATTAGCAGCCTCGGGTTGCTCGGTAATGGTTGCAATGCTGAGGCGATTGATGCCCTGCGCCGATGCAGCATCCATGGCGCGGACAACCAGCTCATGCCGCGTCTGGGCATCACCGCGAATAACCAGGACCGCATCCGGGCTGATCGAAAAGGCCTGGTTCAGTGCCAGCTCCAGCGTACTCTTGCGCTGGTCAACCAGCACCTGGTCGTTGATGAAATACTCCCCTTCGGCAGTAATCACCAGTTCGACCCGATCAGGTACGGTTTGCTCCTCGGAAGTAGCCGCTCGCGGCAAATCGACCTGCATCAGTGCCTGGCGCTCGAACGTCGAAGACACCATGAAAAAAATCAGTAGCAGGAACACCACATCAATCAATGAGGTCAGATTGATATCGGGTTCTTCTTCCTGATCATTCTGCAGCTGCATTCAGGACACCTCGTTGCGGAGTGCACGATCAACCCGGCAAGCGGGAAACCCGCTGCTCGGACGGGTCGATACGCCATACTGTGCGGCACGCATCATCAGCCCCAACCGGTTTCCTGCCGACGACGCTCGCGGTTTCCGTGCTCGATCGAATGAATCAACTGAAGGGCCTGCTGTTCCATGGCCACGACATAGGCACGCACTTTTCCGCGGTAGTAGCGGTAGAAGAAAAAACTCGGAATGGCCACAGTCAATCCAGCCGCGGTCGTGATCAGCGCTTCGGAAATGCCGCCGGCCAGCGGAGCAGGATCACCCACCCCAACCTGCATGATGGCGCTGAACACCTTGATCATGCCTATCACGGTACCCAGCAGGCCCAGCAGCGGTGTAATGCCGGCGATCGTCCCCAGCGTGTTCAGAAACCGCTCGAGCTCATGCACAACGTGCCGACCGGTATCTTCAACCGCTTCCTTGACGACTTCGCGCGCTCGATCGCGATTGACCAACGCTGCGGCCAATACCTGGCCCAGCGGCGAGTTCGAGCGCAATGCGTCGATATGCTTCTGGTCGAGCTCCCGCTGTTGCGCCCAACTCGACACCTGCTCGATCAAGCCATCGGGCAGGACCTGGCTGCGTCGTAAACGCCAGGCCCGTTCAAACACGATGATCATCGCCAGGATGGAACATACGACCAGTGGCAACATCAACCAGCCACCGGCCAGGACATATTCTTGCATCGTTTTTTCCGATTCAATTCAAACCTTGATGCATGATAGCGGAGACCATGCAGCAATTTTCAGTTTGTAGCAACTGAATGATCCTGCAACCGGCAATCACGCGCCGCATGCCAGAACCGGCGGGACTGGAATACGCTCGCTTCAATTCTGGGGGGCTGATCCGCTCTGATCATGACTCGCAGCGCACCGCAGTCGGCAGTCGTCAGTGGTGATTGACCGGACTGTTGTTCAATATGCCCGATGACATCGTCATGCGGCAAGCGCCATCGATTGAAAGCCGCAGTGGAAACCAACGACCACTCGGGCGCCAACTGCTCAAACCAGTCCGCATGAAACGCATCGCGATGTCCCGAGCGCGGCAGCACCCAGGCATCGACCGGCTCGACGGCGCTCGTCATCCACAGCCGGTTGGCTATTTGCGCGCCAATCCGTCCAGTCAACAGCACGCTGCCGAAGGCTGATCGAATCTCCAGCACACAGCTGGAATCAGCCCCGAGATAAGGCAACCCTTCCGAGGGATGTACAAAGCGAAAATCGATCTGGTCGGCCGACCAACCCTGGCCTGCGGTGCAAGGTGCACCAAGCCCGGGCTGTGCGGCATACATCCGGGCTTCCGGGTGCGCATCCAGCACCGCAAACAGGCCGCCTGAATGCGAACGGGCATGGCTGGACACCACTACCCGGTCGATGCTGCGCCGGCCAAGGCTCCGCAGTACCGGCGCCAACGTGCCTGGATACAGACTGGAAGTCTCGCCATCACCGCCACCGGTGTCATACAACAGCGTTTCCTGCTGGCTTTGCGCGATCACGGCCAAGCCGTTACCGACATCCAGGACATACAGATCGAATTCGCCTGGCTGAAGGGAGTCGATTCTGGGAAACAACAAGGGCAGCAAAAGCACAGCGCCTAGCGGACGCGCCGGCCAGCCACGCGGAGCAATCAGCCAAAGCCCTCCCAGAAACGCCAGCAGGATGGATCCAAGTGCCGGCGCCGGTCGCGCCATATAGCTCCAGGGCCAGGCCGACATCAGCTCGAGCATCTGCGTCAACAGCACCAGACCCTGCTCAGCCAGGAACAATGCGCCGCTGGCTGGCAGGCCGAGCGCAAACAACGCGAGCGAAACCAGCAATGCCGGCAGAATCCAGAAACCGACCATCGGGATGGCTAGCAGGTTGGCAAGCAACGCCACGGGAATCAATTGCTGAAAAACACCGACATTCAATGCCAATAATCCAACCATGATGACCACTTGGGCCCGAATCAGCCCGAACCACCATCCGCTATTCGCTCGACGCCAGGCAAACGCCCAGATCAGAACGGCAACCGCACTGAAAGAAAGCCAGAATCCAGTTGCCAGCGGTGCCATTGGATCAACCAGCAGCACGCCGATCAGGGCAATCAGCAGGGCATGTCCGGGCTGGATGGTTCGGCGCCAGAGCATGGCGGCAAAGCCTGCACTGAGCATGATCAGTGCGCGCTGCGTGGGCAGGCTGAATCCGGCCAGCATCGCGTACAACAAGGCTGCCAGGAAGCCGGACATCAGCATGACCTGTCGGCGATTGCTCAGACCCAGCCGTGCCAATACAGGCATCAGGATCCAGCCCGATATCAGGCCGACCAACGTGGCCACCATGCCGACGTGCAGACCGGAAATGGCCAGCAGATGTGCGGTACCGGTGCGTCGCAGGTCATCACGCAGGGCCGGATCCATTGCAGTTCGATCTCCAACGGTCAATGCACGAATCAATGCCGCGGCGCCGAGATGGTCGGTATTGGCCTGCGCCCAGTCGGCAAATCGCTGCCGGAAGCGGTCTGGTGCAGCCCGCCAGCCTGCCTGTTCGAGGCGCGCTGCAGCAAGAATAGTGCCGCTGGCGCCGATACCGCTGGACAGCAGATAGCGGTGGTAATCGAAGCCACCCGGATTCAACCGGCTCTGCACCGGTGCCAATCGAACCTCCAGTTGCCATCGTTCGCCCGGTTGAAACCAGACTTCAGGCCGAAACCAGCTCAGTAACAGCCGGTCAGGCACTCCTTGATCAAGCGACGCGTCATCCGGCGCGAATTCGAACCGGATCCGGTGACCTCGGGACTCGGGCAGACTGACGATCCTGCCCTCGATCGAAACGACCTCGCCGGCGCGCGCTGCCGGCCATTGTTGATCGAGCTGCAGATCGGCATGAAACAGGAACCAGACCAGCCCCAAACCGAACGCGCCGACGGTTCGCAGCGCGCGTAGACCCAGCGCTGCGACACTGAACGCAAAGATAACAAGGATCCAGAAGATTGCCGGCAGTTGCGGAACCGCTGCAGCCAGCAGAACGCCTGCAACAAACGCCACGCCACAGCGCAGGACAGCCAATGTCGTCGTGCCTGGATTCACCCCACAGCCCTCGTGCCCCGCCGATTCATCAATCGGCTCCCGTGCCTTCGAGCTAGGCGTCAATCCGCGTCATGCAGTACCCCGGCGCGCATCTCCAGACGGCGATCCATGCGACGCGCCAATCCATGGTCATGCGTGACCACGATAAAGCTGATGCCCAGCTCCTGATTCAACTCCAGCATCAAACCATACACGTTTTCTGCGGTCTTCTCATCCAGGTTGCCGGTTGGCTCATCGCCCAGCACACAAGCCGGCCGATTGATCAGCGCACGTGCTACGGCAGCACGCTGGCGTTCGCCACCGGAGAGCTCACCCGGCTTATGGCTCAGTCGCTGACCAAGCCCCACCTGGTCAAGCAGGTCTGCGGCCTGCTCAGCGGCTTTGGCGGCCGGCTGACCGGCAATCATCAGCGGCATCGCGACATTTTCCAGCGCCGTGAACTCGGGCAATAAGTGATGAAACTGATAGATGAAGCCAAGATACTGATTGCGAATCCGGCCGCGCTGTTTCTCGTCTGCCGCAACCATGTCCACCCCATGGATATGAACCGATCCCGAACTGGGATCATCCAGACCACCCAGGATTTGCAGTAGCGTGCTTTTTCCCACGCCGGAAGCGCCCACGATGGCGACCTGCTCACCGCTCGAAATATCGAAATCGACACCGCGCAGGACTTCCAGCGGATTGCGGTCCGGGTTGAATACGCGCGTAATGCCACGACATTCGATCACGGGCCGAAGCAATGGTGGCTGGGCCATGCTGGACGATGGATCCTGCGTTGCGCTTGATTCACTCATATCGGAGCGCCTCGGCCGGGCGTGTGCGGCCGGCGCGCCAGGCCGGATACAGCGTAGAAACCAGCGAGAGTATCAGCGCAAGGCCCGAAAATCTCAGCACATCCCGGGGCTGCAAATCGGACGGCAGGTCGGAAATATAGTAAATATCCGCCGACAGGAACTCGGTGCTGAACAACTGCTCGATGCCAGCGACGATGGTTTCAACGTTCAAGGCCAGCAGCACGCCGCCAACGACGCCCAGCACGGTGCCGATCACGCCAATCATCATGCCCTGCACCATGAATACAGCCATTACGCCACCGGGGCTCAGGCCCATGGTTTTCAGAATGGCAATATCGGCTTGCTTGTCGGTGACCACCATGACCAGAGTCGAGATGATATTGAAAGCCGCAACCACAATTATCAGTGAGAGAATGATGAACATCACGGTTTTTTCCATCTGCACCGCACGAAACCAGTTTGCGTGCTGTTGCGTCCAGTCACGCACTCGATAGAAGCCCGGAAGCGAATCCGACAGCTCGAGCGCAATCGAGCGCGCCTTGAACAGATCGGTAAACGCCAGCCGTACGCCAGTGACGCCCTCGCCGGTCCGAAACAGACCCTGGGCGTCCTGCCAGTGCACAACGGCAAGGCCGGAATCAAATTCATGCACGCCCGCTTCGAATAAACCAGAAACGGTAAAACGCCGGACCTGAGGGACCACACCAGCACCGGTCGCACGCAGTTCTGGCGCAAAGATAGTTACCTGTTCGCCGCGTGAAACGCCCAGCCGCGCAGCCAATTCCACACCCAGCAACACTTGCCAGCGCTCCGTGCCAAGATCTTCGATCGAGCCTGAAATCATGTGTTCATGCAGTTCGGAAACGCGGGGTTCGAATTCCGGATCGATGCCACGCACCAGCGCTCCTGATACGCCACGACCGCGCAGCAGCGTCTGTTGTTCCACAAACGGCGCGGCCCCGACCACTTCTGGGTGATCACTGGCGTTTCGGATCAATTCCGGCCATTCGACAAATGGTCGATCCCAAGTCGAAACCGTGGCGTGCGACACCATGCCGAGTATGCGCTCACGCAGCTCTTTCTCGAAGCCATTCATGACCGAAATCACGGTAATCAGAATCGCAACGCCGACGGCAATACCACCCATCGAAATCAGTGAGATAAACGAAATGAAATGATTTCGACGCTTGGCGCGTAGATATCGAAGCCCGACGGCGACGGTCAGCGGCTGAAACATGGTGAATCCTTCTAGTTAACGACCAGGCTTGATGCCGAGCAACGGGTTCAGGGTCGGAGCTTGACGGCTCAAAGTCACTCCAGAATGGCTATCCTACAACAGCGATCACCGGATGGCGTCATTCCAGTCACCGGCTTGTATCGAGGCGATGACGTGTCGCTGCTCAACCCCTTCTGAGACTATTCAGGACCTGGTTGAGTTCATCCGGCAGTGGCGCATGAAATACCTGGTCTTCCGGCCACGGCAAGCGCAGCATGCCGGCATGCAAAAACATCGGCGCCGATTGCTCATTGTCCTGCGAGTCGTTGTACAGGCCATCGCCCACAATCGGACAGCCAAGTGCCGCGGCATGCACGCGTATCTGGTGCGTACGACCGGTATCGATGCGAACTTCGACATAATCATGCTCAGCAAAGGTTTCGAGTCGCTTGAAGGTCGAGCGGGCCTGCTGGCCATCATCGGCAACGATGACGCGGTGCTGACCACTCCGATCCCGAATTTTTTTCAGGGGCCAATCGAGCACGACCAGATCCTCGGGCATGCAGCCACACAGCAGTGCAAAATAGCGCTTGTCAGCCCGATCTCCAACCGCCGTTGACTGAAAGGCCTGCTGCAGCGACTTGGCGGCCTTGCGGCCTCGGGCGAAGACCATCAATCCACTGGTCTGACGATCGAGACGATGCACCGGCAGTAGATCCTTGTCGAGCGAGGCAAGAACGTCATCGAGGCCCCAGTCCAGCCCTGACCCTGCCTGCGAAGCCAGCCCCGCCGGTTTGTTCACGACCACGAATTCGTTCTGGCTGTGCACGATGCGGCGTCGGATCTGCTCGCGCACTCCGGGTGGAACCGATTTGTTCGATCCATTCGGCTGCGCAACCGGCGGCAGCCGAACACGATCGCCCGTCACCAGTTTCCGCATGGGCTTTGCGCGGCCTCCGTTCACGCGCACCTGGCCGGTGCGAATCAGGCGATACACCAGACTCCGGGGGATGCCGCCGAGCGCATGCATCAGGAAATTATCCAGCCGCTGACCGGAACGGTCGGGCTGAACTTGTACTTCACGCACCGGGCTGCGCGACGGAGAAGAATCGGATTGCGACATTCGCGTAATGGCTGCTGAAATTGGAGTTATCGAGTATAATCAACCCGTTGGTTATCGGTCCACGTTAAAGGACCTTGGTTGAACGTGCTATCGGCGATCGAAGGGTGGCTGATCATCGTTCAGCACACTAGCCACACGAGTTTATTTCAGCCCGGCTGCGATCCAGTTCGGCTGGCCCGTGTTGGTTGCCACGCCTGAATCAAGGCCGGTAATCAACCAGAACGATCTGGCGGTAGATTGACCCTGCAGCGCAAGCGCTCAGCCAGTCGCCAGACAACAGATCGCGAAACTGCGACCTGAACGATCGAGCCCGGTGGGGTTCGAACCATTGAATCGAGCGCCCGCAGCCTTTGGCTTGCGGGTCACTGCAACAACAATCACGCTCCCGGCGAAGCGTCAGAACTATAAACGTCCGGGACAGCCCCATTGGCATGAGCCATGGGCAAGCTCCGTCAGACCCATAACGGCGGGAGCGTAAGGGATTTTTTTACAATGAAACGTATGCTAATCAACGCAACTCAAGCTGAAGAGTTGCGCGTGGCCATCGCGGATGGCCAAAACCTTATCGACCTGGATATCGAAGTCCCCGCCCAGGAACAGAAAAAAGCCAATATCTACAAAGGCCGCATTACGCGCGTCGAGCCGAGCCTCGAGGCCTGTTTTGTCGAGTTCGGCTCTGAGCGCCATGGCTTTCTCCCGCTGAAGGAAATCGCCCGCGAATACTTCTCCAAGGACGCTCAGGCAACGCTTGATTCCGGCGAGCGACCCAGCATCAAGGATGCGGTCCAGAGTGGCCAGGAAGTCATCATTCAGGTCGAAAAGGAGGAGCGCGGCACCAAGGGCGCGGCCTTGACGACCTTTGTCAGCCTGGCCGGGCGCTATCTTGTGCTGATGCCCAATAATCCGCGCGCCGGTGGCGTCTCCAGACAGGTCACCGGCGAGGACCGGAAGCTGGTGCTCAGCGCCCTGCGTGAACTTGAAGTGCCTGATGACATGGGCCTGATCGTCCGAACTGCCGGCGTCGGCCGCGAACTTCAGGACCTGCAGTGGGACCTGGAGTACCTGGTTCAGCTGTGGAATGCCATCGGCGAAGCCGCGCTCGCACGCAAGGGGCCATTCCTGATTTATCAGGAAAGTAATGTCATTATTCGTGCGCTGCGCGATCATCTGCGTGAGGACATCGGAGAGATCCTGATCGACTCGCCGGAAATGTTTGAAGACGCGCGTGATTTCGTTCAGCAAGTCATGCCGCACAATCTTCGCAAGCTCAAGCTGTACAGCGAACCGACCCCGTTGTTTTCACGATTCCAGATCGAAAGCAAGATCGAGTCGGCGTTTGCGCGCGAAGTCCGCCTGCCGTCCGGCGGCGCCGTGGTCATTGATCACACCGAAGCGCTGTTGTCCATCGATATCAACTCGGCACGATCCACCAAGGGTGCGGATATCGAGGAAACCGCACTGAACACGAATCTCGAAGCGGCAGTCGAGATTGCACGCCAGCTCAGAATTCGTGACCTGGGCGGCCTGGTCGTGATCGATTTCATTGATATGAATAGCCGCGATGCGCAGAAACAGGTCGAAAACCAGTTGCGCGACGCGATGCGTTCGGACAAGGCACGTGTGCAGATCGGACGCATTTCCCGATTTGGCCTGCTGGAACTCTCACGCCAGCGGCTGCGCCCTTCGCTGGGTGAATCCAGCCACATTACCTGCCCGCGATGTGATGGACACGGCACGATCCGTTCGGTTGAATCACTCGCGCTGGCCATTCTGCGTCTGGCCGAAGAAGAAGCGATGAAGGAAAACACCGGCCGCATCATTGTTCAATCGCCACTGACCGTGACCAACTTCCTGCTGAACGAAAAACGCGAAATGCTGCAGGAGATCGAATCGCGGACCCGCGTGCCGTTGATGATCGTTGGCAACCAGTACATGGATACGCCACGCTTCGAGATTCAGCGTCTGCGCAAGAACGAAAGCGATGTCGACGAGCCCAGCTACGCGATTGCTCAGAATGATCAGCTGGAAAGCCTGGTCACCGAAAGCAGCATCCAGTCGGCGCCTGCGGTCAGCCGAGAGCAGCCCGCCGTCAACGCAGTACGACCATCCGAACCCCCTCCGCCAAGAGAAGCTCCAGCGCCGGAACCAGCGCCTGCAAGCGGACTCTGGGCCAGCCTGAAAGCCTGGCTGGCTGGTCTGTTTGGCACCGGCGATGATCAATTGAATGAAACGAAGTCGACCGGGCCGAACAAGAAGCGCGGCCGAGGCAAGAAACGGCCGGCAAAGCAAGATCAACGATCAGGGCCCAACAATCAGGGTAACCAACAGCATAAGCCGGGCAAGAAAAAGGGCAAGAAGAAAAGCAAGAAGTACAAGTCCAGGCAAAAGCCCCAGGATCAGGGAACGAATGCTGCAGAACAACCGGACGACAACAGCGCCAATCAACCGGTCAAGAAGAAGCGGCGGCGTCGCGGCGGCAAGAAACGGCGCGGCAAATACGCAACGGGTGGCGGTTCGCAGCCCAACAAGCAAAGTGACAATACCGAGGGCAAGCCATCGGATCCGGATCCGAAGCCGGACGACCATCGCTCAGCAGGGCAAGACAACAATCGATCCCAATCGGATGACCGGGCCCAGCGCTCCTCAGGCGATAAGCGATCTAACGCCCCGGAACCAAAGGCTCAAGAACATCGGAGCAGTCAGGACAAGTCGGCAGCGCCAGCGCAATCGGATGGTCCAAAACAGGCGGCTTCGGCAACCGGTTCCGACCGGTCGAGCGCAGGAACAAAGCCTGAACAGTCGTCGAACAGCGCTGCATCTCGAGACGCCAAAGCCGACGACCCGAAGCCAGCGCGTCCATCGGGCCCTGAACCTCAGGAGCCACAAGCGGCAACACAGCAGGACAAGCAAAAACCGCAGGAATCAGGCGCATCGTCAACGCCGAAACGCCAGAACGCGCCTGACCGAACGACGTCGAACAACCCTGCAAAACCCTCGGCTCAATCGGCCGAGAAAAAAGCAGAACCCATTGGCCAGCAGGCCGGCTTGTTCAAGTTGGAACCGACCGATTCCAAACCTGACAAGCCGCCCGCCAAGGAAGATTGAGCGGTCGACTGGGTGTTGACTCCGGCGCTGATTGAACGATCAGCGCCTAGTCATCGGCCTTGATCAGACCGTGGCGAATGCCTTCGCGTAATAAGCCCACTTCACTATCGACGCCCACTTTTTCGTAGATTCGATATTTGTGCGTTGCGACGGTCTTGGGGCTGATGCTCATCGTGGCCGCAATATCATTGGCTTTCATGCCTTTGGCAAACATCAGTGCAACCTCGAGCTCCCTGGAAGTCAGCTTGCCGAATGGCGACATCGGTTCCCCAGGCAGCAGGGACATGGCGAGCTGCTGTGCGATCTCAGAGCCAATGTAGCGCTCGCCTCGATCGACCGCTTTGATCGCACGCAGCAATTCTTCGGCGTCGCAAGCCTTGCTGAGATAGCCGGCTGCGCCCAGGTCCAGTAAACGTGCCGGGAACGGTTGTTGGGTAAACGCCGTCAGCACGACAATCCTGACCTTCGGACTGGACTTCAGAATCCGCTCGCTGGTTTCAAAACCCGACAGACCCGGCAATTCGATGTCCATCAGAATGACGTCAGGCTTGTGCTGGCGATTCAACTGGATGGCGGTTTCGCCGCTAGAGGCCTCGCCCACGACCTGAATGCCGCCGGCATCATCAATGATATTTCGCAGACCGGTACGGACCAGATGATGATCATCCACGATCAGCAGTTTGATCATGCGTGATACTCCCAACTACCAAGGCCAGTCAAGACTTTACCGCATTTTCTGAACGACTGCCAGCGAACCCGGCAGCCACGATACCCGGCGCCGGTTTCAGTCAGAGTGCCCCGGATCATAGCGTGCAGCATGAGTGACAGCAGCCATCGGCGAGTGCGTGTGACGATGCCGCGAGTCATCACAACCGCCAGCTGGGACGGGCACAAAATCAAGGTTGCGTCTGGCGCTTTTGCGGACTTACGCCGGAATGATCGGCGTCATTTCAGGCCTTTAGCAAAATACTCGTTCGCAGGGTAAGGCCGTTAGATCAACCCCACCGCACGCAAGGAGCGCCGGAGCATATCGCTGATGCCACTGTCAACAATTCGCAAGATTCAGAGCAGAACCGAACGAAAGGCTCAACGGTCTTTTTGAGTGATCGGCGCCTTGTGCGGCTTGGATGTGGTGGACGAAGCACCGGCATTGTTCTGCCTGCCGGACTCGTTGCCACTGCTTGGCTTGCCGCCGGAGGGCTCAGGAGGCTGGCCACGCTTCTCAGCAGACTTCTCAGAGGACTTGTTTGCGGACTTGTCAGGGGACTTGTGAGCGGGCTTTTCAGAGGGCTTGGTCGCGGGCTTGTTGGTATCTGCAGACGCCTTCGGGCCGAGCCGCTTCAGCTTGACTTCCTGGTCCGATATTTCAGGCAGGCGATCGGCCAGTACTTTCGGATCGACCAGACGGTCCGCGCCACCGCTGAGATGGTCGAACACGTCCTTGTAGCTGTCGGTCATTCGATTGACCAGTTGTGCCGTCTCGACGAAGTGATCCGTGACCTGTTCGCGAAATGCCTCATGTTCTTTCTGAATACTGGCCATCGACGACGTGCCCGTATTGCGCTTGCCAAGCCACAGACCGAATCCAACGCCGGCCAGTAATCCGACCATCAATCCAATAATGGCGTATGTCCATTCAATGCTCATGGTGATTTCCCTTTGCCTTTTACTTGATTGTATCGCGCACCCAGCTGGTTACGGAATTCAATGCATCGGGCAGCAAGTCCGGCTCGGTGCCGCCGGCTTGCGCAAAATCAGGCCGGCCGCCGCCCTTGCCGCCCACCTGACTGGCAACGTGGTTGACCAGTTCACCGGCACGAAACTGAGCGGACAGATCCTTGGTGACGCCAGCCACCAGCCGGACACGCCCTTCCGATACGGTCGCCAGGACAATGATTGCAGAGCCCAGCTTGGCTTTGAGTTGATCCACCGTGCCGCGCAGATTGTTCGGGTCCACACCGTCAAGCCGCTGACTGATTACGGCAATGTCACCGACTTTTTCGACCGCATCGGTCAAATCTGCACCTTGTGCGCTGGCCAGCTTGTTTTTCAGTCGATCCAGTTCCTTCTCCAGGGAACGCGAGCGATCGAGCAGGCTTTCGACGCGCTCGCTCAATTGTTCCGGCGAGGCTTTAAGCTGACCGGCAGCGTCTTTCAACGTCTGATCGATCTGCTGGACCCACTGCACGGCCTGCCGACCAGCTACGGCTTCGATCCGACGCACCCCGGCTGAAATGCCGCTTTCCGAGATGATCTTGAACAGCCCAATATCCCCGACGCGGTCGACGTGAGTCCCGCCGCACAGCTCGGTTGAGTAGTCGCCGAACTGAAGTACGCGCACGCGATCGCCATACTTGTCACCGAAAAAAGCCAGCGCGCCGGCTTCGATCGCATCATCAAACGCCATTTCAGAGGCCGACGAGGCGGCATTGGCCTGGATCTGTTCATTCACCAGGGTTTCGATCTGCCGAATCTGTTCAGCGTTCAATGGCTCGAAGTGGGTGAAATCGAAGCGCAGCCGGTCGGGTGCAACCAGCGAGCCTTTCTGCTCGACATGTTCGCCCAACAGCGAGCGCAGCGCCGCATGCATCAGGTGCGTGGCCGAATGGTGCCGTACTGTATCCAGGCGGCGCTGATGGTCAATGCAGCCGTCGACCTGATCACCAACCCGGAGCTGACCATCGATCAACGTGCCCTGATGCCCGTGATAAACACCGGCCACCTTGCGCGTATCCTGAACCTGGAATTCGATGCCATCAGCCGTCAATCGTCCGGTATCGCCCACCTGACCGCCGGATTCGGCATAAAACGGCGTGCGGTCCAACAGCACCAGGGCGTCCTGACCAGACGAGATCGAATCAACCGCAGTGCCGTTTACCAGGATCGCGATGACGGTGGCCTGCTGGACTTCCTCGGCGTCGTAGCCGATAAACCGGTTGTCCGGCAGATCGGCCAGCAGCTCAGCCGATATGTCGTCCTGAACAGCGAACTTTCCGCCAGCCCGAGCCTGTTTGCGCTGCACCTGCATGGCCTGTTCAAATCCATCCTCATCGACCTGAAGCTCGCGCTCGCGCGCAATATCACGCGTCAGGTCAATCGGAAAGCCATAGGTATCATACAGTTTGAACGCCACATCACCCGGGATCCGAGGTCGATCCAGTTCGGCAATCACCTGTTCAAGCAGCTTCATGCCCTGCTCCAGCGTCTCGCCAAACCGCCTCTCCTCGCGGCTGAGAGCATCGACAATCGATTCGCGGCGGCGCTCCAATATGGGATAGGCTTCGCCCATCGATTCAATCAGCGGATCGACCATGGCAGCAAAAAATGGCTCGCTTCGACCCAGTTTGTAGCCGTGACGGATTGCGCGGCGAATAATGCGGCGCAATACGTAACCCCGACCTTCATTCGACGGCAGCACGCCATCGGCAATCAGAAAGGCGCAGGCGCGAATATGGTCGGCAATGACCTTCAGGGATGGGTGCTTCAGGTCATCGATACCGGTACAGCGGGCGGCAGCCTGCAGCAGATGCTGAAAAAGGTCGATGTCGTAATTCGAGTGCACACCCTGCAGCACCGCAGCCAATCGCTCCAGGCCCATGCCAGTATCGACGCAGGGGCTGGGCAACGGTTTCATGCTGCCGTCCGCAGTTCGATCGAACTGCATGAAGACCAGATTCCAGATCTCGACGTAGCGATCACCATCTTCTTCCGCTGTCCCCGGAGGCCCGCCCGGCACATCAGCGCCATGGTCGTAGAAAATTTCTGTACAGGGACCACAGGGGCCGGTATCTCCCATGGCCCAGAAATTATCGCTTTCGTACTGCTTGCCCGGCTTGTCACCAATACGCGATAGTCGCGCAGGATCGACGCCAATGGTTTCCAGCCAGATCCTGGCCGCTTCATCATCCTGCTCGTACACGGTGACCCAGAGTTTTTCCGGCGGCAGTCCGCAGACCTCGGTCAGAAAAACCCAGGCGTACTGGATCGCATCCTGCTTGAAATAGTCGCCAAAGCTGAAATTTCCCAGCATTTCGAAAAACGTATGATGGCGGGCCGTATAGCCGACATTTTCCAGATCGTTGTGTTTTCCGCCCGCGCGCACGCAGCGCTGTGAGCTGACCGCGCGCCGATAGTCGCGCGACTCCGAGCCCAGAAATACGTCCTTGAATTGCACCATCCCTGCATTGGTAAACAACAGGGTCGGATCATTACCAGGCACCAACGGGCTCGATTTGACCACCCGATGGTCTCGTTCGGAAAAGAAATTCAGAAAGGATTGGCGGATTTCAGCAACGGTATTCATGCATTAAAGACTGATTCGATGACGAGGTTCAATATAACGGAATTATCGCTGATCGGACGCCGACCGGGCCCTTAAAATCTTCGAAAAATGGCTCGATCAGCTGCCCTGTTGCCGTTTCAAGCGATACAACCAGTCCAATGCTTCACGCGGGCTGAGTTCGTCCGGGTCAATCTCATCCAACAGCTCGCGCAAGGGATCCGGTTGACTGACGGGTGGTTCACCGCGGGCGGATGAAAACAGACCAAGCTGCGGTGATTGACTGGCTTCGGCCTGTTCTTCGAGCCGCGAAAGATGTGTTCTTGCCAGACTGATGACCGGCTTCGGTACGCCGGCCAACCGGGCTACCTGCAAGCCATAGGACTGGCTGGCAGGGCCCTCGCGCACGCTGTGCAGAAACACGATCCGCTCACCGTGTTCCTTCGCGTCCAGATGCACATTGACAATGCCTTCGTGGTCATCAGCCAGTCGTGTCAATTCAAAATAGTGCGTGGCAAATAGCGTCATCGACTGCACGCGCATGGCCAATTCGGTGGCAACCGCCCAGGCCAGCGCCAGGCCGTCGAAGGTCGATGTGCCGCGACCGATTTCATCCATCAGCACCAGTGAATTGCGGCTTGCGTTATGCAGGATATTGGCGGTTTCGACCATCTCGACCATGAACGTCGACCGGCCACGCGTCAGGTCATCGCCGGCACCGATCCGCGAAAAGATCCGATCAATCGGTCCGCAGCGAAATTGTTGCGCCGGCACGAAGCTGCCGGCGTGAGCCAGCAACACAATCAAGGCCACCTGACGCATATAGGTCGACTTGCCGCCCATGTTGGGCCCGGTCACGATCAGCATGCGTCGTTCCGGTCCGAGCACACAATCGTTTGGTATGAAGGGCTGGTCCTGAACCTGCTCTACAACCGGATGACGACCCTCGATGATTTCCAGCCCTGCGGCTTCGGTCATGTCCGGTCGACTCCAGTTCAGCGTTTCGGCGCGTTCAGCAAACGTCGCCAGCACATCCAGCGTCGCCAGCGCACGGCTGATGGAGGCCAGACGCCCATGCTGTTCAGCCAGCTGCTGCACGATCTGCTCATACAGCTGCTTTTCCCGGGCCAGGGATCGCTCGCGCGCGGACAGCACCTGGTCTTCATGCTGCTTCAATTCTTCGGTAATGTAGCGCTCGGCATTCTTGAGTGTCTGACGACGGGTGTACTCTGCTGGCGGATCTTCGCTGCGCGCCTTGCTGATCTCGATAAAGTAGCCATGCACGCGGTTATAGCCGACCTTCAGGGTCGGGATGCCGGTGCGTTCGCGCTCGCGCTGTTCATAGTCCTGAAGAAAATCATCGGCATTGGTGCTCAGACTGCGCAACCGATCAAGCTCGTCGTCAAAGCCATCGGCAATCACACCGCCGTCTCGAATGACCACCGGCGGATTATCCACGATGGCCTGGCTGAGATAGTCGGTCAGATCGCGGCTGGGCGGAATCTCATCAATCAACGCACGCAGTGCGACGGACTCGACCGATTCGAGTCGCTGCAGCACATCGGGCAGCCGCAGCAGGCCGCTTTGCAGCGTCGACAGGTCGCGCGGGCGCGCGCTGCTCATCGCAATCCGCGTCACGATGCGCTCCAGGTCACCCATGCCTGACAGGACGTCCTGCAGTTGCGGCCACAGTCGCTCGTGCATCAGTTCCTGGACCGCTTCATGCCGGCCTGTCAATTCGTGCTGATCGCGCATCGGCTGAACCAGCCAGCGGCGCAGCTGTCGGCTGCCCATGGGCGTCTTGGACTGATCCATCAGGCCGACCAGCGTGTGCTCACGCCGCCCTTCCGGGTGCTGGTCGATTTCCAGATGCCGTCGAGTGGCGGCATCAAGCAGCACGTGTTGATCGGGCTGTTCGAGACTGAAATGGTTGATGTGCGGCAGCTCACCGCTGACCATACTGCGCGCATAGCCGATCAGGCCGCCGGCTGCGGTCGTCGCTGCGTTGGCCTGGTCGACGCCATAGCCCGACAAATCCTGCACGCCGAGTTGCTCGCACAATCGATTCAGCGCAGATTCAACGTCGAACTCCCAGTCGGGTCGCGCCTGGATCGCAATGCCGTCGTCCAGCAGTTCGCGCAGGCCGGATTGTTCAGGGATCAGGATCTCAGCCGGTCTCAGGCGCTGCAATTCGGCGTGCACCGCGCCGTGATCGGCGACAGCGGTCGCGCACAATCGGCCCCCTGCAAGGTCCAGCCAGGCCAGACCAAAGGCTTCGCTGCCGGCATTTTCTGAAGATACTACTGCCGCAAGCAGCCGGTCATGACGCTCTTCAAGTAACGTTTCATCGGTCAACGTGCCGGGCGTCACGATGCGGACGACTTTGCGTTCCACCGGGCCCTTGCTGCTGTCCGGCTCGCCGACCTGTTCGCAGATTGCGACTGACTCTCCCTTGCGCAGCAACCGCGCCAGATAACTGTCGACGGCGTGGTACGGCACGCCTGCCATCGGAATGGGCTGGCCGTCCGACTGGCCGCGGGCAGTCAGCGTGATATCCAGCAGCTCAGCCGCGCGCCGCGCATCGTCATAGAACAACTCGTAGAAGTCACCCATGCGAAAAAACAATAGAATGTCGGCGTAGTCAGCCTTGATGCGAAGATACTGCTGCATCAACGGCGTATGCTGAGCGCGCTTGGCCTTGGTCATGCAGAATTGGCGATCGTTTCAGAGCGAAATAAATGGACGTCGAGTTCGGATTAGAGCCATCAATCGGCTATCGGCTCATGATACCTTGGCGGCAACTCAAACAGCGCACTCGCATTCCAGACTGAATTGATGAGCCCATCGCCCCCGCACACCCTGCCCTACGAGTGGTCCGATCAATCGCTCGGCATGAAGGCTTTTGCAATCGCCACGGAATTGAAGCGTTCCGGTCAGCGCATGGCCACGGCAGAATCCTGCACCGGTGGCTGGATTGCCAAGTTATGCACTGATCTGGCCGGCAGCTCGAACTGGTTCGAATGTGGCTGGGTAAGCTACTCGAACGAATCAAAACAGCATCAGCTGGGCGTCACTGAAAGCGCCCTTGCTCGGCATGGCGCAGTCAGCGAAATCGTTGCGGCGGAGATGGCGTTAGGCGCACAGCAGCGGGCCGGCTGTGACCTGGCGCTGAGCGTCACGGGCGTTGCCGGCCCTTCCGGTGGTTCTCCTGACAAACCGGTCGGTCTGGTCTGTTTTGGCTGGGTGGGTGCTGACCTGCAGCCGGAAACAGAATCGCAATTATTCAACGTCGAGCGTGAAGGCGAACTGGCACGCGAGTGGATTCGCCGGGCGACCGCAGCGCATGCGCTGGATGGCCTGTTGCAGCGCTTGCGCTGACCATCCAAGCCAGCGAAGCGCGATTATCAGCTTTTGATAAGGCGATGAGTACAATCGATCAAGACATCAGGCATTGCGGCTGAGAATCCAGCTACATATTGGGTAGGAAATCGACTCATCCGCACAATAGACAGTGGTCCAATGACCGGCCTGTGAGATACTTCGACCACGCAACCAGAACTGAATCAACAAAGAGCAAAACTATGGACGATAATCGCAAACGAGCACTGACCGCGGCGCTGAGTCAGATCGAAAAGCAATACGGCAAAGGGGCCATCATGCGTATGGGTGATGACTCCGGCCCACGCAATGTACCGGTCGTCTCGACCGGATCACTGGCGCTGGACCTGGCCCTGGGGATCGGTGGCCTGCCACGGGGTCGCGTGGTTGAAATTTACGGCCCGGAATCCTCGGGCAAGACCACGCTCACACTGCATGCCGTGGCCGAGGCTCAAAAAGTCGGTGGCACCGCAGCGTTTGTCGACGCCGAGCATGCCCTCGACCCCAGCTACGCCGAAAAACTGGGCGTGGATGTCGACAACTTACTCGTGTCCCAGCCCGATACTGGTGAACAGGCACTCGAAATTACCGACATGCTGGTGCGTTCAGGGGCCGTCGATATTGTCGTTGTTGACTCGGTGGCTGCATTGACGCCGCGCGCTGAAATCGAAGGCGAAATGGGTGATTCGCACGTCGGCCTTCAGGCGCGACTGATGAGCCAGGCGCTGCGCAAATTGACCGGCAACATCAAACGCACCAACTGCATGGTGATCTTCATCAACCAGATTCGCATGAAGATTGGCGTCATGTTCGGCTCACCCGAAACCACGACTGGCGGTAACGCGCTGAAATTCTACTCGTCGGTCCGCCTGGATATCCGCCGCATCGGCGCATTGAAGCGTGGTGATGAGGTCATCGGCAACGAAACACGCGTCAAGGTCGTGAAGAACAAGATGGCGCCGCCATTTCGTCAGGCGGTGTTCGAAATTCTGTACGGCGAAGGCATTTCGCGCGAAGGCGAATTGATCGAGCTTGGCGTCGAGCACGACATTGTCAGTAAGTCGGGTGCCTGGTACAGCTACGGGGAAGAACGGATTGGACAGGGCAAGGACAATGTCCGCAAATATCTGCTGGAGCATCCCGAGATGGCCGCCGATATCGAACGTCGATTGCGCGACAAGCTGCTGGCTAAAGACGAACCCGAGCCGGAAGCCGATGCAGAAACGGCAGCCGAAGCTGCCAGCTGATTCCGGCTTCGCAGAAGCAGCCAATGGATCCACGCCGATCCGATGCTGACGATCCGGGCGCGGTCCGCGAGGCCGCGCTGAAGCTCTTGAGCCGTCGCGACCATAGCGATCGGGAGCTGACTCAGAAGCTGATGCAGCGAGGTTTCGCTACCGCACAGGTCGAACAGGTGCTATCAGAACTGACCGACCAGGGCCTGCACTCGGAGCAGCGTTTCGCGCAAAGCTATGCCCGGATGCGCGCCAACAAATACTACGGCCCCTTGCGCATCCGGGCTGAATTGGCCGAGCGTGGTGTTGATCGCAACACGATTTCACAGGCGCTCGATGCGCTGGAGCACGATTTCAGCGCCAGCGCGTGCGCGTTCTACCAACGCAAATACCGCACTCCTGCCGGGGATTACCGGGAAAAAGCCCGGCGTTCGCAGGCCATGGCCCGACGCGGATTTACCGGGGAGCAACTACGTGGTGTGTTGGATTGATTCCAGCTGACTTCAATACGCTACTGACATACCTGCAAAACTCGATCACCCTACAAAGGCAGCGGTGGCGTAGAGCGCAAAATGCCAACTGATAGAAAAAAATGCATTCGATGAAGCGTCTGGCGATCGATCATTTCACTCCCGACTCATCATCTCCTGACCACCCGCGATCCACTGTGCCCTAAAGCGAATTCCGGGGCGTCGAAACAAACCATTGCACGCGTGCCCGGAATCCTGTGCATTCACATTCCTGGGCTAGCCTCGTTCGACGTTTGAATGGTTGAAGTCTCATCTCTTGCCGGGACCTGCATTTGATTTTTTTTGCAGATAGCAACCATAAATTATTGATAAAAAACAATTTAGGCTAGCCATTTTGTCCGACAAATCCAATCTGACCCAGGGGAGTGTGGGGTATAAGCTGTTTGGCCTGGCCGGACCGATGGTGTTCGGGTTGATTGCGGTCCTATCGCAATCGCTGGTCGACACCTATTTTGTCGGCAAACTCGGCACCACGCAGCTGGCGGCCCTGTCGTTCACGTTCCCCGTCTCACTGACCTTTACCAGCCTGGCCATCGGCTTGAGTGCCGGCGCATCGTCGATTGTTTCACGCGTGATCGGCTCGGGCGATCAACGCCAGGCAAAATGCTGGGTCACGGATGGCTTGCTGTTTTCCGGAGTCATCGCATCGGTTCTGGCCGTCATCGGGTTGCTGACCGTGACCCCTCTGTTTACTGTACTCGGCGCGTCTGAAGAGGCGCTGGGCTTCATCGAGCGCTATATGATGATCTGGTATATCTCGATGCCGTGCCTGGTAGTCGGTATTGTCGGGCATGGTGCCATGCGTGCAAACGGTGAAGGCACCTTGCCGAGCGTAATCATGGTCGGCGCGGCCCTGATCAATATGGGCATGACGCCGGTCTTGATGCTGGGATTATGGATTTTTCCCGAATTGAACATCGAGGGCGTTGCACTGGCAACGCTGATGTCCCGGATTGTACTGGTCGTGGTTACGTTGGCTTTGCTGCGCTGGGGGATGAATATCATGGTGCTCAGGCTACCCTCCTGGAGCCAGTGGATGCAGGCGTCAAGAACCATTGCAAAGCTTGCCGGTCCTGCCGGGGCAGGCAATATGGCCAATCCGATTGGTATCGCAATGGTGACTGCGCTACTGGCAGCCTATGGCAATACCACCGTTGCAGCATTTGGTGTTGCAACCCGAATCGAGGCATTTGCCTGCCTGCCAATGTTGGCGATGTCATCGGCCATCGGTCCGTTTGCAGGGCAAAACTGGGGTGCAGGCAACCTCGGACGGATCAAGCAGGCGCTGAATATCAGTGCCTTGGTCTGTGCTGTCAACAGCGGATTATTGATCCTGGCATTCTGGTTATTTGGTGAAACAATTGCAGGACTGTTTGCTTCGGATCAGTCCGTGAAGCAGGAGGCCGCGGTCTATCTGCTCTACGTCAGCTCCAGTCTTTGGGGCTACGGGCTGGTCATAACGACGGCTGCAGCGTTCAACGGTATCGGCAGGTCGGAAATCGGCCTGGCCTACTATGCGATACGGATGCTGCTGCTCTATGTACCGCTGTCATACGGTGCAACGTTGATCGGCGATCAACAGGCCGTTTATGTTGCAATTGGGATTGCGAACGTGCTCGCTGGTTTGATCAGCATCGGCTGGGCTTTCTGGTGGTTAGCCTACTACCGCAAGCACCAAGCGAAGCGGTGTTCTGATTCGGACGGTAGGTCAGCGCACCGTTCGAACGTCACGGCGTGATCCATATTGCCGGCGATGGACCCGCTCCTGAGCCATCAGCGTCCGGGCTCATCATCCCAGAGGATCTTGTGTAGCTGAAGCTGCAGCCTTGCCTGAATTCCAGCGTTCAGCAACCAGTCAGCCAGTCGGGTCGGCTTCAAGCGTTCCCACACAGGCGATAACAATACGTCCCAGCGTTCAAGCTGATGGTCCTGGATGGTGTTGAGCGCCCAGTCAAAATCTTCGCGGTCGTTGATAACAAACTTGATCTGGTCGTGGGGCTGAAGGTGGTCAAGATTGGACCAATCATTTCGTTCGGATTCGCCGGATGCCGGCGCTTTCAGATCGAGGATTTTGATGACGCGTGGATCAACCTGGTCCACCGGTAACGCACCGCTGGTCTCCAGCGATACATAAAAGCCCTCGTCGCACAGACGCCGCAGCAAGTCGATACAGCGCTTCTGTGCCAATGGCTCACCGCCGGTCACGCAGACCCGGTGTGTATTCAACTGGTTGACGGCCTCGACGATATCGTCGATTTCCCGCCACTGCCCGCCCTGAAACGCATACGCCGTGTCACACCAGACGCAGCGCAGCGGACATCCGGTCAAACGAACAAATATCGTGGGCCAACCGGAGCTGTCGGTTTCGCCCTGTAAGGAACGGAAAATTTCGGTTATTTTCAGACCGGTGCGCGGCGGTTGAATGATTTGTGCTGGACTGGACATCGGTAAGCTGACCCGGAAAAATCAGGGCAGAACACCTACCCTGAGATTGTCAGAAGTGGCCTTCCAGCCGCATGGTGCGCAGCCGGTTTTCTGCCAGTCGCGAAAAATTGGTGCCGGGATAGTTCGCGACCACCTGTTCCAGCGCCGCACGTGCCTCGGCCCAGCGGCTCAACTCGTACTGGCTGAATCCGATCTTCAGTAACGCATCGGCCTCTTTGCTGCTATCGGGATAGGCGCTCAACAAGCGTTCGAATTGACCCAGTGCCGTTTCAAAATCGCGCGTCACGTAATAGACCTCACCCAGCCAGTACTGTGCGTTGGGCGCAAAGGACGAATTGGGGTGATCCCGAAGGAAACGATCAAAGCCTTCGGCCGCATCGGCATAGCGGGTTTCTCGCAGCGCCAGAAAGGCCTGGTCATAGGCTTGCTGCTCGGCTTCCGTGGGCGGCTGCATTTCTCGCACTGTGCCGGTTTCGGGCGCGTCCAGCGTAATAATTTCCGCCTGGGAGTCGATCGGTGCACGAACCTCGGGCAGATCCTGCGGTGGTGGCGGGCTTTGTAGCTGGTCGTTGGCCGCTGCAATGCCGGTCTGCGCCGGGATGGTATCCCCGGCGTTCGCAGCGGACCGATCGGGGCCGGAGGGCACTGGAACCGGGGAACTGCTTATATTGCTGATGCGCTCATCCAGATCCAGATACTGATCGCGCTGACGTCGCTTCAGGTTCTCGATTTCCATCGACTGGGATTCGACCAGGCCACGCAGCTCGCGCATTTCTTCCCGCATTTGCTGCAGTTCGATGATCATTCGGGTTGCCAGGCCGTCGTTTCCGTCCGGCGATGTCTGAGCGCTGACCGATGCGGACAGGGCCATGCAGAGCAACGCAAAAATACCGAATCGGATTGTCCAATAACAAGCAGGCGCCACGGTGGGCGCCTGCTGCTGGATTGTATGAGTCTTAGTCATGGATATAGTTGATGTGACCAATCAGAATCAGCGAGCGGTATAAACAATCTCCACGCGGCGATTGCGCTCCCAGCAATTGTCGCTGGACTGACGGCAAACCGGGCGCTCTTCGCCATAGCTGACCACTTCCAGCTGGTTGCTTCCAGCACCACCGGCGCGCGTCAGATCCTGAACCGAGTTACCGCGACGCTCGCCGAGACCGAGATTGTACTCACGCGAACCACGCTCATCGGCATGACCTTCAAGCAACACGCGTGCGCTGGGGTTGGCGCGCATGTAGGCCGCATGTGCTTCGATGACCGGCACAAATCGCGCCTGAACATCGGAGCGATCAAAATCAAAATAGATCTCACGCTGGCTCAGCAGGCTCTGCGGATTATCCAGGTTTCGGGAATCGGCAAAATCATTCGGATCGACACGATCGGTATCGACATCAACCGAAGGTGGCGGCGTTGGTGTTGGTGGCTGGGTATCGGTGTCGTCACGTGTATCGCGTGCACAGGCAGCGAGAACCAGGCTCATGATCAGGATTAATCCTAAACGGGCTGCAACTTTCATGCTTCCTCCAGAATATACAAATGCGTTGGCTAGTGGGGTTGGCCGGATTTGCTTATCGGTAAGCTTATCAATTCCCGCCGATGTTCGCATCCAGCAAATCGCTATTTATTTTGAATCGATTGATCCGTGTATTTATGTTTATTGGATTCGTGGCGACCAGGCAGGCTCACGCACATCACCATCTGTCAGAACCAGACGCTGGCGAAAACGACCATCGGCCGAAACCGCTGACAACACCCCTCGCTCACCTTCCCGTGTTGCATACAGCACCATGCTGCCATTTGGCGCGAAGCTGGGCGATTCGTCCATTCGACCTGGTGATAATACACGTAAACGCATGGTCTCGCGATCAAGAATTGCAATTCGGAAGAGCGTGCCATCGCCATGCACCATCGCCAGTTGTCCGCTGAGCGGGTCAACCGATACGCGCGAGTTATAGCGCCCTTCCTGAGTCACGCGCTCCAGGTTACTGCCGTCCGGGCGAACACGATAAATTTGTGGCCGCCCTGCACGATCGGAAGTAAACAGAACTTCGCGGCTATCCGGCGACCATGCCGGTTCGGTATCAATGCCCCAGTGATTGGTCAGCTGCTGCATGCGTCCCGTGCTCAGATCACGCAGCCAGATTTCCGAATTGCCGGTGCGCGACAGGCTCATCGCCAGATAGCGACCATCGGGCGAGAATGAGGGTGCGCCGTTGATACCCCGCTCGGCGCTGATCACTTCGCGCTGGCCGGTAAAAATATCCTGAATCACGATATTCGACTTGCCGGTGGCAAACGAAACATAAGCCAGGCGGCGTCCGTCCGGTGACCAGTTTGGCGACAGGATCGGTTCGGAGTGACGCACGATGGTCTGTGGATTGAAGCCATCGGAATCGGCCACGATCAACTCGAACTGTTCATTGCCTGTACCCGCATTACGCACCTTGACGTAGGCCATGCGGGTTGCAAACGCGCCCGGTATGCCGGTCAACTCTTCATAGATCGCATCGGCAATCTGATGGGCACGCAGTCGGTACTCGCCGGGCGCTGCCGGAATAGCGCGAGAAAACAGGGTTCGTCGATCATGCACCGACACGAGGTGATACTCGATTTCGGTATTCACCCCGTCCGGAGCCGTGACAATCCGACCCATGGCAACGTAGTCCACGTTCAACAACCGCCAAGTGCCAAACCGCACCTCAGGCGGGCGCTGGGGTCGGTCAATCATGTTTTCGACTGCCATCGGATCAAACAGGCCGCTGCGCTGCAGATCAGCTGCAATCACACTCGCGATCTCCGTATCCGGCGGCTCATTGCCAGCCTGGACCGCAAACGGTACGACCGCGATCGGCAGCGCGCCCTCGATACCATCGATAATTTCGATCTGCAGCTGCGCCTGAACGCTACCGGCCAGCAGCAGCGAGCACAGGATCAGGCTGAATTTATTCGCCGTCATATCTAAAAATAAAATCAATTTCTCTTGCAAAGACATCTTCATAGCCTCGATAGGGTAATGCTGCGGTACGTTGCACCGCCGCCAGTATGGATCGCCGGGTTGCATCATCGGCATTGCATGGATTGGTGATGGCCTGATCGATAATTTCACCACCGGGAATCTGCACAACCCGGATGCTGCAGCGTACGCCGGGCTGTGTCGTCGGCGGGCGAATCCAGTTTCGTCGCACCAGTTCGGCGATGGTCAGGATGTATTCATCGGTCAGCGTCGCCCGTTGGGCGCTCTGAGCCGCCTGTTGCTGAGCCAGTCGTATGCGCTCGGCCTCCTGCTCGGCTTCGATCAATGCCTGCTCCTGTCGCCGACGCTCAGCCAGTTCCTCCAACCGCTGTTCTTCCTGCTCACGTTCGCGCTGCGCCTGTTCACGCTGCTCGCGCAGGCTTCGGAGCTCATCCAGCCGCGCTTGTTCTTCGTCGCGCAGGCGCTGCTGCTCACGCTCGAGCTCCAGCTGGGCCTGGCGTTCGGACTGCTGGGCCTGTTCTCGCTGCAGCTGCGCCTGACGCTGTTCTTCCAGGCGGCGTTGACGGGCCTGTTCGGCTTGTTCACGCTGCTGTTCAGCCTGCAGCTGGGCTTCTCGTTGCTGGCGCAACTGCTCCTGCTCACGTCTGGCTTGCTCGAGCCTGCGCGCGGCATCATCGGCTTGCTGCTGCTGTTCGAGTTCGTTGAAAAAGGGCGCAGCATCCACCAGCGTAAATGCTGGCGTGGGCGGCGGCCGGGGTGGCCGCCAGTCCAGGCCGGCCACAATCAGAATTGCCAGCGCAGCCAGATGTACGCCAACAGCGAGCGCAACACCGATGCTCAGATCGCGGAGCTCCTGCTTGCGCAGATCGGCTGAATTCAAGCCTGCGTGCATCGTCGCTCGTCACTCAGGCGGCAGTTCGCCCATAAACCCGATCGATGCCACACCGGCCTGCTGCAGCAGCGTGGTCGTTTCATAAATGTACTGAAACGCCGCCTGTTGATCGCCGCCGATGATGACCTGAACATCCGGATTTCGATTGACAATCGCAGTGACTTGCAGCACCAGCGTCTCGCCATCGACCAGCTCGGCCGCATCACCGGTATTCAGATACAGCTCGCCGTCGCGTGTCACGCTGATGAACAGCGGTTCTTCGAGATCGCCCAGTGATTCGGCCTGACCCTGCGGCAGCTCGACTTCGACGCCCAGGTTCAGCATCGGTGCCGTGATCATGAAAATGATGAGCAGCACCAGCATGACGTCGATGTAGGGCACGACATTGATCTCAGCCATCGGTCGGCTGCGGCGACGAATCGGCGCATCAGGCATCATGTCAGGATTCCTGCAGGCGTCGGGCCTGGCGATACAGAATGCCGGCGAATTCTTCCTTGAAGTTATCCATCCGGACCTCAAGGCGATAGACCTGATTGGAATAGCGGTTGTAGGCGATGACCGCCGGAATGGCCGCGACCAGGCCCATTGCGGTTGCAATCAGCGCCTCGGCAATGCCCGGTGCGACCATCGCAATCGTGGCCTGCTGCACGCCAGCCAGCGCGAAAAAGGCATGCATGATGCCCCAGACCGTGCCGAACAAGCCGACGTAGGGGCTGGTCGAGCCGACCGTGGCCAGAAAATTCAGGTTCTGTTCGAGCCGGTCGACTTCACGGGTCAGCATCACGCGCATGGCCCGCTGCGCGCCCGAGCCGAGCACTTCAGGGCTGGCGCGCTTTTCCTCGCGCAGACGGGAAAATTCACGAAATCCGGTTTCAAAAATGGCTTCAAGACCTTCGCGCACCTTTTGTTCCTTGGTGATGCGGTCATACAGCTGCCCGAGGTCCGCACCCGACCAGAACTGCTCTTCGAAGGCGCGTGCTTTCTTTTCCACTCGCGCCAACGCGCCGCGCTTGACAAAGATTATGACCCAGGAAACCACGGAGGCCAGCAGCAGGATCAACATGACCAGCTGCACCACAATGGTGGCTTCGGCAATCAAATGCCAGACGTTCATTTCTACGCTCATGAGCTATCCAAAGGTAAATTTGATTCGATGATTGGGTTGATGGCTAGTAGTCATTATTATTGTTATTTAGTGCAATGATTCAGATCATTCTTCAACCGCCGCGCGGATTCGCTCGGTTACGATGGCAGGCGTGCGCATCGGCTTGAAATCGTCTGCGCCGAGACAGGCTGCATCAACGGTTGCGTCGAGCAGATGCAGCCCATCGGCGCGAGTAATGCGCTGCAAGAATGACATGCGCACCCGCCCGATCGACTCGACCGCAACCGATACGTCCAGTTCATCTTCCAGCCGCGCCGGCTGCACAAACTTCAGCTGCATTCCGGTCACGGCAAATAGACAGCCACTTGACCTTCGCAGTTCCACTTGTCGCAGTCCAATCGCGTAAAGCCAGTCCGAGCGCGCCCGCTCGAGGAAATGCAGATAACGCGCGTGATAGACCACGCCACCGGCATCGGTGTCTTCCCAGTAGACGCGGTAGCGGAACAACGACTGCGCTCCATTCATGCTGATATAAGCCGTACGGCTGTCGGGTACGCAGGCGCTGTCATTCTTGTGTGTCGGATGAATTGAACAAATCGTCCGTTTGCGACGCATTGCCGGACGGTGGCGTCAGACCCATATGTCGCCAACTGCGGTCGGTAGCCATGCGCCCACGAGCCGTTCGAACCAGAAAACCCTGCTGGATCAGATACGGTTCGATCACGTCTTCAATGGTGCCGCGTTCTTCCGACAGCGCGGCTGCAAGGCTCTCGACGCCTACCGGGCCACCGTTGAAATGCTCGATCAGGATCGTCATCAAGCGGCGATCGAGTTGATCGAAGCCCTCGACGTCAACCTGCATCATTTCCAGCGCGGCCTGGGCAACAGCGGCGTCGATCCGGCCCTCAGCACGCACTTCAGCAAAATCACGCACTCTGCGCAGCAGTCGATTGGCGATACGGGGCGTGCCGCGCGAGCGCTTCGCAATTTCGTTGGCGCCGGCGGCTTCGCACTCGATCTCCAGGATGCCGGCCGAGCGGCGAACAATCCGGGCCAGATCTTCAACATCATAAAATTCAAGTCGCTCGACGATGCCGAATCGGTCGCGCAGCGGTGAGGTCAGGAGTCCGGCACGAGTGGTTGCGCCAACCAGCGTGAAACGCGGCAGGTCCAGCTGAATCGAACGGGCCGCCGGACCTTCACCAATGATGATGTCGATGCGGTAATCCTCCATGGCCGGATACAGGACTTCTTCAACCACGGGCGACAGCCGATGAATTTCATCAACGAACAATACGTCACCCGGCTCCAGGTTGGTCAACAGCGCGGCCAGATCGCCCGCCCGTTCCAGCACCGGGCCCGAGGTCTGGCGAAGGGTTGTGGCCATTTCCGATGCGATCACATTGGCCAGCGTCGTCTTACCCAGGCCGGGTGGTCCGAAAATCAGCACATGATCGAGTGCTTCGGAGCGCGCGCGCGCCGATTCCAGATAAATCCCCAGACGCTCTTTCATGATGCGCTGACCAACATATTCGGACAGCGTGGTTGGGCGCAGGCTGGCCTCGACGGCCGCTTCTTCCGAACCACCATCGGCAGATATCAGGCGCTCGTTTTCCGAATATTCCATGCGAGTCCGACCTGGCTTGATTTGAAGCGTAGAAGATTCAGCCTAGAATGGTAAAGCAATGCCACAGGCTTGGGTTAGCTATCAGCCCCAAATAGCAAACGACTGGCGCAGTATCAGCTGATTGACTCCATGCTCAACCCAAAGGCCTGTCGCATCAATTCCGTAATCGACAAGGTCCCCATGATTTCCCCGTTGCGACCGCTGCATTTGTAGAGCAGGCAATCGCCGCAACCAGGGCATCGACAACCGGACGACCAACAGCCCGGTGATGAGCAACATCGTTCAAGCCTGTTCGAAGTCAATCATGCACACCAGCCCAGCAAACTAGCCACTGTTCTACGCGATTGACAGTGTTCTCATGATCAGCGCTGCATGCGCTGCTTCAGTGCTTGACGGATGATTGTCTCGGCGCTGACACCTTCAGCATCGGCATTCTCAGCGGCTTTACGCACCATCTTCATGGCTTCTGACGAGGAATAGCCGAGCGCAATCAGGCCTGCGCGCGCTTCAGTAGAAGCATCGGGCTTGCTCGCGCTCATGCTGCTGCCTGAATCACCCGACAAACCCAGCCCGTCGAGCCTGGTGCGCATTTCCAGGACCAGTCGCTCAGCGGTTTTCTGACCGATGCCGGGCAAGCGAGTCAATGACTTGGCGTCGCCCGACTCGACCATCAGCGCAAAATCGGACGCCGAGATGCCGGACAATATGCCCAGGGCCAGGCGCGGACCAACGCCCGAAATCTTCAGCAATTCAGCAAACAGGCTGCGCTCGGCATCGCGCAGAAACCCGAACAGCAGGTGCGCATCTTCACGAATGACAGGGTGAATCAATAGCTTGATGCGCGTGCCCAGTGCGGGCAGTCCATCGAACACCGGCATCGGAGCCTCTACCTGATAGCCCACGCCGGATACGTCGAGCACCAGAAACGGCGGTTTTTTTTCGATCAGTTCACCGGATAGTTGGACGATCATGCTGAATTACCTCAATTGAACGCCGGGCGGCAGTTTTGCAGCGGTTTGAGCCATATGGGAATGACAAAGCGCAACGGCCAGCGCATCGGCCGCATCGGCGCTGATGGTTTGCTTGATCCCCAACAGCATGCGCACCATGTGTTGAACCTGAACCTTGTCGGCACCACCGCGCCCTACAACCGCCTGTTTGATCAGGCGTGGTTCGTATTCATGCACATCAAGACCTGCCTGAACCGCGGCACAGATCGCAGCTCCCCTGGCCTGCCCTAATTTTAATGCCGCCTGGGGATTGCGGCTCATGAATACCGTTTCGATCGCAACAATGTCAGGTCGATGGGCTTCAATGTGTTGTTTCACGCCGGAAAAGATCGCTGACAGGCGTTCCGGCATCGGGCCTCCACCCAAATTCAATCGGTCGGCAGCGACCAAGCGATCGTCTTGAATTACGCCCAGGCCGGTATAGCGCGAGCCCGGATCAATTCCAAGAATTCTCACGCTAGAGCCGCCAGGCAGTTGGGCAGCTCACGTTCACTGGTCGTAGGCTTCGGCCGGAATATCGGCGTTGTTCCAGACGTTTTGAGTGTCGTCGATATCTTCCAGCACGTCGAGAAACTTCAATAGCTGGGCCCCGGACTCAACGTCCTGCTCGACGCTGGTCGTGGCGCGCATCGTGACTTCGGACTCGACCGGCTCCAGGCCTGCTTCGGTCAGGCCATGGACAACATCGGCAAATTGTTCCGGCTCGGTCAGCACCTCGATACTGCCGTCGTCATTGGTTTCGATATCGTCGGCACCCGCATCGAGCGCGGCTTCCATGACCTGCTCTTCGTCGGTGCCCGGCTCGAAGCTGATGACACCTTTTTTTTCAAACAGATAAGCAACCGAACCATCGGTCCCCAGGTTGCCGCCATGCTTGCTGAATGCATGCCGCATCGCTGCTACCGTGCGGTTGCGGTTGTCGGTTACGGTATCGACCATGACTGCCACGCCGCCGGGCGCATAGCCCTCATAGCGGATTTCTTCGTAGTCCACGCCTTCCAGTTCGCCGGTCGCCTTCTTGATGGCCCGTTCGATGTTGTCCTTGGGCACGTTTGCAGCATTGGCCTTGTCCATGGCCAGCCGCAGGCGCGGATTGCTGTCCGGATCACCGCCGCCCTCGCGGGCAGCAACCGTCAATTCACGCACAAGGCGGGTAAAAATCTTGCCCCGCTTCGCGTCCTGAGCTTTTTTTCGGTGCTGAATGTTGGCCCATTTACTGTGACCTGCCATCGATATCGTCCTGATTCAAACAATGACCTGATTTTATCACGCAGAACTTTTTTACCTCATTCAGTTTTCATCCAGTTTCGAGTCGGTACAATTGCATAACGAAATACGCGAATACAGGAATGCTGCCATGCGAATAGTACTTTCCGCAGCGCTGACGATTGTTCTGGCGCTGATCACTACTCATCCTGCCCGGGCGCAACTCGGTGAAATCAACCTGTTGACCGATCTTGGCACACCATTTCCACCCGGCTGTCTGGCCATCGATTTGCCGGACCAGCCGCCTTCGGACGATGGGTTCCTGGTCGATAGCGATATTGCCGTGCCGTCGGTCAATAGCGATAGTCGCGATGCACAGGTCCGGGTGCAGGCCTGGCGCGTGGCCTGCCCGGATGATGACTATTCGGTAGTGCTGGTACGAATGCAGCAGATTGGCTCTGGAAACCCGATCGTTATCCCACAAATCTATGCCAAAGTCGGCAATATCTCGGCACCGTTTGGCAACAGCAACGGTCAGCACCTGGCTCAACTCCAATCGCTACCTGTCGGAGGAAACATGGGCGCTGCCGGTGATATCGTCAGCGTATTCGGCAACACATGGGCTCTTGCAGTGGACCCGATTTCGCTGGAAGCCGGCGATAACCCCACCGATGACCAGATCTTTACGCCCGAGGAATACAACGACGTATTCACGATTGAAATGACCTGGGAAAGCTACTCGCAGGCATCCACTCGATCATTTCGTTTTCCGCTGGATTTGTTTGATCCTGCGCTGGACGAACCCCAGTTCGAGCAGAACATTCTGCACGGGCGCCACAGTGGGTTGTTCCTGCGCGAAGGCGCAGAGCGACAGGGTCTGGTGCTGCAGGTCGCTGAGAACGCGAACGGTAACTATCTGTTTGCGATTTTCTTTACTTTTATCGACGGCGAAGCAGTCTGGGTCATCGGCAATACCGGTTCGGTCCCGATGGAGCCGGGGCCATTGACCATGCGCGTGGATATTCCTGACGGCGGTGCCTTCATGACCGATGAATTCCAGCCGGCGCGTGAGGATATCGACATGAACGAGGCCGGACAGATTACGGTTGAGCCGATCGACTGCAACAATATCAAGGTGGACTACGACTTTACGCCGATCGGCAAGGGCGTCGGTACGCTTGAGCTGTTCCGGCTGATCCGAACGGCTGGCTACGACTGCAATCCCTGGGAATAAGACTGCCCGGCGGATCGAAGTAAGGCCCAGTCTTTGGGCCTTATTGCCTAAAAGCTCCGATTGTCAAACCCCGCCATAGCGTATGCTTTTTTTGAACTTGTCGAGCTTGATCCCGCTCATTCAAGCCGATTTCGACTCCCATCAAGGCGTTTTCGAGGCGTGCTCTACGAGCGTGCTCAATCAAGTTATTGCTGAAAATAACGCCGATGACCAACAGATTTCCATCAACAAGATCGGCAATATCCGTGAGCGTGTGCAAGCTCATACAGCGCTTATCAATTGCAGCCTTTACATCAGCAATCAATGCCAGGCCATGGGGGCTGAACAGGCCGGGTGTGTTCAGTGATGATGTCGTGCAACTGTTTTGCTTGATCGAACGCACTGATGATCTAGCTGAAAACGCCTCACCACTACGATCGATTGAAAAAGGGATGAAAAATGAACGACTTAACACAGGTTAAAGCGTTTTGGCGTCCACACCATCATCATTTGGGTCACGTATTATTTTGACACGCTTCAAACTCAAACCCTAAGGACGTAATGAAGATAAGTAATCTAAAAGACGTTTATGTTGACCAACTCAAGGACTTGTATAGCGCCAACAAACAGTCACTGGTCGTTACACAAAAGCTTCAGGAAAAAGCAACCGATCGCGAGCTAGCAGAAGCTCTTGAAGCCGGTCATAAAGGTATTCAAGAAGGCATCAGCGCAATGGAGTCTATTCTTGCCAAGCATAACGAACCACCTACTGGTGAGCATTGCAAGGGTATGGAAGGACTTGTAGGAGAAGCACATGCACACGTCATCGATAAGGAATTTGATGACGCTGATGCCCGGGATGCAATGATAATTTCGCAGTATCAGCGCATGGTGCATTATGCAATTGCCGGCTATGGTTGTCTTGCCGCATTTGCCAAGCGACTCGATGAGCATCAGGATGAGAATATCATCCGGAAATGCCTTGATGAAACTTATAGTGGTGATCGCAGAATGACGGGTATTGCAACCGGCTCGATCAACAAGAAAGCCGCCTGATTTATACTGGCAACGCAGCTTGAAAGGCCTGCTTCAGCAGGCCTTTTTTATGTCTGGACAAGGGGCACGCTGTTGATCTCAATAGGGTTGATCTCAATAGGATTCGCCCAGCAAAGATCTCAACATTCCGTTATTTCAATACACCCATTCGCTGGATGGAACCAGGCATCCGCTGTGAAACGCGATTCCATTGGATGCCGTTGCCGCCATAATGAACCGACTGATCCAGCAGCCAGTGGAGCTTGAAAATGTACGATTGGAACCAACCTGAACCTCATGCAAGAGTCCGCGTTCGGAATCGCGCAGATTATGATCACGAAACGATATTTTCCATTCTGGATCAGGGCCTGGTTGCTCATGTCGGCCTGATCATGGACCAGCGGCCCATGGTGATTCCGATGATCTATGCGCGCATTGATGACAATCTCTACATTCATGGCGCCAAGGCCACGCGCATCATCAAAAAACCAGATGTTGACGCACCAGCCTGCCTTACAGTCACTTTGGTCGATGACATCGTCGTAGCTCGCTCGGCTTTTCATCATTCGATGAATTACCGCTCGGCCGTGATTCATGGGCGTGTTCGACCGGTCAATAGTCGATCAGAAAAAGAACAGGCATTGATCGCGCTGACCAATCATGCCCTGCCCGGCCGCTGGGACGAGGTGCGGTCGATGAACAACAAGGAATTCCGCGCAACCGGCGTGCTTGCGCTGGAGATCGAGTCTGCTTCTGCCAAATCGCGCAGTGGCCCGCCCATTGACGACGATGATGACTATGCGCTGCCCTTGTGGGCCGGACGGATACCGATCCAGTCAACACTCGGCTCACCCATCGCGGATGAAATGCTGGGCGATGGCGTATCGCTGCCCGATTCAGTACGGGCAGCGATCGCCGGATCTAAATGAAACAAGTGATTCAGGATTCCTCGCCCTCGCCGACAGGCTCATCGGCCGTCGAGATCCGGGAATTGTTGAAGCCCATTTCGTTGTTGAAAAATACTGTTACCGGCTTTTCGTTCCTGAGCATATCGATCAGTTGATCCAACTGATGATAGTGATAATGAAACGAATAGTAATTCGGCGCAATTTCCTGTGCCTCCGGTAGCGGGCCGTCTGGATCTTCAACAAACCAGACCGCACAGGTCTCGCCAGCCGGGCCCCGAAGGTTCAGATTCGCCTTGCCCTGATTTCTTGAAGACCAGAAATAGTACTCGTAGGTTGCAACTTCAAACGATGCCATTGCCATATGCCTTTCCTCCAGTGAATACCCCTTGAGTAATTCTAACCCGAAAATTGCCAAATCCAGCCCGAGCAAGCGCTGAACACGTCTGCGTGGCCGCGACGGCGAATGTATGTGTGGCTCCGGCTTGGCATGGGCGAGCGTGGTTTGGTTATTCCAGACAAGCGAGCCCAAACAAATCGGAGACCCCTCATAGGACGGGTAGTTCGATCGCTGCCGGGTCAATCGCATAGCAGCTACAGATTTTGCCAATCTGGTCGGTCAGATCAACAAAAGACGACAACGTAATCAACCCGGGATGCACGAAGAGAGGCTCGAACCAGGTGCTTTTCAAGAACCAGTCCATCGGCTGTTCGATGCTGGACAGGTGCAGATACTGATACTCGTAAGCCACCCGCAGCAAGTGCTGTAGCGCCTGCTCAGGAGCGTAATCGGGCATTCGCGATCCGACATTGTTGCGCACATAGGTATCCATTTCATCAGCCGTCAGGTAGCGGCGGGCCAGCACATTGGCCATGTAATCATCGATTCGGCGCAGCAAACCATTCAGTAAATGCTGGCCAGGCGTGACCGCGGAGTCCTGAATATTCAGTGCCTGTAGCAGCACCGGCTGCAGCGGACCAGGCAGCGCACCGATGATGCAGTCAAGCATCTCAATCAGCTCCTGCTCGTAGCGATTTCGCTCGTGCTGACGCTCCGGCGCTACGCGAACCCACCCGGTTTCAGCAGCCTGGTGGCCCCACTCATGGATCGTTCGAGCAGCCAGCATCAGCCGCTCGTAGGGCGGCGAAGGCTGCCGCAACCGCTCCGGGTCATCGGTCAGCGAATAGGCAATCCGGTTGGTCTCAGCGTGGATAAAGCTGAGTCCGCTTTCGGTCATCCAGGGCGCAGGTGGTTTCAATCGATCGGCATTGGTCAATGAGTCGAGAAACAAGCGACTCTTCCGATCAACGACCTTCAGGTCTTCGAGTATCGAGCGTTCAGCCTCGGGCGTAAGACTGGAAAGAAGCCTGGTCAAGCGTTCGTCTGACGTGCTCGGGCCTTGCCACAGCACGGCGTGCGCCTGGCCGGTCAATACCAGCTCGGGCGCTTCCGATTCAAGCCATTGCAAAATGGACTGGCCCGCGCCCTGGTCTGGCTGAGCGGTTGACGAATGGTGCGACTGAATCACTGATTCAACAGCCGCAATCCACTCGGACTGAAGCCTGGCAAGCGCTTCGCGCTGTTCGGCATTCACGATCATGCCATTATTCAAGAGTTGATATTCAGCGGGTATCGCGCTGGGGCGCCTGAACGGATCGTGATGCAAACCACAGATCGCGGGCATGGCATCGGCCAATGCCCGATAGGCTGCCCCATCAGGACGAGTGCTGGCGTAGCAGCCGGCACAGAAATCGTCACGCTGCGCTTCATTCAGAATCAGCAAGTACGGAAGATTGGCCATCAGACTGCCACCAATCTGCTGCTGAAGATACTGCCGCTCGGCCTGGAGCAACATGAAAATGCTGAATTCCAGGCTGGAAGTCGAGGGTTGAATATCATCCCGATAGAGCAGCCAACTGCTGGCATGGAACGGCTGAAAATACGGACGCGTTTGTGCGCCATTGCTAACCAGACACAGGTGCTGGATGCGGGCCGGAAACCACTGCGGTGATGCCCTGCCGAGTTTGTCTGCCCGCTGACAATATTTAAAGACCATCTGATCGATGCGCTCACATTCCGGCACACTCAGCAGATTACGCTGCTGAAAGGCCCTCGCGGCCTCAGCATCCAGGCCCTGGTCGGACAACACTTCGACCGGTACCAGCAGGAGGCCGGCCTGAGACGAACAGTAATCAAGAATTTCATCTTTCATGGCTGCAAGTGTACTGAAGTGCCTGACCCCCATCGCCAATTCCGTTGGGCCGCCAAAGCCATGGCGGCTGCCGCCTGCTCTCCACGCGCACCACCATGTGGTTCACATCGCGCAATCCTAATCAAGCTCTTAGACAAGTCTGCGTGGACGCGACGGCGACTTTGCCTGTGGCTCGGACTCGGCCTGGGCGAGCGTGGTTTGTTTATTCCAAACAAGCGAACCCAAGCGAGTTGGTGACCCGCAAAGTACCGCTCCAACAGGGTTTCGCCGGAGCTTCGCATCGCGCGCAGCTCGTTGAAACCATCGTCGCTCGGCTGTAGCTACGGCGAGGATCACTCGCGACGCCCCACATGATCTGCAGCATCTCCGACAAAAAACGGGTTGCACGCAAACTGGTTCAGCGCTTCCCTGATAAAAAACACGTCATTCGAGGCTACTCTGTCAGATCCTGCTCTTTTGGTTCAACAGCATTTACAATCACCAAGGCTAACTGGATGTAAATAGTTTCCTACTCGACATTCAACAGGACACTTGTCATGGAAAAGATTCGCGTAGAACATAGTTCACTTTGGGGTGGTGCCTGGTTCGCAGCCTGGCTATTCACGATCGGCTATCTCGAGCTTGGATTAATCAAAGGTGCACTGGCCATTATTCTTTGGCCTTATTTTCTCGGCGAAGCGATGGCGATTTCCGGCCCGACCGAAAGTTGACACCCTGCATGGCACCAGTACGCGCTGGTTGAACCAGGGTGAGCCCATATTGGCTTGAGCGCTGGGCAACCCGGCATCGGGTTTGATGCCTGGCCGTTCGCCAAACACCTCCCGATTCGACCGCAGCTGATCAGCGCTTGAAACGAACAATACAAATTCTGCCGCAGACGCTGATGTGCATGCTGTCTTGGCAGTGCCTGCGATGAATAAATACGCTACTCTGCCCAGCCTGGGCCACTGTATGGATGCTCTGTTGAGTTCATGACTGTAGAAATCGCCATTGTCTTTATCGTGATTGCCGGCGCGCTGTACCTGTTTGCCAGCGAAAAGCTGCCGCTCGATATCACGGCCATTCTGATATTGATCACGCTGATGGTCATTCCGCTGCTCGGCCATTCTGAATGGCTGCTGGATCGCGGCATCAACCTGGAAGCCGCTTTTCCAACCGTCAGCGAAGGCTTGAGCGGTCTGTCCAGCACGGCCACGGTGACGGTGCTGTGCATGTTTATCCTATCGGCCGGCATTCAGCGTTCGGGCCTGATCCACGTGCTTGGCAAAAAGCTGTTCCCGCTGGTCGGGAATTCAGAGATTCGGATGATGCTGATTATTGCCCTTTTGGTCGGGTTGATGTCCGGTTTCATCAATAATACCGCGGCCGTGGCCGTGGCCATCCCGCTGGTACTCGATATGTGTCGGCGATTGAAAATGCAGGCCTCACGCCTGCTGATCCCGGTCAGTTTTTTTGGCATGCTCGGCGGCACGCTGACGCTGATTGGTACATCGACCAACATCCTGGCCTCGGCCATCCTGCGTGAACGGCCTGAATTCGGGCGCGAAATCGGCATGTTCGAATTCACTCATCTGGGGCTGATTGTGCTGGGCGTGGGGCTGGTCTACTTCATGACAGTCGGCCGTTTTTTGCTGCCAAAGAAGGATCGAACACGGCTGCAGGATAATGACGGCAGCCAGTTCATCGTCGAGCTCAGGGTGCCGGAAGACAGTGACTTGATTGACCAGTCCCTGGAAGAATCCGGCTTTTCAGAACATTCGCATGTCGAGGTGCTGAAACTCAGCCGCGACCAAAGCACACACATCAAGCGGGCTGAGACGGTGACCGTTCGCGCCGACGACATCATTCAGGTTCGCGCAGGCATACGCCAGGTGATGGACCTGATCAAGGCCGATCAGGTGATGGTACTTTCTGATATGCACCAGGCGCGAGAAGCTCGTTCAGACGGTCAGCTGGTTCGTGCGCTGCTGCGCAATCGTCAGCGTTTTTCCGGGCGCAAGGCTGCTGATGTCGGGTTTTGGGATCGCTACCAGGCGCGACTGATCGGCCTGGAAACCGGCCAGCTGAGCGGTAGTCGTTTGAGCGAAGAAAAGCTGCACGTCGGTGAAATCGCCTTGCTCCAGATTTCCAACACTGCGCTGGCCAAGCTCCGCCGCCATCAGGATCTGGTGCTACTGGAAGAGCATCAGGATGAATTCGATCGGACTCGGATGGTCTGGGCCGGCGCCATCGTTACTGCAGTGGTCCTGGGCGCAGCGTTAACGCCGCTGCCGATCGTCATCACTGCACTGATCGGCATCGTGGCCATGGCATTGAGTGGCTGTATCGTCAAGGAAGACCTGTATTCCGGCGTGTCGTGGGACGTAATCTTTCTGCTGGCCGGCGTGATCCCGCTGGGCATCGCCATGACCAAATCAGGTGGTGCTGAATGGCTGGGCGGATTGTTAGCTATGTTAGCGTCGGGCTGGCATCCAATCCTTGTGCTGATGGCGCTCTATGCCGTAACAACGCTGCTGACCGAAATGGTCAGCAATAATGCGTCCGTGGTTATTCTCGTCCCGGTCGCCATTGCGCTCGGCAATACGTTGGGTATCGACATCTTCCCTCTGGTATTGGCAGTCATGTTTGCCGCATCGACCAGCTTTCTATCGCCCATTGGTTACCAGACCAACACCATGATCTACGGTACCGGCCTGTACAAGTTCACCGACTTTGCCAAAGTCGGCGCACCGTTGAATTTCATCCTGATGATCGTCACTAGCCTCTGCTTGTATTTCTTCTGGATTATTTAAAGAAAACCCGAAGCGCCGTCAATTCATCGGAGAGGTTTAACGGGACCGGCGGTCACACTCGTCGGTGCTTGACAGCCATCGGGATGAACCTCCTGTTACCAGACGCAAAAACGTTACGCAATTGAATCACTTTGGCCTATTGATGCTCGCGAACTGCTGTCTGCCAGCTTTTTCGGACCTCACCGGTCTGTATCATGAACCTGCTACCCGCCCGAACTCACCAGGAACGATATCGCATGACAAAATCCACCACCCGCCTGTTGCTGATTGCGATCATTGCCGTCCTGATCGGAGCGTTTTTTTATTTTGATCTCGGCCAGTACTTCAGCCTGGAGGCGTTGCGTGAAAGTCGCGATGAACTGCTGACCTTCACCGAACAGCATTTCTGGCCGATGCTATTGGGCTACATGGCGGTTTATATTCTGATGGCTGCGCTGTCGTTGCCGGGCGCGGCGATCCTGACCCTGGCAGGCGGTGCCTTGTTCGGGCTGGTGGCAGGTACGATTGCGGTGTCATTTGCCAGTTCGATTGGCGCGACCCTGGTTTTTCTGGCCGCGCGGTTTCTGTTCCAGGATACGGTTCAGAACAAGTTCGGCAAGCGGCTGGAGACGATCAATCGCGGCGTGGAACGAGACGGTGCGTTTTATTTGCTGGCGCTAAGGCTGGTACCGGTGTTTCCGTTCTGGGTGATCAATCTGGTCATGGCACTGACCTCGATTCGCACCCGGACGTTCTACTGGGTCAGCCAACTCGGCATGCTGCCGGCCACGATTGTGTTTGTGAATGCCGGCACGCAGTTGAGCCAGATCGAATCGACCGGCGATATTCTCTCGCCCGGCCTGATCGGCGCGTTTGTGCTGTTGGGTCTGCTGCCGATCATCCTGCGCTGGGTGTTGCGCTGGATCCAGAACCGTAAAGTCTATGCAGGTTACGACAAGCCCAAATCTTTTGACTACAACTTGATCGCGATTGGCGCAGGCTCGGCCGGGCTTGTAACCTCATATATTGGTGCAACCGTTCAAGCCAAAGTGGCCTTGATCGAGAAGCACCAGATGGGCGGCGACTGTCTGAACACCGGCTGCGTGCCGTCGAAGGCGCTGATTCGCACGGCTCGACTGGTCGCCGAAGCGCGCGCGAGCGAGACCTTCGGCATTGCGAAGATGTCGGCTGAGTTCAATCTGAAAGATATTCTGCAGCGCGTAAAAACCGTCATCGAAAAAATCGAGCCGCATGACTCGCCCGAACGCTACCGAAGCCTGGGCGTGGACGTGATTCAGGGCGAAGGCAAGCTGGTTTCGCCGTGGGCGGTGGAAATCAACGGCAAAACCATCACCGCGCGCAGCATTGTGCTATCGACCGGCGCCGAGCCACTGGTGCCGCCAATACAAGGCCTGGATCAAGTCGAATTCTTGACCAGCGATAGCGTCTGGAACCTGGATGATCTCCCTCAACGACTCGTGGTACTCGGCGGTGGCCCGATCGGCGCCGAATTGACCCAGGCATTTGCGCGGCTGGGCTCGAAGGTCACGATCGTCGAGATGAACGAACGACTGATGCCGCGCGAGGACGCCGACGCGGCCGAGGCCGTTCAGAAGAAGTTCGAGCAAGACGGCGTCAGGATTGCCACTGCTCATAAAGCCGTTCGAGTGGAATCCGATGCCAGTGGCAAACACCTGGTCTGTGAACACAACGGGTCGACGGTCAAGTTTGAATTTGACCGGATTTTGATTGCCCTCGGTCGCAAGTCCCGCGTCAAAGGGTTTGGTCTTGAGGAACTCGGCGTGCGCCTGGCTGACCGCGGCACCATTGCTGTCGATCCACTTCTGCGCACCAACTTCCCGAATATTCTGGTCTGCGGGGATGCGGCCGGGCCATATCAGTTCACCCACGTGGCTGCCCACCAGGCCTGGTTTGCAGCATTGAATGGGCTGTTGGCACCGTTCTGGTCGTTCAAGGTTGATTACCGCGTGATTCCATGGGCCACGTTTACCGATCCCGAGGTTGCACGCGTGGGTCTGAGCGAGGACGAAGCACGCGAGCAAGGCATTGAAGTGGAAGTCACGCGCTATGGCATTGACGACCTGGACCGTGCGATTGCCGACAGCCATGATCACGGTTTCGTCAAGGTGCTGACGCCGCCGGGCAAGGACAAGATCCTCGGCGCAACCATTGTTGGCCACCACGCAAGTGAGTTGCTGGCCGAGTTCGTGCTGGCCATGAAGCATGGCCTGGGCCTGAACAAGATTCTCGGCACCATCCATATCTATCCCACCATGAATGAAGCCAACAAGTTTGCCGCAGGCGAGTGGAAGAAAGCGCACAAGCCTGAATGGGCGCTGAAGCTGGCCGAGCGGTTCTTCCGCTGGCGTCGTGGATAATATCAAGCGACCTGGACCCGCAAATTCCTTCGATATCCGTCAATCCCAAATGGCCGATCAGCGCACGCAGACAGGCGAACGGACGAAGCATCGAATGATGACTGTTTCATCGATCAAGTGATCACCTGCAGGCGGGCTTCTACACGCAGCGTCCTCTCGCCTACAATATTCGGCAAGATGCATCGAATCAGACGAAGGATTCCGTATGACAACTGACTTTTCCTGTGATGCCCTGCTGGCGTTTCTGAAGCAGGCTGGTATCGAGGGCTTGATTAACCCGGCCTCGGCGCGCAGTCGGCGCAATGCTGTGGAGCAGCTTTCCGTGGAGCTGTCCGATGAGGAACGCGCCGACGTACGCGAGATCAGCGTTGACGAACTGGCGCTGCGCTTTCACAAACTGGAAGGTTCGAGTATCCGACCGGAGGCGCTGGAACTGTATGCCAACCGCTTCCGCATGGGCTTGACCGATTTTCTGCGCTATGCCGAGGGCCCTCAGAATTTCGAGAGCGTCGGCGTCGAGAAAACCCGCACGTTCAAGCGCCGAAAGGACGGCAAGAGTCCGCTGAACCGCGAGCAGCGCGCCGCAGAACGGATACGGCTTGAAGCGCTGGAAAACCCTTCCCAGATCGTTCCCGTCCCCCTGCGTGAGCGCGAAACCGCCTACGTGGCGAACCTGCCCCTTGACCTGACCATGGAAGAGGCGGAAAAGATTGCGCGCGTAGTCCGCGCTTATGCTGCTGAGCGCAACCGGGAGGTTGAAGCGTCATGAACATGAGCCGCATCCTGCTGATTGCGCCAATGGCGATTTTCGGCATTGCCGGCGTTGGCCTCTGGATGCTGATGACTACGCCCGGACTGGAGGGTCCGTTCTATGATGACCTGTTGCCCGAGATTGTCGGCTTCTGCATCGAGGGTTTTATACTCGTTGGCTTGTTGACCCTGATTCAGCACTCGCGCGAGACGGCCCGCCGTCGCGAGCTCTGGCTCAGTCTGCGCGGCTCGTTTCGTGGCCTGTTGTCCAATCTGGATATTGCTTATCTGGATCCGGACGGCGAACCGACCGCATCACGTGACCTGGAATCCGACCCCAGGGTCGTTGAGCACCTGATCGGAGAACTGGCCGTCAAGCACCCGGACCTGGACAGTCTGATTGCGCTGAAGAAAGAAGGCGCCGAAACGCTGTCGTTAACGCGCGACCTGGTCGCGGTTGCCGCGCAACTGAGCGCAACACACATGAACTGGTGGATTGCCATTGTCGACAGCATTCGTCAATTGTCCGAAGCGCGTGATCGCGACATGCTTGAACGCAGCGCACATGAACTGTTGATCAACATCCAGGAATTCGATCGCTTGGAATACTGACTCGCGCATGACTGTAGTGGCACTGAGCGTGATCATCCCGGTTGGACCCGGAGACCAGGCCTGGCATGGGCTGCTGCCGCAACTGGCAGGATTGCCCGAGTCAACTGAACTCATTATCAGTGCCTGTGAGCCGGTGCCGGACGAGGAATCCACAAGACTTGATTCCGTATGCCACGCTTGTCACTGGCTGCAATCGAGGCCGGGCCGTGCGTATCAACTTAATCGGGGGATCGAATTCGGTCAGGGCCGAATGCTTTGGTTGCTGCATGCCGANAGTCGACCGACGCCCGATGTTATCCAACAAGTATGTCAATGGGTGGATCAGCACAAAGAAGGCTGGCTGTATTTCGATCTTGCTTTTGACGACAGGCTATGGGGCCGAATGCAGCTGAACACGATTGGGGCCAGGTTGAGATCACGACTCTTCGATCTCCCCTTTGGTGATCAGGGATGGTTGATCAGTCGACAGCGCTTCGAGCACGTCGGCCCGTTTGACGCTTCATGGCATCGCGGTGAAGACCTGGAGTGGGCCTTGCGTGCACGGCGGCATCAGTTGAAGCCCGTGCCTAGCCAAACCAGGCTGGTCACCTCATCCAGGCGTTATCGCGAGCAAGGATGGTTCAAGACCACGCTGAACCACGTCGTCCAAACCCTGAAGATGGTGCGGAAAGCCAGGCAGCAGAAGGAACAGAATCAGTGACCGCCATTGCCATCTTCGTCAAGACACCCGGCTTATCGCCAATCAAGACCCGCCTGGCCGAACGTGTGGGTCGGGAAGCCGCCGAGGCCTGTCACCGGAAGTCTGCAGCCTGTGTGTTGGCGACTGTTCAGCAAACCAATCTGCACGGCTATTGGGCGGTCGCCGAAACCGATGGATTGAGTGATCCGCTCTGGACCGGGCTACCGCAGATCGACCAGGGCCCGGGCTCGCTGGGCGCACGCATGCACCGGGTTCATGAAACGCTGGTCCAGCGTCACGGCAGCGCCCTACTGGTCGGCGCGGATCTGCCGCAGCTGCAGGCCAATGATTTGTCTTCAGCAGCAGACTGGCTAACAGCCTCTGTACCGCGCTCGGTCATCGGACCTGCGCATGACGGTGGCTTCTGGCTGTTTGGCTCAAACCACTGGTATCGACCATCCGACTGGACTTCAGTGGCCTACAGTCAGGCAGATACAGCGCAGCACTTCATGGCAGCAATGAACCTGGGCGAATGGAAGACGCTGCCGACACGCTGCGACCTGGACCAGGTCGGGGACCTGCCCAGGGTCATTGATGAGCTCAATCGGCTGTCACAGCCGCATCAATCACAACACAATTTTGTCAACTGGCTGTCAGAATTACGCCATGCAGCAATTTGATGAACTGATGCAGCTTGAACCGATGATCCGTCTCGGCGGGTTCGTGCTGCTGATCGGTCTACTGAGCTGGCTGCAATGGCAGTTTCCGTTTCGTGGCGATCCCAATCAACTTCGAAGATCCATGACCAACCTTTCGCTGTCGCTGATCAATACGCTGATCATGCGCTTCGTGTTTCCGCTGTTGGCCGTTGCATGGTCGGTTGAAATTTACCAGCAGAATGTCGGCATGTTCGCCTGGCTGCAGTGGCCACTGTGGGCCAGCATCCCGCTCGCCATTTTGATGTTTGATCTGGCCATCTACGTTCAACACCGGTGGATGCATACCATTCCAGTCCTATGGCGTGTCCATCGCGTTCATCATATCGATCGCGAAATGGACTTCACCACGGGTATACGCTTTCATCCCCTCGAAATCATGCTGTCGATGGCTGTCAAGCTGCTGTTGATTACGTTGCTCGGCCCCCATCCGCTCGCGGTGTTGATCTTCGAGGTCTTGTTGAGTCTGTTTGCGCTATGGACGCATACCAACGTGGCGTTACCGAAAACGCTGGATCGCATGGTTCGCTGGGTACTGGTGACGCCGTCGATGCATCGAATTCATCATTCGAGCTGGCAGCCTGAAACCGATGCCAATTATGGCTTTCATCTCAGTTGGTGGGATCGCCTGTTCAGAAGCTATCGCGACCAGCCCCGCGCGGATGAACAGACCATGCCTCTCGGTCTGGACGAATACGCAACCGAACGCGATCAGCGCCTAATGGCTTTGCTGCTCAATCCGTTTCGATCGACCTCTCACCATTGATCGAAGACGGCGGCAGCACGATATTTGCCATGACCTGCTGTCTGCGCTGACGCAATTCATCGTCGTCAAAACCGACCGCCTGGCCAATAATATAAATGGGCCGATCCTTCGATTCGATCAATAGTCGCCCCAGGTACTCACCGAGTATGCCAATGCTGATCAATTGGACACCGCTGAAAAATAGAATCATCGTGACCAGCGAAGCATAGCCAGGCACATCGATTCCGAACATCAGCGTACGCAGCACGATGTATGCAGCATACGTCAGCCCAATCAGAGCGATCAGAAAGCCCAGATAGCTCCAGGCACGCAGCGGCACCGTGGAAAACGATGTAATGCCATCCAGCGCCAGATTCCACAGCCGCCACAGGCTCCACTGCGAGTGCTTGCGACTGCCGGCTGGCCGCTGATATTCGACATAGTCGATTGAAAAGCCGACATAGTTCATCAGGCCTTTCATGAAGCGGGTTCGCTCCGGAAGCTGGGCCAGTGCATCCACCACTTTTCGATCCATCAATCGAAAATCGCCTACTTGTGGCGGCACCATCGATTCGGCCAGCCATGACATCAAACGATAAAACGCCCTGGCAGTAACCCGCTTGATCCAACCGTCCTGTTTGCGCGAACTGCGTCTTGCCAGGACCACATCGGCCCCTGCCTTCCACCGTGTCAGTAGCTCCGGAATGAGATCGGGCGGATCCTGAAGATCAGCATCCAGAATCACAACGGCTTGTCCTCTGGCAAAATGCAGCCCACAACTCAGCGCCGCCTCCTTGCCGAAATTTCGAGACAGCATCAATGCGTGCACTTTGGCGTTCGATTCACGCCAGCGTTCGATCTGGGCCACGGTACTGTCTCGGCTGCCGTCATCGACCAGCACAATTTCATACTGGCCTGCAGCACAGTCATCCAGCACTGGCACCAGGGCCTCAGCCAGTGACGTTATGGCGTCTGCTTCATTAAAACAGGGAATCACTACGCTTAACAGCGGTGATCGGTCAGGATTTGACATTCATTGTGTAGAGCGCTTGGCAATTGTGCGAGTATATCGGTCGATTCAGAAAAAACCAAACGTTCCGACCACGCCAGAACTCATTGCGCCAGTCGCCACACTCATCGATGAACACAACCACTCCACCTCAGCGTCCGTTCACCACGATACCGGTAGTGGCCTGGTTCACGGTGCTGCTGTTGATGGTGACCGAAGTTGCAGTTGCGCCGTATTCCGCAGCCACGTTCGACACTGCTCGCGACCTGCACTGGGCCTGGCAGATTGCATCCGGGCAGTCGTTTCCTGCAGTCGGTCCGCTATTGGCCCAGAATATTTACCTGACACCACTGTGGTTTTATGTGCTGGCGCCGCCGATCGTCCTGTTCGGCAGCCTGGGCTCGGTATCGATCTGGGTCGGCATCCTCGGCGCGCTCAAGTTTCCCCTCGCATTGTTATTCGGACATCGCTTGTTGAACTGGCGCCTGGGCTGTCTGTTTGCAGCAGCATTGATCATGCCGTCGCTGGCGAGCATCTCACTGGTCACCTGGACGCATATTTCGATTGCCGGCACAACAATCATCCTGTTTGCGCTAGCACTGTTGGCGGACTGGCACAGGCCCCGAAGAAAAAGCGCGCTATTGATGGGCCTGACGGTCGCCATTATGCTTCAGGCCCATCCGACCCTGATCGCACTGACCTGGCCCATGCTGTTGAACTGGATCCGAGCCAGACAGAAGGTCAGCCGAGCGTTGTTGATGGTAATGCCGGCAATACTCGGCCTATATCCGCTCTGGCTGGGATTGGGCGGCGATTCGATGAGCGCCAGCAGCGTCGCGTCCGGCGCCCTGAATGCTGGCTCAATTCTGAATCTGCCAGTGCTCCTGTACCAGTCCATTGTGTATGGAACCGATGGGGCCATACAGCTCTTCGCTCATGAAAACCCCAATACAGTCTGGCTGCTGCGGGCGGTCGTGATCGTCCTGGTCGCTGCCAGCGCTGTTGGTTGGCTGCAGTTTGGCCTCAGCCGGAACACCGGCACTGGTCATGACGATGGTCGCAAGACCATTGGCCTGCTGCTTGTTGCCGGAATGCTGATCTATGCGCTGCTGGTCGCACTGATGCGGCCCTTCACCTGGTGGTACATGATGCTGGGCCTGCCACCGCTGATGGCCCTGCTGCTCGCCATCGGTTGGTATTCGATACGCTGGCGGTTTCGCTCTGGTTTCATTGCAATCGGCTTGATCATCATCAGCTGCACGCTGCTGTTCAACCTGATTGCCACCGGCAGCCACTCGCATAGCCGCTATTTCGCCGTTGGCCTGATTGATTTGAAACAGATCAGCGAGCAGCGCGATGTCGATGATTCGCCGTGGCTACCGCTCTATGCCCAGGATCGTCTGGCGCAGCACCTTTGTTCGGCTGATGGAGCCATCACCCTGCACGGCACGCTGGCATTTGTGATGGACCCGACAGCAGCCTTGCTGCATGACCTGCACTGCCCGGCTACGCCGGAATGGCGGCTGCTGGGTCAGGCCGGTCCGGCCTCTCGACACTGGCTGGGTCTGCGGAGTGAAGCTGCAGCTGATGCCGGGCTGAGCGCGCTGTACACCATTACAGGAATGACGCTGGTTCAGCCCGAAACGATCCTGTTTCCGAAGACCAGTCTTGCATTGGGTAATCCAGCCAGCGAGCAGCTCCGCGGCTGGGCTGGTGCCGAGATCCAGCGGCACAGCCTGGAATACACGCTCGAAGGGCGACAGCTGATCTCGATCAGCAACGCTTTTTTCTGGCAGGCACAACAGACATGGCATCGCATCGAGGCAAACGGCAAGCCGGCACAATTACTGGCCGATGATGAAGTGACGCAAGTCTATGCCTGTTCAGACTGCAGGCCGGGGGATCGGGCCAATTGGATCCTGGAATTCAGCGCACCGACCGGCTACCCTCCCGATATCGTGACCCTGGAGCCGGACATTGCATCTGGAATCAAAGGAACTGCTCGTTGAGAATCCGCTCATCAAGCGAATGCTCGGGATCAAACAGCAGACGATACTGGGCATCTGGATGTTGCCGCACTAGGACCGACTGGACGTTACGAACCTCATCGTAGTCTGCGGTCGCACTGACCGGTCGTCGCTCCGGATTCAAGACCTCGAATTCAATGTGCACCGCGGCCGGCAGCACCGCACCGCGCCATCGGCGTGGCCGAAACGGACTGATTGGCGTCAATACCACCGCCTCGGTACCGAGCGGCAGAATGGGCCCGTGAGCAGATAAGTTGTAGGCCGTAGAGCCGGCTGGTGTTGCGACCAGGACACCATCGGCTACCAACCGCTCGACCCGCTCGATCCCGTTGACGCGAATCTTGATGTGGGCAGCCTGATTGGTCTGTCTTAGTAATGCCACCTCATTGATGGCCATACCATGGTGCCGCTGACCTTGAAGATCTTGAACTTCCATCTGCAGCGGATTCAGATCGAAGTGAATGGCCTGCTCGATGCGATTCAGAAGATCGTCTTCTGCGAACCGGTTCATCAGGAAACCGACGTCGCCAAGGTGCATGCCAAACACCGGCACCTGCCGGTGGCTGTGCTCATGCAGCGTATGCAGCATGAAGCCATCACCGCCGAGCGCAATCACCAGGTCGGCTTCATCCGGCGCGACATTGCCATATTGACGGGTCATTCGCTGCAGCGCGTCCTGGGCACGCGGATGCTGGCTGGCGACAAATGAGAGCCTGGGCGGTTGCTTAGACACTTCAGATGGTTGATTTGAGCAGTTGGCCAATACCCTTGACTGCAACTTGCATGGTGGCAAAATCCAGCGACGAGGTGGTGCGCATTTCTTCAAGCATATGGCGCGTGCGTTCAACCTGGGTGTGGTGAGTATTCAACCAGGCCTCGACCGGCAGTTCGTGCGAGTGCTGCTCGGTCAGAATCCTGCGGGTCAATTCACGGTGATCATTAAACACCTGGTCGCGCAGGTGACCTCTGGCGTGCGCATGCCATTGTTTTTCGACCGGCAGGCGCTCAACGCTTTCGCGCAACCAGCGCAGGCTCAATTCATCGAACAACCGGAAATACACACGACCGACCTCTATCACGGATAGATTCAGATTGCGTGCCTCATCGACTACGTCAACGGCAGAATACATCCAGCCGAAGGTTGCCAGTTGCCGGGCAAAGTCCGCTTCGATGCCTTCGTCGATCAGGCGCTGGACCGATTGCTCGAGCGCATCCAGAGCCGTTGGGCTCAGGATATCCGGCAAGTGATTGCGGAACTGCTGCAGGCCGGGAGCAAAATGTTCCACGCGGCTGGAAATATCGATTGAGAAGCCGCCCGGCAGCATGATCAGGCGGCGCGTGGCTTGACGCATCAGGTTCCAGATTTCGAGATAGACTCGATTCTGCGTTTGCGCCGAAATGCGGGCGTCGTAAGTCTCGAGTTCGTGCCAGTAGTTTCGCGCCTCGAAAATTTCGCGAACCACGGTAAATGCTTTTGCAACGGTTGCAGGCGACGCCCCGGTATCTTCCTGAATGCGATTGGCAAAATAGGCGCCCATTCGGTTGACCAGATTGTTGGTGACCCGGGTCGCGATGATCTCCCGCTTCAGCCGGTGCTGCGGCATCAGGTCCGAACAGAGCTCACGCAGCGGCTGTGGAAAGTAGTCTTCGAGTTCGCGCGCCAGGTACGGATCCTCAGGAACTGCACTGCCAATGAGCTGTTGATACAGCATGATCTTGCTGAACGAAAACAGGACCGCCATTTCAGGCCGCATCAAGCCAAGGCCGCGGGTAACACGCTCGCGCAGGTCGTCTTCATCCGGCAGCCCTTCCAGATCACGATCAATGACACCATGGCGTTCCAGCATGCTGATGAATTGCGCTTCGGCACCCAGGCGTATCGACGTCATGGATTCCATCTGGCTGATCGCCTGGGTCTGCAGGTAATTGCTGCGCAGCACCAACGCTTCGACCTCGTCGGTCATTTCAGACAACAACTGGTTGCGCTGTTCAATGTCGATTCGTCCCGCAAGCACCGCCTGATTCAGCAGGATCTTGATGTTGACCTCGTGGTCCGAGCAGTCGACGCCGGCAGAATTATCGATAAAATCGGTGTTGATCTTGCCGTTATCGAGGGCAAATTGAATGCGCGCCTGCTGAGTCAGGCCAAGGTTGCCACCCTCACCAACCACGCGACACTGCAGTTGATTGGCATCGACCCGCACCGGATTGTTGGCCAGATCATCTACATCGGCATGGCTCTGTTCGGATGATTTCACATACGTGCCGATGCCACCGTTCCAGAGCAGGTCAAAGCGGGACTTCAACAGCGCACGGATCAATGCCTGCGGCGATAATTCCTGCTCATCGACCTCGAGCCATTCGCGAACTGGACCGGACAAGGGGATGGTCTTGGACTGCCTTGAAAATATCCCGCCCCCCTCTGAAATCAAATCAGCATCGTAATCAGCCCAGCTTGAACGCGGCAAATCGAACAGGCGCTTGCGTTCTTTGAAGCTGCTGGCAGCATCCGGGTCCGGGTCTATGAAGATATGCTGGTGATTGAAGGCCGCTTTTAAACGGATCTTGTCGGACAGCAGCATGCCGTTACCGAACACGTCGCCCGACATATCGCCGATTCCGACCACGTCGAATTCATCGGTCTGAATATTCAGCCCGAGCTCGCGAAAGTGTCTGCGAACCGATTCCCAGGCGCCCTTGGCGGTGATGCCCATGCCCTTGTGGTCGTACCCATTCGAACCACCAGAAGCAAACGCATCGCCGAGCCAGAAATCATGTTCCAGGGAAATGGCGTTGGCTATGTCTGAAAACGTCGCAGTACCCTTGTCCGCGGCAACCACCAGATAGGGATCATCCTCATCATGCCGGACGACGTCGGATGGCGGCACGGTATTATCTTCAACCAGATTATCAGTAATGTCTAGTAACCCGTTGATAAAGCTGCGATAGCAGTAAACAACTTCTGCCATGATCTGGTCGCGATCCCCACCATCAGGCAATTGCTTGACAAAGAAGCCACCCTTGGCACCGACCGGAACAATCATGGTGTTCTTGACCGTTTGTGCTTTCATCAGGCCCAGCACTTCGGTGCGGAAATCCTCACGCCGATCCGACCAGCGAAGACCACCGCGCGCGACCTTGCCACCGCGCAGATGAATACCCTCAACGCGCGGTGAATAGACCCAGATTTCACGGTGCGGCCTCGGCTTGGGCAGATCAGGAACCTGATTCGAATCGAACTTGAAACTGAGATAGGATTTGCCCCGGCCACGACTGTCACGCTGAAAGGCACTGGTGCGCAGCATGGCCTGGATCAAGTCGGCAAAATTCCGCAGAATTCGATCCTGGTCAGCACTTGAAATCGTGTTCAACAGGCGAAGCAGCGACTTGCGCGCGCAATCGGCCTGATGCGCCGGCTCGGCCAATTCTCGAGCGACATACAGTTCATCAATGAACTCGGTCAATACCGGGTCGTCAAACTTCTCCAACAGACTTTGACAGCTGCTTTCAAGCCTGCGGCGAGCTGCTTTCTTCTGGCCTTCGTTCTGTTGAGCACGGCCCGGGTCAAACCGTGCTTCGAAGTATTCAACCAGCAGGCGAGCCGCAAGCGGCCAGTCGGCCAGCGTTTCTTCCATGTACCTCTGTGAGAACGGATTGTCGGCCTGCAGAAAATATTTGGCCAGCGCACGAATGACAACGGCCTGTTGCCAGGTCAGGCTGGCTAACAGGACAAGCTGATTGAACCCGTCATTTTCGGCTCGGTTCCGCCAAGTCTGCTCGAACGCCTCCTGGAAGTTCTTGCGCAGCAGATCCAGGCTCACTTCACCATCCATGCAGGGCTGCATGTCGAAATCCTGAATCCAGATTCGATCGCCATCTTTCAGCTGCAATTCGTAGGGCCGCTCAGACACGATCCGCATGCCGAGATTCTCCAGCGTCGGCAGCACATCGGACAAGGGGATCGGCTGTTCGTACTTGAACAGCTTGAAACGCAGAATTCCCTGGCTGCGTTTGCGTGGCCGATACAGGCTCATCTTCAGATCATCGACATCGGTCAGGCTGTCGGCCGCCAGCACGTCAAAGCTGGCAACGTGGGGTGCCACGTCGCCCTGATAGCTCACTGGGAAGGCATCGCCGAAACGTTTTATCAGGACCAGCGCCTTTTCTTCGCCCTGACCTTTGATCAGAATTTCATGCAGCTCATCGGACCAACTGCGGATGGCATGCTTGATCTTGCCCTCGATGTCGGCAACGCTGGATTCCTGAGCGACCGTCTGGCCGCCTCTCGGTCGAACGACCACATGCATCCTGGCCAACTTCGACTCGCCGACCTGTACAGCAAAATCGAGCTTCTCGCCTTTCAAGGCACGCTTGAGGATGTGCTGGACTTTCTGTCGATTTTCCGTATTGAACCGGTCGCGAGGGATAAACACCATGCAAGAGTAGAAGCGCCCAAATCGTTCGCGCCGCACGAACAATCGGGTCTGAACCCGTTCCTGAAGATCCAGAATGCCAATACTCAACTCGAGCAGATCATGGCTGCTGGCCTGAAATAGCTCATCTCTCGGCAAGGTCTCGAGGATATGCAGCAGCGCTTTGCCGGCGTGGCTTCCAGGCCTCAAGCCGGACAACTCCAGGACCTGTTTGACTTTGGTTCGAACCAGCGGCGTATCCTGACAACGTCGGATATAAGCACCGGAAGTAAAAAGCCCAATCAATCGTTTTTCGCCGATTACCCGGCCCTGCCGGTCGAAGCGCAGGATCGAAATGTAGTCCATATAACCATCTCGATGCACGGTCGAGCGGCCATTGGTCTTGGTAATAATGATCGGGTATATCCTGGAATGCTGGTCGCGTGACTGGCTGGTCAATTCCGCGACTGGCCGATCCGGCGAACTACGGTGATCCTGCCGCATGAGCCCCAGACCGCTCGGTTCAACTGCGCGTAGAATGCGCGCCTCACCGGCATCGGGCTCAATAATTTCGTACTCGCGATAGCCCATGAACATGAAATGATCATTCGCCAGCCACTGGAAGAAATCGCGGGCTTCCTGAACCTCATCAGCCGCCAATCCTGACTCGCTTTCAGCCAGCTCATCGGCAATCCTAAGGGCATTCTCGCGCATCGGGCGCCAATCTTCGACCGCCAGCCGAACATCCTGCAGGGTTTCCCGAACCTGCTTCTCAATCTTGACCAGGACTTCCGGCGAGGCCTGCCGATCGACCTGTAGATGCATCATGGATTCATTGATGGAGCCGTCATCCTCGGACTCCCCAAGCCGGAGCCAGTGTCCACCCTCGTCACGCTGTACCCGAATGACCGGATGCAGGATCAAATGCACGGCGACATCCAGACTGGATAGCGCCAATACCACTGAATCGACCAGGAATGGCATGTCGTCATTGACCAGTTCAATGACCGTATGGCTGGATTCCCAACCATGCGTTTGCTGGCTCGGGTTGTAGACACGACAACTGACCTGTCGACGCGTGCGTTGTTGAGCAAAACGATGAAAGCTTTCAACCAGCGCAGCGTATTTTTCCGATTGCTCGGGGTCGAGTTCGCTGATCGGCATGCGGCCGAAGAACTGGCGAATGAACGCCGAACTCACTTTTCCGGATGGCGTTCGCAGGTTTTGAATAATGGCCTGCAATTCCTCATTGCTGGAAATGTTTTCAGTCGTCATTGCTGATCCTGACCCCGGCTCGCGCGACATTGCGTTCTTGTAAAAAACCCCCGATCCAGGTCAGGGGTTTATTCTTGTGCTGGATTGCTGATCCCGATGATGCAGCAAAATGACCTCATCCGTCAACGCAGACCCGTTTCCTGACGCGCAATGACCAAGCGTTGTATCTCACTGGTCCCTTCGTATATTTCGGTAATTTTGGCGTCCCGAAAATAGCGCTCGACCGGCATTTCCTTGCTGTAGCCCATGCCACCATGCAGTTGAACCGCTTGATGAGTAATCCACATGCAGGCCTCGGAAGCAAACAGCTTGGCCATGGATCCGTCAACGGTGAAGCGTGCGCCGGTGCGAGCAGCCTGTTGTTTTGCCCAGGCCGCGCGAAGTGTCAACAACCTTGCAGCTTCAAGCTTGCATTTCATATCGGCAATTTTGGACTGGATCATCTGAAAGGTGCCAATTTCCTGGCCGAACGCCTTCCGGTCGCGCGCGTATTCCAGGCTGGCCTGATACGCGGCTTGTGCGATACCCACGGCCTGCGCTGCGATGCCGATTCGGCCAGCATCAAGCACACCCATCGCAATCTTGAAGCCCTCGCCTTCTTCTCCCAGTCGATGGGCTACCGGACAACGATAGTCATTCAACTCGATTTCACAGGTTGCAGACGCCCGAATGCCCAGTTTGGGCTCGGTTTTGCCGCGGCTGAAGCCCGCTTCTTCGGTGTCGATGATGAATGCGCTGACACCCTTTGCACCGGCTTCTGCATCGGTCATCGCAAACAGCACCAGGTAGCGCGCGTGTGGGCCCGAGGTAATCCAGGACTTGCGTGCATTGATGACGTAGTGGGTGCCGTCCTCGGAACGCTCGGCACGGGACTTCATGCGTGAGGCGTCGGAACCGGACTGGGGCTCGGTCAGAGCATAAGCTCCAATTTCTTCACCGCTGGCTACAGCGCGAACGAAGCGTTCTTTTTGCGGCTCACTTCCGTGTTTCAGGATGCCATTGCAGAATAACGAGTTGTTTACGCTCATGATTGTGCCGTGGGCCGCGTCAGCCGCACAGATTTCTATCATGGCCAATACGTACCCGATGGTATCCAGCCCGGCACCACCGTATTGCTCGGGCACTTCAATTCCCATCAGGCCCAACTCACCCATGGCTTGAATATTGGCCAGCGGAAACTCACCGCTGTGATCAAAATCAGCTGCGACCGGGGCAATTTGCTCACGCGCGAAATCCCGAGCAGCAGCCTGAATCATCTGCTGCTCTTCAGTCAGTTCAAAGTTCATTGCAAATCCTTGAAAATAAAACGAAAAAACTAAAACAATTCCACTGCTGGCAGCGGTGTTTTCAGTCAATCCTGATAAATAAAATTGTCGGGTAATTATATCACTCTGCATGTCCACACCTTGACGTACGGTCAAGGCCGTTAATTTTGATTTCGAATTTTGTGACTCATGTCCTTGACACTGATAATATTAGCGGTATGATTCACGCTTCCGGTTTTGGGGTTCCCCCTTCCCCGTACCGGATTGTGACCGAGGTTCCCCCCTTGCCTCGGTCACTTCTTTTTTAGCCGAGGTGGCGGAATTGGTAGACGCGCTGGCTTCAGGTGCCAGTGTCCGTTAGGACGTGGAGGTTCGAGTCCTCTTCTCGGCACCAAATCAGCATGTTTATTTTTCTCAGCCAGACTACACATGACTGGTCTGACCGATACAACAGGCTGATCAGTCGAACATCAGACCATGAGCCGTTGGAATACGAATTGTTAGACTCAGGTTCTGAAATGCCGAGGTGGCGAAATTGGTAGACGCGCTGGTTTTAGGTACCAGTGGGCAACCCCCGTGGAGGTTCGAGTCCTCTCCTCGGCACCATTACTTTTTTTCCTGATTGAAAAGCCAATGCCTGGATCAGAAAGGAGTCCTGAGCAGCATTCAGTTCACTTCAATTGTAGGCTTTCTTTACATTTCAACTTTATTGGCATTCCGCAGCTCAGCGCATGAGCTGACGCACTCTACTTTCGAGAAAAAAGCAGGCACCTCTGATCGGTGCGTATTGAAATACTCAGAGTGAAGTGAGCACCACAGGAATTCCAGCCCTAGCCGTACATCCTCACAAGCGGAAGCAGTATTGCTTACTTTTTCTCGGCATTATTAAGTCAAAAGAGAAAGACGCAACAGCTGCTGCAGCGGGTAGTGGAAAGCCATTGAGTGTCAATTCGAGCCAATTAAAGATGCTCAATTGCGGAAGCAGCCGTACAACAAAATGATTTGGATTTTGAATCAATAGCAATCAAAACGCATTAATGCCAGTCAATTCACGCCCAACCACCAGCTGGTGAATGGTCTCGGTTCCCTCATAGGTAATCACGGATTCCAGGTTCAAGGCGTGGCGAATGGCCACATATTCCAGCGTGATGCCTGATCCACCCAGCAAGTCACGACAATCGCGGGCAATATCAAGCGCCATACGTACGTTATTCCACTTGGCCAGACTGACTTGGGTTGGATTCAGCTTGCCGGCATCCTTGATTCGACCCAGGCGGAGCGACATCAGCTGAGCGCCGGTGATGCGGCGGGCCATATCAGCCAGGCGGAGCTGAACCGTCTGATTCGCCGACAACGGGCGCTGAAACAGTTCTCGATCTGCGCAGTAGTCGATCGCTTCGCTCAAACAGGCAATTGCCGAACCGATCGGGCCCCAGGTAATCCCATAGCGGGCCTGATTCAGGCAGGATAGTGGCCCTTTCAGACCGGTCACACCAGGCAGTCGATTGGCATCAGGCACCCGAACGTTATCCAGATACAGTTCAGAAGTGACGGATGCGCGTAGCGACATCTTGGCCTTGACTTCTCGGGCTTCGAAGCCATCGCTGTTCGTCTCGACAATGAAACCCTGGATGCCATCATCGGTGCGGGCCCAGATAATCGCAATGTGCGCCAGATTCCCGTTGGTGATCCACATTTTTGCGCCATTGATGATCCAGTCATCGCCATCCTTACGGGCATGCGTTTTCATATTGGCCGGGTCGGAACCGCCATGCGGCTCAGTCAATCCAAAACACCCAATGACCTTACCGGCTGCCATGTCGGGCAACCAGCGTTCACGCTGGGCATCGGAGCCAAATGCGTGGATCGGATACATGCAGAGCGAAGACTGAACCGAAACAAAGCTGCGCAGACCGGAGTCGCCACGTTCGAGTTCCTGGCAGATCAGTCCATAACTGACAGCATTCAAACCGGCACAACCATAGCCTTCGAGACTACTGCCCAACAATCCCAGCTCAGCAATCTCGGGGATCAACTCAGCGGGAAATCGCCCTTCGTCGAAACACTCGGCGATCACAGGCAGTGCTTTCTGATCGACGAAACGCGCAACCGAATCCTTGATCATGCGTTCTTCTTCGGAAAGTTCGTCGGTAATTTGATAGAGATCGAAAGGATCTAGCGAGGCAGTCGGCATAGTACACTCTTGGGCCTGAGGGGCGTATGGGGTGAGTTTTTAACATCACAAATTAATCAGGCAATATTGTAACGCGGGCATGTCAGCAATGCGCTATCAGGCTATAATAATGACTCGTTTTTTTACGATATTTTCCATGCGAACCATAGTCATTTTGAGCCTGCTTTTGCTGGCACCGCTTGCAGCTTTGGCTGAGGGCGATATCGAACGGGGCAAGATCATCAGCTATACCTGCACAGGCTGCCATGGCATCCCGTTCTATAACAATACCTATCCGACTTATTACGTTCCACGCCTGGGCGGTCAGAATGAGGCTTACATCGTCAGCGCATTGAAAGCATACCGTTCTGGCGAACGTCATCACGCCAGCATGCGTGCCCAAGCCAACACCCTTTCAGACCAGGACATCTTGGATATTGCTGCCTACTTTGCATCGCTGAGACGAGACTAACCGTGAAATCTATACCCCTATTCCTGGCCTGCGCTAGTTTTGCATTCAATATTTCCATGGCCCATGCCGGAAATCCGCAGCGCGGGCTGGAAATATCCCAGGTCTGCCAGTCATGCCATGGTCGAAACGGTGATGAGGCGCTGCAGCCCGAGTACCCCATTCTCGCCGGACAGCACGAGGATTATCTGGTCTACGCATTGCAAAGCTATCGCGATGGCCGACGCCAGAACGCCATCATGAATGGTTTTGCGCAGAACTTATCCGATCAGGATATCGAGGATCTAGCCGCGTGGTATTCCAGTCAGCAGGGCTTGTACGATCTTGAAATGGACTGATCGCACCTGGCGGTCTGACCGGCATGCCCGGCACGAATTTCCCTGGGCAGCGCGGCAATTCTGACAAACCGCTGAGCACAGCACAGCAGCCCGCCTTCCTCAGTAGAACGGATTTTGCCCTTCGCTGTGGTCCGTTGCATCGATCACACCTCGTATTTCCGGAAGCTGCTCCTGAAGCGTCGTCTCAATGCCCTGTTTCAGCGTGACATCAATCATGCTGCAACCATGGCAACCGCCGCCGAACTGAAGTACAACATCGTTTTCAGCGGTGATATCAACCAGCGAAACCTGGCCTCCATGACTGGCCACCATTGGATTGATGCGGGTATCAATCACCCACTGGACCCGATCGCCAATCGGCGCGTCGGCGTCGGGTGCCTGACCCTTCAATCCAGGTGCACGAATACTGAGCTCGCCGCCGGTTTCTGTAGATTCAAAGTCGATCTGCGCGCCCTCGAGTGCGCGCATGCTCTGCTCTTCGACAAACAGGATAAAGGCCTGACAGTCGACCGGCTCGTCCGATTCATGTTCTGTGTCGGGTGGGCAATAGTTCAATGACACGTCCGCTGCCGGCGTTCCAGCGTTCAGCGTGGCCAGTCGCAGATTGGTCTGGTCGGGCTGGGTCTCGAGGAGCCTTGAAAAATAATCGCGCGCGGAAGGGGTGATCGTCAACATGCTTGATGAATGCTCGGGATTTCCAATAGTGTACTACTTCAGTCCTGTTTCAGTCTTGACAGCAACCAGGGGAGCGATGAATCAAAGCGCCAGTCCATGCCGGAGTGATTTCCATCGAACAGTTCGAATTGATGCTGAATGCCATGATTGTTCAATATGCTGTGAAGTTCACGCGTTCCGTAATGGATGAAGTATTGATCGCGATTGCCGGCATCCAACCAGAGACCCTTCAATGCTGCAAGATGCTCGAATTGCGTATTGCTGTAGTGCACAGGGTCGAACGCCT
>JGI12210J13797_10250375_pt1 | contig 156292 bp, 151 predicted proteins | sample ElkSlonscriptome_3_FD_13797 | JGI IMG/M metagenome (IMG submission 13797) | reverse complement strand
CAAGGACGCGCAGTCAATCCCACGCCCTCGCGGTTCATGGAACCGCCCGCCAACGGCGGCAAAAGGTTTGGGAAAGCAGTTACAATCTGAGTCACCGGAGGGGTGGCAGAGCGGTTGAATGCACTGGTCTTGAAAACCAGCAAGGGTGAAAGCCCTTCGTGGGTTCGAATCCCACCCCCTCCACCATCAATAAAAAAGCCCGCCTCTTTTCGGCGGGCTTTTTCGTGTTCGATGGCCGCCTGCGATCAGAGCTGGATCTTGCCCCCGGGACCGCCCATCCCTCCGAACTGGCCGCCCCCAGCGCCGCCGTCCTGGCCGGGCACCATGATCGATGATTGGGCATCGCGCTGCATTTTCTTGATCTTTTCGATGGTCTCTTCGACCGCATGCTGGGCCGCCTCCGCAAAACCGTCCACGGCATCACCGAGCGAGCCGGCCTCAAGTTCGAAACTGATCGGCAGCGCTCCGGCTGGACTCATGACCTGGGTCTGACCGACGTAGCGCACGGAGCGTTGAGGATCGTCCTGACCGTCGGGAGTGACGGGCGTCAGGCGCTGAATTGTTCCGACCTGCTGATCGGAAAAGGTTTCCTCGCGGAATAGGTTGTCCCGGTCCATGCTCAATTGTTCGCGAATATCATTGTTTTGCATTGAGTGCTCCAGTTTGCGGCGTTCAGGGAAGAGATGGGGTAGTAGGGGGCGAATTCAAAGACCGCTACGGCGAGCTTCGCGGGATTCTGACCCTGGGGTCGCTGGAATCCGGGGCTGCGGGACGTTCTTTTCCGCAGGCCCTGAACAACATGATGTTGGTGGCAAACTGGGGGTTGAAGAGGTCTGCCGTACTCGGAGCGCGGGTTCTGCCGCAGAAAATTTGCCCATTGGCCGTGACGATCCGACTTTCGATCGAGCCGTCGCCGTTGTCCCAGTACTCCACACGCCCGTCCACATCACCGACGAACTGATCGATCCAGCCCGGAGCATTGGGCAGAGCCGGAATCCCGGCAGGCGCGGTGATGTCGGATCGCTCCGGCAGGGTCGGTCGACCCAGATTCTCACGCACGCTGGACAGTAATCGGGTGGTCATCATCGGCGCCTCCGAGGACCGGGTGATCCCCCCGGGGTTGCTGTCGGATGGGTCGTCGTCATCGGTCACCGATTCGGATGGATCGGCTCTGGTACCGGGCAGGGGGTCCGAGGCTGGCGCGGATTCCTGAGATCGTTCGGGTGGATCGATGATTTCCGGCAGCTCGCTTGCCCGTGCAGCGTGGCGTGATGGTTCGGTCTGAACGGATCGAATCGAAACAACCAGGTCATCGGCTGGCTCCGATGACTCCTGTGGGCTGATCGTCACCCGTAGCAGGGTTAGATGGAAGAGCAAGGATAGGGCCAGCGCGAACAGCAGCCATCCGCTCCGGCGATCTGTGTGACTTTTCGAATTCAGTGCCGCAGTCATTGTCTGGATGGGTCTGGCGCCAGCCGAGGATTGAGCGGGTGATAAACTAGCGCTTTCCTCGTTAAAAGGATGCAAGATGGGATTTCAGCACGTGAAACTGCCCGAGCAGGGCGATAAGGTCCGGGTCGAGAACGGAAAGTTGGTGGTCAGCGATGAGCCGATTCTGGGGTTTATCGAGGGTGATGGAATCGGCGTCGACATCACCCCGGCCTGCATGGCCGTCTGGAATGCGGCGATCGAGAAGGCCTATGGGGGCAAGCGCAAGGTCCACTGGGCCGAGCTCTATCTGGGCGAGAAGGCCGCCGGCATCTACGACGGCGACTATTTTCCGCAGGAAACCCTCGACGCAATCAAGGATCTTAATGTCGCCATCAAGGGGCCGTTGACCACGCCCGTGGGCGAGGGCTTTCGCTCACTCAACGTTTCGCTGCGCCAGACCCTCGATCTGTACGCCTGCGTGCGTCCGGTCAAGTGGTATCAGGGTGTTCCATCCCCACTGAAGAAACCGGATGAGGTCAACGCCGTTATCTTCCGCGAGAACACCGAGGACGTGTATGCCGGCCTGGAGTATGCCTCGGGAACCGAAGAGAACCGCAAGCTGGCCAAATTCCTGCGAGAGGAAATGGGCGCAGACTTCTTCGAGGATGCCGGAATCGGTATCAAGCCGATCTCTGCCTTCGGTTCCAAGCGACTGGTGCGCAAGGCGATTCAGTACGCGATCGACAACAACCGCCCCTCCGTGACCCTTGTTCACAAGGGCAACATCATGAAGTTCACCGAGGGCGCGTTCCGCAAATGGGGCTATGAGGTCGCCGCCGAAGAGTTTGGCGATGTGACCATCACCGAAGATCAGCTCTGGAGCGAGTACGACGGCAAGCAGCCCGAAGGCAAAATCGTTATCAAGGATCGGATTGCCGACATCATGTTCCAGCTCATGCTGCTGCGGCCGGCCGAGTTCGATGTGCTGGCAACGATGAACCTCAACGGTGACTACCTGTCCGACTCACTGGCGGCCGAGGTCGGCGGCATGGGCATTGCACCGGGAGCGAACATGGCAGATAACGTGGCCGTGTTCGAGGCCACCCATGGCACGGCGCCGAAGTACGCCGGTCAGGACAAGGTCAACCCGTCCTCGCTGATGTTTTCAGGTTGCATGATGTTCGACTACATCGGCTGGCCCGAGGTGACTCAGTTGATCGAGGAGGCTTTCGAAACAGTCGTCGGCGAGAAGGTCGTGACCTACGACTTTGCCCGCCAGATCGAAGGCGCGACAGAAGTTTCGACGAGCGGATTTGCCGACGCCCTGGTCGCTGCGATTCAGCGTGCCTGATCCGTCAGAGCACCCTTGGAGACAGGCCAGGCAAGCGCTGGCCGAAACCGACCCGCGGGCCAAGTGTCGGCGGGTCGGTTTGCTGGGGGCTGCGATCGAGCGCGGAGACTGGCTGCCTTCATCCCCGCCCTCAAGCTCGGGACTGACCTGCGGGCGACCTGCTGAGCCCGAGCTGGTGGCCCCCGGCAGGCTGAAAAAGCGTGGCCTGGGCAGCGTGGAGGGGCGGCAGGCATTGATTCACGCCATTGCTCACATCGAATTCAATGCCATCAATTTGGGCCTGGATGCTGCGCTGCGCTTTCGTGGGATGCCCGATTCATATTACCGTGACTGGATCAGCGTGGCCGTCGATGAAGCGCGGCATTTCATGATGTTGAGCGATCGGCTGGAGCAGCTGGGGATTCACTATGGTGCATTCGCCGCGCACAACGGCCTGTGGGAGATGGCCGAGCGCACCGCGCACGATGTCATGATTCGTATGGCGCTCGTGCCCAGGGTGCTGGAGGCGCGCGGCCTGGACGTGACCCCCGGGATGATCGACCGGCTCGAGGCGGCAGGTGACCACAGCACCGTATCGCTGCTTGAGGTCATCCTCGAAGAAGAAGAGCGCCACGTCGCCATCGGTTCGCACTGGTTTGGCACACTCTGCCGCGCCCGGGGTCTGGATCCGGATGACACCTTCGAGCAGCTTCTGGGAGAGTACTTCAACGGGCAGCTGCGCGGTCCATTCAATCTTGAGGCTCGGCGGCGAGCAGGTTTCAGCGAACCTGAAATCGAGCGCCTGGCCGTCATGGATCGGTAGAAGCGTGTTTGTTACGCCGCGTTCGAAGACGCTGAAACTTGCCCTGGTGCAGGCGGACCTGGCCTGGGCCGACCCGGAGGCCAACCGTTCTCTTCTCGGGCGACTCATGGGCCAGCAAACGGGGGTTGATCTCTACGTTCTGCCGGAAACCTTCACCACCGGGTTTCTGGGTGATGAGCGCGTTGACGATGAGTCGATGGACACGGGTCCGACCCTCGAATGGATGAAGGCCCAGGCCCAGCGCCGAGAGGCCGCCGTCTGCGGGAGTTACGTTGTGGTTGAGGATGGAAGACGGCATAACCGTTTCGTATTCGTTGATCAGAACGGCAAGTGCATCGGCCACTACGACAAGCGCCATCTCTTCGGTCCGGGCGGGGAAGGGCAGCGCTACACTCCGGGTGATCAGTTGACCTTAATCGAGTGGCGCGGATGGCGGATCGATCCACAGATCTGCTATGACCTTCGATTTCCCGTGTGGTGCAGAAATGATCGCGATTTCGATCTTCAGCTTTTCGTGGCCAACTGGCCGAGCCCTCGAACCGCGCACTGGAAGGCGCTGCTGCGCGCGCGCGCGATCGAAAATCAGGCCTATGTGATTGGCGTCAATCGGGTGGGGACGGATGGAAAGGAGGTGCCTTATTCGGGTTGTTCTCTGGCCTTCGGGCCGATCGGTGACACCTTGGTTGAGCTGGACGACTCCGAGTGTGTTGCCGTCGTGGAGCTCGGTCGCCAGATGCTCGACGAGTATCGGGACAAGCTTCCATTTCTGGGCGACGGGGATTCGTTCACTCGCCAAATCTGATGCGGCGTTCTCGCTTTGCGACGCTCAATTCAGGGCCGGTCGGATGACTCCGACGCCGAGGCCCTCAATGGCAAAGTCATCTTCGCTGCTGATCTTGATTGGCTCATAATCGGCGTTTTCCGGATCCAGAAAAACGGCTCTGCCGCGCTTGCGAAGTCGTTTGACCGTGACTTCGTCGCCGATCCGGGCCACGACGATCTGACCGTGCCTGGCTTCCACGGTGCGGTGGACGAGCAGCAAGTCACCGTCATGGATGCCGGCCTCGATCATGCTTCGGCCCTGCACGCGCAGGGCATAATCGGGCTGCGGTCGGAACTGCCTTGGATCGATGGTCAGATCAGCATCATGGTTTTCGACGGCCAAAACCGGCGTGCCTGCGGTCACGCGGCCGATCAGCGGAACGCGAAACTCACTCGATTTGGGTGGCATCGATTCCCGTTCGTCGCTGGGAATGATTCCGCGTGCGGTGCCGGCGACCAGTCGGATCGCGCCGTGTTCGGCAAGGGCGCGTAGATGACACTGCGCCGCGTTCGGTGATTTGAAGCCGAAATGACGCACGATTTCCGCTCGTGTTGGAGGAAAACCGTCTCGCGCCCTGCGGGTTTTGATGAACTCGAGTATTTCGCTTTGGCGACGGGTCAGCTTCATGCGATGAACTGTATCAAAATTCAGTTATCCTGTCACTTCCCAGATCCTGGAGTGGCGTATCCAACGGGTTCGAGGCGGCCTGCTTTGAAGTTTCGCGCGCGGTCGAGGAAACGTTGAAGCTGCTCGTTGGAGGAGGGCCCATAGCGGACTGTTTCGTAAGCCTCGGCCAGAGATTCTAGCCTGGCTTCGTCGCTTGTGAACTGTGAATCAACCAAGCGTGCCCACTCTCGGGGTGTTCGTGAGGGATCCCGCGGGAGCCGGGTGGCGTTCTGTGTCCGGCGCTGCAATGACTGCCAGGCACGCTGGGCCGGATCGCGACTTTGGCTTCGCGCCGTTCTAAGCAAGAACAGGGCCACCGGAATGGCCAGGGCGATCAATACAACGATCATCAGCAGGGCAATCTGATCGGGGCGGAGTTCAGGAAGGCCCAGGCGGCGCAGGAGTTCGATCTGTGCTCGCGAGTCGAAACCCAGGACCCACTGGTTCCAGGCGTGCTGAAGCCGATCAACTCGATTTCTGATGTCACTGACCAGTTGCCAGTCGATGAACCCCGATCGGTTAAGTGCGACCGAGGAGCCTTCTCGAATTCTCAGCGGTGAGACGGCGGCGGTGGGATCGAAGCGAACCCAGCCCTCGCCCTCCAGCCACACCTCGTTCCAGGCGTGAGCGTCGGACTGGCGAACCAGCAGATACTGCCCGGGGCGATTCCAGAAACCGCCCTGATAACCGGTCACGACTCTCGTTGGAATGCCGGCAGCGCGCATGAACACGGCAAAAGCCGATGCGTAGTACTCGCAGTAGCCTTCGCGCAGATCAAACAGGAATTCATCGGCGCTGTGACGCCCGAGCGGCAGGGTATCGAGACTGTAGAAAAAAGGTTCCTCTGAAAACCATTGCAGCAGCGCCTCGGCGAGTTCACGATCATTGGGAAAGCGCTCGCGCCACTCCTCAGCCATGGCTCGGGTTCGCGGGTTGCGATCATCCGGCAGACGTGTAGCAATCATTCGCCGAATCGGCCGAAGCGCAGGCGAATCGAGATGGTTCGGGTTCGAAATGGCGCGGTAGGCCGTCAGGGAAGTGATCGGTTCTGCGCTGACCAATTGGTAGTCAAGGCTCAGCAGCGCTTTTTCACGGTCCGTTCTGACGGGAAGGTCGAGCGCCAGAAGCCATCGCCGCTCATGAGGTTCGAGCTGGACTTCGTAGGCGATGGCCTGATCGCCGATCTCGACCTGCCTGGAGAGATCCTGGAAGGACGTGATCGAGGGCCCCCAGGTGTCGCCATCGAAATTCCACAGGACGGGTCCCCGCCAGTAGCGTTGGTCGTTCGGCGGTGGCTGATTCGAGTCGAACTCGACTCGAAACGCCGGTGAGTCATCGGCGTAGAGCGTTGAGATGGAGCCAGGCGACATGGTTTCCGACAGGCCGGTCTTGCCATCGAGCGCATCATCGGGCAAGCCCCACAGGGGCTCCGTGAGTCGGGGAAAAAGCAGGAACAGCACGAGGGCGACGGGCACCGATATCAACAGCAGCCGACCCGCTTCTAGGCCCAGCGCACGGTGGTCTAACGGGCGCTCCTCAAAGCCATCATGACGCACCCGGACACGCTGTATCCGCAGCAGGGCCGTGGTAACGGTCCAGCAACCGATCAGCAGATATGGAAAGTAGAACAGACCTTCGTCGAACAGGAATTGGGTGGCAACGAGAAAGAAACAGACGGCGGCCAGCAGCCGCAGGTCCCGGACCTTGTACATTTCAAGGGTTTTCGCGGCCATCATGACGCAAAGCAGGGCGGTGGCCGTTCGCCGGCCCCACAGGCCGCCGAAACTGATCGCCACAAGAGCGATCAGACCGATCGTGATAATAAATCTGAGCCAGACCGGCAGCGGACCCCAGCCCCACCAGCATCCCAGACTGCGAAAAACTAAAATGAACACGATGGCCAGGGCCACCTGGGCCGGGAACGCCAATAGATGCGGCCCAGCCGCGACGCCGAATGCCGCCAGGGTCCAGAAAACAGCGGACTTTGGAATGCCGGGTAGCGCGCTTGGGGATCGGGTCACAGTTCGGCCAGAAGGTCAAGGCAGCGATGAAGAAAGGCTTCATCTCGACCCGGGCCCAGCACGCGTCCGCCAGCCCGCATCGTCCAGGTGCTGTTACTCCGAGCGGCTTCGAGCACCCAGGCCGTCAAAATGCTAATTCTTTCTTCGATGTCCGTGCCCGGCGTGTCCGCCAAGTCAAGGTCGATCTGATCGGATTGCTCATTCCTGAATTCGCGTGACAGCAGCGTGTCATGGCGCTGGCTCGCCTTCCAGGCTACCCGGTGCAGGGGGTCCCCAGATCGCCACTTGCGCAGGCTGTAGAAGCTGTCGCCATCTGGGGTCTCGCTGAACCGACGTCCATCGGCCTGGGCGCGACCGTCCGGAAACGGCGGCGCCTGCTCAGAGGGTTTCGGCCAGACCAGGATCGGCCGGTCCGCCCAAACGTAGGACCAGGCTTTGAACAGGCCGGTCGGATGCGCGGTGCTGATTTCGATTCTGGGCACTTCCATCCAGCCGCGTCGCCAAGTTTGAATCGGAAGGCTCCCTTTACCGACAGCCAGGGGTGACAGATCAAGTTCCTCGGAGTGTTGGGTGCATCGAAAGAGCAGTCCCGGTCGCTCGGCCGAGTCCTTGTTGCGAAACATGATTCGCAGAACGGCGTCTTCCCCGGCGTGAACGGGCGAGGACGCAACGCCGGAAATTTCCAGCCCGCGCAGGTTCCGATAGGCAATCAGTAGCGAGCTGTGGGCCATCGAGACGACAAGAAAAGTGGTTAGGAGGCCCAGGTTATTGTTGAAATTGAGCGCCCCAAGAAGCATGCCGAACATCAACAGCCCGAGCATCCAGCCGAAGCGGGTTGGCAGAATAAAGATCTGCCGATAAATCAATGTAACTGGTGGCGTTGCCCGAGCTCGACGCTTGATCCAGCGATCGAACCTGTCAGACCAGCGGCGCCGGGCCTGCGCGACGATCCCCCTGATGGAATCCGGCAGCCTGCCGGAGCGGGACTGGATGACTTGGTCAGGGTTCAAGGGACGGGCACATTGGCCAGGATCTCCTGCACCACGGCGTCGCTGGTCATGCCGGATTCGCTGATGGCCTGCAGGCGATGGGCGGCGAGCGCGGGAAACACGGCCTTGACAGCATCCGGTGTCAAAAAGCCCTGCCCTCGAACAAAGCTCCAGGCGCGCGCGGACTGGATCAGCGCCAATGCGGCCCGTGGGGACAGCCCCGCCCGCACGGCGGCGTGCTCGCGCGTTGCACTGACCAGCGCCTGAATGTAGTCAAGGACAGGTTCCGAGACGTGCAGTTCGCTCGCCTGTCTGATCAGCGAGAGAAGGACGTCAGGATTGAGCAGCTGAGGCATCTCGGCGAGCAGCTCGCGCCGATTGGGCTCAATCAACAGGCGCCGTTCCTCGGCAGGTGATGGGTATCCGATACTGATTCGCAGCAAGAAGCGATCGAGCTGGGAATCGGGCAGGGGATAGGTTCCCGTGAGGTCGAGTGGATTCTGGGTCGCGATGACGAAGAAGGGCTTTGGCAGCTCGTGGGTTTGGCCATCGACGGTCACCTGACCCTCGGCCATTGCTTCGAGGAGCGCCGATTGCGTTCGCGGGGTTGCGCGATTGATTTCGTCAGCCAGAACGACATTGGCAAAAATTGGTCCGGGCCGAAATTCGAATTCGGTCGAGCTCCTGTCGAACACGGACACGCCAAGAATGTCGGCCGGTAGCATATCGTTGGTGAACTGAATCCGCTGCCAGCTCCCACCCACTGCCAACGACAGGGCGTGGGCAAGGGTGGTCTTGCCAACGCCGGGAAGGTCCTCAACCAGCAGATGGCCGCCGGCGAGAAGCGATGCAAAGGCAAGATCGATCACGTCGGCCTTGTCGACGATGATGTCGTTGACCGCGGCTCGCGCCGCACTGAGATCACCCGCGCGCAAATCCGTCGTGGCTGGCGTGGGCTTCGATGCCGAGGAGGTGACCTGATCAGTCATCGATCAAGGCGTTGATCTTGGCTGCACAGATGAAATCGTTTTCGCTCAGACCATCGATGGCGTGGGTGGTGAAGTTCACCAGACAGAAATTGTAGCCGGCCTCGAAATCCGGATGATGCGCCTCCCTGTTGGCAATCCATGCCATGGCGTTGATGAAAGCCATCGTCTTGTAGAAACCCTTGAACTCGAAGCGTCGCGAAATCTTCTTGCCGTCCTCGTCCACCTTCCAGCCGGGGATCTGAGGAAGCAGGGTTTCTACGCGTTCCTTGTTGAGCGGGTCGGTTCCGCCCTCGCAGGGCAGACATTGTCGTTCAGTCAGTTGTTCGTCGCTCATGTTCAGGCAGCTTCCTTTTGTTTGGGTGGGTAGGTGGGCTCGAACTCGCCAAGCGCGCGAGCTTCACGAATCAGCGCAAGCAGGTCGGTGCTTGATAGCTCAAACAGATCGTTCATATGGTCGAGAATGAAATACACCGTCTGATAGATATCGATGCGGTAGGGGGTGCGCAGAGCTTCGATTGGATCAAATGGTCGGCGCAATGGCTCGTCGCTGTCCAGCGCGTAGACCGTCTCGCCGGGCGATGAGGCGATGCCCCCGCCGTAGATGCGCACGCCCTGCGGCGTTTGCAGCAGGCCGAACTCGACGGTGAACCAGTAGAGACGCGCCAGGAACACGCGCTCGGCCTTGCTAGCCTTCACGCCAGCCTTTCCGTAAGCTTCGGTGAAGTCGGCAAAGGCTTGGTGAGTCAGCATGGTGGTGTGGCCGAAAATCTCGTGGAAGATATCGGGTTCCTGCAGATAATCCATTTCCTGCCGCGTGCGGATAAAGGACGCGGCCGGGAACTTGCGGTCCGCGAGGAGCTTGAAAAAACGGTCAAAATTGATCAGAGCCGGGACGGGCTCGACCTGCCAGCCGGTGCGCTCCAGAAGCACTCTGGAGACGTCGACGGGCTGCGGGATGCGATCGCTGGGCAGGTCCAGGATTTCCAGGCCGTCGAGGAACTCCTGCGCGACCCGACCTTCGATGATCTCCATCTGTCTGGCATAGAGATCTGCCCAGACGCCGTGTTCCTCGTCCGTGTACGGAATGACGCCATTCTCGTCAGGGATTTTGGCGCTGTAGTTGCTTGACTTGCTCATGTCTGGACCCCGAATATGAACGACTTTTAGTCTATCACCGGACGGTGGAGTTCCCATGAGATCAGACCGCTGGCCAGGCAGAAGCTGGTACGCCGAGGAGGCGGGAGGCGATTGGAGTGGCGCTGCGCCGCTGGCGGTGGACGATGCGGTCGACCTGGCGGTGATCGGGGGTGGGCTGGCCGGGATGACGACCGCCTTGACCTGTCAGGAGCGCGGCATGGACCGTGTTGCCCTGCTCGAAGCTGACGAAGTCGGAGCCGGTGCCTCGGGGCGCAACGGCGGGTTTGTGTTCAGCGGCTTTTCACTGAGCAACGATGCGCTGGCCGACGAGCTTGGTGAACCCTCCGCGGCCCGCCTGCACGAATGGACACGGCAGTCCGTTCGCCGTATTCGGCAGCGTATCGAGGACTACGGTCTGGCCTGCCAGGTGAATGATTCCGGCGTGGTCCTGACCGACTGGTTCCATGACGCTGACTCACTCCAGGCCTTCGCTGATCGCATGCAGCGGCGTCTCGCCTTTAAACTGAACTGGCTCGATTCGGTTGCCTGCGCGAGCCGGGTCAACTCCAAGCGATACGGTGCTGGCCTGCACGAGCCAGGCAGCTTTCATTTTCATCCCTTGCGCCACATTCGCGAACTCGCCAGGCATTTCATCGAGCAGGGCGGGCGGGTTTTCAGTCAGACTCGGGTCACAGCGATCGCGAGATCCGCTGGCCGCTGGCAACTCATGACGGATCAAGGCAGGGTTTTAACGGCGAAGGAGGTCGCCCTGACCACCGGCGGCTACGACCTCAAGCTTCGGCCTGGATTGCAGCGCGCGCTGCAGCCGATCGCAACCTACATTGCTGTGACCGAACCGCTGGATGCCCGCTTGGAGGACATCCTGCCGCAGCCCGTCGCCGTGTACGACAACCGATTTGCTTTCGATTACTTTCGCCCCTTGCCTGATCGGCGCCTGCTCTGGGGTGGCCGCATTTCCATCGCCAGTCGCTCGCCGGCCGCGATTCGACGCTTGATGCGTCGGGACCTGTGTCATGTTTTCCCGTCCCTGGCCGACGCACGGCTGGATCATGCCTGGGGCGGCTGGATGAGCTACGCGCGCCACGAAATGCCGATCCTAGGCCAAGACGACGAGGGTCTCTGGCACGGTCTGGCCTTCGGCGGACACGGGATGGCGACCACCTCCCTGGCCGGAGACATTCTCGCCGAAGCCCTCAGTGGTGATCGCCGTCGTCTCGATGAATTCCAGCACTGGGGTTCACCCTGGGCGGGCGGTCTAATGGGCCGATTGGCGGTCCAGGGGCGCTACTGGCAATTGCAGGCGAAGGACTGGTGGCGAGCGAGGCGCCGCTGAGCCGGTCGGCCGGGTCCCGCGTGTTAAAATAATGAGCTGAATTTCACCGGGATTCCTGACTCGAAGATGAGCTCTTTAAAGCCGGGCGCCAAACTGCGTCATCTCGTGGCCAACCACGCGCCGCTTCAGGTGGTTGGGACCATCAATGCCTACACCGCCATGCAGGCCGAACAGGCCGGTCACAAAGCGATCTATCTTTCGGGTGCCGGTGTGGCGAACGCCAGCTACGGGTTGCCGGATCTCGGCATCACCCAGCTCTCAGACGTGGTCGAGGACGCCCGCCGCATCACGGACCGCTCGGACCTGCCGTTGCTGGTGGACATCGACACGGGCTGGGGCGGTGCCTTCAATATCGCCCGCACCATCCGCGAGATGGAGCGGGCGGGAGTGGCCGCCGTGCACATGGAAGACCAGGTCCAGGCCAAGCGCTGCGGTCATCGACCCAACAAGGCGCTCGTCAGCCCCGAGGAAATGGTAGACCGCGTCCGCGCCGCCGTCGACGCCCGCGATGACGAAAGCTTCGTGTTCATGGCGCGCACGGATGCCCACGCCAGCGAGGGCATGGAGGCCGCCGTCGATCGAGCCAATCGCTACGCCGAGGCCGGTGCCGATATGATCTTCGCGGAGGCCCTGCATACGCTCGCAGAATTCAGAACCTTTGTCTCAGCAGTGCCGGTGCCGGTGCTTGCCAATATCACCGAATTCGGCCAGACGCCGTTGTTCAGCGTGACAGAGCTGGAAGAGGCTGGCATCGGTCTGGTGCTCTATCCCTTAAGCGCCTTCCGCGCCATGAGCAAGGCGGCGCGCCAGATCTACACCGCGATCGCCGACGACGGCCATCAGAAGGCCGTGGTCGATCAGATGCAGACCCGGGCAGAACTGTACGAAACGCTCGGCTACCACGCATTCGAAACCAAGCTGGATCAACTATTTACGAAGGAGTCTTCATGAGCAACAGTAACAAGGGTGCGGGGCTTCGAGGCCAGTCGGCTGGCCAGACCGCGATCTGTACGGTTGGAGCCACCGGCAACAGCTTGCGCTACCGCGGCTATGACGTCGATGATCTGGCCGAAAAAACGACTTTCAATGAAGTCGCCTACCTGATTCTGAATGGGGAATTGCCCGACCAGGCCCAGCTCGAGGCCTATGAGTCACGTCTGCGCGGCTTGCGTGACCTTCCACCGACGCTGAAAGAAGTGCTGGAACGCATCCCGGCATCGGCTCATCCCATGGACGTGATGCGCACCGGCTGCTCGTTCCTCGGCAACATCGAGCCGGAGACCGATTTCGCCCAGCAGCATGAGGTGGCTGAGCGCCTTCTCGCCACGTTCCCGGCGATGATCTGCTACTGGTACCGTTTCAGTCACGACGGAGTGCGCATCGACACCAATACGGATCAGCGCGGGATTGGCGGCCATTTTCTCCAGCTGCTTCACGGCAAGGCGCCCAGCGAGCTGCAGGCACGCGTTCTCGATGTCTCATTGATCCTCTACGCGGAGCATGAGTTCAACGCCTCAACCTTCACCGCTCGGGTGTGCGCATCGACCCTGTCGGACATGCACAGCTGCATTACCGCCGCGATCGGTTCGCTCCGTGGACCGCTGCACGGGGGCGCCAATGAGGCCGCCATGGCGATGCTGGAGCAATATGAGTCGCCGGAACAGGCCAGATCCGACATCCTGCACAAGCTTGAAGCCAAGGACAAGATCATGGGCTTTGGCCACGCGGTCTACCAGGAAAAGGACCCCCGCAATGCGATTATTCGTGAGTGGTCACGCAAGCTCAGTGACGAAGTCGGTGACACCGTGCTGTTCCCGGTGTCTGAAATCGTCGAAAAGACCATGTGGGAGGAGAAAAGGCTGTTCGCCAACGCTGATTTCTACCATGCCTCTTCGTATCACTTCATGGGCATACCGACGGGTCTGTTCACCCCGATTTTCGTGATGTCCCGCCTGACCGGTTGGGCGGCCCACGTCATGGAGCAGCGCGGCAACAATCGCATCATCCGCCCGAGTGCTGACTACATCGGCCCCGAGGCGAGAGGGGTCCCGCCAGTCGAGGCGCGCTGATCACCGCTTGCACGCCAAAGCGCCGAGGCGACCCTTGACTGTCGTGCTCTGGGCGCTGCCCTGAGCACGATCGCTTGGCGTCAATTGAATTGAGTCGCCTGCGGAGTCACCACTGAATGGGCGGGCTTAGTCGCGACTGTCATCCTTCACCTGTCCTTCCTGCCCTGCGGGGCGGCTTTGGGCGTTTTCAGGTTCCCGGCGTTTTTCGAAGGATCGCCGGAATGACCCCGTCGCGTCATCGCCGCGGTGAGAATCAGGCGAACAGCATCTTCGAACGGCATGTCGACCGGTTCGCACCACTCGCGCGGTACGAAGATGGTGTAGCCCGCGACCTGATAGCTGAGTGGCAGGTAGACCGCCACTTCACCCTCCTCTCCGAAGGGCAGGCTGCTGAAGTCCTCGCGGGTGATGAAGCCCATCATCGACAGCCTCAGGTCGGGATGGCGAACCATGACGACTTGATTGAACCGCTTTTCGTCGCCGCTGGAAAAGTAGTCCACGAAGTCCTTTGTGGCCCGGAAAACGGATTTGATGACAGGCATCCGATCAAGAACGGCCTCGCCCAGATCGATCAGCTTGCGAAACAGATAGACCTGGCTCAGCAGGCCAATGGCAATCACCGCAATGACCCCGATGGCTAAACCCATACCCGTGACGTACCAGGCTTGTGGGATGAACCATTGAAGCATGGCCCCGAATCCGCGTTCGGCGATGCCGGCCAGCCAGAGGCAGATGATCAGGGTCAGCGCGATCGGAATGATCGTCGCCAGGCCTTTGAAGAACAGTCGCAGCGGATGCGACATCAGCGGATTGTCAGAGCTCATCGATCTGGCGTTTGAGCTTTTCGCGCTGGTCAGTCACGATCCGTTCCAGCGTTTCGATTCGTTCGCGCAATTCCTGTTCGACTTCGCTGCTGCGATCGCGGTCATGATCTTGCGGCGGTGTCCGGCGACTCTCAAACCAGTACTGTGCGATGCGGACCACGCCGTAGATCGCGGCGATTGCCACAAAAGCTGAAAAGATATTCATGTGGGCTCCCATCAGGGCAGAATCTCCGGCAGTTCGGGTTCATCGCTGACGTCCTCAATGTCGGGATGGGCGGGGGTAAAGCGCTCCATCAGGTGACACAGGCAGTCCTGACGCACGATGCTCGCATCCGTGGTCATCATCGCCGGCATCAGCGGACGAGCGGTAATGATATCGCGCTCCCGCGTTCGGAAGCAGTGGTCTGAAAGATCGCCTCCTTCATGGCTGGTTGCCTTGAGCGGATTGCGATGCCCATTGACCAGGCGCCCCAGGCGGGTGCCCGGCGGCATTTCAGAAAAATTCAGTCGGTCCAGGTCGGGTGGTAGCCAGAGATCTCGCGCCTTTTGGCCGAAGGCAAAGTCCGTGCCCGGTGTCACGGTGACGGTCGCAACCATGCGATACAGCTCGAGATCGTCAGGGCGGGGCATCGCGACCGGCAGTTCGCGCAGATTCAGCACCGTGTCCAGATAGGCCATGGCATGGTCGGCACCGTCCTGTTCTTCGGCCACGCCGCATTCAAGCGTGACCGACGGGCAGAATTCTCCAAAGGCGATCGACTGGACGCCAACCGGCTGGGTGAAATAAATGACCGTGCGCGAGAACAATGCGGCCAGATGCAGGCGCTGGGCCTGGATGGCGTTGACCGCAGCGTAATGCGGGTTTTCCCCGGTGTTGTTGTGAATATCGATGCTGGCAAAGGGCTTAAAGCGCTTGACATGGTCATGAATAGAGCGATAGAGATCATGGATCGGTGTCCGGGTGGTATCCGAGCCTGGCCAGCATCGGTTGAAGTCGGGCTGGTCGGGCAGATGGCGGACGCCGGCAGCAGCCGCGTCTGTATTAGCAATCAGCAGGATCAGCGACCGGGGCAGGGGATCGCGGCGATAGCGGCTGCGCAGCAACCGCCGCACGGCATCCCAGCCCGAGGTTTCGTTGCCGTGCTGCAGCACGGAGACGAAAAGCGGTCTGGGAATCCGGCCGGGAAGGTGAATCAGCGTGGGTCCATCCAGAACCGTGTGCAACTCTGTGGCGGGCAGCTGCAGGAGTCCGTTTGGAAGATGATCCAGTATTGCCGATTGCATTCCGGTCCTTGATCGTTGATGGATCCGGCTTCTCAGGGGCACGACGATGCGCGAGCCGACGCAAAAGCACGGGAGGACATAAGCTAACCGCATTTTGGTTTCGGGGGAAGGCCTGACGCGTGTATCGAAGCACTTGAAAAGGTCGCCTCCTGACCCAATCCCCGCTCCGAGCACAGAGCGATACGGGACACGCGCCCGGCCCCGGCTTTTGCGAACATCAAGCCATCACCTTGGATAGGAAGGCCAGGTCTTGAGACATTACAACTGGTACTGCAACTGGGAACCGAACCATGATCGAAGCCAAATCTCTTAGTCGACATTTCGGCAGCCTCAAAGCCGTCGATCAGCTGTCCTTCCGGGTTGAACCCGGGACCGTGCTCGGATTTCTCGGGCCCAATGGAGCAGGAAAATCCACCACCATGAAGATGCTCGCCGGCTTTCTGGCCCCGAGCACCGGAACGGCGACCATCATGGGTCACGACATCCGTGACGACGGATTGGCCGCCCGCCAGAAGATGGGGTATCTGCCGGAGGGCGCGCCGCTCTACGGGGAACTGAGCGTTGGGCGCTTCCTAAAGTTTGCCGCCCAGGCTCGGGGTTTCCGCGGCGATCAGGTCGTGCGTCGAGTCGACGAGGCCATCGAGCGACTGAATCTCGAGGAAGTTTACGGACAGAGCATCGAGACGCTCTCGAAAGGATTCAAACGCCGCGTCGGACTGGCGCAGGCGATCCTGCACGATCCGCCCGTGCTCATCCTCGATGAACCCACCGACGGCTTGGACCCCAATCAAAAACAGCAGGTGCGGCGCTTGATCCGGGAGATGTCGGCTGGGAAAATCATCATCGTCTCGACCCATATTCTCGAAGAAGTCGATGCCCTGTGTTCGAGGGCGATGATCATCGCCCGTGGCAAGCTGTTCGCCGATGACACCCCGGCCGGTTTGCTCAGGTCCTCTCGCTACTACAACGCGGTGACGCTCGTGCTCGACGAGCTCGAGCAAGCCGCCTCGCGCCTGGGCGAGCTGCCGGAGGCGCGCGAAGTTGAGGTTCGGCGTGGACGCTTGACCGTCTTTCCTTCAGGGCAAGGTAATCTGTTCGAGGCCGTCACTTCGGCGGTAAAAGCGGCCGGCTGGCGGGTTGACCAGATCCAGCTCGAGCCGGGTCGACTCGATGAAGTTTTTCGAACCGTGACCGGACAGGAGGCGGCGTGATGAATAATCTGAGCGTGGTGCTTAAACGCGAGCTTTCCAGCTACTTTGCAACGCCCGTGGCCTATGTTTTTATCGTGATTTTCCTGCTGATGTCGGCCACCTTCACGTTCTATCTGGGCGGCTTCTACGAGCGAGAAATTGCCGATCTCGAGCCGTTCTTCCGATTCCATCCCTGGCTGTATCTTTTTCTTGTGCCGGCGATCGGCATGCGGTTGTGGGCCGAGGAGCGCAAATCCGGAACGGTCGAGCTGCTGTTGACCCTGCCGATCACAGCGACCGAAGCCGTGCTGGGCAAGTTTCTGGCCGCCTGGCTGTTTGTCGGCCTCGCCCTGTGCCTGACCTTTCCGATCTGGATTACTGTCAACGTGTTGGGCAACCCCGACAACGGTGTGATCGTCGCGGCCTATCTGGGCAGCTGGCTGATGGCTGGTGGATTCCTGGCCATCAGTGCCTGCCTGTCGGCGGCGACCAAGAACCAGGTGGTCGCATTCATCCTGGCAGTGGTGGTCTGCTTTCTGTTTCTCCTGTCCGGGTTGCCGATGGTGCTTGAACTGTTCAGAGGCTGGCTGCCACAGGCCATCGTGGATGCCATCGCCAACCTGAGCTTCCTGCTGCACTACAACTCGATTTCGCGAGGGGTTGTGGACCTCCGTGATCTGATCTATTTCGCGCTGGTGATCGGCTTCTGGCTGCTTGCCAATCGCATTGTTCTTGAACTGAAAAAGGCGGACTGAAGACGATGAAGAACTGGTACTCAACCGGTGCGCTCGTGCTGCTGGCCGTGCTGTTCCTGGCCTTGACGATGCTGACCGGCGTCCTGTTCAAGGGCGCGCGACTGGACCTGACCGAAAACAATCTCTACACGCTCTCCGAGGGCACGGTCAATCTGATCGAATCCATCGAGGAGCCGATCACCCTGAAGTTTTATTTCAGCGAGGACGCCAGTGCGGACTTTCCAATGGTTCGCAACTACGCTCAGCGAGTGCAGGAACTGCTCGACGAGATGGCCGCGCAATCCGACGGCATGCTGACCATCGAACGGATCGATCCGGCACCTTTTTCCGAGCAAGAGGACGATGCGGCGCGCTACGGACTGGAGGGCGTGCCGACCGGGCAAGGCGGCGATAGCTTGTATCTCGGGATCGCCGGGACCAATCTGCTCGACGGTCTGGAAGTGTTGCCTTTCCTGTCGCCGTCGCGCGAATCCTTTCTCGAATACGAATTGGCCCGGATGATCTACTCCCTGTCGCAGCCAGATTTGCCGCGCGTCGGGTTGATTGCGGGCGTGGCGATGAGCGGCGGGTTCGACATGCAGACCCGTCAGCCGCGCGAGCCCTGGGCGATCTACACCCAGATCAACCAGCAGTTCTCGATCGAGACCATTGAGGCCACGGCGACCGAACTGCCTGCCGATCTTGACGTTTTGGCCCTGGTCCATCCCAAGGATCTGTCCGAAGAGCTGCTCCGGGCCATCGATCGCTTCGTGCTCGGCGGTGGCCGCCTGCTGGCATTTGTCGATCCTTACGCAGAAGCCGATCAGGGCAGCGATCCTTCCGATCCGATGGCCGCCCTGTCGGCCGAACGCGACTCCAGCCTGGAGCCACTGCTCGAGACTTGGGGCGTGGACTATGACCGCACTCGAATCGTCGCCGATCTAGGCCAGGCCCTGCAGGTCAGTGTGCAGCAAGGTCGGCCACCGGTGAGGCACCCGGCCATCATCGGCGTAACCGCCGAGAATCTCGATTCGGATGATGTCGTGACCGGTGAACTCGAAACCGTGAATCTGGCCAGCGCCGGCGCGATCAGCCTGGCCGAGGGCAGTTCGCTGAGGCTTCAGCCGCTGATCCAGTCGAGCACCCAGTCGGGACTTCTTGATGCCGAGCGCCTGCGCTTCCTGACCGATCCCAGTGAGCTGATCGCCGAAGTGGCACCGGGTGACGAGGCGCTGACGATCGCCGCTCGTCTCTCAGGCACGGTCAAAAGCGCCTACCCGAATGAAGCCAGTGGCGAATCCGAGAGCGGCGAGGTCAACTTGATACTGGTTGCCGATGTCGACATGCTGACCGACCGCTTCTGGGTTCAGCGCCAGCAGTTCTTTGGCCAGACCCTGCTCAATCCTTTTGCCAATAACGGCGACTTCGTGATCAATGCGATCGACAATCTGCTGGGCAACGCGGATTTGATCAGCGTGCGCAGTCGGGCGACATCGACCCGGCCTTTCCACCTGGTCGAGGGCCTGCGCCGCGAGGCTGAGCAGAACCTGCGTGCCACTGAACAGCGCCTGGAGGCCGAACTGGCCGAGACCGAAGCGCGATTGAATGAGCTTCAGCAGGCGCGCGGAGATGCCGATCTCAGCGTTTTGACCCAAGAGCAGGAGGCGGAGATCGATCGCTTCATTGAGCAGCGCATTGATATCCGACGCCAGCTTCGTCAGGTCCGCCGTGATCTGGATCGCGACATCGAAGCGCTGGGCACCCGGATCAAAGTAGTCAATATCGCGTTGATGCCGATTCTGGTGACGCTATTTGCCCTGTGGATGGCGTGGCGTCGTCGGCAGGAACAGACAATAAAACGAGGTGCCGCATGAAGCGCTCTGTCTTTTTCGCGCTGGTTGCGATAACGGTGTTGGCGCTGGTGCTGGCTCTGTTTCTGAGCCAGCCGGACACGGTGGACTCCGCACGGGATCAATCGCAGCCATTGGTTCCGGGTTTGAAGGACCGGGTCAACGAGGTCGACCGGCTGGATATCCGGACCGCTCCGGAAAATACCATCCGCCTGGTTCGCTCGGCCGAGCGCTGGCGGGTCGAGAACGCCGAGAACTACGAAGCCGATTTCGAGCAAGTTCATCAATTGCTCCGCGATCTGGCCGCTGGCAGTCGCGCTGAAGAACGCACCTCCAATCCCGAATGGCATGAGCGTCTGGGCGTTGCCGAAGCACGAAGCGCAGATGACGCGGCCGAAAGCAGCTTCGAGGTGGCGTTTCCCGGCACCGAACTGCCTGCTCTGATCATCGGTCGCGCCGGCCCCGCCGGTCAGTCGCGATTCGTGCGTCAGCTTGATGACAATCAGGTCTGGTTGTCGGATCGCGAGATCAACGTGCCCGCGGAAATGGTCGACTGGCTGCAGCGCTCAATTATGGATATCCCTGGCTCGGAGCTGTCCGAGATCGCGCTTCGTCACGCAGACGGCGAGCTTGTCCAGCTTGAGGCCGCTGATGAGTCCAGCAGTCAGTGGGTTCTGATGAATGTGCCCGAAGGTCGGGAGGCCGCACCGGCGTGGCAATTGAGCTCAACGGCCAATGCCCTGAGCAGCCTGCGTCTGGATGACGTGCGTCAACATGAAGGCGCCCCCGATGATGCCAGTGCGGCCCTGTTCGTGACTCGCGATGGGTTGAATTTTGTTGCCACCCTGTTTGAAGACGAGGACGGCACCTGGGTCCATTTTTCGGTCTCGGCTGAAGTTGACGCCAGCGCAGAAGGCGAGACGCTGAGCGACGATGCCGCCTCGGCCAGCGCTGATGCCGCGGCCGTCGATGCGCGATTGTCACCCTGGGACTTCCGACTGCCGAGCGCGAAATACGAGCAGATGACTCGCCGAATGGAGGACTTCCTCGCCGAGTCCGAGACGACCGCAGAAGAATAATTCCGGGCCCGTCAGGGCGTCAGTAGTTCGGGGTTGATCGCTGCGAACAGCCCCGCAATTTCACTCAGAAAGTCGCTCAGGGCAGAGGATTTCCGCCAGGCCATCGCAATCGTTCGCGTTGGCCCCTTCGATGCGAATGGCCGGGTCACCAGGTTCTCGGTGGCGGCCACCGGTGGTTTGACGGCCAGCGTTGGCATCAGCGTGATGCCGGTGTTGGCGGCCACCATCTGGCGCAGGGTCTCCATGCTGGTGGCGTGGAAATCAAGCTTCTCATGGGCACCGGCCATCTGGCACACGGCCAGGGCGTGATCGCGCAGGCAGTGTCCGTCTTCTAGCAGAAGCAGCTCCTGTGACTCCAGGTCTTCCATCCTGATCAAATCGCGTGCCGCTAGCGGATGCTGTTCGGCCATCGCGACCACGAAGGGCTCCTCGAAGAGAGCGTGAGTCACCAGGCCATCCACCGTGACTGGCAGGGCCAACAGCCCGGCATCCAGCCGACCCTCCGACAGCATGGACAACAGGTCTTCGGTTTTTTCTTCGAACAGTCTCAGGCGCAGGCGCGGGTAGCGCACGCGCAGCTCGGGAATGACATGCGGAAGAAAATAGGGGGCCAAGGTGGGGAACAGGCCGAGCCGGAGCGTTCCGCTGTCCGGGTCGCGCGCTCGACGGGCAATCGAGCGAATGGCATCGACCTCATTGAGGATGCTGCGCGCCCGGTCAACGACTTCCTGTCCGACGGCGGTCAACATCACCTGGCGCGGCGAACGTTCGACCAGCTGAACGTCGAGTTCGTCCTCGAGTTTGCGGATCTGAGTGCTGAGGGTGGGTTGGCTGACGTAGCACTGTTCAGCGGCCTTGCTGAAATGCCGGACGTCGGCGAGGGTCACGAGGTAATTGAGCGCACGGATATTCAAATCGAAGCCTCGATGGGAGAATGGGGAGCGGTCCTTGGACTGGTGCCAGGACCGCTCGCATGATAGCTTAGTTGAATTAGATATGAAGTATTAATAGCCCAGGCAAATTGCCTTGATAGGAACATTCGATTGAAAGCCTGATCGTTTTGCCCCACATTATTAGAAGTCAAATCGTGGCGCGCGGGGATCTCGCGCGCCTGTCATCCATTACAACTAATTGAGGATCGAACCATGTTGACCATTGGCGACCAATTTCCAAACTATTCACTCAAGGCCACCGTTGGAACCGATATCGAATCCGGTTTCACCGACATCAGCAATTCCGACTTCGAAGGCAAGTGGCAGCTGGTCTTTTTCTACCCGAAAGATTTCACGTTTGTCTGTCCGACCGAAATCAAAGCGTACGGCGACCTGAAGGACGAGTTCGCCGATCGCGATTGCGTTGTCATGGCGGCAAGCACGGACACGGAATTCGTCCATTTGGCCTGGCGCAACAGCCATGATGATCTGCGCGACCTGCAGATTCCGATGCTGGCCGACGTCAAGCGCGAACTGAGCTCGGACCTGGGGATTCTTCATCCGGAAGAAGGCGTGGCGATGCGGGCGACCTACCTCGTCGATCCCCAGGGCATCATCCGGCACGTGTCCGTCACTGACATGAATGTAGGACGCAACCCCAAGGAAACGCTACGCGTGCTCGACGCGCTCCAGTCTGACGAGCTGTGCCCTTGCAACTGGCAGCCGGGCGACGAACACCTGAACGCGGCCTGATCGTCGCTTGCTCGCCCCTCGGAGCGTCCGCGTTCCGCCTCAGTGGGCCTCGGCACAGCACGCCGGGGCCCTTTTTCGTCCTCGGGCAGGTGGGAGCACCGTCCATTGAACACAAGATCATTGAGGAATTGATATGCAAATCGACCAACTGAAACGTGAAATTCCGGATTTTGCCAAGGATCTTCGGATCAACCTGGGCAATGTCCTGGATGTGGAACAAGCCGAAGGCATGAGTGCCGAACAGGTCTGGTTGACCGCGCTGGCGACGGCCGTGACCTGCAAGAACGAAGCGCTGATCAACGCGGTGGCGAGCGATGCGTCACAGCATCTGGATGCCACCAGCCTGGATGCGGCGCGCGCAGCGGCTGCCATCATGGGTATGAACAACATCTACTATCGTTTCCTGCACCTGAGCTCAAACGATGAATACCAGAAGATGCCGGCCAAGCTGCGGATGACGGTCATCGGTAATCCTGGCATCGACAAGGCGGATTTTGAACTGATCTCGCTGGCGGTGTCGGCCATCAACGGTTGCGGCATGTGCGTGGACAGCCACGAGCGCATCCTGAAGAAAGCGGGCGTGCGCAGCGAAGTGATTCAGCACGCGGTGCGGATCGCTTCGGTCATTCACGCCGTTGCCGGTGTGCTCGATACGAGCAACATTTCGGCGCTCGACGCTGCGGCCTGAGACGCGTCAACCCAGACGTTCGTTCGGGCTTCCGGACGAATGCCGCCTGTCAGGGCCGATGCAAAGCTCGGTGCCGCTGGCTTCTGGCAGACTGAACGTCAACGAACATTGCCGGCTGGCCTGTCAAGTTGCCTGTCGAGGTTCAGACCGGGCCCCTTCTCCGCGGGATTTCATCTTGGCTTGGCGCGGTCAATGACGCTGCCCAGTGCCTCGCTAGCGGGCAAGGTTCCCAAGAAATAGCCGTGCGGCTGGTCAAGTCGGCTGGCGGCGAAGAGCTCGCTTACGGGGCTGTTGGCTTCGGCCAGAATCGCGGCCTGGATGGTCAGCGAAAAATCCTCGACGATGCGGCGGGCGTTCGGCTCGGCGGTCACTGGGTTGGATAGCATGCGTTGCGCTCGATCCAGGCGTTTCGATAGACCGGGCAGAGCGCTGTAGCGCAGCAGCCAATCGTTGAGCGCTTCAAATACCAACGGGTCGCGCCCGAGCGCGCGCAGGACGTCCAAACACTGGATGTTTCCGGATCCCTCCCATATCGCGTTGACCGGTGCTTCCCGGTACAGTCGCGGCACAATGAATTCCTCGACATAACCCGCGCCGCCCATGCACTCCTGAGCTTCGTTGATGATCGCGATTGCGCGTTTGCAGACCCAGTATTTGGCGATCGGTGTCATGACGCGCGCAATCAGGGATGACGATTCATCGTGTTGCGAGCGGTCGAAACGCTGCGCCAAGTGCAGGGCAAAATGCATGGCGGCCTCGCTTTCGATGGCAAGATCCGCCAGCACATTGGACATCAGGGGTTGATGGCTTAATGGCTTGCCGAAGGCGCTGCGTTGTCGACAATGGTCAAGGGCCTGGCAAACGGACTGGCGGATCAGCGCAGCCGATCCAATCGCGCAGTCCAGACGTGTTTCGGCGACCATTCGAATGATCGTGGCAACGCCGCGCCCGGGCTCGCCGAGGCAGCAAGCCCAGGTGTCCTCATACTCGATTTCTGAGGATGCGTTCGAGCGGTTGCCCAGCTTGGATTTCAAACGCTGGATTCGAATCGTATTGAGCGAACCGTCCGGCCGGAATCTGGGAACGAGGAAGCAGGTCAGTCCCGCATCGGTCTGAGCGAGGCTCAGAAAGGCATCGGACATCGGTGCTGAACAGAACCACTTGTGTCCGCGCAGGAGATAGGGCTGGCCGGAGCCGGGAGATTCCAGGGCTTGCGCCCGGGTGGTGTTCGCACGCACGTCCGATCCGCCCTGCTTTTCGGTCATCGCCATCCCGATCGTCAGTCCTGCTTTCTCGCTAGCCGGAACAAAGCTGGCGTCGTAACGACCCGAGCGGATAGGAGGCTCCCAGTCGGACGCCATTTTGGAATCGACACGCAAGGCCGGGATGGCGGCGTGCGTCATGGTGATTGGGCACATGGTTCCAGCTTCGAACTGATTGTGGAGGTACATCAAAGTGCTGCGCGCGACGCGAGCGCCGGGATCCTCTGTCCAGGTCAGGGCGGTCAGGCCGTGCTCGATTCCGAGCGTCATGAGCCGGTGATAGGCCGGGTGGAAATCAATGCGATCGATGCGTTGGCCGTATCGATCATGGGTTCGAAGGGCGGGCGGATACTCGTTGGCCTGGAATCCGAGCTCGAGAATCTCCGATCCTGCGAGCGCGCCATAGCGCTGCAGTCGATCCTCAAAGGCGCCGGCACCATAAAACTCGACCGCTTCCATGAGCGCCGCATCCGAGCTGAAAGCATTGTAGTTCCGCAGCGGGGCGGGCTGATTGACAATCTCGTGGGTCTTGAATCCTGCCTTGATCGGCGATGTCTCAGTCATGGCATCCAAGCCTGATAGGTCGCATGCAGAGTACCTGTTCGAGGGCGGTCTGAGAAGAGGGTCGAATTAAGCCCGTCTGCATCCAAGCTTCCAAGGACTGATCGCCTTCAAAACAGCGCTTGGCCTTCATGAACCCATGAATAGGAACCCAAAAATACGAACCAATAAACAGCGGATGATCAGGAGCGGTAGATTTCCTGGCGCCCTTGATGGGGAAGCTTGGGCGAACGGGTCACGCCAGGATAAAGCCAGCCAGGGCGCGCCGATTTTCACTCATCAGCACGTTGAAGGTGCGTGCCGCTGCATCAAGGGTCATGCATTCAAGCCCCACACCCGCTTGCAAGAAGGCGCGTTGAATTTCAATACGAGGAAAGCTCTGTTGCTTGCCATAGCCCAGCAGCACGACTTCTGGCTGATGGATCAATAATGGTTCGATGGTGGTCTCGTTGAGATCCTCATAGGCCTGCACGGGCCAGTCGGTTTCCAGCAAGCGCGCGCCGACAATCACGCTGGCGGAATAACGGTCCTGATCGATCTGAATGGCGTCGGTACTGATCTGTCGAACGACGTGATAGGCGCCGGGAAGGTGCTCGGTCAACTGCATCGTCTGGGACCTCAGCGTGGGAGTGCGATTTTCGGGGTTTTCGGATTCCTTCGATAAAAGCAAGCCACCTGGCCGATCTGGTGGACCAGTTCAGCCCCGGTCGATGCACCGATGGCGGAAATCCAGGCGTTGCGGTCTTCTCGATCAGCGCGTATTTTGAGTTTGACCAGCTCGTGGTGGTCGAGTGCCTGTTCGATTTCGTGCATGACGTTCTCGCTCAAGCCCTTGTCTGCGATCATTACGACCGGATCAAGCGCATGGGTCAAGCCGCGCAGGTATTTCTTCTGGGATGTGTTCAGCATTCAAACTTTTGCCCGATTAACTGGATCTCATTATCACACGCCATGGCCGATGGTGAGAGAGTGTGGTGAACGACGACGGCATTTAAGGATGTCCGAGCCGTCACGGTCTTCAAGCGTTATCATCAACCCATCGTCGATCACGACCGAGATTCGAGTTATGTCGAAAGCCTGGAAACAGCGGCAGAACAGCGATCCCTTCGTCAAACAGGCCAGGGAAGCGGGTTATCGAGCGCGTGCCGCCTACAAACTGATCGAAATCGACGCCAAGGACCACGTGTTCAAAGGCGTCAGAAGCGTGGTCGATCTGGGGGCAGCTCCTGGGAGCTGGTGCCAGGTCGCTCGCCGGCACCTTGGACCCGAGGCTCGCATCATCGGGCTCGATCTCCTCGATATGGATCCGATCGAAGGCGTCGACTTCATCCAGGGAGATTTCCGTGAAGATCAAGTTCTGACTCGCCTGGAGCAGCTATTGGAGAGTGCTCGAGTCGATCTTGTACTTTCCGATATGGCCCCCAATTTATCGGGTATCGCACCGTCGGATCAGGCCCGTAGCGTTCATCTGGCAGAACTCGCCCTTGCATTCGCCCAGGAGTGGCTGGATGATCGTGGGTTTCTGGTGGTCAAGGTTTTTCAGGGTGCTGGGTTTGACGAGCTCCTCACTGAGTTTCGGCGATCATTCACAATTGTTAAGGTAAGAAAACCAAGTGCGTCAAGATCGGAAAGCCGCGAGGTCTATCTGGTGGGATCAGGACGACGCGAACACTGACGAAATCGAAAGGCGGGTCTGAGCGCCTACGCGCAGGAGATTGAATTGAGCGAATTTGCTAAAAATCTGATCATGTGGATCATCATCGCGGTGGTTCTGATGAACGTGTTCAGCTATTACTCGCAGCCCCAGGAAAATCCAACGGAAATCCCGTATTCGACCTTCCTTGATCAAGTCAAGAACGGGTCGGTGGAAAGTGTGACGATCGAAGAATCTCCTGGCGTCTCGCAGATTACCGGCCAGACGATTGATGGCTCAAATTTCGAAACCCTGGGTCCACGCGACGATGGACTGATGAAAGACTTGCTCGACTCTGGCGTCGAGGTCGAGGGCAAAGAACCTCAGGGCCGTTCGATCTTTGTCGAAATTCTGATCACACTGCTGCCGGTGATCCTCATCATCGCCCTATTCATGTATTTCATGCGCCAGATGCAAGGGGGCGTTGGCGGGCGTGGCGGTGCGATGAGTTTCGGTAAATCCCGCGCGAAGTTGCAGGGAGAAGATCAGGTTAAAGTCACGTTTGAAGACGTGGCCGGCTGTGAAGAGGCGAAAGAAGAAGTCACCGAGGTGGTGGATTTCCTGCGCGATCCCTCCAAATTCCAGCGCCTGGGGGGCCACATTCCGAAGGGCATTCTGATGGTCGGTCCGCCCGGTACGGGTAAAACCCTGTTAGCCCGTGCTATCGCAGGAGAGGCCCGCGTTCCATTCTTCTCGATCTCGGGGTCGGATTTTGTCGAGATGTTTGTCGGTGTGGGCGCCTCGCGCGTGCGAGACATGTTTGAAACTGCCAAGAAGCACGCCCCGTGCATCATTTTTATCGACGAAATTGATGCGGTTGGGCGACATCGCGGAGCCGGGCTGGGTGGCGGCCACGACGAGCGCGAGCAAACCCTCAACCAGCTTCTCGTAGAGATGGATGGATTCGAAGGGAACGAAGGGATCATCCTGATTGCTGCGACCAACCGTCCAGACGTGCTTGACCCGGCCCTTCTCCGGCCGGGGCGCTTCGACCGCCAGGTGGTGGTCGGGCTGCCGGATCTTCAGGGCCGCGAGCAGATACTGAAGGTTCACATGCGCAAAGTGCCTGTGGACGATGATGTCAGGCCGCGCGATCTGGCCCGTGGCACGCCCGGTTTCTCAGGTGCGGATCTGGCCAACCTGGTCAACGAAGCCGCGCTGTTTGCCGCCCGTCAGGATTCGAAAACGGTCAAGCACGACCATTTCGAGCAGGCCAAAGACAAGATCATGATGGGAGCCGAGCGCAAGTCAATGGCCATGTCCGAGGACGAGAAGCTGCTGACGGCCTACCACGAAGCCGGACACGCCATCGTCGGTCGCCTGGTGCCCGACCATGACCCGGTCTACAAGGTCACGATCATTCCGCGCGGTCGCGCGCTGGGGGTCACCATGTTTTTGCCCGAGCAGGACCGCTATTCGCTGACGCGCCAGCAGATCCATTCGCAGCTGGCCAGCCTCTACGGGGGCCGCGTGGCCGAGGAACTGATCTTCGGTAAAGACGCTGTGACCACCGGTGCCTCGAACGATATCGAGCGAGCCTCCCAGTTGGCCAGAAACATGGTCACAAAATGGGGGCTCTCTGATGCCATGGGACCGCTCGCCTATGGTGAGAATGAGGATGAAGTCTTTCTGGGCCGTTCGGTTACGCAGCACAAGCATATTTCTGATGAAACTCATCGGGAGCTCGATGCGGAAGTTCGCAAAATCATCGATCAGGCCTATCGCACGACCTCCGAGATCCTTCAGAGTAATCGTGACAAATTGGATCTGATGGCGGATGCCTTGATGAAATACGAAACGATCGACACCAAGCAGATCGACCAGATCATGAACGGCAATGAGCCGGATCCGCCCGACAACTGGACCGAAGGCGGCGGGCGACCCAGCGATGAGAGCAAGTCGGCCGACTCCAAGGATCAGGAGTCAAAGCATCAGAAATCGAAAGACCAGGACGACGGTGAAGCGCCTTCGGGCGAGCCGGCACCTGGCTGATTCCGGATTGGGCTGATCCCGGATTTGACGAATGACCAGATTGGCCGCTGCAGTGGATTGCAGCGGCCTTTTTCTTTGCGACACCCAATGCCATGACCTTGATCGACGCCATTCAACGTGCTCATGAATCCCGCCATCCGCTCATCATGGGTGTGGTCAATGTCACACCCGACTCATTTTCTGATGGCGGCCGTTACCTACAGGTTGACAAGGCGGTTGACCATGGCCTGAGCCTGGCGAAGCAGGGCGCGGACATTCTCGATATCGGCGGTGAGTCCACGCGTCCGGGTGCAGATCCGGTGGATGTCGGAATGGAGCTCGAACGAGTGATTCCGGTGATCGAGGGCCTGCGTCGTGCAACGACCTGTGCAATCTCAATCGACACGAGCAAGTCGGAGGTCATGCGTGCTGCCATTGCGGCTGGGGCCAATATGATCAATGACGTCCACGGACTGCGCAGTCCGGGGGCCCTTGAAGCCGCGGCTGCACTCGGGGTTCCGGTCTGCCTGATGCACATGCAGGCCGAGCCGAAAACCATGCAGGAGGACCCGAACTATCGGGATGTGGTCGCGGAGGTGTCCCGCTTTCTCGCTCAGCGCGTCCAATCCTGCCTGGCTGTCGGCATGAGGCGAGATCAGCTGGTGATTGACCCTGGCTTCGGGTTCGGCAAGACGCTTGACCATAATCTGGCGCTGCTCAACGGCATCAGGACCTTGCGTGAGTCCGGAGTTCCTGTCCTTGCGGGTCTGTCGCGAAAGTCGATGCTTGCCGCGATCACGGGCCGGTCCTCAACCGATATGCGCCTGGCGAGCTCGCTGGCTGCAGCACTGCTGGCCGCCCAGCGCGGTGCGGCCATTCTCCGGGTCCATGACGTTGCCGAAACACTTGACGTGTTGCGGGTATGGGCTGCAGCGCGCTCGCTCGATGGCGACCCGGTTCAGGCAGTAGAATAGGTCCATGGGAAACACTTATTTCGGAACCGATGGCATCCGCGGCCGCGTGGGCGACGCCCCGATCACCGTGGATTTTCTGCTCAAGCTCGGTTGGGCCGCCGGCAGGGTATTTGCTCGCCAAGCCGACGAGCCAGCAACGGTCGTCATCGGGAAGGACACCCGGATTTCAGGCTATCTATTCGAATCCGCGCTAGAGGCTGGATTCTCCGCTGCAGGCGTCGATATCATCCTCCTCGGGCCGATGCCGACCCCCGCGGTGGCCCATCTGACTCGCAGCCTGGGTGCCGTTGCTGGCGTGGTCATATCGGCGTCGCACAATCCTTATGAAGACAACGGTATCAAGTTCTTCTCCAGCGAAGGCGAGAAGCTAGCCGATGGCATGCAGGCCGCGATCGAAGCGGAGCTGGCGCTGGAGATCGAGCAAGTGCCTCCGCACCGTCTCGGCAAGGCTCGTCGTGTCGAAGATGCCAGCGGTCGCTACATTGAGTACTGCAAGGCCACCGTACCCTTTGGCACGCATCTCGACGGTCTGAAGCTGGTCGTAGACTGCGCCAATGGCGCCACCTTTCGGATTGCGCCAAGCGTGTTTTCTGAACTTGGCGCCGAAGTGATTGCGATACATGATCATCCCGATGGGCTCAATATTAACGAGCGGTGCGGTTCTACGCACCCCGAAAGTCTGGCGGAGAAAGTGCTGGAGACGCAGGCCGATCTGGGTATCGCCTTCGATGGCGATGGCGATCGCGTGCTGCTGGTCGATCACGAGGGTGCCATTATCAATGGCGACCAGATCCTCTATGTGCTGGCCGCGGCGCGTCAGTCCAATGGTGGGCTCGACGGCGGGGTGGTCGGCACCGTGATGAGTAATTTCGGCCTGGAGGAAGCATTTCAGGGGCTTGGTGTTCCCTTCGAACGCAGTGCGGTCGGCGACCGCTTCGTGCATGAACGACTGCGCCAACGCAACTGGCTTCTTGGCGGTGAGGCCTCGGGGCATATTCTGTGCCTGGATCGGGCGATGACCGGTTGCGGGATTGTCAGCGCGCTGCAGGTGCTGGAGATCGTCGCTCGCACTCGCCAGTCACTCAAGGCACTAGCGGAGGGCATGTTCAAGTATCCTCAGGTAATGATCAACGTGCCGGTCGAGGGCGACGCCCGCTCGCTGCTGAATGAAGACCCTCGGGTGGCTGATGCCGTCAGGTGGGTCGAGGACAGCCTGCGAGATCAGGGTCGAGTGATTTTGCGGCCGTCGGGCACCGAGCCGGTCGTGCGGGTCACGGTGGAAGGCCGAGAACGCTCGCAGGTGGAAGCGCTGGCGGCGCGGCTGGCCAGTGTTGTGCAGGAGGCAAGCCAGGCGTGATGAAGACCCCGGAAGTGCCCGTCCTGTCCTTGGGTGAGTTTGATCACCGTCAGGGAGCGTTCACAGATGCGCTGGGCCGGGCCTGGCGCGAGACGGGTTTCGTCGGCGTGCGAGACCACGGGATCGACGATGCCATCATCGGTAACGCCTATGACGCGTTCGAGGCGTTCTTTGCCTTGCCTGCAGAGGTCAAGCAGCGCTATCACCAGGCCGGTGGAGGCGGCGCACGGGGCTACACTGGCTTTGGAGTGGAGCAGGCCAAGGACCACGATGTGCCTGACCTGAAGGAGTTCTGGCACGTCGGTCGCGAGATCGATGCCGGGAACAATCCAGCGCCCGATATTCTGACGCCCAATCGGTGGCCGGTAGAAGTGCCGGGCTTTCGAGCGGCTGCACTGTCGCTCTACTCGGCGCTGGATGAGCTGGGTTCTCGCATCCTCTCGGCTCTGGCCCTCGATATCGGTCTGAAGCGCGATTGGTTCGACGACAAGACCCAGTTCGGCAATTCGATTCTGCGGCCGATTCACTACCCACCGATCGGCCAGATCGAGCCCGGTGCGGTGCGAGCGGCGCAGCACGAAGATATCAATCTGATCACTCTGCTGATCGGTTCAAAAGAACAGGGTCTGGAAATCCTGTCGCGCGATGGTCAGTGGGTTCCGGTCAGCACCTTGCCCGGCAGCATCGTTGTCAACGTTGGTGACATGCTGCAGCGACTGACCAATCATGTGTATCCCTCGACCACTCATCGTGTCGTGAATCCGCACGGCGGATCAGCGCAGAAGGCGCGTTACTCCATACCGTTTTTCCTCCATCCAAACCCGGACTTCTTGATCGAAACGCTCCCGGAGTGCATCGGCGAGGACCGCCCGAACGCCTATCCGGAGCCCATCACCTCTCACGACTATCTGATGCAGCGATTGCGAGAGATCAACCTGATCTGAAGCGCACCTGGCCGCCGCTGGCATCCTTGAGCTCCTGACGCAAGCGCTCGGCTGTCGGTCGTGGGCAGTCCACGAACAGCTCGACTCCGTCGCTGGTGTATCGCTCCTCGGTCTTGTTGGCTTGATGCCGATCCAGCAGCTGATGAGCGATGGCAATCAGGTCGAAGGGCAGGCCGATGTGCATCGCTGCCATTGCAACCAGCGGCTCGGTTTCAGCATGGCGGAGGCAATCCCCAGCGCTTGCACCATAGGCGCGGGCCAGTCCGCCGGTTCCCAGCTTGATGCCGCCGTAGTAGCGAACGACCACGACCGCGACCTCATCAAGGTCCTGGTGCTCGATGGCGGCGAGGATCGGTCTTCCGGCAGTGCCGCCCGGCTCGCCGTCGTCATCGAAGCGATAAGCCTGACCCGATCGCCAGGCCCAGCAGTGGTGAGTGGCGCTGGGGTCCTTGATGCGCTCAATGAAATCTCGGGCGTTCTGCTCCGAGGGGCAACGTTCGGCCAGCGCGAGGAACCGGCTCTTTTTGACTTCAGTTTCGAATCGGGCTGGGGCCTTGAGGGTTCTGCTCATGGCAGGCGAGACGCTCGGGGCTCGGATTTCACTTCAGCATCAACTTCAAATCCATCCATTAACGCATTGAATTTTCGATGCAAAGTAAAGTCTTCTTCAGTCGTCAGAGCCAGGCCATCTTCGTCTCGAATGACCGCATAGCCACGCTCGAGCACCTGCAAAGGACTGACCGCGTTCAGCTGCCTGAGGAGCGAATTCAGGCGGGTTTCCGCACGCTCGACCATCAGCCGCTGGGAGCGGAGCAGGCGCCGATGAAGCTGCTCTGTCAAGAGCCTGGCGCGCTCGAGCTGGCGAGCGGGGTGACGGCCCCGCAGCCGTTGCTCGCTGGCCTTCAGCGCCCGTGCCTGCCGGTCGATGTGGGCCTGCTGGGTGCGCAGCATTCGCTGGCCCAGGTGACCGAGACGCTTGCTGATGTCCTCTAGTCTGCGACTCGGCTGATAGTGTGCGAGTCGTCGGCTCAGGTAGTCGACCGTCTGGGATTGGCGGTTGATGTTGTTTTCGATGCCGCGCTGTTTCCGGCGATCGAGCGACCCCAGTCGCTCACGGAGGGCCGGACCGTCAGGCGTGATCGCGGCCGCCGCTGCGCTGGGAGTCGGCGCCCGCAGATCTGCGACGAAATCGGCGATGGTCGTGTCGGTCTCATGGCCAATCCCGGTCACGACTGGACGCGAGCAGTCTGCGATCGCGCGCGCAAGTTCTTCGTCGTTGAACGCCCAGAGATCTTCGAGAGCCCCCCCGCCACGTGCCAGGACGATGACGTCGCCAAAAGCGTGGCGATCGGCGGCTCGAAGTGCCGAAACGATTCGAGGGGCAGCTGATTCACCCTGGACCAGGGTTGGATAGATACGAACGCGAGCCGCTGGCCAACGCTGTGACAGCACTTTCAGAATGTCGCGAACGGCAGCGCCCGAAGGCGAGGTCACGACGGCGATTGACCTGGGCCAGCTTGCCAGGGATTTTTTTCGCGACTCGTCGAACAATCCCTCCTGTTTCAACTTGTTGCGGATGGCTTCAAAGGCCTGCTGCAGACTTCCAGCGCCAGCTTCGAGCATGGCATCGGCGATCAGCTGGTAATCGCCGCGCGCCTCGTACAGACTCAATCGTCCGCGGACCAGCACCTTCGTGCCATTTTCTGGCTTGAAATCAATATTTTTTGCGCTGCCCTTGAACAGGGCGCAGCGCAACTGCGCGCGAGGATCCTTGAGTGTGAAGTAGAGATGCCCAGAGGCCGGTCGGGCCAGGTTGGAGAGCTCGGCCTCGATCCAGAGCCTGGGAAAGCCCGCTTCGAGATGCAGCTTGACTTCCTGATTCAGCTCGGAAGGGCGATAGATTCGGTTTTCCGGTCCGGGTGGGCTGACTCGCATGCGTGACGATTATACGGCGCTGTGGATGGCGTGGTTGGATGCAATCGACTTAAGCGGCTCAGGAACCGCTCCGTGCATCGCTCCCAGGAGAACTGCTCGGCAAATTCAACGCAGGCCGTTGAGTCGATGGACAGCGCGCGGTAGAAGGCAGCCGCGAGATTGTCGTCCAGTGCGCCATTACCACCGTCGGTGATCAGGTCCATCGGCCCCGGGACAGGAAATGCGGCGACCGGCACGCCGCAGGCCATGGCCTCGAGCATGACCAGACCCAAGGTGTCGGTCCGACTAGGAAAGACGAAGACATCGGCGGATGCCAGACATCGCGCCAGCGCCTCACCGTGCCGATAGCCGAGAAAGTGGGCTGCCGGATAACGTGTTTTCAGACGTTCCAGATCAGGGCCGTCTCCGATGATCACCTTGCTTCCCTTCACATCGAGATCGAGAAACGCTTCGAGATTCTTTTCCCTGGCGACTCGGCCTGTGTACATGGCAATTGGGCGCGGTAGCTTCAGATGGTCACGCTCGCGCGGATGAAACAGGGCCGTATCGACCCCGCCGGGCCAGACGGACAGATTCTTGAAGCCGCGATCACAGAGCAGTTGGCGCTGAGTTTCGGTCCTGACCAGAGTGCAGGTCGCCGGGCGGTGATACCAGCGCAGGTAGGCGTAGCTCCAAGGCAGGGGAACCGGCGCGCGCAGGCGAAGGTACTCGGGAAAGCGCGTGTGATACGAGGTCGTGAATGGGACCGCGCGGCGCACGCACCAGTTGCGCATCGCCAGACCGAGCGGCCCCTCGGTCGCGATATGAATCGCATCGAAGGGGCCCAATTTCAACGCATCTCTGACCGCGTGTCGTGGACGAAGTGTCAGGCGAATTTCCGGATAGCTAGGGCAGGGAAGGGTTCGTCGTCCCTCGGGTGAAAGAATGAACACTTCATGGCCCAGTTGCTCAAGGGCCCGGCGGGTCGTGTCCAGGGTCCTGACCACGCCGTTCACCTGGGGTTTCCAAGCGTCGCTGGCAAGAAGAATGCGCATTGAAATCTCATCGTTTTCAGGGTGTCTTGCACATTACGAAGCGCTGATTTCAGAGTCATGTCGGCTCGGCGACAGTGCGATGACAAGGGGGTCACATGCTTGCTTAAGGCTGCGCTATGCTGGTCCTTCTTTCTATTTCTCAAGGAATCCACGGGCATGAGTGAAACGACAGAGAGCCATCGCCTGATCCTTCGTCAGAGTCGCGTCGAGGATTACGATGACATCGCCGAGATCATGGAAAAGGTCTACGCTGGCTCGCTGGACGGGGCCTGGACCCGGGCGCAGTTCGAATCTCAGATTCAGCGCTTTCCCGAGGGCCAGATCTGCATCGAAGACAGCGGAAAGGTGGTTGCGGCTGCCATCTCTCTGGTCGTTAAATACAGCCGTTGGGGCCAGGATCATCGCTACAACGATATTGTAGGCAACGGCTACCTGACCACGCATGACCAGAAGGGCGATGTGCTCTACGGCGTCGATGTGTTCGTGCACCCGGACCACCGCGATCTTCGGCTGGGCCGACGGCTCTATGATGCGCGCAAGGCGCTTTGCGAACGGCTCAACTTGCGCGGAATCGTGGTCGGAGGCCGAATCCCTGGCTATCAGAAAGTGGCCGACGAGTTGACGCCACAGCAGTACGTCGCCCGGGTTCAGTCGCGCGAGCTGCGCGACCCAATTCTCACTTTTCAACTGGCCAACGAATTCCAGGTACGCAAGATCGTTCGGGGTTACCTGCCAGACGACACCCAGTCGGCGGGATTCGCGGTGCTTCTGGAGTGGATCAATATCTATTTCGAAGAGCCTGACAGCGAGGTCATAGGCGGTCGGCCGTCCGATGTTCGGATCGGCGCAGTTCAGTGGCAGATGCGCTCGACCGCTTCGCTGGAAGATCTTTTCGGCCAGATTGAATACTTCGTCGACGCCGTCTCCGGCTACCAGGCCGACGTGCTGATGTTCCCGGAGTTCTTCAACGGCTCGCTGATGGCTCCCTGGAACGACCAGGGCCCGGCGGAGGCCGTTCGGCAACTCGCAGCCTACACGGAGGCTATTCGCGACCAGATGAGTCGATTCGCGGTGGCCTACAACATCAATATCATCGCCGGCTCGATGGCGGAGTACGACGGCGAGGAGCTTCGCAATGTGTCCTACCTGCTCAGACGCGACGGCAGTTGGGACCGGCAGTACAAGATCCACGTCACCCCCGACGAGGTCAGCTGCTGGGGATTGTCAGGTGGAGACGCCATCCAGGTTTTCGAGACCGATTTCGGTAAGATCGGGATCTTGGTCTGCTACGACGTCGAATTCCCCGAACTGCCTCGACTGTTGGCAGAGCAGGGGATGCACATCCTGTTCGTCCCCTACTGGACCGACACCAAAAACTCCTACCTCCGAGTGCGCCGCTGTGCCCAGGCTCGGGCGATCGAAAATGAGTGCTACGTGGTTATCACCGGCTCTGTGGGTAATCTTCCCAAAGTCGAGAACATGGATATGCAATACTCTCAGGCAGCAGTTTTTACCCCGTCAGACTTTGCTTTTCCGCACGACGCGGTCGCCAACGAAGCGACGGCGAATTCCGAGACCATGTTGATTGCTGACCTTGATCTCGATAACCTGAGAGAAATTCGTTCGCATGGGTCAGTGCGCAATCTGCGTGATCGGCGCCTGGATCTGTATCAACTCAAATGGATCAAGGAGACAAATTGAGCAAAGACGACATCGTGACTAAGGAGTTATTGAATGACTGATACCGGATGGATTGCAGTAGCGTTGGTGCTGGGCATTGTGATTGGCGCGCTGGTGGTGTGGTTAATGAATCGCAAGGCCGCAGGCCCGAGTCACTCAGTCAAGGCCTTGCGCGAGGAAAGCGAGAAATTCCGCGATGAGGTCAACGATCATTTTGTCGAAACCGCTGAACTGATCAACCAGTTGACCGACAGCTATAAAAAAGTATTCGATCATCTCAGCGATGGTGCCGAGCGCCTTGTCGACGATAAGGTGATTCGCGAACGCATGCCCGAGGTGTCGGACCAGGAGATTCGTCTCAAGCGTATTGGTCAGACGTCAAGTCGTCCCGCGCAGCCCAAGCAAGCGACCGAGAAGCCGAAGCCGACCGCGCCGGCCACGCCCCCGACGCCTTCGGTTCCTCGCACGGAATCAGCTTCCGCAGCGGACCTCGGCCCGGGCCAGCGATCCGAACCGATGCCCGGTACAACTGCCCCGACCGACCCAATGGTCAACGAGCAAAAGGCAGACGATCGAAAGGTCAGCGATGAAAAGGCGGCTGCCGCCGAGCAACGTGACAGAGATCGTCGGGAATCGACTGGCGGCCACAGCAATCGGGCCGAGTCAGATTCCAAATCCGATGCGGAATCAGTGCGCAAGCCCGAGACTGGCGGCAAGCCTGGTTCCGAGGCACAGTCCGAGAATCCATTCGAATCTGAATTGAAGGATGCGTCGAAGCCGGATCCCGAAAAGAGCGACAAGCGTCAATAGCTGCCGATTTCCGCGTTTTAGCAGGTCTCGATCGGCGAAGCGGAACTCAATGCCTAGTCAGCTCAGATCGCTCGCTCGTGCGGCGGAGGCGGAGAATCTTGCCTTCGGGACTGTCCGTCAGGAGGAATATACCGCCTTCAGGACTGACGCGAACGTCTCGCAGACGCTGGTCGATATCGAGTTCGATGATCGCATCACCCACCACGTCGTCCCCGTCCAGTAGGACCCGTCGAAGGCTTCGTTCAGCCAGGCTGGCGACGAGTAGATTCCCGCTCCAGTCGGGAAACTCATCGCCGCGGTAAAGCGCCAGACCGGCGGGGGCGATCGATGGGGTCCACACCCATTCTGGATCGCGCATGGCCGGCCGGGACTCGAAGGGCGATATTCGCGCCCCGGAATAGTCGATGCCCCTGGTGGCCACTGGCCACCCGTAGTTTTCACCGGCAATCAGGCGATTGATCTCGTCACCGCCCCGCGGTCCGTGCTCGTGCGACCAGATCGTGCCGCTTTGCTCATCGACCACAATGCCCTGCGGATTGCGGTGGCCATAGGTGAAAATCTCGTCCAGTATCCCCGGCGATCCGATGAAGGGGTTGTCGTCCGGTGCCTTGCCGTCGGGCAGCAGGCGAACGATCGTGCCGATATGAGTCCTCGGATTCTGTGCCTGCTCACGCAGATCGAAGCCATCGCCGAGGGTCAGCAGCAGGCTGCCGTCGGGCAGCCAGGCCATCCGTCCGCCGTAGTGGACCGGGCGAGTCCGGTTCGGCCGAGCGGTGAAAATGATCTCGAAGTCGCGCAGTGCGCCGTCGATCAGTCGAGCCCGCGCCAGGCGGGTCGTATTGTCCTCGGCTGATCCCACTGCATAGGTCAGGAAAAGGGTGCCCGTCTGCTCGAAGTCTTGCGCCAGCAGCAGACCCATCAGGCCGCCCTGGCTCTTGATCAAAATTTCCGGCAGACCGGCAAGGGGCTCCGAGACCTGGCCATCCGCCGTGATCTGGCGGAGACGGCCGACTCGTTCCGTGACCAGATAGCCGCCGTCCGGCAAAAAGGCCAGCGTCCAGGGATATTCCAGTCCCTCGGCAATCGTTTTGGTCTGAACATCGGCCCAGGTGGAAGTGCTGAAGACCAGGGTGAAGACAAGGGCTAGCGCTCGGATCGGATCCATGGCGGTGGGGAGTCGTCGGTGAAAGATGAACAAGATGGTAACGGCTGGCCGGTGAGGATTCGTTAAACTTCAGTCTGGGATTCAGCAGGAACTCAAGCATATGACCGTTCTCCGCTGGTTGCTTGCCTTCGTCCTCGCCGTGCTCGTTGCGGCAGTTGCGGGTAGTGTCGTCCAGACCCAATTCAACCTGGCTTCGATCGCTGCGCTGGGAATTTCGATTCCCGTTGACGTTCGTCTCGAGGTCACAGCTTTCGATCTTTTGAGCTTCGCGCCGACCTACGCGATCGTTGCGGCCTTTGCCCTGCTGATTGCCCTGCTGGTCGCTGCCTGGCCGGCTTCGGCATTCCCGGCCGTCGGATTGATCTGGTATGCACTGGCGGGCTTCCTGGCCATCTACACCGCCCTTGTCTGCATGAACGCCATGCTACCGGTCACGGTGATTGGTGCTGCGCGCTCATCGGCCGGCATGGTGTCTCTGTCGCTTGCCGGCGCGCTTGGCGGCTGGCTGTACGGGTTGATCTGGGTTCAACGGCAGAAAGGCCAGAACTGATACCAGCGACTGCAGCGCAGCTCGTCCTCGCAATGGTCCAGCTGGCGCTGGTACCGCAGGCTGGTCTGATCGACCCGGCTGGCGATCGCTCTCAGCTCGGGCTTGGTGCTGAAACTTCGCCTTGAATAGCCGCCGTGTCCCTCGTGATAAGCCAGATAAAGATCGTAGGCATTGGTTTTGGCAAGCCCTAGGCGGCGGTAGCTGACATCGTTGTACCAGCCAATGAAATCCAGCGCGTCCTCCATGTCGCCACGCCTGGCGAAGCGGCGTCCGGTTGCCGCCTGGTAGTCCGACCAGGCCGGGCCTTGTGCCTGGGCGAACCCCTTGGCGCTCGATCGACGGGGCAGGGGAATGAAGCCTAACCACCAGCGACGTTCGGGCCTGGCGCGTGCTCGAAAAGCGGATTCCTGCCTGACAAAGGCCATCTGAATGGCGATGGGCGTGCCCCAGCGCCGCTCACTCCTGCGGGCATGATCGTACCAGGCTGGTTCATCACTGAGCAGGGTGCATAGATCGTCCTGATTGCCGGGCGGCAGGCTGGCGCAACTGGCCAGCAGCGCCATCAGAAAGCACGACGCGATCGATTTCGTAACGGTGCTGTGTTCTGGCATGGCTTCAAGTCTATCAATCCTATGAATCCTCGGGCGAGACCTGAGGCTCGCAGAGTGATTCAGAGACTCTCCAGCCAGTCCTGATCGGAATCCTCGCGAATCTCCTCGAATAGGTAGGTCGAGATGTAGCGCTCGCCGGTGTCGGCTACGATGGCCAGGATGGTTGAACCTTCGGGCACCTTTTCGGCCAGCTTGAGCGCGGCCGCGACCGAGCCCCCACCGGACACGCCACAGAGAATTCCCTCCTGGCTGGCCAGCGCGAGAGCGGTATCGCGTGACTCCACGTCGCTGACCGGGATGATCTCATCGGCAATCGCTTGATTCAGGGTTTTCGGTAAGAAATCGGGTGTCCAGCCCTGGATTTTGTGCGGTGACCATTCCTTGCCCGCCATTAACTGGGCGCTCTCCGGCTCGGTGGCGACCACCTTGAGATCGGGTCGTGCCAGCTTGAGCATCTCTCCGGCGCCACTGATCGTGCCGCCCGTGCCCCAGCCTGCAACAAAATAATCCAGACGCCGATTTGCGAAAGCCCGCAGGATTTCCGGGCCAGTGGTGTTGCGATGGTACGCTGGATTGGCTTGGTTCTCGAACTGTCGCGCCAGAAACCAGCCGTGCGTCTTGGCCAGTTCCGCGGCCTTTTCGACCATGCCCGTGCCGCGCTCCGCGGCCGGTGTGAGAATCACTCTGGCTCCAAGCGCTCGCATCAGCTTGCGGCGCTCGATTGAAAAGGTTTCTACCATGCAGGCCACGAAGGGGTAGCCTTTGGCCGCGCAGACCATTGCCAGCGCAATTCCCGTATTGCCTGAGGTTGCCTCAACAACGGTCTGACCAGGTTCCAGCGTACCCCTTCGTTCGGCATCTTCGATGATCGCCAGGGCGAGACGATCCTTGACCGAACCCAGTGGATTGAAGTACTCCGCCTTGATATACAGATCGACGTGGTCTGGAGCAATGCGGTTTAGGCGGACCACCGGTGTATTTCCAATAGTTTCGAGAATGCTGTCGTAAATCATTGGATTTATTTCCTTATTTAAAAAAATCTCAGGCCATTTCTGTCAGCAGGTGTCGACTTGTCCGGAATTGCGAATCCCGCGTGCGTTCGCGATGATCGTCAGGTGATTGGTGTGCTTGTTTCAATCGTATTGGCATCACTCGATTAAACAGGGATCCAACCCGAATCTGCGGGATCATGGAAGCCAGTGCGCTAAAGTAGTGCCTAGACCGTGAAGCGAATGCAGCGAAGGAGAACACCGCATGCTCTGGCAAGCACTCAGCGCAGCACGAGACCTTGGGCGGGTTCAGGACATCGCCACGGTCCTGATTCGCTATGGTTTCGGCGATCTGGTCCGTCGGATCGGTATGGCCGGCGCTTTGGAGCAAGCGGGCCGAGTGCTGCACATCAAGAGCGCGGAGGAGATGGCCCGCCTTCGTCCGCCCGAGCGGCTTCGGCGGGTGATGGAAGAGCTCGGGCCCACCTTCGTCAAGCTCGGTCAGGTTCTAGCCACCCGCGTTGATCTGTTCGGCCAGGAGTGGTTAACTGAATTTTCCAGGCTTCAGGACAAGGCTCCCAGCGTCGCCTGGTCCGAGATCGAGGTCCAGTTGACAGAGGATTTGGGCTGTCCCCCCGATCAGGCGTTCGCCGAGATTGAGACCGAGCCCCTGGCTGCTGCATCCCTGGGCCAGGTCCATCGAGCCCGCCTAAAGGACGGGACCGAGGTGGTTTTGAAGGTTCGTCGTCCCGGAATCCGTCCCGTGATTGAGGCCGACCTGCGGCTGATGGCCCGTCTGGCTGATATCGTCGAGTCCGAAGCGCCGGAACTCAAAGAGTATCGACCCCGGGAAGTGGTGCGCCAGTTCACGCGCTCGCTGCGCCGCGAACTTGATTTTGCCGCCGAATGCCGCAACGCCGAGCGTATCGAGGCCGGACTGAATGAGGACAGCGGCATCGTGGTTCCCGGCGTCTATTGGACCTGGAGCGGTGAGCGACTTAATGTTCAGGACTACATCGATGGGATCAGCGGGTCTGACCTTGAGGCGTTTCGTGCCTCCGATCTTGATGGCCACCGTATTGCCCAGCGTGGCACGGAAAGCATTCTCACCATGATTCTTGAAAACGGCTTCTTCCATGCCGACCCGCATCCGGGAAACGTCAAGTATCTGAGCGAGGACAGGATCGCCTTGCTGGATTTCGGGATGGTGGGTCGCTTGAGCGAGGAACGCCGCTTCGAGGTCGCGGAGCTGCTCCACGGGCTGGTCAGCCGAGACGCCGGGCAGGTCACCCGAATTTTGCTCGACTGGAGCAGGGACAGTCAATCCGACCCCGACCGTGTGGAAGAGGATCTCAGTGAATTCATCGATCGATACCACGGCGTACCGCTGGAGCAGCTGAGTCTTAATGAAATGATCGGTGACATGACCGGCGTCTTGCGGCGCCACCATCTGGTCCTACCGGCTGACCTGCTGCTCATGCTCAAAGCCTTTATCACACTGGAGGGCATGGGACGCTCCCTGGATCCCGATTTCGATATGGCCTCCGAAGCGCGGCCGATTGTCGAGCGTGTGCTTCGGCGGCATTATTCCACATCCGCCGTGGCCCGGCGCGCCCAGCAATCCGCCGTCGAAATCGCCAAAACGCTCGGATCCCTGCCCAATGATCTGAGTCGCCTGCTGCGCACTGCAAGACGCGGCCGTATCGAGGTCCATGTGGACATCAATTCGCTCAAAGAGGTCAGCCACCGCCTGGATGGGGCAGCCAGCCGGCTGACGCTCGGAGTCGTGACCTCCGCCCTGATCATCGGTTCGGCGATCGTGATGAATGTCCAGCCCGGTGAAGGTGGCGTGTCGTGGTTCGGTTGGCTGGGCTTTGGCGGAGCGGCACTCGGAGGAATATGGTTGCTGCTGTCGATCTGGCGCAGCAGCCGCGGGGATTGATCAGGGAATAGAATAAGAAAGGCCGCTGTCGACGGCCTTGTCTTCAAATTCGAATCCAACGTCCACTGATCAGTCGAGGTAGACCTCGCCGTCTTTCATGACAAAGCGGATGTCGTCCAGCAGGCTGATATCGTTCAGCGGGTTGCCCTCCACGGCGATGATATCGGCCCAGTAGCCCGGCGCGATGGCCCCTGCGGTTTCCTGAATCCCGAGGAGTTCGGCTGAGCTCCGGGTGGCGGCGCGGATGGCGTCGATTTCCGACATGCCGGTCTCGACCATCAATTCGAATTCTCGCGCGTTGTCGCCGTGGGCGCTGACGCCGGAATCGGTGCCGAAGGCAATCTTGACGCCTGCGCGCCAGGCACGCTCGAAAGTGTCCTGCATCATCGGGCCGATCATACGCGCCTTAGGTCGAATGATCTCCGGAAAATAGCCATCGATCTCCGCTTTTTCTGCGACGAAGTCGCCCGCCATGATAGTGGCGACCAGCCACGTGTCGTTCTCGATCATGGCCTCGATGACCTCTTCGTCCATCATCGTGCCGTGCTCAATCGAGCTGACACCCGCCTCGATGGCGCGCAGCATGCCTTCCTTGCCGTGAGCGTGCGCGGCAACGTGCATGTCGTAATCTCGCGCGGTGCTGACAATGGCCTCGAGCTCATCGGGCTGGAACTGGGGTGCCAAGCCGCTGCGTGCAACGCTGAGCACGCCGCCGGTGGCGGTGATCTTGATCAGATCAGCGCCATCCTTGTAGCGCTGGCGGACGCCCTCACGCGCTTGGGCAATGCCGTCAACGACGCCATCGCGCGGGCCGGGGTCGCCCATCAGATCAGCGCGCCAGCTGTTGGTCGGATCCGCATGGCCACCGGTCGTGGCCAGCGACTTGCCCGAGGTGTAGATTCTTGGCCCAACCGTGATTCCGGCATTGATGGCGTCGCGCAGAGCGATACTGACGTTGAAACGATCGCCCAGATCACGAATGGTCGTGAACCCGGATTCGAGGGTGATTCGTGCATAGTCGGCTCCCTGCAGGGCCAGGTCTGCCGGATCCTCGGTGAACCGATCGATGTAGGCGCTCGGGCTGGATTGATACAGAACATGCGTATGCATATCCATCAGCCCTGGCAAGCAGGTCAGACCGCTCAGATCAATCAGGGTTTCCCCATCCGGCGCGGGGCTGAGGGTGTCCTCGATTCGATCGATCATTCCGTCGCTGATCACCACGGTCGACTCGCCGCGCAGCTCGCCCGATTCGACGTCAAGCAGATGACCGCAATGAATCCAGGTCGAGGCAAAAGCCAGCGGGCAGGTGATAAGCAGAAGGCTGGCGATGGCCAGTTGGCGAATCGATTGCATGGAGCGTCCTTTCTGATGATGGGCGAGGGGGCCTTCGTGTGATGTTGATCGCAGAAGCAATCCAGACTGTACAAGATATCAGCGGTGGCCGTTGAAGAATTCCCGCGTCCCAAGGGCCGTGGCCGCCTCGCCGAGTCTTTCGAGGGCTAGAACATAGGCGGCCATGCGTACGGACAGTTCGCGCTCCTCGGCCAACGCCACCACCTTGTCAAACTGCCTTGCCATGCGTTTAGTCAAGCGCTTTTCGATGTCCTCGCTACTCCAGTAGTCACCGCAGCGATTTTGCACCCACTCGTAGTAGGACACGGTGACGCCACCGGCGTTGGCCAGAATATCGGGGATGACAACAATGCCACGATCTTCGAGAATCTGATCGGCTTCGGCCGTTGTTGGGCCATTGGCCAGTTCCAGAATGACCGAGGCCTGGATGTCGTGTGCGTTGTCCTCAGTGATGACATCCTGCAGCGCGGCCGGGATGAGCAGGTCAACGTCGAGGGTCAACAGGTCCTCATTGCTGATCTGGCCCTCACAGGAGTTGCTTACCGAACCCTCGCAGTAGATCTGCTCAACGCTCTGGCCCTCGTTCTTGGCCTTGATGACTTTCTCTATGTCGAGACCATCGGCCGCGTGGATCGCGCCTTGGGAATCCGACACGGCGACGATTCGGTAACCACGGGCATCAAGCAGACGGGCAATCGATTGCCCCGCGTTACCGAAACCCTGGATGGCGACGCGGGTCTCCTCAGGCTCCCACGAGGAGCGCTCGGCCCATCGTTCGACGCAGACACTGCCGCCACGGCCGGTGGCGGTCGAGCGCCCCTCGCTGCCTCCCAGCGCCAGTGGTTTGCCGGTCAGCGCGCCAGGCGTGTATTGGCGCACGGCGTGCGAATACTCATCCATCATCCAGCCCATGATGTGCTCGTTTGTGTAGACGTCCGGGGCGGGAATGTCGGTATCGGGTCCGATCGAATCGGCGATGCGACGAATGAATCCGCGCGACAGGCGTTCGATCTCGAGCATCGACAGCTCCTTCGGGTTGACGCTGATGCCGCCCTTGGCGCCGCCAAAGGGCAGGTTCAACACCGCGCATTTACAGGTCATCCAGAGCGCCAGCGCCTTGCATTCGTTGAGATCAACATCAGGATGATATCTGAGCCCGCCCTTGCCCGGACCGAGCAGGTCGTTGTGCAACACCCGGTGTCCAGTGAACAGTTTCAGACTGCCGTCATCCATGCGAAGGGGAATGGACACCGTCAGTGATGCCTTGGGACTGGCCAGACGCTGGCAGGTTTCGTCAGGAATGTCGCTGTGCTCGGCTGCTGCCGTGATTCTTTCAAGGGCGCGTTCGAAGGCGTTTTCGCTCATGTGGGTACTCATGTGGATGATGATGACGGCTCAAGGGTATCGAGTCGGTGTGGATGCGGCGGCAGGGCGACGGCGGAGGCTATAATGCGGCGGTTGAGAAAACACTCCCGAGGGTAGACGATGCGCATCGGCACCACACTAACGAACTACATTATCAGCAATCAAAAGGGTTTCGAAGGTGCAAGCGGATCGTTTACCGGCCTGCTCAATGACATCGCCGTGGCCTGCAAGCGAATCGCTGATCTGGTTAATAAGGGTGATCTCATCGGCGTTCTCGGCGCCAGCGACAGCGAGAACGTTCAGGGCGAGCAGCAAAAGAAGCTTGACATCATCAGCAACGATCTGATGATTGAAGCCCTTCAGCACAATGGCCATATCGCTGCATTGGCCTCGGAAGAAATGGACAGGGTCTACCATCTGCCCGACGCCAGTCCACGCGGAAAATACCTTGTTCTGTGTGATCCGCTCGACGGCTCATCAAACATTGATGTCAACGTCTCGGTCGGCACGATTTTCTCGATTCTCAAGGCACCCGACGGCGTCAAGAACCCCACCGAGGCGGACTTCCTGAAACCTGGAACCCAGCAGGTCGCGGCCGGCTATTGCCTCTATGGCCCGGCAGCCATCCTCGTGCTGACCACTGGTGACGGGGTGAGCATGTTCACCCTTAATCGGGACTTCGGTGAATTCTTGTTGACGCGCGAGCATGTCCAGGTGCCGACGCAGACCTCGGAATACGCCATCAATATGTCCAATCAGCGCCACTGGTCCATACCGGTGCAACGCTACATCGAAGAATGCCAGAGCGGCAAGGAGGGACCTCGCGGAAAGGACTTCAACATGCGCTGGGTGGCCTCGATGGTCGCCGAAGTACACCGCATCCTGACCCGAGGCGGAATTTTCATGTATCCGGGTGACGCCAGGCTCGAGCGCCAGGGCAAGGACGGCAAGCTGCGCCTGATGTACGAGGCCAATCCCATGGCAATGATCATCGAGCAGGCCGGCGGTCGGGCCAGCACCGGTCGTCAGCGGATTCTCGAGGTCGAGCCGAGTGAAATCCATCAGCGCATTCCAGTCATCCTGGGCTCGCGCGAAGAAGTCGAACGCCTGAATGAACTGCACCAGCAATGAACCGTCTCCTGAGTGGTGTTTGCATCGCGGTCTGGCTGGCCGTGCTGGGCTGGACGGCGCTAGGCATGCAGCAGGGCTCCCCGGGTATGGCCTCAGGCGGAGCCGCGATGGCGGTTTTCGCGCCCCTTCTTTTTGTTGCTGGCGTTCGGCGGTGGGCGCTGGTTTCACCACGCGATCGGCACCCGGTCATGGTCTCGGTGGTGAGTGGCTTCGGCATCGTCCTGAGTATGGTGGCCGTCAATCGTTACGGTGATCAATTCGAAACACATGTTCTGGCCGCCGGGCTCGCCCTGGGCACGTGGCTGATCTGGGTTCGCTGGTCCTGGCGAGCTCAATCCAACTCGACCGGATGAATGCTCTTGAGCGCCTTCGAATGATGCCCCCGACGGCGCTGGCCTGTGCATTTTCAAGTTAATTTCAACGGGCCTTCAAGTTAACGGCCTCGGTTCCCACTAGATTGGCAATTCTGAAATCGATTCGTAAGGATTGTCCATGACCAGACTGACCCTTTTGCTCGCCTTGGCCTGTGCACTGGCATCATCCAATGTCTTTTCCGCTTTCGAGCATCAGGCTTACCTGAAGTCCGTGGTTGATGAGGAAACCGAGCGAGGGCGCGCAGTGGCCGTGTCGGGACCCTATGCGGCGATTTCCGGTTGGTCGGGCGATCGCTTTAACAATGTGCTGATCTACCAGCGTCGGTCGGATGGGGCCTGGGAATTCGGCGATCTCGTCAAGGCCGAAAATGCAGACCCCGATGACGATTTCGGGCGGGTCCTGGCCATGGACGGTCGCACGCTGGTCGTGGGTGCACCCAATGAGGACAGCGCGGCGCGCGGTATCGGTGGCGATGGTGGCAACAATGACGCGGAAGACTCGGGCGCAGTCTATGTCTACTTTCGAGCTCAGGATGGCACTTGGCTCCTTGAGGCCTACATCAAATCAGCCAATTCTGACGCAGGGGATCGTTTTGGCAGCGCGGTGAGTCTCGATGGCGAGACCCTGGTCGTGGGCGCCCCTGGCGAGGATAGCGATGCCGAAGAGGTCGGTGGCGATCCAGGCGACAATTCATTGCTCACGGCCGGCGCTGCCTATGTCTTTGTCAGGAATGAAGCTGGCTGGACGCAACAGGCCTATTTGAAGTCAACCGCCAGCGACAGCGGCGACGCCTTCGCAAGCTCGGTCGCGGTCTACGGGGATTGGGTGGTCGTTGGTGCCCCCTTCGAAAGCAGTGCGGCAACCGGCTCGGGTGGAAACGACCAGGACAATTCACGAATTGCCTCCGGCGCGGTCTACCCGTTTGTCCGGCAGGGACAGAACTGGCAGTCCCTGGGCTATCTCAAGGCTTCCAATACGGATGAGGGGGATCGCTTCGGGACCGCGATTGATATCGTCGGCTCACCGACGCCATTCGGCACGGAGTTGATGATCGCCATTGGTGCCCCCGGTGAAAGCAGTGCTGCGATCGGGGTGGGGGGCGATCAGGATGACAATTCAGCGGATGACGCAGGTGCGGTCTATCTGATTCTCGGCAACGGTGTGGGTGGCTGGGGGCAGGTGGGCTACCTCAAAGCGTCGAACACCGGGCCGGGTGATGAGTTCGGGCAGGCACTGGCAATGGCGGTGGGTGAGCAGCGACGAATCGTGATCGGCGCATCGCGGGAAGACAGCATCGGAACCGGCGTCGATGGCGTCCAGGCCGACAACTCGGCCTCGCAGGCCGGTGCGGCTTATCTTTTCATTGAAGACAATCTGGTGACCACTCCTGAACACTATCTCAAGGCCAGCAACACCAATGCCGGCGATCGTTTCGGCTATGCCGTGGCCATTGATCTCGGCCTGATCCTGATCGGAGCCCCGCTGGAAGACAGCGAAGCCCTGGGAGTCAATGGAGATCAGTTCGATAACTCGCGGCAGTCTGCCGGAGCCGCCTATCTGCTTGCTCAGCCCGATGGCCTTTTTCAAGACCGCTTCATGCCCTGAATGGCCCGTGCGAAAAAAAACCGACGTTCGCTTTCATGGTGCCGAGGCATTGAACAGAAAGTAGCTGCGTCAATCAGGGAGGAGCGAAGAACCTCAGGTGCGTTGATCGTGGCCAAGAAAAAGCCCCGATGTGCCGGGCACGATCAGGGCTCTTCTTGAAATATGGCTCCCCGGGTCGGATTCGAACCAACGACCTAGTGATTAACAGTCACCCGCTCTAACCAGCTGAGCTACCGGGGAATCGAAGCCGAGTATTATCCCGCCGTGTCGCAGGATCGTCAAGCAGGATTCGTGAATTGCGCCGATTAGTCGCCGAATTCTTCCTGGTAATCGAGCATGGACGCTTCAACAACCTTGGAGGCGTGGTCGCGACCGTAGATGCTGTCGATCTTGACATCGCCTTCCTCCCCCGGCAGCAGCTTGTAGGTCAGGAAGTAATGACGCAGACGCTCTGCCAATGATTTTGGCAGGTCGGTGATGTCTTCGGCCTCACCCCAGAGGCTGTCGTCTCTGAGCACGGCAACAATCTTGTCGTCGGCTTCCCCATGGTCGAGCATTTGCAGGCCGCCGATAACGCGCGCATTGAGGACAACCTCACTGCGGGATATCGGTCGTTCGCTAAACACGCAGATATCGAGCGGGTCGTGGTCGCCGCGTACGGCACCGGGCATCAGATCGGCGACGCGTTCGCCGCAGAAGGTCCGGGGGATGAAGCCATAGAGCGTCGGCGGCTGCGACGATGTGCGCTGTGGTCGATCGACCAGCAGGTAGCCGGTTTTCTTGTCGATTTCATACTTGACGGTGTCAAACGGCGTGATCTCGATGTAGGCATGGACCGTCAGCGGCGGATTAGGCCCGATTTCAAGGCCGTGCCAGGGGTGCGGACGCCATCGATAGAAGGGTTGGGGAAACGCCATTGGATTCTCGCCTCAGTGATGAAAAGCGTTAGTGTAGCGAATCTGGAGCGCCATACTTTGGCCCTGAGTTCGATTTCACCTTGCCGACTGAACCAGGTCAGGTGGTGCCTGATGGCTTACCATCGCACCAAGGCCGTCTAAAATCTGGTCGACGTCCTCATCGGTGTGCGCGGCACTCATGCTGATCCGGAGCAGGTTGAGTCCGGCCGGCGTGGCCGGAGGGATCATCAGATTCGCGTAGACACCCGAGGCCAGAAGCCCCTTCCAGTGAGCCAGAGCAGTGGCCCGGTCAGGAAGAATGATCGCAGCGACAGGTCCAGGCGTGTCGCTGCCTAATTCAAAACCGAGTGATCTGGCGCCTGCATAGAGGCGATCGATATTGCGGTGAAGCTGCTTGCGAAGCGAACGCCCGTCGATGATTTTTCTCAACGCTACACGAGTGCCAGCGATGACCGCCGGGGAGGGTGAGGCGGTAAAGATGTAAGGGCGACTGGCAAGACGCAGCAGCTCGAGTTCTCGGTGACGACTGACGCAGAAGCCGCCAATGCCAGCCAGGCTCTTGGAAAAGGTGCCGACAACGAAGTCGACGTCATCGAGCACCCCGGCCTGCTCGCTGAGGCCCAGGCCATGTTCACCAAAAACCCCGAAGGAATGGGCCTCATCCACGATTAGCCAGGCACCGTGCTTCTTTTTGACCTCCACGAACGCTTCGAGCGGCGGCTGGTCGCCAAGCATGGAGTACAGGCCCTCGACCACGACGATTGCCCGGCTGGCCTCATCACCGAGACGGCTCAGGCGCCGATCGAGGTTCTCCGGGTCGTTGTGGCGGAAAACAACTGTCTGGGCACGGCTCAGGCGGCAGCCGTCATAGATACTGGCATGGCTGTCCGCATCTACGAGCAGGAAGTCACCATCGGCAGCCAGACCGGAGAGGGTGCCAAGATTGGCCTGATAGCCGGTTGAGAAGACAATGGCCGATGGCCAGTCGTAGGCCGCTGCCAGCTCCCGTTCCAGGGCCGCGTGGCCGTCATAGCTTCCGTTGGCCATGCGTGACCCGGTGGTGCCGCTGCCGGAGCGCGCCAGCGCATCCTGGCTGGCCTTAATGAGGTCCGGCTCGAAGGTCAGGCCCATGTAATTGTTCGTGCCGGCCAGAAGGACTTCCCTGCCACCAATGACGCCACGGGTGGCCGAGCGCACGGCGTCGATTGGCGTGGCAATGGCCGAAGGACCGTCCCCCTCAAGTTCCGATCGCGCTTCGGCGACGGCTGCAAACTTTTTGAAGATGCTCATGTCTTGTTCTCATCGATCATGCGCGTTAGTCGTTCAGCCAGCTGGTTGAGGGTGCGGATTTCAGCCAGAACGTCGATCGGGATCGAAATATCGAGTTCATCCTCGATCTCCATGACCAGATTCATGATCTGGACCGAATCCAGGCCGATGTCGCTGGTCAGAACGGCATCTCGGTCAGGGCGATCCAATTCGGGTAATGCGTTCTTCAAGCCCTGGCCGATGGCCCGATCGACTCTATCGCGGGTGGTGCTCATCCTAGATCTCTCCAGCCTGGCAACTGGGCCAGCGCGGTCGCCAATGTCATTGATGGCCGCCATTCGCGGCGGCCTGGGATCTGACTATTATCACAGACCCAGTCGTGATGAACCAGTTCACGCACTTTCCCCGGCACCAGCGGCGGCGGACGACGACCGGTGAGTCGGGCCACGGCCAGGTTGTACAACCCAAGGGTTTTCAGCGCACTTGAAGGGATGGCCAGCTCCCGGATCGGCTTGCCGAGGGCCGCCTGGGCGATGTCCTTGAGGTCTCCCCAGCCGTACCCGCCGCGGCGCCCATCGTGAAGTTCCAGTACCCGGCCAAGCGACGGTGCCGGGTCTTTGACTAATTCAACGATCCCGGAGGCCAGGTCTCTGACGTGCAAGAGCGAGAAGCGAGCTTGCGCCGGCCCGGTTCGGATCAACCAGCCCTTGGCCAGAGCCCGCCACAGCGGTGCGAGTGCCGGATCGTCCGGGCCGTAAACTGCCGGTGGCCGAAGCACGACCCAGTTCAGCTCGGAGCCTGTCAGGCATTCCTCACCGGCCCGTTTGCTGGCCGAGTAGTCTGACAGATCAGGTTCGCGGGCGGCCAGGCTGGACAAGTGAATGAAACGGACAGAAGAACTGCTCTGCCCGCAGGCGTCAAGAAGACTGCATACGCCAGCCACGTTAACGCGGGCAAAATCCGCGTAGTCCAATCCACCGGTTGCGCCGGCCAGATGGACCAGGCAATCGACGCCCTCGACCAGGGCGTTCAGCGCGTCGGGCTGATTTAGGCGACCGACGATGGGCGTGAGGTCCGGTCCGGTTCCGATCTGATCGATTCCTCGAACCAGTGCCCGCACCTTGAATCGGCGCTTCAGAAGCAGCTCAAGAACATGACGCCCTATGAAGCCGGTGGCGCCGGTCAGCGCGACAGATTTCATTGCTGCTGGCAATTGCCTGACCGGTCGCCCGATCGAGCTTGTCGTGCCCCGGCGCGGGGGTCCGTGGCCGCCATGCGAAGAGCAGGTGGCTTCGGTGCCCTCAGCGCTGGGTGTCCTCGAGGGCTTCGGTGTGGGGGGTGCGATCAACCAGTGCCTGCGACAGCACCGGCTGTTCACCCAGACCGTTACGTTGGATGAAGTCCAGGCGTGTGCCGCTGCGAGAGAGCTTGCCTGACGAAGTGCGAGGCAGCGTCTGCAGCGGGACCAGTTCGATCAGGCAGGCAATACCGAATTCAGACTGAATGCGCTGCTTCAGCCGTTCGACCAGGCTTGCCTGACGAAAAGCATCACGTTCTCGGCACTGGACAACCAGGACCGCCACCTCCGTGCCGTCTTCGCCCGGAATGGAAAACGCCGAGGCGTCCTCGGCCCGGACTTCGGACTGCTGCTCTGCCACTTCTTCCAGGTCCTGCGGCCAGATGTTTCGGCCGTTGATGATCAGCAAGTCTTTGGCGCGACCGGTGATGAACAGTGAGTCTCCAGCCCGGTAGCCGACGTCACCCGTGTTCAACCAGCCGTCCGTAGTGAGGGACTCTCGGGTGGCTTCGGGGTTGTTGGCATAGCCGGTCATCACACTCGGGCCGCGAAGAAAGACAACGCCGCATTCGCGTTCTTTGACCAGCCGGCCGTTTTCATCCCGGATTTCAACCTCGTAATCAGGCAGAGGGCGCCCGCAGTTGACGAAATCGGTAACGCGGCCGTCGGCCTGATGAGGATCCACCGCAACGGCCCGGCGGTCGTGGGCAAGAATGTCGGCGTCGAGTTGATCGACCTCCAGCCCCTGCCCGAGCGGTGCGAAGCTGACCGCAAGGGAGCATTCAGCCATGCCGTAACAGGGCAGAAAGGCCGATTTGGAAAAACCGGCCGGGGCCAGTTCGTCGGCAAAACGGTGCAGCCAGTGGGCACGAATCATTTCCGCGCCAACGCCAGCCACCCGCCAGGCCGACAGATCGAACCGTTCGAGGTCGCTGGGTCGGATGCGTCTCGCGCAGAGCGCATAGCCGAAAGGCGGGCTGAATGAGATTGTCGAGCGATTGGTCGACATCAGTTTCAACCACAGGCGGGGACGCATGGCGAAATCTCGCGTGCCCATGTAATCGACGGAGAGCTGAGAAACCACCGGGCCGAGAATCAGGCCGACCAGTCCCATATCGTGATAATACGGCAGCCAGGAGGTGAATCGATCCCCGCGCCGAATCTGAACGCCGTACTGCAGGATGCCGGCCAGATTGGCCAACACGGCCCGCTGCGTGATCATGGTGCCGCGCGGAAAGCGGGTGCTGCCCGAGGTGTATTGCAGGTAGGCCAGTTCATGAGCTTCAGCCGGAGCGGGCAGAGCATCGGCGCGATCGAGCTCGGCGTAGTCGCTGAGCGTCCCGCTGACTCTGAGATCCAGACCCTCAGAGGCCTCTTTCAGGAAGCCGGCGAAACTCTCGGGCGCAAACGCGACTTCAGCCTGGGAATCGATCAACATGGCGCGCAGGTGCGCGACGAAGGCCTCGCGACCGCCCAAATGCACGGCTGCCGGCAGCGGAACGGGCACGAGACCGGCGTACTGACAGGCGAAAAAGAACAGATGGAAGTGCGGGTGTGTATCGGCGACAAGCGCCAGACGGGCACCGCGTTTCAGACCAAGTCCATGGAGCCGATGTGCAAGATCCACCGCCTGGCGGCGCAGTTCCGTGTAGGTCAGGACGGCCGAAAGCTCGCCGCGACCGTCGTAGAAATTACATCCGGTGGTGCCTGCTGCGGCATAATCCAGCGCCTCTGCGAGGCTATTGAACGATGTCTTGAGGGGCAAAGCATGGTTAGTCGACGTAGGATGCTGCATGAAAGTTCTTATTTCCCTATCTTGTTGTAGCGTCCCGATTGGGGTTCTTATTATAGTCGAGCATTAACCCTCTATTATAAGTCGACGAATGTCTGATGAAAACACTCATTTTCAAGCGGCTGTTCAGGGTCGGCTGAGAGTCGGCTTTTTGCGGCCACGTTTCAAGGTCGCTGCCGCTCAAATAGCAAGCAATTATCTGGCCCGAACCGAAGGCAAAACGTGAAATCAGATTGCATCGAAGTTCGACACGTCGACGCCAGTTCCGACTGGCGGGCGTTCTTTTCGCTGGCGCGGCGGTGCCAGGGTGCCGATCTGAACTGGGTCGAACCGCTGCGCATGGACCGCAAAGCACAGTGGTCGCCCGGCAATCCGTTCTTCGACCACGCCAAAGCCTGTGCCTTCATTGCCTGGCGTGGAGGGCAGCCCGTTGGGTCGATCAGTGCCCAGATTGACTCGCTGCGCCAATCCGAAGGCGCGCACAAGATCGGCTGGTTCGGACAGATTGAGGCAATCAATGAGGCTGAAGTGTTCGCAGCACTGCTCCAGACCGCCTCTGACTGGCTTGCTGAAAGAGGTTGCGACAAGATGCAGGGCCCATTTGATCTCAGCGTGAACCAGGGCTGCGGCCTGCTGGTAGATGGGCGGGATACACCGCCGATGGTGATGATGAATCATGCGCCCGCCTACTACGCAGAACGGATTGAGGCGCAGGGGTTTTCCAAGGCAATGGATCTTTTTGCCTACCGCCTGCCGCCCGATTTTGATCCGCCCCTGGCGATGCAGCGACTGGGTCAGCGCCTGGGACGGCGATTGCGCCTTCGACCGTTAAATTTTTCGAATTTCAGCGAAGAGATCGATCTGCTCAGAGACCTCTTCAACGACGCCTGGTCGCAGAACTGGGGTTTCGTTCCCTTCACCGAGCGTGAGTTCCAGGCGATGGGTAAGGCTCTGAAGCCGGTGATTCGGCCGGAATACACCTGCGTGGCCGAGATCAACGGCAAATCCGCCGGATTCATTATCGCCCTTCCAAACGTGAACGAATTGATCCGCGATCTGAATGGGCGGCTGTTGCCCCTTGGGTGGGCCAAGTTGCTTTGGCGAATTAAACGTCGCAAGGCGACCACCGCGAGAGCGCCGCTAATGGGAGTGCGAAAGGCTTATCAGCGTGGGCCGATGGGTGCGGCGATCAGTTTTGCAATGATCGACCGGATACGCCACCCTCTTCATGAAGCAGGGATCAGACAGGTTGAACTGTCCTGGATTCTTGAATCCAACAAGGGCATGAACTCGATGATCGAAGCGATGGGCGGGGATCTCTACAAGCGCTATCGCCTGTATCAGCGTGATCTGCTCAGCCACGCGTCCAACACACGATGAACCTGATCGTGCTTGCAGGTGACCGTGGGACTGACGACCCACTTGCGCAACAGGCCGGAGTGGCTGGTAAGACGCTCGTCCCGATTAATGGCATTCCGATGCTCACTCGGGTACTCGCGACTCTGTCCGAATGGCCCCGGGCCGATCGAATCGTTGTTGTCGCCCCTCCAAATTCAGACTTCGACAAGGCCATCGAGCGTGCTGAAGTCAGTCATCCCCTGACCGTGATCGCCCCCGCAACCTCTCCTTGCTCGAGCGTTGCTGCCGCCCTTGAGGCACTCGGGGGTTCGCGTCCGGTCACGCTCGTGACTGCAGACCACCCCTTGCTCAAGATCGCCTGGCTCGATCAGATGTGCGTGCGAGGGGCGGAGGATCTCAGGGTCGGATTGGTGGATCATGCGGGCGTGCGAGCCCGTTTTCCGAACTCGCGTCGTACGCGCTACCGCTTCGCCGATCGCGAGCTGGGCGGTACCAACCTCTTTCAGTTCAGGACGCTGGCCGCGGACGCGATTTTGGAGACCTGGCGTCGCGTCGAGCGGGAGCGCAAAACGCCCTGGAAGGTGATCTCGTTGCTCGGCCTCGGTAATTTGTTGCGTTTCGCGGCCGGTCGGCTTCATTCTGATCACGCCTTCAAGGCCTTGTCCGAGCGGGTCGGTTTGCGTATCGACTATCGATTGATCGATGATCCATTGACAGCAGTGGACGTCGATTCGCCCGCTGATCTGCACCTGGTCGAATCATTGATCCGCGAGGGGGAAGCCTCATGCAGCTGATTCGTGCCTACCTTGCCCGCGAAATCATGCGTCCGGCCCTCTCGGTCCTGGTATTTCTGCTTACGGTTGTGCTGGTGTTTTACGCCAGCCAGCTCCTGGCTCGGGCGGCGGCCGAGAGTCTGCCGATCGGTACGGTCATGATCATGGCGCTGTTGCGCCTGGGGCTCTATCTCGATGTTTTGATTCCCGCCTCGATTCTTTTGGGCATGGTCATCGGTTTGGGGCGGCTGCAGGCCGGCTATGAGATCATTGCGCTGGCGGCCGGAGGCACCGGACGCCGGCAGATCCTAGCCTCCCTGACGGTCTGGCTGCTCGTGATCGCCGCGCTGGTGGCCGTGATGACCACGGTCTTTCGGCCCTGGGCCTATTCGACTTTGTATTCATTGGAGCGCGAGCTGGCGGCAGAGCTCGATCTGACGCGCATCGAACCGGGCCGATTTCAGGTCGGTGACGACCAATGGTTGATCTATGCCGAAGCGGCGTCGGATGGCGGCCTCGACCGCGTGCTGGTCCATCAGCGCCAGCCCGCTTTCGACGGTCTGCTTCGTGCCCGGCGGCTCGACCAGCAGATGATCACCGATGGACGCATGAAGTTAATCTTTTCGGGCGAGGTTCAGAGCTATCGGATTGAGCCGGGCGGCAAGGATGATCTGATCGGCGAGTTCGATCGCTTGGAGATCGAATTCGAAACCCGGTCACCCCCGGCGCGCTCGCAGATTCGTCGAGCCCAATCGACCTGGGACCTGCTGGATCGACGGACTCCGATCGAGCTCGCCGAGTTGCAGTGGCGTTTCCACGGGCCGGTCTCGGTTCTGGCGCTGGCACTTCTGGCCGTGGCAATGAGCCGGATCAACCCGCGTCAGGGCCAGTCGGCCCGGGTCTTGTCGGCCAGTCTGGCAGGCACCCTCTACTTCAGTCTGCTCGGCGTTCTCATGAACTGGCTCGAGCAAGGCAGTCTGCCAGCCTGGCCCGGGCTGTTTATTCTGCCGCTGTTGCTTGTCACGGGTCTGGCGTTTCGCTCTGTAGCGTTCCAGCGTGGACCGGGGTACGTGCTATGAGACAGCTTTCGCGCTACCTGTGGTCGAATTTGGGTCAGGCCTATCTGATTGCCGGGCTGGCGATCGCGGCTTTGCTCTGGCTGCTGCAAATGCTCGATATTCTTGAGCGGGGGCTTTCTGGAGCCGGCGACCTGCTTGTGGCGGCCTTTTCTGCCGCCAGTCGTCTTCCAGAGGGTTTGATTGACCTGCTGCCGGTGATTACCGTTCTGGCGACGGCGTCGGCCCTGGGTGGCCTCCAGACTCGCAATGAATTGACCGTAATGCGAGTGGCAGGTGTCTCGATCTGGAGGTTGGCGGGGCTTGCCTTGATCCCAGGAATTCTTGTTTCGCTCAGCGCGCTGGCTGCGCTGCAGTGGGTGGTGCCGGAAATGCGGCAGCAACCTGAAAGCATGCTGGGGGCATCGCTAGGGGGAAGCGGGCTGTGGCACCCGGCCCACGGTCTCTGGATCCGGTCTGGTGACGAATTTCTCAATGTCGACACCCTGAGACTCGGGCGCATTCCAAGCGGTATTGAAATTTATCAATTCGCCGAAGACGGGCAGCTCTGGCGGCATATCCGATCCGAGCAGGCCCTGGTGAAGCCCACCGGTGAATGGCTTCTGGAGGATGTGAGGGTTCGTAACTTTGCCCGTGGCGACAACGAGCCGTTTTATCAGCAGATCGCTTCGATGGTCTGGCCCTCTTTCCTGACTTCACGTCAGCTCGAGCTCCTGCTGAGCCCCCCTGCGTCATTACCGCTGACCGATCTTTGGCAGTACGTTGCCGGACTTAAAGAGCGAGGACAGGAGGTTGCCGAATTCGAGATGGTGTTATGGCGTCGATTGGTCCTGCCATTGACCTGTCTTGTGATGGTTCTGATCGCCGTTGCTACGGCTGCCGTACCGCTGAAAAGTCGGGCCGTCAGTGTGCGCCTGGTCGGCGCTCTGGTTTTGGGGCTGGGCTTCCAGATGCTGACTGAAATGGGGACCTATCTCGGATTGCTGATGAGCTGGCCGGTTGTCGCCGTCGTCGTCATTCCACCGGTCATTCTGGCGCTGGTCGCTGTCGGCTTGATCGCCCGTGCACGTTGACACCAGAGCCCATCCTTTGCCGCTTTGATGGACCCCTCCGCCCCGTTGGCGGTGCGAATCCGGCGAAAAAAAAGCCGGCGAAATCGCCGGCTTCAAATTAACCTTTTGGATGAACAAGCATTTAGCCTTGGCGCTGCACCCACGCCGTGCACCAACCCTGATTGGCGACCTGCTTGCCAGGGAAGATGCCGCAGCCCAGCCATTCCGAGCTCATATCGCCCTGGGCGAGCTGGCAATTATTGCAGGCCTGGTTCGCTTCGTAGTTGGGGTGGGCAGCCTGGTCAACGTCTTCGTGGTTGTGAACGTAGCCCAGTGCCTTGGCCTGAGGGCCCTCGGGGTCCAGAACATTGTCCTGCGCCCAGGCTTGACCTCCGCTCATGCGAGTGAAGGTTGGCAGCATGAGCGCTAATGAGCCGGCGCCGAGCAACTTGAACATGCCTCGTCGATTGACTGTTTTCATAATACTCTCCTCAATACGGTTAGCCTGATGTCTTTGATGACAAAATGCAGATTGCACTCTCCTCAGTGCACGACAAGCTTACCACCAGCGGTTGCGAACGCCATGAACGAACCGGTCACGTCAGATCTGTTTCCCACAAGACAGGCAGCCACGGTCCATTTTTCTCCGGGCGGCGTGGTCGAATACTGGGCTGACTGGTGCACCTTCGACGAGGCTTCTCGATGGTTCGAGCTCTGGTCGCAATCGTTGGACTGGCAGCAGCGTCCGATCCGTCTGTTCGGGCGCGAGATCATGCAGCCCCGATTGACTTGTTTCTACGGCGAGCCGGGGGTCAGGTACCGTTATTCGGGCAAGACGCTGACAGCTGATCCCTTGCCGGATGAGCTGAAAACACTGACCGAGCGCCTCAGCGAAGAGCTTGGCGTGTGCTTCAACAGCGTGCTCTGCAACCTTTACCGGGATGGGCGCGACAGCATGGGATGGCACGCCGATGATGAGCCCGAACTGGGTGAGGCTCCGACCATTGCTTCAATCAGTCTTGGTGCAGAGCGCCGGTTCCGATTGAAGCCGAAGAAAGGAGGGGCCTCGGAGACGATCATCCTTCAGAACGGTAGCCTGCTGGTCATGTCAGGAGACCTCCAGCATCACTGGCTGCATGAACTTCCAAAATCGCGCCAGACCCTCGGTCCGAGGATCAATCTGACGTTTCGTCGGATTGGGTAAAGTCGACTTCTGACGCTTCCTCATCGGGGTCGCTGAGGAGCGTTACTTTCTGGCGTGCGTCGTCGAGCAACGAATGGCAACGTCGGGAAAGGCCGACACCTTTTTCGAAGTGCTCGAGCGATTCAGACAGGCCCAGATCGCCGCTTTCGAGTTTTTCGACCAGCAGTTCGAGTTCATTCAATGCGCCTTCGAAATCGAGTTTTTCCAGGTGGTCGGTCGCCTGCTTTTTGGTCATGGATCGCCTGCTGTCGCGGTGAGTCGGTCAGACCCTTAGTTTAGCGTATGCCAATGCAATTCAAGCTGGTGGTTTTTCAACCAGTCGGCAAAGGCGTGATCGATCCAGCGATCGCCTACGGCGAGCAATCGATCGTCCTGACAGATGCGCGGCCATTGCTCGCGTTGCCACGGCGCAATGGCGTTCGTCCTAAGCAATTCTTTGACCCGATAGGACGATCCATTCGAGGCCGTTTTCAGTCGTTCGCCGGCCTTTCCGGAGCGTACGCGGAGCTTAAGTGACGGTGCGCGAGCAGCCCCGGCGATCTGCAGGCTTCCAAGGCGATTTGGGAGCTTGAGAACATGATCGGTTCGCCAATCCAGAGCGTAGGGGACAAAAGGTTCAGGCGAGTTCAACCAGAAATGCTTGTGCCAGTAGCGAATGCGGGCAGTCTTCCAGCGCAGTTCTGGAATCTGATCACGCCGCGCGCTGCCGATCTGAGCCAGGAACTCATCAAGCGGTTTACCGGGCGGTGCGTCGCCCACGCGGTCACGCGCCCACATCCGGATCACCTCGGCCAGTTCCAGGTCGCTGAGGCCCTGAAGGCGGCTCGCATCGATCCTGTCGCAACCCTGGAGCGCGGAGGCCATCAGGGGCTTGACCCTTGCCTCGATGGTGCGTGCCGCCTGGTCTGCGAGGCGCCCTGACGTTAGAACGCTCTGATCAAGGCCGGCCCAGCGTTGCCGAAGTGCTGGGAGGATCTGATGGCGAAGAAAATTACGATCAGCGTCCAGGGAGTGATTGCTGGGATCCTCGGCCCATGCAAGGCCGGTCCGGCGGCAGTGGTCCTGGAGCGCGGCGCGCGTCCAATCCAGTAGGGGGCGAGCCAGCCACCCACGTCCAAAGCGACGCAGACGGGGAATGCCGGCCAGACCTCGTGGTCCGGCGCCTCGCATCAGTCGCAGGAAGATGGTCTCAACCTGATCATCGGCGTGGTGAGCCGTCAACAGGCAGTCGCCTTCCTCGACATGCTTTTTGAGCAGACAATAGCGGGCATGCCGCGCGGCGGCTTCCTGATTGCCGGGTGAGCTGATGACTGCTGTTTCCAGAACGAATGCAAGCGACAGGTCGGCGGCGATCGAGCGCGCGGCCTCTGCGCGCTGGCCGCTTCCTGGGTCAAGCCCATGGTCGATATGAACGCAGACAGCTTCTCGTCCCTGTCGGCCTGCCGCGACGAAGCTGGCCAGAGCGGTCGAGTCAGCGCCGCCGCTGAACGCCAGAATCAGGCGGCCGTTGCCGGGCAGGTTTGCGAGACCGGCGGGGAGGTCAGATGATTCTGATTCGGTCCGACTCACGCGCGCTCAAAGGCAGAAAACCCCATCAAGCGCTCGTAGCGCAGGTCCAGACGTTCGGTCGCGGACAGGCCCTTGAGCGTTTCGAGCTGGGCCACGATGGTTTCTTTCAAACGCACCGCCACGTGAGCGGGCGAGCGGTGGGCGCCACCGGGCGGCTCTTTAATGATTTTGTCGATCAATTTGAGCTTTTTCAATCGGCTGGCGGTCAGTCCGAGGGAGCCCGCCGCCGTTTCTGCTTTGGCCGCATCCTTCCACAGGATCGATGCACAACCCTCGGGAGAAATCACAGAATACACGCTGTATTGGAGCATATTGGCTCGATCGCCGACGCCGATGGCCAGTGCGCCACCAGAGCCTCCTTCGCCGATGACGTTGCAGATCACCGGGACCTTGAGGCGCGACATCACGGCGAGATTCTTGGCGATGGCCTCCGATTGCCCGCGCTCTTCGGCGCCAACGCCGGGATAAGCACCCGGGGTGTCGATGAAAGTAATGACCGGCAGGCCGAAGCGCTCGGCCATCTGCATCAGTCGGAGTGCCTTCCGATAGCCTTCGGGCTTGGGCATGCCGAAGTTACGTCGAACCTTTTCCTTGGTGTCTCGTCCTTTCTGGTGCCCGATGACCACCATGCCTTGACCATCAAGCGAAGCGAGCCCGCCGACGATGGCCAGGTCATCGGCGAAGTGGCGATCGCCGTGCAGTTCTTCGAATCGGTCAAAGATCATGTGGATGTAGTCGAGCGTGTAAGGGCGCCGCGGGTGTCGAGCGAGCTGCGAAATCTGCCAGTCACTCAGCTCGGCGAAGATGGCTTGGGTGCAGGCGCGGCATTTTTCTTCCAGACGCTTGATCTCTTCGTCCAGATTGATCGCATTGTCCGAACCGACGTGTCGCAACTCGCGAATCTTGGATTCGAGGTCGGCAATCGGTTGTTCGAAATCGAGATAGTTTGGGTCCATTCGTTGGTTGCTTGCTCAGTCCGACAGGGTCAACTGACGAACGTTAACTGAACTGGCGATCAAAGTCGATTGCGCAAGCGACCCGCTGGCGGTTTCAGTCAGAGGCTCCTTTGACGCACTGTGCAGCTTCAGGCCGATGAGACCGGGGTCACACAGGGGCCGGGCGGGACTTTATCCAGGGACCAGTGCTCGACTGCCCAAGACAGCAGATCGTCGACGGTCAACAGTCCCGGCGGCGGCGGGTGCCCGAGGCACTGCAGGGCGCGCCGCAGGTTGCGCTCGGGCGGTCCATGGCGGATTGGGTCATCACGGTCCGACTTACTGAGCTTGCGCCCCGATTCATCGACGATCAGGGGCAGGTGACCGTAGCGAGGCGACGGCAATCCAAGCGCGCGATAGACCAGCATCTGCCGGCCGGTTGACTCGATCAGATCGCAGCCGCGAATGACTTCAGTGACGCCAGCGATGGCATCGTCGACGACGACGGCCAGTTGGTAGGCGATCAGGCCATCGGCTCGACGAACGACAAAATCTCCGCATTCTTGGGCGGGTGACTGGAGGCACGGCCCCTGGATTGCATCCTCGAAGTTCACGCTGCCCTCTTCCACTTGAAGCCGAATCGAGCGCGGGCGCCGGTCTTCAGGAAGTCCACGGCGACAAGTGCCGGGATAGATGCCTGAGTCGGGCAGGTCGGCGCGCGTGCAGGCGCAAGGAAACGCGAGACCCCCCGCCACAAGTTCGTCGATGACCCGTTCGTGCAGGCGGGTCGAGTCCATCTGCCAGACGATATCTCGATCGCTTGTCAGCCCGTGTCGAGCAAGAGCTTCGATCTGACCAAGGCCGGCCCCGGGAACCTCACGTGGCGGGTCAATGTTTTCAATTCGGACCAACCACTCGCCGTTCTGGGCGCGAGCGTTCAGGAAACTGCCGAGGGCTGCCAGCAGAGATCCAAAATGCAGCGCGCCGGTGGGTGAGGGGGCAAATCGACCGGTGACGCCCGGTGTCGATCGCGCTTGTAAAATGGCTTCCACAGCGCCATTTTATCCGCTGGACGGGGCGAGCGGCCGCTGAATGTGGTGGCCCGATGCTCTGCAGTGTTTTCCCGATGGATTGAGTAGAGGTTGATCATGAGTCGAATTGCCTTGTTCCTTGGTACCAACCTGGCCGTTTTGATGGTGCTGGGCTTCGTGATGAATTTGCTCGAACCCTGGCTGGTCAGCCAAGGCTATAACGTCAGCATGGTGACCACCCTGGTCATAGCGTTTATTTTCGGTATGGGCGGCTCGATCATTTCCCTGCTGATGTCGAAGTCCATGGCGCTTCGCAGTACCGGCGCTCAAGTTATCAAGGAACCCCAAACGCAAACTGAGCGTTGGATCGTTGAGACGGTGAGAACGCAGGCCGAGCAGGCGGGTATTGGTATGCCCGATGTTGCCATCTACGAGGCACCTGAACCCAACGCCTTCGCCACCGGCGCCTCGAAAAACAAGTCCCTGGTCGCGGTTAGCACTGGCCTGCTTCGAAATATGCGACCCAATGAAGTCGAGGCGGTGCTGGCCCATGAGGTCAGTCACGTGGCCAACGGTGACATGGTGACGATGAGTCTGCTCCAGGGCGTATTGAACACCTTTGTCCTGACCCTATCGCGGGTCCTGGGCCAGATCATCGACCGTGCCGTGTTTCGTTCTGATCGTGGGTATGGACCAGGCTATTTCATCTCGGTCATGGTGCTTCAGCTCCTGCTCGGGATTCTGGCCAGCGTCGTTGTGATGGCGTTTTCTCGATGGCGCGAATTCCGCGCAGACGCGGGCGGGGCATCATTGGCCGGCAGGCAGAACATGATGGCTGCACTGGCTCGCCTGAAGGGTGCTCAAGGGCCATCGCAACTCCCTGAATCGGTTGAGGCATTCGGTATTCGCGGGCGATTTGGTCACGGACTGAAGCGCTTGTTGATGAGCCATCCGCCGCTGGATGAACGTATCGAAGCGCTCGCCCGGGCCGGCAACTGATCGCCAGTGCAGCGAAGCTATAGGCGCTGGGGTATCGGCCCCCGGTCGCAGGCTGGTCATTGCAAGGATGGCCAGCCTGTGAATGAGGGTTCGGTCAGATCGTCGCTTCTTCGCGGACAAAGTCGCCCTGGACGAGGGTGATGCCGAATTGCCACAGCGTTGCCAGGTCGCCGGTATGCTCCACTTTCGGAGCGATGACTCGTACTTGATGTTCATCCGCGCAGGCCACGATTTCGGCTAGTCTCTGGCGAAGATCGTCGTTGCCGCTGAGATTTTGAATCATTTCAGGCGCCAGCCGGAGATAATCGATTTCCAGATGGCGAACGAGCGGTTCGTAATCTGCGTCGGGTGCGACGTCGCAAAGGGCGAAGCTACAGCCGTCCGGCTTGAACCGTTCGATGAAGGTTTGTACCCGCCGCAGTTTTTCGCGGACCTCGGGCTCTCGGAACCCCCAGATCATCTGATTCGGGTCGAGTTGACCGGCACCGTGCATCTTGCTGATCTTGCCCAGCACCGATTCATCAGCAAGCGTGTCAAGGCACAGGGGGATGAGCCAGCGGTGATCTTCACTGGAGGTCTTATCGGCCAAGGTCGAGGCGATGCGACGCAGCATGTCCTCATCCAGCTTGGGAGCGATGTCAAGCTTGGACGCCACTGGCAGATAGACCGACGGCATCATGACCTCATCACTGTCCTCGGTGCGCAGCCGTGTTTCGACTTCGTTGATGAGGAATGCATCGTCTTCCATGCTAGTGATTGGCGAGGTGACCAAGCGAAATTCATCGTGATCGAGCGCGTGGTGCAGGCGTTCGGCCCAGGCCGCACCATCCTCGTCGGCATCGCCGCTGACCCTGGGGCGGTATCTGACAAACGCATTGCCGCCGGCGCGCAGCGCTTCGCTCAGTGCGGAATCCGCCTGAACGAGGAGAACGCTGCTGTCTTCCATATCGCTTCCTGAAATCGACAGGCCGACGCTTGCCGAAATCGTCAAACTGATATCACGCACATCAATGATGCGTCCCGAGCAGTGGTCAATGATGCGCGCCGCCAGGCGTTCTGCGTCTTCCTTGGTCTTGATATCGGCCAGAATGCCGAAGCTGTGATCGCTGACACGAGCCATGGCCAGACTGTCCCCGACAGCTTCGGCGAACAGCTCAGCCGATTGCCTTATCAAAGCATCGGTGGCCCCCAGCCCCAGCTTGGACTGGAGCTGATCATGCTTGTCCAGACTGACCAGAAAAACCGCTAGCCCGCTCGTGTCTTCGCGGCTTTTGGCGTGCAATTGGACCTGCTCGAGAAATGCCGGCCGATTTAAAAGGCCGGTCAGCATGTCCGAGGTCTTGAGTTTTTCGAGTTCCTTGGCCAGCTCCGGGTCGGCGTGCATAACGCGCTCGCGCACCAGCATCTGAACGCAGTATTCACCGCCGTAACGAGCCGGCGAAAAGGACACGGTTGCTTCGAAATCCGAGCCATCTTGGCGATGGGCATGGAGAATCATGGCGTTTTCGGGGATTTCATCTCGAGAAAGGGCCTTCAGTACCTTCTTCAGGTCCGTGCCTTCTTCACTGGCCGACAGGAGGTCAAGCATTGAAAGGCCTTCGAGATCTTCGAAGCTGTCGTAGCTGAACAATTCGAGATAGGCGGGGTTGGCATAGATGTGCAGGCCTTCGTGAAGATAGGCAATGGCCTCGCTTGAACTGTCGAGCAACAGCGTGTAGCGATCTTCGATTTCCTCCAGTCGACGGACCGCGACACGGGCGCTGCGACGAGCCCGGATCGATTCGACAAGGAAAAGGGTCAGACGCTTCATCTGACGGGCATTGGTGGCATAGACCAGGCCCTCCACGCCAATGGCACCGGCAGCAATGGCTGACCGGCTGTCGTCGGCTTTGATCACGGCCAGAATGGGCACGGCTTCAGCCTGTTCCCGGGCGATGCGACCGACCGACTCCAGCAGTCCGAGGTCGTGCGGGTCGATCTGGATAAGAATCAGGTCCACGGCATCTGAATCGAAGGTTCTGGTGATCGCATTGCTGGTGTCCGCAAAAAGCGTTCTGACGCCGGCGTCCTCTCCTAGCGTCTGATGGAGCTCTTTGGGTGCGCTCGGATCGTCTGTGACGACAAGAATTCGGATTTCAGAGGTCGGGCTGGCCATGAATTGGATACCTGAAAGGGGGTGGAATCAAAGACTTTCCTGAAATTTGTCAATCCTTTTCCAATGACCATATTGTCATAGCTTCGGCGGCGAACTACAAGACCGGGAGTTTGTACGGGGCCCCAGCCTGCTCTCTGACGAGTCGGGGTACAAGGTAGCCCGGCAACTCGATTCGAAGCTGTTCGATCAATTCCAGCGCTCGATCCGTGCGTTGTTCGAAGCGAGTGGCACCGGAGACGCGATCGAGCAGATGCAGATAATAGGGTATGACGCTGGCCTCGAATCCTCGTCGCATAAGATCGGCGAGATCTCGGGCCCGATCGTTAACGCCGGCGAGAAGAACGGTCTGGTTGAATAGGGTGGCGCCGGCTTGTCGCAAGCTTGCCATCGCATCATCGACCTGCGAGTCGAATTCACGAGCGTGGTTGGCGTGGATAACGACGACCAACTTCCAGGGTAGGCCGGCCAGCCAGTCCAGAAGGTCGGGATCAATTCTTGATGGCAAGACGACCGGTAGTCGAGTGTGCAGTCGAATGCGCTGAATCTGCTCGCGCCCGAGCAGGGCGTCGGTGAGCTCGCGAAGTCGATGGGTATCAAGCATCAGCGGATCGCCGCCGGAGAGAATGATTTCCTCGATGTCCGGTTGCCTGTCGAGGTGGGCGAGCAACTGCTGAACCTGTCCCGAGTGGAAGTGATCCTGAGCGTAAGGGTAGGCCTGACGAAAACAATAGCGGCAGTGGATCGCACAGGCGCCCGTCGAGATTAGCAGCAAGCGTCCCTGGTATTTGTGCAGCAGGCCGCGCGCCACGCGACTGGCCCGATCGCCCACCGGATCGTCACTGAAGCCCGGTGCCGATTCCATTTCACCTGGATCGGGCAGCACCTGGCGCAAGAGCGGATCGTCTGGGTCACCCTGACGCATGCGAGCGACGAAGGGTCTTGGTGCAAGGATTGGAAACGCCGGATCTGTCAGGTGTGGCAGCGCGGTCTCATCAAGCCCCAGCGTAGCAAGCAGTGAATCAGCGCGGCGAAAGGCCTGCCGCAGTTCCTGTCGCCAGGCCGCAGTCTTGGGCGCCGTCTGGCTTCGGGCTAGAATAGGGGATTGCATTCGCTCTAACCTGTTTGTTTTGCGCCTCGGGCCCTAACAAGCCCTCGAACTTCATTGTAAACGGAGAAATCATGGCGACCTACAGCACTAACGAGTTCAAGTCTGGCCTGAAGATCATCCTTGACGGCGATCCCTACAATATCGTCGAAAACGAATTCGTCAAACCCGGCAAGGGGCAGGCCTTCAGCCGCGTTCGGGTTCGGAACCTCAAAACCGGTCGGACGATCGAGAAGACCTTTAAATCCGGTGATTCGGTGGAAGCCGCTGATGTTTTTGAAAAGGAAATCCAGTACCTGTATTCGGACGGTGAATTCTGGCATTTCATGGACCCTGAAACCTTCGAGCAGCTCGCGGCAGGGGAGGCCGCTGTCGGTGATTCTGCCCAGTGGTTGAAGGAAGAAGACATGTGCCAGGTCACCCTGTGGAACGGAGATCCCTTGATCGTGCTGCCGCCCAATTTCGTTGAACTTAGAATCGTTGAGACCGATCCCGGCCTGAAGGGAGACACTTCGGGCAGTGGCGGAAAGCCGGCGACGCTCGAAACGGGAGCAACCGTTCGCGTTCCGCTGTTCGTGCAGGAAGGTGAAGTCATCAAGGTCGACACCCGCAACGGCGAATACGCATCCAGAGTCAAGGACTGATCGAGTGAGCACCAGGTTTGCGCTGCATCCGGACTGGGTCGTTCCTGTCCAGCCGGAAGGCCAGGTGCTGGAGAGGCACGCGGTCGTAGTCGAGGACGACCGCATTGTGTCGGTGCAGCCAGCTGAGAATCTGGATGTTCAGTTCCCTGGCATCGAGGTTCAGCGTCTGGGTGGCTGCGCGTTGATTCCTGGGCTGATCAATGCCCATGCGCATTCAGCCATGGCGCTGATGCGGGGGCTCGCAGACGATCTGCCCCTGATGCGATGGCTGGAAGATCACATCTGGCCCGCCGAGCAACGCTGGGTGAGCCCGGAGTTCGTTCGCGCGGGCACTGAGCTGGCGATCGCCGAGATGCTGGCCGGGGGTACGACCTGCTTCAACGACAACTATTTCTTCCCCGACGTGACGGCCAACTGTGCGATCGAAGCCCGTATGCGCGCGGTCGTCGGCATGCCGATGATCAAATTCCCGACCGCATGGGCCCGCAGTGAAGACGAGTACTTTGAGCGCGGACTGGCTGTGCATGGTGCTCTTGAGGGGGAATCCCTGGTCAGCACTGCCTTCGTCCCCCATGCGCCGTACACCGTGACGGACTCGGCATTTGAGCGCATGCGGGGACTGGCCGACGATCTGGACCTTCCGATCCACTTGCACCTCCTAGAAGCTGCAGGAGAAGTCGAGGGTTCGATCGAAGAATACTCCCTCCATCCGCTCGATCGTCTTGAACGGCTTGGCGTTCTGGGACCGCGCCTGCTCGCCGTCCACATGACGCAGTTGACCGACCGGGACATGGATCGGGTGGCTGAGGCCGGTGTCCATGTCATTCACTGCCCCGCGTCGAATTTGAAGCTGGCCAGCGGTATTTGCCCGGTTGCCGCGCTCGATCGTCGCGGAGTCAACGTCGCGATCGGCACTGATGGAGCGGCCAGCAACAACACGCTGGACATGTTTGCTGAGACACGCCTGGCCGCGCTTTTGGCCAAGGGCGCGAGCGGAGACCCGGAAGCCGTGCCAGCCGCTCGAGCGCTGTCAATGGCCACTCTGCACGGCGCCAGAGCGCTTGGCCTGGCATCACGAATTGGATCGGTCGAGTCCGGCAAGCAGGCCGATCTTGTGGCCGTGAGGCTCGACGATTTGCAGACATCTCCGGTTCATAATGTGCTGTCGCATTTGGTCTATGCCTGCTCAAGCCGTCAGGTCGAACAGGTCTGGATTGCCGGCAGATCCGTTTACGCGGACGGCGAGCCGGTTCATCTCGACAGGAGCCGCCTGGCAGACCAGACCCGTGATTGGCAGCGCAAGCTTCAGCAGAGCTGAGCGGCTGCACACCATTCAAATTCAACGGAATCGACCATGTCGCAGACCAGGCTTGCAAGCCCATCCAAGAATTTCGATCCGGCGGAAGCTGAGAAATTTGACGCGCTCGCTTCGCGCTGGTGGGATCCGGAGGGCGATTTCCGACCCCTCCACGACATTAATGGGCCCCGCGCCGACTACATCGCCGATCGCGTAATGCTCACGGATGCACGCGTTCTTGACGTTGGCTGCGGCGGTGGATTGCTGTGCGAGGCGCTGGCGCAGCGCGGTGCATCAGTGACCGGCCTGGACGCAGCCGAGCGCCCGCTGGTCATCGCGCGGTTGCATCGCAGTGAATCGCAGTTGGAAATCGACTACCGCCAGGGCCTTGCCGAGGATTTTGCGGAAGAAAGCGCCGGCGGCTTCGATGCGGTGTGCTGTCTCGAAATGCTGGAACACGTGCCGGCCCCGGCCAGCACGGTTCAGGCCTGTGCCGATCTGGTCAAGCCCGGCGGCCAGCTGTTTTTTTCGACGATCAACCGCAACCCTGCGGCCTGGGCGGCAGCGATCGTGGGGGCGGAATATCTGCTCGGTCTCCTGCCAAGGGGCACGCACCGGTATGATCGCCTGATCAAGCCGTCCGAGCTTGCCGCAGCCTGCCGCGAGGCCGGGCTGGTCGTCAGCGAGATCGTCGGGATGAGCTACAACCCCTTTTCCCGGACCGTTCGGATTGGCGGTCGGCCGAGCATCAATTATCTTCTACACGCGCGCCGGCCCGAGCAGTGAGCACATCCAGAATACGGGCCGTTCTGTTCGACCTGGATGGCACTCTGGTGGACTCGGCGCCCGATCTGGTCGGGACCCTGAATGATCTTCGCCTCGCACGCGGATTCGAGCCGTTGCCCTACGCGGATCTGCGACACCACGCCTCGCGTGGCGCCATGGGCCTGCTGTCAGCGGGTTTGCCCGAATTCGACGATGACGCGCTGGCCGTGCTTCGCGATGAATTTATCGACAGGTATCGGGCTCGCTTATGGCAGGAAAGCCAGTGCTTTAAGGGCATCGAACAGGCGCTGGCGGCGCTGTCGTCTGCCGGGCTCAAATTGGCAATCGTGACGAATAAGATTGAGTCATTGGCCCGACCACTTGTGGTGCAAGCCGGGTGGCACGATTGGTTTCAGGTGCTCGTCGCTGGCGATTCAACGCCGCGACCCAAACCAGACCCGGGTCCGATCATTGAAGCCTGTCGCTTGCTTCAGGTCCGTCCGAGAGACTGTGTGATGATCGGTGATGATGAGCGTGATGTTCGCTCCGGTAATGGCGCAGGAGCCAAAACGATTGTTGCGCTATGGGGTTACATCAGCCCATCGGATCAACCCGGCCAGTGGGGTGCAGACCGGCTGATTGATCGCGTCGAGCAGCTGATCGAAGTGATCGAAGACTTGAACCAGCACAAAGAGACATTGACATGACTTCAGAAAAACGAGACCAGCTCCAGCGCTGGCTCTTCGAAGACATCAACGCGCGCTGCGTTCACGTTCAGCTCGAAGACGTGTTGCGCGAGGCGCTGGCCCGACAGCCTCAGCCGGCGACGGTGGAGCGGTTGCTCTCACAGGCACTTCTCCTGGTCAGTCTGATGTCATCCGGCATCAAGTTCATCGGTCGAATCAGTCTGCAGCTCCAGTCTGCGTCGAGCGGTATCCGCCTGCTTCTGGCCGACTGTACCGACGAGGGCGGGCTGCGATGTGTTGCGCGACTGAATGAAGGGGTCGTCTTGCCTGATTCTGACGACGCGGTCTGGCGCAGTCTGGTCGAGGACGGTATTCTGACCCTGACCTTAGAGCCCGAAGAACACGGTGAGCGGTGGCAGGGTATCGTACCGTTGGAGGGCACTGGGCTGGCTGAGGCGTTGGAGCACTATTTCGTTCGTTCGGAGCAGCTGCCCACGCGAGTTCGTATTGCCGTCACCAAGGACTCGGCATCGGCCCTGATGATTCAGCGGATGCCGGGGCCCAGCGACGATGCGGATGGCTGGAACCGCTTAAACCAACTGCTGGAAACGCTGACCCGCGAAGAACTTGAGCAGCTGCCCGCCAATGCGCTGGTGACACGCCTGTTCCATGAGGAAGACCGTCGCCAGTTTCCGGCACGCGGCCTCCGCTTCCACTGCCCCTGTTCACGCGAACGGGTGGCTGACGTCCTGAATAGCCTGGGCTCGGAAGAGGTCGAAGCGATGGCCGCCGTCGGCGAGGTGGTCAATGTTCAGTGCGAATTCTGTGGTCAGGATTACGATTTCGACCCGATTCAATTGTTGGAGCTGGTCAACGCATCCGCCACGGCAGCAAGCAGAACGGTTCATTGATGAATTCCGTTGCCTGGTGTCGGGACCGGATCCTGGTGCCCGGCAATCCGCTGACCGCGACGCTGCTTTTCGCTGATCCGGCCGAGCATGATCGAATCCTCGTCCTTCGGACGCTGGTTGGGGAGCTGGGTGCTGCCGTCGAAGCTAGCGACCGTGAGCTTGCACAGACCAGGCTCGAATGGTGGCGTAGCGCGCTGGCCGGGGATTTAACCGCGGCCCAGCGTCACCCGGTGATTGACGCATTGGCATCCTCGGGGGCGAGGGAACAAATAGACTTCGGCGAAGTCTCGGCGCTGATCGATGCGCTCGGAGAATTGCTCGACAACCCGCGCTTCGAGTGCATGGACGAGCTGTGGCACCTATGCCGCGCGATCGGGGGACGGGCCTTGATCCTTGAGGGCGGTCTCCTTGAGCAGGGAGGCAAGGCTCCCGAGCCGTTGCGTGACCTTGGTGCGGCAGCCTATCTGATCCGGCTGGTCCGCGACATTGCGATGGACGCAAAGGCCAATCGCTGGTGGGTGCCGCTTGAGTTCCAGGCTGACTATCAGGTGTCTAGAACGGACGTGGCAGCGTCGAAGCCGAGCCGTGGTTTTGACGGGCTCGTTCGCACCCTGATCCAGGAAGGCATCCAAGGGGCGAGGTCCGCGAGCCGATCGATCTCCAGAGACAGCGCCTGGCGGCACCGTCACGCGATGATTTACTGGGCCTTGGATCGCCGGCTCGGGTTGACGCTGGCCCGCCGACCCGGTCGCCTGCTCGAGAGGCGCGTGCTCAGCAGCCACGCCGGGAATGTTTTTACGGCTTGGCGGGCTGCCAGGCGCCTGCGCCGGGGCGCCGCGCTCTGAAGCAGACCCTGCACGTCGCTGTTCGGGTCAAAGGTGGATGCCGAGACCGAAATTCCAGCGCACCTGGCGGTCCCAAAAATAGGGGTCGGCCGGCCAGAGATGAAGTTCTTCGGTGTTAATTTTAGGATGGCGATAGTCGAACTGACCGACCTGGCGCTGTTCCGTGCCGGCAACGCGACCGAGGATCGTGACGAAGCGCCCTGGCGCGAAGGTTAGTGGCTCCAGAAACCCGGATTGTTCGGCGATGAAGCGAACGCCTGGCTCCTGCTGCCAGCGAGGTCGATCCGATCGATCGAGCGGATAGCTGGCAACGATCAGCAGCGTTCGATCTTCCAGATTCTCGACATCGACGATCTGGCCGCCCCAGACCACCCGTTTCTCGTTGTGGCCGCCGCGCTCGAGAACGTGTGCTGGTCCAACCGGTGCCACCTCGACACCGTCGGGAACGACCACGCTGCTGGCGCAGGCACACAAGGAAAGCACGACCAGGATCACACAGACGCGCTGCGCAAAGCTGCTGAGCCCGATCGCTGGTGATCGACCGCTACGCCAATCCCGCAGGGAATCGCCGCGCGGGAGAGCCGCCTCATTTGAATTCGTTTCAGTCGGCACTGATGACGCCCGGGCCCTTTCCGGCCGTTTTCTCATAAACCCCTTTCCCGGCTTTTCGATACTGGGTGAATCCGGCTTTTTCAATCGATGATTCCTTGAGCTTGTGGGCCTGGCCGGCAACCACGTTGGGCGGCGAGATGATCTTGCGCACAGGTGCACCGCAAGCCGGACATTCCTCAAGGGGCGGGTCCGACAGGCGCCGAAGCAAAGTGAATGGAGCACGACAGCTCTCGCAGTCCGTGTCTCTGGTCGCAACGTATTCGTAAAAAGGCATAGGTCAATTATGGGCTCGCACTCGTGACGATGCAATCTGCGACAATGCAGGGCTTCAAACGATTAACGGATGACAACCATGGTGACTTCGTCTCGGCCACTTTGGCTGGTCACGGGTGCGGCCGGTGCGCTCGGCGCGGAGCTTGTTCGCCAGCTCACCGCGACCGGCGTCGATTGCGTGGCCCTCGATAACAATGAGGGTGGGCTGAATCGGCTTCATGATCAGATGGTTGAACAGGGGTTGCCAGCGCCGTCGCTGCTGCCATTCGATCTGGCGGCTGCCGGTCCCATTCACTACGAACAGGTCGCAGATCGCATTGCTCAGCAGTACGGTCGTCTTGATGGATTGATTCATAATGCAGCGGAATTCAAAGCACTGCGGCCCATGGTCCACCAGCCTGCCGAAGAGTGGATGAGAACCCTCCAGGCCGGTGTCACGGCGCCGCAACTGCTCAATTCAGCCCTGATGAGTCTGCTTCAGTCCACGGCCGATGCGATGGTGGTGTTTATCAGCGACAAGGAGTGCTTACGCCATCCGGCAAACTGGGCCGCTTACGGTGCCGCTCAAGCGGCTCGCCAGTGGATGGTCGGAACGCTGAAAAGAGAGGTGTCGGCAGATCAGATCGAAGTCCTCTCGATCGACCCTGGCGCCTTCTATAGCTCGCTTCGAACGGCCGCTTGGCCAGTTGCTCAACCGAGCGATTTCGATCCGCTCGAGCGTGTAGCGGGCAGGGTGCTCAATTTGATGAAGGAGAGGAGAAGCAACGATGTCTGATGATTTGTTCGAAAGGATCGTGCAGCGCGATATCCCTGCCGATATCGTTTTCGAGGATGAAGAAATTCTGGCCTTTCGGGACGTTAATCCTCAGGCGCCGACTCATATTCTGATTATTCCAAAGCGTCGAATAGCAACCATCAACGAGGCTGACAGTTCCGATGCGGGGTTGCTTGGCCGATTGATACTGACTGCCCGCCAGATCGCCGCTGAGCAGGGCATTGCTGAGGACGGTTATCGACTGGTATTCAACTGCAATTCGCATGGAGGACAGACCGTCTTTCATATCCACCTGCATCTGCTCGGCGGTCGCTCCTTGGGCTGGCCCCCGGGCTGAACCGGCGGCGCATCGCGCAGGGAAGATGGAATCGTTTTTCTGCGCGACCGGTGATCGCCTTGACAGGACTTGAAATCGAGTACCGCCAGCCAGGCCGGAGCAAGGAGCCCTTTCTGATCGCGTGGCGCACTGCGTCCCATTGAACGAGGAATTGTTTTGAAATCACCATTGGCACAGCAGGATATTGACCATCTCTTTCACCCCGCAACCGATCTGAGCGGCCATCGGCAGAGCGGTCCGATCATCTGGTCTAAAGGCGAGGGCGTCCATGTTTGGGACGATCAGGGCCGATCTTATCTCGAGGGGATGGCCGGCCTGTGGTGCACGGCCCTGGGCTACGGCGAGAAGGAATTGGCGAAAACTGCAGCGGAGCAGATGGAGACCCTCTGCTACGGCCCGCTGTTTGCCGGTCGCAGCAACGAGCCCAGCATTCGCCTGGCCTCGCGTCTGTCGCGCTGGGTGCCCATCGATGGTGCCAGATTCCTCTTCGGCTGCTCGGGTTCGGACGCCAACGATGCTCAGATCAAGCTTGTCCATTACTACTTCAATGCCATCGGCCAGCCGCAGAAAAAGAAGATCCTATCGCGCGGAACGGCGTACCACGGCGTGACCATCGCCACCGCCGCGCTGACCGGCCTGCCGGCGTTCCACCGTCATTTCGATCTGCCGATGGACGGGGTTATTCACCTCGAGTCGCCCCACTACTACCGTCACGGCAGGCCTGGTGAGAGCGAGGCGGATTTTGTCGAGCGCTGTGGGCAGGAGCTTGAGTCGGTGATCGAGCGCGAAGGCGCCGACACCATCGGCGCCATGATCGCTGAGCCACTGATGGGGGCGGGCGGCGTGGTGCTGCCTCCCGAAGGCTATTGGGCGCGCGTCATGCCGGTACTCGAACAGCATGACATTCTGCTTATTGACGATGAGGTGGTGTGCGCCTTCGGCCGGACCGGGAATGATTTTGGCTGCCAGACCTACAACATCAAACCCACCACCATGACGATGGCCAAGGCTCTGTCATCGGCGTATCAACCGATCTCTGCTGTGGCCGTGCCGCCGTTCATGTACGAGGCGATCGAGGAGGCGGCCGGCGGGGTGGGCCTGTTTGCCCATGGCCTGACCTATTCCGGTCATCCGGTGGCCGCGGCCGTGGCTGACCGAAACCTGGAATTGATGGAGGAGCGCGGAGTCATGGCGCACGCGGCGCGGATGGGCGAGCTTCTGCAGCGCAAGCTTGCGCCACTGGCCGATCATCCCTTGGTCGGCGACTACCGGGGCATCGGCCTGATCGCCGGTCTGGAGCTGGCTGAAGACAAAGCGGAGCGGCGCCCGTTCGATCCTGCACTCAAGATCGGTTTCAGGGTCGCCGCCGCCTGTCTGGAAGCGGGTCTGGTCGTGCGGGCGATTCCAGGCGATGTCATTGCCATCTGTCCCCCACTGATCATCGATGAAGCGCAGATCGGGGAATTGGTGAGTAAGCTTGAGCAGGGCTTAGATAAGGTGGCTGAATCGGCGTGAGCAACGCCGCGTTTGCGCTCAGGGCCGCTCCATGAGGCAATCAAATCACGCTGTAGTCGTGGTCCGGGTGGCGATCAAGCCAGCTCGAGACGTAAGGGCAGGTCGGCTTCACGTTCAGTGAGTTCGCACGGGCCCAATCCATCGCATGTCGAGTGAGTTGTCCTGCCAAACCCTGTCCACCAACGGCTTTTGGGACTCTAACCGAGCGGATATCCATGGTCTCGCCTGACAGCGTGAAGTCAAGCTCGCAGCGATGGTCGTCGACCACCATGACAAACCGGGCGAGGGGAGTTTCAAGTGAGATTGCAGTCATTTTATTGGCAGTTCCGCAAGGTGGGGTGATCCTCAATACAGGTAGCGCGTGCGAATTGTCGACGGCACGCGACTCAACTCGGTGACCAAGGCCGGAGTGTCCTCGGTTTCGACGTCCATGACCACATAGCCGATGTCCGGCAGCGTCTGCAGAAACTGGGACACGATGTTGATGCCCGCACTCGAGACAATCCCGTTGATGGCCTGCAGCACTCCAGGCTCGTTGCGATGAATATGCATGATGCGCCGTGCTCCGGCATGGTCCGGCAGGGCCACTTCGGGAAAATTGACCGCGCCCGTTGTTGAACCGTTGTCCGAATAGCGGACAAGCTTGGCGGCCACATCCAGCGCGATATTCTCTTGCGCTTCGCGGGTGCTGCCGCCGATGTGCGGGGTCAGAATGACCTTATCCATGCCGCGCAACTCGGATTCAAAGGTTTCCCGGGCGCTCGAAGGCTCGCTGGGAAAGACATCGATTGCCGCACCCCCGAGATGCTCTGAACGGAGTGCCGAAGCCAGCGCCTCGATGTCCACCACCTTGCCGCGGGAGGCATTAATCAGATGGCTTCCAGGACGCAGTCTGTCCAGCTCCTTGGGGCCGATGAGCTGGCGTGTCAGTTCCGTGTCCGGCACGTGCAGGCTGAGGACGTCGGCGACCTCCAGAACCTCCGAAAGGCTGGACAGCGCCTCAGCATTTCCAAGGGGCAGCTTGGCCACGATATCGTGATAGACGACCCTCATACCGAGTCCCTCGGCCAGCACACCGAGCTGAGAGCCAATGTGGCCGTAGCCAACAATGCCGAGGACCTTTCCGCGGACCTCGTGCGAGCCGACCGCAGTCTTGAGCCATTCGCCCCGGTGAGCGGCCATGTGCTTGGCAGAGATACCGCGCATGAGAAGGATAATTTCGGCGAGCACGAGTTCTGCGACCGAGCGCGTGTTTGCATAGGGCGCGTTGAAGACCGGTATTCCGCGACGGCGAGCGGCGTCGAGTTGCACCTGGTCGGTCCCGATACAGAAGCAACCGATGGCGGTCAGCCTGGGGGCTTGGTCCAGAAGTGCATCGCTGAGTCTGGTGCGCGATCGAATGCCGAGAAAATGAGCATCTTTGATGACTTCGACCAGCGCGTCATCATCGAGCGCGCCCTTGCGCTCCTCCAGATTGTTATAGCCGGCACGACGGATGAGCGAGCCTGCTTGACCATGAATGCCTTCCAGCAGCACGAAGTTGATCTTGTCTTTGGACAAAGAGTGTGTGGCCTGATTCATGAAGGGGTCCAGAGTGGTTGGGCGAAGTTGAAATACAGGTGCGATCGAAACACCACGATGGCGTAATGGTAAAGCACGAGCGACTTCAAAACGAATTCCCAGGCGTCATCCTGTCCAGGGCGTCTCTGAATCACTCTGTACGGAACGCGTTTCAGTTGGAAAAGCCGCAGATCGTGTATGCGTTCAATGCCACTACGCTTGGTCTTCTTGCCTTCGGCAAGCCAAGCAAGCTTCGTTGGCTAGGCTGCGATCCGAGTGACAGTCGCCGTCGCGCGTGCCTCCCGCAAAGACGCATACGACGGTGCCACTTAAGGACTTTTTACATTGTTAGGTAAACCGACTTTGCCTTCTCGCCTGCACTGTCGCGCCCGCCCAGAGTGATTCAGAGGCTCCCTTGGCGACCAAGGCCGTTCCTAGCAATGGCCGTTTTCCGAACGCTGGGAGCGCGTGATGGGATCGCCGCAGGTTTGATCGACCGGTCTGATCGACCGCGTTACTATTGTCAGTCGACTCAGGTCAGTCAGTTCAGGATGTTTCCGACCCATGCAAATTCTCGATGACGCCGAAAGCCTGACCCATTACGGTCAGGACTGGACCCGGTTCTGGACTCCATCGCCCTGCCGAGTGGTTTTCCCAGAAACCATCGACGACATTGTCGACCTGGTCCAGCAGGCCAGACATGATGGGATTGCGCTGGTCGCCAGCGGAGGCCGTACTGGCTTGTCGGGTGGGGCGACCGCCGCCAACGGTGAGGTTGTGGTCTCGATGGACCGGATGCGTTCGATCATTGAACTTGATGCATCCGAGCCGAGTATCCGTGTGCAAGCGGGCCTGACGGTGGGTGCTCTGCAGGCGGCCGCCGAAGCGCGGGGCCTTTACTATCCAGTGGACTGGGCGGCCGCTGGCTCCAGCCAGGTTGGCGGGAGTATCGCCACGAACGCGGGCGGCATCCGTGTCCTGCGCTACGGCATGACGCGCGACTGGGTGCGGGGGTTGCGGGTCGTGACCGGAACCGGTGACATCCTTGACTTGAACCGGGGCCTGGTGAAAAACAACACTGGTCTCGACTTGCGTCATCTGATGATCGGGAGTGAAGGCACGCTCGGATTTATTGTCGAGGCCAGGCTCGGGCTGCTGCCGCAGCCTCCAGCCCGATCGGTCCTGCTGCTTGGTTTCGAGGGCCTTGACTCTCTGATGCCGGCGCTTCAGGCGCTGCGAGGCCGATTGGAGCTATCGGCGTTCGAATTCTTCGATCGGGCCTCGATCGCTCACGTTGCCGCCAAGACAGGGCAGACCTTTCCCCTTGACCTTGAATCCTGCCGCTACTTTGCGGTGATCGAGTTCGATGATCCGCAAGGATCTGCACAGGACGCTGCCCTCGGGGTCTTCGAGGAGTTGATGGAAGCGGGCCATGTCCATGACGGCACTCTGAGCCAGTCCGGTCCACAGGCGGCCGAGCTGTGGATCTGGCGTGAGGCGATCAGCGAATCAATCGCGCATCGAACCCCCTACAAGAATGATTTGTCGGTGCGTGTCGGTCGCGTTCCTCAGTTTCTAGCACAGCTCGATGCCCTCGTCTCTGACCACTATCCCGAGCTCGAAGTCGTTTGGTTTGGTCATATCGGTGACGGCAACCTGCACATGAACGTCCTGTGTCCAGAGGATTTGTCGATTCGGGATTTTCACGCGGTCGGCAAGCGTTTGAGCCCCCTTGTCTTCAAGCTGATCGAGGCCCATGGCGGGAGCATCTCGGCAGAGCACGGCGTTGGTCTGCTGAAGCGCGATGACCTGCACTGGTCCCGGTCGCCGTCGGAAATCGCATTGATGCGGGCCATCAAATTACAGTTTGATCCGGATGGAATCCTCAATCCTGGCAAGGTGTTTCGGGAAGAATAGCGTCTTTTTGGCCATCCTCGGCCGTGGTCGAGGACGGCGCCTCGATCTGGTATCGTTCTAAGCCGAATGCAGCGGCCCCTATTCGAAAGGAAGAGATTCATCTATGAAACGAGTTGCAACGTGGTTTGTTTTGATCGGCCTGCTATTGGCCGGCTCCCTTCAAGCGGCCGGGATGACCCTCGCCGACATTGCCCGCCTGCAGAGCGTCGGCCAGGTCGAAATCAGTCCAGACGGACGGCACATTGCCTACACCGTTTCGGTGCCCCGCAATCTTGCCAAAGAAGACGATGGGCCGGCCTGGTCCGAGCTGCATGTTTTGGGCCCGGACGGTGAATCGTTGGAGTTCATCGGAGGATCGGTCAATATCGGCTCGATCGCCTGGCGTCCAGGTCATGACGCGATCACGTTTCTGGCCCGTCGCGGCGATGACGACGATTCTCAGCTCCACGCCATTTCGCTGGGCGGAGGCGAAGCTCGAAAACTGGCCGAACTCGAGGGTGGGGTGGCCGGCTACAGCTTCAGCCCGGACGGCGACCGGGTCGCGTTGATCGGGACAGAACAGGCGTATGAAGAGGTCGTGGCGCTCCAGGACCGTGGCTTCAATCAGGTCGTTTTCGAAGAGGACCTGATGGAGCGCGTGCTGTTCCTGGCCGATCTTCAGAGGCCCGATGTCGAGCCCGAAGAAATCGATGTCGAGGGTTCCGTGCAGCAGGTCCGCTGGTCGCCCGACGGCGAGCGTCTAGCGCTGGCGGTCACGCCCAGGCAGCTGGTCGATGACACCCTGATGTTCAAGCGTATTCGCGTCATTGATCTGGCGGGAACCGAACTGGGTCGAGTGGATAATCCGGGAAAGCTGGGTGATTTTCACTGGAGCCCTGAAGGTGAGCACTTGGCAATGATTGCCACGACTCGGGTCAATGACCCACGCGAGGGGAGGCTGATCGTGACCGACAAAAACGGAGATGGCTGGACCCACCTGATGGAAGGAATCGAGGGCCATGTCTGGGGAATCGACTGGGCGGAGGATGGAAGCATTATCTATCTGATCCACGAGGGCGTGGAGTCGCGAATTGGCCGGATCGGAGCCGATGGCGACGATGACCGCACCCTCATGCAGCAGGAGGGGTTAATTGTCAGTCGTTTGAGCGTCAGTGAGAGCGGACCGATCGCAGTGGCGGCGAGCAGCTCCGAGCACAGCACGGAAGTCTTTCGGCTCGATCCTAGCGCTGAACAGGTCGAGCGCATGACTCGAACGAATCTCTGGCTCGATGAGATCGAGCTGGCGCGTCAGACCGTCTTCGACTACCAGGCCGCCGATGGACTGGAATTGCAGGGCTTGCTGGTCTGGCCGCTGGGATATGAGGAGGGCGAGCGCTATCCCCTTATATTGGCAGCGCACGGCGGGCCCGAAGCGCACTATTCGAACGGCTGGCTGACCAGCTACAACCTGCCGGCCCACCATGCCGCCGCGCAGGGGTACTTCATGTTCTACCCGAACTATCGCGGCAGCACCGGACGAGGTGTCGAATTCACGTTGAGCTCCCAGGGGCTACCGGCCAAGGAGGAATTTTCCGACCTGGTGGACGGCATCGACGCCCTGATTGAAGCCGCTCTCGTCGACGCAGACCGGGTCGGTATTACCGGCGGCTCCTATGGTGGGTATGCTTCGGCCTGGGCCGCGACCTACTACAGCGAGCGTTTCGCGGCCGCCGTGATGAACGTGGGTCTGTCCGACAAGATTGCGATGTTCGGAACTTCTGACATCCCGCAAGAGCTCCACCTGGTTCACTACCGCACCTGGCCCTGGGAAAACTGGGAGCTGTTCCGTGAAGCCAGCCCCATCTACTACGCGGATCAGGCTCAGACGCCGATCCTGATCCTGCACGGCGCTGCCGATCCGCGTGTGCATCCAACCCAGTCCATGATTCTTTATCGCTTTCTGAAACTGCAGGACAACCCGCCGCCCCTGCGGCTGGTGCTCTACCCTGGAGAGGGCCACGGTAATCGGCGGGCCGCTTCTCGCTGGGACTACAGTCTTCGCCTGATGCGTTGGATGGATCACTACTTGAAGGGCGAGGGCGGCGAGCCACCTCCGAATACGCTCGATTACGGCCTGGAAGTTGAGTCCTGAGTGATGACCCAGGATCAAGCTGATCAGATACTTCAGCGATTGAACGCGACCAATGCGGACACGCTTATGTCGCATCTCGGGATCGAATACACATCCGTGGGTGAGGGATACCTGGAGGCGTCTATGCGCGTTACGGGCAGGCATCATCAACCCATGGGTATTCTGCATGGCGGCGCCAGCGCGGCCCTCGCCGAGTCCGTAGGCAGCGCGGCTTCCGCGCTGCAGCTCGATCTCAAACGCCAGTTTGCGGTGGGCATGGCGCTTGATATCAACCATCTGAAGAGCATGACCAACGGACTTGTCATTGCGCGAGCAGAGTCGATTCATCTTGGCCGCTCGACCCACCTCTGGGATATCCGGCTGCGCGACGAGAACAATCGCACCGTCGCCGTCTCGCGCCTGAACATGATGATTCTTGATAGGGACGACCGACCCCATTGATCGCCGTGATTCTTCAGACCGGTTCTCGGTGACCTCTCAGTGAGTCGACCTTACTCCCAGTCGCACTATGGGGGAGAGATTTCCTAGCCCTGCCAGGCCTCCACTCGGTTGCCGCCGAGCTGCCGGGCTGATTCGAGCCGGTCGCCGGCGCACTCGAAAAATTGCCGCGCTCCCGCCTTCGAATCGGGTGGCCCGCTGCACATGCCAACGCTGATGGTTAAGGGTTGGGAGTCGGTCCCCAGGTCCAGATCGACCACGCTCTGACGATAGGCTTCGGCGATACGCCAAGCCTCATCCGGCAGTTCTCCGAAAAAAACGGCCAAATAATCCTCTGAACCAAGCTGATAGAGCCTCGCACCTCTGAACCTGCTGATATTCAACAGGACCTGGGTGATTGCTGTCTGACTCGTTGCATCGATTCCTTGCTTCAGTTCATCGGCTGTTAGGCGCAGGACCGTCAGTTCGCTGCTATAGCGTCGGCAGTGTTGAATGCACCGTTCAATCTGATCGAGCAGCTCAGGAAGGCCAATCGATTCTGGCGTCAAGTAAGCGCCTGAATCGCCCGCCTGATCGGAAGAATGGTAATCGGAGCAGGTTTCGGGGGCAGGCGATTGTTCCTGCAGACCCCGGACTTTGGGCAAGTGGAGCACCGTAATGGCCAGAAACAGTCCAAAGCTGACCACCACGGCCACTGAATCCAAGGGCGGCAGCGCGCCTGCATCCTGAGCGAACAAACCGACGCTGGGCACCCACAGCGCCAAGCCTGTCAATAACAGTGCAAGCCGACGGTCACGGGGCCTTGAGCAGGGCACCGGCGTGGATGAAAAACGCCCCCGATGCGGCGCGGGCCAGATCGGGGGCGCTGTTGCCATTGAAAGTTTGTGTTCCATGAACTTGACTAATGCAATTAGCGAGCCAAGTAGGATTGAATGTGATAGTAGGCCTATCTGAAGCGGAGGGACTCAGACCGTCATTCGACAGGAGTGACCGCGACCCGTATCCGCAAAGTTTGTCCCGGATGATGGCGGGTTCGAGTGTGGTAGAGACGGCCAGCGTACTCGTAAGTCACCCTGAAACCGTCAGCAACAGACGCTTTCTGGTAATCGCTCTCAATACGGCACCGCTCTCGTTCCACGCCTCGATACACGTCTGGTTCCTCGTTTTGTCGGTCGATGTCGCGACCGATCGAACCGCCAAGTGCGGCTCCTGCGACGGTCGCGACACGCCGGCCGCTTCCGCTGCCGAACTGATTGCCGATCACACCCCCGAGAATGGCGCCGAAGATTGTCCCTGTTCGGCTGCGACGGCCCCGATCGACTCGCGCATAGCGCTCTTCCTGCCAGCAGACTTCACGCTCTATCGGCGTGCGCTCGACGCGATATTCCGGCCGGACATCGACCACCGGCACTTCGATGAAATGGTCGTTTCCTGCCTCGGCCAGGCCGCTGAAAAAGACCAGAAAAAAAAGCAAACTTGCGATTCGGTACATGGTTCTGCTCCTATGAACGATTACAGAGGGTCTGGCGATCACGGCAAGCAGATTATCCGGGGTCCACTGAACCGATTCTGAATCGTTTTCCCGCCCCTCGGTTCCGATCCGGGAACGACGGCTTGCGCCGTCATTTGGCAAGAAAAACCACGCGGATACCGTCTCGATTTCTGCATCTCTTATGGACAGCGAGGATAGTCCAGGATGTTCTGACGGATTTGCTCGGTCCTGCTCGAGTCGATGACTGACCGGATTCAGTCCGACTCAACGCGCGTCGCGGGCGGCCTGGGGGCGTGATCAGGGAGCTCGATGCCTAGTTTTTTTGCGCGGCGAAGCCACTGTTGGCGCGCTGCATTGCGAAGATCCTCGGTCGTGTCGCTTTCATCAACGATCTCCAGTCCGAGCAGGGTTTCAATGACATCTTCCATTGTAACCACACCGGCAAATCCGCCGTATTCATCGACGACAATCGCAAAGTGCTCCTGGTCAGCCAGAATTTGGCTGAAAAGCGCTCTTAGGTTGATGAACTCTGGAACGAACAGCACCTCTCGTCGCAGTTCGGCCAGCGTTCGGTCATCTCGACCTCGCGCCAGCTCGAGCATGATTTCAGATTTCAGGACGTAGCCTTTGATGTCCTCATCGGATTCTCCATAGACCGGGAGCCGGGAATAGGGAATGTCCTCATGATCTTTGATGATGTCGGATAGCTGTCGATCCTGCTGGAATCGCAGGACGGCGACGCGGGGCGTCATGATGTCTTCGACGCGGATCGCCGAAAAGCGAATGAGGTTGAGAAAGATATTCGATTCTTCTTCTTCGAATACGCCCTCCTGGTGACCGGTCTTGGCGAGCAGTCGAAACTCCTCGCGGCTGACGGTCGGTCCATCGTTTCGGCGTGCCAGAAGCCGGGTCAAAAACTGGGACAGAATGACCAGGGGCCAGGTCAGGATGATGAGAAGCCCGCAGGTGTGTGCCGTGAACGCTGCAAGCTGGCGGGAATAGGTTGCGCCGAGAGTTTTCGGGATGATCTCTGAAAATACCAGGATCAGCAGAGTGACAAGGGCTGACGTCAGGGCGACCCAGGCCTGTCCGAACAAATTCAGCGACTGCGCACCGACACCGGCGGCGCCAAAGGTATGAGCCACCGTATTGAGCGACAGGATCGCTGAAAGCGGGCGGTCGATTTCCTTTTTCAGCGCGCTCAATTTCCGGCCGGCCGGCGCGCCACGCTCTTTCATCAAGGCCACGTGCGATGAGGGCACTGACAGCAAAGCGGCTTCCAGGATCGAGCATAGAAAGGAAACGCCGACGGCGAGGAAAAGATAGAAGAACAAGAGTAGCATCGTGACGGACAGGCCCAGAGAAACTAGAGATCAGTATAGCTTCCCGCGTGTCGGCCGATCTTCCGAAGTGTTCCAAGCGCGGTCACCGCTCCCCGATGGACTCGCAGGGCTCCAAGCGCTGATGTCGTGAACGCGAGGTGATCCGGTCAGAACGTCGACAGTCCGGATGCTTCCATCATTCGATAGCGCCAGTAGCGCAGCCAGGAGTCGTCCAGGTAGGCTGGATACGGCAGGCTGTGACGTTTGCCCTCATCGTTGGTCCAGCGCTGATCGAAAAATTCCTTGGCCTGAACCATCGCCGGATGATCACGCTGCGAGAGGAACAGGGCCTGGGTTTCCAGGTTGAATCCATCCAGATTCCTTCTCGTATAGTTCGCCGAACCGACCAGCAGGGAGGCCTCGCCACGTTCGGGCAGGTGCAACAGATGCTTGTAGTGGCACTGTTCACCGCGAGTATTGCACCAGCGGATCGGAACGCCGGCCCGCGCCAATTCCAGGGCGACCTGTCGATTCGGCACACCGTCCTTTTTTCGTCCGAACGCATGTGCGTTCGGATCGAGCAAGAGCCGCAGGTGGACGCCTCGAGCTTGCGCTTGTGCGATCGCATCGACGACCCGACGGTGGGAAAGATAGAAAACGGCAATATCCAGGCGGTCGCCGGGCAGGCTCCCATCAATGATCCGGAGTAGGGCGACGCGAATGGCCGATTCAGTCAGGACGCTGATCCGAGCCGCGGATTCTGAGCGATCGGGGCCCGTCTCGAGCGCCTGGTGCAATAGAGGATCGGTGCCTGAAAAGCGCGCGCTGGCCTCGATGGTTTTCAACAGATCGATGGCGCCGGCACCAGAGAATTCGAGTCCCAGATTGCTGTGTCGCGAACTGGCGTCATGGGCGTTACCCGTGGTCACGAGGCCAGTCCAGGTGCTGCCGTTGTCAACGACCAGGGCCTTGCGATGGTTGGCTTTGAAGTTCAGCAGACGAAGGTAGCTGCGCAGCGTGAGATCATCGCCACCGAATGGATTCGGTAGCCAGCCATTCGTGCTGTTGCCGAGGTAGCTGCAGCACAGACGCCACAGGCCTGACCAGATCGGATTGGAATCTGGCAGGGCCGTCAAGCGCGTCTCGATGACTTCGATCCCAGCCGATTCAGCGCTGTCGAGCAACGCTGATTCAACGCCCCCGTATAGTCGATTGAAAGGATCGATCACCAGAACAGCATGCAGGTCAGGTCGCTGTTGCTTTTTCTCGATCATCGCGTCAACAACCAGGCTAGACAGGGGGCGGTGATCGGCACCGGCAGCGCCGGCAAAGTCGTTTAGCAGGAACATTTCCAGCGCGATCAGTCGTTCAGCCTGTGCGATCAGCGCGAGCATGCGCTCGAAGATCTCCGTCCTCTGGCGCTGACGGCCGTCTGGGCCGATCCAGGTGGCATCAATCAGAAGATTGACGTCCTGTGCTGCTTTCGGCTCGAAGCTGGCGTTCAGGCCGTCCGGAAGGGGCTTGGTCAGGTGCCAGATCGCGGTCGTGACATAGATCAGAAAAAGCACACCGAGCCAAGCCCGGGGCTGGCGGAACCTGCTCCAGGGGGAAGGATGGGTCGCTGTTGCCGATATGGATTTGTTGCTCATAACTGCCGATGGTAAGTTAGCGCGTGGTGCCCGGCAATTGCCGAGACCAGTCATTCACATTTTTACAGGCAAAGGAGCCTTACTTATGAGCGTCGGAAAAGTGATCGAAATTTCTTCATCGTCGACCGTATCCTTCGAAGATGCAATCGAACAGGGCCTCAAGCGTGCCGAGTCGAGCTTGAATAACGTCAAAGGAGCCTGGATTGCCGAACAGAAGGTTGATTTTCAGGACGGCAAAATCAGTACCTATCGAGTCATCATGCGCGTGACTTTTATTCTGGACTGATTCAACCATGCAGTTCAGTCGCGCAGGATCTTCCTGCGCAGACTGACTGCAGAAAGACCGTCGCGCTCATCACCAGACGCGTCATATCGATGCGCGCCTTGGATTCCCGCCTCAGGGCCTGACTTCGATTGCTGCGATATCGAGTATTGGCAGAGGCCGAACGAATTCTCCCATTCGGCTCTGGCTCAACAGTGCCATCTGTTCCCCGTCGATGCCGGCGATCCGCCCGGCGATCCGCGTGCCGTCGATCAACTCGATGCGCACTCGATAGCCGATGTGGTCACTGATCGCATCGAGCGGAATCTGTTCCCAGCCCGGCGGTCGACCAACCGCGATGATCGATTCCTCATCGTTCTCGGAGCGGAGAATACCCGTGGTCTCCTCAGCAACCGGGACAGGCACAGCGGCGGCACGCGTCGTCGGCACTTTTTTCAAATTCAGTGAAACTCTAGGACCGTCGGCAATGGCGAAACCAAGGTTCAGAGCCTGAAGCAGATCGGCATCGGTCGAGCTTCGAAGATCCGACATGGGAAGGGCCTGGTCGGGCCGTGCGCTGATCAGAACAGGTGAAGAAGGCGCCTCGAGATGATAGCGAAAGGCAGCCTGAGCGATGCCGTTGGGCTCAAGCCCTAAGTCGCTCCAGGCCCTCATCCAGGCCCGCAATTGGGTGTTGTCCAGGCCATCAACAGCCGCTTCGGCTCCTGATGCACAGGCGGCATCGAGCCTTTGCAGAAGACCGCGATCCTGAATCTGATAGTCCAGCTCTCGAAGTGATCCTTCCGCAAGAAGGACCTTCAGGTCGTCCATTTGCGTCTTCGGCTCCGACCATGCAAGCTCCCATCGCTGGCGAGCGTTGCTCAGTTCCTTGATTTCCGCGTTCACATCGATCTGCAGGTGGTCGTCGATGAACAGGCCGGCCAGGATGATATCCATCTCCAGCTGACCGTAGCCGAGCTGGATCAGGTCCCCAAGAGTGGGCCGTTCCAATCCGGGGCAGGCGCGAGACCTGAAGGGCAGCAATAGCCCCAGCTTTTCCAGAGGCCAGTCCGATACCTGTTGGCCGATCGGCAGTCGTAGCCCGATCAGATCAATTGACCAACTGCGGGTAGCTCCTGGGGCATCGGGGTCGGCGAGAAGCGGTGTGAATCTCTGCAGATCAGTGCTGCGCAGGATCATCGATTCGACCCGTATCGCAGCGGGCTCGCGGTGCGGCCGGAACGACAGGTTGCCGACCAGCGCGCGTCCACGCGGGTCGAAGATCAGAGATTCCCAGCTGAGTTGACCGTATTCGGTCAGTTCCGCTGCCAAGCTTTCGAGTTGCCCGTTGATGACTGAGACTCGATGCCAGTACACCAGAGCCGCAGCGATGAGTGAGACAGCGAACAGTCGTGTCAGCCATTTTTTCATGGGATCAAGTGGCTGAGCGCCGGCAGTCAATCATCGGAAATCTCGGGAAGACGGGCGCTCATGAATGCACCTGCAAGGCCCATCAGTGCGAGGATCAGAATGACCACAGCCAGCGGTACGACTTCCGTGAGAAATCCGATCAGGCCCGTGATCAGGAGCAGAACGCCGATGATGGTGTTGCTGACCGCGATGTAGTCCGTTCGCTTGTTACCGCCGGCCAGATCGACCACATAGGTTTTTCGCCCGAGTCTGACGCCCGAATGGGCAATCATCAACAAGAAAAAGAACAGCGGATAAAGCCAATGACTAGCAGCCAGTGTTTCAGAAAACGAGGTCAGCAGGACGAGGACGATACCGGTTCCTGCTGCGCCGGCACCGGCCCAAATCATGACCCGCCGGCTCGATTGATCTGCAAACCGGCCCCAGAACGGGGCCGAAACCAGACTGGCCAGTCCGTCGGCAATCACAAACAAGCCGAGAACCAGCAGAGCTCCCTCCGTGTTCTCCCGGGCGAGGAGGATGAAAAAGGGTGCGCTCAGGGCCGAACACAGCAGGAGTGCCCGAGCAATGACGAACTGGCGAAAAGGCGGATCGCTGCGAAGCAGGTCCAGACGCTTGATCGCCGAAGATACGGCATTGCCGCCGCCGTCCGTCGCGCCGGGATATTCACGGATCAAGGCGTAGCTGAGGGATGCGAGGAGCCACAGCCCTCCGGCAATGCTGAGCAGGATCAGGTAGGTGGCGATATTGGAATCACCCTGGCCATTGGCGATCAAGAGCCAGGCGCCAACGCCAATCGTAACCAGGCCGGCGATGAATTCAGACCAGCCGCTGATGCGGCCCCGCCGGGTCTTGGGGACGGTTTTGCCCAGCACATCCTTCGATGCGACCGAGCAGAGGCCGCGCGACAGGCTGAAGACGGTCAGGGCGGCCAGAAGCGCCAGTCCTGCAGGCACTCCGGTCAGGAAGAGCGCGACTGCGGCCATACTGAAAACCGCCGCTGCCTGCAGTAGGCAGCCAACCACGAAAATCCATTTTCTGACGGATTGTTGGCGAACGTAGCTGGCGATGAAGAGCTGGGGGACCATCGACCCCGACTCACGAATCGGCACTAGAAAAGCGGTAAACAGTGCCGGCGCTCCCAGTGATCCGAGGAGCCAGGCGAGGATTGTTTTCGGATTGGCAATCGCATCGCCGAGCTTGGTGAAAAACTGGGTGATGATCTGAAGCAGAAAATTACCCGGAACGACCCTGCATGCCCGGTCCTCGATGTCCTTGCAGACTCGGGCATCTTCCTCGCTGACCAGCAGCTGATAGGCACGCTCGACGCCGCTGCCGTTCAGAGCATTTTCTCGAATACGCTCGATTTTCACGGCAGGTCACGCTCGTCGAGTTCAGCGGTTAGCGGCGATTCCCAGGGCTGGATGAAGATAAGGACCCCCAGCCAGCTCGAATCAAAGTATTCGATTCGTCCGGGGCGGATGCTGCGGGATTGTTCCATTGGATGGATGCTGAATCCCGGGGGCTGGTACCAATCGGCCGCAAGCGGCGATGGCATGGCCTCGACCGGGGCCTGCCAAACCAGATCGAGATTCGCATGAATGAACTGCCTCCGGCGCAATTGAATTTTGCCGTCGAGTTGGTGTCTCGATCGCGGGAGGAGAAATGGGAAGGGACCGGGCTGGTGATCGTCCAGATAGTCAGGGTTGGCGGTCTCCCGCGCCAGCCAGTCAAGGTCCAGGAGCCGGCCGCCGCGCAGTCTTATCGCGCGACCCTGAGCATTGCGCCCCAGTGTTTGATACCAGCTTCGCCAGGCCAGCGGCTCGTGCGCCTGGCTGGTGACGAGTCGCTGCCAGGCAGCGTCCATGGCAGGCACCATGTGATCCAGGCCCAGCCAGGGCGTTGGAAAGGCGGGTCCGCCGCGAAATCGTCCGTCCGAGCGTTTTGCCGGGTTTTCCAGCGCTCGGATCTGGTCGAGCGTTGCCAGGGCGTCGAGACGTGCCCGTTCATCGTCAGAAATCGCCTCTGACTTATCCGGCGGTGTCCAGGCCGCTGCGCGCGCGTGGGTCGCGACATCGAGAAAGGCACCGAAGTCGGCGATTTCTCGCGCGAGGCGCTGATCCGAGCCCCCGGTAAGGTGGGTAAAAACAATCACATCGACGCGATAGCTCCTGGGCTCTGCCGCACGGGCCTGGCCCGCGACGGCCCAGGCGAGCAGGCAAAGCGCAAAGCAATGAATGTACCGCTTTTTCATGGGAATAAAGTGTACTCCAAGGGGTGACAGTTCATGGGATGGCTTCAGCGACTTTTTTCGATTCTGGGTATTGATGTTGGTTTGGCTTTGATATAAATTGGCGGGCTTGGTTAAGGGCGATTAGCTCAGTTGGTTAGAGCGCTGTCTTGACATGGCAGAGGTCACTAGTTCGAATCTAGTATCGCCCACCAGAATTCCCTCCCCAGACGCCCTTGGAGGCCCTTAGCACCGCTTTGGTGCTCGGCAGCTTCATCTGCGTTTGGTTGTGCAGATTGTCCGCACTTCGCGCGACGGCACCGCGGGGTCGCAAGAGGGCGTCTGGGGGAGGGCGTTCTTGCAGTGTCTGACATTTCAATCTGCGCTCTTCGGCACGGCAGGCCGGTGGCAATCTCTTGCGGCTGGTGGGATTGCTTTATGCTGCTCGTGGAAGCAGCGAATCAGACCAGGCTTAGGGGGTCCCGGCCGCGGTAGCGACTGTGGACACTGCACCCGAGTTTGACAGACATTTGCCGGCTGCTTTTCCTATAATTCTCCCTCTGAGCTAATAACACGCGACCCCAGGCAAGAAATGACATGATTCAGATCACGCTTCCTGACGGCAGCACCAAGTCCTTTGAATCGCCGGTGACGGTCCACCAAGTGGCCGAGTCGATCGGTCCCGGGCTGGCCAAGGCGACTCTGGCCGGCGAGGTCGATGGCGCTTTGGTGGATGCCTCCCATCCTATCGAGGGGGATGCGACGCTGCGGATCATCACCGGGCGCGACGAAGAGGGTGTGGATCTGATTCGGCATTCGACGGCGCACCTCATGGCGCAGGCCGTCAAGCGCTTGTACCCAGAGACCCAGGTCACCATCGGACCGGTGATCGAGCATGGCTTTTATTATGATTTCGCCCGCGAAGCTCCCTTCAGGCCGGAAGACATCGAAGCCATCGAGACTGAGATGACGCGGCTCGTGGAGGAAGATCTTCCCGTTTTTCGGGAGGTCATGGACCGCGACGACGCGATCCGCTTCTTTCGCGACCAGGGCGAAGAATACAAGGCCGAAATCATTTCCGATATTCCGGCTGGCGAGACGATCTCACTTTATCGGCAGGGCGACTTCATCGATCTTTGCCGAGGGCCGCACATTCCCTCGACGGGCAAACTCGGCGCCTTCAGATTGACCAAGCTGGCCGGAGCCTACTGGCGCGGCAATTCAGACAACGAGATGCTGCAGCGCATTTACGGGACAGCCTGGAGCGACAAGAAGCAGCTGAAGCAGTACCTCCGGCGTCTCGAAGAGGCCGAGAAGCGCGACCATCGGAAGCTGGGTGCCCAGATGAACCTATTTCACACTCAGCCGGAGGCGCCGGGAATGGTGTTCTGGCACGACCGGGGCTGGCGGATCTACCTTGAGGTCCAGAACTACATTCGCCAGCGTCTCCAGAGCGCCGGCTATGAAGAGATCCATACGCCCTCCATCGTCGATCGCAGCCTTTGGGAAAAATCGGGTCACTGGGAAAACTTCAAAGACGACATGTTCATCACCAGCTCTGAAGATCGCGCCTACGCGGTCAAGCCGATGAACTGTCCCTGCCACGTGCAGGTCTTCAATCAGGGCCTCAAGAGCTACCGAGATTTGCCCCTGCGCATGGCCGAGTTCGGTTCCTGCCATCGCAACGAACCCTCCGGGTCGCTGCACGGCTTGATGCGAGTACGGAACTTCGTTCAGGACGATGCCCATATTTTCTGTACGGAGGACCAGATTCGCGACGAGGTGGTGGCGTTCAATTCCCTGGTCTTCGATGTTTACCGGGATTTCGGCTTCGATGAGGTCCAGGTCAAGCTTTCCACTCGACCCGACAAACGGGTTGGCTCGGATGAGGTCTGGGACAAGGCAGAGCAAGCGCTGGCCGAAGCGCTGACGGCCGCCGATATCGACTATCAGCTGCAGCCGGGGGAGGGCGCGTTCTACGGCCCGAAGATCGAATTTTCGCTGACCGACTGCATCGGCCGTGTCTGGCAGTGCGGCACGATGCAGGTCGATTTTTCGATGCCGGGCCGGCTTGGCGCGAGCTATATCGATGAAAACGGCGATAAAAAAGTCCCGGTGATGCTGCACCGTGCGATTTTGGGCTCGGTCGAACGCTTTATCGGCGTGCTGCTCGAGCACTATGCCGGCGACCTGCCGCTATGGCTTGCGCCGGTTCAGGCCGTGATCATGAACATCACTGACGCGCAGGCCGGCTACGTCAAAGAGGTGCAGAAGGCGCTGCAGGCCCGCGGCCTTCGGGCTGAAGTCGACCTTCGCAACGAAAAGGTCGGATACAAGATTCGCGGCCATACGCTGGACAAGGTGCCCTACCTGCTGGTCGTCGGTGATCGCGAGGTCGAGAATGGACAGGTGGCGGTTCGCCAGCGCAGCGGAAATGATCTCGGCAGCATGTCGATCGACGAGCTGGCCAACCGATTGTCAGAAGAGGTAGCGCAGCGCCGCGCAATCAGCGATAATTGACGGCTGTAAAAAATACTAGAGTAGTCGAGGAGAAGCACACATCGCCAACGATAAGCAGACTCGCCGCAACGAAGACATCACAGCGCCCAAGGTGCGAGTGGTGGGTTCCGAGGGAGACCAGATTGGAGTCATGAGCGCTACGGACGCGCTGGCCCGGGCAGAAGAAGAGGGTATGGACCTGGTGGAGATCGCTCCGCAGGCCGATCCGCCCGTGTGCCGGATCATGGACTGGGGTAAGTATCGCTTCGAGACGCAGAAGAAAGCCCAGGCCTCGCGCAAGAAACAAAAGCAGATCCAGGTCAAGGAGGTGAAATTTCGCCCTGGCACGGACGATCATGATTACGACGTAAAAATGCGCAACCTGCGCCGCTTCATTGAAGAGGGCAATAAAGTCAAGGTCACCCTGCGGTTTCGCGGGCGTGAAATGGCGCATCAGGAACTGGGCAGGGACTTGCTCAAGCGAGTCGAATCCGATATGAGCGAGGAAACCACGGTGGAGCAGTTCCCGCGGATGGAAGGTCGGCAGATGGTAATGATGCTCTCACCGAAGAAAACGTGAGCGCACGGTCGGGGCATTGACCCGGAACCGTGCCTTCGCACTGGATGGATTATCATCCAGGACACGACGGCGTCGCATGGATGACCCAGGACGTCGATACGAGCCTGACTACAGCCGTAGAAAAGATCTTCAGGCGCCGGCATGCCTGAAGGCGCTGTAGGACGGTGACATAAACCTTGAAAACAAGGAGACGACAATGCCGAAGATGAAGAGCAATCGAGGTGCTGCCAAGCGCTTTCGGGCCACGGGTAGCGGTCGCATCAAGCGAAAACGCGCCTTCCACAGCCACATTCTGACCAAAAAGGACACCAAGCGTAAACGTCGCTTGCGGTCCACCGTTCTCGTAGCGAAATGCGACGAGAAGTCGATTCGCCAGATGTTACCCAAGCTGTAAGGGAGGAGTACCAAAATGGCACGAGTAAAAAGAGGCGTGGTTGCACGCCGTCGGCATCGCAAGGTTCTCAATCGCGCGAAAGGCTACTATGGCGCCCGGCGCAAGATCTACCGCGTCGCCAAGCAGGCGGTCATCAAGGCGGGGCAGTATGCCTACCGCGATCGCCGCCAGCGCAAGCGTGATTTTCGCCGCTTGTGGATCACCCGCATCAACGCAGCGGCACGCATGCACGGCCTGTCTTACAGCCGGTTCATCAACGGACTGAAGCGCGCCGAAATCCAGGTTGACCGAAAGGTGCTGGCTGACATCGCCGTCCATGACAAGGTGGCCTTCAAGGCGCTCGCCGAGAAAGCACAGGCCAGCCTGAGCTGAGGCGGTCGTGGTGACCGCTGATCTGGAGGGCCTCCACGCGGAGGCCCTTGAACTTGTCGCAGGCGCAGCCGATCGGCGAGCGCTGGATGATCTCCGAGTTCGCTTTCTGGGCAAGAAGGGAGAGTTGACTGGCCTGCTCAAGCAACTGGGCCAGCTCCCGCACGAGCAGCGCCGCGAGGTCGGCCAGGCAGTCAACCGGACCAAGCAGGCCCTTGAGCACTCGATCAGTGAACGCGAGTCGGAGCTGCGGTCAGAAGAGCTGACCAGGCGACTGGCCTCCGAGCGCATCGATGTCACCCTGCCCGGTCGCGCCATCGAACCAGGCGGTCTGCACCCCGTCACACGCGCCCTGGATCGTATCCTCTCGATCTTCAATCAGCTTGGGTTCAGCATCGAGACCGGGCCGGAAGTCGAGGACGATTATCATAATTTCGAAGCCCTTAATTTTCCTGAGCACCATCCTGCCCGGGCCATGCATGACACCTTTTACCTGCCCAACGGTGATCTGCTTCGAACCCACACCTCACCGGTTCAGATTCGAACGCTGAAAGAACGGTCGCCGCCGGTGAGAATCGTTGCCCCAGGCCGGGTTTTTCGGGCCGACTCTGATCAGACCCATACGCCACAATTTCATCAGGTCGAAGGCCTGCTGATCGACGAGGATGTCAGTTTCGCCGATCTGAAGGGCCTGCTATCGGAGTTCGTGAACGCGTTTTTCGAAGACGAACTGGAGGTTCGCCTGCGCCCGTCCTATTTCCCCTTCACGGAGCCCTCGGCCGAGGTCGATGTTCGCTGGCGCAATGATGATGGATCGCCGGGACGGTGGCTCGAGGTGCTGGGCTGCGGCATGGTCCACCCGAACGTTTTGACGCACTGTGGCATCGATGCGGATCGTTACACGGGGTACGCCTTCGGGCTTGGCGTCGAGCGTTTTGCAATGTTACGCTACAAAGTCAATGACTTGCGGCTCTTTTTTGATAATGATTTGAACTTTTTGCGCCAGTTCAGATAGTGCTTGTTTCTAGGAGATCGTCGTGAAAGTCAGCTATCGCTGGTTGAAGTCCTGGGTCCCCGTGACGCTCGGGCCGCATGAGCTGGCCGAGCGATTGACGCTGGCCGGTCTGGAAGTCGACGAGGTCTCTGCCGTCGCGCCACCTCTGGACGGCGTCGTGGTCGGCGAAATCGTAGCGATCGAGCCTCATCCGGACGCCGACCGGCTGAACATCTGCCGGGTTCGTGGCGATAGTGAAGAGCGTACGATCGTTTGCGGCGCTCCAAACGCGCGCACAGGCTTGAAGGCACCTCTGGCAACGCTTGGCACGGTTCTGCCGGGGGGGCTCAAGATCAAGCCTGCCAAGCTGCGCGGCGTGCGCTCCGAGGGCATGCTGTGCTCTGAGCCTGAGCTGGGACTAGGCGAGGATGGCGGCGGGCTGATGGAGCTTTCAGGGGAGCTGCAAACGGGGGCCTCGCTGAGCCAGGCGCTTGAGCTCGACGATCACGTCCTGGACATCGACCTGACGCCCAACCGCGCTGATTGTCTCTCGATTCGAGGCCTGGCCCGCGAAGTTGCGGCGTTGCTGGAGCTTCCCGTTCAGGTGCCGGACGTTCCGGCGATTGCGCCGCAGATCGATGATCGGCCGGACATCGAACTGAAAGCGCCGAAGGATTGTCCGGTCTACGTCGGGAGGATCATTCGCGGCGTCGATGCCACGGCGGCCACACCCAGCTGGATGGTCGAAGCCTTGCGTCGATGCGGCATCCGCAGTATTGGTCCGGTGGTGGATGTCACCAACTACGTCCTGATCGAGCTTGGCCAACCGCTCCATGCCTTCGATCTGTCCCGGGTGTCGGGCGGTATCCGCGTTCGCCGCGCGAAGGACGGCGAATCAATGACGCTGCTCGACGGAAGAGAAATCGAGCTGCAGGACGACTTGCTGCTCATCACCGATCATGAGAAACCGCAGGCACTGGCAGGAATCATGGGCGGTGCCGGCTCCATGGTTGACGACCACACCCATGACGTTTTGCTGGAGTCCGCCTGGTTCAACCCTGATGTAATTGTTGGAAAAGCACGCCGTTTCGGCCTGGCGACCGAATCCTCTCATCGCTTCGAGCGTGGCGTCGATCCGGAGCTCCAGACCATTGCCTGCGAACGCGCGACGGCGCTGATTCTGGAGATTGCTGGTGGTCGGCCCGGGCCCGTCGTGCAGGCAATCGAAGAAGGCCATCTGCCCCAACGCCAGCCTGTGGAATTGCGCCTCGATCGGTTGAATCGATTGTTGGGCACGAACTTTTCGATCGAGCAGGCTGCTTCCTTGCTCCTTCGACTGGGGATGGATGTGAAGGTGGATGGTGCTCGCCTGAGCGCTCTGGCACCCAGCGCGCGCAGGGACATCGGGATCGAAGCCGATCTGATCGAGGAAGTTGCCCGGGTCCACGGCTATGATCGTCTGCCGACACGCCCGCCCGGTGGGAGCCTGAAGGTCAGGGTCGAATCCGAGACGCTCCTGCCACTGGCCCGTCTTCGCACACAGCTTGCAGCGCGCGGTTTCCAGGAAGTGTTGACCTGGAGCTTCGTGTCTGAACGCGAGCTCGAGCAGTTCGGCCTCCAAGCGGGCGCGCAACCCCTGGCCAATCCCCTGAGCCGTGATATGGCCGTGCTGAGAACCAGTCTGTTACCCGGGCTGATCAAGACGGCCGGTAAGGCCCTGCGTCGCCAGCATCATGACATTCGGCTCTTCGAGATTGGCCATCGTTTCCGAGCCGAAGAAAACGGGCTGGTCGAGGATCAGCGCCTGGGCCTGTTGATGTCGGGCGATCGCGGATCCGAACATTTCAGTGCCAGACCAGATGATCTTGATTTCTTCGATCTGAAGGGGGAAATCGAGTCTTTGATTGCGGTCAGTTCCGTGTCTGGAGCGCTCGGCTTCGAAGCGAGTGAGGAGCGCTGGCTACACCCTGGACAGAGTGCGCGATTGACCCTTGATGGCCACGGGATCGGCTGGATCGGCCAGCTGCATCCTGGACTCGTCGAAGCCCTGGGCTGGTCGCAAAGCGCGTTCGTTGCCGAACTTGACCTGGACTCTATTCGTCAGCGGAAGCTGCCTCGGGCCGAAGACGTTTCGCGCTTGCCCTCCGTTCGGCGTGACCTCTCACTCGTGGTTCGAGACACTATTCGAGCAGCAGATCTGATTGCCAGTATCAAGGATTTGGCGGGCGGGAGACTTGAAAAGTGTATAATTTTTGACCAATACCGCGGCCCTGGAGTCGAAAAAGATTTCAGAAGCTTGTCTATAGGCTTGATTATTCGTGATCTTTCGCGCACTCTTACCGAATCGGATGTGGAAGAGCTCACAGAAAATGTTCTGTCGGGGCTCGAAGCGCAGTTTGACGCCAAACTAAGAGGATAAGGGGATGTCACTGACGAAAGCGGACCTGGCGGCAGCGCTGTTCGATGAGGTCGGCCTCAATAAGAGAGAAGCGAAGGAATTCGTTGACGCTTGGTTTGAGGCTATCCGCGAGGGTCTGGAAAGGGGCGACCACGTCAAATTGTCTGGTTTCGGCAACTTTCAGCTCCGAGATAAAAGCGAGCGTCCCGGTCGCAACCCGAAAACCGGAGAAGAGATCCCGATTTGTGCGCGTCGTGTCGTGACGTTCAAGCCGGGCCAGAAGTTGAGAGCGAGGGTAGAGGCATATGCTGGATCCGGGGAGTAACCAGGAACTTCCACCCATCCCGGCAAAACGGTACTTCACCATCGGTGAAGTCAGCGAATTGTGCGCGGTGAAGCCGCACGTACTCCGCTACTGGGAGCAGGAATTTCCCCAACTCAAGCCGGTTAAACGGCGCGGGAACCGGCGCTATTACCAACGTCACGATGTTTTGATGATTCGCCAGATTCGCAGCCTCCTGCACGAACAAGGTTTTACAATTTTGGGTGCGCGCCACAGGCTTGAAGGTGAAAAAGCGCAGGACGACGTTTCCATGAGCCAGCAGCTGGTTCGACAATTGCGAACAGAACTCGAAGACGTACTTCACGTTCTGCGACGCTAGCGTTAAAATCTTTATTTCAACAGCGTACAATTAAATCCTCGAAAGTTTTCCGGTCGGAGCGTGGCGCAGCCTGGTAGCGCACCACAATGGGGTTGTGGGGGTCGGAGGTTCGAATCCTCTCGCTCCGACCAATTTCAATTCATCCAGTCCGTCATCCCTCTGCGACGCGGACCCTCACGCTTTATTTATTCCGTGAAGCTCTAATAGGCCGCGAGGTGTCGCCTCGCCTGGGGCTCTCGGAAATCCTAAGGAGTATCGATACAAGTGAGCAAAGGGAACAAACTGGCTTCCATGCCCGACATTGCAAGCCATGCCAAGGCCCAGGTGGCCGGCAAGCTGGATTGGGTTGGCATGAATCACATCGAGATGCCGCTGATTCTCGAGGCGGACGGGCAACGTCCCGTTCAGGCATCGGCTCGGGTCAGCGCTTTCGTCGATCTCGACCAGGAAGACGCCCGCGGCATCCACATGTCTCGGCTCTATCTGCACCTGGATCGAACCCTGGCCGAGCAGCCTTTGTCACCGCTGATGCTGCGTCGAATCCTCAAGGATTTCATGGCATCTCATTCGGATCTCAGCTCGCGCGCAATGGTGCGCATGGATTTCGACTACCTGATCAAGCGTCAATCCCTGGTCAGCGACAACGCTGGCTGGAAGAATTACCCATTCAGCCTGATCGCCACCATGGACGGCGGCGAGTTCGCTTTGGAAATGGCCTATCAAGTGATCTACTCGTCCACCTGCCCGTGCTCCGCTGCGCTCGCTCGTCAGCTTATTCAGGATCAATTCCGCAAGGATTTTGCCGGCAGGGACTCGCTTGATCCTCAGGCTGTTATCGAATGGTTGGGGTCAGAGCAGGGGATCGTTGCTACTCCGCACTCCCAGCGAAGCGCTGCTGATATTCGCCTGCAGCTGTCGCCGAGTTTCGAGGCCTTTCCCTTCGTCGAAATGATCGATGCCATTGAAGATGCACTTAAGACGCCGGTCCAGGCTGCGGTCAAGCGCGAGGACGAACAGGCCTTTGCGTTGCTCAACGGCCAAAACCTGATGTTCTGCGAAGACGCCGCACGTCGAGTCCAAGAAGCGCTGAGCGCGAAAGATCGGGTCGTCGATTTCTGGGCCCGCTGTTCGCATTTCGAGAGCCTTCATCCCCACAATGCGGTCAGTATCGTGACCAAACGGGTTAAAGATGGTTACGAACCGATCGATGGTCATCCGACAGCCTGGGCTAGTTAATAAGCAGCATTGCTGGTCTGAATCACAGACCAGTCACGACTGATCGAGTAGCAACTCTCGGCAGGTCGTCATCTGCCCTTACGGGTCCGCTTGCAGGGGCCACCACCCGCCGTCATCCAGAAAAGGCAAGTGAACGATAATAGGCTGCGGGTTCCTACGGAGTGCGAACCCGCTCCAAGCCGACCTGGACCTGGGGAGTGGCGATTCCGATTCGCTGGGCGCCGGGTTCGCTCCAGCTTCTGGCGAGCGTTGTCTCCTCCTTGGCGTTGAGAATTGTCAAACGAACAATCGGTTGTTCCGATGCCCCTTCCAGCATCGTCTGGTCGAGCTGGATGATGACGCCTAAAGACATCCCGGCCGCATCGAGCGGCTCGATACGGCCGTTGGCCGTGTCGACCTGTATTTCCCTTGCGATTCGCCACTGACCGCCTTCTGAGACTCCGATCCAGCCGGTGTATCGGTTGAGGCGATAGAAGCGCAGTTCGGTCAGAGGAACGTCGTCCTGGCCGGTCTGAGCCAGGCTGACCAGGCGATCGGCAATCCTGACCTGACTTCCGCTGAACAGCAGTTCCTTGGCCAGACCGACCCGTTCATTGCCGGTGCCGAACTGACAGCTTGCGGCCTCGGTCATGACGCTCAGCCCCATCGAACTCGTTCGAACGACAACGGGACATTCGGCGATCGCACGCCCATTGGGAAGAAGCGGTGCCAGCGTGCCTGACAGGGGGTACGCCGAGGCGACATCTGTCGTTTTGAGGGATAGCCTGAATCGGCGGGCCGGGGCGTCCGATGACTGCTGAAAAAGATTCAGTGTCAGCTCGCGATTGGCAGGAACAAGGGGCTCTGATGACACCGTGAGCAGCAAGGCGGGATCGGTGTCATCAAGGCTGGTTGAAAAGTCACCGGTTGCCGACGCTGATATCTGTTGAAGCAGCGGGCTGGTGGTCGTAGGATCCTGTTCGGCGACCGTCGCGCAGGCGGTAAGGAACGCCACCAGCACCAACAGCAGCGGCCCCCGAATCACTGCTTGGTCGAAACTCAAGATTGTGGGTCCAGCAGCAGTTGCGGGTCGACCCGAGTGCCCTCGATATTGATCCGCCAGTCAAGATGCGGACCGGTCGCTCTACCCGTTGCACCGACGTGGCCGATCTCGTCTCCCTGGGCAACCGTTTGACCGACGTCCACCAGGACTTGATCCAGATGAAGGAAGGCAGAAACGAGACCGTGACCGTGGTCGATGAAAAGCGTCCCTCCGGAAAAATACATGTCGTTTTCTGCCAGCGTGACCACGCCAGGGGCGGGGGCAACGACAGACGTTCCGGTGGGTGCGGCAATATCCAGGCCCCAGTGCGGGTTTCGGGGTTCGCCGTTGAGGATTCGCTGGCTGCCATAGACCCCGGAGATGCGCCCACGAGCGGGCCAGATCCAGCCGGTCAGCCAGTCGGTTCGCTCATCGCGCCGTTCGCGAGCCCGGCGGGTCAGTGCAGCGTCCTCGCGGATGCGCTGATAAACCTCGGGCGGGGGAGTGACATGGTTTTGGTTCAGCCCGTCAATACGCTCGATATTGAAATCCCGATCGGCTGGCATCAGCGATCGGGACCAGCGTTGTCCGTTGTTGAACTCAACAATGAGCGTGCTTGCTGTGGTGGCATCCCGATCAAATCCGAAGACGAAATGCCCATCCCCTGAGAGCATGACAGGCTCAGCGTTGAGAGTGACTCGAGCGGCGCCGGGTGCGTGTCCGAAGATCAGACCGCCCTGGACGATCTGGCCGTCAAGTCGGACCTCATCCGCCCACATGGGTGCGGAGGCAATGAGTACAATCAATATCAGAATGGAGCGCATCAGCTTTCTCGGTGAATGGTCAGGGTCTGTCCAGGCTGCAGAATGCTTGACTTGTCAAGGTCATTCCACCGCATCAGATCGTTCATGGAAACACGATGGCGACGTGCGATCAACCACAGTGAGTCGCCGCTCCGAACGGTGTATGACAGGGTCGGGGAGGGTCCGGCAGGGCCCTCCATTTCAATCATCAGCCTCTGCCCAGGGCGAATCAGCGATGAGTTCCCCAGGCGATTCCAGCGACGAATGTCATCAACCCTGACAGAGTAGTCTCGGGCAATCACCCAGAGGCTTTCCCCCGGACGAACGACATGGCGGAAGCGCCGTGTTGGCAATAATCTCTGTTGGAGCTGAGCCAGTTCTGCGTAGCGATTTGAATAGGCGCTATTTTCCGGTCGACGGCTGCCGCCGGAGATGCGCAGGACCTGGCCGACCCTGAGATACTCGTCATTGGATAATCCGTTGGCTTCGGTCAGCGCCCGGATGCTGGTGTCGTGGCGAAGTGCAAGCTCGGACAGGGTGTCGCCACGCTGCACCTCGATTTCCCGCCAAACGAGGATGTCCGACTGATCGAGTTCGGGCACGACCGCCCGAACGCGGTCCGCCGCTTCGATCGGGACGATGATGTGGTGGGGGCCAGTCGGGGAGGTCAGGTGTCCGCTCAGACCCGCATTCAGGGCGACCAGTTCGGTCAGATCGAGATCGGCGTGAGCCGACAGCTGAACGATGTCGATCGGTCCGGCCAACTCGATCCTGGCGATCTGTGCCTGGTCACGCCACCGGGGTCGCTGCCAGCCGTAGCGTTCTGGGCTGCGAAAAAGGCAGCCCAGTCCATTCACTTTGGGAACATAGGCGAGCGTTTCCCTCGGAAGCCTCAAATCCGACCAGCGCGTTGATCGGTCATTGGAACGGTTTCGGCGGATTGCACGAGCGACCCGTCCCTGACCGCCGTTGTAGGCGGCGAGCGCCAGATTCCAGTCACCGTCGAAGCGGCGATTCAGGCGATCGAGGTAGATGAGTGCGGCCCGGGTGGCCGCGTGCAGGTCGCGACGCCCGTCATAATATTCATTGATCTCAAGTCCATACTCCCGGCCAGTCGCTGCCACGAATTGCCAGGCACCCGAGGCCTGGCCATGGGAATAGGCGAAGGGATCATAGGCACTCTCGACGATTGGCACGAGCGCCAGCTCGCCGGGTAGATCACGCGCCTCGATCTGCTCGGCAATGTCGTGGAGCCAGGGATGGGCCCGGACCATCACCCGATCGAGATAGTCGTGCCGCTCGCCAAACCACTCGGCCCATTGTTCGGCACGACTGCCCTCAGGGCAGCTGGAAAACTCGAAGCGATCGACCAGGCGCTGCCAGATGTCGATCGGCGCTTCAACAGGCTTCTCGCCCGTTGCCTCGGGGTCGGAGGGCGCGGACCCGATTCGCTCGATCGCCCGGTCGATTCGCTCGAAAGGATCATCGACGCTGGCGCGGAGAAAGTACGGCGGAAGCGACGCCTGTCTAATGTCGGTCACGACCTCGCGATCGAGGCCTTGGGGGCTGGTGGCGCAGGCGCTTAGGAGCAGCGCGATGGCAAGACAAGAAACAAGAGCCGGGATCGATCGGAGCGAATAGGACATGCGGTCTGCTATCTACGGCGCGACCGAACATTATCCGGTCTCGCGAAACAAGGTCAAGCGGAAGAGAATACAATGCTCAGACCCACTTCAAGGCAATCTGTTCCATGACTCGATCCAAGGCGCGTCCGATTGACGCCGATAAAATCCGCGAACTGCTCAAAGACTCCGATCACCCCCTGACTCGACGCCATCTGTCCGACGTCCTCGGGCTCGATAAGGCAGAATCGGATGCCCGTCTGAAGCCGGTTCTCAATCAACTGATCGCGACCGGTGAAGTGGTTCGCAATCGGCGAGCAGCCTACGGTCTGGCCGCCGACATGGATCTGGTCCGAGGCCGGATCAGCGCGCACGCGGATGGTTTCGGCTTCGTCATGCCCGACGGCGGAGGCGATGATCTTTATCTCTCACCCAAGCAGATGCGTCAGGTCTTTCATGGCGACAGCGTCCTGGCCGCGGTGACCGGGGTCGATCGCCGCGGGAGAAAAGAAGGTGGCATCGTCGAGGTGGTCGAGCGAGCCCATCGGCAGGTGGTCGGACGCCTGATGCTGGAATCGGGGGTGGCGCTGGTCATCCCCGACGATCCTCGGCTGACCCAGAGCATCCTGATTCCACTCGACAAGACCGGCCAAGGCAAGCCAGGACAGATTGTGGTGGCCCGAATCGAGCGCATGCCGAGCCTCGAGCGCACGCCAACCGGCGAAGTCATTGCGGTTCTCGGGCACGCTGATGAACCGGGCATCGCGACGGATATCGCGATCTTCGGTCATGATCTTCCACAGGACTTTTCCGAACTCGTCCTGGATCAGGCCGAAGGCTTTGGTGACCGGATCGATCCGGCTCTTGCCGATCGTCGTAAAGACCTGCGCTCCTTACCGCTGCTGACCATCGACGGCGCCGACGCTCGAGATTTCGATGATGCGGTCTATGGCGAGCGCTTGGACGAGGGGTTTCGACTGATCATTGCCATAGCGGACGTGGCCGAATACGTGCAGCCGGACTCGCCGCTGGATCAGGAGGCCCGGGCTCGAGGGACATCCGTGTACTTTCCAGACCGCGTGATTCCGATGCTGCCCGAGACCTTGTCAAACGGACTGTGTTCGCTTCGCCCCGACGAAGATCGCCTATCCATGGTCTGTGATGTCCGTCTGGACGACAAGGGAAAGGTGCGATCGAGCCGATTCTATGAGGCGGTCATGCGATCCCATGCGCGCCTGACCTACGACCAGGTGCAGTCGATGATGGTCAAGGGGGACAAGGACCTGCGCGAGAAGCACGCTCATGTCGTGGACAATCTCACCGCCCTCTACGACGTGTTCAGGGTGCTTTTCAAGCGACGAACCCGTCGCGGTGCACTGGATTTCGACTCGAGCGATGTCTATTTCGAATTCGATGCGGATGGGCGGGTGGCTGGAATTCGCCCGCGGACGCGTCACGAGGCCCATCGTTTGATCGAGGAGTGCATGATTCTGGCCAATGTCGAGGCCGCTCGCTTCGTCGGCAAGGCCGGCCTGCCGATGTTGTTCCGAGTGCACGACTCGCCGCCGGCTGAAAAACTCGAGAGTCTGGAATTGTTTCTGCGAGCTCAAGGTCTCAGGGTTGGCTGGTCCGAGCAGCCTGAACCCGCGCAATTCGCTGCCATCCAGTCCCGAGTGGCCGGTAAGGACGATGCGCGACTGGTCAATGCGGTACTGATGCGCAGCCTGAGCCTGGCGGTCTATCAACCCGAGAATCTCGGCCATTTCGGTCTGGCTTTGAGTGATTACGCGCACTTCACCTCGCCGATCCGACGCTACCCTGATCTATTGTTGCACCGCGCTCTCAAGCATCTGGTTCGCAAGAAGCCGCGGGGGCAATTCACCTACAACGAGGCGGCCATGGCCGAGCTCGGCCGCCATTGCTCGTGGGCTGAGCGGCGAGCCGAAGACGCGTCGAGGGACGTTGATGAGCGGCTCAAATGTCAGTTCATGCAGCGCCATCTTGGCGATGAATTCGACGGGATCATTACCGGTGTGACCAGTTTCGGCCTGTTCGTGGAACTCACACAGTTCGGCGTCTCGGGTCTGGTTCACGTGACTGCCATGCCCAACGATTACTACAATTTCGATCCGGTCAGCCACCGCATGACCGGCAAGCGGCACGGCAAGGTGTTCAAGCTTGCCGATCGGGTTCGCGTATCCGTCGCTGCGGTTAATGTCGATGAGCGCAAGATCGACCTGTCGCTGGTCACGAGCACCAAGTGAAAAGAGAGCTCGCGATGGGCATCAACGCGGTCGGCGGTCTCGTCGATGCCGCCCCTGAAAAAATCGTGCGTGTCTGGATCAAGGCGGGCAATGCGCGCCTGCAGGCACTGGTCGATCGACTAAAAGGATTGGGGGTAAGCCACGAATTGGTCGACCAGGCGGCGCTGGATCGCCGGGCCGGGGGGGTCAGGCATCAGGGTGTCATCGCAGAATTCAGCGCGCGCCAGGCGATCGATGAAGCCGGACTGATGTCCTTGATCGAGGCCAGTGATTCTCCACCTCGCGTTTTGATTCTCGATGGGGTCCAGGATCCGCACAATTTGGGTGCCTGTCTGCGGACTGCGCTTGCCGCAGACTGCTGTTGCGTGGTCGTACCAAAGGATCGAGCGGTGGGCCTGACCCCGGTGACGCGCCGGGCTGCGGCAGGGGCCGCCGAGCAGCTCTCACTGGCCACGGTGACCAATCTGGCGCGCACCCTGGAGCGCCTGGCAGAGGCGGGTCTCTTCCTGACTGGCCTGGCCGGCGAGGCAGAGCGCGGCCTGCATGAGCTCGACCTGACCGGACCATTGGCGCTGGTGCTGGGCAGTGAGGACAAGGGTTTGCGCCGTTTGACTCGCGAACGTTGCGATGTGCTGGCCAGGATCGACATGCCTGGTCCGATGGAGAGTCTCAATGTGTCGGTGGCGGCCGGCATTGCCTTGTTCGAGTCGGTCCGTCAGACGGCGGCCAGATGATCTCTCCTTATCGACAAGCGTCGGGGTGGACATGAGCATGCAGCAGGTCGAGTCCATTTGCATTGAGCTGCCCAGCTGGTTGGGCAGTTTCCGCCATCAATTGCCCGAGCGACTGAAGGATCCACAGGAACGCATGCGCGTGGCCGTCAGTTTGGCCAAGCGCAATGTGGCCGAGCGCACCGGTGGACCGTTCGGGGCCCTGGTTGTCGGTCGGAAGAGCGGTCGGGTGATTTCCGTTGGCGTCAATCGGGTTGAGCCCACGCACTGCTCCTCGGCGCACGCGGAGATTGTCGCACTGACCCTCGCCCAGCAGCAGCTGGCGCATTGGAATCTGGCCGAGGGAGGCGCTGAGGAAATCGAACTGGTCAGTTCCTGTGAACCCTGTGCCATGTGCCTGGGCGCAATCCCCTGGTCAGGGGTGACCTCTTTACTTTGTGGCGCGAACAAATCCGATGCGGAGGCCGCTGGGTTTGACGAGGGTGATCGCCCGGAGCGGTGGGCCGACAAACTCGAAGCCAGAGGGATCCAGGTCACGACCAACCTCCTGCGCAACGAAGCTGCCGCCGTTCTTCTTGACTACGCACAATCCGGGCAAACGATCTACAGCCCTTGAAGATGTCCTGATCACGCCCGAGCAGAGTTGTTCAGAGCTTCCCTAAGCTTCAACCACGGTCAGCGTGACGGCGCTTGGCGACAAGCCCACATCCTCGCGCAGCACTCGGTGGTCTTGCTCGCTGAGTGGTGCCGATTGACCGCTGCGCAAACCCTTTGGCAGAAAGACCGGTCCGAAGCGAACCCGCTTTAATCGCGCAACCTGTGCACCCACGGCCTCCCATAGCCTGCGGACTTCTCGATTGCGGCCTTCCATGATCGTGACCGTGTACCAAGTGTGGCCGCGAGTCGTCTCACCGATGATCAGATCCGAGAATCGTGCCGGACCGTCTTCCAGTTCGACGCCGTCGAGCAGCGTTTGCAGCTGCGAATCGCTCAGATCCCCACGAATCCGGCAGAGATATTCACGATCGACCTCGCCAGAGGGGTGCATCATTCGGTTGGCCAGCTCACCATCCGTTGTCAGCAGCAGCAATCCGGAGGTGTTCAGGTCGAGTCGTCCAATCGCAACCCACCGGCCCTGGACGGGGCTCGGCAGGCGCTCGAAGACCGTGGTTCGTCCCTCCGGGTCGCTCTTTGTCGTGATTTCCCCCTCCGGCTTGAAGTAGATCAGGGTTTCTGACGGCGTTGCCATCGCGACGACATCAAGGCGGCGCCCCTTGTACTCGATGCGGTCGCCCTGAACGACCGCCTGGCCGAGCGCGGCTCTCGCGCCGTTGACCTCGATCGCTCCAGCCTCTATCTGTTTTTCCAGTGCCCGTCTTGAACCTAGCCCGGCGCTTGCCAGCACTTTCTGCAGCCGCTCACTCGCCCCGTGATTCTCGATTCGCCGGTCGCTTTTGTTCACCTTCCCCTTCGCCTTCGCCGGAGCGGGAGTCCGGGTGTGCTTCCGACTGGGTTTGGGTGTCCGGCTCGCCTGTTGATTCCGCGGTTTCGATCGCTCGGTTTGCTGCTTGTTCATCGTCTTCTTCCGGGTTTTCTTCTGCCTCATGGCTCATGTCCTTGCGGTCGTCAAGGTCGCCTCCATCCGTGCTGTTGGCTGGATCGGATGCTTCCGTGTCATCCTTCGGCAACTCGGAGTCTGTCGACAGTGCGGGGTGGGTCAGCTCGAGTTCCGGCTCCAGATTGTCGATGTCCTTAATCTCGGCCAGCGTTGGTAGTTGATCGAGGGATCTGAGATTGAAATAGTCTAGAAATGCCTTGGTCGTTCCCAGCAGTTCGGGGCGACCCGGGACGTCGCGGTGGCCAACGACCTTGATCCATTCCCTTTCCTGCAGCGTGCGCAGAATATTGGAGCTGACAGCGACGCCCCGAATCTGCTCGATGTCGCTGCGAGTGATCGGCTGGCGATAGGCAATGATGGCGAGGGTCTCGAGCAGGGCTCGAGAATAGCGCGGTGGCTTGTCCGACCAGAGCTGGGAGACCACCGGCATGAGTTTCGAACGAATCTGGATACGGTATCCGCTGCCGACTTCGACCAGCTCGACCGCACGCCCCTCCAGTTCAGCATCGAGGGCTGCCAGGGCCTCCTTGATCGCGCCGTGCCCCGGCTTTTCATCATCTGGGAACAGCGCGTTGATCTGATTGAGACTCATCGGGCCGCCTGCGGCCAATAGCACGCCCTCGACGATTTGTTTGAGAGATTCGATTTCCATGCTTTCAACTAGGTGTGGTTAGTCAGGTCTCAGCCTGGGTTGGATTGCGAAGATAAATACGGCCGAACAGCTCCTGCTGAACCAGGTCGACAAGATGCTCACGCAGCAGCTCCAGCAGGGCCAGAAAGGTCACGACGGCCCCCAACCTTCCTTCCTCGAGATCAAAACAGGCTTCGAACTCGACAAAAGGCTTGGAGGAGATCAAGTGAGTGATCCGCGACATCCGCTCGCGCACCGACAGCGGTTCGGACTGAATTTGGTGGCTGGCCAGCATTTCGGCTCGCGTCATCACATCCTTGAGCGCCAGCAGCAGCTCCTTCAGGTCGACGTCGGGCGGCAGCTTAACCTGTTCGAGTTGTTCAACCTCAGCCGAGGCAGGGACAATGTCGCGCTCCAGCCTGGGCAGTTCGTCGATATCCTCGGCGGCCTGCTTGAACCTCTCGTACTCCTGCAGTCGACGGATCAGTTCAGCTCTGGGGTCCCCCTCGTCCTCATCCTCGAGAACCGGGCGTGGAAGGAGCATGCGCGATTTGATTTCTGCCAGAATCGCGGCCATCACCAGGTATTCAGCAGCGAGTTCGAGTTTCAGGCCGGCCATCATGTCGATGTAGCCGGTGTACTGGCGAGTTATTTCGGCAATCGGAATATCGAGGATGTCGAGATTCTGCCGCCGGATCAGGTACAGCAACAGATCGAGCGGACCCTCGAAAGCTTCCAGGAAGACCTCCAGCGCGTCCGGCGGAATGTACAGGTCATCCGGCAGCTTAAGGACCGGTTGGCCCTGCACAATGGCGAAGGGCAACTCAGTCTGGTTGGCGGGTGAATCGATGGTGTCGGTCATAGGCTGGCAAGTGTAGCGTGTTCTCCTCCAGGCAGGTGGGCGTTACAATGAAGCCCGGTTCATCTGGAACGCTCAACTCAATGCTTTATATGATTCGAGGAGTCGATGCCGAAGGCAGCCTGCCACGCCGATCCGCGTCGCGCGACGCCCATCTGTCACGGCTGCGGGCGCTGGCCGATGAGGGACGTTTGATTCTTGCGGGACCGCTGCCGGCCATTGATGCGGAAGATCCCGGGCCGGCCGGGTTCATCGGATCGCTGGTGGTTGCCGATTTTCCCAGCCTTGGTGAAGCGCAGAGCTGGGCCGAGGCCGACCCGTATATCCAAGTCGGAGCTTGGACGAGCGCGGAAGTTCAGCCATTCAAGCGCGTGCTTCCATGACGGCCGAGCGGGTCGGCATGATCGAGTCCCGTCTGCGCCAGGCATTCAGCCCTGACGCACTCGAAGTCGTCGACGAGTCGCATCTCCATGTGGGCCATCCGGGCGCTCGCGACGGGCGTGGGCATTTTCGCGTGCGCATCGTTGCCGACGTGTTTCACGGGCTGCCTCGACTGGCAAGGCACCGCAGGGTTTTTCACTCGCTGGGTGAATTAATGACCACCGATATTCATGCACTCAACATTGAGGCGGTTTCAAAGAATGAATCGTAAATTTCTGATATTGATATTTTTATTTGTCCTCACAGCATGCCAGGATCGATCTGATACTGAATCTGAAGGCGCACTGATCAGCCAGGATGATGTGCTGCTTGTCCTGGTTGACGACGAGCCCATCAGTTTGCCCATGCTGGAATCCGTTATGGAGGCTCGCGGCATCCGCGAAGACGATGAGGAGAGCATGCGCGGCGTGCTCGAAGAGCTGATTCGTATGCAGGCCGTTGCTAACGCGGCGGAGGACAGCGGGTTGAGCGATGAACCCCGAATACGGGCCATGCGCCAGTTGAGTCAGCTTGAAGTGATTTGGACCAATTATCTCGATCAACTGGTACGCGATGAGCCGGTTTCAGAGGAAGAGATTCAGCAGGTTTACTCCGCTCAGGCCGGCCAGACCGGGGGACAGCAATTTCAAATCGAGACGGTGGTCTACATCAATCAGCCCAACGTTCTGGCTGACCTGGCCCGCATCGAGAGTGAAGAGATCAGCTACGAGGATTTGCTCGCAGAGTCTAGGCGTCGTGGCCGGGTGATTGATCAACCGATATGGGTCGACTTGAGCCAGCTTCCAGCAGACATCAGAACGCTGTTATCCGAAGCTGAACCCGGCGACGTCCTCAGCGCACCGCTGCAAACGCCTCAGGGCTGGCGCCTGGTGCACCTAACAGCGATACGCGATTTTGAGCCGCCGCCCCTGGACAGCGTGCGCGACGGGATCATCCAGACCATTCAACGTCAGCGCATGAATGCGCATGTGGAAACCCTGTACGAGGCGGCAGAAATCACACCGATGCTGCCGCTTGAAAGCGCAGGGGAAGACGAGAATGCAAGCGCCCTTGAGCAGTGAGCGCATCGCTCCCTCGGTCCTGTCCAGCTTCCTCAGGGCAGAGCCACGCGAGACGGGCATTCCCAGCCGGATTTGCGGTACTCGGCAATCACTTCAGTGTGGATTCCGCCGCGCACCTTGAAGTCCGAACGCAGTCGCATGAATCGCGGTTGCGTTGCGTCGACCAGATCATCCAGGATCTGATTGGTCACCGCTTCGTGAAACGCGCCTTCGTCGCGGAAGCTCCAGATGTAGTTTTTCAGGGCTTTCAGCTCCACGCATAGACGATCGGGAACGTATTCCAGATGAAGCTCGGCAAAGTCGGGCTGCCCCGTCTTCGGGCAGAGACAGGTAAACTCGGGCATCCGGATGCGAATGGTATAATCGCGATCTTCATGAGGGCTGGGAAACACCTCCAGATCTCGACTCGGTTGGCTGGGCATATGAACAGTCTCGTCAGGGATAACAATCCCGAAGATTAAAACAAAACGCAGGGAATCAGGGCGTCAATGCGACTGACCGCAATCAAACTGTCTGGCTTCAAGTCTTTCGTCGATCCTACGACGGTGACCTTTCCATCCAACCTCATGGGGATCGTTGGTCCGAACGGTTGTGGCAAATCCAACATCATCGATGCCGTGCGCTGGGTCATGGGTGAAAGCTCCGCCCGCCAGTTGCGTGGGGAGTCGATGAGCGATGTGATCTTTGCGGGCTCCGGGTCGCGCAAGCCCGTTGCGACGGCCACCGTCGAACTCCTGTTCGATAACAGCGACGGCCGCGCTGGCGGTGAGTACGCCAGCTATACGGATATTTCGGTGAAGCGTCAGGTCAGCCGGGATGGTCAATCCTCTTATTTTCTCAACGGCGCTCGCTGCAGGCGCAAGGACATCACCGATCTGTTCCTCGGGACGGGCCTGGGTCCGCGAAGCTATGCCATCATCGAGCAGGGCATGATCTCGCAAATCGTCGAGGCCCGACCGGAAGAGCTTCGTGGTTTTCTTGAAGAGGCGGCAGGCATCTCGCGCTACAAGGAGCGTCGGCGAGAAACCGAGAACCGAATCCGGCACACGCGTGAGAACCTGGAACGCCTGTTGGATTTGCGCGAAGAGGTGACCAAGCAGCTCGAAAAGCTCAAGCGTCAGGCCCGAGCGGCTGAACGCTACAAGGAATACAAGCAACGCTATCGGAAAGACGAGGCACGACTGACGGCCCTGCGCTGGCGCGATCTGCAAACCAGATCGGAAGAGGAAACGCTGGCGCTTAAGAATGTCGAAACCCGGCTCCAGGAGGCACTTTCTCGCCAGCGCAATGCGGAGAAAGAGCTCGAGTCGCTGCGGCAGAATCAGCATCAGGCTTCCGACCGCAGCAGCAAGATTCAGGGCGAGCTCTACGAGGTCGGCGGTGAGATCGCTCGACTCGAGCAGGCGATCGAACATCAGCGCGAAATTCGACAGCGGCAGCAGGCCGAATACGGCGACACGGAGAACCAGCTCAACGAACTCAAGCAGCATCTGGTGCTGGATCAGGCGCAAGTAAAGGAAACATCGGAGCTCATCGCCGATCTGACGCCGAAGGTCGAGACTGCAGAATCCGACGAGGCTGCCGCAACCGAACAACTCGAGCAGGCTGAGGATGCCCTCAATCATTGGCAGAATGAGTGGCAGGAGCATCAGAGCAAATCGGCTCAGGCGCGCAACCAGGCCGATCTCTTGCGTCAGCGCATCGAGCACCTAGACGATCGCATGAATCGCGCATCCGAGCGCCTGGAAACGCTCGAGTCCCAGTCGGGCGATTCAGCGTCGCGACAGCTCGAAGAAGAAAAAGCGAAAGCCGAAGTTGAACTCGACTCCCGGGACAAGGCGCTATCCGAACTCGGCGAACAGCTGGAGGCGGCGCGCCGTGAAACCACGGATCAGCGCACGAGGATCGAGTCCCTGAGAAATGCCCTTGAGGCGGCCAGGGCCCAGCGCCATGCCAGGCAGGCGCGCCTGGAATCGCTCAAGGTCCTCAATCGCGGCGAGGACGACAGTGCACTGCAGGAGTGGTTGGAGTCATCCGGTCTGGCGTCCGAGGATCGAGTGCTGGAATCGTTGGAAATCGACGACCCCCGCTGGACCACTGCCGTGGAAACCGTGCTTTCCGGCTGGCTCAATGGCCTGACGACCGATCGGGCGGATGCAATTCTCGACGCGGCTTTGCCGCGCTCCGGCCTGGCTGTGACCGATCGATCGGAGATTGCACCGCGATCAGGAACGCTTGGCGCGGTCGTCAAGGGCGCGGGCGCTCTAGGCGGGATACTCAATCGGGTCCACTGCGAGGCGGATCTTGCCGGCGCACGCGATCGCCTGGGCACGCTTAAAGAAGGCCACTCGGTCGTGACACCGGATGGGCTCTGGATCGGTGCGGGTTGGTTCTGTCAGCCGTCGATCGAGGAGGGCGGGTCCGGCCTGCTCGAGCGCGAGCGAGAAATCCGTGCCCTGGATCAGGAAATCGACACGGACTCGAGCCGTATCGAATCGGTCGAAGGCGAACTTGGCCAGGCCAGAGAGGCGCTCACAGAACAGGAATCGGCCCTGCGCGACATGGAGCTTCAGCTTCAGCAGGCTCAGCGGCAGCGCGCACAGGAGCAGGGCAACCTGGCCGGCCTCTCATCGCGCCTGGAGACCCTCAAGCGGCAGCGCGAGGCGGCGGCATCGGAACGCCAGGCGCTGGAAGAACGCCAGCAGGACGACACGCAAGCGGTCGGCACAGCCAGAGCTGAGATGGAGGAAATCCTTGCTCGGATGCAGTCTGCCGAGTCGGAACGCGAGCCCCTGAGAGCGGAAAAGAACCGGCTCGACCAAGCCAGAGAAGCCGGTCGCCTGGCGCAGCGCGAAGCGCGGCAGAAACGTGAGAACTTCTCCCTCAAGCTGGGTTCAGGCCGTGCCGGACTGGAATCCCTGCGTCAGTCCATTGCCCGGATGGACAACCAGGTCGGTCAGCTTCAGACGCGCTATCTCGAGCTCAGCGAAGCGCTGGCCAGCGGCGATGAACCGGTCCGCGTACAGCAAAACAAGCGCGACGAGCTTCTCGATCAGCGGCTGGCAATCGAGAAGCGACTGCGGGAAGCGCGCTCGGAGGTCGAATCGATCGAAGCCAAGTGGCGTGAGCAGGATCGGATCCGACAGACCGCCTCTTCGGAGGCTGAGGGTATTCGCAGCGAACAATCCGAGCGCCAGCTTGCGCTGAAAGAGACACAGCTCAAGGCTCAGGCACTCAAGGAGCGGATCGAGGCGCTGGAAGAGGATCTCGAAAGCTTGTTGGGATCACTGCCCGAAGGCGCAGAACGACAGAAGTATCAGCAAGAGCTCGAGCGACTCGAGGAAAAAATTCGCAAGCTCGAACCGGTCAACCTGGCAGCGATCGAGGAAGCTGAAGCGGAGGCCGAGCGCAAGGCCTACCTCGACAGTCAGCACCAGGATCTGGAGGAAGCCCTGGCCACCCTCGAGGCCGCCATTGCCAAGATCGACCGTGACTCACGAACGCGGTTTCGCGAGACCTTCGAGCAGATCAACAAGAATATGGAAACGCTGTTCCCGCGTCTGTTTGGGGGCGGGCACGGACATCTTGAAATGGTCGGTGATGACTGGCTGTCGGCCGGGGTGGCCATCATGGCGCGTCCACCGGGCAAGCGCATCGCCCGTATCCACCTGATGTCCGGCGGCGAAAAAGCCCTGACGGCCGTCGCTTTCGTGTTTTCCATTTTCAACCTCAACCCGGCGCCCTTCTGCCTTCTCGATGAGGTGGATGCACCGCTCGATGACGCCAATGTGGGGCGCTTCTCCGAAATGGTGCGCGAGATGTCTGAACAGGTCCAGTTCCTGATCGTCACCCACAACAAGGTGACGATGGAAGTTGCTCATCAGATGCTCGGGGTCACGATGCGCGAATCCGGCGTCTCGCGCCTCGTGTCGGTCGATCTTGACAAGGCCGTGGCGCTGGCCGAGGCTTCCGCATGATTCGATTACCCGATCCTTTTCCGCGTGGTGACTGTCGTGGATAGTCTGCGCGTTCTTTTGATTCTTATCGGTTTACTGGTTCTTGCCGCGATTGTCTTGTTTCACAGGCCGGCGGGTGAATCGAAGCGCAACCATCAGCGCTGGCTCTCATCTCGACGGGATCCGGGCATGGATTCAGGCAGACCTCGGGACCCGGATGATCGACAGGAGCCGAGACTGAATCCTAAAGAATCCAGACAATCCTCGCCCTCGAACCTCGCCGCAGGATTGGCCTCCGCGCGACTCCTGACGACGGACCCGGATGCTGACGATGATTCCAACGAGGATCTTTCTGCGGGGGGGGCAGGCCGCGGCCAGCGTCAGGCGCCGCCCGAGAAGATCGTGACACTCTATGTCCAGCGTCGTGAGGGTCGCCGGATCAACGGCTCCGAGCTGCTCGACGCGGCGATCAAGGCCGGCATGGAGTTCGGAGAAATGAATATCTTCCATCGGCTCCACGAGGGCGCCACCGAGCCGGTTTTCAGTATGGCGGATCTGACCGCTCCAGGCCATTTCGACCCGTCAAATTGGAACGTATTCGACACCTCCGGTGTGACCTTTTTCATGACGCTTCCGGCACCGGTCAGCGCACTTGATGCGTGGGATGCGATGCTGGCGACCGCCAGCCGCGTTGGAGAATTGCTGGAAGCCGATGTGCTCGATGACGCCAGATGCCGGGTCAATCGGCAACGGATCGCCCAACTACGGGAGTCCATGCGCGAATACGATCGGCGGCACGGTCTGAAACCGCCGCGCTGAGCGCTTTACCAGTGAGTCATAGTGACATCAGCGATGAGCTCGAAAACCTGCGCGAGCAAATCAACGAGCACAATCACCGCTATTACGTTCTTGACGACCCGCTCATCAGTGACGCGGAATATGACCGCTTGATGCGTCAGCTCGAGGGCATCGAGCGTGAACATCCAGAGCTGGTCACTCGGGACTCTCCCACCCAACGTGTCGGAGCGGCCCCCGCCGACGGATTCGACACGGTCGAGCATCGGGTCCCCATGCTGTCCCTGGGCAATGCGTTCTCGGACGAAGAGGTCGAAGAGTTTGACCAGCGCGTGCGCTCAGCGCTCGATATCGAGCGGGTGCGCTATCTTGCCGAGCCCAAATTGGACGGGTTGGCGATTGCGTTGCGTTATGAGAAGGGGGCTTTGGTTCTCGGCGCGACCCGTGGCGATGGGAGGCAGGGCGAAGACGTTACCGGGAACGTCCGAACGATCAAGTCCATCCCCCTTCGCCTGCGTGGTTCTGATGTTCCCGCAACGCTCGAAGTTCGAGGGGAAGTCTTTATGTCGCGTTCGGGCTTTGCTGCGCTGAATCGCCGTCTCGCTGATGCGGGCGAGAAGCAGTTTGTCAACCCACGCAACGCAGCGGCAGGCAGTCTGCGCCAGCTCGACCCCCAGACCATGGCCCAGCGCCCTCTTCGATTCTATTGCTACGGTGCGGCTACGGAAGAGGGGATGCCCGCTTCGCAGCAAGCGATTCTTAGTCGCTTGAAGGACTTTGGCTTGCCGGTCAGTGCAGAGATTATGCAGGTGGACGGGCTCGATGGATTGCTTGCTTATCATGCCCGGATTGGCGAGCGGCGTGCTGGACTGGACTACGACATTGACGGCGTGGTCTACAAGGTCAATGACATCGATCAACAGCGTGAGCTGGGCTTTGTCAGCCGAGCGCCGCGCTGGGCTCTGGCGCATAAGTTTCCCGCGCAGGAGGAGTCGACCGTTTTGATCGATATCGAAGTTCAGGTCGGTCGCACCGGTGCACTGACACCGGTCGCGCGGCTGGAGCCGGTGTTTGTTGGTGGCGTAACGGTTACCAATGCGACCCTCCACAATATGGATGAAATCAGGCGCAAGGACGTGCGACCGGGTGATCGCGTTATCGTGCGGCGGGCGGGCGATGTTATTCCAGAAGTTGTGCGCTCCGTCCCGGAATACCGAACGGCGGGCGCTGAGGCCTGGCAGATGCCAGAGCGGTGTCCGGCGTGTGAATCAGCGGTCGAGCAGGTGGAAGGAGAAGCGGTCGCCCGCTGCACGGGCGGCCTGGTCTGCCCTGCACAACGCAAGCGGGCTCTTGAACATTTCGTCAGCCGTGGTGCGATGGATATCGATGGGATGGGCAGCAAGCTCATCGACCAACTCGTTGACAGGGATCTGGTGCACAGTCCGGCGGACCTGTATTCACTCGATCGGGAAACCCTCACCTCCCTCGATCGCATGGCTGAAAAGTCTGCGACCAACCTGCTCGCCGCGCTCGAGGCGAGCAGGGAGGTCTCTTTGGGGCGGCTTCTGTATGCGCTGGGTATCCGCGAAGTCGGCGAAGTGACCGCCCGTCAGCTGGCGCGCAATCTTGGCTCGATCGAGAGCCTGGCGCGCGCTGATCTGGAGACGCTTTGCGCGGTCCCGGACGTCGGTCCGGTGGTGGCCCAGCACATCCATGCGTTCTTCAGTGAGCCCCACAACAACGCCATTATCAAGAGGCTTCTGGAGACCGGCGTGCGTTACGCGCAGGAGCAAGTCGTCGACCGCTCAACGCTTGCGCTGCAGGGGAAGACTTTTGTCCTGACCGGAGCCCTGGAATCCATGCCGCGATCCGAAGCGAAGCAGGCCCTCGAGGCGCTGGGCGGAAAAGTAACCTCCAGCGTGTCACGGAGCACGAGCGCCCTGATTGCTGGCTCCGAGCCAGGCTCCAAGCTGAACAAAGCCCAGGACCTGGGCATCAAGATCCTTGATGAGAAGGGTCTGCTGGACTTGATCGGCGAGCGTTGATTTGGCTTCGATCAATTCCTTCCGGGCGAAATGAACCTAGAATGAAGCTTCAACCAAGTGCGAAAGCTCGGGAGAAAGAGATGACTGAACACATCAAGGAAATCCTGGTGCCAGTCGACGGGTCGGAAAACTCGATCCGTGCGGCGAAATACGCGATCGAACTGGCCAAACCCTTATCGATCGGGATCAGATTGTTTCACGTGTTCCCAGCCGCTTCAGTCGAGGTTATCGGAATGGCGGGCATGTCCAGAGCCGATATCGATCAAGCCGCCCAGGTCGCCGCCCAGCGTGCATTCGATCAAACCCGCGCGGGGCTCGGTGACGATGCGATCGATGGCATGGAAGAAGAAACATCCATGGGCGATCCCGCCGAAGAGATCATTCGTTACACGGAAGACGATCACGCCATTCTGGTCGTGATCGGTCGAAGAGGGCTATCGAGGATGCGGTCCTTGATGCTCGGGAGCGTCAGCGATCGCGTGCTTCGTCACGCCCAGAGCCCAGTCATGATCATTACCTGACACGGCCTATGAGTGCTCACCACCAGGCGATCGAAGTCTTTCATTTTTGGTGTCATGACAACTGGCCTCGTTCGATTCGACCCCTGAGCCGCTCCTAGAGCCGTTCCTGGAGCCGCCCCTGAACCCGATTCTGGAGTCGATCCAGGAGAGCGTCGACCTGCGCTTCGAGCTGGCGCCATGATCCGCTGTTGTCGATCACGTGGTCTGCTGCCTCCAGCCGCTTCTCGCGACTGATTTGGGCGGCAAGAATCTTGCGCGCCTGTTCGTCGCTGATGTCATCGCGCGCACGCAGGCGCTCGATCTGAACGGCCTCCGGCGCATCGACGACGACCACTTCATCGGCGGCCCCGAACAGCCCGCTTTCGATCAGCAAGGGCACAACCAGTAGAATGATCGGCTCTTCTTTTGCCGCCTGAATGTCCCTGGTCACTTGATCCCTGATCAGTGGATGGGTAATGGCTTCCAGCTGCTCGCGAGCCGCTGGCGAGTCGAAAATTCGCTGGCGTAGAGCCCGCCGGTCAAGGGCCCCGTCGGACTGTAGAATCCCGGGTCCAAAAAGCTCAACGATTCGTGACAGACCCGGCGTGCCTGGTTTGACGACCTGTCTTGCGATCACATCGGTATCGATGACCGGAATACCCGCATCGGCAATGCGGTTGGATACGGCACTCTTGCCCGAGGCGATACCGCCGGTCAAAGCGACGATGCGAGGCATTGAAAGCGATTGACTAGTCATCTTCGAAGCACCGGAGAATGGTTTTTTCCAGATTAATATGCATTGATAGGCTAAGGGTTCCACCACCTCCTAGTCCAGTGCTGCTGCGGGGCGACGTCAACCACGGCGCCACTCGAAGAGACGCTCGGCCCACTGCAGCAAACGCTCGGGCTTGTTGGCCTGCTTCCAGACGCCCGCGGCGGATTTGTTTCCCTCGCTGAACGTGGGGTAGACATGAATGGTTCCCATGATCTTGTTCAGGCCGAGGCCCTGGGTCATGGCCAGAACGAATTCCGGCAGCATGTCGGCCGCGTGCGCACCGACGATGGTCACCCCCAGAATCTTGTCCTTGCCCGGAACGGTCAATACCTTGACGTAGCCATAGTCCGCGCTGTCGGCGATCGCACGATCCAGATCATCGAGGCCATAGATCGAGATCTGATGGTCGATGTCCTGTTCGATGGCTTCGTCTTCGCTCAGTCCCACCCGGGCGACCTCGGGGTCAGTGTAGGTCACCCAGGGGATCGCATCGTAGCGCGTGCGGAACGACCAGAACGGTGCCAGCAGGGCGTTGGCGGCGGCCGACCAGGCCTGGTGCGAAGCGACATGGGTGAATTGATATGGCCCGGCGGCATCGCCGCAGACATAAATATTTGGGAAATTCGTTCGTTGAAACTCATCGCTTGCAATCCTTGACTCGTCGTTCAGGCGCACGCCCAGCTCCTCCAGGCCGTAGTCCGATGTCCGCGTCTTGCGGCCCAGCGCGATCAAGAGTCGATCGAATTCGAACCTGACTTCCTCGCCGTTGCTTTCGCCCACCAGTGTCGAGCCCCCCTCGACACGCACAGCGCGCGTCGAGGTGGCCAGCGTCGCGCCCTCGGCGCCCATCTTTTCGGCCAACAGCTCGCTGGCCGCGCGATCTTCGCGCGAAAGAAGGCGATCAGATTGCTCGACCACCGTGACGCTCGATCCAAGGCGAGTGAACGCCTGAGCCAGCTCAGAACCGATCGGCCCGCCACCCAGGACGACGAGTCGTTCCGGCAGTTCCTCGATCTTCCAGAGGGAGTCGGAAGTCAGATAGTCGGTTTGATCAAGACCTTCGATAGGCGGGACCAGGGGTTCGGCGCCGGTGGCCAGGACGATCGATCGCGCGCTGAGCGTTCGGTCACCAACCTGAACTTCCCACGGCGAGATCAGCCGTCCATGTCCGGCGATGACATCGACGCCAAGATCACGGTAGCGTTCCGGTGAGTCATGCGGGGCGATTTTGCCAATGACTTCGTGGACCCGAGCCATGACCTCTTTAAAATCGACCTCGGCGGACATGCTCCTGATGCCGAAGCGCTGGCTGTCGCGCGCATCGGCGAGCAGTTTTGCGCTCCTGATCAGAGCCTTCGACGGCACGCAGCCCGTGTTCAGGCAGTCGCCGCCCATTTCGTTTTTCTCGATCAGAGCCACCTTGGCCTTGACGGCGGCAGCGATGTAGGCTGAGACGAGACCACCGGCGCCAGCGCCAATGACGATCAGATTGTAGTCAAAGCGAGCGGGGCGTTGATGGCCGCGGTAGACCTTACGGCGCTTGAGCCAATTCAGGGTCCAGCGCATCAGCAGCGGCAGCAGACCCAGAAGAACGAATGCGCCGATCAGACCAGGAGAGAGCACATCCCCGAGCCTGTCGATCTGGGCCAGCTGCGTGCCCGCGTTGACGTAGATCAGCGTCGCCGGAAGCATGCCGATCTGGCTGACCCAGTAGAAGGTCCAGGTCTTGATCCTGGTCAAAGCCATCAAGAGATTGATTAGCCAGAAGGGGAAAACCGGCACCAGGCGCAGCGCAAGAAGATAGAACGCACCGTCCCGCTCAATGCCTCGATCGATGGCATCAAGGCGTTTTCCGAAGCGCTTTTGAAGCGTGTCGCGAAACAGGAAACGAGCGGCCAGAAAAACCAGGGTGGCACCGATGGCCGAGGCGAAGGAGGCGGCGATGGTGCCAGCGACCAGGCCGAACAGAGCGCCGCCTGCCAGGGTGAGAACGGCGGCACCCGGAACCGACAGGGCAGCCATGGCAATGTAGACCAGCATGTAGATCAGCAGGCTTGTTGCGAAGTTCGCCTGGACGACGCTAAGCAGTCGATCGCGCTGGCTGCGCAGGCTCTCGAGATTCAGGTATTGGCCCAGATCGAAGGCGAAGAATGCGGCGATTCCACCGAGAAAGAGAAGGGCGATGAAGAGTCGAAGGGCGAGCTTTCGGGACATAGGGTGGGGCTTTTTTAAGAGAATGAGTGCAAGAAGGGACCGGACCAGCTTACTTCAGCTTGCATTCGGGCGGGGCAAGCGCCTCGGATTCGACTGTCTTCAGGACGGCAAATGGCCGCCACTGACCCGCTCGATTCGGGCCAGATCGGTCCAGGAGCGAACCGACTCGAACCCTTCGGCACGGAGGAGGCTGCGAACCGCTTCGGCCTGATCGTGGCCATGTTCCAGCAGAATCCAGCCTCCCGGGTCGAGGAGGCGAAAGGCTTGCTCGATCAGCTTGCGGATCAAAGAGAGTCCATCCGGGCCACAGGCCAGCGCGATGCGGGGCTCGAAGCGTAGGTCGCCGCTATCGAGGTGAGGGTCGTCTTGAGCGACGTAGGGCGGGTTGCTGATCACCAGGCTGACTGCAGGGATCGCTTCCCCGTCAAGGAGATCGCCTTGGATCAGCTCAACGCCTTCCAGCCCGAGCTGATGACGATTGATGTCTGCCACTTCCAGCGCCGCGCTCGACAGATCGCTGGCAGTGATCGCCCAGCCCGGGCGCTCGGCGGCGAGAGTCAATCCGATGGCTCCCGACCCTGTTCCGACATCGATGGCTCGGACGCCCTGCTCGGGCAACAGGCCAAGCGCCAGCTCAACGAGCAGTTCAGTCTCCGGCCGAGGAATCAGCACCGCAGGCGAAACTTGAAAAAGCCGTCCATAGAACTCTCGATAGCCCAGCAGATACGCGATCGGTTGACCGGATTCGCGCAGCCTGAGGAGTTCCTGAAGCCTGGCGAGCTGAACAGGCGCGATGGGGTCGTCGAGATGGGACCATATCCAGGCACGGTCCCGGCCGATGACGTGTCCGAGGAGGACTTCTCGGTCGAACCGGTCTACGCCGAACCGGTTGCCCTGCAAGCAATCGCGATAGCTCGTCGACCTATTGCTCATTAACCCATCGCTCATAGCAGCATCCTGATTCGCGAGACAGAGAGCGCTTTAAAAAGGATGTGAAACGATGCCATGACAACCAGGCCGTACGTGGAGTCTGGACAAGTGATCACGGCTGGAGGGGGGAAGGCGGACAAGAGATGGTGGCCAGGGGCAGAATCGAACTGCCGACACGCGGATTTTCAATCCGCTGCTCTACCAACTGAGCTACCTGGCCGATCTTTTTTTTGCCGTCGCTGCGACTCACAGCGAGAAGCCGCGTATTAGAACGTCTTGAAAGGATTAAGTCAAGAGTCTCTGCGAAAAGCCTCAAAGTCAGCCCATGAAACATTGTTCCGGGAGAATGAAAGACCGGCTGTTGCTGAAGAAAAATGCGCAACGGCCAGCAGTGCATCACTCGGGCGGCACGTAGCCGATGGCCTCGTCTGCTTTTCCATCGAACAGGAAGGCCTCGGCCTGCGCTTCCAGATATTTTCGATGCTCCGGGTTGATTGGACTGAGCCGATTCTCGTTGATTAGCAGTGTCTGATGTGCAAGCCATGTTTTCCAGGCCGGCTTGGAAATGTTTGCAAGGATCTTCTCGCCCAGGGGGCCGGGTAGGGGGGCACGGTCCAGAGCTTCTTCTTCCTGGTTCAAATAGCTGCAGTGGATTGTTTCGCTCATTGGGATTGACTAGCGGGTGGCAGGGGAGTGACCGGGATTTTAGCAGTTGGCTGCCGGTAGCGGCGATCAAGCAGCGCAATCGCGGTCAGCCCAACGACGAGCGGCAGTAGCCAGCCCAGCGTGGTCGCTATGCTGCCCTGGCCAGGAATGAGTCGAGACAACCCGATTTGCGAGAACGCAATGTGAGTGGCGATCCCATTGCCGATCATTGCGCCGTAATGCTCTTTCAACCACCAGTTTCGCGGATGTTTGGGTTTGCGCAGGTCGCGAATCAAGCCAACCAGCGTGATGATGCCGACTGCGCCGAAGGGCACCAGGATGACCGCCATGCGGGTATCCCAGCCAAAGATCATGACGGTCGCGCCGGCGGCGCCGAGCATCCCGGTGGCAATCAGGTGGAAGGGTCCGTGAAAAGCGGCTCGGTCCGAACGCAGGCGAATTGCTCGTACGCTGGTGATACAGCTGTGGCTGACCAGAATCAACAGGTAGCCCAGAAACAGTGCCGCCGTGTGATTTCCAACAAGATACGCGTGGAGGGTCAACGGGATGCCGGTCATGACGATCAGTGCCATGCTCACCAGGTAGGCGTGGCCGATTCGCCGATGCAAAAGCGTTCCTTTCTTGTTCAACGCAGCGACCCAAAACAGGACAAGGGCAGCAACGCCCGCGGTGACATGCGTTATTACAAATATTGAAAAATTCATCGTGTTCTCCTGGCTTGCTCATTTGGGTGCTTTCAAATCTGGTCGATCCAGACCCATCGGGACGCATTCATCACCATCAACGGGTTTGAACGTGGTCAGGGTCAGGATCGCTCGTTGCAGCGGTCCACTGAGGTGCCGGAAGTCAGAAGTTCAGGGTGCCGGAAGTCATGACTTTCGCCCGCTCCCTTGTCTGATATGGCAGCGCGCGTCAATACTGCCGGTATGAAAAACAAATCGCTGCTGTCTCGCCTGTTGGGTCCCCTTGCCATCGCCTCGTATCTGGCCTGGGGTGCTGTCTGGTATTCCAATACCAGCCTTCTCGGGCCAGCGTCACCCGCGGCTCCCTGGCTTGATGTGATCTTGTTCGGCTTTCTGGCGTGCTGGCTGTGGTTGCTGGTCGATGAATCCGAGGGATTGAACCGAGTCTCGATCCCGATGCTCACGGGTCTGACCGCTTGCGCTTTGGTGCTGCTGATCTTTGGCAACAAGGGGTCATCCCCGATTCTGCTGATCCTGCTGGTCATCCAGTACGCTCTGAGATTTTCCTGGCCGTGGACCGTCGTTGCTTTGATCGGCATTAACGCGTTTTACCTCACACTCATGCTGCAGGTATGGGAATTCAGGCTGTCGAGCGCGCTTGTGACCTTTTTTGCCAACGGCTCATTTCAGATGTTTGCGGTCATGTTGCTTCGCTCCAGGGAGCAGTCCGAGCACATGGCCGAAAAACTCAAGTTGGTCAATGCCGATCTTATGGCGACCCGGACCTTGCTGGCCGATAGCGCCCGCGACCAAGAGCGACTCAGACTCTCGCGCGAGCTTCACGACGTGGCAGGGCACAAGCTGACGGCCTTGAAAATGAACCTGCGAGCCATTCGAGCGAATGCTCGGCCAGACGATCAAGAAGCCCTGGCCACGGCCAACGAACTGGCTGCGGAATTGCTCGATGATCTTCGCGCGGTCGTTCGCCAGCTCCGACGCAACGATGGGATCTCTCTGGCACAAGGCTTCGAGCAGCTGGCTGCGCCGCTGCGGGGAATGAAATTGCACCTTGATATTGCAGATGAAGTGCGGATCGAGAGCGTGATTGACGCTGAAGCCTTATTGGGGGTCGCTCAGGAAGGATTGACCAACGCGGCGCGTCACGGCAAAGCGGCCAATGCCTGGCTGGGGATGTCTCAGGAAAAGGGTCACTGGCGGATGCAGCTCGACGATGATGGGCAGGTTCGCTGGCCGCTCAAACCCGGCATGGGAATGGACGGCATGGCGGCACGCATCAGTGCCCTGGACGGCGAATTTTCTTACGGCCCGTCTGATCACGGTGGACTGCAGCTCCTCGCGCGCGTGCCGGCGGACCGGCGGTGATGGGCGAGCGTTCGGCAACCCTGTGCCTGGGACTGGCTGACGATCAGGCGCTGATCCGCGAGGGCCTAAAAGCCATCTTGTCGGCGGTTACCGACATGGTCGTTGCGATCGAAGCCGACTCCGGCCAGGCCATGATTGAGCAACTCCAATACGCCTCTGTTGATGTCATCATCTCGGACATCCGAATGCCTGATTTAAACGGCATTGAGATGACCAGGACACTGCGCCAGGCCGGCTCGACGGTGCCGGTGCTGTTGTTGACCACCTTCGATGACGACGAGCTGCTGCTGCAAGCCGCAGCAGCCGGTGCTCAGGGATTCTTACTGAAAGACGTCGCCCCCGGTGAGCTCGAAGCTGCTGTCCGAGAACTGGCTGCCGGAGGAAGCCTGCTGCAACCCGTAACGACCGAGTCGGTGCGGCGCCGATACCACTACGACGATGATGCGGTGCCGGCAGAATCATTCGGAGCGAGGGAAATCGAAATCCTGCGGCTGCTCGCCGGTGGATACTCCAACCGCGAGATTGCCCAGACGATCCACCTGGCCGAGGGAACGGTCAAGAACTACGTTTCCGATATCCTCAGCAAACTGGGCACGCGAGACCGGACCCGGGCGGTCCTGAAAGCGATCACGTTGCGGATAATCTAGCTGTGATCTCTCAAAAGGTCGGCCTCACTTCCCGCCAGATCACCGACAGGCCAAACGCTTGCCGACTCGCTGAAGGCTGCCGAATTGACGTCATGATGTGCGTGAAGGCCACTGGGCCCGAGCGGCCTGAAGGCTGGCGTCGCAAACACTCCTGACCGGGTCAGGAGCCGCGATCAATCAGCGACTGCAACACCCTTTGCACCGGTCGCGGTACGCCCAGCCTCAAGGCGTCGGGCAGGGAACACCATCGCGATTCCTGAGATTCTCGAACCAGGCTCGCTTGAGCCGTTTGCGCATGCACGAATTGAAGTGTCAGTCGGAAATGGGAAAACTCGTGCTGAATATCTTCGATTTCCAGGCGTGGCTGACTCGAGATTGCTTCCTCGAAGGGTGCCGGGTGCGGGAAGCACCACAAGCCACCCCAGATTCCGCTGGGAGGCCTTCTGGTCAATAGCACCCGATTATCGCGATCGCGCAGTACGAGAAACTGCGATTGCTTATGCGGCCGCTGTGCCCTGGGTTTCTTGCCGGGGAATTCATCAACGCGTCCCTTCGCCAGAGCCGCGCAGTCCGCGCTCACCGGACAGGCCTGACAGTCAGGTGATCGGGTCGTGCAGAGCACGGCCCCCAGATCCATGATGGCCTGGGTGTAGTCGGCTGCGCGTGTTTCCGGCGTGTGCCGATCCGCGATCTCCCACAGGGTTTTCTCGACCGAGGAGCGACCGGGCCAGCCCTCGATCGCCGCATGCCGAGACAGCACCCGCTTGACGTTGCCATCCAGAATGGTGGCTTTCCGGTCCCAGGCCTGCGCAACGATGGCATTGGCGGTCGATGGTCCGATGCCCGGAAGCGCAACCAGCCGGTCGGGGTCTGAAGGCAGCCTGCCGCCGTGATCAGTCAGGCAGCGCCTGGCCGCGGTATGCAGGTTGCGCGCGCGTGCGTAATAGCCCAGTCCGGTCCACTCCGAGAGCACCTCATCGAGGTGAGCCTCGGCCAGGGTCTCGAGCGTCGGAAAACGAGCCATGAACCGGAGGAAGTAAGGCGCGGCGGTGCGCACCTGGGTTTGCTGCAGCATGATTTCCGACACCCAGACCCGATAGGGACTGCGCTCGATTTGCCAAGGCAGGTCGTGCCGACCGTTTTTTTGCCACCAGGCCAGCAGACGTCCGGCGAAGGAAGCCGGATCGATGCTGGCCTGATTCAATCCGGAGAAACCGGCAGCAGGGCGTGAACGAAGGTGCCTGCATCGAATGGACGCAGATCAGCGGCGGTCTCACCCACGCCGATGAACCGGATCGGGATCTTGAGTTCTTCGGCGATGGCAAAGAGGACGCCGCCGCGGGCAGTGCCGTCCAATTTGGTTACGGTGATTCCGCTCAGGGGAACAGACTCGTTGAACTGACGCGCCTGGGCAAGCGCGTTCTGCCCGGTGCCTGCGTCGACCACAAGCATCGTCTCGTGGGGGGCCTCGGGATCCACTTTCTGCATGACGCGGCGCACCTTGGCCAGCTCCTGCATCAGATGACCCTGCGTGTGAAGGCGCCCGGCCGTGTCGGCGATCAGTACATCGACGCCTCGCGATCGGGCCGAATGGAGAGCGTCGAAAATCACCGCGGCCGTGTCAGCGCCCGTGCCCTGGGCGACGACGGGCACATCGTGCCGCTCACCCCAGGCTTTCAATTGTTCAACTGCGGCTGCTCGGAAGGTGTCTCCAGCGGCCAGCATGACCGATTTCCCTTCGTCCAGATAGCGGCGAGCCATCTTGCCGATGGTGGTGGTCTTGCCGACGCCGTTGACACCCACCATCAGAATTACGAAAGGTTGGCGCGCCGGATCGATGGTTAGAAATTGTTCGCAGGGCTCGATCAGGTCATAGAGTTCGGCCTGCACCGCTGGCAGCACGGCTTCAGGTGAATCGATCAGGCCCTGGTCGATGGCGCTATTGAGCCTGTCGATGATTCGTGTGGTGGCAGCGATGCCTAAATCGGCAGTGAGCAGCGTGGTCTCGATCTCTTCGAGCAACGCATCATCGACCTTGCTCGCAACACCGATGAGACGAAACAATTCACCAAGACTTGCGCGGGAGCGCTCGAGACGCTTTTCCAGCGGGTCCTGACCGATCTCTGCAACGGGCCTTACGGCGGTTGATTCGACGCCACTGCCTGACTTCTTGCGACGGAAAATGGAAAACATGCTGGCTGTGCGACTACCTGTGTCCCGAAGTGAATGAAGCCCGATCGTTCAGCTCATCCGGGCCACGCTATGCTACCACCATGACTGGAAAAGTTCGGATCATCAGTGGAATCTGGCGCGGGCGAAAACTCGAGGTCCTCCCTCTACCGGGCCTTCGCCCGAGCGGCGACCGTTCCCGCGAAACCCTGTTTAACTGGGTCGGGCCGTCGATTCAAGGAAGCCGCTGTCTGGATCTTTTTGCTGGCACGGGCGTGCTGGGTCTGGAAGCGGTGTCCCGTGGCGCGAGTTCAGCGACTTTGGTCGATCGTTCTGGCCAGGCCGTCGATCGCATTCGCGAGCAGATCAGGGAATGGCCAAAGCGCGACGGCGTTGAACTGGTCAAGGCCGATGCGCTGCAATGGTTGCCGCGCCAGAACGCAAGCTATGATCTGATTTTCATCGACCCTCCGCACGGACAGGGCCTTCAGATCAGGGCGCTCGAGCTCCTGGTCGAGGAGCATCTGCTTGCAGCTCACAGCCGGGTCTGTGTCGAGCACGGTGTCCAGGAAGACTGGGCAGGAGCTCATCGAAGCTGGCTCGAAACGCATTTTCAGCAGCTGAAGTCTGCGCGCTTCGGCCAGGTGGAGCTCGGACTCTACGGACCATCAACGGTATAATCTCAAATACTTTCGAACGCCGAGCCGACCATGTCCAGCGCTCCGGACTATCAACTTGCCGTCTATCCGGGCACCTTTGACCCGCTGACAAACGGGCACACGGATCTGGTCGTGCGAGCGTCCAGGATGTTTCGCAAGGTCATCGTGGCGATTGCGGAGAGCCCACACAAGCAACCGGCTTTTTCCGTAACTCGCCGCAAGGAGCTCGCCGACAGCGTGCTGCATGAAGCTGGCGTGAGCAATATCGAGGTGACCGGATTCACCAACCTGCTTGCGCACTTCGTCCAGGAGCAGGGCGCTGGCGTATTGCTTCGCGGCCTGCGAGCGGTGTCGGATTTCGAATATGAATTCCAGCTCGCGTCGATGAATCGCCACCTCGTGGCATCGGTCGAGACGGTCTTTCTCACGCCCGACGAGAAGCACAGCTTCATTTCGTCGACGCTGGTCAAGGAGGTGGCTCGCCTGCATGGCGATGTGCGTGAATTTGTTCATCCAGTGGTTGCCCAGGCGCTCAAGGATCACTACAGTTGATGCCAGTCCGCCTCTTGCTCCGACATTCCAACCCGATGGTCCTCATCCAATGCTGAAATACCAACCTCGCTTCACCCTTCTCGTTCTGTCTTTGGTCCTCCCCCTATGCGCCGTCGCTCAGGGGCCGGGCCGCTTCGCGGTCTCAAGCGCGCACGAACTGGCGACCGAGGTCGGGATGGAAATCATGTCCAATGGAGGCAATGCATTCGATGCTGCGGTGGCAGTGTCGGCTGCACTGGCCATCGTCGAGCCGGCCTCGTCGGGCATAGGTGGTGGTGGCTTCTGGATCCTCAGCCGATCAAGTGACGGCTGGGCGACCATGGTCGATGGGCGAGAAACGGCCCCATCAGCAGCGTTTGCAGATATGTATCTGAACGAGCAAGGCGATGTCAATCGCGATCTAGCGATCAACGGCCCCCTGGCGGCCGGCATTCCCGGTGCAGCGGCGGCTTGGGTTCATATCGCCGAGACCTACGGCACTCGGCCGCTGGCCGAACTGCTTGCGCCGGCCATTCGCCTTGCCAGCGAGGGTTTTCCCGTCGATGAAAAATACCAGAGACTCCTCGGCTGGCGCGGAGAAGTGATGCAACGCTATCCTGAAACCGCTGCGATCTTTATGCCGAGCGGCGACGCCCCTGAACCTGGCGATATCATCAAGCAGCCGGAACTGGCCGAGGTGCTCCGGCGCCTGGGGCGCGAGGGTCACAGAGGGTTTTATTCCGGGCAGACCGCTGAATTACTGGTAGCCGGTACCCGCGAGGCGGGCGGAATCTGGACGCTTGAAGACCTCGCCGACTACCGGGTCGTTGAGCGCGAGCCGATTCGACTCGATTATGAAGGTTATGAGCTGATCACCGCGCCGCCCCCGTCGTCGGGCGGCATTGCCATTGCTCAGATCCTCAATTTGATCGAGCCCTATGACATGGGTCGCCTGGACACGGTGACGCGTGTTCATCTGTTATCGGAGGCAATGCGTCGAGCCTATCGGGATCGTGCCCTGTACCTCGGCGATCCCGATTTTGTCGACATTCCAACTGCCATGCTGTTGAGCGAGCACTATGCCTCTGGACTTCGAGCCAGCCTCCGCCTTGACCGGGCCACGTCGTCTTCGGATCTGGCCGGTGACCCCTCGCTGATCCCGGAGAGCAACAACACAACGCATTTTTCGCTGATCGATGCGGCCGGAAACATGGTCTCGGCGACTCTGACGGTCAATCTTCCCTACGGTTCTGCGTTCGCGCCGCCGGGCACGGGTGTGCTGCTCAACAACGAGATGGATGATTTCTCGGCCGCCGAGGGCGAACCCAACGCCTACGGTCTGATCGGTTTTGCGGCCAATGCGATCGAACCGGGCAAGCGCATGCTGTCATCGATGTCACCGACCATTGTCCTTGGAGAGGATCGAACGGCCATTCTGGGAACACCGGGCGGTTCGCGAATCATTACAATGGTGTTGCTGGGGCTTCTCGATTTCGTCGAAGGCAACGGTCCTGAATCCTGGGTCAGCCTGCCGCGCTTTCATCACCAGTATCAGCCGGATCGTATTTCGCTTGAGCCGGATGCGCTTTCGCCGGAGGCCATCTCCGGACTCGAATCGCTGGGCCATGAAGTTGAGGTGCGGGAACGGACCTGGGGTAATATGCACGGCGTGATGTGGGACAGAGGGCGGGGCGAACTCGAAGCTGCACACGACCCTCGTTGGACCTCCGGAGGTGCCGAGGTCAGCGAGCCGAAACCCTGAATCCGTCCAACCACCGCCTCGAGTAAATGTGATCGTGTGCGCAGACTTCGCTGCGCCTTTGAGTTACATTAAGGCATTGTTCGTCCTGGGATAGTTGCGCTATGGACTCACCGCTCGGGGGGACGACAATGGGTCTTCGTGGGGACGAGGATCTTCTGTTCAACGATCGATTCGAAGACACGGGCGAGCGCTCGGCTGGGTTCGCCTGGCGGGTCCTCGAGCGGGCAAGCTATGGCGCGCGCCCGCAGGACATCGACGTTTTCCTGGCCCTTGGCGACACCGATGACGCACGTCTGAGCGCCTGGCTTGATCAGCAGCTCGACTGGACTGCGCTGGCAGATCCCGACGCGAATGGGCGACTCGCTGAGATGGGTTTTTCAACGCTAGACAAGTCGATCAGCCAGCTTTGGAGCGATCATGTGCGCGGCGCCCTGGCCGACTGGCCCGAGCGCTATTTTCCGGTGGCGGAGACTGACGCGACGCGTTGGATACGAGCGATTTACTCCAATCGTCAGGTCTACGAGATGATGGTCGAGTTCTGGCACGACCACTTCAATGTCGCGGGCTGGGATTTCAGCATCGCGCCGGTATTCGTCCAGCACGATCGGGATGCGATACGCCCCGAGGCGCTGGGCAATTTCAGGGTCCTCCTGGAATCGGTGGCCACCAGTACGGCGATGCTCTACTACCTTGACAACCTGTCCAATCGAAGCGGCGGCTACAACGAGAACTGGGCGCGCGAGCTGCTCGAACTGCATACGCTTGGGGTCGATGTCTATTTCCCGGGCGCAACTCCGGGCGGAATTGACCTGGGTGATGACGGCCTGGCGGTTGGATACAGCGATGCCGATGTCTACGACGTGGCGCGCTGTTTTACCGGCTGGACCGTTCGCGATGACCACTGGGAATTTCCGGACACGCCTGAATACGACACGGGCGAGTTTTTCTACTATTCCAACTGGCACGAGGGCGGAAGCAAATTCGTTCTCGGCAACTGGTTGCCACCAGCGGGTCAGCAGCAGGCCAGGGATGTCATGGATATGCTGGCTCGTCATTCGGCCACGGCAAGGCATCTGGCGACAAAACTCTGTCGCCGTTTCATCGACGACGATCCGCCCCAGACCCTGATCGATTCGACGGCCGCGGTCTGGCAGTCGGCCTGGCAGGCGCCTGACCAGATTGCCCAGGTCATGCGACACCTGCTGACCTCCGATGAGTTCAAGCAAGGCCAGGGCAGCAAGGTTCGACGTCCTTTCGAAGTCGTCGCCAACGCAATGCGCAAATTGAACGCTGATGTCAAGCCCCGCCACTTTGGCCAGTGGAATCCCTACAGCGAGTTTTTCAATCGATTCCAGCTGACCGGACATGCCTCGTTCCGCTGGCCTGCGCCGGATGGTTACCCGGACACGCAGGCTCGCTGGACCTCCGCATCGGTCATGGGCCAGACCTGGCGGCTGGTCAGCCGCCTGCCCGAATTCAGGGATCCCACCGATGGACCGTTCCTGATGCAGGTTCAGGACATCACGCTCAATGCCCTCTCTGATCCCGATGAGCGCAGCGCGGCGAATCTGGTCGATTTCTGGATTGATCGTCTTGTCAACGGCCTGATGCATACGAGTCGGCGTCAGGAATTTATCGATTTCCTCCGTCAAAACGCAGGCCCGGACGAAGCGCTCGACATTACCGACGGATTTCCGAACGGCACCTGGTCATCGGGCAATCTGAGCGCCCATTACACGCCGGTTCGACTGCGTGCCATGGTGTCCTTGATCATGATGTCACCGGAGTTCTATCAGCGATGATTACCCGAAGGGATTTCATGAAGGCCTGTTGTAGCGCAGCGGCTGTGGGCGCGACCGTGCCGGGCATGGCTTATTTCAGCCCGAAGGGCTCGGGTCGCGGCATCGGTAACGACGTGATCGTCTATCTATTCTTGCGCGGGGGAATCGATGGTCTTCACCTGGTCGTACCCTATTCCGGACCTGAGCGTCTGCACTACGATTCCATCCGTCATCCGGGCGTACTGATTCCGGAGGCCAACCTGAGACCGCTCGACGTCGAGGGTCGCTGGGGCCTTCATCCGAGGGCCGGCGGTGAGGGCGGCGATGGAGTCGGCTCGGCGCCGAAATGGTTGCAGCGTCTTTGGATACAGAACAAGCTTGCGATCGTTCAGGGCTGCGGCATGTCGACGGCGCTCTCGCGCAGCCATTTCGACGCCCAGGCCTGGATGGACCTCGGGACACCGGGGAGCAAGAATACGCCGACTGGCTGGATCACCCGCTATCTCAGCAGCGCATCGGGCTTGCCGGAGGCCGAGCTCAGCTCCGTGTTCGGTTTCGCCTCGACCCTGCCACTGTCGCTCCTTGGCAATAATGATGCGTTCACGGTCTCTCGAGCAGAGGAATTCCGTGTCAATGGATTTCACTGGTCCTGGGACGATACGGATCCGAATATCACGGGCCATCAGGGTGCACACACCCGGCTGGCGGATATTTGGGCGCAGAGCCCGGGCTTGCTTGGCGACAAGGGCCGGACCACCGCTGAGGCCCTCGCGCTCATGCGCGACATCGAATTCGAGGCTTACGTTCCTGACGGCGGGGCGGAATACCCCGGCGACGGTCTCGGTATTCAGATGCAGAACCTGGCCCAGTTGATCAAGCAGGATTCCGGGATTCTTGCCGCCACCCTGGACTATGGCGGTTGGGATACGCACGATGGTCAGGGCCTCCCACAGCCCGGCAATCCCGGCCATTATGACTACTACGGCAACCGGCTAGAGGGCCTGTCTCGTTCGCTTGATGCGTTCTACACCGATTTATCCGAATCATCGCAGGGCGATCTGATGAATCGAGTCACCGTGGTTGTGGTCAGCGAGTTCGGGCGCAAGGTTCGTGGCAATCAGTCGAACGGGACCGACCACGGCTACGGCAATCTGATGCTGGCCCTGGGCGGCTCGGTCAATGGCGGTCAATTCTACGGCGAGTTCCCAGGCCTCGACAAAGCGTCGCTGTTCGAGAATCAGGATCTTGCGGTGACCACCGACTATCGCCAGGTCATGGCTGAAGCCCTGGTCCGGCGCATGGGTTTTTCCGAGACCGGTCTTGACCAGGTGTTTCCCGGGATCGGTAGCTATCAGCCCATGGGCATTTTCCAACCTTGATTGCTGTTCGGCACAGGCACTGACTGCTTCCATTCAACGGCAAACAGCGATAGAATAACGAGTTTTGTCATTTCAGCAGTTTCCGGCGGGCGCGCATCCCCGTGGCCGACCGGAAGATTACGGAGAAATCATGGTTAAGATTCGACTAAGCCGCGGCGGCTCGAAAAAGCAGCCGTTCTATCACATCATTGTCACCGATAGCCGCAACCGCCGCGATGGCCGCAACATCGAGCGCATCGGGTTCTTCAATCCGGTGGCTCGCGGTAATGACGAGCGCCTGCGCCTGGACACCGACCGCATTGACCACTGGGTCGGGCAAGGGGCGCAGATGTCGCCGCGCGTATCCCACCTGTTCAACGAAGCACGCAAGGCGCAGCAGAGCGCCTGATGAAGTCCGCAGAGTCCGCTGAACGCGTCCAGATCGGTCGCGTTATCGGGCTCTGGGGTGTGCAGGGCTGGCTGCGTGTCTATTCGGATACGCAGCCAGCCGATGCCATATTCTCCTACCAACCCTGGTTGCTCGGCAGTGATGCCAGGTCCTTCGAGGTGGCGGACTGGCGCCGTCAGGGGCCAAGGCTGATGGTTTGTCTGCGGGGGGTTGATGATCCTGATCAGGCGGCCAAGCTGATCGATCACCCGATTTCAGTGTCGCGGGCCTGCTTCTCGGAGCCGGGTGACGGCAGTTACTACTGGGCTGATCTTATCGGCCTGGAAGTGGCGAATCTTCAGGGTCATCGCTATGGAGTCGTCGAGCGACTCATTGAGACCGGTGCCAACGATGTGCTTGATGTTCGGGATGAAGGGGGCGTATCGATTCTGATTCCTTTCGTATCAGGAGCGATCGTGCAGGGGGTGGACTTTGCCGCGCGTACGATCACCATAGACTGGCCAGTGGAGTGGACGCAATGATTCGCCGACCTCCTCTCCAGGTTGGGTCCAACCATCTGAAGCACTGCCGTCCATAGGCAGGAGCAGGCCATGCTTTCGAGAATCGATGTCATCACGCTTTTTCCCGACTGGTTCGATGCGTTCAGAGCGCTAGGGTTGACCGGTCGAGCGCTTGCCGACGAACGGATTCGTTTCGAGACCTGGAACCCTCGAGAATACGCCGAGGGCGTGCATCGAAGCGTCGATGATCGGCCATTCGGGGGCGGTCCAGGTATGGTTATGCGACCTGAGCCCCTCGCCCGCTGTATTGGTGATGTCGTCGAGGACGGAGGAAGGACGCCGATCATCTATCTCAGCCCCCAGGGCCGGACTCTGGACCACGAGGGTGTCGTTGAGCTCGCGGGTAGGGAGCGAATGATTCTGCTGTGCGGTCGTTACGAGGGCATTGATCAGCGTGTCCTTGATGAATTTGTCAGCGAGGAATGGTCCATTGGAGACTACGTTTTGTCCGGGGGAGAGCTTGCCGCCGCAACAATGATCGATGCGGTACTGCGCCAGATTCCAGGCGTGCTCGGACACGCCGACTCTGCGCGCGAGGACTCTTTCGTAGAGGGTCTACTCGACTGTCCTCATTTCACCCGACCCGATGACTGGCGTGGACGCTCAGTGCCGCAAGTCCTGCTCAGCGGGGATCATGCACGAATCGCCCGCTGGCGCCGCGCCCAGTCTCTGCACCGAACTCGACGTCTGCGCCCTGATCTGCTCGAAGCGCGGACGCTGGATGCCCAGGATCAGGCCGCCCTGGATGAATTTCCGGACGAGTGCCCAGAGAAATTCTAGGCGATTCCTGTGCGACTGCTGGGAATTTCTAGAATTTTGATCGCTTTAGACTGCACAAGCTCGTTAAAAAACGCTATCATAGGCGGCTATCCACAGTCACCTTCAGTGTGGCCAGACCAACGACCGGGAATCAACAAGGCTATGAGCAACATCATCGAAGAATTGAATAACGAGCAGATTCAGCGCGACATTCCGGATTTTTCTGCCGGCGATACGATCGTGGTCAACATCTGGGTACGGGAAGGAGACCGCCAGCGTGTCCAGGCGTTCGAAGGCGTGGTCATTGCCAAAAAGAACCGCGGCGTCAACTCTGCCTTTACCGTTCGCAAGATTTCGCACGGCACCGGCGTTGAGCGTGTTTTTCAGACCTTTAGCCCGATCATCGACTCGATCACGGTCAAGCGTCGCGGTAAGGTTCGTCGTGCCAAGCTTTTTTATCTTCGCGATCTCGAAGGCAAAGCGGCCCGCATCAAGGAAAAGCTGACGCGACGCAGCGCCTGAGGTCCGCCAAGGACCAGGCTTGCAGGGCTCGCCGATTCTGTCGGCGGGCCTTTTTTGCTTTCGGGCTGAACAAGGAAGTCGATTTGAAACAGCAACGCCTTGAACCGTGAAAGCTTCCCGCCTGAGACGATTAATGAATATATGGCCGCCGTTCCTGGGGGCCGGGATCCGCGTGACCCATATCGCCGAGGATTATTCCGAGGTCCGGGTGCGCATGCGCCTTCACTGGTACAACCGAAACTACGTAAAGACCCACTTCGGCGGCTCGCTGTTCGCGATGGTCGATCCCTTCTATATGCTGATGTACATCAATCGCATCGGGAAAGAATACGTTGTCTGGGACAAGGCGGCCTCAATCGACTTCTTGAGGCCGGGCAGGGGAACGGTCAGAGCTCGCTTCGTGCTGGGTGATGAGATGATCGAAAACGCCAGGGAGTTGGCCTCGGCAGGGTCAGCGGCGGTGATCGACCACGCTGTGGACATTCTCGATGACGATCAGCGGGTGGTCGCTCGTAGCCTTCGCAAGGTGTATGTCAGATTGAAGGACCGCCATCGGACCTGACGCGTCAGGATTTCTTGCTGACCGACTTAAGCTCGGTGAGGTCCCCAGATGCGGTCTGCTCGGATTCATTCGTGATCCTTGCGGGAGGCTCATCGACGCCTGGAAGTGACTTGATTTCACTCGTGCCATTGAATCTGGCCCCCGACTCGATGACCAGCTGTTGAACCGATATCGACCCGGCAACGCTGCCCGTGGAGACGATTTCGAGACGTTGAGCTTCGATTGACCCATCGAACTGGCCACTGATCATGACGGCCTGCGCCAGCAGTTCACCGTTGATGCGGCCATCAACGCCGATTGAAACCTCTCCGTTCGACTCGATCTTTCCCTCGATGTTGCCATCGACGTGGAGACTGTCGGTCAGGGTGAGGTCGCCGACCAGTTGCGTGCCTGCAGCAATGACGGTCGTTCCGGGACGCTTGCGGTCCGGCGTATCACCTCGACTAATGATTCCCATTCGACTCGATCCTCTTCAGCAAAAACACGATCATAATCTGTCATCGACCAGTGCAGGAAGGGCATCGGGTCGAGCCGACGATTCAGGTGCCGGACTTCGTAGTGCAGGTGGGGGGCGGCCGAGGCACCGGTATTGCCCGAGTAACCAAGCAGCTGACCGCGTTTGACGTAGTTTCCAACCTGGGCATCGATCTCGCTCATGTGGCCGTAAACAGTTGAAAAACCGTAGTTATGGATGATCTTGACCATTTTCCCAAGACCGCTGTTGTGGTGCATGGAAGCCCATTCGATCACACCATCGGCTGCGGCATAAATGGGGGTTCCGGTCGGCGCTCTCAGGTCGACGCCACCGTGCATGGACATTCTTTCGTGGATTGGATGATCACGCATACCGAAGTGACTGGTGACGATCTCCGAGCTCACCGGGAAGCCGCTTGGTATCGACTCGAGCATCAGGCGCTTTTCAAAGGCGGTCTGGCTTGCCGTATCGATGCGTTGAGCCAAAGGCCGTTCGGGTTCGGCGCGCAGGCCAATCATTATCTCGATGGTCTCCAGCTCATCACTCATCGCCAACAGTGAGCTGGCTTTTTCCTCGACCTCACTTTGCAGCACCCGCCGTTCCTGTGCCAATGCTTTATTGGTCGAGAGAATCTCGGATTGACGCTGCTCGAGTTCGGCCAGCTCGGAATTGAGTCCATTCACCCGGCTGTTCAGGCCATGCAGCAACAGGGTGCCGGTCAGGGCGCAAAGGAGTCCCACCGCGGCCGTGATGGCCAGGGTTCGCCGCATCAGCTGGGAAAGCGTGAAATGGCGAGCACCGCGATAGTCGGTGATGGTGATCAGATAGCGATTTCGCATGGGCTCACGGTTCTGATTTCCAGTTCGGAATTTCTTCGCCAAGGCTCGAGTTTTCCGAGACCGTGACGCAAACGGCCGACCATTATGCGGACCTGTCGCCCGTGATGCAAATCGTGCCCTGAAGCTCACAAATGGCCCCATTGCTCAAGCACGAATGCTCCGCTGAAAATTCACAATCGCTGACGACCGATTATGCGGGGAAAGCGAACACTGCCCTTGATTTCAGCCCCCTCAAGGCCTATCTCCGAGGAAGGCCAAACATCAAACGAAAGAGCGCAAAACCATGAGTCAGAACTCACCAGAGACCCGTTCATTCGACACGGAGGTGCATCAACTCATGAAGTTGATGATCAACGCCCTGTACTCGAATCGAGAGATCTTCCTTCGCGAATTGATTTCCAATGCCTCGGATGCCAACGACAAGCTTCGTTTCGAGGCACTGACCAACGACGCGCTGCAGGGGCTTGATCAGGACCTGGGGATCGATATCGCCTTCGATAAGGAACAAGGGACCCTGACGATATCGGATCAGGGGATCGGCATGAATCGTGACGAAGTGGTCGATAATCTCGGAACAATTGCCCGGTCGGGCACCAGGCGCTTTCTCGATTCGTTGTCTGGAGACCAGAAAAGCGATGCGAAGCTGATCGGGCAGTTCGGGGTTGGTTTCTACTCATCGTTCATCGTGGCTGACACGGTCACTGTCGAGACCCGCCGCGCGGGCGATCCGACCGACCAGGGCGTGCGATGGTCGTCGAGGGGAGAGAGCGAATACCAGATCGAGTCCATCGAGCGCCCGGAACAGGGCACGCGAATTCAGCTCCATCTGCGAGAAGAGCACGTCGATCTCCTCGATCGCTGGACGCTGGAACGAATCATTCGTCATTATTCGAATCACGTGGCATTTCCGATCCGTCTCGCCGTTCCGGCCTCCAGCGATTCCGAGTCGGAAGGGGATCAGGACAAGTCTGACGCGCCGACGATTGAAGTGGTCAATGATTCCAAGGCGCTTTGGGCCCGCTCCAAGGGTGAACTTGAGGATGAGGACTACAAGAGCTTCTATCGAAGTCTGAGCGCTGACGGCGGCGATCCGGTCAGCTGGGCGCACCATCATGTCGAAGGCAACCAGAGCTATAGTCTGTTGCTCTATCTGCCTGGTCAGGCCCCCTTCGATCTGTTGATCAATCGCGATGATCGTGAAGGCCTGAAGCTCTACATCCAGAGGGTGTTCATCATGGATGCGGCCGAGCAACTCCTGCCGCGCTATCTGCGCTTCATGCGTGGCGTCGTCGATTCGGCTGACCTGCCGCTCAACGTGTCGCGCGAATTGCTCCAGGACAGTCCGCTCCTGAAAAAGATTCGTGCGACCGTGATCAAGCGCAGCCTGGACCTGATTGAGAAGCTGGCCAAGGACGGTGGCGCTGCTTGGGCGCAGTTCTGGGATGCCTTTGGCGGCATTTTGAAGGAGGGCGTGATCGAAGACTCCGAACAGCGCGAGCGTATTGCCTCGCTGCTTCGCTTTGTCTCAACGAACGACGCTGGTGGGGAGCCCGAAGTCAGTTTGGACGACTACATCGAAAGGATGGCGGACGATGATGAGACGATCTGGTATCTGACCGGAGACAGTCTCCGGGTTGCCCAGGCCAGCCCGCATCTGGAGGCTTTCAGGGCTCAGGGCCGGGAGGTGCTGCTCCTGACCGAACGCATCGATGAATGGTTGGTCGCGCACTTGAGCGAGTACAAGGGGAAAGCGCTGAAATCGGTCACTCGTGGCCAGCCTGAGGCGACTGGAGCGTCTGATCAGCCCGACGAAAAAGCACTTGCGCTGGCCGGTCGAATCAAGAAGGCTCTGGAGGATCGCGTCGGCAATGTGAAACCCGGCACGCGGTTAACAGAATCGCCTGCCTGCCTGGTCGAAGAGGAGCACGGCATGACCCTGCAGATGCAAAAATTGATGCGGCAGGCCGGACAAGAGGTGCCGGAGACAACGCCAGACCTTGAAATCAACGTTGGTCATCCGCTTGTTCAGTCTTTAGGCAATCAAGCCGATGGCAAGCGCTTTGAGACGTTGGCAATGGTTTTGCTCGATCAGGCGGTGTTGGCCGAAGGCGGCGAACTGTCGGACCCGGCGGCCTATTTGAAGCGAGTCAACGCACTACTCATCGATCCGGTCACTGAAGGAGCGCAAGAAGCCGTGGACGAAGTGCCCGCCGATGGCTGAGTCGCTTGATCCGGTGCTAGGTTCGCCGGATTGGCGGACTCGGCTGGGCGCCTGGCTCCAGGGTCCCTCGTTCAGTCGATTCATCATCGGCCTGATCATCATCAACGCAGCGATCTTGGGGCTGGAGACCTCGCCGACGATCATGGCTCAGGTCGGCAGCATCCTGGTCTGGATGAACAAGGCCATCCTCGCTGTTTTTGTTGCCGAGATTGCATTGAAATTGCTGGCTTTCGGGCCTCGATTCTTTCGCTCGGGCTGGAATGTCTTTGATTTCCTGATCGTTGGCGTGTCCCTGGTGCCGGCATCCGGGCCGCTGGAAATCCTCAGGGCCCTGCGCGTGCTGCGGGTCCTGCGACTGCTTTCGCAGGTTCCCAAGCTGCGGGTGATCATCGAGTCCTTGATGCGCGCGCTCCCCGGTATGGGCTGGACCACGCTGCTCCTGATGCTGGTTTTCTATGTGTTCGCGGTCATGGGCACCATGATGTTCGGACAGGCGTTTCCCGAGCTCTGGGGCAACCTGGGTCGCAGCCTGTTCACCCTGTTTCAGGTCATGACCCTCGAATCCTGGTCGACCGGCGTCGCGCGGCCGATGTTCGACGCCTACCCCTGGGCGTGGATTTTCTTCGTCCCGTTCATCCTGGTGTCGAGCTTCATGGTCCTGAATCTGTTCATCGCCATCATCGTGACCGCCACCCAGTCCATCCATCTGGACGAAGAGGATGAACAGCGTCGTCAGATCATTGCAACGTTAGAGCGCATCGAGGGGCGGATCGAGCGCCTTGAAGCCCGGGGGCAGGGCGGCTCTCGGGATTTAAATTTCAGGGATTCAAGCTCCAGGGATTCAGGCTCCGGGGCTTCATGAGCGAGTCCGTCCGACTGGACAAGTGGCTCTGGGCGACCCGGTTTTTCAAAACCCGCGGGTTGGCACAGCAGGCGATCCGTGGCGGGCGAGTGGCAATCAACGGGCAGAAACCGAAGCCGTCGCGGTTGGTTCGCGCTGATGACAGGCTGGAAATCGGTCGCGGAGAGCTGCATTTCGATGTGCGCGTCCTCGGACTGATCGAGCGTCGCGTTTCTGCCGAGCAGGCGCGCCAGCTCTATCAGGAGTCGGCCGAGAGCATCGAGAGCCGCGAAACTCGGGCCACACAACGCCGGGAGGAGCGCGAGGCAGGAGAAGCCGGCAAGCGGCCCGACAAACGCCAGCGCCGCCAGATCCATCGCCTGCGATCGCGCAACCGCTGAGTTAGCCGGCCAGAGAAGGCGGGCGGTAAGCGTCTCAGCGAGGCCGCAGCCGACATAAAACGATGGCCCTATTTGCAATCGCTGCACGCCGAAAACCGGGACGCCGTGCAGCCAGTTACGCAGACATTATCTGCCTCGCTGCCCGATAGGAGGCCGGGATCACACCAAATTTGAAAATCTAAATACTAGATCTCTGCCTAATTCGGTAAGATCTAATGGGTTTAATTCTAAGAGAATGGCTGAAGCATTCGCTTGTCGCAGTCAGTAGCGCAAACGGACCCGTCGAATGCCTTCGAGGCCATCGATTGCCGCCAGCAGGTCGCTGGTCGGTGCCACCTGCCAATCCTCACCCAGCTTGAGCAGTGCCTGAGCTGACTGGTTCTGATAGCGAACGATGATCGGCGTCTGTCCGCTTCGATATGGGTGCAGGGCGGCAGCCAGATCTTGGTCGAATTCGGTCCCGGCATCATCCAGCTCGATTTCCAGGCGCTGGGCGAAGCGCGCGCGGGCCTCATCGACCTCCAGGACATCCTCGGCCACCATCCGATAGCCACCGCGGAAATTGTCCACTTCCGCCCGGCCCCTGACGACGATGATCTCGTCGCCGACCAGACGGCTGGAAATCCTCTCGAACAGGCCTTCGAAGATCGCGACTTCCAGCCTTGCAGTGCTGTCGTCGATCGCAACGAAGGCACCTTTGCCCGGCCGTTTACGGATCGCGACGATCAGACCGGCAAGCGTCATCTCAACGCCCTGACGCCGCCCCCGCCCTCGATGCTCCTCCTTGGACCCGCTCAGGCGCTGCCCGAGCTGATCCAGGCGGCAGGTGATGAAGCCGGATAATTCGTCTTGGACCTCGTCCATCGGGTGACCGGAAAGATACAAACCGAGCGCCTCGCGCTCGGCCTTGAGCCGCTGACGCCCGGTCCAGGGACGAACCTCGGGGATGGCAGGCGCCCGAACGGGACTCGCTTCATCCTTCAGGCTGACGGCGCCAAAAAGACTGGCCTGACCGGAGGCCCGATCGGTTTGGAATCGTTCGGCCTCGGCCAGGCTGTCAGGCAAGGCAGCCATGAGAGCAGCGCGATTGACGTGGATCTCATCGAAGGCACCGGCGCGAAGCAAGGTTTCGAGCGTTCGGCGGTTGCATCGGCTCAGGTCGACCTCGCGGCAGAATGTCGAGAGGGAATCGAAGCCGCCCACGCGCGTCCGCACCGCGACGAGGTTCTGGACTGCGCCGGCTCCGACACCTTTGATTGCTCCCAGCCCATATCGAATGGCCTCGTCTTCGACCTTGAATCGATAGACCGATCGATTGATGTCGGGGGGCAGGATTTCCAGCCCCATGGCCTTGCAGTCTTCGATCAGATTCGAGATCTTGTCGGTTTTATCGAGGTCGGCAGAGAGCACGGCTGCCATGAACTGCGCCGGGTAGTGGGCCTTGAGCCAGGCGGTGTGATAGGCAAGCAGCGCGTAGGCCACCGAGTGAGATTTGTTGAATCCATAGCGGGCGAAGGTTTCCATCAGGTCGAAGATCGCTGCGGCCTGCTTGTCATCGATCCCGTTCTTCGCCGCCCCGTCGAGAAAGATGGCGCGCTGCTTGGCCATCTCTTCTGGCTTCTTCTTGCCCATGGCACGTCGCAGGAGATCGGCGCCCCCAAGGCTGTAACCTGCCAGGTCCTGGGCGATCTGCATGACCTGCTCCTGATACAGGATCACGCCATAGGTATCGTCGAGAATTGCTTCGGCCAGGGGGTGCGGGTACTTGACCGGCGCTTTGCCATGTTTCCGATTGATGTACTCATCGACCATGCCTGCATCGAGGGGGCCGGGCCGATAAAGTGCCACGGCGGCAACGATGTCATTGAAGCTGTCGGGCTTGAGCTTGCGCAGCAACTCCTTCATACCGGGGGATTCGAGCTGGAAGACGGCGGTGGTATGAGCAGCCTGGAGCAACTTGTAGGCCTCAGGATCATCCAGGGGCAGTAAGTCGAGATCGAGCGCATCCTTGCCTTCCTCAGCGCGCGTCTCGTTGATGAATTTCAGAGCCCAGTCGATGATCGTCAAATTTCGCAGACCGAGGAAGTCGAACTTGACCAGGCCGACCGATTCGACATCGTTCTTGTCGTACTGGGTCAAGATCGAATGACCATCGGGCTCCGTGTAGAGCGGAGTGAAGTCCGTCAGTGGACCGGGCGCGATGACCAGGCCACCGGCATGCTTTCCGGCGTTGCGCGCCAGACCTTCAAGCGACCGTGCCAGATCGAGGATCGAACGGGTATCGTCCTCGTCGTCGTAGCGCTTGGCCAGTTCGGGTTCTTCCTTGAGCGCCAGATCCAGCGTCATCTCCAATTTGTTCGGAATCAACTTGGCGATCGAATCCACGAAACCATAGTTGAATCCCAGCACCCGACCGCAGTCCCTTACAACAGCCTTCGCCGCCATGGTGCCGTAGGTGATGATCTGGGAGACTTGATCACGGCCGTAGCGTTGCGCGACATAGTCGATCACCCGGTCCCTGCCTTCAACACAGAAGTCGATGTCGAAATCGGGCATTGAGACCCGCTCCGGGTTCAGAAAACGCTCGAATAGAAGCTCATAACGTATTGGATCTACGCCAGTAATCTTGAGCGCCCATGCGACAACGGAGCCCGCACCTGAGCCCCGTCCCGGCCCGACCGGAACGCCGTTGTCAAAGGCCCAGGCAATGAAGTCGGCGACGATCAGAAAATAGCCCGGAAAACCCATGGAGATGATGACATCAAGCTCTCGCTCGAGGCGCTGCTGGTAGACCTCGCGTGCGGCGTCGGGTGCCAGACCGAATTGCTCAAGACGCTGTTCCAGGCCCTCGGCTGATTTTCGTCGCAGATAATCGGCCTCGCTCTCGCCGTCGGGAACGGGGAAGGCGGGCAGGGAGTATTCACCCAGAGTGAGTTCAATATTGCAGCGCTGGGCGAGCTCCCAGGTGTTGCTCAGGGCCACTGGCAGATCGGAAAACGCTTCGGCCATTTCCTCGCCAGTCTTCAGGTACTGCTGGTCGACAAACTCTCGCCCGCGCCGTTTGTCGTCCAGCAACCGGCTTTGATGAATACAGGAGCGCGCTTCGTGGGCGAAGAAATCCTCATGCTCGAGAAAACGCACATCGTTGCTGGCGATCACGGGCGTATCGGTCCCGATGGCCAGCGCCAAAATGCTGCTTTCCATGGCGGCTTCGCTATCGCGGCCTAGGCGTTCGAGGGCCAGATAGCAGCGATCAGGGAACAGTGCGAGCCAGTCCTTGTGTAGCGTCTGGGCAAGATTCAGCCGACCATTCGCCAGGGTCTGACCCACGTTCGAACTGCGTCCGAGCAGGACAATCAATCCCTCGGTCTGGCCGCGTAGCCAGGCTGGATGGAGCCGGGGATGACCTTTGAAGCGCCCTTCGAGAAAGCTTCGAGAAATCAGGCGGCAGAGGTTGAGGTAGCCCGCGCGATTCTGGATCAATAAAGTGATGACACCAAAGCGTTCCGGATCGTCAGGATCAGAAACTCGCAGGTCGGCACCAGCAATCGGTTTGATGCCTCGAGCGATGGCTTTCTTGTAGAACTTGACCAGGCCAAAGAGGTTGTGCCAATCGGTCACGGCGACCGCGGGCATGCCGCTCGCCACCGCCTTGTCGATCAAGGCTCCAATCCGAACCGTTCCATCTTCCAGCGAATACTCGGTGTGGCAGCGCAGATGAACAAATCGCGTTGCTTGGGAGGGAACTGTGGGCGCGCTGGACATCGCCCAATTATATCGCTGGCTTGACCGGATTGATCACGGCGTCGGGTGACGGCCGAACATCCTCAGACCAATGACCAGCAGGAGGGCTCCGACCGGGAGAAGCAGCCAGGTGGACACTCCGAAACCAGACGGGATGGCACCGACGAGCAGCGCGACCAGGCCGGCGAATAGCGCGTAAGGCAGCTGAGTTCTGACGTGTTCGACGTGATCACACTGGCTTGCCATCGATGACAGGATCGTCGTGTCCGAAATCGGGGAACAATGATCGCCCCAGACGGCGCCGCCAAGGATAGCCGCGACCACGGCGTAGATGATGTGCATATGCTCTGCTGCGTTCATTTCGCCGGCCGTCATCATGGTCCAGGTCAGCGGCAACATCAGTGGGACCAGGATTGCCATCGTGCCCCAGCTCGATCCAGTTGCAAACGCCGTGAAAGCAGCCAGCACGAAGACCAGCGAGGGCATCCAGCCGGGATGCAGGTGCTCGCCGATCAGCTGCGACAGGAAGGGGGCCGTGCCCAGGGCCGTGGTGATTTCCGACAGGCCCCAGGCGAGAATCAGGATGACGATCGCCAGCAGCATGGAGCGAACGCCCGTGAACCAGGCGGCGGTTGCTTCGCCCAGATCAAGAATGCCCTGACCGAGGCTCAGAACCGCAGCGGCGAGCACGCCGAGCAACGAGCCCCACAGCAGAGACTTGTAGGGATCGGCACTGCCGATGATGTCCCTCAAAGTATCGCCTTCGCCGCTCATGAACAGGCCGACCACCACCGTGGCCACCAGCACTGCAATAGGAATCAGCGCGTTGAGCGCTCGGTGAGGCTGGTTTGCGGGTGGCTCGAGCTGACCACTGTCTTCTTCCATCAGCCCCTTGCTGGTCACAGGTGGCGCTATCTCGCCGGTGGTCCGGGCCCGGCGCTCGGCGTTCAGCATCGGCCCGATGTCACGGCCGGTCCAGACCACAGCAAGCACGAGCACCAGCGCAAACAGTGGATAAAAGCTGTAGGGAATCGCGTTGAGGAACACGAAATAGGCGTTGAGGTCGAGCTCAGGAATCCCTTCCAGCGCAGAGCGAATCAGGCCCACCTGATAGCCGATCCAGGTGGTGACCAGGGCGAGACAGGCAATTGGAGCGGCGGTGGAATCGACCAGATAGGCAAGTTTTTCGCGTGAAATCCGGTGCTTATCGGTGATTGGACGCATGGTGTTGCCGACGACGAGCGTGTTGGCGTAGTCATCGAAGAAAATTGTCAATCCGAGCGCCACGGTGGCCAAGCAGGCCCTACGTGCGGAATCGGCGAAGCGAACGATGGCCAAGACAATGCCGGCCAGTCCCCCGTTTCGGGTGATTAGACCGACCATGCCGCCGATCATCGCCGAGAAGAGAATCACCGACGCGTGGTCGCTGTCAGCCAGAGCGTTGACGATGTAAATCTGAAAGCTTTCGAGAAGACCAACCCCGAGTCCGCTGAGCGTGAAGCCGTTCAGCGCCCAGGCCCCGACCCAGATACCAATGAAAAGCGCTGGAATGATCTGCCGCAGCCACAGCGCCAAAGCGATGGCAAGGGCGGGCGGTAGTACTGAAATCCAACCGAAATTGGCGGACTGATCGGTTTCGGCCGCGATCGCCAGGGCCGGAGCAGATGCGAAGACCAGAAGCAGCAGTCCCTTGATTATTGTGGTGATCATGCAATTCCCATCATTTGCCTGATGACTGTTTGGCATTTTTCAATGCGCGCCAGAATGGACTTGAAGTCGTTCTCGGGAAGCGGCAGCGATCGATACCAGCGGTCTTCGAGTTCGGCCAGCTCAGCGCCAAGATCCTGTTGACTCGTGCCCTCGGACATTCTGGCGGCGAGCCGTTTGACCTGGTAGTCCATGCGTCGATTTTTTTCTTGCGCCGGGGAATCCAGGCCCGACAGGAACTCGAATTCCACCGCGATCTGCAGCGCAGATTCAATATTATCTTCGGCCAGGGACTTCAGCTGATCAGGGTCGCGGGTTTCATCGCTGACCGCCTCGATCGCATTTTCCAGACCTTCAGGCAGTCGCTCTGAATTTTTGATGATTCCCTTGGGGTCGACCGAGGCTCCGGCGAGGCGAGCGGAAAAGGCATCCTGGATCGAGAGAATACACTCGACCAAACTGCGCGAAAACTGCTCCTGTTGTGCCTTCAGGACGTTTGCCTTGCGATCACTGAAATTGTGACGAGCCTGCTCGAACCTGTTGCGCAGGGCAGGGGGGCAGGGCGTGAGTTGGCTCATTTCCTCGACCAGCGTTTGCATCTGGCCGCCGGATTCAAGCAGTTCCTCAGCGGGCAGTTCGGTGAGCGCCTCGCTCTTTTCGCACACGCGCTTGATTTCCTCGATCACCGCCTGACTGGCTTCTTCTCGCGCTTTTCGCTGGCCATCCAGTTGTTCGAACAGGGGGTCGATGGCGCCTCGGAACTCTTTCCAAAGTGCCTGATCGATCTTGCGTCGACCCTGACCGGCTCGTTTCCAGTCCGCCTGAAGGCCCTTGGCACGGTCGATGGCCGTTTTGAGCTCCTCTTCCTGGCTTAGGGTTTCGGCTTCGCTGATCAGACGGCGTTTTTTCGCCTCGACCTGTTCAAACACCGAGTCCAGGCGCTTCGATATCGCGTTCATCAGATCGCGCAAGCGAGCGGCGGCAGCCCCACGCGACCGAGGCGGCAGGTCGTCGAGGCGGCGAATCGCCTGACGCGCCTTGCGCATCACCGGCGTCAACGCTTTCGGGCCGGCTGAGTCGTCGTCGACAAGCGCCAGACCCGATTCAACGAAGGCCTCAAGCCGCGCCAGAGTGTCTTCCTGAACAGTCTGTCGCTTTTCAAAATAGGGCTTGGCCGTATCGAAGGCCGTGCTGCAAGCCTCCTGAAAACGCCGCCATTGACCGCCGGGCGCCGCGTGCTTGCGCTTTTCGCCTGGCAAAAGCTCCAGCTTTTCCAGTTCTTGCCACGCCGCGCGTGCTTCCTTCAGCGCAGCCGCAATGGCGTCGGGATGCTGTCCAGAGTCCGCGAGCGCCTCGACCCGCTCGATCAGCTCATCGCGCTGCTGGTTGTGAGACCAGTGCTGATAGTCGCGCATTTCTTTCAGCCGGCCTTCGAGCCGCTGCAGCCGACCGCTAATCTCTTTCGGTCGCTGTTTGACGGGCAGTGAATGAAGCTGGGCGCGAATCCGGCTCAAATGCTGATTGGCTTGGGTCAGTGCGCCGGTTTCGAGAAACTGGGACAGATTATCCAGCTCGGCGTTGAGTACGCTGCCGTCCAGCCCGCGCTCTGAGGAGGCCCCCCGGCCGGGGCTTGCAGTCCTAGTCGAGGCCGACTGAATCTGCCGTTGGACCTGGTCCTGAAGCTCTTTGAGGATCGGTAAGAAGTCGGCCTTGACCGCCTCATCAGCTGGCCGAATTTGATCGAGCGCATTCCAGGCCCGGTCCCAGTCGGCCAGCAGCTTTTGCGGTTTCACATTTCTCCGATTCTGATGAAGCTCCTCGCGGATGGCCTCGGCGATATGCTGCATGTTTGATTCCACGCTCGCAGTTTCGCGGTCATTCGACGGAAGTTCTGAGCCGGGCTCATCAACCGCAGGGCTTGGCCGGACCATTGCGGCTTCGATAATTGAAACGGTGCCTCGAAATCTGGCTTGCAGTTTTTTCGGCAGGTGCTCAAGCTCGCTCCAGGCCTTGCGAAGCTCGGCGAGCCTCGCCTCGCGCTGGTCGAGATCCTCGCCGCGAGCCAGCGCCTCGGCCTGAGCGATCAAGCGTTCTGCATTGACCTCCTCCGCATCGTACTGCCCTCGAGAGGACTGGACCGCCTGAATCCGGGCCAGGACCGCTTTTGTTTTGATTTTGCTGGACTTCTTGAGCCTTTGATGCAGCCGCTCGAGGGTCGAGGTCTGGTCGATTCGTTCCAGCACCTTGGCGGCGATATCGGCATCCGGTTCGGCGAGGTAGCAATCGCCGAGAAACCCCTGCGCTTGAACGCGTTCGAGGGCACGCTGGCGAAGTGTGCTGTCCTTTGCTTTGAGTGCAAGCGATCGAATGGTGTCGGTCGATTCGATTCGCTCGAACCACTGCAGACGGGCCTCCTGAAGCTCGTGACTGGGCTCGTTAATCGCGGCGCGTAATAAAAAGCGGTCGGCGGCTTCCCGGATCTCGGTGTCGGTTTCTCGCAATCGCGCATCCAGCCAGAAGGCTTCCGTATTGATCCGGCGCAGGGCGGCCAGCCGCACCGCTTCGGACAGGTCGTGTTCGGCCAATTCCGGAAGCGCGCTGGTCAATTCCGGATCATGCTGATCAAGGACGGCAGCCAGGCGTTTTTCGTCATTGCCGTGCTGCCAGGGTTTTTTGAAAAAGCGTGATTTCAGACTCATGCGGACCCGGCGGAATGGACGGTGGGAATCAGGATTCTAGCGTACCCCGCCGATTCGAAGGAGATCACGAATCAGTAGCGCACCGGCTGTTTGTCATTCAAGCGTATGTACGAGGCGACAGCTCCGGAGCGCAGTCGTCGCCCGAGTTGCGAATCGTGTCAAGGGATCGGGCGCGAATCGCTGACTCTGTCCTGCTCGAGGGTGGTCTCATTCTCGCTGGATTGACTCTCCTGCGGGTGGCGCTTGGGATTGAATTCCTTGCTGAAGATCTGCCAAAAAGCAATAAAGAGCACGGCAATCAGAGGACCGACAACAAAGCCGTTGATTCCAAATAGAGCAAGCCCACCGAGGGTCGACAAGAGGACCATCCAGTCCGGGAGCTTCGTGTCTCGACCGACCAGTATCGGTCGCAAAATATTGTCGGCCAGCCCGATGATGAGAAAGCCGTAGGCGATCAATACGGTGGCGGCGACCCAGTCACCGGTGGCGTAGAGGTATAGCGCCGCGGGTACCCAGACCAGGCCGGCGCCGATCGCCGGGATGAGCGAGAGAATCGCCATGACCACGCCCCAGAGGAGGGCGGCGGGCAGACCCAGGATCCAGAAAATGACCCCGCCAAGCGCGCCCTGAACCATGGCAACGAGCAGATTGCCTTTGACCGTCGCCCGCGTGACTTCGGAGAATTTTCTGAACAGCAGGCGTTCGCGCTCGTCGCCGAGGGGGAGGGCGTGGACCAGCTCGTCGGTCAGACGTCGTCCGTCGCGCAAGAGGAAAAAGGCGACATAAAGCATCAAGGACAATTTGAGCACGAACCCAAACGTGCTCTGACCGACGGCGAAAGCATTCTGCGCGACCAATTGACTGGCCGAGACGGCCGCCGACGTGGCGCTTTCTCGAAGTTGATTGGTGTTGATGCCGAAGCGCTCGAACAACTGCTGGATCGCTGGAAAAGCGTTTCGGATCTGATCCAGAAACTGCCCCGGCCGCAGCTCGCCGGTGTCGATGCGTTGATACAGGTCGACGCCCTGCTGGACAAAGGAGGTCAGCAGCAAAAGGACAGGGATGACGACTAGCACGATGCAGGCCAGAAGCGTGACCAAGGCGATCGTATTGGGGCGGTGCCCCCACCATTTTTCGAGCTGCACCTGCATCGGATGAAACAGGACAGCGATTATGCAGGCCCAGAGGATCGGCGCAAAGAAGGGCTTGAGTAGAAAGCCGAACAGCGCTGTCACGATGGCCAGCAGAATCAGGAATGAACGTTGTTCCAGTTTTTCGACCATGAGTCTCCACTGCCTCGCCCGGCGATTCAGCCTCGAACTATATACGAGTTTGCCGCCTGACCGGTCATCAGACGCAGGGGTCGGGGCCAGGACCTGACTTCTGCCACATGACATGGGCAGGGCGGTTGCGGTTCAATACAGCCTGTATCCAAAAACACGCCGGATGTGGCGATGGAGCTGTGCAAGATGTCTGAAGTCGATAGCAGGATCAACGCGTTGTCCAACACCGTTCCGAAACGGTCCCTCACCAGCCGCCTGGTTCTTCTGGCTTCCGCGGGCCTGATAACGACCGCCGTCCTTGCGGGGCCTGTGGTGGTCGACACCGGTGAAACCTTCGATGGCAGTATCGATTCGCGCAATGATGCCGTTCGGATCGAATCCGGTGCCAGAGTGAATGGCAGCATCGAGTCCCGAAATGCCTCCATCACCATTGATGACAATGCCGAGGTCAGGGACGTCTCATCCCGCAACGGTCAAGTCGACGTAGGTTCTGGTGTTCAGGCCGGCAATGTACGCACGCGAAACGGCAATATCCGGATCGGTTCCGGCGCCGTGATCGGGTCAGTAGACGCCAGGAACGGTCAGATCACCATCGGCGATAGCACCAGCACCAGCAGGATCGAGAGCCGAAACGGCGCCATTACGATTGGTTCAGGGGTCACTGTGGCCGGCGCCATCGAATCGCGCAACGGAGAGATCCGGATTGGTACCGACTCCCGTATCGACGGCAGTCTGGATTCACGTAACGCCAGTGTCAGTATCGGGGCGGACTCGGAGGTCAGTGGCAGCATTGAAACTCGCAACGGCGACGTTACGCTGGATCAGGCGAACGTTGTGCAGAACGTAAAGACGCGCTACGGAAATATCAAAGTCGAGACTGGTGCCAGCGTCGGTGGCAATGTCATCATCGAAATCGTCAACAACAGCGACGGATCGTCCTGGCTGTCGTGGTCCAATGACTGGTCCGATGCTGGAGAAATCCTCGTCGAGGCTGGCGGCATCGTCAGAGGCGATATCGTCGTGATTCTTGACGAAGACTTCGAAGGAAAGCCACCGGTTGTGACCATTGCGAGTGACGCAGTCATCGAGGGATCGATACGGGCTGATGCTCGTGCTGAATTGAACGTGGATGGGGAGGTATCGGGAGAAATAGAACGAACCGATGCATTCTGATATCGGCTCATAAAGTTTGAATTAAGCGAGCGTTGACTCGACCGGGAGGGGCCGCTCATCGGCCCCTCTGTTTAAATGGATCCATTAGTTCGCATAATGTATATTATGTATAGTTATCTGTGACTCGTTAGCTCGCTGTTTCTTGCGACGGCCTGTTCAATTCTGGGAAAGGTGCAGATGGACCTTTCTATTTTTGAAATCCGTGGTCACCAGGAAATTCCGAAGCACTTCAAACCCTAAAAGGCCATCGCTACGGGTGCGTGGCCGCCGGATTCTTGTGCCAGTTTTAGCTTCTAGCCGCTCCATACCTTCGGACGCATCAAGCGCATAGTTGGCCAGCAAGGAGTCGAATCGATAGGGTCCGATTTCGGCCTTGTCGAACTGGAGCATGCGAATTTCCCCTGCCTGGATGACCCCGCTGCTCAGCAGGCCGTCCATGGGAACTTCGAAGTCAAACAGGTCGTGGTTGCGCACGAAGCGCTCATTCAAGAAGACCGGACCCATATTTCCCGTGTCGAGCATCAACCAGGCGCGTTTTTCCTGAACGAAGGTTTCGATCAGCAATGCGCCCCCCCGCGTGCTCCGAACGTCGACATTGCTGTCGAATTCAACGGCGTCTCGGTTTAGGAAACGAATGCGTTGATTCGGGTAGTCGATTTGAACAACCACCTGCTCGAAGATCCATCGGCCCAGCAGGATATCGAAGCCAGCGCGAGGGACCACCGCAAGGTCAGCGAGATTCAGGGTCTGGTCATTCAACAAAAGCTCGAAAGGTCTGGACCCGTAAACACGAGTCTCGCCGAACACACCGGACAGCTGCATCGGACGACGGGGGTCACCCTCGATGCCGGCACGTTCTCCAAATGCCCTGGAAATCGCGCCGACGTTGGAGCCCGAATCAAGGATTATGCGCGCTGTCTGCCCGTTGACCGAACCGTCAAAGGAGACCGCGCCGCCCTGCCCGTTGAAAGCAATCCAGCCCTCGGCGTCCGGCTCTGCCGAGTGGACGGCGGCCGCTGAATAGCCGATAAAAATTGCCAGAATTCCGGCCCGAATTCGATTGCCCATCGTCGTTCTAACCTTTTATGTTGGGGCCCCTTAGCTATAGCTGAATGGTATTATAGCGTAGCAACATGGATGGGGTGCATCGAACGCCGCCGATCGGATGACCGGGTCCTTTTCCCTAACGAATGGCTTCGATCCGCTCGATCTCCAGCCGAAAAGGCCCCGCTTGCTGGTCGTAGATATAGAACTCGACACCCGCCACTCGAGGGGACCGCAGCCGCCCCCGAATCGGGTTGCCGAAATACTGTCTGACCATGTCACTGATCGGCACGGTGATCGTGATGGGCTCTCCCGCCTTGGTGTCGAAGCGGCTCCAGTAGCTGTCGCCCCGTCCGGACCGAGTGCTGGCGCCGAAAATATAGGTTCGACCGTCGCCGATCACCTCAGCGCGAAAGGCGTTGTAGCCTGCCAGTGAGCCTGCAGGAACGGGGGCTTGGATCGATGAAAAACCGCCGTTATTGCGCAATGAGGTCTCCCCGGAAAAAACAAGACGGTCCTTCTCGACTTGCAGTTCACCGGTCGAGCGCCCGCCCATTACGCCATCGAGCACCACGCGCCAGGCTTCAATTGCTTCCGGATCGGAAAAATCGAATAGGCCCAGCGTTTCAGTCAGCTCGAGGGCTGCGATTGGCTCGTTGGATAGAATCTGATCGATCAACGAACGGTAGGCCCAGGCGCGATCTGAGGGATCATTGATCGTTGAGCTCATCGCCAGTCGGTCCGACAGGTTCTGGCGCTGCTCCTCACCCATGCCCCAGCCGCCGTTTCTAGCCACGCCCTCCAGCGCCGTCGCGTAGATCGCGGCGCAGGCCTCGGGGTTACCCGCGTTGAATAAGGGAACGCCGCGCTCGATGGCGAGCGCCAGATAGTCTTCGAGATCAGAAGGGACACTGGCCAGCAGGAGCAGAGCGAAGGTGAGATTGGGCAACACTTGGATTTTTCCGCATTCCATTGAAGGGCACGATCATGCCACCGGAAAGACCCGAATTCCAACCAGCTGGCGTTCGTTGAAGACTGGGTTCCGAGTCGACCGGCTTGTGCGAGCTGACAGATTTTTCAGGAGTTCATGTGCTCCTTTGAGTTCAAGGAGAACTGCGGGCGAATTGATTTTCAACCTCAGCGAGCTGCATACTCGACCAGTGAAAGCGTTTTGTGAGAAGGCAAACAGGCGTGGACGAGGTGACGGCAGATGGATTATCGGCACTACCCTGATTTTGCGGTTGAAGACGTTATCAGGCTGCGACGACGCCTGGACGGCGTTGACGTGCCGCCGCGGCGCACGGACCACAACTTCATCCTGGGCACCTGGAATATCCGCAGCCTGGGTGGGTATCACGATGGTTGGGGAGAGAACCCCGGTTCCCCAAAACGCAATCTGCGAGGCCTGGCGCTGATTGCCGAAGTGATCCGTCGCTTCGATGTGGTGGCCATCCAGGAGGTCAAGCGCGACACCACGGCCCTGCGGCTGCTGACGGAAGAATTCCTCGGGCCGCACTGGGGTGTGATGATGAGTGATGTCACGGCCGGTGACTCGGGCAATACGGAGCGTTCGGCCTATCTCTACGACACGAGACGCGTTACGCCTTCCGGCCTGGCCGGTGAGATTGTTCTGCCGCCCACAGAGGATGGCGACCCGCAGGCGCAATTCGACCGCACACCCTATCTGGTCGGCTTCGTCGCTGGCGGCGAGCGCTTTGCCCTACTGACAGCGCACATTCGGTATAAGGAGATTTCAGAGCGGGTTCCGGAACTACGCAATCTAGCGCTGTATACGGCAAAGGAAATTCGCGATCGGTCTCGCGACGCCAACGCCGAGGAAGCCAATTTGATCGTGCTGGGTGATTTCAATACGGACCGGAACACAACCACTGACCTGTTTGAAGTCTTTCTCGAACGAGGCCTCTGGGTGCCGCATGAACTGCGTGACCTCAAGACAACCTACGGTCAGGAGGCCAAACACTACGATCAGATCGCCTGGTTTCGCGACGACATGACGCTGGAGCCCACCGGGCGAGCCGGCGTTGTTGATTTCGCCGGTGCCGTTTTCCAGGAGCTCACGGATCGACAGATGACCTATCGAGTCAGCGATCACTTCCCCCTCTGGTGTGAATTCAGCACTGACCGAAGCGTAACCGCCCTGGCCGACGTGCTCGGCCTGAACCCGGACGAGCCGGATCCCTTTCGTACGATCGCGGACTGACCGAGTCAAAGCATCGAACACTATTGATCATCCTGAAGGTGCTGTCGCCCGAGTCGATCGATCGGTATTAATCCACTTCGAATCGGTCCCTGAAGATTTTCACGGATCGAATCGAAACACTGGCCGCGTCGTCACCGTCATCGAGTTCGAGGACGTCGACCGGCGCCGAGCTGCTGAGCTCTCCAAAGAACCCCGGCAGCACCGTTGCGCTGAGAGTAAAGACGACCGAGCCGCCTTCGGGGAGATCGACGGGTTCATCAAGGCGCGTGCCGCTTGAGGGCGCGCAGGTGCCGCCGCCCTGCCCTTCGCAGGCCGAGCTCCCCGCACCGAAGCCGGTCGGCGGAGGATTGCTCACCAGCGCGCCTGGGACGTTGCTCAGCCCCGGGTTGTTGACGATGCGGAAGGTGACGAGCTGGCCTCGAATCGGTCATTGAAGATCGGATCCTGCATTTCACCCCTCGAGGCTGTATCGGCCGGCGGATCGTTGGCGAGGGTGGCTGCCGGCAGCCCGATCGTGATCGCTATCAGGGTGATGAGGGCGGCCGGGGCCTGAATACTTCTGGCAGTCATCGGGTCCTGTTCCTCGGTGGAAGAAAGCCGCGAGCGAAAGGCGCTCATCAATTAAAGCGCAAAACCCCAGTGTTTTGGTTCCAGGCGACGATTTGGCTGTGCGCTGATCTGTTCCGGCAGTCCATGCATCTTTTGAGGCTGGTTATCCAGCAAGGCGACAGCACCCTGAGTGACTGATGTGGAAACGGCGCTTCTTACCAGTCACTGCGATGTCCGGACCCGCCTGAGTATTCCGTCCTCCAGGCCATCGGATTGGAAAGAGCCTGCTTGGGCAATGTCAGGGTTGCCTGTAGATCGCTTTACGGTGGCCGACCCTCACGACGATGACGACCAGCTCACCGTCTCTGATTTCATAGACGATTCGATATACACCCTGACGGGTTCGATAACGCTCCTGGCCAGAGAGCTTCTCCACGCCAGGAGGTCGTGGGTTATGCGAAAGCGATTCAATTCGAACAAGCAGTCGCTTCAGCGCTTTCTCGGGGACCGGCCGGAGGTCTTTTGCAACGGATTTCTTGAAAACCAGCCTATAACTTGCCATTGGCCTTCAAGTCGTCCAAGAGCGATTCGTAACTCATCGTTGGCTCGGCGATTCGGTCCTCGAATGCCGCTAGATCGTTCTGATCCTCGGCCAGGGCTGCCCGAACCGCGTCATTGACAAGCTCGGAAACCGACCGGTCTGAATGGGCAGCCTTCAAGCGCAGTGCCGCGTGGAGTTGCGGGTCGAAATAGACGGTGGCGCGTTTCGAGGTGTCGGTCATGGCGGCGTCCAAAATGATGTCTAGAGGAGCTTGACACTAAGTCGTTTAGACGTCAAGACGCCATTCTCTTCAGCAAACAAGATCCAGACGTGATCCGCCCGGCGAACGACCGCTCAGTCGACTCTCCCCATGGCCGCGACGACCAGCGACTCCAGCGTTCGATTAGCATCGCCATTGCCAGCGCCATCACCGACTGCACGGGCCATGCCGTCTTCGTCCCAGTCCAGCACGACGCGGCCGTCGAGGAGCACCAGGATATGGTTGTTCAACGCTTCAATCGACGACAGGTCATGAGAGGCCATCAGCACCGTGCATCCTTCCTCCGAGGTCAGACGCGTCAACTCATCTTTGAGCGCCAGGGCGCTGATCGGATCCAGGCCATTCAGGGGCTCGTCGAGGAGGATCAGGGGCGGTGAGCCCAGCAGCGCCAGGAGCACCGAGACCTTCTGGCGCGTGCCCAGGGAGCACTCGGACAGCCACGTGTCCAGCCATTGGTCCAAGCGAAGGGCTTCGGCTTGGCTCCACGTGTCGTCAGGAATCCGATCGAGCCCGCGGCTCTCGGC